>Ga0207885_100027_pt1 | contig 210419 bp, 209 predicted proteins | sample LinPmetageLP31_FD_184047 | JGI IMG/M metagenome (GOLD analysis project Ga0207885, IMG submission 184047) | Marine viral communities from the Pacific Ocean - LP-31 (SPAdes) | ecosystem: Environmental > Aquatic > Marine > Oceanic | place: Pacific Ocean | collected 2009-08-23 | reverse complement strand
GGTTGGGAGCACATCAACCTCACCGGCGATTACCTCTGGCGCAGCAGCGCCAAGATCGGCGCGGGCAAGTTCAGGCCGCTACGACCGCTGCAACCGGCTTAGCGTGCTTTATTTTCCGTTTTCTGAGACGACCCCAATTCCCTTTGTTTGCTGCTGGCCGCGACCGCAGCGGCGAAGGTGATGGCTCCATCTCTCGGGGAGCCGACCCAATGCGACTGTCCGCCATTCCATTCCGCCACCTGGCCGCGCCCGCTGTGCTGATCAGCGCTGCGTTGATCGCCGGCTGCGCAGCCACGGTGCAGTCGCGCGATGCGGCCCAACCGCCAGCAGCCGCTCCCGGCGCTACGGTTTCCGTCGCGGAACCCGCCACTCGTCCTGCCGCGCTTGCGGAGCAGATTCCAACGGTTCGCTACGGTCGGTACACGCTGATCGAGTTGGTACCGGAGCCCGCCCAGCGCGACCTGCTGCGGCAGGTCGTAGAGGTGGTGATTCCCCCGGGCCTCGATGCCACCGTGGGCGACGCAATGGGTCATGTGCTGCGGCGCTCGGGATATCGACTGTGCGACACCGAGGATGCCGCGGCCTTGTACGCGCTACCGCTTCCCGCGGCACATCTGCGGTTGGGGCCGCTGATGCTGCGTGACGCTCTGCTGACGCTTGCTGGGCCTGCATGGGACCTGTCGGTCGATGACGGCGCACGCCGAGTGTGTTTTACGCGCGATGCGGCGACCGATACCAACACCCCCGACGCAGCACGGCGTGCAGCGAGTATCCCGGCTGACTCAGGCCACACCGGCCAAGCCACCACCGAGGAGGGACAGCCATGAGCCTGCCGCAGCATTCACCAGCCGATGGTGCTCCACGGCCGCCCTGGCTGAAGATCGCAGTGGCCGTCTGGCTGGCGTTCGTCAGCGTCATCGCTGTCGTCAACAGTGTGGGCTTGTCGCGCCTCACCGAACAAAGCCAGGCGCACGAGCACGACGCGCAGGCGCAAGCGCTCGCAGCCCGTGTTGGCGATCTTGAACGACAAGCCCAGGCGTCCAGTCGCCAGCCCAAGCCTATGACCCAGGCGGACTTCGAGGCTTCCCGCCACACGCTTGAGGAGCGGTTGGCTCATCTGGAACAAGCGCAGGAAAGCGACTCCCACCGCGAAGACGTACAAGCACTACAGGCGCGCGTTGACAGCCTCGAAGCGAGGCTGAAGAAGACTCCCCCGATCGCGGCGGCAGTGCGCAAGCCGGTCGAACCCGTCAAGGCCAAGGTGCTCGAACCGCCGTTCAGCGTGATCGGCCTGGAACTGCGCGGCGGCGAGCGCTTCGTGTCGATCGCATTGCCCGGCATGCCGGCATTGGCCGATCTACGGCTGTTGCGGGAAGGCGAGTCGCTGGGTGCCTGGCAGTTGCAGACGATCGAGGGTCGAACTGCCGTCTTCCGGGTCGACGGCCAAATTGCGCGAATCGCGCTGCCGTAGGGGCCTTCCATGAACCGAGGTCTTGCGCAGGCGATTGGCATTGCTGTGGCCTTCATCGTCGCGGCTGGGGACGGATTCGCGCAGTCCGTACCCGTGGCGACACCGCGCATGACGCCGAGCCAGATGCAGAACGCTACCGACGCAGGGCTCGACGAGCGCCTGGCGCGCGATTGGGGTTTGCGGCCGGAGGAATGGACTCGCTATCGGCAGGTGATGCAGGGACCGCTTGGCATCTACTCCCCGAGCCTTGATCCATTGACCGCGCTCGGCATCGAGGCCCGCAGCGACGAGGAACGCAACCGCTATGCCGAACTGCAGGTGCAGGCCGAGTCGCGGCGCGTGAGCAAGGAGCTGGCCTACCAACGCGCATACGACGCGGCGTGGCAACGCCTATTTCCCGGTCAGCAGCGTGTGAATCTGCCTGGCGCCCAGGCACCCAGCGCGGGGAACAAGGGTTCTGGACGGTTGGCCGTATTCGTCAAGGCCGACTGCCCGACCTGCGATCAGCGCGTGCGCCAGCTGCAGGCCGCAGGCACCTCCTTCGATCTCTACATGGTCGGCAGCCGTCAGGATGACACGCGCATCCGTCAATGGGCGACGCAGGCCGGCGTCGATCCGGCTCGCGTGCGCGCACGCACCATCACGATCAACCACGATGCCGGGCGATGGCTGTCGTTGGGCGTGCCCGGCGAGCTACCGGCCGTTGTGCGCGAAGTGAATGGCCAATGGCAACGCCAGTAAACGCAATGAGCCCTGCGGCACGGCTGGCGAACGCCGCGTGCGTCGCCGCGTCCCTTTGCTTCTTCCTCGTCTCGAATGCCACGGCGCAGGAAATTCCTCCCCCAGCCTACCAACTGGCTGCTGCGCAGGCGGGTATCCCGCCGCCGGTGCTGTACGCCGTGGCGCTGCAGGAAAGTGGCGCACGCCTGCATGGACGCCTGATTCCCTGGCCGTGGACGCTCAACGTCGCCGGCCAGGCCCAACGCTACGCGACGAAGGCCGAGGCCTGCGCGGGCATTCGCAGGGCCTTGGCACGCACGTCCGCCAGCCGCATCGACGCCGGCCTCGGGCAAGTGAACCTCGGCTTTCATGCGCAGCGCTACGCGCAGCCCTGCGACCTGCTCGACCCGTATCGCAACCTCGCCGTCGCCGCCGACATCCTGCGCGAGCAGCACGAAGCGGGCGAGGACTGGATGGTTGCCATCGGCCGCTACCACCGACCAGCGGGTGGCGAGCCTGCCGCCCGCTATCGCCACAGCGTCCGCCAGCACCTCACCCGCGTGCTGGGGCCGCGCACGGCATTGGGCACGGCGCTGAACACCTCGCGTATCTCGTCCCGGAGCAAGCCATGAAGCGCACCCTGTTCGCCTTCCCTCTGTTCGCCACCACCCTGGCGCTGTTGCCCGCGACCGCCGCGCTGGCCCAGACCAACGCCCCAACGTCCGCGCCGCTGATCGTCGTAGAAGACCGCGGCGGCGTCTCGGCCCTGCCGTACTACCAGGCCCTCAACCCACAGGACGCGGGACCGACGCCACCGGCTGCAGGCGTGCCGGCGCCCCGCGTGAACGACCCTACCGACACCGAAGCGGCCATGCTACCGGTGCGTTCGGCGCGGCTGACGCCGGGTGACGAGCGGCGCCGCGTCATCCGCGCACCGGGCCTGAAGCCGCTGTTCCTGGTTGGCGACGACGACCGTTCGCGGGCCTGGCTGCGCCAACGTCAGGCCGTGCTGACGGACCTGCACGCCGTAGGAATGGTGGTCAACGTCTCAACCCCTGAAGCGCTGGCAGCGTTACGCCGGCTCGCGCCCGGCCTGATGCTCTCGCCGGTGTCGGGCGATGACCTGGCGCAGCGCCTGGGTCTGCAGCACTACCCGGTACTGATCACCGCCACCGGCATCGAGCCGTGACGGGTCGTCCGGTGCAGCGTCCGCCATGGCCCAGCCCCATTCGGTCGAGGTCTTGCTGCGGCCCGCGGTGGAGCTATACACCGTGGCGGTCTGCGCCGGCGCCGCGCTTTTGTGCCTGGTGGCCCCGTGGTCGATCGCGCTGAGTCCGCTGCTCGGCTCGGGTAGCGCGCTCGCGTTCCTCGCCTTCGGCGCCATCCGATGGTGGGATGCCTGGGTGATCCTGCGCTACCGACGCAACATCCGGCGCTTGCCGCGCTACGTGATGACCAGCCGCGACGTGCCGGTCAGCCAGCAGCGGCTGTTCGTCGGGCGGGGCTTCCGCTGGGACCAACGCCACACACATCGGCTGATGCAAACCTACCGGCCCGAGTTCCGCCGCTACGTCGAGCCGACGTTGAGCTACCGGACAGCACGGCGCTTGGAGGAGCGGCTGGAGTTCGCGCCGTACCCGCTGTCGCGGATGGCAAAGGCGCTCGCCTGGGACAGCCCGCTCAACCCGGTGCGGCCGCTGCCGCCGCTCGGTGGCCTGCCGCGGCTGCACGGTATCGAACCAAACGAGGTGGACGTCACCTTGCCCCTGGGCGAGCGGGTCGGCCACTCTCTCGTGCTGGGCACCACGCGCGTGGGCAAGACGCGGCTGGCCGAGTTGTTGATCACGCAGGACATCCGCCGCAAGGTGGGCGGCCAGCACGAGGTGGTCATCGTCTTCGACCCGAAGGGCGACGCCGACCTCTTGAAGCGCATGTACGTGGAGGCCAAGCGCGCCGGGCGCGAAGGCGAGTTCTACGTCTTCCACCTGGGCTGGCCGGACATCTCGGCCCGTTACAACGCCGTGGGTCGCTTCGGCCGCATCAGCGAAGTCGCCACCCGCATCGCCGGCCAGCTCTCCGGCGAAGGCAACAGCGCCGCGTTCCGCGAATTCGCCTGGCGCTTCGTGAACATCATAGCCCGCGCGCTGGTGGAGCTGGGACAGCGCCCCGACTACCTGCTGATCCAGCGCCACGTCATCAACATCGACGCGCTGTTCATCGAGTATGCGCAGCACTTCTTCGCCAAGAACGATCCCAAGGCCTGGGACGTGATCGTGCAACTCGAGGCCAAGCTGAACGACAAGAACACACCGCGCAACATGATCGGGCGCGAGAAGCGCGTGGTGGCGCTGGAGCAGTACCTCTCCCAGGTGCGCGTCTACGACCCGGTGCTCGATGGCCTGCGCAGCGCCGTGCGCTACGACCGCACCTACTTCGACAAGATCGTTGCGTCGCTGCTGCCGCTGCTGGAAAAGCTCACGACGGGCAAGATCGCGCAGCTGCTCGCCCCGGACTATGCGGACCTGAACGATCCACGCCCGATCTTCGACTGGATGCAGATCATCCGCAAACGCGCGGTGGTCTACGTTGGCCTCGATGCGCTGTCGGATGCAGAAGTCGCCGCCGCGGTCGGCAACTCGATGTTCAGCGATCTCGTCTCGGTCGCGGGGCACATCTACAAGTTCGGCATTGACGACGGCCTGCCGGGCGCGGCGGCAGGCACCAAGGTGCCGATCAATGTCCACGCGGACGAATTCAACGAGCTCATGGGCGACGAGTTCATCCCCATGATCAACAAGGGCGGGGGTGCGGGTGTCCAGGTCACGGCCTATACGCAGACGCTCTCCGACATCGAGGCGCGCATCGGCAATCGCGCGAAGGCGGGTCAAGTCATCGGGAACTTCAACAACCTGTTCATGCTGCGCGTGCGCGAGACCGCCACCGCCGAACTGCTCACGCGGCAACTGCCCAAGGTCGAGGTCTACGCCACCTCGCTGATGAGCGGTGCCACTGACAGTTCCGACCCGACCGGCCCCACGGCGTTCACGTCGAACACGCAGGACCGCATTACGTCGACCAGCGTGCCGCTGATCGAGCCGGCCCACGTCGTCGCGCTGCCGAAGGGCCAGTGCTTTGCGCTTCTCGAAGGCGGCACCCTCTGGAAGGTGCGCATGCCGTTGCCGGCGGCCGATCCCGACGAGGTCATGCCCAAGGATCTGCAGGAGTTGGCCGGCTACATGCGTCAGCACTACGTCGAGGCCGGCGACTGGTGGGAGAACCAGGGCCTGCCCGGGCTGCAGGACAGCGCGCTGCCGGCCGACCTGGTGGATGACTTCAAGCGCATGGCCGCCGAGACTGCGGAGGCCGAGGCATGAACGACCCCGCCGTTGCCGCGCAGCGCCAGCAGGTTCGCCAGCAGGGGCTGATCGCCGGTCTGGTCACGCTGCCGTTCCGCTTCTTCGGCGTGCTGTGCGGCTCGCTGCTGCTGTGCATCGTCATCGAGTGCATCGGCATGCACTTCTTCTGGCCCGAGCAGGGCTGGCATCACGCGCAGGCCATGCTCCACGACGAGCTCGCCCACGTGTCGGAGCACTTCGCGCGCAGCGCGCTCGTGCAGGAGCCGGGGCGCAGCGCACGCTGGCTCATCGAGCACGCCTACGACTGGATGTTCGTCAAGAGCGGCCTGCTCGACTGGATACGCGACGCGGCCGCGCAGTCGCGCGCGGGCGCCGGCAACACGGCCCACGACTTTCGCTACTACCTCGGCCAGGTCTACGTCCACGTCGAGAGCTACCTGATCGCGTCCGCCTACACGGTGCTCGTGTTCCTCGTGCGGCTGCTGGTGCTGACCTTGACGCTGCCGCTGTTCCTGATGACCGCCTTTGTTGGCTTCGTCGATGGCCTGGTGCGCCGCGACGTGCGCCGCTTCGGCGCCGGGCGCGAATCCGGGTTCCTCTACCACCGCGCGCGGGCCACGCTGATGCCGCTGGCCGTGCTGCCCTGGGTCACGTACCTGGCGCTGCCGGTCAGCGTGCATCCGCTGCTGATCCTGCTGCCCAGCGCCGCGCTGCTCGGTGTTGCGGTGGACGTCGCGTCGGCCACGTTCAAGAAGTACCTCTAGCGCGCTGTTGCCGAATTGGCGCCCAGCGCCGTAAAGCGGTCGCCGCCCGATGCCGATTGATTGCGGCGCTGGAAGGGCCGCGATCCGAGCATGAAGCCATCCGCATCCCCGGAGAACGGCTTCATGAACACTTCCCGCAGTCTCATGCGCATCCTGCGTCCCGGCGCCGTGCTGCTGTGCGTCTGCCTCGGGACGGTGCAAGCCTTTGCGGCGGACGCACCCACGACTGCGAACACGGCCGTCGTGTCGAGCGCGGCGATCACACCGAGCACGGGAGATGGCAGCACCGAGCGCGAGGCACTTGCCGGGCTGGCTCGACAACTTGATCTGCTCGATCGCCTCGCCGCGCACGCCGCCGCAACGGCGCCGCAAGAGCGCACCCGCTACCACTTCGACTACGCCCGCCTGCGCGAGGACGTGCAGCGCGTGCGTGCCGGCGTGCAGGACTACCTCGTGCCGCAACGCGCCCAGCCCCGCGACCCTGTGCCGCTGGCCAGCGACTACACGCGCAGCCGCGACACGGACGGCAAGGAGGCGCCATGACGCCATCCGCCGATCAGGTCGCGGCCTTCCAGGCTAACGGCGGCTTCACGCCTTCGACCGTCTCCACCGTCGCCCTGGGCTTCGTCTTCGCCGTCCTCCTGCTGTGGGGCGTGTGGGCGATGCGTACCGCCTACGTCGGCTGGGCCGATCGGCGTCTTTCCCAACGCCAGTTTCTCGGCGTCATCGTGCGCTTCGTCGCGATGTACCTGGTGCTGGGCTTCTTCCTCCTGTCCTGACCACCACGAAAGGTATTCCGCCATGAACACGTCTTCTTCCGTTGCACCCGGCACCTCCGCTGTGACATCCGATGTCGCGGCCGCTTCCGCGCCGGCATCGTCGTTGCTCTCGCGCCGCGCTGCTGCTCTCGCGCCGCTGGCCGCGCTCGCCGCACTCGCCGCGCCGCGGCCGTCTCGTGCCGCGGGCCTTCCCACGATGGAAGACCCGTCGCGCGGCACGGGCAGCGGCATCATGCAGACGCTCCAAAACTATGGCTATGACATTGTCGTCCTGGTGTCGCTCTTGGTCGTGGCCTCGATGTTCATCGGGGTCTGCTACCACGCCTACACGCGGTACTCGGAGATCCATACCGGCCGCGCGACTTGGGGGCAGTTCGGCCTGACGGTCGCCGTCGGCGCCATCCTGCTCGTGGTCGGCATCTGGCTGCTGACCAAGGCCACCGGCGTCCTGTAAGCGCACCGCGATGGCCGGCCATGCCGAAAGCCTGCAGGACGCTGCCCACGGCGGCCCGCGCGATGGGCTCGTGAGCTTCCTGCCGCATCGCCTCAACCGCGATCCGGTGGTCGTGCGCGGGCTCACCGCCGACGAGCTGTGGGTCTGCGCCGGCCTGTCGGCGGCAGCCGGCTTCATGGCCGGCCTGCCGCTGGCCTGGCTCACGCGCAGCATCGCCATGGTGCCCACGTTGATCGTCCTGGGCATCGGCGTCGGCGTCTTCGTGGGAGGCGGCCTGCTGCGCCGCTACAAGCGCGGGCGCCCCGACACTTGGCTGTACCGGCAACTGCAATGGCGGCTCGCGCTGCGCTACCCGGCGCTGGCCGCGCATGTGGGCGGCGGCCAGCTCATCACCCGCTCGGGCTGGTGGAGCACGCGGCGCCTACTGACCAACCGGCGATCTCCTGCGTTTCGACTGATCCAGCGTTCTTCGCGGGGTGCCGCATGAGTCGTTTCAAGAACGAGGTGGTGCACCTGCAGGCCCACGTCCGCACCTTGCGCCAGGGCGCCGTCGCGCTGCTGGTCATCGCGCTGCTCCTGGGCATGGGCTGGTGGAACGCACCCAAGCGCCTGACCATCCACGTGCCCCCGGACCTGCGCTCAGGCAGCACGCGCCCGTGGTGGGAGGTGCCGCCCGAAAGCGTCTATGCCTTCTCGTTCTACATCTGGCAGCAGGTGCAGCGCTGGCCGACCAATGGCGAGGAGGATTACCCGCGCAATTTGCGCTCCTTGTCGCCCTACCTCACGCCGAGCTGCCGGGCTTTCCTGCAGCAGGACTACGAGTACCGGCGCGGCAATGGCGAGCTGAGGCAGCGGGTTCGCGGCATCTATGAGATTCCGGGGCGCGGCTATGGCGACGACCCGACCACGCGTGTGCAGGTGCTGTCAACGCGCGACTGGATCGTCACGCTGGACGTGAGCGCTGACGAATACCTCGGCTCGGAACAGGTCAAGCGCGCGCTGGTGCGCTACGCGCTCAAGGTCGTGCGCATGGACATCGACCCGGAGCACAACCCGTTCGGCTTGGCCCTGGACTGCTACGCGAACGCGCCGCAGCGCATCGAGGCGCCGACGACGGCACCGGCCGCTTCGCCGGCCAATCCATCGACCGCGCTGCCGATGGTGCCGGCCAAGTCTGGCGGTGCCGCCAATCCGGCCAACTTCGCCACCCCCACCAATCCCGGCAATCCCGCATCCGCCTCGCAGGGAGACACCCCATGAAGCGCACCGTGCTGCCGGCCCTGGCCGGCATCCTCTTGTTTCTTGCGTTCGCGCCCGCGCGCGCCGTCGAAATCCTGCGCTGGGAGCGCTTGCCGCTCGCGGTGCCGCTGGTGGTGAACCAGGAACGCGTGGTCTTCATCGACCGCAACGTGCGCGTCGGCGTGCCGCCTTCGGTAGGCGAGAGCCTGCGCGTGCAGAGCGCGGGCGGTGCGATCTACCTGCGCGCGACCCAGCCGATCCCGCCCACGCGGCTGCAACTGCAGGACGTGGATTCTGGCGCGCTGATCCTGCTCGACATCGCCGCAGAGCCGGCCAAGGCGGGCCAGGCTGCGCTGGAGCCGGTGCGCATCGTCGACGGCGAGACAGCGGCCGTGCGCTACGGCGAGCAAGCCGCCTCGGTCGCCAAGACCGATGACGAGGAGTCACCCGACAACGCTGCGTCCCGCGCCCGCCGGCGCGAGACGCCGGTGGCCGTCGTGCTCACGCGCTACGCCGCGCAGAACCTGTACGCGCCGCTGCGCACCGTTGAGCCTGTCGCCGGCATCGCTCGCGTGAACCTGCGCCGCGAGCTCGCGCTGGACACGCTGCTGCCGACGCTGCCGGTGCGCGCCCGCGCGCTGGCCGCCTGGCGGCTCGAAGACCAGTGGGTGACGGCGGTGGGCCTCGTCAACACCACGGCCCGCGCGCTGGAACTCGACCCGCGTGCCCTGCAGGGCGACTTCGTGGCGGCCACCTTCCAGCATGCGAGCCTGGGACCGGCCGGGCAATCGACCGACACGACGGTCGTCTACCTCGTCACTCGCGGGCACGGCCTGGCCGATTCGCTGTTGCCCAAGATCAGCCGCATCGACGCTACCGTGAACCTGCCCGCCGCCGGTGCGGCAGGTGCCGCCGGTGCACCCCGCGCAGCGCAAGGAGCCGGCGATGAAAAGTAATCCGCTCCTGAAGTGGCTGCTGATCCCGATGGCGCTGCTCCTGCTGTTCGCCGGCATCAAGCTGTTCTCGGGTGATCGCAGTGGCAAGCCCGCGCCGGCCGGTGCCGCCACCCAGCTCACGCCCGAGGAGATGAAGGCACTCGGCATCGAGGGCGATACGCCCCGCGATACCGTCGCCACTCTGGTCGCTCAGGTCAAGCAACTGCGCAACGAGCTGCAGACCGCGCTCACCGACAACAAGAACCAGAAGACCGAGAACGAGCGCATGCGCGCCCGCGAGAGCGCGATCGATCAGCGCATCCAGACCGCGCTGGACGGCGAGCGCGGTCGCATCCAGCAAGACCGCGACCAGGTGGCCAACGACCGCCAGCAGACCCAGGGCCTGCTGCAAGATCTGCAAAAGCGCCTCGACGGACTCTCCAGCAAGAGCAGTCAGGCCGATCTGCCCGTGGGTCTCGGTCTGGAAGACGGCGACGGCAAGAACTTCGGTAGTGGCCAGGGCGCGGGCAATCGCGGCAGCACCAGTGGCACGGCAGGCACACGCTGGGTGGAACCGGATGACGCGAAGCCGCAGGCCAAGAACGGCAGCGCGGCCAGCAGCCCGAGCTTTCCCACCAGCTTCGGCCCGGCGCAGAAAACCCTGTCGAATGCCGCCGACACCGTGGCGGATGCCGGTACGCAGGCGGCAGGCGCGGTGCGCAGCTCGACCCGGCCGGTCTACACGGTACCCACGAATGCGACCCTCATGGGCTCGATCGCCATGACCGCGCTGATCGGCCGCGTGCCGGTCGACGGCACGGTGCACGACGCCTTTCCGTTCAAGGTGCTGATCGGCCCCGACAACCTCACGGCCAACGGCATCGACATTCCCGACGTGGCCGGCGCCGTGGTCAGCGGCACGGCCTCGGGTGACTGGACGCTCTCGTGCGTGCGCGGAAACATCCGCTCCGTCACGTTCGTCTTCAACGATGGCACCGTCCGCACCATGCCCGACGACAGCAAGCTCGGGCAGGACGGCAGTCAAACCGGTGGCGGCACGAACAGCGGCAGCAACGGCGGTGGCAGCACCGGCTCCACGCAAGGCGGCCTGGGCTGGATCAGCGATCCCTATGGCATCCCCTGCGTCAGCGGCGAGCGGCGCAGCAATGCGCAGCAATACCTGGGCAGCCAGGCACTGATCACCGCTGCGGGGGCCGGCGCGGCGTCGCTCATCAAGTCCGACAACGGCAGCGTGGCCGTAGTCGCCAACAGCAACGGTTCGCTCGGCACCGTCGGCATCAGCGGCAACGAGGCCATGGGCCGCATCCTGGCGGGTGGCGTGCAGGAGATGTCGCAGTGGGTCAACAAGCTCTACGGCCAGGCCTTCGCCGCGGTGTATGTGCAGCCCGGCGCCAAGGTCGCCGTGCACCTGGAGCGTCCGCTTCTCATCGACTACGACGCCAAGGGGCGCCGGGTCAATCACACCCTCGGAGGCACCCATGCGTCGGATCTGGATTGAAGCTGTGGCGACCGTGCTCACCATCGCAGTGCTGGGTGGCTGCGCGACGAGCAAGGAAAAACTGCTGCCCCATGGCGACAGCACGATGTTTGACATCTGGCAGCAGGAGACGGGCGGCGGCAGTAGCGCAGGCGGCGCGGTCGGCGGGCAGGCCGCACGCCAGCTGCTCGATGCGCGCCAAAGCCTGCGGCGCCCGCTGACCGACGCCGACACCCGTGCGACGCCCGCGGGCAACGCCGCGTACACGCGCACGGCGAGCAACGAGATTTACCGCCAGTTCCGGCGTCTGCCCAATCCCGATCTCGTCATGTACGTGTTCCCGCACCTGGCCGGCACCGATCCCGTGCCGGTTCCAGGCTACAGCACCGTTTTCCCGCTGTACCAGCGCGTGCAGTACGCAATGCCGGGCGAGCGGCTGGAGGACTACTGATGGCCTGGTTGCCATGGCCGCGCAAGGCGGTGTCGCCTGATTTCGTCTCGACCCTGCCGGTGGAAGCCCCCGACGAGGATCGCGACGACTGCGACGCCTGGGAGCGACACGTAGAGAGGCTGGCCGACGCCGGCATTCCCGAGCCGGGTCGCGCGCGGCCGCACGGCACAGCGACCGAGGCCGACCACCAGCGGCTCTACGACGTCGCGCCCGCGTTCGCAGACCTGCTGCCCTGGGTCGAATACCTGCCCGGCTCCAAGAGCATGCTGCTCGAAGACGGTCAGTCCGTGGCGGCTTTTTTCGAGCTGGCGCCGGTAGGCACCGAAGGCCGCGAGATGGCCTGGCTGTGGCGGGCACGCGATGCACTGGAGAACGCGCTGCAGGATTCGTTCGACGAGCTGGATGACCACCCCTGGATTGTGCAGCTCTACGCCCAGGACGAATCGACCTGGGACCACTACCTGCGCACCCTGGGGGACTACGTGCGCCCGCGCGCGCAGGGGAGTGCCTTCACCGAGTTCTATCTGAAGTTTTTCGCGCACCACCTGCGCGCCATCGCCAAGCCCGGAGGCCTGTTCGAGGACACGACGGTCACGCGTCTGCCGTGGCGCGGCCAAGTGCGGCGTGTACGCATGGTGGTCTACCGGCGCTCGCCCAACGCTGCAACAGCCCGCCGCGGCCAGTCCCCGGAGCAGGCCCTCGCCACGATCTGCGACCGGCTCGCCGGCGGCCTGGCGAACGCGGGCGTGAAGGCCAGGCGCCTGGCCGCAGCCGACGTCCACGACTGGCTACTGCGCTGGTTCAACCCGCATCCGACGCTGCTCGGACCCGGCGCCGAGGACCGCGAGCGCTTCTATGCGCTCACGCGCTATCCCGATGAAGCGGAAGCAGGCGGGAGCGACGCTGAGGTAGAACTGGCGGGCGGCGACTTCGCGCAGCGCCTGTTCTTCGGCCGGCCGCGCTCCGACGTGGACAGTGGCACCTGGTCCTTCGACGGCATGCCGCACCGGGTCGTCGTGATGGATCGGCTGCGCATGCCGCCAGCGACCGGCCACCTCACCGGCGAGACGCGCAAGGGTGGCGATGCGGTCAATGCCCTGTTCGACCAGATGCCCGAGGACACCATCCTCTGCCTCACGGTCGTCGCCACGCCGCAGGACGTGCTCGAAGCGCACCTGAACCACCTGGCCCGGAAGTCGGTCGGCGAGACGCTGGCTTCGGAGCAGACTCGCCAAGACGTGCAGCAGGCGCGCGGCCTGATCGGCTCGGCGCACAAGCTCTATCGCGGCGCGCTGGCGTTCTACCTGCGCGGCCGCGACCTCGACGAGCTCGATGCACGCGGCCTGCAACTGGTCAACGTCATGCTCAACGCCGGCCTGCAGCCGGTGCGCGAGGAAGACGAGGTGGCGCCGCTCAACAGCTACCTGCGCTGGCTGCCCTGCGTGTTCGACCCCGCACTCGACAAACGGCAGTGGTACACGCAACTGATGTTCGCGCAGCATGCCGCGAACCTCGCGCCTGTGTGGGGCCGCAGCCAGGGCACGGGCCATCCGGGCATCACGTTCTTCAACCGCGGCGGGGGGCCGATCACCTTCGATCCGCTGAACCGCCTCGACCGGCAGATGAACGCACACCTGTTCCTGTTCGGCCCCACCGGCTCGGGCAAGTCGGCCACGCTGAACAACATCCTGAACCAGGTCACGGCGATCTACCGGCCGCGCATGTTCATCGTGGAAGCCGGCAACAGCTTCGGCCTGTTCGGCGACTTCGCCGCACGCCTGGGCCTGAAGGTGCATCGTGTCAAGCTCGCGCCCGGCGCGGGCGTAAGCCTCGCGCCGTTCGCCGATGCGCATCGCCTCGTCGAGACACCGAGCCAGGTGCAGACACTCGACGCCGACGACCTGGACGAGGACCGCGACGAGAAGGCTCAGGCTGCGGACGCGGACGAGCAGCGCGACGTGCTGGGTGAACTGGAAATCACCGCGCGCCTGATGATCACCGGCGGCGAAGACAAGGAAGAAGCGCGCATGACGCGTGCCGACCGCAGTCTGATCCGCCAGTGCATCCTCGACGCAGCCCAGCGCTGCGTCAGCGAGAAGCGCACCGTGCTCACGCGCGACGTGCGCGATGCGCTGCGCGAGCGCGCCCGCGACGCCACGCTGCCGGAAGCGCGTCGCGCGCGACTGCTGGAAATGGCCGATGCCATGGATATGTTCTGCCAGGGCGTGGACGGCCAGATGTTCGATCGGCCCGGCACGCCCTGGCCCGAGGCCGACATCACCATCGTCGACCTCGCGACCTTCGCGCGCGAGGGCTACAACGCGCAGTTGTCGATCGCGTACATCAGCCTCATCAACACGGTCAACAACATCGCCGAGCGCGACCAGTTCCTGGGCCGGCCGATCATCAACGTCACGGACGAAGGCCACATCATCACCAAGAACCCGCTGCTTGCGCCCTACGTCGTCAAGATCACCAAGATGTGGCGCAAGCTCGGCGCGTGGTACTGGCTGGCGACGCAGAACATCGACGACCTGCCCAAGGCGGCCGAGCCGATGCTGAACATGATCGAGTGGTGGATTTGCCTGTCCATGCCGCCCGATGAGGTCGAGAAGATCGCGCGCTTCCGCGAGCTGAACCCGGCGCAGAAGGCCTTGATGCTCTCGGCGCGCAAGCAGGCCGGCAGTTTCAGCGAGGGCGTGATCCTTTCCAAAAGCATGGAAGTGCTGTTCCGCGCGGTGCCACCCAGCCTGTACCTTGCGCTCGCGCAAACCGAGCCGGAGGAGAAGGCCGAGCGCTTCCAGTTGATGCGCCAGCACGGCATCGGCGAACTGGATGCGGCCTTCAAGGTGGCCGAGAAGATCGACCGCGCCCGCGGCATCGAGCCTTTGGCGCTCGATGCGCTGACCTGAAGGAGATCGACATGCGCTGGCCTCGTCTCGATCGTTCCCGCGTCGTCCTGGCCGGGCTCGCGGCATTGGCGCTGCTCATCGTCGTCGTGGTCTGGGCGATGCTGCGTCCGGATACTTCGCCCAGCGCCGACCCCGCTGCGACGACGCTGCCCGTCGGGATGCTCGGCGGGGTCAAGCCCGATACGCTGCTCAACGCGCGGCCAGCCGCGCCGATGCCGGCCGGCCCGCCCTGGCGCTACGGCCGCTCGGATGCGCGTTTCACGGTCATCGAATACGCCGACCTTGAATGCCCGTTCTGCCGCGCGTACTTCACGGTGCTCAAGCGCTGGATCGACGCGCATCCCGACGTGGCTTGGCAGTGGCACCACCTGCCGCTGGCGATGCACGAACCAGCGGCGTCCACCGAGGCCCGCCTGGTCGAATGCGTCGGCCTGCACGGCGGCCAGGCGGCGTTCTGGCAGGCCGTCGAATGGGTCTACGCCCACACCCGCGGCGACGGCCAGGGCCTCCCCGAAGGCTTGCGTTATCCCGGCCTCACGCCAGCCGCGCAGCAGTGCGTGGACGGCGCGGCGGCCGACGCGGCGATCCGCGCGCAGGCCGCCGAAGCCGCCCAGCAGCAGATTGCCGCCACACCCACGTTGCGCCTGCAAGACCGCCAGTCCGATAAGACGCTGCTCTTGCGCGGACCTGTCGAAGGTGACGCCTTGCTGTCGGCCATCGACCTAGTAGCCGCGGGGGGCGCCGACGCCGCCCCATCGAAGGAAATGCCTGCCGAGTCCCCCGGCGACATGCCCAGGTAGCCGACGATCTTCAAGGCTACGCCGCGGATGCGTCCGCGCTGATCGCCCCGTTCGCTTTGCATCCCTGGCTGCGAACAACCACCGCGCCCGCGGTGGTGGATGCCGCTTGTTCTCGCTCGTGCTTCTTCATCTCGTCCCGGAGGGTCCACCCCCCGGGGCCGGGACCTCCCAACTTCACCCCTTGGAGGTTCGCTATGTCCTGCATCGTCGCCGACTCCCGCGCGGAGTCACTGTCCCTCATCGCCGCCCAGCACGAAGACTGGATCGTCCGGCAAGCCATCACCTTGCTGGAGCAGCGTCTCTTCAAGGCCGGTCCCTGCCTGTCGGGTCCCGCCGCCGTGCGCGACTACCTGCACCTGAAGCTCGTCGGAGAGCCCAACGAGATGTTCGCCGTCATCTTCATGGATGGCGGCCACCGTGTCCTGTCCTTCGAGCCGCTGTTCAGAGGCACGATCGACACGGCCTCGATCTATCCGCGGGTGGTGGTCCAGCGCGCGCTGGCGCTGAACGCCGCGGCACTGGTCTTTGCCCACCAGCATCCCAGCGGGGTGACCCAGCCCTCGCGCGCCGACGAGGCGATCACGCAAACGCTCAAGACTGCACTCGCGCTAGTCGACGTGCGCGTGCTGGATCACTTCATCGTGGGCGAGGGGCCGCCGTACTCCTTCGCCGATCACGGCCTGCTGTAGCCGCGGGCCTCGATCCGTTCCCGACTCTCTCCCTTCTTCAACCCGCGCGGGTAGTCCAGGCCCGTGCGGACCTGTGGCGCCTGCGCATTTCTTCCCAGGAGCTTTGCCATGCAACCCAAGATCCATGTTGTCGAAGGCGTGTCGTTCGTCGCCACGCCCTACCGCGCCGGCACCTTCATCCGTGAAGACGTGTTCTGGCGCCAGTTCACCATCACCTGCTGCGGAGAGGTCGAGTACCCGGAAGACGATCCGGTCTACGGCACCTGGTGGGCGCCTTGCAAGCTCGCGCTCGGCCAGCGCGGCCTCATCGAAGATGCGATGGCGATGGCCGCCGCGTGCGTGGCCAACGACGAGTTCGAGCTGAACTTTGACTCCGACGCGCTGGGCTTCCGGCCGGAGCTGGTCCTCGTGCATGACGAACTCGGCCGTCTGGTGCTCGCCGGCCAGGTCTGGGCTACGGCCATCCGTTGGTGCGAGCCCGTCCTCTCCGACGACGACATCGCCGCCGTTGCCAAGCAGGTCGAATACCTCCGCGTCGAGGCGGCCTTCGAGGCGGGCTGGGACAACCATTGCACGGCCGCCGGGCTCCGCCTGCAGGCGCGCGTCCTGGCCGGCCGGGTCGTCGATCCGTTCTGGCGCAAGCACGCGCTGCGCGCCGTGCAGGCTGCGGCCGCGATCCACTGATCCCCGCGGGAGCTTCGGCTCCCGCTTTTCTTTGGTCGTTGGCCGAGGCAAAGCGGGGCATCGCTCGTGCGCTTTGTTTGTCGCGGCCGGGCTCGTGTTGGCGTTCGATGGAGCCTTCGATCGACTCCGAGGACGCCTGGCATGACGGCTCCCTTCTTCATCGCTTCGCGGTTGGGGCGAACCCTTCGCACGAGCATGGCGCTGCTCGCGGCCCTCACCGCGCTGACGACGTTCAGCGCCGTGGCAATGGCCGCAGACGTGCTCGTCGTGACCGACCGCAGCCATCCGGTGCAGTCCGTGGCCGGAGCACGCCTCGTCGAGCTGGACCTGCCGGCGCGCATCGAGGCTGAACTGGCGGCCGACCTGCCCGCCGATCCAGCGCGCGCCGCCGCCATCGTGCAGCAGCGTCTGCGCGACGGCGGCCCCGAGCTGCAGCGACGCATCGCTCGCGCCTACCAGGACGTGACCGATGCCTGGGGCCTGGGCATCGCCGCGCTGCCGGCCGTGGTGGTCGATCGCCGCTACGTGGTCTACGGAGACGCGGATGTGGCCCGCGCCGTGGCACGCATCGACACGTTCCGGAGGTCCACACCATGAGCCGCCTGTCGTTGCGGTTGCCGCAGGCCTGCTCGCGCCGTGCGCGCCTGGGCCTTGCCTCGGTGCTGCTGGCCGGTGCCGCATCGTCGTTCGCGCTGGACACCGCCACGATCGTGGCCTCGACCGTCTCGCCTGACTGCCTGGCCTACCGCGTCGTCGGCATCTGCTACTGGCTGTTCTGCACGCCCTTCGGCTGCTCGGTGCGCACGTCCACCAAGGTGCGGCACTACGTGCCCGATGCCGTGGTATCGAGCTACTCGAACACGGGTGCGAACCCGTGGGTCGAGGTGCGCGCGATGAGCATGCCCAACTCCACGGCGAAGGCAGGCGGCGACGGCACGACGAACCACGACAACGAGAACAACCTCGCCAAGTTCAAGAACGCGGACGTGATCGGCCACCCTGGTGGCTACGCCTTCAGCCAGTTCGCCAGCGCGTCGGGCTACACCTGCCAGGGGGCGGGTACGGCCTTCATGCCGTACCTGCTCAGCACGCTGGACACGCTGGCCTGGCGCTACAACATCCCGGAGCTGGTCTACCCGGAAGCCCTCGTTCCCGGCATGCGCGAGATCGGCGCGCGCACGACGCTGAACCTGTGGGGCAACGTCTACGCACGTGGCGGCTTCCTTCACCAGACCGATGACTACAAGAGCGGGGCGGTGGTCGCGCAGCGCGCGGGCGACGTGGTGACCCGCCGCATGCAGCCCCACGTGTACCAGCCCTTGCTCGCCACCGCCAGCGACGGCTACTGGCCCGCCGGTGCGCTGATGGAGAGCGATGCCTCGACCGGCAAGTGGCAAGAGCTGACCCCAACGCTCTCGACCACGTGCGCGGTCTTTCCGAACAGCAACGTGCACGTGCAGGCCCAGCAGGGCGACTACGCCTTCGCGCTGTGGCGGCCCTACGCCTGCTGCCAGCGCCGCGGCCAGGTGTTCCTCGGTAGCGTCGATTTCCAGTGAGGTGATCCGATGAAAGCAGCTCTTTTCCGTTTCCTTCGACGCGCCAGGCCGCACGCACTGTCGATCACGCTCGGCTGCGCCGTCACAGCAGCCGTGGGCGTGGCCTGGGCGCAAACCCGCATCGACCCGAACAGCGTGAGCGTCAGCGGCAGCGTGATCGGCGACGACGTGCTCTACAGCGTGGGCGGTGGCCGCGCCGTCTCCATGAGCGGCGCCGGAAACATGCAGAGCATCGGCGTCGGGATCGGGTGGAACAGCAACCTGATCTGCGGAAACATGAGCATCACGACGACGCTCCAGAATCAACTCAATGGCCTGACCAATGGCTTCCAGGCCATCATGTCGTCGGTCATTCAGAACGCCACGGCCGCGGTGGCGTCGCTGCCGGCGCTGATCATCCAGCGCGCCGATCCGGGTCTCTACAACCTGCTGACCAACGGTGTGCTGCAGGCACGGCTGGATTTCGATCGCTCGAAGATGACCTGCCGCGCCATCGCCAACCGTATGGCAGACATGGCCGGCGGTCAAACCAGTTGGGACCAGCTGTCCGAAGGCATTGCGATGCGCGATGCGGTCAGCGCGAACGGCGACGGCGTGGCTTCCGTCGAGCAGGCCGAGTCCAACAAGGGCAACAACGGTGTGCCCTGGGTCGGGGGCGCCAGCGCGGGTGGTGCGAGCCAGAGCTCGATCAAGGTGGTGGGCGACGTCACCCGCGCCGGCTACAACCTGCTGAACAGCCGCAGCGTCAGCGATACCTCGTCGATCCCGCGCGCCAGCTGCGGCAATCGCCTGACCTGCCAGACCTGGAGCTCTCCCGACGATGCCGCCGCCTTTGCGACGCGCGTGCTCGGCGAACGCGAGCAGCGCACCTGCGAGTCCTGCACCAAGACGCAGACCACGCCGGGCGTGGGCCTGACGCCGGTCATCCAGGAGGAGTACGAGACCAAGCTGCAGGCGCTGCAAGACCTGGTGACGGGCGCGAAGCCCACGACGGTGGCGAACCTGGAAGCGGCCGGCAGCAACTCGCTGCCGATCACGCGCGGCGTCATCGAGGCGCTGCGCGACGAGCCCGACCAGGACCTGCTCGGCAAGCGCCTGGCTTCGGAGGCGGCGCTGTCGTCCGTGCTGGAGAAGGCCCTGCTGTTGCAGCGCACGCTGCTGACCGGCAAGAAGGAACCCAACGTCGCGGCCAACGACCTCGCCGTGAAGGCGGTCGATCAGGAGAACGGCGCGCTGGAGCAGGAGATCAACAACCTCAAGACCGAGCTCGAACTGCGGCGCGCACTCGCGGGCAACTCCGCGATGGCGATCGTCCAGCGCCACAACACGCGGGCCGGCGGCTCGCGGGGCATCTTCGAGGGCGACACCACGCGCGACCGGCTCAAGGAAGTGCAGAAGCCGCGGAGCCACTGATGGCCGGCATCGGATGGCGCTGGCTGCGGCCAGCCTGGTTGTTCAACCGCCGCGTCGGCCTCGGGCTGCTGTGGGCGCTGCTGGTCGCAGGCATTGCGGTGGCGATCAACGTCATCGGCATCGGCGTCGTCGGCAGCGTCGCGGGCTGGGAGCGCTGGCTGAGCGCGCACTCGCTGCACTTCCTGGTCTGGCGGCTGCTGCTGTACGCCGCCACGGCGGTTGGGTGGCGGTGGATGCGTGCTCGCCTGCATGAGCGCGAGCCAGAGCCCGAGGCCGGCCAGCGCCTGCGACGCGCGGAGGTGGCCGCCGTCGTCGCGGTCGTGCTGCTCGAAGCCAGCCAACTGCTGCGCGCGAATTGAAGAACGGGGAGAACGTCATGACGCTCTACACCACGGACTATCTCGAGTATTACCTCACCCTCGTGGGCTGGGTGGTCAACAACGGCATCTGGAACATCCTCGTGGCCTCGGGGGTATTCGCGTTGCCCTTCGGCGCCATCGTGATCCACGAGTGGCTGCGCGCACGCGCCGAGGGCGCGGACGAGGGCAACAAGGGTGTGCTGTCGTCCATGCGCATCGAGAACCGCGTGTGGGTGGCGATCTTCGTCATCATGTTCGCCGGCATCCCCTTCATCCCCGTCGACCTAAGCACGATCAAGTTCGACACCACGCGCTCGGCGCAATGCCAGGTCAACGTGCCTCAGCCCGCCGACACAGGCTGGGCGAACGTCTACACGACTTTGAACAATCAGAGCGCGCTGCTGCCGGTGTGGTGGTTCTTCATGCACGCCATCTCCAAGGCCGTGACCGGCGCCGCGGTGGCGGCCATTCCCTGCGGGACAGACCTACGGCAGATCCGCATGGACGTGGACGCCACGCGCATCAACGACCCGGTGCTCGCGCAGGAGGTCGGCGACTTCGTGCATGACTGCTATGGCCCGTCGCGCGCCAAACTGTTCATGAACCGGCCCACGCTGTCGGATGACCAGATGAACGACGTCACCTGGATCGGGTCGAGCTACTTCCAGAGCAATGCAGGCTTCTACGACACCTACCATTCGAGCACGCCGCGCACGGCCTGGCCTTATGACGCGACGCGCGATGCGGGCCTCGCCCAGGTGGACAGCGGAGGGGGCTACCCGACGTGTCGGCAGTGGTGGTCGGACGGCAGCAGCGGGCTGCGCGCGCGCCTGCTGGCTCAGGTCGATCCCGATCTGTTGACGCGCCTGGGGCGCTGGGCGGGCTTCCTGTCGCAGAACGAGGTCAACGACTCGGTGGTCCGCGCGGTGGTTTCGCCGAAGCAGCAGAAGATGAACCAGGGTTCCGTCTACACGGATTACGGCGGCCAGATTGAGAAATCCCTGCCCAACGTCGTAACGCGCGGCGCGGGGGACCTCGGGCTGGCCGTCGGGTCGATCGGGTTCTTCCCGGCGATGGACGTGGTTCGCCAGGCGCTGCCGATGGTGCTGTCGCTGCTGAAGATGGCGCTGGTGATCTGCATCCCGCTGGTGCTGCTGTTCGGCACCTACGAGCTCAAAGCCGTCATCACCGTGAGCTGCGTCGAGTTCGCGTTGTTCTTCGTGGACTTCTGGTTCCAGCTCGGGCGCTGGTTGGACAGCACGATCTTGGATGCGCTCTACGGCTGGGGCTTCGGAGCGAACCGGCCCCACACCAACTTCGACCCGCTGATCGGGCTGAACAACGCCTTCGGAGACATGCTGCTCAACTTCGTGCTGGCGGCGATGTTCATCGTTCTGCCGACCTTCTGGGTGACCGCGCTCGGATGGGTGGGGGTGCGCGCCGGCAACGCCATTCAAGGCTTGGCCTCCGGCACACGCGATGCTCAAGCAGCGGGAGGCAAAGGCGCAGGGGTTGCGCTCAAGGCCGCGAAATAGTTGCTTCTACGGCTGTTCGTCTTCAGGGTCGTGTGGGTCGATGCGGTGCTCGTCTGACGTGTAGAGGCCGTAGCCCGCCGACCCGTAGCGCCATTCCGTTGGGTTGGACGCCTCGTCCTCGTCGTCCTGATTTCTTGCGATCAGGACGACCAGCACCACGGCGACCAACAGAGTCACCCAGAAAGCTGCGTAGAGCAGCATGGCGAGGACTGCGAGTTGTCCCACCCACAAGATGACGCGCGTGAAGGCGGCAGGTATTCCACGAGCACTGAGGGCGGCTGCGGTACGTGTTTCTTGGCGTCGGTAGCCGCGCCAGGCGCGGCCAGCCGCCCGGCCCAGCCGGCCGCTCCAATGTGCGTTGTGCGAGTTGGTACTCATGTTGCACCTCCGTTCGACAGGGATACCCCACCCGAGCTGTGGTTTAGCTCGCCCCCCGCCGCGAGTTCGTCGCAGACGGGCTGCGTGGGTAGCCTGGCGTCATGTTGATTAGATTTTGCTTCAAAAGTAAAGCCATATGCTATTTTTACGACTCCACCTACAGGGTGGCAACATGCTTGATTGGATTTTGTGCTATTTTTATAGCATGGATGGAAAATCTCGTCACCAAGTAATCAAGAAGCTGCAGGCGGAGCTACCGCGCGGGGCGCCGTTCGATCTGGCCACCCTCGGCCGGTTTCAGGTATCGCCCCAGCTCGCGGCCCACTATGCCGACGGGGGCTGGCTCGTGCGCTTGGCGCAGGGCGTCTACGCTTTCCCCAATGACGAGTTTGGCGTCTACGGGGCACTCAAGTTCCTGCAGCGGCGGGTGCCCGGATTGCATGTCGGCGGCAAGAGTGCCCTGGCGCTGCAGGGCGTCAGGCACAACCTGGGCAGCCGGGACACCCTCGTTCTGTGGGGCGACAGCCGCTACGCGCTACCGGCCTGGTTCACCTCCCGCTTTCCAGCCCGCTACGTCCACGCCCACCTGTTCGAGTGGCCAGACACGTCACTGGCCAGCAAGACCTTGATGACACCTCCGGGCAGTCCCGAGGAGCTAAAGGTGGCGGTTTCGGAGCGGGCCGTTCTGGAGCTGCTTTACGAAGCCGGCACGAAACAAAGTCTGGAAGAGGCGCGCAATCTCTTCGACGGCTTGCGCAGCCCTCGCAAGGACATGCTCGGACAGCTGCTGTCCTGTTGCACCAGCGTGAAGGCAGTGCGCTTGTTCCTCACTTGGGCGCGCGAGACCAACTTCGTGGACGTGGATGCGCTGCTGGCGCACCACTCGGTCCGCAGCGGTAGTTCAACACGTTGGATGAGCCGAATGGACGACGGAACCTTGTTGAGCCTGAAACCTCATGGATAAAGCCTACGCCGACACGGTTCGTCTGCTGCTGTCCGTCGCGCCAGACGTGTTCGCAAGCGACGTCTTCGCCATGAAGGGTGGCACGGCTATCAACCTATTCGTGCAGGACATGCCGCGGCTGTCGGTGGATATCGATGTCGTGTACCTGCCTTGGCAGACCCCACGGGACGAAGCGCTGCAGGCGATCAATCAGGAGCTGGCGGCCATCGCCACCCGTGTCGCACCGCTGGGTGTGCAGACTCGCCTGGTTCGCTCCAAGGACTTGGGAGACACCAAGCTGATCGTCGAGAACGACTCCAGCCAGGTCAAGGTGGAGGTCAACGTCGTGTTTCGCGGTAGCGTCCTCCCGACCGAGCGACGGCCGCTAAGCAGTCGAAGCAGCGACCTGTTCGGCGTTGAATTCGAGTTGCCGATGCTGGCAAGAGACGAGTTGTACGCCAGCAAATTGGTCGCCGCGCTGGACCGGCAGCATCCGCGCGACCTGTTCGACGTATGGCAACTCTACGAATCGGGAGGCATCAGCGATGGCATGGTCGAGTGCTTCGTGGTGTACCTCGCAGGACACAACAGGCCGCCCCATGAAGTGCTATTTGGCAACGACAAGGACGTCGCGGCCGAGTATGAGCGGGCCTTTGTCGGCATGACTGAGGTGGACAGCTCGCTGGACACGCTCCTGCAAGCACGCAGGCAGTTGCGAAGCGAATTGCCGCAGCGACTGACGGCTGCGCAGCGGCAATTCCTGACCGGCCTGGTGCGAGCGGAACCCGACTGGTCCTTGCTGCACTGTCAGCATGCGGCGCAACTACCCGCTCTGCGCTGGAAGCTCAGCAACCTAGAAACCTTCCGGCAGCGCCGACCAGAAGACTTCACGAAACAGGCGGAGATCCTCGAAGGGCTCTTGGGCAAGACTTGACACGCCCCGAAGTTGCCGCTCCGAGGGGTATTCGCTAGAATGGATCACAGGAGATGGCATACCTCCTCTAACCGCCCTCCGAAGGGCTGATGATGCCTACCAAGCTCAACGTGAGCGCGGTAGGCATTTTTCTTTCCGGTTCGACCAATGCCCACCCGCTCCATGTTCTGAAGGAGCCGGAAGTGAACGAATCGTCACGCTTTCCAGGGCTCGCGATTGCGACCGCGAGCGATGAGCCCCCTCCAGGCTCGAGGAGTGCGCTCGCATTCCTGGGCTGCCCGGAGCTGCGGCCATGAATGGCTGCTTCCTGCGCTTCTACGTCCACGAGGATCAGCGCATCCATCGCACGCTGCTGTGGGAGTGGCTCCTGCAACAGGCGAACAAGCTGGGCATCCGAGGCGGGTCCGCCTTCCGGGCAATGGCCGGCTTCGGCAGCCACCACGTCCTTCATGAAGATCACTTCTTCGAGCTGGCCGGCACCTTGACCGTGGAGGTCGAGTTCATCGTCACCGACGACGAGGTGGACCAGCTGCTCGCGCTGCTGCGGAAGGAAAACGTGCGCGTGTTCTACGCACGCATTCCCGCGGTTTTCGGCGTCATCAACCCAAAACAAGGCGACCCCACGAACGGCGGTGTGTTGCCCAAGGAAGGCTCACCATGACCGAAATCTGGGCTCAGGCCGCGCTCTGGCTAGGACTGGCATTGATCGCCACACTGTTGTCGATCTGGCTGAAGGTAGCCACAGCGCTCTCGGAAATCGTCGTCGGCACGATTGCGCAGTTGATCATCGGCGCGCTGCTCGGAAGCACGATCCTGGCAGGCGATGCCTCCTGGCTCAAGTTCCTCGCCGGGGCCGGTGCCATCGTGCTGACCTTTCTGGCCGGCGCGGAATTGGACCCGGTGGTCTTCAAGCGGCAGTGGAAGGAGGCCTGCGCTGTCGGCTTCATCAGCTTCCTGGTGCCATTTCTCGGCTGTGCCGCCATTGCCCGGTTCGCGCTCGGTTGGTCGGGTCAGGCAAGCTGGCTCGCAGGCATCGCGATGTCCACTACCTCCGTCGCCGTTGTGTACGCGGTCATGCTGGAGTTCGGACTCAATCAGACGAACTACGGCAAGACGGTCCTGGCCGCCTGCTTCGTGACGGACCTGGCTACCGTCGTCGCCCTCGGCCTGCTGTTCGCGCCATTCAGCATGCGCACCCTGATCTTCCTAGGGGCCGGCGTGGTCGTCTTCATTGTTTTGCCCATCATTACGCCGTGGTTCTTCCGCCGTTTCGGTGGTCGGCCGTCAGAGCTGGAAGCAAAGTTTTTGATGTTGTGCCTATTCGGCATGGGCGCACTCGCCACCTGGGCAGAAAGCGAAGCCGTGCTGCCTGCTTACCTGATCGGCATGGTGCTGGCGGGCACCGTCGGCAAGGACCATGTGCTGGTCCGGCGCCTGCGCACGCTGACCTTTGGTTTGCTGACCCCGTTCTATTTCATTCGTGCCGGTTCGCTGGTGTCCATCCCCGCACTCGTGGCAGCGCCTGCGGCGATGCTGGTGCTGCTCGTCGCCAAGATGGTCACAAAGATCGTCGGTGTCTATCCGGTCACACGCGCCTACAAGGCGCCGCGCGGCGAGGCCGCCTATACGACCATGCTCATGTCCACAGGATTGACCTTCGGCACGATCGCGGCGCTGTTCGGCCTATCGCACAACGTCATCACCCAGGCACAGTATTCGGCCCTGGTGGCGACGGTCATCCTGAGCGCCGTAGTGCCGACGCTCGTCGCCAACGCCTTCTTCCTGCCGCGCCACTTGATCGACAAGGTTCCGGCGCAGCCCGATGAAGCCGCCGCCATCGGTGAAGGGAGCGGCGCTCCTGTGAGGAGAGCATCATGATCCACAAGATCCTACTTGGGCATGACGGGTCGGCATCCGCCGACCAGGCATACGGCTTCGCCGTCGACCTGGCAAAGCGCTACGGCGCCGAACTACACGTGCTGGTCGTGGCACGCCCCCCGGAGTTCGGTGACGAAGTGGAGGCGGAAGCTGCCATCGAGGATGCGCAGCGCCGCTACCACCACGTCCTCTCGGCGCTGAGAGTGCGCCTAGCCAACGATGGCCTGAGCGCACAAGCCCAGCTCGTCGTCGGCCATCCCGCAGAGCAACTGGTGCGTTATGCGGAGCAGCACCGCATCGACCACATCGTCGTTGGCCACCGCGGACACACGCTGTTCGAGCGCTGGCTGATCGGCTCGATTGCGCGTCAGGTCGTGGCCTACGCGCCCTGCGCGGTCACCATCGTGCGGCAGAGCAGTCCATCGCCTGCATGAGGCCTTCCAGTGCTCCTCGGCCGCATGTCACGTGCCGCCGAGAGCGTTTCCACCGCTGTAGCGCGGGCGTGCCTCCGACGCCGTAACCCGGTACCATACAAACTTTGTGTAACGGTCGCTACATGGTGAATGATGCAAACGACGACGTCCGCTTGGCTCCTTCTGACCTACAAGGTTCCGAGTGAACCGTCAAAGGTGCGCGTGGCCATCTGGCGGCGTATCCGCAGCCTGGGGGCGGTCTATATCCAGAACAGCATCTGCGTGCTGCCGGCAACCACCGAGCACCAGCGTCAATTACGCATGGTCCAAAGCGAGATCGAGCGTGGTGGCGGAGACGCCGTCATTTTCGAGACGCTGGCGCTTGACCCCAAGCAGGAGGAGCGTGTCGTCGCCTACTTCAAGAAGGACCGGGAACAGGACTATGAGGAATTCCTGGACAAGTGCGCCGACTACAAGAAGGAGGTCGCGAAGGAAGTCGATGCGGACCACTACACCTTTGCGGAACTCAAGGAAAACGACGAAGACCTCAAGAAGCTGAAGAACTGGCTGGAGCGCATCAAGACCCTGGATTTCTACGGTGCGCCGGCGCGTGAAACCGCCGAAAAGCAGCTGGCGGAGTGCGAATCGTTGCTCGATGCCTATGCGGCCGAGGTCTTTGAACGCGAGCAGAACTCGAAGGCGCCGTTGAAGGGCAATCCGCGCATCGGTGTCAATGCGCCGCCCGCGGCCAAGAAGGCCCCTCGCAAAACGACTCGGAAGAAGACGTGATCTTCCGCCGCGCTTTCCTCACAAAAGCGGTAGGTCAGCCTGGTACCGCCGCCGTGCCGAACACCTGCGCATAGAGATCCTGACCAAAGCTGGTCGATAGCGCCTCACCTACGACCAACTTGAAGGAGCGGGACCCGTCCTCTCGTCGTTCGGCACGCAGGAACAACGTATCTGCCCGGTGCTCGGCCGCGAGCCGGTGCGCAAAGTCGAACAGGTGCGTGACGGCGACGACCATGATGCGCCGCTCGCGCAGCGCGCTCACCGTTTGGCGTGCGATCTCCGACCCCTCGCGCTCGTTGGTTGAGGCGAAGGATTCGTTGGACAGGAACAGGCCGCCTGGCCGGATGGCATCGGCAATATCGTTCAGCCGCGCCAGCTCCTCGTCCAGCTTGCCGCTCTTGAGCGAAGCGTCCTCTTCTCGCTTGTAGTGCGTGAAGAGGCCGGTGCAGCGCTCACCGACATATGCCTCGGCGCAGACGAACATCCCGGCCTGCATCATCAACTGCGCGACACCGTAGGCCCGCAGAAAGCTGGACTTGCCCCCTTGGTTCGCACCCGTCACGACGATGAGGCCGCGACCCTCGGCTTCAACGGCATTGCCAACGACGGCTGCGCCCATCTTGAGAACCAAGCAGGCGTCGCGAAGGTCCTTGCAAGCAAACTGCAACGCGCCCGGCTCGGCCATGCCGGGCAAGCACCACGGGGCCTGGGCGGCGGCCAGCTTCTCGTGCAGGTTGAGGCAGGCCACGTAGAACGCCAACTCGGTGCGCAGCATCTGGAAGAAGCTCAGGACGTGATCGCAAGACTGCGCGAGCGCGTTGGACACCAGGTTGACGCCGCGATCCTGAAGTTCGCTGAGGAAGCGAGCACCGGCCTCGTCCCGCTCGTGCAGGTGGAACCCGAATTCCGGCGGCCCTCTGCGGAGCCACCGTTGCCAGAACGGACGCTTCTCGGGCGGCAGGCGCAGCACGTGGTGGATGCCTTCGTTACCGCGTCCGAGCGATGCGCTGATAAGCACTCCACCGTCGAACTTCAACGTCTTCAGGTGACGCTGCACAGTAGCAAGGTAGTCGTCGGCGAATTCGGCCCGCAGCATGGCAAAGAGCGCGCTGAATCCCGGCGACCCGAACGTCGCGCCCTCGCGCTCCGCGAAGGTCCGCAGCTTTCGCAGCATGCCGACCAAGAACTGCATCAGGTCGACCGAACTGTGGAGAACACCGCTCGGGTAGTTCATGAAACTGCCGAACCAGTGCTTCTTGCGGCCTTCGATCGTCTCGACTGCCAGGGCGTAGAGCGCGCGCAGTTCGGTCGGATGAGCAAGCGCGTCCATGAGCGCCTGTTGGCGATGCCGCACAGTTGCCGCGTCAGTATCCAGCGCCAGCAAGGTCGCCTTGCGCGCGATGTCGAGCAGAAAATCGTCGTCACCCGCCATGGCCGTCCACAAGGTGGACAGTTCGAGGTCCTGCGAGAGCGTAGCGGCATTCACCGGGACCGGTCGGTCGCCGTCGAAGTCGCGATCCGGGTGCATCAACAAGGCTTTCATGGCGGTATCCGTTTCTTCAGCCAGTCGCCGGTGACGTGGTATTTCTCGGCGATGGCCAGGGCATGCGCCAGGCCGTCAGCCGGCCGCCGTTCGAGCCTAAAGCTGCGCGCCGTCGGGTCTACCGGATCGATCGCGGCAACCATGCTCACCACCGAAGGCGAGAAGCTGGCAAGCTCGTCGAGGAAGGTCACGCAGACCGTGATGGCGTCGAGCAGGGCGAGCCGCTTGAGCACTTCGTCCCCAAGGTACAAGGCGTCTTCCAGCGTGGTCGACGAAAAAATCTCGTTGATCACCACGATCGAGCGCGGCGTCGTCTGGGCCAGGATGTGGTGCATGCGCACCAGATCGTCATGCAGCTTGCCGCGCAGATTGCGAATGTCTTCTTCGCGCTCGAAGTGAGAGAACATTCGATCGAAGAGAAACAGCTGGGCCTGCGCGGCCGGCACCGAGCAGCCGATACAGGCGAGCCAGTGAAGCTGGCCGAACATGCGCGCGAAGGTCGTCTTGCCACCTTGGTTCGGGCCGGTGATGACGATCATCCTTTCCTCGCCATGAAGATTGAAGTCATTGCAGACGATGGACTGCTGTTCCCCAAGCAGGCGGCGGCCCAGGGCCAGATCGAAGCCCGAGTGCACCTCGATGTCCTTCGTTGCGTTCGACACGTCGGGATAGTCGAACGCCAGGCCCGCACGTTTAAATGGGGCGATGAAGTCGAGCCAGCCTATGTAGAAGTGGATCTCACGGTCGAAGCGCTCCACCTGCGGATCAACGAAGACCTGGTGCTCTTGGCGGAATATCGACAGTGCGCCGAACACCTCTGGGTTCAGCCGGGCGACGCAATCCAGTACCTGGGCCTCGATGTGGTTGAGCCCCACAGTGACGGGCAGCTTGGCTAGGTAGTCCTTCACCGCGCCTCGCCGGAATTTCGCGAATGTCTGCTCGATCTCGGCGGTGTAGTCCGGCTCGTCGGCATAACGACGGACCGAGACGTCGGCGCCTTCGATCGTGACGGTATAGGTGATGGCTGCCAGATCGCGCTCCAACCATGCCGCCTGTTCCATCAACCGCGTGAAGGACGAGGACTGTGAGTAGCGCTCGATGTACTCGCGCCAGCGTCGCAGCCCGCGCGAACGCAGAAGCAGCGAGGTCAACTCCTGCCTCAACGTCGTGATGGCCTCGCCATAGCGTTGGACCGCACCAAGATGCCAGCGGTTGCGCTCGTGTTCGTTATAGCTTTTGGTCGCCAGGGGCAGTTGTTGGCGCATGCCCACGAGGCGATCGGTAAAGCCGCGCACGGCGGCCATGATGTCCGGCTGTTCGAGGTCACGCATCACCTCCTGCCGGTACACGATGGCGTCCTCAGAGGAGAGACTGGCGTGAAAGAACCCTCCGAGGTCGTAGTCCTTCCAAGGCGAGACGACGGCCTCTACGATCTGGTCCAAGCCGAGGTCGTGAAAGCAGTCTGGCTGCTCCGCCGTGTGCACGCTGGCGCCTTCGCCCAGGATGCTCTCAAACGGGATTGCCTTGTCCAGGCCGCGATCGACCTCACGGGCGCGTGGAAGAGTTGAGCTAGCGGTGGCGTCCATGATTGTTCTATGCACCGATGAACCGCGCACGGGCTCCGAGTTCCCGCTCGATTGTCAGCAGCCGGTTGTACTTGGAGACCCGCTCGCCGCGGCATATCGAGCCGGCTTTGATGCGGCTGCTGCCCATCGCGACAGCGAAGTCTGCGAGGAAGTTGTCGCACGTCTCCCCTGAACGGTGTGAGACCACGGCCTCCCACCCCGCGTGCCGGCACAGTTCGATCGCTTTCACGGCCTCCGTCAACGTGCCGATCTGATTGAGCCTGATCAGCGCCGCGTTGCACACCTTTTCCTCGATACCGCGCTCGATGAAGCGGGTGTTGGTCACAAGGAGGTCGTCGCCGACGATCTGGATACTCTCACCCAGCTCCGCCGTCAGGGCTTGAAAGCCGTACCAGTCGCTTTCGGCCAGCGGGTCCTCAATTGAGACGATCGGGTACTTCGCAACCCAGGCCCGGTACATTGCGGTCAGCTCGCTGCTCGTCTTGGTGCGATAGTCCGTGCGCCACAGCTTGTAGCGGCCGTCCTGATGAAAAGAACTCGCCGCCACGTCGAGTGCAAGGGCGATGTCTTTCCCGGGCCTGTAGCCGGCGCGCTCGATGGCCTCAATGACCAAATCGAACGCCTCCTCATTGCTGCGCACTAGAGGCGCGAAGCCTCCTTCGTCGCCGACCGCCACCGTGAGGCCACGGCTGCTCAGCAGCCGTTGCAGGGCGTAGAACGTCTCGGCCACGTATCGCAAGGACTCCGCAAAATTCGGGGCGCCGAGCGGGACGATCATGACCTCCTGCACATCGAGACCACTGTCGGCATGCTTTCCGCCATTCACGACGTTGGCCATCGGCACTGGCAGGCGTGTGGCCTGTCCGCCGCTCAAATAGGCGTAGAGGGGCAACTGTTGACTGCGAGCAGCGGCGCGAGCACATGCCTGCGAAACCGCAAGCATGGCGTTTGCGCCCAGACGCCCCTTGTCTGCAGTTCCATCCAATTCGATCAGGCGCTCGTCCAGGCGTTCCTGATCTGTTGGGTCCATTCCGCACAAGGCGGGTGCAATGAGATCGCGGATGTTCGACACCGCTTGCTGCACGCCTCTACCTGCATATCGGAGCGGGTCGCGATCGCGCAGCTCCACGGCTTCATGAGCACCGATGGATGTGCCGGAAGGTACCGATGACGTGGATCGCATACCGTTGGACAACGCGACGCTGGCCTCCACCGTGGGATAGCCGCGGGAGTCGAGGATCTCCATTGCATCGATGGCAGTGATGTGCAGGCTTTGCATAAGTGTTTGGCGTCTCAATTCATCGGTTTACGCCCATGCCAAATTGACGAGGCGTTTGGCGCTGTGGAGATAGGATTCCGATTGCATCTCCTCAATTCTTGAGACGGTCCGAGCAAATTCCTCAGCCAACGGACCTTGCTCATACAGCTGGCTGGGTGGAACAGCCGCCGACATAATCAATTTGATGTTGTGGTCGTAAAGGACGTCGATGAGCCAGACGAATCGGCGAGCGGCAGCGCCAGCTTGAGGCGTCAACTGAGGCACTTCGGACAGGATGATGGCTTTGAAGCGACTGGCAAGTTGTAGATAGTCGTTCTGCGAATAAAAGCCTTCACACAGGCTTTGAAACGAAAACCATCCAATGTCGTTGGCGCGCCTATGGGCCTTTATTTCCCGGCCATCGACCTTCAATGCCGAGGTGTCGTCGGGGGCCTCCGCAAGCGCTTCAAAAATGCGCTCCAGCTCTGCGTTTGTGCTGTCTCCGATCGGCGAGAAGTAGGTTTTCAACCGAGTCATCATGTGCTCGCGATAGTCAATCCCGCCATCGACGTTGATGACCTGCAGCCGCTCCTTCAATAGCGAAATGGCAGGAAGAAAGCGGTCTCGATTCAAACCATCGCGGTAGAGGTCGTCCGGCGGGTAGTTCGAGGTCGTGATGATCTGGACGTGATGCTCAAATAGCTTGAGCAGAAGGCGGTAAAGAATCATGGCGTCGGCAATGTCCGACACATGAAATTCGTCCAGGCAAATGAGGTGATATCGCGATGCGAGGAGCTGTGCCAACGCATCCAACGGCTCGGCCTCTCCCTGCAGGTCTACGAGCGAGCCGTGTACGTCGTGCATGAACTCGTGAAAATGAATCCGAGTCTTCTTTTTCACGGGAGCAACTTCGTAGAAGCAGTCCATCAAAAGCGTCTTGCCTCGCCCGACGCCGCCCCACATGTAGATTCCCTGCGGGGTGGCCGGGTGAATGACAAAGCGCTTCAATGGATTCGCGATGATCGCTTCGTAGGCTTCCCAATCCTCGTAACTTTGCTGCAGGCGTCCGACCGCCGCAATTTGCGCGGCGTCCGGCGAGAGGCCACGCGCCTTGCAAACCCACTGGAAGTGCTCGGCGACATTCATACGTCCGCCTCGCTGCGCTCCGGAGCCGTCTCCCTGGCCGGGTTCCGATGGAGGACAGGGGACGGCGAGGGCAGCATGTGCTCGCGGCTCCATCGCTGGGCCGACAGCCCTTTCACCGCACGCTTGGCGGCCAGGAGCTGATGCACGGAGATCCAACCGCGCTCGAATGCCTGCGCACTGCCGGCCATGTAGACGCGCCAGACGCGGTAGGTCTGGTCCCCCACGAGGTCGATGGCATCGTTGCGGTTCGCATCCAGCCTCTCTACCCAGTGCGAGAGGGTGCGCGCATAGTGAGGGCGCAGCCCCTCCACGTCGAACACTTCGAGCTGCTGGGACTCCATCGCCGCGGCCGCTTGCGCCATCGTTGGCAGTTCGCCGTCCGGGAACACATAGCGGTCGATGAACTCGCCGGCACCGTCGCGCACGGCTTCGTCTCCGGCTCGGTTCGTGATTCCGTGGTTCAGCACCAGGCCATCGTCGGTCAGCAGCCGATTGATGGTGCCGAAGTAAACCGGCAGATTGCGGATGCCAACATGCTCGAACATGCCCACCGACGCGATCTTGTCGAACACACCCTGACCCCGGATGTGGCGGTAATCTTGCAGGCGCACATCGATGGAGTCCTGAAGCCCCAGCTCTCGGACGCGCTCGCGCACGTGCTGATACTGCCGCTCGCTGAGGGTCACGCCGGTCGCCTTCACGCCGTAGTGCCGGTGAGCCCATAGCAGCAAGGCGCCCCAGCCACATCCGATGTCGAGAAAGCGGTCGCCTGGCTTGAGCTGCAGCTTGCGGCAGATCAGATCGAGCTTGGCTTCCTGTGCCTGCTCCAAGGTTTCCGAGCCGCTCGGAAAGTAGGCGCAGGAATAGACCATCTGCCGATCGAGCCACAGCCGATAGAACTCGTTGGAAACGTCGTAGTGGTGGGCAATGGCCCGCTTGTCGCTGGCCGGGCTATGACGCCAGGGTCTCCAGCCAACGAATCGGCTGAGCAGGCGTCGATGTGCGCCCCCGGCACTCGCCAGCTCGATCGCCAGCCGAACGATGTCCGGGGCCGTCCCTTCGACGTCGATGTCACCGTGGATGTAGGCCCGTGCCAGCACACCGAGATCGGGCGGCATGAGCTTGAGCGCTGCGCTCGGATGAGGCATGCGCAAGGTGACTGCGGCCGGACCGCTGCCGAGCGTTTCGACGCGACCGTCCCAAAATTGCAGCCCCAGCGCAAGCCCGCTGTCCGCGACAAGCGGGCGCAGCGCTTCCACGATGGATGACGAAGGGATTGATGAACTCATGCATGCCTCCTGGAATCTGACCGACGTGTCGGTACGTTGGAAGATCCAGGTAGCAGTGCAACCGCTCAGAGTAGCCTGCAAATGCGCCGGTCAACATTTCCGGGGAGAAATCCTCGGAGGTGTTTATGGCGATGCAACAGCTCAGCACTTTTCTCATGACGGCACTACACACCCGGAATCGGGTCTGTAGGCATCATCAGCCGGCTGGCGGTTTCCTTCGACTAGCATCGAAGGTGGAGGAATGCCATCTCCTAGCCGTCACTATACCCTGATCGGATTCGATCCGTCCAGGCAGGACTTTAGGCCGCCTGGCTACTCAACAGCCGAGGGCATTGACCACCCTTTGAATCGCCGAACAGCCTCAAGCCACACGGTTTCACCACCGGGGCTCAACAAGGCCTTCTGCAAGGTTTCCAGGTGGGCCGCATGCAAACGACCAAGAAATGGACGCACGATGTCCGGCGGCGCCACTGGCAGGATGTGGGCCAGATGTTGCAGACACAGGCCATGGCCTCGCGCGAGGAGCTCGCGATAACGCGCGTGACGCATGAGGTCGAGAAATGTGCCCGATGCGCGTTCCAAGGCAATGGCCTCCGCTTCGCAGCCTCTGCAACGCAGGATGAACCTTTTGCCCGGCTGTATCCCCGCAGCGGAGGCTTCCCGCCGACGCCGGCGCGGACGGTACCAGACCGGCTTTGGCTGCTCGGCAAGTGCCAGCTCGCGCACGATGCCGGCCACTTGCTGCCTTGCCTGTTCGGCCAGTCCGGAAAGCGCGAAAGACGCAACGCGCGCGACCAGGTCCGGGCGCCCTAGCCGGGCCGCCTCGCATACATGGCGCTTGCAGCACGGCGCGAACAGCCACAGGCACCCTGCGGCCACGTCGTCCGCAGCCCAGCGAAGTCCCTCCAGCCAATGCGAGCTGGCATCGCCGATGGCCACGCACACCGGACAGGCATAGGGATCGCCAAGGAACCCGTTCATGGGCTTGGGAGCAGTGCCTGCGTTGGCCTGCAAGAACTTTTCCGAGACTGAGGAAGAATGGCCTAGAAGCGCCAGCGCCTGGGACAGTGCACCCCTCGGCGAGCGCTCCAGACTTCGGCCAGCTGCGAGCAGAACATCCAGGTGTTGCTGTAGAGCTTGGCCGCGGGGCTCGATAGCCAATCGCCCAACGAACGTCTCGAAGTGAGACCAGCACAGTGCATCCACGTCTTCGGCAGGCCCCATGGTCTCCAGCCATCGCTTGCGAATCAGTGACAGAGCTTTGGCGGCCGCTGCGTCCTCGGCCGAACAAGCCGGGCAACGGTGCCCTGCCGAGAAGAATAGGTGCTGGCATCGTTCGTCGATCACCGACTGCTGAAGCAACGGGCGGATCTTCGCGATGGCGCCCGAATAGGCGCGGGCGACCTGCTTCGCATACACCCCGTCATTGATGAGCGTTTGCCCATGCCGGCTGCAGAAGCCAAGGCCATCCGCGATCAGTTCGCTGATCGCGGCGACAGAGGCTCCCGCGCCAAAAGTCTTGCTGAAGTAGGCATCGGAACTCGACTTGGCCGCTTCGCAAGCGGGACAGCACCGGCGGGAAGCATGCGCACGCACTTCAAGCTGTTGAGGGCTCGAATCGGATACGGCCTGGCCCCGCAGTTCGTTGAACATGCTCGATCTAACCCTCCGCCATATGCAGGTGGCCCAGCCCACGCTCGATCAGTTCGCGACCATCACCGGACAATGCGCCCGATCGATGACGCGCTTCGCGACCGACGTCTCCGCGAGTCGCTGCATCAGTCCCCGCCGACGATGGCCAATCACGAGCAGATCGGCGTCAAGCCGCTTCGCCACGCGAACGATTTGCTCGTGAGGATTGCCCTCAGCGACTTCAGTTCTCAGATCAAGGTCCATGTTGCTCTCGCGAGATCGGAGCTGCTCCAGGAGAGCCTTGAACTCCTTGACCTGCATGTCCATGGCCACGCGTGTTTCGACTTCCGGCGTCCATGCCACAGCAACGACGTGCAGTGCCTGTCGTTCGGCCCTCGCCAGGCGAGCCGCCTGTTCAAACGCCGATTCGGCCGATGGCGTTCCGTCGTAGGCCACCAGGATCTTGTTGAACATGACCAAACTCCTTACTTCGCCTCTTGGGGTGCTCCTGGCTCATCAGGCGAACCCACTTCGCCGATCTCAATCGGAGCCTTGATGTAGAACAGGGTCAGCTTCTCGGTGGACAGCTGATCCAGCAAGCGCTGCGCGTCGGCTTCGGTCAAAGCAAAGCCAACTTCGACCGGCAGGTCGCCTGCCAGTTCAAAGAAGTGGTCCTCGTGCAGCTGACCATGGCGACCGTATCCGGCAATGGCTCGAAAGGCAGTCCCACCGTGGATGCCGATCGCCTTCGCCTGCTCCAGCAACCACTCGTAGGTGAGGATTCCGTGGTGCTTGTTGCTCTCTTGCACGAAAAACTTGAGGTAAACGCCTTGCATGTATGACTCCCTTTGTCAGTACGTTTGCTTGTCGGGAATGACGCCGCGCACACCACCGCGTGGGTTCGGCGTGTCGCCGAGGTACCGCGGTATCAGGTGCACGTGGACGTGCGGAATGGTCTGACCAGAGGCAAGACCGATGTTGACGCCCACGTTGAAACCATCGGGCGCATACTCGCGCGCCAGCCACGCCTTGGCCTCTAGCAGCAACGCCATGAGGCTTGCGCGCTCCGTGGCAGTCGCCTCAAAGAAGTCCGCGACGTGGCGGCGAGTGATGATCAGAAGGTGACCGGACGCTACCGGATTGATGTCACGGCGGACCATCGCATGCTCGTTAGCGAGCAAGTCATCGCCGCGAGCACAAAAGGGGCACGGTCCAGCCGCGATGGGGTCGGTCAATGTCGAGCGAATAGCGCGTTGACGATGAGGATGCCCAGGGCGGTCATGAGCAGCGATCCGAACAAATGAAGACTCGCTGCTCCAATTCCCCACCAATACTCTTTGCGTCCGATGAGGGTGACGATCTCTAGGGAAAAGGTCGAGAACGTGGTCAATCCTCCGATGAAGCCCGTGATGACCAGCAAGCGATACTCCGGTGGAAGGCTGGCACTGTGGGTGAAGAATGCACTGGCCAAACCGATCAGCATTCCTCCGACCAGGTTCACCGCGACCGTCCCCATGGGGACGGTCGGGAAGAGCGGGTTCAGCAAGACGCCGAGCCACCAGCGGAGCAAGCACCCGACTCCGCCGCCTCCGAACACCGCAATGACAGATAAAAGACGAGTCATGTTGCTCCTTCTTTGCCGATGGGACACTGGTCAGGAGGCATGGTTTTGAGAGCGAGGCTTGCTCCCTGGAAACACGTGCCTTGGGACCACGATGCCGGCGTACCGTGACGGTCAGGCGCATCGCACCTCCACGCACAGCATGGTTCGGCCTCGGCGCTGGACGCGCAATGGCCGAGGCGGGTGCTTGGCATCGATTCGTCGGGAGAGCTTCTAAACGCATCAGCGCGACCTTGATGTGGAATACACCAGATCGGCGAGCGAGGCAAACAAGCACCTACAGCGCCCCGATCGGGACCTGTAGGCATCATTAGCCCCAAGGGGCGGTTTCCCTGGGCGTTGCACCTAGGGCGGAGGCATGCCATCTCCCTGCTCCAAGTATAGCAGTCTTACCCCCTCAAATGGGAGCTGGCCCAAGCCGCATTGATCGAAGCGCAGCCGCCACTGGCGCGGTATATCCGATCGGGGCCAAAGGGCTGTGAAGGGCCAAGGGAATGGACCCAAGGGGAAAGGCCCTACCCGAAAAGGCCAAAAGGCTCGACCGCTTCCGATTCCTCTGGGCATCTCATGTTTCCGTTCTTCCAAAGAAAAAGGTCATCCCCGGCGATGGCGGCCTCCACACCGTCTCAGTCCCCTGGAACGGGGCTGATCTCTCCTGAGCGGGCATCGGTGCTGTTGGCCACGCCGCGGCGGCAACGGCTGCTCGACCACATCTGGCAGCGCACCTCCCTGTCCCGCAAACAGTTCGCGACCCTCTACCTCTCGCCGCTGGAGCGCTACGCCGAGCTGGTCCAGCAGTTTCCCGCTTCGGAAAGTCACCATCACGCCTATCCGGGCGGCATGCTGGACCATGGCCTGGAGATCGTGGCCTATGCGCTCAAGCTACGGCAGTCCCACCTGATGCCGGTAGGCGCTGCGCCGGAGACTCAGGCGGCCCAAGCCGAGGCGTGGACCGCCGCCACGGCCTACGCCGCACTGCTGCACGACATCGGAAAGATCGCGGTCGATCTGCAGGTCGAGTATGCCGATGGCTCGACCTGGCACCCATGGCACGGCCCGCTGCGGCATGCGTATCGCTTCCGCTACAGGCAGGACCGGGAATACCGGCTCCATGGTGCGGCCACCGGCCTGCTGTACGCCCGCCTGCTCGATGCAGCCATTTTCGACTGGCTCAGCGGCTATTCCGATCTGTGGTCCGCGTTGCTGTACGTGCTGGCTGGGCAGTACGAACATGCCGGCATCCTTGGCGAACTGGTGACCCGGGCCGACCAGGCATCAGTTGCGCAAGAACTCGGCGGCGATCCCGCGAAAGCCATGGCCGCTCCGAAACATGCCCTACAGCGCAAACTGCTCGACGGGCTGCGTTTCCTGCTCCGCGAAGAGTTCAAGTTGAACCAGCCACAAGCCTCGGACGGCTGGCTGACCCAGGATGCCCTCTGGCTGGTAAGCAAGACCGTCTCGGACAAACTACGTGCCCATCTGCTGTCTCAGGGCATCGATGGCATTCCTAGCAGCAACACGGCTGTGTTCAACGTGCTGCAGGACCACGGCATCGTCTTGCCCACGCCCGACGGCAAGGCGATCTGGAAGGCGACGGTGACGAGCGAAGTCGGCTGGACGCACAGCTTCACCTTTTTGAAACTCCCGCCAGCAATGATTTGGGAATTGGCCGATCGGCCGGTGCCGTTCGCAGGGCGTGTCCAAGTCGATGCAGATCAAGAACAGGCACCGCAGCCGTCGATGCCCAACACCCCCGAGATGCAGCGTGCCCAGGCTCAAGAGATCGATACGCCGGGCATGACGCCACCGGCTGAAACGAACATCGCGGCTGGCGTCGACGCGTTGCTTGACCTGTTGGACTTGGAGCCTTCATCCACTGCAACTGGCCCGGCATCGACGCCGAATCACGAGCCCGAGCCGAGGCCGGCAGAAGGAGGGGCGCCGTCAACGGCTTCGCCCGCCAAAGCACCCTCAAGCGTTCACGGTGCCCCTTCAGGCGAGCATTTCGTGACTTGGCTGCGCGAGGGTATCCAGGTTCGCAAACTGATCATCAATGACGCGAAGGCGCTGGTGCATACCGTGGCCGATACCGCCTACCTGGTCAGTCCTGGCGTCTTCCAGCGGTATGCCCAGGAGCACCCGCAGGTGGCGGCAATGGCCAAGCAGGATGACGTAGAGGGCTGGCAGTGGGTTCAAAAGCGCTTCGAGAAGCTGGCATTGCACCGCAAGCACGCCAGTGGTCTGAACATTTGGACCTGCGAGGTCACAGGTCCGCGCAAATCACGTCGGCTGCATGGCTACCTTTTGCAGACTCCGAACTGCCTCTTCGCGGAGCCTCCGCCCAACAATCCGTTTCTTCGCGTCGATGAGAAGTCGCCTTGAATTTCATCGCGCATGCAAGTGAGGGCCGGAGGGGACGCTATGGGGTCGTCCTTCCGAAGAACATCATCTTGCATTCGTCGAGAAGGAAGATCGCGCCGACGACAAGCAGAAACAGGATGGACAAGGCGGTTCCAGATATCGGCTCCGCCAACAGTCCGAAGTACGCCATCAGTGACGCGATGACTGCGTTGCCAATCGTTGCCGCGGCAACCCAGGCGCTTGGCATGGAAGACCAGAACCGCCCCCGGACACGTGTCAGATAGATCGTCGCCTGCGCTGAGTAAATGAGGTAGACGAAGATCAACGTCTGGGTCTGTGGGATCGACATGGCCCATCGGTCCCGCGCAGCCCAAACGACGGCGAAGCCAAGGAGCAGCCATCCCGCAGCGAGAATACCTGCGATCTTGCTAATGGCCCCGATGCTCCACTGCTCCGGTGCCTGCGAGATCCCGGCGCGGTCCGTGGCGAGCGTAATGGTGACCACATCGTTCAGCACCACGAGCACGGCAATCAACGCCAGCGACGTTACGAAGAAGCCTGTGGCCATATAGCCGAAGGTCAGCAGAACAGCCAGTTCGATCGTCCGCGCGATCTTGGTGATCGTCCAGGTCAACATCCTTCGGTAGACTCGCCGGCCGCTGTTGATGACGGCGATCATGTCCTCCAAGCCCGGCCGCGTGAGCACCACCTGGGCGGAGCCCTTGGCGACGTCGGTCGCGCTGCTGACGGCGATGCCGACTTCGGCTTGTTTGAGCGCCGAGGCGTCATTCACGCCGTCGCCTGTCATGCCGACGACGTGACCGGCTCGTTGGAGCTTCTGCACCAGCTGGAACTTCTCTTGCGGATAGCAGCGGGCGAAGCCGTCGAAGCAGAGAGGGTCCTCCGCTTGTGCCACACCGTCGCCGAAGTGGTCTCCAAGGCCCACTTGTCTTGCGACCGCCCGAGCGGTGGCTACGGTATCCCCACTGATCATCAGCACCTTCACGCCGAGATTGCGCACCGCCTGGATGAGCGCCGGTGCATCTTCCCGCAGCGTGTCGCCGAAGGCCAGCAGCCCTCGGACGATGAGGCCGTCTTCCGGCCCGGCCGCGACGGCCAGGACACGGGCTCCAGTCGCTGCAAGCTCCTCCACGCGCTGGCCCATTCCGTCGATCGACTCGGCGATCTGCGCTACTGTCGGCGGTGACCCGAGTACGACCCGAACGGTCTGGTCGCCACGGCGCACGTAGGCCTCCGACCGCTTCAGCGCTGGATCGAACGGGACGAGTCGGAGCCGATCCAGAGGTCGCAGCCCGCGTTGGGCCAGCGCCGACAGGATGCTCAATTCCAGTTGGCTTTGCGACGCCTCGTTGCAGGCCGCTGCAGCCCATACCAGCAGTTCGGCTTCGGTATCGTCTGCAGCGAGAGGAACCAGCGCGGAGATGACCTGCCGGTTTTGGGTCAATGTGCCGGTCTTGTCAACACACAGCACATCCATGGTCGCCGCTTCCTGGACGGCGGACAGGCCGGTCACGAGGACGCCCTCCCGTGCGAGCGCGCGGGCCTCAACCGCGTTGGCGACGGTGAATGCCGCGGGCATCGTCACCGGGACCGTTGCGATCACGAGCACGAGCAGGAACGGGATCAGCGCGACCAGATCAGCGCCGCTCCATAGGGCGAACACCACCAGCAACGCCGCCAGCACGGCGTCGATGGCGACCAACCGGCGAACGACGGCAAAGAGAAGCTGGTCGAGGTGGCCAGCGGACCGCGCGGAACGTACCAGCTCGGCAGTTCGACCGAAATAGCTCTTGGCGCCAGTCACGGCAACGATGGCCGTCACTTGGCCGCTGCGTACAGTGGATGCGGAGTAGATGATTTCGCCCACGCTGCGGGCGACGAGTGCGGATTCGCCTGTCAGTGCAGATTGATCCACTTCGGCCGTCCCCTCGGCAACGGTGCAATCGGCTGGAACCAGGTCGCCTGGACCGAGATGGATTTCATCGCCGGGAACAAGCTCGCGCGCGGGAATGACCCGCCAAGTGCCATCGCGGCGAGCACTGGCGGTTACTTTCAGCTTGCTTCGCAGAAGGTCCAAGACCCCTTGGGCTCGCCGCTCCTGGACGCCGCCCACACCAGCGCTGAAAAGCAGCCAAAGACCGATCAGAAGCGGTTCGTTCACCTTGCCCAGCAGCACTTCGAGGATGAGTGCGATTTCCAGCATCCAGGGAATGGGTCCCCAGAGCCGTTTGAGGATGCCCCTTGCCAGGCTGCCCTGCGCTTCTGGAATCTCGTTGAAGCCGTACTGGTGCAGTCGCGATTTCGCTTCTGTTTCGGAGAGGCCGGACCGGTCATGCGCTTCGAGCGCTGCCGTTTCCGATGCGGTTGTTGTCATGGTTTTGGCTCTCCTGCGTTCTCGTCGTCAAAGAATCTCAGAAGGCGTCCGCGATCCCGCGTCGAGCACTGTCTTCGACCGAGGTTTCAAGCTGTCATTGAGTTCATAAACGACCGGCGTTCCGTTGGCGATTTCCAGCTTCGCGACCCGATCGTCGTCCAGGTCTTCGACGATCGCGGTAAGTGCTCGCAGGGCATTGCCATGTCCAACCATCAGAACACGGCGGCCCTGGTGAAGCGAGGGGGCCACCGACTCCATCCACGCTTCGCGCACGCGGTCCATGGTCTGCAGCAGCGACTCGCCCTGCAAGGCACGGTGCGCCGCCGGCTCTGGGTAGCGTGCGTCGATCGCGATCAGGCTCGACGCTCGCTCATCTACGGGGGGCGGCGTGGCATTTGGCGAGCGGCGCCAGTGTCGTACCTTCGCCTCGCCGAAGGCGCGTAGCGCATCTTCACGGAGCAGGCCCGTGAGTCCGCCGTAGTTGCGCTCGTTCAGGCGCCAGTCCAACTGCTGTGGAATCCAGAATCGCTGCATTTCGTCGAGAGCTATCCATAGCGAATGCACACAACGCCGCAACACCGAGGCAAAAGCGAGGTCGACCTCGATGCCAGCATCGCGCAGTGCGCGGCCCGCTTCGCGCATCTGTGTTTGCCCCAGGGCGGTCAGTTCGACATCTGCCCATCCCGTGAAGCGTTGATCGCGATTCCACTCGGATTCGCCATGGCGCAGGAGAACAAGACGGCCCGACATGGCGAGCCGTCAGCGGGTTGCTCGCCTGCCGGCGCTGATGCCGAGGAGCGCGGCGAGCCCGATGCTCAAGATGGCGACCTTTTCCGCCGACGGCAACGCAACCGCCGGCCCGAAGAACCAGATGGCCGCGACCCATACGACGATGCCCGCGGCGAGCCAGCCGTCGTCGATGAAGAGGGAAATGGCTTCGCTTGCGATCAGGCGCAGGGTGCTCTCTTTGGGAACCTTCGTTGGAGCGAGCTTCGGAGCGGCGATGGCCGCAAGGCGCGCAGCGGCTGTCCGGCCAAGCCGACGGCACAGCGCCACGAGTCCCAGCGACACGACGAGAAACAACGCGATCAGCGCCAAAACGGCCCAATCCTCGCCCGGCCACTCCAGGCTCAGACCTTCACCGACCCAGAACGTACCAAAGGCCGCCAGCAGGACACCAACGCCGAACTTGAGCGTGTTCTCCGGGACGCTGGCGAGCGGGCGGTGCAGGAACAAACCCAGCACGACGACGGTCAGCAGCGCCAAGCCTGCACCGACGATGGCTGGAACCAGTGCACCACCTGCGCCTATGGCGATAACGATGAAAACCACCTCGATGCCTTCGAGCATGACGATCTTGAAAGAGGTCGTGAAGGCCAACGTGTCGATAGACGGGCCAACGGAGCACGCCTGCCTCCGCAGCGCGGCCGTCTCTTCCTCGAAGGCCTTGGCTTCGTCATGAAGCGCCAGCACACCCGCAGCGCGCAATACTGCCTTTCTCAGCCAGCGCAACCCGAAGAGCAGCAGAAGCGTTCCCACGACGAGCTGAACGGTTTGCAGCGGAATGCGCATCAGCGCGGGCCCGAGGGCCGCGACCAGGGCCAGCAAGACGGCCAGCGCTGCGGAGGTGCCAAGCAATGCGGAACGCCAGCCGCGCACGACGCCAACCGCCAGTACGATGGTCAACGCCTCGACGAATTCGACCATCGACGCCATGAAGGCGGCGAGGACAATCGGCGCGATAGAAGTCCAGTTCATGAGATTTCCTTTTGCAGCTACCTGCGGTCCGACCAGATGAGCGCCCATGTGCCTGCAGCCATCAGCACCGCCGCCAGTGCAAACCCGACGACCGGCGATAGTGCGGTCCACACCACGCCGACCGTTGCGCTGGAAACGAACTTGGCGACGCCATTCACCGACCCCAAAGCGCCGTAGCTGAGCGCCAGCTTGTCTGCGTCCACCATCTCCGCGGTGACGGTGGATTCAAGTGCCTCCTGGACCGCCACGTACAACCCGGCGATGAAGAAGATGCCCGCGAGCTGCGGCACGCTGTCAACCTGCAGCCAGAACGCCAGCGCAGTCAGAACCGCCGTCAGGGCACCGAGCACATAGCCGGCGACCAGCACGCGGACATGGCCGGCTCGGTCGGCGAGATAGCCAATCGGATACGACACGACCACCTGGACGACGTTGCGCCACACATAAAGCAGACCTGCGACCTGCGCCGCCTTCACGACACCGAACCTCGGAGTGAGCAGCGTGGTCGCGGCCAGGATCAGCAGGCTGTGAGAAAAGTCGCCTACGCCGAAGATGCCGACTGCGGCGAGATAGCGCTTGAAGCGTGCCGGCAGCCCGCGTACCGTGCTGAAGAACTTCAACGCGGGGTTGGCCGAGTGTTCTGGGTCGCGGACCAGCGTGAGGAAGGCCAGCACTGCCAGCGCGCCCGGGACTACGGACAGCCAGAGCACGAGACGGAACGGACCCGCCGGACTGTCCCATTGCAGCGCCTGTGACCACCCAAGCAGCGCGACACCGAGCAGCGGTCCCGCAACGGCACCAACGGTATCGGCCGCCCGGTGAAAGCCGAACGCGCGGCCGCGTGTCTCGGGCGACACCGCCTGGATGACGATGGCGTCGCGCAGCGGGCCGCGCAGTCCCTTGCCGAACCAAGACACGATGCGCCCCAGCAGGAGCAGGGGCCAGCCGGCGGCCAGCGCAATGAGCGCCTGGCCCACCGGCGTGAGGCCGTAGCCCACCAGTACGAGCAATTTGCGATGCCCGAGCTTGTCGGCGATGTAGCCCGAGACCATCTTGGTGAACGCCGCCACCGCATCGGCGATGCCTTCGATGATGCCCAGGACGGCTGCCGGAATGCCGAGCACGGCGAGGAAGCCCGGCAGGATGACCGTCGTGGTCTCGTAGCAGAAGTCACCCAATGCGCTCGTGATGCCCGCGCCAGCGACGGTTCGATTGAGCCAGCCCTTGGCAGTGCGCACAGGCGCAGCCAAGGCGGCTTCCTTGGATTCACTCATTTCTCGATTCCTTCCTGGTGGTGGACGCATGTGGGTACGCTCGGCCAATGTGGGCAGGTACATGGCGGCACCTTGGTCTCACGGCAGCTCGAATATGGCGAGCACGGGGTAGTGGTCCGAAGCCGCGTCGGTGATCGCGTTTCTAATGACCTGGTAGCTGCGTGCCTTGGCCGCTAGCGCCTGGGACGCCAGCAGATAGTCGCAGCGCATCGTGGCGAACTCGACGTCGCGGTAGCCCGCAGTGGGTACGGTCGGCGTCGCCGCTGCGTCGAACCGGTGTCCCAGATCGACCCACCCAGCCGCTTCGAGGTGCGCCAGCACGCTGCGGTCCAACCCTCGCAGATCGTCGGCGACGTAGCGGGCGCGGTGATGCGGCGCAAGTGCTGTCCAGTCTTCCGGCTCAGGGTCGTGTGGCGAGGCGGAGTTGAAGTCGCCGGTGATCAGGGTCAGCCGGTCCGGAGCAGCCTGCACGCCGAGGTACGCCGCTTCCCTACGGCGTACTTCGGGGCCGTTGGGGCACAGGTGCGCGCTGATGAATGTGACGGGCAATTCGCTGCCGGGCACGGCCACTTTGAGCGTGGCGAGCGTGTGATGGAAGTTCGCGCCGTCGGCCTCGAAGCTCAGCGCCCGCAACGGCGTGCGGATGAAGATGGCGACGTTCTGGCCCGTCCGCGGCGCGATGGCCAGGAAGCCGCGCATGTCGATACGCTGCTCCAACGCATAGAGCCAAGCACCGCCGTTGGCGTCGAACCCCTTGGCTTCCTGCATCAGGAAGACATCGGGACGCAGCTCGTTGACGAGCTCGACTTGGGCTCTGGCGCGCGTGTCGTCTGAGCCGTCAAGGCCCGCGAAGAGGGTGTTGTAGGTGAGGACAGTCAAAGTCACGGGGAACTCCTTTTGATCAACGGTTTTCGTCGTGGGCCTCGAAGACGTGCTGTGCGTAAGCATCCAGCAGCGCCTCGCACTGATCGAGGCGCCGTTTGGCCTCGACGCCGCGTGCGGCGCCGTAGAAGTCGAGCTTGCGGATCTTCTCGAGCCAGGTCTGGAGTTTCTTGAGGTCCGCGTCGTTCTCTTCGAGTTCGGCGTAGGTGAAGTGGCGGGCCCGCGTCTCCTTGGCGACCTCGGCGTCGAAGTCATCGCACTTGTCGATGAACTCGGCGTACTCCTCATCGCGATCCACCTTGAAGCGCCCAACCACCTTATCTTCCTGGCCCTTGTCCAGGGCGACCGTCTCCAGCAGCACGGACTCACCGGCCATCTCGTGAATTTCGTTCTCGATGATCTTCAGCCGGCGCGTGTGATCGTCGTTCTTGGGCAGCAGGCAGACGCCGTTCTGCAGGTAGACGGCGCCCATGCCCTTGAGCTTTCGCCACAGGCCGATCCGCTTCTTGGCGGGTTCGGCCGGCACCTTGTACGTGAGCATGAGCCAGTTTTGCGCTTTCATGAGTTCAATGATAATGAAACGGTCGTTACATCGCAAGAGTGCCGTATGATCATCCTGAATGTGCATCTACAGAATCCGAACTGAAACGAACTCGACGACCATTCGGAATTTGTGTATAGTGGTTGCAAGGAGATGGCGTTCCTCCCCTGACAAAACCGCAGCCGTCCTAGCGCTGCTGATGACGCCTACAGAACCTGACCTTCGTCGGGGCTGTAGGCGCTCGCGTTCACATCCCTCCCGTTGGTCAGCCCGATTGATTTCGAGCCTTGACCAATGCGCAGATTTCTCCGCCACCACAGACACATTGAGCCGCTGCCGAAGCCAGGCAGCTTGCTTCTTATCGCCCACGCCTTTTCGGCCTTGGCTCGCAAGAGGTGGGCGCTGTTCTGCGGCGGCGATCGCAACCATGCAGGCGCGCCGCCCCGCCCGGGGCCGCTCGTGCCGGGCTCAGAGGTGGCCGTTCATTTGGCCGAACTTCGGCCTGGCCGGGCGCCCAAATGAGCGCTGCGCAAACCTATCCACGTGCCCGTGCCGACTCGCCAGTCGGATTGGCTAGTCGTGGCAGTTCGTCTCTGGCGCTAGGCCTTGTCGACCAGCTCGACGCGGCCGATTCGAGACACGGCATGAGCCCGGCCAGTGCGGGAGAAAGTCCTTTCGATCGTCGCGTTTGCTCTGCTGCGGGCGTGTCGGACGTGAATCAGGCGCACGCCACTGCAATATGCGGGCAACCACTAGTCAACCCGATGGATTCGAGCAAATAACCCATGCGTAGATACCTCCGCCGCCCCGAACAAGTCGAACTACTACCGCACCTCGGTAAATGGCTTGTCATCGCTACCGTCATCGCTGCCCTGGCCGGCAGTGCTTCCGCCTTCTTCCTGCTGTCCCTGGACCGCGCGACGGAGTGGCGCGAGGCCCACCGATGGATCATCTGGTTGCTCCCCTTGGCAGGCATGGGCGTCGGACTGGTCTACCACTTCCTGGGCAAGCAGGTGGACGGCGGCAACAACCTCATCATCGACGAGATTCACGATCCCAAGAAGGTGGTGCCGCTGCGCATGGCGCCGCTGGTGCTCGGCGGGACGGTGGTGTCGCATCTGTTCGGCGCGTCGGTCGGCCGTGAAGGTACGGCGGTGCAAATGAGCGGCGCTCTCGCCGACCAGTTGACCCACGTTTTCCGTCTGGAACACGAGGACCGGCGCATCGTTCTGATGACGGGCGTCAGCGCCGGCTTTGCGGCCGTCTTCGGCACGCCGCTGGCGGGCGCCGTGTTCGGTCTCGAAGTGCTGGCCATCGGCCGGATGCGATACGACGCGCTGTTCCCGTGCGTGGTCGCCGCCATCGTGGCGGACCAGGTGTGCCTGGCCTTTGGCGTGCACCATACGCACTACATCGTTCCCGAAGTCGTGCCGATCGGTGCGTGGAGCGTGTTGGCCGTCGTGATTGCCGGCATCATCTTCGGGCTTGTGGGGGCGGTCTTCGCTACCGCAGCGCACAAGCTCGGCGCGACAGTCAAACGGCATATTGCTTACGCACCGTTGCGTCCCTTCGTAGGTGGCGTGGTAGTCGCTGTGGCCGTCTGGGCGCTCGATGCGTACAACTACATCGGGTTGGGCATCCCAGACATCGTGCGCTCGTTCCACGAGCCGATGAAGCCCTGGGACTTCCTGGGCAAGCTGGTGTTCACCGTCGTTTCCTTGGGCACGGGCTTCAAGGGCGGCGAGGTGACGCCGCTGTTCTACATCGGTGCCACCCTGGGCAACGCGCTCGCGCCGCTGTTGCACCTGCCGTTCCCGATGCTCGCCGGCATCGGCTTCGTCGCCGTCTTTGCCGGCGCGGCCAATACGCCGATCGCCACGACGCTCATGGCGATGGAGCTGTTCGGCTCCGAGATCGGGCCGCTGGCTGCCGTGGGCTGCATCACGGCCTACTTGTTCTCCGGCCATACCGGCATCTATCACGCGCAGCGAGTCGGCCACAGCAAACACAGCAAGCATCGCCGCACGGTGCCGGAAGAACTGCGCATCGCCGACTTGGCGCACTTCCGCAAGCAGAAGCACGCCGAACACGCGAAGGAGAAACCAAGCACGTCATCGGCGCCGAGCGAGTCGTCGAGCAACAAAGGCGAACTAAAGAACTCGATTGAGACACCTGCCACATCAAAGGAAAAGCATCAATGACCTCGAAAGCCAGTCAGCAGCACTTGGCCGCATTGCGGCTGTATTTCCCGACTGCAACGAAGGCGAAGGCCACGCGCTTCTGGCATCACTTGAGCGCGCCAGCACTTGCGCAGCATCTGCTCAAGGTTGCACGAGACGCGAAGATCGTCCAGGCCATATTGCACCAGGTGGGCTCCGGCTATCTGCCCGGTGAGCGGATGTCGCATCACCATCCAGAGCTAACCGACATGCGCCATCCGCAGTGCCTCGAATTGCTCGATACCGAACACCGGTTGCGCGACTTCATTCACGAGCACGCAGAGGAGTTGCGCAAGGTGCATGCAGTGCTGTTCCTCTGCGAACTGCCGCTCGGTCATGCCAAGGGGATACCTGTCCATCGTGCGGCCAGAAACAAGGATGCCGGCGATCACCACGAGGAACACGAAGGCCAGACCCAGACACCTCACGCCAACGGCTTTCAACTGACGTTTTTTACTGAGCAGGACCGTCGGCATGGCCACAAGCCCATGGGCGAATGGCTGTTGACGTTCGCAAAGGAGCATGGCGCTGTCGGCGGAACGCTGGTGGGCGGAGGCGAAGGGTTCGACCACACGGGACGATTCCACTCCAGCCACTTCTTTGAGCTGGCAGACCAGCCTCTCGCGATCACTGTTTCGGTCGATGCGGTGTCTTGCAAACGCCTGCTGGATGCGCTGGCCGAAGAGGACATCAACCTCGCCTACGTGAAGGTGCCCGTCGAGTACGGGCGCGTAGGAAAGGCGTCCAAGTAGTTCATCGAGATTTCACCCCAACCAAGAAGGAGACTGACCATGCTGACCGTTCGCAATCTTCGTCCTGAGCCAACCGTTCGCGATTGGCTACAAGAGAACAACCGCTTGTTTGCCGGCTTGCTGCTTTGGTCCGCGGCATTGCTGTGGCTGGCCGGTAGCGGACCTCGCATCGTTGAATCTGCCTGGTATCGCGTCAGTTTTGTGGAGGGTGCCATGCTGTACGACCGCATGCTAGACGAGGCCTCGTGCAAGGCCCTTTCCCTCGATGGCGTTGTGAGCTGTCTGTCTGGGGCTGAACTCGGAGCAACCGAGAAATAGGTTCTCGTGCGTTAGTGCGGCCGCTCATGCATTGCATGTCGGCGGCCGCGTTTGGCAGTTTTTCTTTTCATGCATCGGGTCCGTACATGGCAACTACCATTCAAACAATACACGCGCGCGAAATCCTGGACTCGCGCGGCAATCCAACCATCGAGGTTGACGTCAAGCTGAAAGGTGGCTTTACGGGAAGGGCCGCCGTCCCGTCTGGCGCCTCGACTGGCATCCATGAAGCCGAAGAGATTCGAGACGGCGACGCCCACCGCTATGGTGGCAAGGGCGTGCGCAAAGCCGTCTCGCATGTCAACAAGGCGATCGCGGCAGTGTTGCATGGCCTGGATGCCTGCGACCAAGCGGGCATCGACCGAGTGTTGATCGAATTCGACGGCACGCCAAACAAGTCGCGCCTCGGGGCCAACGCGATCCTCGGCGTCTCTCTGGCCATAGCACGCGCAGCGGCGCATGCGACCGATCAACCGCTGTTCCGGCACCTTGCCGGCGCTCATACGCTCCGCATGCCGGTGCCGATGTTCAACATCCTCAACGGCGGTGTTCATGCGAACTGGCAAGGACCGGATTTTCAGGAATTCATGATCGCCCCTGTAGGCGCCGAGAGCTTCTCCGAAGCGGTTCGCTATGGGGCAGAGATTTACCACCGTCTTCGCACGATCCTCAAGGACCGTGGGTACTCGACCGCAGTGGGCGACGAGGGCGGCTTTGCTCCCACATTGAAGCGCAACAGCGAAGCGGTCGAACTCATCCTGACCGCGATCGAGGGCGCGGGCTATCGCCCGGGCGACGACGTGGTGATCGCGCTCGACCCAGCGTCGAGTGGCTTCTTCAAGGACGGCCTCTACCACCTCCATAGCGAGAGCCGTCAGGTCACTGCCGCGGAACTGGTTGACCTGTACGAGGAGTGGACTACTCGCTACCCGATCGCGGTGCTGGAGGACGGCTTGGCGGAGGACGACTGGACCGGGTGGCGGCTCCTGAATCAGCGGCTCGGCCAGCGTATCGAGTTGGTCGGGGACGATCTGTTCGTGACCAATGTCGAGCGCATCGAGCGCGGCATTCGGGAGGACGTCGCCAATGCCGTGCTGATCAAGCCCAACCAGGTCGGCACGCTCACTGAAACCCGCGCTGCGGTAGATGTGGCTTACACGGCTGGCTGGGGTGCGATGGTTTCCCACCGTAGCGGCGAAACGATCGACAGCTTCATCGCCGATCTGACCGTTGCTCTCGGCACCGGTCACCTCAAGACCGGGGCGCCGTGCCGTGGTGAGCGAGTCGAAAAGTACAACCAACTCATGCGCATCGAGGAAGCGCTGGGAAGCGATGCTCTCTATGCGGGGCGCGCGGCCTTTGTTCGATAAGACGATTAGGGAGCATCACACATGACCAGAATCATTCTCGCCCGCCACGGGCATGTCGATTGGATCGCGCCAGAACGCTTTCGCGGGCGAGCGGAACTGCCCTTGTCGAAGCTGGGCGAATTGCAAGCAGAAGCCCTGGCCGGCCGGATAGCACAGAGCTGGAAGCCGACAGCCATCTACACCAGCCCGCTGTCGCGTTGCATCCGCACCGGCGAAGCAATAGCCCGGACGACCGGCGCTCCCTCCCAGGTACTGGAGGATCTGGCCGACACCCACTATGGGCAGTGGCAAGGCCTAACCCACGAGGAAGTCCGCTCGCGCTGGCCCGCTGAGTCGCGGACTTGGTTCGCGGCGCCGCACCTGGCCGTGATTCCAGATGGGGAGACCCTGGCGGACGTTCTCGTCCGAGCGCTGAAGGCTTTGCAGGTGGTTCTTCATCGTCACAGCGGTCAGACCGTGGTCCTCGTCGGGCACGACAGCATCAATCGGGTTCTTCTGTTGCAGTGCCTCGGACTTTCCCTGACGCGCTATTGGCGGATCAAGCAGGAGCCCTGCTGTGTGAACGAGATCGCGATCGACGGCGATGACTTCACCATTCATCGAATCAACGAGACACATCACACCCTGGGACTGAGCGTCTAGGTCTGTGCCGCACGCGCGAGCAAGGGAGAAAGCGGTTGGACCTTCGACATCTCAGATGCTTCCTCGCTCTGGCGGAGGAACTCCACTTCGGCCGAGCTGCGGACAGATTGCACATGGAGCAATCGCCGCTGTCGCGCACCATCAAGGAGCTTGAAGATCGACTTGGCGTGCGCTTGTTCAACAGAGATCGCCGAGGGACGCACCTGACCCGTGCGGGCGAGGTTTTCTTGCAAGACGTGCGGCGGGTCTTCACTGCGCTGGAGCAGGCCAAAGAAGGAGCCAGGGCAGCGGCTGCAGGTCACTGCGGTTTGCTGCGCGTCGCGCTGTCCGACGGTGCTACCCAGCCTCGGCTAGCAGCGTTGCTGGCCCTCTGCAGAGAGGAAGAGCCTTCCGTCGAAATCCGCCTGTCCGAGGTTCCGTTGATCGAACAGTTGCGCGGGTTGAGAGACGGAACATTCGATGCGGGTTTCGCCCGCTCCGACGAGGTTGGGGACGGGATCGACGCTTATCCGCTGTGGCGCGAGCCGCTTGTTGTCGCGGTCCCTTCACGGCACCCCCTACTTGCGCATCGGCTAATTCCCCTGGAAGAGTTGCTTCGGTACCCACTCGTCATGTGCCATCCAGAGGTTTGCGAAGGATATTGCCGGCAAGTCGACCGTGTTTTGCGCGCTGTCGAGGTTGAACCCAATATCGCCGAACGAGCTACCTCGCTGGAAATGATGCTGACCTTGGTCGCGGCCGGCTATGGAGTGGGCTTCGCAGCTGCCGAAAGGATTGCCGTATGTCGTCATCCTGAAGTTGTCGTGCGACCACTTGCGCACGACGATGCTGAGTTAACGACCTACCTCCTCACAAAGACGGATGCAGAAGGTTCCGAGCGCCTCGACGCATTCGTTGGGCGCGCTATGCGAGAAGCACAAATATCCAATCCTGAAAACTAGGCTGGAGGTTTTTTATTCTTCTTGATCTCACTTAGATTTATTTCGGTATCGGCCATCAGGTTGGTGGCTGTGCAGCCTAGCGCTTCGGCGATTCGGAGAAAGATCGCAAGCGTCGGCATATGCTCCCCGCGTTCAATCTTTCCCATGTGGGAGCGCTCGATGCCGGCCCGATGAGCTAGCGTTTCCTGTGCGGTTCCTTGCTCTGTCCGCTTCATGCGGACGGCCGTTCCGAAAGCGAACGCCGAGTCGGGCTCGTATGTTTTTGTACCGGAGGGACGCCCTCGTTGGATCGAACGCTTCTGCATTGCAGCAGCGTCAGGCATCACTACAAGTTAAACCACGTTAAACTTAACTCAAGAAACAGACCGTTGGGTTGGTGGCGTGAATTCTGCTTAGGAGCACTCGTGACATGACTGCTCGTACCCACCATGTGCCGTTGAGGATCGCTGTGTCGTCCGGGGCTCTATCGCCTCAGGTTGCAGCGTTGCTGTCCAGACAGCGAGCCGAGGAGCCTCAGACCCCTGTAGTCCTCGAAGAGGTTTCGGTTTGCGAACAGGTCTGCGGCCTGGAGGATGGCCGATACGACCTCGGCCTCGCTTTGACCACCGCTCCCGGCCACTCCTTGAATGCGCAGCCGCTTTGGCATGACGAGCTGGCACTTGCAGTGCCGATCAGGTCGCCGCTTCTGAACTTCACGGCCGTGCCGCTGGAGGAGTTCGCACACTATCCCCTGATTCGCTGGCGCAGCGACGAATACGATCCGGTGGATCAGCTCATGGAAAGGCTGCAGCAACAGGCGTGCACTCCACCGGAGATCTTCTGTGTGCGCACGTTCGAGCTGATGGCGATACTCGTGGCTGCCGGCTATGGGATAGGGTTGGGCGCAAAGTCTCGAATCGCGGCCGCGCGCGAGCTTGACATCATCATGCGTCCCCTTGCCGGTGATCGCCAGGAACTGACCACCTACATTCTGCGTCCGCCATGCGAGTTGCCCCCGTCGGTCGATCGTCTGGCCGAGCGAGCGCAGGCAATCTCTGGATAGCTGTGAATGCGGCGGCTTGCTCGCCGGGTCGCTCAATGATCCCCATGGTCCAGATCGTGTGGCTGTGGGGGACTTTGCTCCGCTCGCTGGCGTTGCAGACGTTCAGCGCGGTGCTTGCGCGACTCCGCGACCGCGGGACGCAGGTCGGCCACAGCTTCGGGCTCATCAGTTATTTCCATACCAAGGATGGCCTCAAGCATGTCTTCTAGCGTTGCCAATCCGACGGCGTCTCCGTACTTGTTTGTTACCAAGCCAATGGCTTCATGCTGGGCCAGAATTTTCTCGAAAGCCTTGGCCACGGGCTCGCTCTCGGGGAATGTGGGGATGGGGTGAAGGAAAGACACGAGTGGCGAGGCTCCCTCGCATCCTTTCGCGTAGGCCTTCAGCACTTCTCTATGCGAAACGTAGCCTCTGACGTGTCTTCTGTCGCCTGCAAACAGCGGAATTCGGCTGAATGCATCTGCGCCGGCTGCCTCAATGAGGTCTGACACAGTACACCCCTCATCCAGCATGAACACGACGGCGTGTGGCGTCATCACGTCCTCCAGCAGGATTTCCTGGCTGTAGATCAGATTGCCGATCAACTTAGCCTCAGCGCGCGAGATTGCGCCGTCTTGAGGTGCGGCCCCGACCAGGAATGAAAATTCCTTGCGGGTAAAGCGCTCGCGTTGACGCCGTGCCAACAAGCGTACCAAAGCTCGTGTAATGACCAATAGCGGTGTCATGACTCGCATGAGATGCGACAGCGTGTACCCGGTGAAGGCCGAAAACTGGCCGGCATGCCGCGCTGCAATGGTCTTGGGGATGATTTCGGCCAGAACAAGGAGCAGTACAGTGAGCACGGCGGAAAACAGCCCGACCCAAGCCTCGCCGAACAACTCCGTGGCGTATGCACCTCCAAGCGTCGCGCCCACCGTTATTGACACGGTATTCAGAATGAGAATCGTGCTAATGGCGTCGTCAACCCGAGTCTGCTTGATCTCAAGAAGCCGCGCGGCCCCGAGGCTGCCCGCCGCCCGCCGCTCCAACAATGCGGACGTGCGGACAGAAAATAAGGTCACCTCAAGCAGCGAGCAGAGATGTGACATGACGACCGTCACCACCACCCAGAATGTCAGCATTCCCATGTAATCCTCCGTGATCCATGCCATGGAGCCAAACCAGGTTTCGACCTCGATAGCTTGGGCGTAGCCCTCGGTTCGACTCGAATGAAGCTCGTGAAGTTGCAGGTGGCAAACTCAGGCGGCATATGGGTACCGGTCGAGTGAACCATAAAACCTGGCTTTGTCGATAGCTTCGATAACGAGCGCATGACCCGACCGCCAGGCTCCATTCATCTATGCCTTTCTAGGCGAATTCAGGAACGGACCATTCTTGTTGCTTCACGGTCGCGGTTACTGCGAGCACCGTTTTGTCGAGATTGCCTGCGGTCACACCATCAATGGCTGACTTGCCCCGAAGCATTGGACGGGGTTCGAGCAACGCCTCATAGATGCGCCAGGGGTCCGCACCTCTGGTCAACTTCAGAACCGCCTGAATCAACGCATGCTTGAGCGGATCGAGGTGCCAGTCTGGAACTCGCTGGCCACGATTCCCGACATTCAGCGCCAGCAAGTTGCCGGCCTTGATTTCATAGCTGATCCATCGACGGGACTTGCCAGCCATTTTGGCGTAGTCGGCGACGAGTAAGTTATGTGGCGCCTCGAACACGTCGACCAGTTCCATGCGCTGACGCTGAATATCCGAAAGAGGCTCGTCCATCGCCGACCGAGGCAATGGCACGGCAGGAAGCCGCTGCGATGCCGCGGACACAAGGGGCATCCCGTCGCCGGGTTTCGTAACGATGAGAATCTGCGGAGGCTGCGCTTCAGACTTGGGCCGAGTGCGGTCCGCCTCTACCTCTTCTTCGGACAGGACCGGAACCCCTTCAAGGTGAATTGCAAGTGGCGTGCTTGCGGCCTCGACCATGTTTTGCTCGAACAGGTCGAGGCGGTCGGCCCAATCCTGCATCATGCGTCGGCGCTGCTCAACGTACTCTGCATGGTTGTAGCTGGCGCTGACCTTGTTGGGATCGACGTGCGAGAGTTGTGCATCTACCCACGCCTTCGGATACCCGATTTCGTTCAGCGCGGTGGACATGGTGGCCCGCAGCCCGTGTCCTGTCAGAAGATCCCTGTAACCCATGCGCTTGAGTGCTCCGTTGAGGGTGTTCTCGCTGATGCGTTGCATCGGTTTGCTGTCGTGGCGGAGCAGGAAGTGTTGAGCTGGTTTGAACTGTTCCATCAGGTGTCGAACGATCTCCATAGCTTGCTCTGACAAGGGCACGATGTATGGTGGAACATCCTTGGGCAACTGCCGCTTCTTTCGCATGTCCATTTGCAGTTGCTTCACAACATCCGGCGGGATGATCCAGAGGCCGCGATCGAGATCGAACTGGTCGGGCGTCGCCATACGCAGCTCGCCGGTACGGACTCCGGTCAGCATCAAAAGTCGAAGGCCCAACTGAGTTTGCAGCCGGCCACGGTACCTGCGTAAGCGTTGCAGCAGCTTGGGCAGGTCCGCCATGCGCAGAAACGGATTGTGGTTGACGGGAGGTAGCGGCAAGGCCACGACGTCGAGATCGGATGCAGGGTTCTGTTCAAGGCCAGGCACGATCACCAGCGCATACCGGAACAACTGGTTGAACCAGGTTCTTACCTTCTCTGCAACGGACAACGCCTTGCGCTTTTCGATCTTGGCGATCACCTCTAAGAGGTCGGTGCGCTTGACGTCGTAGACAGAGCGCTTGCCGAGCGTTGGCAGTACGTCCTTGTCGAACACGCGAGGGATCTGCGACAGGGTGGTTTGCCGACCTTGTTTGAGGGCGAGCCCGCGATGCTTGAGCCACTTTCGATACACGGCGTCGAAAGTGTTCTGGTCCGCCAAGCGGACTGCCGCGCGCTTTTGCTTGCGATGAACGTGTGGATTGGTGCCCTTCGAGACCAGCCCGCGGGCCTCGTCTCGGAGAGTTCTCGCCTCGCGTAAGGTCACCTCTGGATACGTGCCGAGCGACATCCGCTTTTGTTTGCCGGCCCATTGGTAGCGGAAGTGCCAGGACTTGTTGCCATTGTCGGCAACCGCCAGGGCAAGCCCGTCTGAGTCTGAAAGGGTGTAGGCCTTGCCGGTCGGTTTGGCTTGCCGGACTGCCGTGTCTGAAAGTGCCATGCTCTTGCTCCTGTTGGGAGTCAGGAGCAGATGCTGGTCTCGTCTACCACGCCCCTCCAGCAACAAACCGGAAGCCGCCACGTCCTCAAAGATGGACTAAATAGTGGACTAAAAAGTCCTGGCTGTAGGCAGCTTCCAGCGGAACACGCTGGATGATGTCAGTGAATAAAATCCAATGGCATCAACGACTTGCAGAACTCCATGGAACTCAGCAGATCGTGAAGTGGAGCGGGTGATGGGAACAGTTCCAATCATCCAACCCGTTGATTGATAACGGATTTATCCCGTTCGCTCCTCGGGATATGGCCGCTTAGTGTACCGCAGCCGCTCGCTCGAACGCGAGGTACTTTCGCTGCCGTCCGGTGACGGCCAGCGGCAGCCATCAAGGTTCGCTCAAGTACGTGCTGGGCTCACCATTCGGTGCCTTGCTCATGCTCTTCACTCGCTTGATGAACCGCGCCAGCGGCTCGGAGGGCTCGCCACCGCGACGCACCAGGTAAGTCGAGAGGATCGGTGGCGTGCCCGCCAGCGGCCGTGTCGCAATGTCCGGCCGATTCAGCGCCTGCACCTGCGAAGCGATAGCGAAACCGATGCCGTAGCCGGCGCCCACGAGGGTCAGCATCACCCCCAGGCTGGTCACGTGGTCCACAACTTTCAGCGGCAGCCCGGCATCATCGAGCACCGCCTTGATCTGGTCGTGGCATCCCGAGGCCGCGTCCGGGTGGCACAGCACCAGCGGGAATTTCAGCGCGTCGGCGAGCTTGACCTGCGTGTGTGCCAACAGCGGGTGCCGCGCCGGCACGATCACCGATAGCGGATCGGTCCACACCAGCTCGGCCACCAAGCCATGGTTGACCGCCGCCGACAGCGCAAAGCCCACGTCCAGCAGGTCGGTGTGTAACCCTTTGAGCTGCTGTGAGAATGGCAGCTCGAAGACGCGAATCTCCAGTTCCGGTTCTTCCTCGCGGCTGCGCGCGAGCAAGGTGGCGATGCGCGGCTGGGCCAAGCTGTCGCAGATGGCGATGCGCACGTAGTTCTGGTAGCCCTGCGCGGCGCCCTTGGTGGCCTTGATCGCCTGATCGACGGTCGCCAGAACGCGGCGGCACTCCACGAGCAGCACCTGGCCGGCCCAGGTCAGACGCGTCTGGCGGCTGCTACGGTCGAACAGCGCTACGCCCAGCAGCTTTTCGAGGTCACGCATCGCACGCGACAGAGGCGACTGGTCGATGCCCAGCCGCTCGGCAGCGCGCGCCAGGTGCAACTCCTCGGCCACCGCCGCGAAGTAGCGCAGTAGTCTCAGTTCCATGGCGGCCTCCTTGTTCGTTGTTCTGGCTCCGCCGTTCCAACCCATTTGATTTCAAACCCATGCGAGCGGCTGGTGTTGCGATCACCTCCTGCTTAGATCGTGTTGTTTGCCGCGCGGCCAGCGACGCCGCGAGGCAACGAGTTGTCCACCTTGATGGCTCTCTCAGGTGTAGCGACGTTCAAGCTCGTCCCATTGCGGTTTGCCAACCAGGCGCTGACGCTCGGCGAAGGATGCAACCAAGCCGCTCGACTCAAGAACCTGCTTGTCGTCACGCAGCGCAGTCAGCGCCTTTTGCATGCCCATCACGGCACCCTGGAGAGCCGCGTTGGCGTACAGCACGATGCCGTAGCCCAAACGTCCTAGTTCCTCGGCCCTGAAGATGGGCGTCTTGCCGCCGATGACCATGTTCATGAGCTGAGGCGTGGACAGCCGCTGGGGCAACGCTCGCACTTCGTCCTCCTTCGTGACGGCTTCGACGAACAGAATGTCCGCACCCGCCTCGGCGAACTTCTGTGCGCGCTCGATGGCAGCCTCGAAGCCCAGCGTGGCGGCAGCATCGGTGCGGGCCATGACCATGAAGTCGGCATCACGACGCGCATCTACGGCAGCTTGGATCTTGCTGACGGCCTCCTCGGTGGAGATAACCTCCTTACCCGAGAAATGGCCGCAGCGCTTAGGGGCAACCTGGTCTTCGAGTTGGATGCAGTCGGCACCGGCACGCTCTAGCGTGCGCACGGAGTGATACACGTTCAGCGCATTGCCGAAGCCGGTATCGGCATCAACGATGAGCGGCAGGCTCACGGCATCGCGGATGCGAGCCGTGTGGTTGGCGATCTCGGCTAAGCCCATGAAGCCCTGGTCAGGCATGCCAAACCACATGTTGGTGACGCCGGCGCCGGTGACATACAGAGCCTCGAAACCGAGGTCTTCTATGACCTTAGCGGACAAGGCGTTGAAAGCGCCCGGCACGAGCACGCCACGGCGCGCGCCGACGAGGGACTTGAGTTGCTTGCGGGTAGACATCTGGAATTCCGTGTTTAGAAACTGTCGCTGGGTACACGCACCCAGCCTTCCATCAGGATGCGAGCGCTGCGGCTCATAACGGCCTTGGTGACGGTCCACTGGCCATCGACCTGCCGGGCCTCGGCACCAACCCGCAGCGTGCCGGATGGATGGCCGAAGCGCACGGCATGACGCTCGCCGCCGCCGGCTGCGAGATTGACCAGTGTGCCGGGGATGGCGGCCGCCGTGCCGATGGCCACGGCTGCCGTGCCCATCATGGCGTGGTGCAGTTTGCCCATGGACATCGCGCGCACGAGCAAGTCCACATCACCGGCCTCAATGGCTTTGCCACTGGAGGCCGTGTAGCTGGCCGGCGGTGCCACGAAAGCGACCTTGGGTGTGTGCTGGCGCTGGGCTGCCTCGGCCACATCGCGGATGAGGCCCATCTTCACAGCGCCCCGGGCCCGGATGGTCTCGAAACGGGACAACGCCAGGGCGTCGCCGTTGATCGCATCCTGCGACTCGGTGCCGGTGTAGCCGATGTCCTGCGCGTTCAGGAAGATGGTGGGAATGCCGGCATTGATGAGCGTGGCCTTGAACGTACCGATGCCCGGCACTTCCAGGTCATCGACAAGTCGGCCCGTGGGGAACATCGCACCGCCACTGTCGTCATCGCCTTCGTCAGCGGGGTCGAGAAATTCGAGTTGCACCTCGGCGGCCGGGAAGGTGACGCCGTCTAACTCGAAGTCGCCAGTCTCCTGCACTTGGCCGTTTGTGATGGGCACATGGGCCACTATGGTCTTGCCGATGTTGGCCTGCCAGATGCGCACCGTGCAGATGCCGTTTTCGGGCACGCGGTCGGCCGGCATCAGGCCGCTCGCGATGGTGAACGGACCGACCGCGGCGGACAGGTTGCCGCAGTTGCCAGACCAGTCCACGAAGGCGCCGTCGATGGAAACCTGGCCGAACAGGTAGTCCACGTCATGGCCGGGTTTTGTCGGCGGCGCCACGATGACGGTCTTGGACGTGGACGACGTGGCGCCGCCCATGCCGTCGATCTGCTTGCCGTAGGGGTCCGGGCTGCCGATCACGCGCAGCAGCAGTTGGTCTCGCGCAGGACCTGGCTGCTGGCAGGGCTCGGGCAAGTCCTGCAGGCGGAAGAACACACCCTTGCTGGTGCCGCCGCGCATATAGGTGGCGGGAATGCGAATCTGTGCGGGATGCGTCATGTCGTCCTCAGGGGGTCTTCCGTGCGGCCAGGAAGTCTTGCGCGAAGCGCTGCAGCACGCCGCCGGCTTCGTAGACCGAGACTTCCTCGGCGGTGTCCAGCCGGCACTTCACCGGCACGGAGGCGGTCTCGCCGTTCTTGTGGCGAATGCGCAGCGTCAGGACGGCCCGCGGCGTGCGCTCGCCGATGACGTCGAAGGTCTCGCTGCCGTCGAGACCCAGCGTCAGCCGATTGGTACCGGACTGGAACTCCAGCGGCAGCACGCCCATGCCGATCAGGTTGGTGCGGTGGATGCGCTCGAAGCCCTCGGCCACCACGACCTCGACGCCGGCCAGGCGCACTCCTTTGGCCGCCCAGTCGCGCGACGAACCCTGGCCATAGTCGGCGCCGGCGATGACGATGAGCGGCTGGCGGCGGGTCAGGTAGCTCTCGATAGCCTCCCACATGCGCATGACGCGACCTTCGGGTTCCACGCGCGCCAGCGAGCCCGCGCGCACGCTGCCATCGTCGTTGCGTACCATCTCGTTCTTCAGCGTCGGGTTGGCGAAAGTGGCGCGCATCGCGGTGAGGTGGTCGCCGCGGTGGGTAGCGTAAGAGTTGAAGTCCTTCTCGGGCAGACCCATCTTTGCCAAGTATTCGCCGGCCGCCGAGTCGAGCAGGATGGCGTTGGACGGTGACAAATGGTCGGTCGTGATGTTGTCGGGCAGGATGGCTAGTGGCCGCATGCCGGTGAGCGTGCGCGGGTTGGCGGCCAGCGCGCCGACGCCTTCAGTGTCCCAGTACGGGGGGCGGCGGATGTAGGTGGACTGCGGGCGCCAGTTGTATTGCGGCGCGGCGCGCTCGGCCTCCACGGGGCGGATGGCAAACATTGGGTCGTAGACCGCGCGGTATTGCTCCGGCTTCACGGCGGTACGCACCACTGCGTCGATCTCCTCGTCAGCGGGCCAGAGATCCTTCAGGCGTACTTCTCGTCCGTCCACGGTGCCCAGTACATCGTTTTCGATGTCGAAACGCACCGTGCCAGCCAACGCGTATGCGACGACCAACGGCGGAGACGCGAGGAAAGCCTGCTTCGCGTAGGGATGGATGCGGCCGTCGAAGTTGCGGTTGCCGGACAGCACGGCAGTGGCGTACAGATCGCGGTCGATGATCTCCTGCTGGATCTTCGGGTCCAGCGCGCCGCTCATGCCATTGCAGGTTGTGCAGGCGAAGGCGACGATGCCGAAGCCGAGCTTTTCCAGTTCGTGCAGCAGCCCGGCCTCCTTCAGGTACAGCTCCACGGCCTTTGAGCCCGGCGCCAGCGAGGTCTTGACCCATGGCTTACGCACGAGGCCCAGGCGGTTGGCTTTCATCGCCAGCAAGCCGGCGGCGATGACGTTGCGCGGGTTGCTGGTGTTCGTGCAGCTCGTGATCGCCGCGATGATGACAGCGCCATCGGGCATCTGGCCCCGCGCCTCCTGGGCGTGAGCCTTGTCCAAATCCACCGCGATGCCTCGCTCGCGGAGCGCCGAGGTCGGCAGCCGGCGGTGTGGATTGGACGGACCGGCCATGTTGCGTACCACACTGCCGAGGTCAAAGCGCAACGTGCGCTCATACTGGGCCGCTTTCAGTTCGCTGGCCCAGAAACCTGCCGTGCGAGCGTAGTGCTCTACGAGGCGCACCTGCGCGTCGTCTCGGCCGGTGAGCTTCAGGTAGTCGATGGTCTGCGAGTCGATATAGAACAGAGCGGCGGTCGCGCCGTACTCAGGGCACATGTTGGCGATGGTCGCGCGGTCTCCGATGGACAGGCTCTCGGCGCCTTCACCGAAGAACTCCAGGTAGGCACCCACGACCTTCTGCTGGCGCAGGAACTCAGTCAGCGCCAGCACGATGTCGGTCGCCGTGATGCCTGGTTGGCGGCAGCCGGTCAGCTCGACGCCAGCGATGTCCGGCAACCGCATCCACGATGCGCGGCCCAGCATGACGTTCTCCGCCTCCAGCCCGCCCACGCCCACGGCGATGACGCCCAAGGCGTCGACGTGCGGTGTGTGGCTGTCGGTACCAACGCAGGTATCCGGGAAGGCCACGCCCTCGCGGACATAAACCACCGGCGACATCTTCTCCAGGTTGATCTGGTGCATGATGCCGTTGCCCGCCGGGATGACGTCCACGTTGTCGAAGGCCGACTTGGTCCACTCGATGAAGTGGAAACGGTCCTCATTGCGGCGGTCCTCGATTTCACGGTTCTTGCGGAAGGCATCGGGGTCGAAGCCGCCGCACTCCACGGCCAGCGAATGGTCCACAATGAGCTGCACAGGCACGACGGGGTTCACCGCGGCCGGGTCGCCGCCTTGGGCCGCGATCGCGTCACGCAAACCGGCCAGGTCCACTAACGCAGTCTGACCTAGGATGTCGTGACAGACCACGCGAACCGGGAACCATGGGAAGTCCAGGTCACGTCGGCGCTCTATGAGTTGCAGCAGGTAGCTGTTCAGATGTTCGGGGTCCGCGCATCGGACCAGGTTCTCGGCATGGACACGCGCTGTGTAGGGCAGCATCGCCCACGCGCCCGGGCGGATCGCGTCAACAGCTTCGCGGGCGTCGAACCAGTCCAGCGCCGTGCCGGGCAGGGGCTTGCGGAACTGGGAACTCATGCGCGTTCGTCAATGGGCACGAAGCGCTGGTCTTCAGGGCCGGTGTAATTCGCGCTGGGGCGAATGATCTTGTTGTCCACGCGCTGCTCGATGACGTGCGCGGCCCAACCGCTGGTGCGGGAGATGACGAACAGAGGCGTGAACATCGCCGTGGGCACGCCCATCATGTGATAGCTGACGGCGCTGAACCAGTCGAGGTTGGGGAACATTTTCTTGACGTCCCACATGACTGACTCCAGCCGTTCTGCGATGTCAAACATCTTGGTGGAGCCCGCCTCGTCCGATAGGCTCCTGGCCACGCCCTTGATGACGACGTTGCGCGGGTCGCTGACGGTGTAGACCGGGTGGCCGAAGCCGATGACCACCTCCTTGGCCTCCACGCGGCGGCGGATGTCCGCCTCAGCCTCGTTCGGGTTGTCATAGCGCTTCTGAATCTCGAAGGCCACCTCGTTGGCGCCACCATGCTTGGGGCCGCGCAGCGCGCCGATGGCGCCGGCAATGGACGAGTACATGTCGCTGCCCGTGCCGGCGATGACGCGCGCGGTGAAGGTGCTAGCGTTGAACTCATGCTCGGCATAGAGGTTGAGCGACGTGTGCATGGCGCGCACCCAGCTCTCAGGCGGCGTCGTGCCGTGCAGCAGACGCAGGAAGTGGCCGCCGATGGAGTCGTCGTCCGTCTCCACCTCGATGCGGCGGCCCTGCGTGCTCCAGTGATACCAGTACAGCAGCATGGAGCCCAGGCTGGCCATGAGCCGGTCGGCGATGTCGCGGGCGCCGGGCAGGCTGTGGTCGTCCTTCTCGGGCAGGATGCAGCCCAGCGCCGACACGCCGGTGCGCATCACGTCCATCGGGTGGGCGCCAGCGGGCAAGCGTTCCAGCGACTCTTTCACACTGGCAGGCAAGCCGCGCATGGCCCTGAGCTTGGCCTTGTAGGCGCGCAACTCGGCGCGCGTGGGCAGCTTGCCGTGCACCAGCAGGTGGGCGATCTCCTCGAACTCGCAGACCTCGGCGATGTCCAGGATGTCGTAGCCGCGGTAATGCAGGTCGTTGCCGCTGCGGCCGACGGTGCACAGCGCGGTATTGCCGGCCGTCACGCCGGACAGCGCCACAGATTTCTTCGGCTTGAAGCCGGTGGTCGGGGTTTCGCTCATGGGCATGTTCTCCAGGAAATTCAGTGGGCTTGATCGTTCAGAGCTGCGGGCATCAGGCCGTCATCGCGGGGCTCCAGCGGCACCGGACGGCCATTGGCGTTGACAGACACCATCTCGAAGCTGGCGCGCAGCACTTCTTGCGGCTTGGTGCCGGGCGCCGCATCCAGCGCGGCGCGCACGTCCACCGTCATTGAGCTGCGGCCCAGCCGCGTGACGCGCGCATGCAGGTGCAACAGCGAGCCGATGGCGATCGGGGCCAGGAACTCGATGCCACGCGATGCGGCCATCACGACTGACTGACGACTGAAGCGTGCAGCGGCTAGATACGCGGTCTTGCCGAGCATCGACAAGGCCTCAGGACCGAAGAGCGTGCCGTAGTGGTTGGATTGCTGAGGCAGCACCAGCTCAGTGCGGTTCAACTCGTTCAGCGGTGTGGAAGCCAAAGTCTTGATCCAGTCCATGGTGGGGAGGGAAAGTCGTATTATTCGCAATCTTCGCATCCACTTCTTTGGTACTCAATGACTAAAATTGCCAATGAATGCGAAGGTTTTTGATGCAGTTTGCGATATTTGCGAATATTCAGAGCCCCATTCTTATGCGCAAGACCTTTCTGGGCGTGAAGCTCAAGACGCTGCGAGAGCAGCGTGGCCTGACCCAGGTAGCCCTGGCACAAGTGCTCAAGCTCTCGCCGAGCTACGTGAATCAGCTTGAAAACAACGAGCGCCCCCTGAGCGTTGCCGTGCTGCTGCGCCTGCAGTCGTCGCTGGGCATCGACCTACAGTTCTTCTCCGAGGACGATGAGGCCCGGCTGTTCGCACAACTTCATGAGATCGTGACCGAGGTCGCCGTGCCGGGCGGCGTGCCGGATGCCGAACTGCGCACGCTCGCGCAGCAGATGCCAGCAATGGCCCAGTTGCTGCTGCGTCTTCAAAGTCGCGCCCGTGGGGCCGAGCAACGTCTTGCGAGCTTGGGGCTAGGCGACCGCGACAGCGGCTTGGCGGCCAGCCAAGGGCCGCACGAGGAGGTGCGCGACTTCTTCTACGCCCACCACAACCACATGGACGAATTGGATCGCGCTGCCGAGGCGCTGTCCTCCCAACTCGGCGTTGCCGACAGCACGCAGGACCTGGCACCCAAGTTGGAAGCCCACTTGCTCGCCGCACACCGCATCCAGGTGCAAAGCCTGCCGGAGGAGCGACTGCGACGCTTCGAGCCCGCCCAGCGCCTGCTACTGCTGTCCGACACGCTTTCCGCCGGTCAGCGCGCGTTCCAACTCGCGACCCAACTCGCTTACCTGGAGGCCGGCGCGGAGATTGACCGGCTTGTTGCCTCCAACGCCTTTAGCACCGAGGCGGTGGCATTGGCCCGCATTGGCTTAGCCAGCTACTTCGCTGGGGCGCTAGTGCTGCCCTACGGCCGGTTCCTCGCCGCCACCCAGGAATTGCGGTACGACATCGCGCTGCTGGCCCGCCGCTTCGGCGTGAGCTTCGAGACGGTGTGCCACCGCCTGTCCACGCTGCAGCGCCGCGAGGCCCGTGGCGTGCCGTTCTTCTTCGTTCGCGTGGACCGCGCCGGCAACATCTCCAAGCGCCAGTCGGCCACGGACTTTCACTTCTCTCGCAGCGGCGGCACCTGCCCGCTGTGGAACGTCTATGAGGCCTTCGCCCGACCAGGCCGCGTACTCACGCAGATCGCTGGCATGCCGGATGGGCGAAGCTACTTATGGATTGCCCATTGCGAATCTCGACCCACGGGCGGCTATGGCTCACCGAGTAGAGAGTTTGCGATTGGCCTGGGTTGCGACCTTCGGCATGCCAGCCAACTCGTCTATGCCAAGGGACTGGATTTGGGCGAACCTGGCAGCGCAACACCCATTGGCCCCGGCTGCAAGCTCTGTGATCGTGAAGGCTGTGCTCAACGCGCATTTCCCGCCTTGGGCAAGCAGTTGCGCATCGACGAGAACGAGCGGGTAGCTGAGCCGTATGCTGCTCGGTAGTGCTCATTCCGACCTGCCGGCCTTGTTCATCCTTGGTTGCTCTGCGCTTTGGTTCTTTGCGCCTGACATCAAGCGGGCGCGACGTGCGAATCTCTGCTGGTGGCCCGCCAATGACGCACAGGGGTGAAGCAGGTAAGCCATCACGATCGTTGGTGCGTTCGCAAGCGGCCGCATTGCAATGCCTCTGCACTGGTAGCCCGCCAGCCGAGCAACGGGCGCGATGGCGATGCCGTATCCAGCGGCGACGAGTGTCATCGCCATGTCGAAGGTGCTGACTCGCGATCCCTGGTCCTGTGGCGTGTCGACGAGCATGCAGTGCACCACGGCATCCCAGGGTTCACGGGCAGTTGACTGGGCGCAGATCACTGGCTGCTTCGGCAACTCATTGCGAGGCACTTCGCGGTAGGCCAAGAGGTGGGAGCGTTTGGCAACGGCGACCGCGAGCCTGTCGGTCCACAGCGGCTCGCACACCCAGCCTGGCCAGTCCAACTCAATCATGGACACTGCGAAGTCGATGCGACTGCCTGGTGACGGCGCTCGGGCCGGCTCCGCAGCGGAACATGCAACCAGAGCGGCGGTTGTTTCGGGCTCCTGGGAGCGCTGAAGCGCCAGCACGTCGGCGAGTTGTGAGGGCACCCAGTCGCCCACTACGGCCACCCGGATGGTGGCGGCGTCGCTTGATGTCACGGAGCTGCATCCTCCCAGGGTAGAAAGCTGGTGGCGACGAAAGCATGAACCGTGCAGCCGTCCATCTGAGTTAAGTTTAACGTGGTTTATATCGGAGCCATGCCCGACGCTTTTGCTAATGCAGAAGCGTCCGATTCAGAGAGGCCGACCGAGCGGCACGACCACCTACGAAGCAGAACCTGCCATCGCGTTTGGGGCCGCCGTTCGCCATGAGAGAACCAGCCAGGGCATCGCCCAGGAAACGCTGGCTCACATGGCCGGCATCGAACGCTCGCACATGGGAAAGATCGAGCGCGGCGAGCATGTCCCCACACTCCCCCTGATCCTCAAGATCGCCCGCGCGCTGAAGTGCAGTTCTGCCCACTTGATGGCCTTGACCGAGGCCAAGCTGGCCGAACCGGCTTCCAAGTCCGAGGATTGAAGTCGGCCCGACGCGCGGCCGTGCCCTATCCCTACTGCTCGCTATCGGTATCGCGCTTACCTGGGGAATTTTTGCGCTTCGGGGCTTCGCTGGCGAGGCTTAGATATGGGTTGTCAGGCGGTATTTCCCCGAACAGTGCGCCGGGGTTGGCCAGCAGGTAGCCGTGTAGCCGCCGAGTCTTGCGCGGCCCCGTGACCTCGCAAGCCCAGATGTTGAGTCCGCTAGCCTGCTTGCGGTGCTGCCCCAGCTTCTCGAAGCGCTTCTGCACCCACTGCCATGCCTCCAGCTTCTCCTGCCGGGCGACGGTCGCAACGTGCGGATGTTCCTGCGCGTAGCGCTGGAAGACGCCGGGGCTGACCAAGTAGGCCGTGCCGACGACGGTATGCACCAGGGCCTTGGCATCGTTGATGATGAGCTTGTGGGTCTGCACGCCCTGAGTCAGCCAGGCCATGAAGTCCTCGCTGGGAGGCTCGGCCCGGCGCTGGGGCTGCGCGACGGGCGCGACCGAAGCTGTGGGGGCTACCGCAGCAACGACAGCTTCGTCCTCGGTGTCGGCCGCCAACTCGGGCACGCTCGGTAGCACCGAGGCGGCGGGTATCGCGTCCAGCAGATCGAGCAGCGCACCGACGCCGTTGTCCGCGGGCGCAAGCGGCGCCGTGCTTGCCAGCGCCGGTCCTTGCGCAACGTAGGGCGTACCGGGCGCGGGACTCTGCTGCGCCGGTTCGCCCTGTTCTTGTTCGACCCGCACCTGTCCTGCGAAGGGCTCGGGACGCTCGGTCGCCTCCCAAATCAGCGCGGGCGAGAGCTTCAGGAACGTGAAGCTGTGCGACCAGCCGGCATCACTCGCGACCGTGGCCTTCCAGATCGCCTTGCCGTCCGGCGTGGGCAAAGCGATGCCGTGGTCCTGCAACACGTTGAACACCGCCGTGTTGCTGACCGGGATGCCGTCGATGCCTTGCTGCAGCAGATGAGCGCGCAGCTTGTCCGAGACGGTCTTGCTCACCAGCCACAATGCATCCTGGGTCAGCCAGCCGTCCGAAGCCTGGGGCTGGTTCAGCTTGAATTCCTCGCGCAGCAGGAAGCGCAGGCCATCGAGCAGCTTGCGCTGCAGGGCGTGCTTGGGTGCCGCCAGTGCCTTGCTGGGATCGCCGCCGAGTTCCTGGGCTACCGAGGCCTGGTCGGCCTGCACGACCAACTCGCCGAGCGTGCCAGCGTGCTCGTACTGGCCGGCCAGCACGTACAGGAGCGCGGCCCACAGGTCGGGGTAGTCGGCGAGCCAGTCGAAGATGCCTGGATCGAGCAGCCGGGCGTAGAGCAGTCCGGTGGCGGCGCTGTGCAGCCGGTACTCGCGCTCCTTGCGATAGCGGAAGCGGTACGGCCGCCGCAGCGGGCCGTGCCAGGGATGCCAGACCGTGCCGTCCGCATACTCCACGTGCAGATCGACGGCGACCTTGCCAACGTCGTGCAACAGCGCCGCATAGGCGGTGCCGGCCGTCCAGGCTTCGGCCTGGGCCGCTTGTGCCTCCGGCGTGGTGCCGGCGGGCAGCAGGTGCGACTGCCGCAGCTTCAGGGCGTAGGCGACGATCTCTAGGCCATGGTCCAGCATGCCACCCGGATAGGCATGGTGATGCGATTCGGACGCCGGGAACTGCTGGACCAGTTCGGCGTAGCGCTCCAGCGGGCCGAGATACAGCGTGGCGAACTGGCGGCGCGATAGCGAGGTGCGCTGCCAGATGTGTTCCAGCAGCCGCTGCCGGCGTGGTGTCGCCAGCAGCGATGCGGCCGGCTCCGGCCGCATCAGCCCTTTGCCGGGATTGGCGGGAGGTGTGGGTGTCGGCGCGGCGCCAGAGGTAGACGGCGGCCGTTTGCGTTGGAACAGCGAGAGCATGGCGAACCCCGGACGGCGGGCGGGTCGGGAGAGCCTTTTGGCCTTTTCGGGTAGGGCCATTCCCCTTGGCCCCATTCCCTTGCCCCTTCCCCAGCCCTTTGGCCTTTTGGAAGCCTTTGGATATAGGGCAACCGAGGCGAGCCAGCCACAACCAATGCGGGCCTGGCCCAAGGCGGATTGATGCGGGAAGGCTGGCTGTGCCGTCCCTACGATGGAGCTGGATTCATACACCCGGAAACAGCACTATGCGCCCTCACATTGACAGCGTAAGGAAACTTCCTTACCATCCAGGCATTGCCATCAGGAGTGCCGCCATGCCCGAAATCCACGAAGTCGCGACGCTGACCTCCAAGGGTCAGATCACGCTGCCCAAGTCCATCCGGCAGGTGCTGGGCGTGGACACCGGCGGCAAGGTGGCGTTCGACCTTCGCGGCGGCGAAGTGGTCGTGACCCGTGCCGATGCCGAGCATGAAGACCCTGCCATCGCCGCGTTCCTGACCCTGCTGGCTCACGACATCGAGGCTGGCCGGAACATCCGCGGCCTGCCCGAGGATTTGGCTCGCACGATGCTGGAGCATGCAGGCCACAAGGTTGTCTTGGGCGATGACTTCGATGAGGACGTGGAAATCTGATGCAGCAGCATGGCTGGACGCTGCTGTTTCACGATAACCTGATCGAGCAGTTGATGAAGCTGCGCGCAGCCGTGCTGCGTGCGCAAGAGAACGACTCGGAAGGCTTTGCGTCCAACGCCAACGTCAAGTTCTTCCGGGCCTTGGTGCAATTGATGCAAGACGTGGTGCCGAGCGATCCGGCACGCGACGAGTATCGTCAGGGCAACACCATGGGACCGGACTATCGCCACTGGCGGCGAGCCAAGCTCGGACGACGGTATCGGCTGTTCTTCCGCTACGACTCGAAGGCGAAGGTCATCGTGTACGCCTGGGTCAACGACGAGCAGACCTTGCGGTCGGCGGGCAGCAAGTCCGACCCCTACGCCGTGTTCGAGAAGATGCTGGGACGCGGCAACCCGCCGGACGATTGGGCGGCGCTGGTGGCAGCGAGCAAAGCCGATTGGCTGGGCCAGCACAAAGGCTGACACGCCGCTTGCCTTGGCCCTGAATCCGTGACCCCGATACCCGCCTGAGCGAGTTCGTCGTACGCCGGCCATGAACAGCGTTGTTTTCCACGCCGACGGTGCTCAATTCGGTCGCCTCGTGGCGTTTAGTTGCGTGCGCGGCGCGTCGGATGCGGGTCTGGCCGCTGTTCCCGCTGCATCGACCACGCCGCAACGTGCGCGGTGCGCGTATTTCGGGATCCGTGAGTGGGCTCGCCTGGCACCAGGCCTCTTCGCTTCAGCCGCAGGCTGCAGCAAACAGCTCGCCGTTGAGCCGCTCGAATGCCTGGGCCGCCCGGTCGTTGGCGCCCAGTCCCAGGATCAGTCTGCGCCCGCTCTCGATGATCCGGCCTGCGCGGTAGATCAACTCCTGTATCACCGTCTTGATGCGCCTGCGTTTGGCCGCGTGGCGCACCGGTGCATCCGGCCCCAGCAGGCCGCGCTGGCCCATCAGGCGCAGGATGTCCATCGCCAGCGCCGCGAGCTGGCACACAAGGTAGTTGGTGTCGAACTTGCCCGAAGGCAGCCGCTCCAGGTCCAGGTCGGTCTTGAACTCGGCGTGGAACTGCTCGTGTGTGCCGTGGTCGGCGTACAGCGCGATGATCTTCTCGGCGTTGAACGGCTCTGCACTCAGGCTGGTGCTCCAGCCTTCGAGGTCGATCTCGGGAACGATCAACTGTTGGCCGTGTCGGTCAATGGTGCGCTCGACCAGCCTGAGCACGCGACGCAGTGGTCGGCTGATGTCTTCGATCTGCAGGGCCTCTTCCCACACCGTCACGCGCTTGCCTTCGCGCGGCTGGTGCCACTGGGTGTTGGCGTCGACGTCCAGCCGCGCCAGCAGCGCGGCGCGGTCCACGCTGCGTGGGTTCCACTTGATCAGCCAGTCCACCTGCGGCTGCCCGGCCTGGTTGCAGGCCTCGATGCTGCGCATCAGCGCGACCGAGTCGAAGCCGGCGTCCAGCCGCGCCAGGATCGGCGCCTTCGGTCCGCCCGCGCTCAGGCGCTGGGCCATCGGGATCACTCGTTCGAGGTTGAAGTCGGTCTCACGCGCCGAGTGCTGCACGCCAGGGCGCAGCGCCAATTCCAGGCAGAAGCCGTGTGCGCCCAGATAGGCCGCCAGCGGGCAGTAGCCGTCCACCCCGGCGTAGGTGCGCCCCACGCCTTCCTTGCGCGTGCCGCCGTTGTCCATCGCGAAGGTGTCCACGTCCAGCGGCAACCAGCCGCAGGGCAGCACGCCGTAGTCGGGCCGCTGGCTGCCCAGCAGCCGCTCAATCATCCCGGGCACATGCTCGAACAAGGCCTGGGCTTGCCCGTCCAGGCGCTGGCGCAGCGTTGGGCTCGACGGCAGCAGCCCTATGCCCAGCGATTCCTTGAAAAACTTGTCACCCCGGTAGTTCTCCACCGCGTCGAAGTCGCTCTTGCCCTGCGCCAGCAGCCCCAGGTAGCTGCGCAACACGTCGCTGTTGCTCACGCCGGCGCGCACCGGCAGCGCCCGCTCCAGCGCCGTCCACTGCGGCCCCAGCGCCTTCAGGTAGTGGCCCACCAAGGCCAGCCCGCCAACGGGCGTCAGGTCGTAATCCAGTTGCTTGACTTCGATTCGGCGCATCGCCCAATTGTCGGGCGACCCCGGCAATCCCAACCTCAATCCCGGACTCAACTCCTGCGCAGCTCACCCGCAGGGTGTGCTGTTCTACGAGGTGGGGCCACGGATTCAGGTTGGCGTTTGGCATGATTAGATATTGCACATAATTTCCACCATGATTTGAAAACCCATGCAGGATTCAATCAAACGAGCAGCGCACAGGACGACCATGAGGTAGCCACCGTGAAGACCGCCGCACAGACCACCTTCGCAGAACGCCTCGGCCACACGCTGGGTCGGGCCTGGCGAGGCTGTGCGCGTCTAGATCGGCGGGCCAATGGTTGGCTGCTCTCTCGCGGATGGGCGCCTGGCGCTGCCAAGACCGTGTTGCTGGTCGTCAAGCTCGCTGTCCTTGCTGTGTTGCTCTACAGCGCGTTCTGGCTGGCCCTGCTAATCCTTGGTCTGGCGGCCGTAGCGTGGATGGCGCGACCAGACCACGACGAAGATGATTCTGACTTTCTCGGTCGTAAAGCGGAGGAAGTCGATCACCGTCAGGGCCTGTTCTATCACCCGGCGTCTTACGACGATGATCCAGACCCTCGATTCAAAGACGACTGATGCAGATCCGTGGCCCGAGCTACTTCTTGGCGGCGCTGATCAGCATGTTTGAACCCCTGCTGCCTGCTTGACCGGCTTCCCTGGTCCCGTTGGCCAAGCCCTGAAGCGCGCCGCCCACGCGAACGCCCACCCAACCGAGTGCAGTGACCCACAAGCTGGGAAGCACAAGAAACATCGTCGCCATCACGAAGTTCAGCAGCATGTCTCCGAAGGCGTTGTTCAGCCCGATCAGCGGATCGAAGTTGCTGTGTGGCCGGTTTGCGCCGAACCCCCAGCCGTAGAGCGCATCGAGGATGGTGGAGTCGAGCCAGCGCGCGAGCTGGAACCAGAAGTCCACGAAGAACAGCGCGAATTGCACACAGCTCACCGCGACCAGCGCCTTCAGCTCGTAGGTGCCGAAGACCAGCACCAGCGGGATGCAGACGACCAGCGCCATCTTGAGCAGTGACAGCACCATCGGCAGCGCCTGGCGCACTACGTCCATCGCCGGGAAGAAGCCGAGCGAGCCCATCGTCATCCCGAGGTCGCCGGCGCCGCGCGTCACGATGTTGGGCAGCGTCTTCTCGATCTGCCCGCCGTAGTCGGTGTAGACCGAACCCTGGTTCATCTTCTGCTGCCGCGGCGACACCACGGCCCGGATCACCGAGTCGTTCATCTCCGCCTGTGACAGGAAGCCCGCCCAGCGGCCGATGCGCGTCAACAGGTCCGGATCGACCTGGGCCAGCAGGCGCGCGCGCAGGCCGCTGTTGCCGTCTGACCACCACTGCCGGCATGTGGGGTAGCCCCCGCCGCTGTCCACCTGGGCCAGCCCCGCATCGCGTGTCGCGTCGTAGGGCCAGGCCGTGCGGGGCGTGTTGGAGTGGTACGTGTCGTAGAAGCCCGTGTTGCCCAAGAAGTAGCTCGACCCGATCCAGGTGACGTCGTTCATCTGCTCGTCGGAAAGCGTGGGCCGGCTCATGAACAGCTTGGCCCGCGACGGCCCGTAGCAGTCGTGCACGAAGTCGCCGACCTCCTGGGCCAGCACCGGGTCATCGATGCGCGTGGCGTCCACGTCCATGCGCATCTGCCGCAGGTCCGTGCCGCAGGGGATCGCCGCTACCGCGCCGCCCGTCACCGCCTTCGAGATCGAGTGCATAAAGAACCACCACACCGGCACCAATGCGCTCTGGTTGTTCAGCGTGGTGTAAGCGTTCGACCAGCCCGTGTCGTTGGGCTGCGGGACGCTGACCTGGCACTGCGCCGAGCGCGTTGTGTCGAACTTGATCGTGCTGAGATCGACCGGGATGAAGGGGATGCCGGCGAACAGGATGACGACGATCGCCACCCACACGCGGTTCTCAATGCGCATCGAGGACAGCACGCCCTTGTTGCCCTCGTCGGCGCCTTCGGCGCGTGCGCGCAGCCACTCCTGCACGACGATCACTACGAAGGGCAGCGCAAACACGCCGCTGGCCACGAGAATGTTCCAGATGCCGTTGTTGACGATCCACCCGACGAGCGTCAGGTAATACTCCAGGTAGTCGGTCGTGTAGAGGGTCATGGCGTGCTCCTCGCCTTCGGCGGTTCAGCCGCTGCGCAGCAGTTGGCTGCCTTCGAGCAGCACGAGGGTGACGACGGCCGCGATCTCGACGCGCAGCAGGCGCTGGTGCACCTCGGGCGAAGGCTCGCGCTCGCGCAGGCGCCGACGCATCCACCACCAGCCGTAGGCCGTGGCCGCGTAGACCAGCAGCCGCCACATCAGGAAGTGGGCCGAGTGCTCGCGCAGCCACCGCTCCCAGCCATCGATGCTGCCGACGACGCGCAGGCCGACGACGTTCACGCCCGCGGCAATGCCGGCAACCGCCAGCACCCACAGCAGCGCGACGGCCACGCGCCGGTTGAACAACCAGGCGGGCCGCAGCCAGGTCCATGCGCGCGTGACCATCAGTTGTTCCTCGGCTTCTGCACTTCCTTGAGCCGGTCGCGCGTGGTATCGCCCTCGAAGATCCCGCGTGAACCGGCGGCGCGCGTTCCGTGCCGCTGCACGATCGCCATCGCCGAATTGCCGGCCAGCGTGCGCCGCAGCTCCAGCTCGGTCTTGAGGTTGTTGATCTCCTGGTCCAGCGCGTTGTTCTCCTGATCGACCGCCTTCACTGCCAGCTCGTTGGCGGCGACGTTCGGCTCCTTCTTGCCGGTCAGCAGCGTGCGCTGCAACAGCAAGGCCTTCTCCAGCACGCTCGACAGCGCGGCCTCGGACGCCAGGCGCTTGCCGAGCAGGTCTTGATCGGGCTCGTCGCGCAGCGCCTCGATCACGCCGCGGGTGATCGGCAGCGAGTTGCTGCCGGCGGCTTCGAGGTTCGCCACCGTCATCGGCGTCGAGCCCGTCACGAGGCCCTGCAGGGCCTGCAGCTTGGTCTCGTACTCTTCCTGGATCACCGGCGTCAGGCCGACGCCGGGTGTGGTCTGCGTCTTGGTGCAGGTCTCGCAAGTGCGTTGCTCGCGCTCGCCGAGCACACGGGTTGCGAAGTCCGCGGCGGCCTGCGGCGAGGACCAGGTTTGGCACGTCAGCCGGTTGCCGCAGGATGCGCGCGGGATGGACGAGGTGTCCGTGACGCCGCGGCTGTTCAGCAGGTTGTAGCCCGCGCGGGTCACGTCGCCAACCACCTTGATCGAGCCCTGTCCCGAACCGCCCGCGTTGCTGCCGCCGACCCAGGGCACGCCGTTGTTGCCCTTGTTGGATTCGGCTTGCTCCACGGCGGAGACCGCATCGGTGCTGCTCACCGCATCGCGCAGCGCGAAACCTTCGGCGAGCTGGTCCCAGCCCGCCTGGCCGCCCGCCATGTCCGCCATCCGGTTGGCCATCGCCTTGCACGTCAGCTTGCTGCGGTCGAAGTCGAGCCGGGCCTGCAGCACGCCGTTGGTCAGCAGGTTGTAGAGGCCCGGATCGGCACGCTGGATGATCAGCGCCGGCAACGAGGCGACGGCGCTGGTCGCGCTCTGGATCACGTTGCTCATGATCTGCTGGAAGCCGTTGGTGATGCCGTTCAACTGGTTCTGCAGCGTCGTCGTGATGCTCATGTCGCCGCAGATGAGGTTGCTGTTCCAGCCGATGCCCACACCGATGCTCTGCATGTTCCCAGCGCCGCCCATGGACACGGCGCGGCCGCCGCCGATGCTGTAGAGCACGTCGTCGCCGATCACGCTGCCGCTCACGCCGACGCCGGTGGGGTTGATGCGGGTCTGCGCCCACGCGACGCCGGCCGCGGCGGTGACGGCGCAGGCGAGCGCGATGCTGAGCGTGTAGGGCTTGGCACGTTGTACGAGACGGGAGAGAGACGTTTTCATGGGCACACCTCAGTTGAAATCGACGCTGCCGAGGAAGACCTGGCCGCGGCGCTGGCAGCAGGCATAGGGCCGCCACAGCGCCCAGGCGTAATCGCCCTGTTGCGCCTGCGTGAGGCTTCCGCTGTGCGGGAAGACGACGCAACTGTTCGAGAGCGTGGGCGTCAGCGGTTGCCACTTGCCCGTCGAGGCATCGGTCTCCATCAGCGCGCCGGCCGGCCAGTAGCCGTCGCGGGCGCTGGCGAGCAGCGGCTGATACACGTGGATCTGGTTGCGGCGCGTTACGACGTCGCCGGCGCGTTGCGCGACGACGGCTCCGCTCTTGTGGTCATCGGTCTGGTGCAGGAAACCCCCGCGCGCATACACATTGCCCCACAGATTCAGGCCGGTGCGCGTGCCGATCTCGCGCCGGCCGGGAATGAGCGCTTCAGGGTAGAAGGCTTCGGGGATGTTGTAGCGCCAGGCGATGGTGTCCAGCGTGCTGAGTAGGTACGGCATGAAGGCCGTGCCTGCGCCCTCGCACGAGTAGCCGAACGAACTCGCGAATTGGCTGAACACGTAGCCGCCGGGGTGGCCGATGACGTCGGCGTTCTTGAACTTGGCGAGGTTGTTCTCGTTGTCGTGGTTCGTCGTGCCGTCGTCGCCAGCCTGCGCAGTCGGGTTCGGCGTGCTCATCGCGCGCACCTCGACCCAGGGGTTCTCGCCGGTGTTGCTGTAGCTCGATACCACCGCGTCCGGCACGTAGTGCCGCACCTTCACCGACGTGCGCACGGTGCAGCCCGTCCAGGTGCAGAACAGCCAGTAGCAGATGCCGACGACGCGGTACTCGATGCAGTCCGGCGACAGGGCCGACGACACGATGGTGGCCGTGTTCAGCGCGAAGCTCGATGCCGCACCGCCCAGCAGCACCGAGGCGATGGCGAGGCGAGCGCGGCGCGACGATGCCGACAGCAGGCGCTTCATGGCTGTGTCCTCCGATGGGCTTCGACGCGGGCCACGGCACGCGCCACGTCGGGCTCGCCGTAGACCACGTAGCGGCGATCGACCACTACGGCGGGCACCTTGGCGATGCCCAGCCCCCAGGCATCGGCCACACCCTGGTAGGCGCTGCCGATGCGTCGTTGCAAAGCCTGGCCGCCATCACGCAGTCGCTGCTGCACGATTGCGGTTGCGCGGTTGGGGTCGTTGGGCAGACTGGCCGCCAGCTCGGCCTCGATGCGCTCGGGCAGGTCCAGCTCGACCACGCGGGCGCCGGCAGCGGGCTGCACGGGATGGTGGCTGTCGGTCACGACGAGCACGTCGGCGGCCGATGCGGTCTGGCAGAGCAGGCACAGCAGAAGTCCTCCCGCGCACGCGATGCGCGTGACCCCCAGCCGCGGAATGGAATAGAACAAGGGAGCCGTCATGGCGGGTGTCCTGGAAATGAGAGCAAGGCCCCTAGTCGAACGCCGAAGGCATGTCTGCTGCGACAAGGAATGCGCACCGCGCACACCCCGCTTTCGCAAGCGGCACAAGGAGGAAAAACGGGAGCCGAAGCTCCCGTGGGAATCAGGCGCCCGCAGCCGAGGCCTGAATGGCGCGGCGGGCATGGACTTGCCAGAACGGATCGACCAACCGGCCGGCCAGTACGCGGGCGCGCAGGCGCAGGCGCTCGGCCGTGCTGTGGTTGTCCCAGCCAGCTTCGTAGGACGCCTCGCCGCGCAGGTCATCGACCTGCTTCGCGACGTCGGCGGCTTCCGCATCTGAGGCGGTGGGTTCGCACCAGCGGATGCGGCCGCCGCACTGCACCTCGCCAGTGACAACCAGCCGATCGAGCGAATCGCGGATCAGGACCAGTTCCGGCCGAAAGTCCAGCGCCTCGATCTCCGACCTCAGATCGAACTCGTCTTTTGACAGCTCGTCCGCTGCGAGGGCCAGGGCATCCTCGATCAGGCCGTGTTGGCCCAGCTCAAGGATGTGAGGTGTCCACCAGGTCCCGAAAACGCGATCGTCCTCGGGGTACTCGATATAGCCTTGGCAGGTGATCGTGAACTGGCGCCAGAACACATCCTCGCGGACGAAGGTTCCGGCGCGGTAAGGCGTGGCCACGAAGGTCACACCATCAACAACATGAGTCTTGGGTTGCATGGCAGTCTCCATAGAAGGTGCGGAACGCCATGCCGCCCCTGCGGGCGTGGGCGACCCGCGTGGGATGAACAACAAGCGATGGAAGAGCGGGCATCCGCCACCGCAGCGCGGCGGCTGTTCGCGTCGAAGGATGCGAGGCGAACGGGGTCGATCAGCGCGGCCAAGGCCGCGGCGTAGCCTTGAAGATCGGGGGCTACCTGGGCATGTCGCCGAGGGACTCGGCAGGCATTTCCTTCGATGCAGTGTCGGTGGTGCCGCCGGCCGCCAGCAGGTCGATGGCCGACAGCAGCGCATCGCCTTCCACCGGGCCATGCAGCAGCAGCGTCTTGCCGGACTGGCGATCCTGCAACCGCAGCGTGGGCGTGACCTTGACGCCCTCCTGCGCGGCGCTCGCCGACTGCGCGCGGATCAGCGTGTCAGGGCGATCACTGTCGAGGCACTGCTGGGCGGCCGGCGTGATGCCTGGATAGCCCAGGCCCTCGGGCAGGCCCTGGCCGTCGCCGCGGGTGTGCGCATAGACCCATTCGACCGCCCGCCAGAACGCGGCCGAGCCGCCGGCCTCACCAACGCACTCGACCAGGCGCGCATTGGCAGTCGCCGCAGGCTCGTGCGGCGCCAGCGGCAGGTGGTGCCACTGCCAGTTCACCTCGGGGTGCGCGTCGATCCACTGCTTCAGCGCCGGGAAGTACGCGCGGCAGAACGGACATTCGAGGTCGGCGTACTCCACTACCGTGAAGCGCGCATCGTCGCGACCATAGCGCCAAGGCGGGCCGCTCGCGGCGGCGAGTGCCAGCTTGGGCGCCTGGCTGAACTCGGCCGACGCTGAAGCGTCTTCGGCGATCGGCGTTTGTGGCTGTAAGCCCAGCCAGGCCGCCGCGATCAGCGCAACGATGAGCAGCACAGAGACCAATGCGACTGAGCGGGATGGAATGAAGCGAGCGACCTGCATGGTGTTTTCCTTACGCCAGCGCATCAAGCGCCAGCGATTCGATGCCGCGAGCGCGGTCGATCTTCTCGGCGATCTTGAAGGCCGCATCCAGCTCGCCGATGCCGTACTGCTGCATCAACTGAAAGCGTTCCGCCTTCTCTTCCGGCTCGGTCTGAGCCAGCGCCAGGTACAGGCTGGGCGGAACCGCACGGAACAGCACTTCCATGCTCTTGGAGAGGATGACGCCCTCGGTGAACTTGCCCGCCTCCTTGCGGGCCGACAGCATCAGGGCCTTCTGCGCCGGGTTCAGCTCGCGGAAGCGCGCGATCTTCTCCACCTCGTCCGGTGGCATCGAGAGGCAGATCCACCACTCGATCATGTTGAGCATGGGCTCGGCCGCTTTGGGCAGGTCGTCGATGTTCTGCGTTGCCAGCCAGTACCAAGCGCCGAGCTTGCGCCACATCTTCGTGATCTTCACGACGTAGGGCGCGAGCAGCGGGTTCTTGGTGATGATGTGGCCTTCGTCCGTCACGTTGATGATCGGCCGACCCAGGAACTGGTCGCGCTCGGCGATGTTGTTCACCGTGTTGATGAGACTGATGTACGCGATCGAGAGCTGCGCGTTGTAGCCCTCGCGCGCGAACGTGGCGAGGTCCACGATGGTGATGTCGGCCTCGGGCCAGGGCGTGCCGGGCCGATCGAACATCTCGCCGTCGACGCCCTGGCAAAACATATCCATCGCGTCCGCCATCTCCAGCAGGCGCGCGCGGCGCATCTCGGGCAGCGATGAGTCCCGGGCGCGCTCGCGCAGCGCGTCGCGCACGTCGCGCGTGAGTACGGTGCGCAGCTCGGTCACGCAGCGCTGGGCCGCATCGAGGATGCACTGCCGGATCAGGCTGCGATCGGCGCGCGTCATGCGCGCTTCTTCCTTGTCTTCGCCGCCGGTGATCATCAACCGCGCGGTGATCTCCAGCTCGCCGAGCACGTCGCGCTGCTCTTCCGCTTCCTCGCTGCGATTCGCTGCCTGCGCCGCGGGCTCCTCGTCCTCGTCCAGCGCATCGGCGTCCAGCGTCTGCACCTGGCTGGGCGTATCGACCAGCCGGTGCGCATCCGCGAACGGCGCGAGGCTGACCCCGGCGCCGGGCGCGAGCTTCACGCGATGCACCTTGAGGCCCAACCGCATGGCGAAGTCGCCGAACAGGCCGAAGCTGTTGCCGGCCTCCACGATGAACAGGCGCGGCCGGTAGATGGCAGTCACCTGGTTCAGGATGTTGTTGAGCGTGGCGCTCTTGCCCGAGCCAGTGGGGCCGAACAGAAACAGGTGGGCGTTCATCTGCCGGTCGAGCCGGTTCAGCGGGTCGAAGGTGATCGGCCCGCCGCCGCGGTTGAAGAACGTAATGCCCGGATGTCCCGTGCCCTGACTGCGGCCCCATACCGGCGCGAGGTTTGCGGCATGCTGCGCGAACATCAGTTGCGTATACCACTGGCGCTTGTCCAGCGCCGGATCGAACACGCACGGGAGCCAGCGCAGGTAGCTGTTCAGCGGCGCCACTTCGTCTTCCTCGCGCACCGGCTGTAGGCCGGCGTTGAGCATGACGTTCACCAGTTGCAGGCCGCGGCTGTCGAGCTGCGCCAGGTCGTGCCCGCGCAGGTAGAAGGCCAGCGCACCGCGGTAGAGCTTGTGCGCACTGCCGATCAGCCCACGCGCTTCCTGCACGTCGCGGCGAGTCTGCTCCGAGGCCAATGTCTCGCCGACCGACTTCTTGCTCAGGTGGTTCAGGTGCGCTTCGAGCACGTCCTGCGGCGTTGCCACGATCGTCAGGCACATCACCGTGTCCTCGGGCATCTGGTCGAACAGCGCATTGACCGCATCGCCGCCCTTGCGCGTCTCGCCAGTGACGTGGCCTGTGGCGGGTGGCATGCGCAGGCGATCCATCACGATGACCCGGTGCGGCATGCCGTCGAACACCCAGGTGCCGTTCGCCACATCCGAGCGGGGCTGGCCGAAGAACAGGCGTTGAGCGAAGTCTCCGCTGGCCAGCTCGATCTCGCCGTCTTCGGCTGCCTCGGGGTAGCGCGTGAGCGCATAGAAGCGCTCGCGGTCGTCGGCGCTGGGGCCGAGCAGCGTCGGGTGTGGGTTGAACCAGCGCAGCAGCCAGTCGTGGATGTCGGCCGCCTCCATGCGGCGGGATTTCACGCCAGCGTTGGCGAGGCCGCCCACGAGCCGATCGCAGATCGTCGTCAACGCCTGCTCGGGGGACTGGCCGCGCCGCGATGCTGTCACCGCATTCGCGCGCCGGTAGACCACCATGCGCACGCGCCGGACCTGGCCGCGCCACGGCAGGCGCGTCACGGTCGTGTCCTCGAACAGGCCCCCGGGCTTGGCGATGGCGCGAAGGTGGTGCGCGAAGAACCTCACGTAAAACTCTGTGAAGGTGCTGCCCTGCGCTCGCGGCCGCACGTAGTCGGACAGGCCGCGCAGGTAGTTGTCCCAGGTCGATTCATCCTGGGCGTAGAGCTGCACGACCCAGGGGTTCTCGTCGAGTTCATCGAAGGAGTCCTGCAGCGCGTTTTCCAATGCATCGCGCGCCTGCCACAGCCAGGCCATCTCGCGGCCTTCGGTGCCCACCGGCGCCAGCTCGAAGAAGCCCGCGACCGACTGACTGTCTTCCAGAAGCATGCTCTTGGAGCCGGGCAGGTACTCCACCCAGGGGAGCAGATCGGCGAAGGACGGCGACACGCCGTAGAGGGCCTGCAGGTCCGCCTCGGCGGCCGGACGGCGCGGCCGGTCATCGGTTGCGGTTCCCGGCTCGGGAATGCCGTGCGTCGCCAGCGACGTCAGATGCTGCGACCAGGCGTCCTCGCCATGCGGCTCAGGGCCAACCGATGCGAGGCCCTCGCGCGGCCAAGGCAAGGTCCAGGCCATCAGTAGTCCTCCAGGCGTTCGCCGGGCATGGCGTACTGCACCCTCTGATACAGGGGAAAGACGGTGGTGTAGCCGGGCACCGGCACCGGATCGGTGCCGGCCAGGTGTGGGAACACGTACATGACCAGATCGGGGTTGGGGAGCCGGTGGAACTGGCGGTAGATCTCGTTGGCCGCGGTGCGCGTGTAGGCAGCAGCGGTGGCAGGCGCCGCCTGCACGTCGGCCTCGGTCAGCGGCCGGCGCAGGCCCTGACGCGCATCGAGCAGTTGCCGCGCCGCTTGCCCGCCACCGGCGCTGCCGCCCGTCTCCTGGTTCCACACATCGAGCATGGTGTGATCGCCGTGCGGCAGCAACTTGTCCTTGCTGGTGGCGCAGCCGCCCAGCACCAGGACCGCGCACAGGATCGCGGCCGATTCAATCCAAATCCGACGCATGCTTGCCTCCGATGCGTTGATTGACCCGGCGCCCCTTGGCGTCGTAGTCGATGTTGAGCGGCTGCTCCAGATGCACCGCGACCTTGGCGCCGGGCCGCACGTAGACGGCGGCGAAGGCTTGGCCGTAAAGCTTGTTGACCCAATCGGCCATGTCGCGGACGCCCCCGGCCAGGATGCGGCCCATCGCCTCGTTGCCGCTGATGCCCACCGTGCCGAGCGAGCCGTTGCTGTTGGCGACGACGGCCACGCTGCCGTTGTCCGACTTGATCAGGGACGCCGCGCCGGCGCCCGCCGCGGTGATGAGGGCCTGCGAGCCCAGGTACTGCTGCGCGTTGCTGCGCCGCTCGCCGCTGACGCAGGGGATGCCATAGGGATCGCTGATCCAGCCCAGGCCGCCGTGCGTGGTGCTGTTTGCGTTGCCGCCCGAGCCCCCGCCGCCGTTCTGGTTGCGGTTGCCGTCCTCCGGCATCGTGCGCACCGTGCCGTCGTTAAAAACGAACGTCACCGAGCGAATCTGGCCGCGCACGCAGGAGAGCGTCCAGTCGCCCGAGGCCGTGCCGCTGACCACCGCGCCGGCCACGTCGGGAATGTCGATGCCGTTGGCGGTCAGGTTGTCCGGGCCGATCAGCACCTTGAAGGGGTACGGGTCGTTGACCGTGCCGTCGATGGGCACGCGCCCGATCAACGCGGTCATCGCGATGGAGCCCATCAGCGTCGAGTTCGACGGCACCGTGTAGACCGGCTTGGCCGACGCGCCCACCGCGCGGCTGCCCGCATCCGCCACCGTGCTGGCCACGTTGTCGGCCGTGTCGGAAAGCGTCTTCTGCGCCGGCCCGAAGCTGGTCGGGAAGTTCAGCCCGCCGCCGCTGCCGCTCTTCGCCGAAGGCTTCGCATCGTCAGGCTCAACCCAGCGCGTGCCGCTGGTGCTGCGCGCGGCGCCGCCCTGGGTGCCGCCGAAACCCTTGCCATCGCCTTCCTCCAGGCCGAGGCCCACCGGCAGGTCGGCCTGGCCGCCCTTGCCGGAGAGACCGTCCAGGCGCCGCTGCAGGTCTTGCAGCAGGCCCTGGGTCTGCTGGCGGTCGCTGGAGAGTTGCTCGCGGTCCTGCTGCAGGCGGCCGCGCTCGCCGTCGAGCGCAGACTGGATGCGTTGGTCGATCGCGCTTTCCCGCGCGCGCATGCGTTCGTTCTCGCTCTTCTGGTTCTTGTTGTCGTTGAGCGCCGTCTGCAGCTCGTTGCGCAACTGCTTGACCTGGGCCACCAGCGTCGCGACGGTATCGCGCGGCGTGTCGCCCTCGATGCCTAACGCCTTCATCTCCTCGGGCGTGAGCGGGTTGGCGCTGCCGGCCGGCGCCGGCCTGGCGCCGCGATCCCCGGAGAGCATCTTGATGCCGACGAACAGCAGCACCAGCGCCATCGGGATCAGCAGCCACTTCAGGAGGGGGTTACTTTTCATGGCGGGCACCTCCTTCGGCCTGGCCGGCCGCCGCGGCCGGCGGCAGGTTCACCGTCGCGTCGATCGGTGAGAGCTTGGGCAGCAGCGACTCGGCCAGGCCGTGGCCACGGGTAACGAGGTAGACGACCGTGGTGTCGGCGGCGCGGCCGGCCGGCGCTAGGTTCGGGTGCTGGAAGGTCGCGGCGAGGAAGTCGCCCTGCAACGCGCGCGGGTCCAGGTCGAGCCCGCGGGCGGAGATGTTGGTGAGCTTCACCGCCGTCACCCACTGGTCTTCGAGCCGCCACGCGGCCAGTGCCTGCGCATGCACCGGCAGCGTCGGCAGCAAGGTGGAAAGCTCCAGGCCGCGCCGCAGGTTGACGCGGCCGATGCCGGGAACGGGCTCTACGGTGCGCAGCGGCGCGTAGAGGTTCTGCGCTGCATAGCGCGTGAGCACGACCGCCACCGGCGTGGCCTGCTTTGCAGCAGGTGCCGTGCGTTCCGCATCGTCGTCCGCAGTCGCTGCAGGTTTTGCGGGCTCGCCGTAGCGGGTCGCCGGCACGTCACCTTCCACGATGCGCACGGGTTCGAGCGCCGGCTGACCTGCCTTGGCCGGCTCGGCCGCAATGTCGAGCAGGATCAGCGCGCCCGATTCCACGTCCTGCAATTGCAGCCGCGTGGGCAGGATTGGCGCATTGGCGCGCAGGTAGATCGCGCCTCCGGCGCTCTGCACGCGCAACTGCTCGCCGACCGTGGGCGGCACACCGATGCGCACGTTGCGTTCGATGAACACCACACGCTCCTGGCCGACCACCAGCGGCACCGCCAGCGGCAGGCGCTCCCAGCGTAGGATTTCGACGGCATGGACCGCAGGCACGAAAGCCAGGCACAGCAGCAGGCCGGCCAGGGCCGCCGCAGATGAACGCTTCACGAGGGACTTCATGGGGTGTCTCCCTGCAGGTTGGAGCCGGCGCTCGTGGCCCGGCCGGGTGGCGCCGCAGGCGGAGGGGTTTCGATGCGCTCCGGCGCGCGTGCATGGCAGTCCAGCGCCAGGCCGAAGGGGTTGCGCTCGGGGTCCACGTCCATACGCACGACCTTGAGCGCGTAGCGCACGAGCGCGCGCTTGACCTGCTCGGCGCCCAGGTACTCGTCGGCGCTCACGTCCAGCGTGACGATCCAGTTGTTGGCCGACACGGTGCGCACGCGCGCGGCCGGGTCGTCGCCGTAGCCGCGGCCGGGAATCTCGTAGATGCCGCGCACGCGCTGCCGCAGCTCGCCGTTGCTGCGCCGAAACTCGAAGTCCTGTTGCAGAAAGGCGCGGCAGCTCGGCGTGAAGTACGCAGACAGCGCATGCAGGTTGCGCGGATAGTCCTGCTCGCCGTTGGTCGGCCAGCGCTGGGCTTGCTGCCAAATGTAGAAGGTGAAGGCGTAGACGCTCTCGGGCGGAACGTCCCACCACTTGCGCGTGCTGCCCGAGCGCAGGTCGGGCGGCACGTGGATGGTCAGGCTCTTGGGCGCGCTCCACCAGCCGAAGCCAAGCAGCAGCGCCACGATGAACAGCGCGGCGCCGGCCAGGCGCAAGGTCTTCACGTGCGCCTGCAGGTGCGCGACCTCGTTCTTGAATCGGCTCATGGTCTACCTCGACGCAGGGACGGATCGGGCCGCAGGCGCCGCGTGGACCACCAGCCCGACCGGGTGATGAGCTGGCCCCCACCCGCATGCGCAGCCAGCGCGGGGTAGCGCAGCGCGAGGCGCCACTGGAGCTGGCGGTACAGCCAGGTGTCGGGCCGGCCACGCTTCCACCGCCGCAGCAGGCCGCCGCCCACGAAGACACCGATGCCGATGCCGGCGACGATCAGCGTGGGCACCATCGCGATGCTGCGCGTCAGCCAGGCCAGCGGCACGCCGGCCACGAGACCGGCCGCGCCGGACAGGCCGGCGCAGACCCACAGCTCGTCGGCCGTGAGCCCGCGCACGACCACCGGGTGGCGGTTGAGGCGGTGCGGCAGGAAGGTCACGAGCCCGTCGCGTGACGGACTCTCCAGGGCGCCGGCCATCGTTGCCGGGCCTTACAGGACGCCGGTGGCCTTGGTCAGCAGCCAGATGCCGACGACCAGCAGGATCGCGCCCACCGCCACCGTCAGGCCGAACTGGCCCCAGGTCGCGCGGCCGGTGTGGATCTCGGCGTAGCGGGTGTAGGCGTGGTAGCAGACACCGACGAACATCGAGGCGACGACGAGCAGCGCGATCAGCAGCACGATGTCGTAGCCGTAGTTTTGCAGCGTCTGCATGATGCCGCTGCCGGTGCCGCGCGACGGGTCTTCCAGCGTGGGAAGGTCGGCGAACGACGGCAGCGGCGTGGCGGCGATGCCCAGCGGAATCAGCAGCGCGGCGATGCGCGAAGGCCGCAAAGGCAGCGAAGTGAGACGGGGAGAAGTAGCGGGAGCGTTCATGGCGAAGTACCTTTCATGGGGTCAGGACAGGAGGAAAAAGCCCAGCACCAGGTACATCGCGATGAAGCGCACGATGACGCCGAGGAACTGGCGTTGGGTCAGGTGGTGCTCGGCCCAGCCGACATAGGCGGTGCGCATCGCCCACACGCCCCACAGCAGCAGGACGGCGAAGACGAAACCGAGCACGACGGTGGAGACGGCCCCGGGCGCGAAGCCGCTGTTGGCCGTGAAGGCGGCGACCTGATCGGCGGAAGGCGTCATGGCGACGGCGCCTCCTTGGCCGGCGTCGCAGGCGCCGCGTTGCTGCGCGTGTAGCCGCCGGCCAGCGGCACGGGATCACGCGGCTGGGCGCGTTGCGGAACGAGGTAGTCGCGCACGCCGGTGCGCACACGCTCCAGGTCGGCGCGCAGCCGCACGTAGTCGAAGTGGTAGCGGGCGCGCTCCTGCGGCGCGGTGGCTGCGGCACGCTCGGCGAGACGGTCCAGCAGGTCGAGCTGGTGCGTCACCGCGGCGAGCATCTCGCGCTCCGCGGCGTTGTCGGAGGCATCGGCCGCGATGGCGGGCTGCAATCCGGCAGCGGCAAGCAGCAGCGCGGCAAGACGCACGGCCCAGGGTGCCGCGACGGCGAAACGCCGAACCTGCGCGGGATTGCGAGTGGTTTCCATCGAGCCGTTCTCCGAGGGATGCGGATGGCTCGATGCTCAAACGGCCGGTCTTCCAGCGCCGCAATCAATCGGAACCGGCCCGCCACCGCTTTCCGCGGCGGCGGCCGATGCGGCTACAGGTACTTCTTGAACGTCGCCGACGCGATGCACACCGCTACGCCCAGCAGCGCCGCGCTGGGCAGCAGAATCAGCAGCGGATGCACGCTGACCGGCAACGCCAGGTAAGTGACCCAGGGCAGCACCGCCAGCGGCATCAGGCTGGCTCTCGCCCGGTGGTAGACGAAGCCCGATTCGCGCCCGGCGCCGAAGCCGCGCACGTCGCGGCGCACAAGGCCATCCACCAGGCCGGTGAAGGCCGCCATCAGGAACAGCGGCAGGGTCAGGACCAGCACCAGCAGCCGCACGAGGAACACCAGCACCGTGTAGGCCGAGGCGATCAGGTAGCTCTCCACGTGCACGTAGAGCTGACTGATGTAGTGGCGGAAGTCCTGTACCTGGCTGTGCGCACCGGCGCGTGATTGCGCCGCCGCGTCGCGTATCCAGTCCAGCAGGCCCGTCTTCACGAACAGCCCTTGGTAGGCCCACTCGACGAGCTGGCGTGCACTGCGCCCCGGTTCCTGCACCAGCACGCTTTGCGTGAAATGCTCCGAGACCTGCGACAACTCGTAGTCCAGCATGCCCTGCGCGTGGCGCCAGCCCTGCTCGGGCCAGAAGAAGTGCATGCCGATGCACTCGATCGCGATGCACAGCACCAGCGAACCGGCCAACACCCCGAACAGCCGGAACGGCAGCGTGATGAGGCCCGCGATCAGGCCCTGCTGGCGAACCTGCTGGCGCTGGACGGCGACGGCGGGGTCGCTCATGCCGTGGCCCCTTCATCCGCGCTCGCCATCTGCTTGAAGTCGGCGAGCAGATCGTCGGGCAGCGCCTGGTCCTGCAGGCCGGGAAGCCCCTTGTTGTCCCACCAGTCGCCGGCCTCGACGTAGTGCTGGCGCATGTAGCCGGCCAGCTCCTGCAGATCCTTGGGCATGGCCTCGTCGGGGTCCGGTGCCGGCAAAGGCATACGCACCTTCCACAGGTGACCGCCTTCGATCAGCGCGAAGGCTTGGCCCTTGGGCAGGCTGACGACGTGCGCGGGCTCGATCAGCGGCACGCTGTTGCTGCTGATGCGGTCCTGCGTGTTGGACGTGAAAGCGGTGTTGCCGGTCGGATCGGAGCTGTCGGTGGCACCGCTCATCACCGTCGTCGTGTAGACCTCGACCTTGGGCAGTTGCCGCGTCAGCAGCTCGGCCGTGGCGGTCTCGCGCACGCGCAGCATGAACAGGTTGTTGAAGTTGCCCACCACCTGACCCGCCTTCGCACGGTTGCCGATGCGCGCCTCGATGTCCGAGAGGGTCTGCGTGTATGCCGTGACCTGCACGCCTGCGCCGCCGCCCTTGTTGACCATCGGGATGAACTCGTCGCCCATGAGTTCGTTGAACTCGTCGGCGTGCACGTTGATCGGCACTTTCACGCCGGTCGCAGCGCCCGGCAGGCCGTCGTCGATGCCGAACTTGTAGATGTGCCCGGCGACCGAGACGAGATCGCTGAACATCGAGTTGCCGACCGCCGCCGCGACTTCCGCGTCCGACAGCGCATCCAGCCCGACGTAGACCACGGCCCGCTTTCGGATGATCTGCATCCAGTCGAAGATCGGTCGCGGGTCGGAGAGGTCCGAATAGTTCGGCGCGAGCAACTGCGCGATCTTGCCGGTGGTGAGCTTTTCCAGCAGCGGCAGCAGCGACGCGACGATCTTGTCGAAGTAGGTTCGGTCGTAGCGCACAGCGCTGCGCAGGCCGTCGAGCACCGGGTCGTAGATGCGTACCTGCGAGAGGTACTGCTCCAGCGCGACGACGCGCTTCTCGCGGCCGATCATGTTGCGCGGGATGTTCTTGTCGTTCAGCTTGGCTTCGAGCTGGACGATGACCTCCCAGGCTTTCGGCTCTTCCCGTGCGAAGTAGTGCTGGGCATACTCGATGAACAGCGCATCGATGTTGATGACGTGGCGCTGGATCAGCAGGTAGTCGGGCCGCTGTCCCAACTCCACCAAAGCCCGCGCGATGATGTTGACGAAGCGCCAGGCGAACTCGCGGAAAGCCGCGCTGTTGCCTTCACCGGAGAGCTGGCCCGCGATGCGCGTGGCGACTTCGCTGATGCGGCCGAAGCGTCCCACCGCGTTGTAGCGTGCGGAGATGTCCGGCCAGCCTAGGTGGAAGACATAGAACTCGCCTTCGCGTCCGGCGCGCTTGGCCTCCACGTACATGCGCTTCAACAGGTCCGCGTCGCCCTTGGGGTCGAAGACGATCACGACCTCGTGCTGCCCATTGACCTTGCGCCGGATGTCCTGCGTGATGAACAGCTCGGCCAGGCGGGTCTTGCCGACGCGCGTGGTGCCTAACACCAGGCTGTGGCCGACGCGCTCGGCCAACGGCAGGGTGACGTCGACCTCGTGCGGCTCAATGCCGTGCAGCCGCGGCAGGCCCCCCACCGGCGGCAGCGGCCGCGCCGGGTTCAGCGGACTGTCCCAGGCCAGGGCCTTTGCCATCTTGGACAGCGGATACGGCGCGAACTCCAGGCGCTCTTCCATGCGCCGCGCCATTCGGTAGATCGCCGCCGGTTCGACGTAGCGCCTGAACTCCGGCCGGTAGGTCTGCATCAGCCGGTGCGTGTGCCGCTGGTCCCAGCGGAAGCCCCGGCCGACGAACAGCCGCTGCTGGCTGACCGGCACGTCGCGGCTGGTCATCACGTAGCGCGGCAGGCGCCGGATGTTGCGCCGGTAGCGCAGGATGGCCCAGGCGTCGTGAAAGCGCAGCGCGCCGAAGGCGATGAAGGCGAGCGCGCTGCCCAGGCCGAGTAGAGGGCTCAGCGCGAGCGACCACGGGGCCACCAGGCATAGAAACGCGGCGCCCGCACAGACCGCGACGGTGTATAGCTCCACCGCTGGCCGCAGCAAGACTTCGACGGCTTGGGACTGGTCCATGGCGGGCGCTTCACGTCACATCAGGGCTCGATGCCCGTGGCGGTGATCAGCACCGGGTAGTGCTTGAGCCCCAAGCGCTGCGCCAGCTCGTCTCCCGAGACCGGCGAGAGCATCAAACCAGGTGCCAGGCGGCGCAGCGCGGCCAGTGCTTCGGGCGTCGCCACGTTGACCACCAGGCCCACGGCGCGCAGCGCCTGCAAATCCTTGCCCCGCTGTTTGAGCCATGCGCGCGAGGCGTCATCGTCGCCGACCAGGAACAATGGCGTGAGGCCTGGCGCGCGGATCACGCGACGCGGCTCGTCGCCCGGGGTGAGCCGCGCCGAGCGCACCGGCAGCATGGCCGCCTCGGCATCGGCAGGATTGCCGATGCGGGGTACTGGTTGCGGCATGGCCGGTTGGCCTGGCTGCGCATCTTGCGGGTTCAAGGCGCGGTAGTACGGCAGCGCCGAGGTGCCGCCCTTGTCCTCGACCACGATCAGCGGCGGTGACGCCGGCTTGGTATAGGGGCTGCGGTCCTGCGCGTCGGCGGTGGTGGCCAGCAGCGCCGCAGTCGCGGCAACGAGGATGCGGTTCATGGCATGGGACTCCGGGCAGAGGGAAGTGAGGCGCCTGGCCCGAGCACGCGGGTCAGGTGCTGGTGGACGCTGCGGCGGTAGCGGGCGGCCGGCTCGCCGCCCGCGGGGCGGTGGTAGCGGCCGATGGCGACCAGCCAGTCCTCGCCCGGCGTGTGCTGCTCCTGCAGGATTTCCGCGGCGATGGCGAGGTTGCGGTACGGGTCCAGCAGCTCGCAGGGATGCGCGTAGCGGTGCGCGTGGTAGCCGAGGTTGACCTGGCCGAGGCCGGCGTCGATGCGGTTGGCCGGCGTGCTGGCGAGCGCCCGGCGGATGCCTGCGCAGGCCTCGGCCCGCGTGGCGTAGCGTTCGGCGCGGCCGGCGACGTTGAGCGTCCACGGCCACGGGATCAGCCGGCCGCGCAGCCGGGCGCCGCTCTCCTGCAGCGCCACCGCATACAGCACCGGCGACGGCACGCCCGCCTGCTGAGCGGCGAGCTGGTAGGCAGGTGGCGGCACCTCCTGGCCGAAGACGATGGCGGCATGGGCGCAAAGGCCGAGGACCAAGGCCGCGCAGCCTGCACGGCGGGTTACTGCCGCTGCCATTGGCCGTTGACCTCGCGCACCACAGCGGGCAGATCGCCGGGCAGGCCGAGCGACAGCCAGCGCCCGGCGTCATGGTTGAGCGTGATGGTGCGCGAGCGCACGCGGCCGGCGTCGATGCCGGCCTGCGTCGCCCACTGGCGGATGCGGGCGTCCTCCTGGCGGCTGCCGACCATGTAGAGGTCGAAGGCGGTGCCGGCCGCCTGCAACTGGCGCACGCGCTGCTCGCACGGCGGGCACTCGGCCTTCACGAAAACCGCCAGCCGGCCCGAGCCCCGGTTGCCGGCGCCCGGCACCTTCGCACCGGGCATGTTCACGCGCTGCTGTCCCGGATAGAGCCGCTTCCACGCCGCGTCGTAGGCCCGCTGGTACGCCAGCGTCTTGCCCACGCGCTTCGATTCCGCCTGCACCTGCAGCTCTGCATAGCGGTTGCGTTCCTCGTCGCTGCGCGCCTCGATGCCCAGCGCCGTCAGCGGATCGAGGTTCGGGGAATAGATGCCCAGCGGCCCCTGCATCAGTTGGCGGTAGCGCGCCCACTCCTCGGGGCGCAGCCCCCAATCGCGTGCCAGGCGCTCGTCCAGCGCAGCGTCGCTGCTGTTCTGCACCTGGGCGGGAACGGTGCGCGAGGACGCGACCGGCGCCGACTGCGCCGAGGCCGTGCCTGCGACAGCGGCGAGGATGGCGGCGAAGCAGATCGCGGCGTGCTTCATGGCCGGCTCCTATGGCAGCGCAAGGCGCTGGGTCTGGCCGTCCACGCGGAACACGGCGGCGCGCGCCTCGATCGCCAGCAGATGCCACGCGCCTACGGCATCGCCTTCGCGCAGCAGCCACACGTCCAGCACCGACGAGGCCTTGGGCGCCGCCACCGACAGGAAGCGCTCGCCGCCGCGCAGTTCCACGCCCACGACGTTGAACGGCGGTTCGGGCACCTTGGGATTGGCCGGCTCGGCGGTGCGCCGGGGTGCCGCGGCAGGCGCGGCGGTTCGCTTCATGCGCGCTTCGAGGTCGCCCATGCGCGCCTGCAGCGCCTGCAAGTCGCCGGTATGGGCGTCTGCGGCCTGGGCCTGCTCGACCTGCGTCAGGCGCTCGTCCAGCGCCTTGCGCGCGGCCTCGAAGTCGGGCTGGGTGACAGGCTTGGGCTGGTTCTTCGAGGCCGCCGCCTGCTGTTCGAGTTCGGCGACGCGCGTGTTGAGCGCCTGCACGTGCGCATCCTGGGCGCTGGCCTGGCTCTGCTCGCTCAGGCGCGACAGGCCCACGCTGTTGACCACCGCGAGGATGCTCACGAGCAGCAGCCACGCGGCCGCTGCGATGTTCAACCAGCGCGCGCGGCCGGCGTTCTCGTCGGGAAGCTGCGGGATGGTCATGGCTGGGCCTCCTGGGGCACGTGGGGTTCGGCGGCGGGCGCGCTCGATGCGGCAGCCGCAGGAATGGGGCTGGCGCTCGGCGCACGCGCAGTCGTCAGGCGCGCGAAGCACACCGCGCGCGCCGCGTCATCGACTGACAGATCCCAGGCCGGACCGGCCAGCGCCAGCAAGGCATCGCGCAGCGGCAGTGGCCCGAGCCGCAGGTGCGCCGCCGGCAGCGGCAGCGTGAACAGCGAAGCGGCGTCCGGCGCATCGCAAAGGCGGTAGCCGGTGCGCAGCAGCACGTGCCGCAGGGCATCGCCGACGCTCGCGTCCAAGGTCGGCGGAATCGAAATCTCGATCACCTGTCGCAGCAGGTCGCGCTGTGCCGGTTCCGGCACCATCTCGACCAGCGTGTAGCGCCCGTAGCGGGCCACCGGGATCAGGCCCGGCTCGGGCTCCGGGGCGATGGTTCTGACCAACACCGCAGGCTCGGGGAGCGAGTCATGGACAGTGGGAGGGCTCGTCGTGCCCGTGGCGGCGCAGCCGGTGATGAGCACGCAGCCGGCCAGCAAGGCAGGCACAGCCAAGCGGTGAGCGACGCAGGTGAGTGGTTGCATGGGGCAATTCCCTGGAACACGGAGCCCTCACCATCGCCGCCGCGAAGCGTTCGGGCAGCAAACAAAGGGAACTGGCAGGCGCCCGACTTCATCGCGCGCCATCGATGCACGGAAAAAAGAAGCCGGCGCCCCGAAGGGCAGCCGGCGTGGGTGGGTGGATCAGGCCGCGACGAGTTGCCGGGCCAGTGCCACCTCGACGGAATCACCGTCCTGGTTCAGCACGTCCAATCCCGACTCGGGCACGTCTCCCGACGTGCTCTGCGAGACCATGATCTTTCGCGCCATCAGCCCCAGGCAGGTCATCTGCGAGGAAGCCGCGTAGCCGAGGTAGATCACGCGAACCGGCAGCTTCTGGCCGATGCGCCATGAGCGCCGGGCCGCCTGCTGCAGGCTGTAGACGTTGTAGCCCGACTGCATGAACACGATCGTCGGAAACTCCAACAGGTCCAGGCCGGTTTTCACCAGCTCGGGGTTCGTGATCAGCACGTCGATGCCGCGGTCCAACTGCTCGGCGATCCAGTCCTCGCGGCGGGAGGCATCCACGCTTGCGCGCAGCACCGCCACCTTGAAGCCTTCCTGCTCCAGCAGCACCTTCAAGCGCGACGTGGTGTCGCGCGTGCCGGTGTAGACCGAATAGACCAGCGTCTTGCGACCCGCAGCCTTCTCCTGCTTGCAGATCTCGATCAGCTCGCGCTCCTTGGGCATCACCTCCAGCTCGTTGAACTGAGCCGGAACGAAGGCCAAGGTCTGGCGCGTGCGAGGGTGCACCACCGTCTCCGACCGGAAGCAGCAATCCGGCCAGGCCAGCAGCACGTTGAGGACCACACCGAGCAGCGTCGTGTCGCGCTTGGCCAGCGCCTGTTTCAGCGCCGAGGTCAGACGAAACGACAGATCGCGATAAGCCGCGGCTTGCGCCGTGTCCATCGCCACCTCGCGGAACTCCTCGTCGTAGGACGGCAGCACGTTGCCGCCGATGTCCTTCAACTTGAGGAATACCGTGAACGGCAGGACGCAACGCAGCACGCCCTTCGGGCCGAAGCCCGGCGCCTTGACCGTGCGCACCGAGACCTTGCTGCCCTTGGCCGTCTTGTGCGCCGTGCCCGTGCTCTCGGAATAGATGTCCTTGAGGATGCCGTGATCCCTCATGAACGCCATCGCGGCCGAGGTCATGCTGCCGCTCTTGGTCGGGCGGTAGCCGTCTTCGATCATTCGCCCAGGCAGGGCTCGGAACAGCAGGTGGAACAGGTCGTCGCCGTAGCCGCCCATCAGCGTGCCAGTGAGCAGCAAGGCCTTGCGCGCCTTCGCTGCGAGCACGCCCATGGCCTGGCCTTGGGCGCTACCGCCGTTCTTGTACTCATGCGCCTCGTCGGCGATGAGCAGGTCGAACGTGCCTTGCGGCAAGTACCTTTTGATGAATTCGCTGGGCTGATACCCGCCCTCGCCGAAGCCGAACTCCATGTTCGCCATCGCCCGCTCCATGCGGTGCGCCTGACGATCCGAGAACACCAGCTCACCGTTGGCATCCATGAGGTTGATGAACTCGTGGATGTTGTCGCCCAGCATTGAGGCCAGGAAGCCGTCGCCGAACTTCTTCATCAGCTTATGCGCCGTGACCTCTCCGATGGTCGGGATGCGCTGCAAGGCTTTGAAGACGGCCGTGGACTGGTCGCTGGCGGACAGGCTGCGCGGTCGCATCAGCGTCCACAGCGGTGCGGCGCAATGGCTGCACCGGCGGCGGTAGTCCTCAGCTTCGAGTTCGACCGGGTTGATTGGCTCGCCGTCGAGGTTGGTGATGACCTGGCCGCAATCCGGGCATGCGCCGACTTCGCCGTGCTTCGTGTGCCGCACGTTGAAGACGGGCTTCCAGTGGAAACCCATGCGCATCCGCACGCGCCCGAGCACGTAGAACTCCTGGCCGCGCACCGGCACGCCCAACTGCTCGCGCAGCTTGATGAGCTTGACCAGCGTGTCTGGGCCGTTGAGCACCCAGACCTTCGCGCCGGCCACGGTTTCCTGGATTTCCCGGCGCCACTTGTAGACCAGGTGAGGCGGTGAGAGGACCAGCGTGCGGCGGTAGCCTTCGGCGTGCAGCACGGCCGCCGTGGCAATGCCAACGGTGGTCTTGCCGCAGCCCATTTCGCCATTGACGATCGCGGCGCGTTCGCCGCGGTCGGCCAGCAGCTCGGTGACGGCATGCACCACCTCGGCCTGCGCGCCGAACAGCTTGCGCTTGAGACTGGCCAGCACGAGCTGGCGATGCGGCCGGGCCTGGCTGGTGTAGACGGGAGGGTTGGCGCGGTTGAGCGAGTCCAGCAGTTCGTCGCCGAATTCGGCAACGAAATCCTGAAGGCTCATCGCCAGGGGAGAAGCAGCCGCTTCGAGCAGGTCGCCCTGGACGGGAGTGCCATCGGCGGCGGGAACAATGTTGGTATCGAGGGACATGGTGATGCTCCATAGGAATGAGGCATGCACCTCCCCTGCGGGGCGATGGCATGCCCCGGGTTGGGAAGAGAAGAGCGGCGCGCGGCCGCGGTGGATGAAGATCAGTATTCGCTGGGCAACAGCAGCGTGGTCACGCTGCGATCCCACTCGGTGATGATCCAGAGCTTCAGGTCAGGCGCGACCTGGTAGGACGAGAAAAGCCGATCCTCGCCGGAGCGCAACGCGGCGTCGTTCTGACGCCGGTCGCTGTCGTCGAGGTCGCCCCAATCGCCGCTGAGATGGCGGGACAGATACGGTGCCGGGTTGAGCCGGCCTTGCTGGACCAGCGCATCGATGCCGCGGGTCATGACCAGGTGTCCGGGGGCAAAGCGTGCTTGCGACGCCAGGTTGAGAACTGCGAGTGCCATGGTGTTTCTCCTTCGGATGAAAGAGGGGCCACGGCACCCGGCGGGGTGACATGGCCCCGTTGGGTGGATGAGTTGGTGGATGAAGCGACGGCGAATCGTCAGGGAACAGCGATCAGCGGATGGTCAGCACCTCGCCACACGTCGACGAGCCCGGCGTCATGTCCCAGGCGCGGATGACCGGCACGAACTTGTCGGTCAGGATGCGCGTCTCGGCCACGGTGCCGTCGTCGCGCTCGGTGTACTCCGTCTGCAAGGTCTTCTCCTTGTGGGTGTCGCCCTTGACGACGAGCACGCGGCCCGTCTTGGACTTCACCACGCCGGAAATCGCACCCGCGGCGAGCGCTAAGGCGAGATGCCAATGCGATAACCCTCGCGCCGGGGGCCGCAGCGACTGCTGCGCGGCGCCAAGGTGCGTGTCGAGCGTCGGCCAGAGTCCTTGCAGCCGGCCGACTTCATCGGCGAACTGCTCGGGCTCCATCGTCACGCGGTAGAAGTGCTCCGGCTCGGCCGTGGCAGGCACCGTGTACGGCAGGAACGGCCATTCGACCGGCAGCTCTTCCGCTTCGGCGTCGCCGAGACCTATCTGCAGCAGCAGTGCGCGCGTGGCCTTGACCGAATCCGACACCTGGTCGCGCTGGCGAACCTTGCGACCGAAGATCACGACCTGCCTGAACTGCGTGTCCACCGCGCGGTAGATGCGCAGCTCGGCGAAGTGCCGGGTCAGCCATCCGACCAGTTCGGCGTCGAGCACGTAGTGCGGCACGATGTAGATCAGCACGCCGCCGTACTGCAGCAGCGGCAGCGCCTTCTGGTAGAACAGCTTTTCCAGCCGCGCGCGGCCCTGGCCCTGGTAGCCGACGTTGCCGTTGGTGTCCTTGGACAGGTCGCCATACGGCGGGTTGAGCCACAGCAGGCCAAAGCTCTGCCGGCTGATCAGCGTGTCCATCAGGTCGCCGTGGATGCAGCGATCGACCAGTTGCCGGGCGTGGCGTGCGCGCTCCGCCTCGTACTCGACGGCGAAGGCCTGGACCCGTTCGCGCCCGAGGGCGTGCGCGGCTTCGGCGATCGCCACGCCTTCGCCGGCGCAGGGATCGAGGATGCACAGCGGACCGGCCGAGGGAGCAGCGGGCGCCAGCGCGGCGAGTGCTCTTTCGAGCGTGGGTTCATCCGTGGGGAAGTACCCGTTCTTGACGAAGTTGCGGGCGAGCCGCGGGAACATGAGGGCCATGGGAATCTCCTGGCATTGAAGATGAAAGGATGCGGACATGCGCGCGTGCATGTCCGGTGAAGGAACCTCAAGCCACCGCTTCGAGCGGTCGTGCCGAGGGGATGCGGCTGGCCGGCGTGCCGGCGACGAGCGCGCCGCTGCGGATCAGGCCGCCCAGCACCTGGGTCAGCGCCGGCACGTCGATGGCGAGCCGATGGCCTTCCAGAGGCCCGAGGGCGAACGGCAGGCGCGTCAGCATCGACTTCGCCTGCAGCAGTTCCAGCACGCTGTCGCGCCAGGGATCGAGAAGCGGCAGCGGGCAGGTGTCCCGCACCAGCGTCCACAGCCGGTCGAGCCGGTACTTGGAATCGCGAGGCAAGAGCGCCAGTGCGCTGGCGTTGGCCTTGTCGGGTTTGACGCAGCGCCGATCGAACAGCCAGATGTTGGTCAGCGAGCCGAACAGCGTGCGCCGGTAGGCGCGTGCGCTGCGCTTCTCCAGGTTCTCGACGTTGCCGACGAAGACCGGGATGCTCGCGCCTTGCTCGGTGATGATGTGGAACTGATCCAGTCCCTGCTCGTCCCGGCCCAGGGTGAGACGGGCCAGGAATTCCTGGACGGCGGTGTCGCGCGCCCAGAGGGAGATGAAGACCAGGTTGCCGTTCTCGTCACCGACGACGCCATCGGCCATCAGGTCGGGGCATTCGTCGATGCGATAGAGCGTCTTGGGGGAAGAATGTGCAGGCATGGTGATGTCCTCGAAGTGAGCGGAGACAGCACCACCCGCGAGGGCAGTCACTGCCCCAGGGGGATGGAAGAAGACGCGGTGAACGTCGTTGTGAAGAATCAGACCGTGCGTCGCAACGCACCGTAGCCTTGAAGGTCTGGGCTACCTGGGCATGTTGTCGGCTACGCCGACGGACACGAGTCATAGCCTGCGCCAAGCTGCGTACACCGCGTGAGCGAAAAACCGACCCGGCGCCCAACCCTGTTTGCGCTGGCGCATCGCCCGCGGCGCCGGAAGGACGGCCGCAAAAGAAAAGGCTCAGTTCGCGTTGAATGGTGACAGGCTCGCCCAGTGAGCCTGTTGAGTTCGAGACTGCGTCGGTGGTGACAGAAGAGTCACCGGGAGACGCAAATGAAGGCGGACGAATTGAAGCGGCTGCGCGATGCGCTGGGGCGGCTGACAGCCAACCAGCGCAAGCTGGTGCTCCATGAGCTTGCACACGCCCAGGCCATCGACGAAGTTGCCGACTGCATCGAGAAGCGGTTGGCCGCGCGACCGATGTGCCCGGCTTGCAACGGCGAGCACGTGGTGCGCAATGGCTTTGCCAATGGGTTGCAGCGATACAAGTGCCGCGACTGCCGTATCACCTTCAATGCGCTGACCGGCACACCGCTGGCGCGGTTGCGCTACCGCGACAAGTGGCTCGACCAAGCCAAGGTGCTCGACGAAGGACTGAGCGTTCGCAAAGCGGCCACCCGACTCGGCGTGCACAGCACGACCGCCTTTCGTTGGCGCCATCGCTGGCTGGCCTGCCCTCGCGAGGCCAAGGCAGTGCACATGGCCGGTGTTGTCGAGGCTGACGAGACGTACCAACTGCTCTCGTACAAGGGCCAGCCAGCACGGCTGGCCCGACAAACGCAACGGGCACCTCGCCGGCGCGGCGGCAAAGCTGCCAAGCGCGGGGTGTCGTCCGAACAAGTGCCCATACTGGTGATGCGCAACCGCTCCGGCGAAACCAGCGACTTCGTGCTGCCCAACACCGGCAAGGCTGCGCTCAAGGCGGTGCTGCCACAGGCACTGGCCGACGACTCTGTGCTGTGCTCGGACGGCAGCAATCACCTTCACCAGGCCGCCGTGGAACTGGCGATTGAGCACCAAGCCATCAACATGTCTGCCGGCGAGCGCATCCGCGGGCCGTGGCATGTCCAGAACGTCAACGCGTATCACAGTCGCCTGAAGACCTGGCTGCGGCGCTTCAACGGCATTTCCACGCACTACCTGCCGAACTACCTCGGCTGGTTCCGGGCGCTCGACCGCAACGCGCGACTCAGGGTCGATGCGGTTTCCCTGCTCGCACTGGCCATCGGCCCCGGGCCATCCGCACTCAACGCGAACTGAGCCAAAGAAAACCGCCCCGGGGACACCGAGGCGGCAAAGATGACTGCTTGGCTCAGGGAGGAAAAGCCAAGGAGGTATGCAGTCGAATCTCGATTTTCGAGGCAGCGGCGAATTGGCGCATTAGGGTTACACCGAACCAAATGGAACGCGGTGCGCTGGCAGCACAGCACCAGCCAAAAAAAAGCGGACCATGCCGTGAGGCACGATCCGCTTGTGGGTCAGGCTTTGAGCTGGCGTAGGCCGTCCGCCAGCAGCCACAGCGCCCGGTTGAGCCGGACGTTCTGGTCGATGCCCTGGACGGCTCGCGTGCGCTGCCGGCGCCCGTTGGCAGCACGGCCGCTCAGGCCGCCCTTGACCAGGTTCTCCTGGACTCTGTTGAAGACAGTCCACAGGTCGGCGCGGTTGTCGTCGTAACGACGGGGCCGCAGGATCTGGGTCTCCGTGATGGGCAAGGCCTTGCCCGAATCGTCGTACTTCAAGGTCAGCGCCGACTTGGCGAAGACCTCGGCCTCGCCGTTGTCCAGCGTGATGCCCTGCATGGCGTCGCGCGAGTCCTGCACGCGCTCGAAGCCGTGCAGCACCTCGTAGGCGCCTTCGATCACGTGATCGGTGACGTTGCCCTTGTGGGGCACCCGCACGTCGGCGAAGGTGTCGCCGCACACCAGGCCGTTGTGGCAGACGAATCTGAACAGGCCCGCGAGCATCTGGTAGCTGCTGCTGCCGTCGTGCGAGTTGAGCAGGATGATCTCGTTCGCCTCGGCGCCGTTGATCTGGCTGGCGTGGCGAAGGCGCAGCATGTGCTTGGTGTAGTCGCGGCGGTCCTCGTGCCGCACGCGGGTCTGGCACACCATGAACGGCTGGAAGCCTTCCTTGCGCAGTTCAGTCAGCACAGCCGCCGTGGGGATGTAGCTGTACCGTTCGGAGCGGCTTTCGTGCGGGGTGTCCGCGAAGATGGACGGGGCCACGGTGCGAATCTGATCATCCGACAGCGGATAGTCGGCGCGCAGCACCGGGGAGCGAGAAGCGAAGCGGGAAGCGAGTTGCATGATGATCTCCTTGCGGAATGAAGCAATCGGCATCCAGCGGCCGAGGCCGGATGCGCGGATTGCGTGGGACGAAGAAAAGCCCTGCTGAACAGGGCCTGATGGAAGGGATGAAGAAGCGCGTCGCTGGGAAGCGGCCTATGGGTTCTGAACCGGCTCCCAGCCTCGGCTATGCGGGTTGAAGCAAAGCGCTTCCTGGCCTTTAAGGATCGGCGTGAAGCCTTCGAGGAAGATGTAGCGCAAGTACAGGGCGCGGTAGGTCAGTGCCTGCCACGCCTGTTCTTCGCTCAGGCCGTTGGCGATGAAGTGCTCGCGCAGCTCGTCGTCGTCGGAAACCTCGTTGTTGGCCAACTGTTCTTCGACGAAGCGAAGCAGCTCGGGCCGCATGGACGACAGGATGGTGTCCATGTGCGCCTCACTCAGTGGCTGCATCGCCGGCCACACTGCTCGCCGGATGCTGCTGATGGAAGGCATGCACCCTTGCGCGCCAAGTGGCGCAGCGCTGCGGCGCCATGTCGAGATAGCGCAGCGGGCACGAGTAGTAGTACGGGTGCTCGGCCTCGACCAGGGACTTGTAGCCCCATTCGCGGCCCTCGCTTTCCAGCAGATGGCAGCCAATCAAGGTGGCCGACTCTCCGGGTGCGAGACCCAGGACACCGGCCTGCTTGGCGGTGACGCGCACCACCGTCCACAGCACGTTGCCGACCAGCGTGTGATCGATGACCTCATTGCGCGACCGCTCGGTTTCCTCAGTTGCGGTCAGCTCGCGGATCAATTGATCGCGCGTCAATCGAACGAATGTCCAGCCCATGGAATGACTCCTGTGAGAAAGGGCCGGAGTCCTCCCGCCGGGGAAGGAACCCCGGCGGGTTGGTGGAAAGCCGCAGGCACGCGGCGTGAAGTGGCGATGGGATCAGACCCTGGCGAGGTGCCAGTCCTGGGACAGCGGAGCGAACTCGTAGCCCAGGTCGCCGAGACGGTCGCGCTGTTGACGCAGCACGCGCCGATCCACGGTGGCATCGAGCTTGACGACATCGCCCAGCGGCCAGAGCACACCGAACAGTGCCGCGTCGCCGTCTTCGTCCGCCTGGACCGGAGCCTCGGCAGACGCAGCAGCCGGTTCGCTGCCGAACGGCGTGGTATCGACCAGCGGGTCGCGCGAGCTGCGCGCCTTCTTCCGGCCGGCCGCCTTGGGGGCGGTCGTCGGCGTCGGCGTGGCGGTCTGCGCTTCCTCGTCGATCGGATCGACTTCCTGCGGACTCAGCCGGCGGGCGTCGTCACGGCTCAGGGCGTCGATGTTGGACAAGGTCATCCCGCCCAGGAGGGCGCGGATCTCGATGACCATGCGACCGTTGGCGGTGTACGTGGACGGGCGAATCTCCGCGATGGCGAAATCGCCCTCGTACTTGCCTTCGGCGTACTGGTCGAGTTCGGCGTTCTTCACGACGAACTCGCCGATGGAGGTCGCAAGGCGCCCGACGTTGAAGTCGCCGTTGCGGCCGTGGATGGTCTTGATGGCCAATTGGCCGGGAATGGTGATCATGAAGAACTCCTGCGGACGAAGCTGCGATCACGCACACGGCTGTCATGGTGACGGTCGCATGCGCACGCGAGTGGGAGAAGACAAGGCCCTGGGCTCAATTCAGAGTCAGGGCCTTGCGGATCAGAACGACTCGGCAACTTCCAATGCGGGCGCATCGGCAGTGGCTTCATCGGCAGCTTCAGCGGCGGGCCTGGCGGGCTCGGACGCAGCGGCTTGCGGCTCGGCGGACGTCGCGGGGACATCCGTGGCGCGCACGTCGCGTTCGTCGCGGTCGTCGGCGTCGGTCGGCTTGGGCTCGGCCTTGTAGACGAGCTTGCCGTCGACCTTGATCCAACTGACGAACAGCAGGCGGGCCTTGAGGCTCACCCCCTGCTCGCCGGCACGCTTGCCCTTGGAGTAGGTAAAGGTGTCGGTCCACAGGTCGCCCAGGCGGAAGCCGATCATCACCTTCTTCTCGGCATCAACCGCTTGGATGCAGCGGCGCACCAGGTGCTGCGCTTCGGAGCCCGAGACGCGCGTGTCGAAACGCACGTAGGCCACATCATCGCTGGGGCCGTTGAGCGCCGCGATGTCGCAGGCCAGGAACGCATCGCCTTTCTTGGGCTTCACTTCGCGGATGCGATTGAGATACCCGAGTCCGGTGATGTGCAGGTCGAAGAAGGACCTTTCGGTGGAAGTGGTCATGGTGAATCTCCTGAGAACAAAGAGGCGGAGACACACCCGACCCAAGGCGGGGAAGGTGTGGAACCCCCGCGTGGGTTGAAGGAACAGCTTGGGTGGCATCACCATCGGGAGAACCGATGGCCGTTCGCGCTGGGATGCCGGAGCGAACTGGGTGATCAACGCGGTCGGAACCGCATCGCAGTCTTGAAGATCGAGACTGCCTGGGCATGCTGCTGACGGGTGTCAGCGGAACATGGTGATAAGCGTGGCGCCTGGCACGCGCCCGCGCGAGCGGCAATCGGTATCCGAGACGCCCCGCATTGACGGCGTCCTCGGGAAAAAGTGAAGCCCCTTCATGAGGGGCTGGGAAGCAGGACGGTCAGTGGCCGGCCGGCGCAGCGGGCATGGGCTGCATCGACAGGTGCGTGGCCGTGGCCGACACTTCGAGGTCGTCCTCGCTGTGCAGGATGCGGCTGAACACCCGTTCCCGCAGGTCGAAGAACTCGCCGAAGTCGTCGCCGCCGAATTCGGCGCGCGCCAGTTCCCACCAGTCGTCGAACACATCGACATCAGGGTTGCAGCCCACGGCATAGGCGATGGTCTTGCGCCGCCCATCGGGCCGGCTCTCGCCGCGCTCGGCCATGAAATACACGCCCTGGTCCTTGACCAGGACGACGCGGCACTGGTTGGCCGCCGCCTCGGCAAGCACGGGCCGAAGCTCGGTGCCTTTGAATCGAACAGTCATGGAAGTGGTCTCCAATCGAGGTATGGGAGGAAAGGCTTCCCGCCGCGGGGACGGGAAGCCGCTTAGGAACGCAGGGGCTCAGTGCTGGACCAGCTTGCGGCCGGACAGGCGCTGCACGCGGATGAGGCGCCAGCTCCCGTCGTCGATCAGCCGCTCCAGGGCCTGGCCCAGCTCGTCGAACGACACTTCATCGACCCGCTCGACCAGATTGCTGTTGCGGTGCAGCTCCACCGCGTAGAGGTCGAGGCCGCGCTCGTAGAGCACGGTGACGCGCCCCTGGAACTTCGCTGAGGCGACGGTGAAGCCGATGGCCGGCGGCGTGGCGATGATGTTGCGGGGGCTCGGATCGACCACCGTGAAGTCCCGCGCGCCGGCATCCACCAGCAGGTGCGTGATGCGGCGAAAGCCATCGGGCGCGGGCAACTGCTCCAGTTGGTGGATCAGCTCCTGCAGCTCGGGGCACTGCGGCTCGGGGATCGGCAACTTGGCCGGCGCGGAACCCAGGATGAGCCGCTTCACCGTGTACGGCTGGCCGTCGGCGGTGAACTCGGTGCTCTCCTCGGGCGTGTCCGCGCGCATGCCGTCGAAGCGGCGCCGCGCATACGGTTCGACCTGCACCTTGGCGCCTTCGTCGGGCACATCGGTGACGAGCGCCTTGTCGAGCACCGCGAACTCGGCCCGGCCCGTCTTGACGACGATGGCCTCGTCGGTGGTGGCGATAACCTTGCCCTCGAAAGGCTTGGGATCAACGTGGAAGCCCAGCGTCGAAACCTTGGGCTGGCCGTCGAAGATGTTGAACTTGAAGCTGCGGACGTTGGAAGGCACGTGGCCGCGAACCAGCGTCGGCATCTGTGCGCGGATGGCTTGGGTATCCATTAGGAGGCTCCTTGTGGCAATCCAAGGAACTTCCGCCCGCAAGGGAGGCATGTCCCTTGGGGGTGAGGTGGATGGACGCGCATGCGCCCGTGGAAGGAAAAGCAACCAGCGCGGCGAACCGTGCCGCAGCCTCGAAGGTCTCGACTGCCTGGGCATGCTTGCCGGCAACGCCAGCGAACATGCGAGCAGCGTGCGTCGGGTGTGGGCCAGCGTCGTGGGGGAATCGGCACTGCGCCGCCACCGGCTTCGTCCAGAAATGAAACGAGCCCCGCGTGGGGGCTCGAAAGGTGGTGTCAGTCGTCGTAGATCGGCAGGCCGTCCAGCACCTGCGCATCGGCATCGAAGACCAGCATGCGCACGTCGGCGAGCGCGGCCAGGTGCAGCACCTGCACCAGGGATTCCGGCATGCCCTTCTTGCGGTGCTCCTGCATCAGCCGCTTGGCCGTGGTGCCTTCGACCGCGCGCAGGTTCTCGTCGGTCCAGGGCGTGGCGATCAGCTTCAACCCGATGGCCGGGCTGTACGGGATGCGGAAGGCGACGAACAGGAACAGCGTCGGCGTGGCGATGTCCGCCAGCTCGGAGAGGAAGCGATGCGCGTCGGCGTCGAGGTGCGCGCTGCTGATCTCCCAGCACCGGCTGTAGTAGCCCGTTTCATAGCGCAGGCGCCGCACGACTTCCCGCGCCGCTTCTTCGGAGTAGGTGTCGCCCACGTGCAGCGGCTTGCCGTCTTCCTCGGCCATCACGGCATAGACAACGTTGCGGGCGAGCCCGTGGCTGCGGCATTGCGCTTGCAGTTCATCGGGGACCGCTTGGTCCTCGGTGATCAGCACGAAGTCGTCCGAGAAGATGCAGGCCCGCCGTTCGACCTGGCTGTCCGGCAGATTCGACTGCGAGGGATGCAGGGGCAGGTAGGTCAGCGGGCAGTCGTCGTCGTAGGAGATGGCAAGCAGCCGCTGGACGGACAGGCCGTCGTAGCCGCGGACAAAGGGATTGTTGTTCGAGTAGGACATGGGATTTCTCCAGCAGAGGATGGCCGAGGCAATCCCCTGCTGGGGATTGAACCCCAGCGGGTGGATGAAGTGGCAGCCGGTCAGCCGGCAGCGGTAGAGGACGGGTCGCCCAGCACCTTCAACAGGTCGATCAGGCCGCCATTCGCAAGCTGGTACAGGCTGTTGTAGTCGTCGCCTGCTCCAGGCGATCAAGCCGCGCATCCAAGTCAAGGATGCTTTGGTGTACGTTGCGGGCGATGCTCAGCGCGGAAGGTTTTTCGGCCGGCTTGCGTGCATCGAGCACCGAAAGGACTTCAGCGGGCGATGGGTAACGGCAGTTAGGGCCGTACTCGACCGGAAAAACCTCGCGCCCGGTCAATCCGGTGTTCGGAGTTCCGCTGCTGACATGCAGCACATACTCGTCTTGCACATCGTTGCCGGCGTAGTCGAATACCACCATGCGCGGCTTGCGCACGTCGGCCGGCCAACCTTCCAGGATGACCGCATCGATGTCGTCGTCGGTCACGAGCAGACCGATGGAAAAGTCAGGGGACATGATTCACTCCTATGAAGAAAGGAGGGACATGGCCCCGCATAGGGACGCATGTCCCTCGTGGGGTGGGAGAAAAGGAAGAACGTTGGCGGGCCGAAGCAGCTCACCAGCCGTTGTAGTTCAGCGTCAGGTCGGCGATGACCTTGCGCCGTTCCAGGTCGAGGCCGCCCAGGTCGGACAGACCCTCGAAGCCGCAACGCTTGAGCATCGCACCGCCCTCACGGGCGTTGTAGAAGCTCACCATCGCGGACAGGAACATCCGCTGGCCGCTGCTCAGGACGCCGAGGGCGTCGTTGAGCATCATCAGCTTTGGCCGCAGATCCCACTTGGTGGTGGCACGCCGCAGGCCTTCGCGGGTTCCGTCGCCGAACCATTCGGCTCCGGCGATGTGGACGCCGCGCTTCCATGCCTCGAAGAAGGCTTGGGGTGCGGCAGCGAAGTGCTGGTGTTCCAGCTCAATCTGATCAAGTACCTCTTGAGGCAGGGCACGGTTCATGACTTGGCTCCTGGTGGTTGGACATCACGGGTTGAGTCGCTGCTGCCAGCGGCCCGTTTGCAGGGCGTGCTCGGCGGCGTGGTGCGAGCGGAAGTAGCTGACCGACTCGCGCGAGACCGGGCCGTCCACATCGGCGGTGCCGATGTAGTGGCCGGCCGCGCTGCACAGCACCTGCAGGGGCAGGCGCTTGCCGACGTAGGCCAGAGCCTGGTAGCCGATGGATTCGGCGCGGGCCTGTTCAGCACTCAAAGGTGCCGATGCGAACGCAAGGGACATGGGTTTCTCCTGGTAGTTGAAGACCGGGAGCACCACGCCCTTTCGGGAGCGGGACACTTCCCGAAGGGTTGAACATGAAAAGCACCCGCGTCGTGATGACACGCGTCCGCGGTGGTCGGTGCGAAGCGGACTGGATCGGTCAACGTGGCGAACCGCGTTGCAGCCTTGAAGACCTGGGCTGCCAGGGCATGCTGCTGACGACCGTCAGCGACACATGCAGGAAGGATGGAAGCCCCGAAGCGCACCGTCGCCGATCAAACGGAACTGCGCGTCGTCCGATTTGGCCCGAGCACTGCCGGCAGGAGCGGTGCACGATCCGTCCGCCCACGACAAAGGCGCCGAAGCCCCGAGGGACTTCGGCTGGAGAGGAATCAATCCACCTGTGGGCTGCAAGCAGGCCAGGCCGTCGTCAAAGCCATTCGCTGCGTCAGCAATCTCACCCGGCCCGTTTCGTGGCTGGGGCCGGCATCCTCTGGCGTGTATCCACACACAAAGGGAACCCGTTGTTCCGCCGGCGGGCACCGGCACCGAATACCGTCGACCGCGAGCGGTCTCCTGACACCTCGCAGCATTGCAAGCCAAGGCGTCAGGAGACCGCTCACGGATGGCGGAAGCACCTCGATCAACGGAACCGCGACGAGCGCGATTCGATGGAGCAATGACCTTCTCGCCCTGCAAGCCGTGATCGGTCCGTGCAGGACGCGCACACCGTTGCAGAAGGGAACGCGCGCTGGGGAGTCCCGCGGGGCGCGGGAGGTTTGCCCCGCCGTCGGCAGCAGCCGGCGTGGCAGAGGGAGACGTGGGCGTCAGCTCGCCTTGGGACGCCGATGCCGCGGGCTGGACGCGCCGCGCTTGCCTGCCGCGGCGTCTTCGATCGGCTGCGTGCCCTTGCAGTCCGGATAGCGGCTGCAAGACCAAAACGCGCCGCTCTTGCCGCTGCGCTGGCGCATCGGGGCGCCGCATTGCGGGCAGCTCGGTGCAGGCGGCAGCTTGAGATCGAGTGTGGCGCTGCGGTACTGCTGCACGAGCTGGGCGACCCAGCTCGATTGCTTGGCGATGAAGGTGTCCAGCGTCATCTGACCGGCCTCGATCATGTCCAGCGCCTGCTCCCACACCGCCGTCGTGCCCGGATCGGCGATGGCCGCCGGCACCGCGTCGATCAGCGTGAATGCCGCATCCGACGCGCGGATGGCACGGCCCTTCTTCAAGAGATAACCGCGGGCCAGCAACCCGCTGATGATGTTGGCACGTGTGGCCTCGGTGCCGATGCCCGTGGTGTCCTTGAGCTTCTGCTTCAGGCGCGGGTCGGTCACTAGCTTGGCGACGCCTTTCATGGCTTTGACCAGTTCGCCTTGCGTGTAGGGCTTGGGCGGCAGCGTCTTCAACGCCTTCAGTTCGACCTGGCCGACCTGGCAGGAGGCCCCGGCGCGCAACGCCGGCAGCACCTGGCCGCGCTGCGCGTCCTCGCCGTCCGTGTCGTCGGGCTCCGGCGCCGCCAGCACCTGGCGCCATCCGGCCACCGCGATCTGCTTGCCGACCGCGACCAGCGACTGCCCGCCGCACGTAAGCTGCGCCACCGTCCGGTCGAACTCGTGATGCGGCAGGAACTGCGCGAGGTAGTGCGCGCGGACCAATCGGTAGACGGCCAGCTCCTTGTCGCTCATCGCCGAGAGGTTGGCCGGTTCCAGCGTCGGAATGATGCCGTGGTGCGCCGTGATCTTGCCGTCGTTCCAGGCCCGCGAACGCTGTTGGCGATCCAGGCGGTCGATCAGCGGTCGCAGGCTGGGATCGGTCTTGACCAGGCTGTCGAGGACGGCCGGCACATCTGCCAGCATGCTCTCGGGCAGGTAGCCTGAATCCGAGCGCGGATACGTGGTCGCCTTGTGCGTCTCGTACAGCGCCTGGGCAATGTCCAGCGTTTCCTGCACGTCGAGGCCCAACTGCTTGGAGCACACCTCCTGCAAGGTGCCGAGGTCGAACGGCAGCGGCGGGCCTTCGCGCACGCGCTCGGTCTCCACCGACAGCACCTGGGCGGCGCCGGCCGCGCGCAGTTGTGCGGTTGCCTGCTGCGCCACCGGCTGCTGCAGGCAGCGGCCGGCGTCGTCGGCGCTGCCCTGCGGCGGCATCCAGCTTGCGACGAAGGACTGGCCCGCATGCGAAAGCGCGACCTCGATGGCCCAGAACGGCACCGAGACGAAGCGTGCGATCTCGCGATCACGGTCCACGACCAGCTTGAGCGTGGGCGTCTGCACACGCCCGACCGACAGCACGCCGTTGTAGCCGGCCTGGCGCCCGAGCAACGTGAACAGGCGGCTTAGGTTCATCCCGATCAGCCAGTCGGCACGCGATCGGGCGAGCGCGGAGAAGTACAGCGGCAGCGTCTCGACGGACGGCTTGAGCGCCGCCAGGGCCTTGCGGATCGACGCATCGTTGAGCGCGGACAGCCACAACCGCTGGATTGGGCCGCGGTAGCCGCACAGCTCGATGATTTCGCGGGCGATCATCTCGCCTTCGCGGTCGGCGTCAGTCGCGATCACCAGCTCGCCCGCCTTGGCGACGAGCTGCTGCACGACCTTGAACTGCGCCGCGGTCGCCGCCTTGGGTTCGACACGCCAGCGCTCGGGAAGAATGGGCAGTTGCTCGATGGCCCAGCGCTTGTACTGCTCGCCATAGCCTTCGGGCGCAACCGCTTCGACCAGATGACCGATGCACCAGGTCACGACGACACCCGCACCGCTGTAGCAGCCGTTGCCGCGTTGGCCCGCGCCCAGTACACGGGCGATGTCCTTGCCCTGGGACGGCTTCTCGCACAGGAACACGCGCATGAAGCCTCCTTGGAAGTGTGCGGTTCATCGGATGGCCCCCAGCTTGGCCGGGCCAGCGGATGACGGCAGCAAGGAAGCCGATCGGCATAGACACCGCTTTGTGAACGGCGGGCGATGCGTTGCCGCAGCAGGTACGACCTGACCGCAAAGGCTGGCGCAGCGGGAGCGTCGTTTCGGGAGGGCGGCTGGAACTCGGTGGAACACCCTGGCGCTATCCCCTGGGGATAGCTGGTGCATGGCGGGCGTCTGACGGTTGCTACAGCCGCCCCCTGCGGGGGAATCAGCCCTTGGCCTTGGTTTCCTTCGGCGCCTTCGTCCCCTTGGTTTCCTTCGGCGGCGGTACTGCCGCCTCGGGTTCCAGCGTCCTGGCGCTGAGGGTCACAGCCTGGAGGCGGTACGGCAGAATGCCAATGCGCCGGGCCTCGATCTTGAAGGTGGTGCGCTCGTTGTCGTCGGCGTCTTCCCACTCGTCCTTCACGGTGCGGCCTTCCACCAGCACCCGCATGCCCTTCTGGTACAGCGTCTGCCAGTGGTCGGCGTCGCGGTGCCACAGCTCCACGGGTGCCCAGAACCCGCCGCGGTCCTCGTACTCGCCGTCCTTCTTCGGGATCGGGTTGTCGAAGTAGACGTTCAGGCGCAGTAGCCGGCGCGGCTCGTCGTTGCCGTTGGGGAATTCGCGATAGTCCGGCGCGGAACCGATGTTGCCCTCGCCGACGAAGTGCGTGCTCATGGTGACTCCTTGGGGGTGGTGGATGGAACGGACGCGGCATGCCCGTGGACACGCCGCAGGTAAGCCGCTTCGGCCTGCGCGGCCTTGCTGGCGCACTCCTGGGCCTGGCGGCCCAGCGTGTGAAGGAGGCTGATCTGCATGTTCAGCGCGATGCGCTGCAACTCCATCGCGTACAGGTCATCGATCAGCGAGGCCGGCGTTGCCGGGCGGTCGAGCAGCGACTCCCACAGCGCCACGCCCATCGAGGAACGATCGTGGTTGCGCCAGCGCAGGAAGGTCGTGCCTGCGCCAGTGGTCTGCTGGGCCAGTTGCACATCGAGCAGCGAGAAGGGATAGGCCCGCGCCTGTTGCAGCACACGCCGCTGCGCCAAGCCGATCACGTCATCGCGCAGCGCCGTGCACTGGCTGGCCCAGGCCTCCAGACTCCCCTTACCCTTAAAAGGCTGTAAAAGGCCTTTTAGGTAGCCCGCGTGTTCCAGGCGCTGGAAGTCCGCCTGTTCCAGCGGCAGGAAGCGCGCCGGTTGGCCGGTCGAAGGCGATGCCGTCATGCCTTGGCGCCTTCGCCGTCCAGATCGTCGTCCGCCACGTCGGCTGCGCCAGCGACGGGCGCGGCCTCAGCGGTTGCACCAGGCTTGCCCGCCCGCCGCGCGATCGGTGGCGCAAAGCGCGAGCGGCGCGTGCCTTCGAGCACGTCCTGCGGCAGCTCGCCGAACTTCTCCAGCGCTGCCCGCGCCACCGCGTTCTTCGAGGCGAAGTCGTCGCGAGTCGCGCCGGCGTAGCGGTACTGCTGTGCCAGGGAGAACAGGCTGCGCAGCGCGTGCGCGCCGTCGTTGAGCCAGCGTTCCAACGTGCCGCGGTCGATTAGCGCAGTGTGGTGGGCGAGGATCAGCTTGCGTGCCAGGTCGTCGTAGTCGGCCAGCAGGTACACCGCCATGAAGCCGAGCTGCGCATTGACGAACAGCGGCAGCTTCACGGGCTGCACGTTCATGTTTTCGCCCAGCGACAGTGCGGGTGGCACGTCGGCCAGCGCCTGGTCCACCTGCTCGCGCAGCGCCTGCAAGCTCGCCTTGGTCTGCGTCAGCTTGTCCTCGATGCGCAGCATCCACCAGTCCGAGTAAGGATCGTCCTGTTCGGCCCCGCGCTTCATCTTGTTCATCACGCTGATGTAGCCGTTGAGGCCGATGATCCCGGGCCGGCCCTCAGCGGGCGCTCGGCCATGCCAGATGCGTGAAGCGTGGTGGGTGTGCAGCGTCAGTGACATCGCGCTGCGCAGCGATCCGAGATTCAATTGCAGGGGCTGCTGGGATTCGTTGGACATGGTGACGACTCGCGGTAAGGGAACGAGTCGCCAGCATCGGCATCGCCCGGAAGGGCGTCAGTCAACAAACCGCAACCGCGCCGCTCCTGGTTTTCCAGTCGCTGGAAGGTGATCTGTGTCTGCTATCCCCTGGGGATAGATGCCTGGCAGGAGAGGACCGAGCCTGCAGGCAGACCTGGACAATGGCCATTGGTTGCCCCTGGTTTGGGGCTGCCGCACGCAAGAAGGGGGTCAAACGATGAAGGATGAGACCGCCGTTCAACTGCTGGTGAACGAGGAACGCGGGCACGGCGACAAGCTCGTGAAACTGCTGAAGCAGGCGGAGCGCCTGGAATGCTTGGTGGCCTTTGCGAAGGCATCGGCCCTGAACGGGCTGCTGAAGTCACTGCGCAAGGCGCTTGAGCGCGGACTGGAAGCCCGATTTGCAATCGGCCTCGACTTCTATCTGACCGAGCCCGTCGTGCTCCGAAAGCTGCTGGAGCTGACCAAAGAACACGCGCTCAAGCTGTACCTCAGTGATTCCAGCGAGACATTCCATCCGAAGATCTACGCCTTTCAGCACAGCAAGGGATGCTCGGTGATCGTCGGATCGGCCAATTTCACACAAGGAGGCCTCTACGCCAACTATGAGGCATCAGCCTTGGTCGAGGGCACGAGCGACACGCTGATGGCCTCGGTCACTCAGCATTTCGACGCTCTGATCGATGACGAAATCATCGTCCCGGCGACCAGGGACCGCATTGACGCCTATGAACGGGAGTACGTCATCCACGACATCTTCCGAAAGGTGGCCAAGAAGCGTGCGCAGAAGGCAAGCAGCGCGATTGGCCCGAACTTCACGACGTTGGCCGGCATTCTGGAGTTGATGAAAAGCGACGATTCAGAACATGGCTTCACGGAACAGAAAGCCCTACGAAAGGGCAACCTTCGCCAGGCAAGGCGGATGTTGGAGGAATGGGCCGTCGCGCGTGGGAATACGAGTCAAGGGTTCCTGGCCCGATTTGAAACGTTGATCGGCCTGCTGCATTCGGGTGGCTTGCATCGCGGCAAGAACCGAATCGCGGAGCATCCAGGTCAGTTCGTCGCAGCGGTAAGAGACATCGTGGGCCAAGGCACTCTCCCACCTGGAGACGCCTTCGCAGTTCTTCATGCGCACTTCGAGCACATCCCGCGAGCAGGCATCAACCTACTGACCGAGGTGCTGCACGCACTTGACAACAAGCGGTTCGCGGTGATGAACCAAAACGCGGTGTCGGGGCTGGCATTGGCCGGGATCAGGGCATATCCCCTACATCCAAACAAGCAAAACGTCGGTCCCGACGACTACGCAAGGTATTGCCAGCATGCCGAGGAGGTGCGACAGGCGCTGGGCCTGGCCGACTTCACGGAATTGGATGCACTGTTCAACTACGCCTATTGGGGTGAATCCTCGGGAGAGGTGGAAGCAGATTGACGGGACGGACTTGCGGAAGAGGGGCTGTCCCAACTATCCCCTGGGGATAGCCCAGACGGTCAAGGGCGGCGGAGGTTGGATCGAATCTGTGCCAGGTAGGCGCGCGCCACCTCGGGATCGGCGGGACGGGACTCGGCAGCAGGTGTGGCGTGTGCCGGCGCAGGTGTTCGAGCGACTTGTGGCGCTGCGCCGTTGTCACCTGCCCAGGCCTTGAACTCCCCGCGGATCGCCTTCTGGATGATGCCGAACAGATAGCCGGCCGGGTTGCGCACCGCGCTGTTGCGGCAACGCGCATCCCATTCGTCCAGCACCGCCTGCCGAAGGGGCTCGTCCACCTGCTGCAAAGCCACGAGCGCGCCGCTCTGCTGCTCGTCCTTCAATCGCAGCAGACGCTCGGGCAGGCGCAAGTGCTGCAGCGCTTTCGCGCGCGGTACTGTACGTACTTGATTTATACGATCCATACGTACAGTACGGTCCTCCTTCGGATTCCGAAGTGAGCCGTCTGGCGCGGGCTTCGGCCCTGCTTCGGAATCCGAAGACGGGCCATCGAGATTCCGAAGTAGGCCGCCCTGGCCTTCTTCGGAATCGTGATCCACAGGCTCTTGTGGACAACTCGCATCGGCCCATTCGTTGCGTGCCATGCGCTGTGCCAGCACCTGCAAGCGCGTGGGCAGCGTGCGGCCATTGAGCATCGGGTCTTCGGCGATCTCGCGCAGGGTGTTCGCGCCGACGATCTGCACCGCCTTCGCGGCATGGGTCAGCGCTTGGCTGACCAGGCCGAGGTAGTCGGGGTCGAGCTGCATCGCCTCGAAGGGCGTCAGCGGTTCGTCGTGCAGCACGTAGAGATTTCCCAGGATGCGCCCGGTCTTCGGGTCGCGGCGTCGTCGCACCAGGCTCAGCCAGCGCGTCAGCCGCAGCAGCGTCAGGGCGCGAGCCACGGTCTCGTGCGAGGCCTGCGCCGCACAAGGCATCGACGCGAGATAGGGCCGGAGCTGGTCGTAGGTCGGGAACGCCGTCACACCGTCGCTCTGGAGCTGCAGGCGGAACACCTGCCAGGCATTGCGCTCCAGTGGCGTCAGGCGCCGGTCGAGGAACAGCGCGCGCGGCACGCTCTCATGCCGGTTGCCGCTGTAGAGAAAGCCGTCGCTGACCGGCGCGGCCGGCGACGTAGGGGCGTTGCCGCGTGCAGCCGGCGGTGCGGGTGGCACCAGTTCCCGCAGCGCATCGTCGAACAGCGCCGACAGCGCCACAGGGCCATCGCGCCGGGGTGCGCCGCCGGTCGCCATGGCCTATACCAGCCCCTGGTCGATCCAGTTGCGTATCGCCGACCAGATCACCGACATCGGCAGGCTCAGGGTCTCGGCCAGGTCCATGGTCAGCGCCAGCATCGCCATCTCGTCGTCCAGCGCGATGCCGCGCTCCGTGACGCCAGCCTTCCACTGCTTCCATAGCGCCGTGTCCTGCGCCTCGTCCAGCACCGGATGGCGCCCCTTGCGCTTGGGCAGGCCGAGGATGTCGCGGCGCAGGGCCACCTCCTGATGCGTCAGGCCGTAGAAGCGGCTGACCATCTCCGTGCTGGCTCCCAGGCGCAGCATGCGGTCGACCGTCGCGATCTCGCGCTCCACATCATGCACCTGGCTCAGCAATCGCTTGAGCACTTCGCGATTGACCGACACCGAGCACCACGAGACAGTGGCGTTGACCAGCATGCTCACGAGTTCGGGATGCTTCAGCGCATCGAGTTCTTCCTCGCCGAAGCCCATCGCTTTGCAGCGTCGTAGTTGCCCGTTGCGCAGGTCGTGCAGCGCCTGCGCGATTACGGCCTGGTTGAGCGGGTGCGGTGCCGACATGGCCGATCTCCGCTCAGGCGCCGTGGCCGGAAGCGCTGGCGCCCGCGCCGGCTTCCAGATCCAGAAGCCGACGCGCCAGGCGCAGCAGCCGGAACAGTTTGACCAGCCCGGCATCGCTCAGGCGAGGGTAGGCGCCGCCGCCATACAGCAAGGGCGCCAGATCATCGGCGAGCCGGGCGCGATCGAGTCCGGCTGCGGCACGTGCGGCGCACAGCGCCTGCAGCAGCGTCAGCACCGCCCGCGCAAACGGCGGCATCGCGCGCGCAGCTGGCGGCGTCACGCAGGCGAAGCCGATGCCGGCGTCGCTAGGCTCGACCTGTTCGGCCACGCTGGCTTCCTCGGCGATCTCGCGCGCGAACTGCGCGATGTGCACGCGCAGCCGATCCGGTACGTCCAGGCCCGGCTCGATGTACCAGACGTCCGAGATGGGGTAGAGCCCGCCCGCCTGGACGGGAATCGCGCGCAACGCGTCAGCCTCGAAGTCGGGCAGCTTGTCGCCCATCTGGTCGGCGACCATGCGCTGGATGGATTGCAGGCGTTCGGTGGTCGGCGCCGGCGACACGATGTGGCCCTGCAGGCGCTCGTCGTGCTGCTCGTTCTGCTGCGTGCCTTCGGCGCCAACGGCCAGTGCTGCCTTGCCAGTACCTGCCGGCACGGACGCACGAGGCTCCGACGACTGCACTGAAGGACCAGCCGGCGACGAAGCCGATGAAGGTTGCCGCAGCTCGGGGGCAGGTGCGGTCGGCGCCGCAGGTCGTGCTGCCGCTGGCGGCGCCGGATCGCTGGTCAGCGCACGTTGCCGGCTCTCCGTGTCGTCGATCTCCAGGGCCAGCGTGTCGTAGTCCGCTTCCAGCAGCTCGGCCATCTGGCCTACCAGCTCGTCCTGCACGCGCTGGGGTGAGAAGTCGTCCGGCTGCGTGTCGAACTGCGCGAGCACGTCCTGGAACAGCGCGGCGAAGTCCATCGACAGGCTGCGGCCCAGCGCACGCCGCTCCCAGGTGCGCTCGCAGGCCTTGCGCAGCACCGCGAGCCGCTCGACCTGGTGCCGCCCCAGCCCGCCGTACAACAGGTTCGGGATCGCCGGCAGCAGGTAGTGCACCGCGTCCTGCATGCGGCTGATGTGCGACTGCGGCAGCGGGAAGCCATCGGCCGTGAGCCGCCGCGCCAGCTCGCTCTGCGACAGTGGCTGGCCGCTGTCCCGCCCCATCTCCTGCTCGTAGAACTCGCGTGCCTTCTCCACGCCCAAGGCCCGCTCGATGAAACTCAAGCCCCCGCGCAGCTCGTTCTCGGCCAGGTGGCCGGTGAGCATCACCACCTCGCCGCGCTGCGGCCAAGGGCGGAACAGGCAGGAGATGCGGAAGAAGCGTTCGTCCTTCGTCTCGCTCCACAGCTCGCGCAGGATAGCCAGGCGCGTGTTGCCGCCGTTGCGGATGATGTAGTGCGGCTCGCCGGGCCGGCGCGTGATGGCAGGCGGCGCGTCCAGCCCGCGCTCGCGGATCGACGCCTTGATGTCCTCGTAGGCTGGGTTGCGCGTCACGCGCGGGTCATGGTCATAGGAGCGTAACTGGTCCAGCGTTACGACCATCGGCGTGTCGGCGATGGGGTCGGTCAGGGCCGCGGCAGAAGGGCCGCTGCGCTCGAAGCCCGAGGCCAGCAGCTTGGCGGCCATGTCGTCCGGCGTCATGTCAGCCATGGCCGTTCTCCTGCGGCGATGCCTCGGCAGCCTGCGCCTGGCGGTCGGCGCGGCGAAGCTGCGCACGGGCATTGCGCTCGGCGCGGTGGTCGCTCGCCATCGAGCTGGTGTAGATCGGCGCGCAGCCCGGCTTCGTGAACAACAGGTGCCCGCCACGGGTGCGCACCACCTTCCATCCTTCGCTCAGGGCAAACTCGATCAGCACTCGCAGCCGCTTGTGGCCGCGGGCCAGTTCATGCTCGCTGGCCACGGCCGACGCCTCCTGTGCTGCCTCGGCCGGTGACGAGCGCGAAGCGCTCATGCCACGCCGGAAACAGCTCGCCGGCCAGCGCGCGCATGGTGTCCAGCGCCGCGGGGGCGGAGCGGCCCGCCGGCTGGCGGTACTCCACCCGATGCACCGGCAGGCCCTGCGTGGCAGCGCGCGGATAGGCCTCGATAGCCGGCACGTCGGTGTCGAGCACACGCACGCCGGACTGTCCCTGGAACACCTGCCGCAGCGCCTGCTGGATCAGCCGCGCGTTGGATGACACCGAATGCACGCGGTTGATGAGCAGATGCAGCGGCGGTGGCTCAATGCCGAGGTGCCGGTACGGCGCGATGTCCTCGATGAGCTGCAAGGTGCCGCGGCGCAGCTCGCGTGCCGCGAGGATTTCCGGCGTCACCGGCGACAGTGCCAGATCCGAGGCCAGTACCGCCATTTCGAGCAACACGCTGCGCGCGCCCTGGGTGTCGATCAGCAGCAGGTCGTAGCGCGGCGCGAGCGTGGGCACCAGGTGACGCAGTCGCAGTCTGCCGTCCGGCGCATGCAGCAGCAGCGTGTTCAATTCGCCGCGGTCGTCGTTCGACAGCACCAGGTCCAGCCCGGCGATGGCGGTGTGCGACACCAGTTGCTCGGCGCGCTGCTCGTTGTAGGCCAGCATCTCGTAGATGCCGGCCGGCGCACGTTCGGTCAGCGTGAAGTAGCTCGACAGCGTGGGCTGCACGTCCAGGTCCAGCAGCAGCACGCGCAGCCCGGAGTCGGCCGCGAAGCCGCCCAGGTTGGCCGCCGTCGTGGTCTTGCCCACGCCGCCCTTGGTCGAAATGATCGAAACCACCTGCATGGGCTTCTCCCGGTTGATTGGCATGTGCCGGAAGAAGCGTCAGGCGCGCTCGTTGAGGCGTTCGGCGATCCACTGCTCGATCTCCACCGAGTCCCAGCCCACGGCGCGCACGCCCAGGCGCAGCGCCTTGGGGAACTTGCCTTCCTTCATGAGGCTGTAGATGTGGGCGCGCTTGAAGCCGGTCTTGGCCTCGACTTCGGCGCGGCGCAGGATGCGGTGCTCGGCCGGCGCCGCCGTTGCTGTGGTCTGCGAAGACATGAGAGACACTCCTTGACGCTCACTGGCGCTGTTCGGAAAGTGCCTCGCATTGAATAGACGGCCGCCGTCGGAATCACTGCAATTGCAGAAGGCGCGACTGCAATTGCAGAGCGGGCCCGAGGACGCAGGTCAGCGCGACGCTTCGAGGTGGCGGCGCGCCTGCGCGAGCTTGCTCCACAAGGTGCGTTCGCTCAGGCCCGGCCGGCCCTCGTGGTGTGCAAGCAGTGCGCTCACCACGGCATCCAGGCTGTGGAACGACGAATAGGCCGCGCCCGAGGGCGACTTGCCCAGCAGCAGCGTCAGCAGCCCGCCGATGATGTTGAGATAGGTCGTTTCGCTGCGCAGTCCCGGCCCGCGCGAGGTGCCGTTGGCATCGCCGCGCGCCGCCTGCTCCTTCGCCAGGGCTTCATGCGCGGCGCGCAGCGCCTCGTGCACCTGCAAGAGTTCGGCGAGTTGCACCTTCGCCGCTTCGCGGTCGGCCAGCAGGATGTTGAGCGTGTCCACGCTCACCAACGGATGCACCGCGCGTTCAATCTCGTCAAACAAAAACCCCGGCCGCTCGCCGGGGTAGTAGTGGGTCATCCACGCTTTGAGGTCCACATGGCGCACGGTCAGTTGCGGATCATCCAGCGCCGGCCGTTGACCGTCCATTACGATACCGTCCCTGCCGCCGGCCAGCTCGCCATGCGTCAGCGCGTCGAAGATGCGGTCGGCATATAGGCGCAGCAGTGGCCAGCGCGGAAACTCGCCGGGCTCCGGCATCGCGCGCTGCCTCAGCGTTTGCAGAATGCGTTGCTCGAATCGCAGCAGCCCGCACCAGCGGATCGCCGCTTCCATCGGGCGGTAGTAGGTCTTAGCACCAAAGGCAAGGCTACTCGATTTCGTCATCGCGCTCTTCCCATCGTCGGATCGACAACTGGCAAGCGCGCACGGCCCACGTGGGCGCGGCGATTGCCCTGAACCCGATCGAGCGCGGGCCGGCCGGCACATGGTGAGCGTTGGGTTCGGCGCTGAAGCCGAGCGTCGCACAAGGGGCAAACACTTCTTGCGATGCCCGATACGCCCCACCATAATGCGCCTGCGAAAAATCTTGTTACCGGCGCAACGATTTGAAATGTCGCGCGTCCATCGACGGTGCCGCGCTCAACCGGAAAACCAGGGCAAATCTTTCGTAGGAAATGGGGGAAGGTAAAGCGTCAATGCGTCTGCCGGATGAGCTGGTTTGCATCCATGCAAAGCTCATGCGTTCTGCGTCAGCGCGCTGACCTCGCCAGTTCACAGGCATCAGCCTCTGGTGCCATGCGGATCGCCCTAGTCCTTAGCCGTCTACCGCAGTGACGCATGAGTGTCGGATAACGATGCAGGTCGGGTCTCGCGTCAGACCGAAATTGCATCATCCGATCTAAAGCCCCTATGTCATACCGGACGTTGATCGCCAGCATCTTGTGTGCCAGCAACCCGTTCCGCGCGGTCGATGAATTGACGCAAGGGTTCCGGTATGACGCCATGCGGCCGCAGCAGATGCGTCGTCAACGAGGCGTCCCGTTCTGCAAGCGGTCGTGCCACCACATCGGCTTGCGTGCAGCCTTCGAGATGCGCCGCGCTGGAAAAGCCCACGCCATAGCCCGCGGCCACCAGGGCCAGCATCAGCGAATGGGTGCTGACGCACTCGGTGATCGTCGGCCGCACGCCTGCGGAGCGGAACAGATGTTCCCGCTGCTCGTGGCAACCGTCGCACACCTGCGGGTCGCACAGCACCAGCGAATACTTCACCACTTCCTGCAGCGGAACTTCCTTGTATGCCAGCAGTGGGTGCCGCGCCGGCAAGGCCACCAGGAACGGGTCGCGCCACAGCGGCACCGCCACGATCTCGCCTTCCACGTGTCCGACCGACGCAAGGCCGGCGTCGAAGAAGCTCGCAGCGAGCCCGTCCAGGAGTTGCGCCAACGGCACTTCGGACAGCCGGATGCAGACCTCCGGCGCCTCCTGGCGGCACAGCGCAAGCAGCGCCGCCAGACGCGTGCGCCCGATGTCGCCCGCCAGCCCGATGCGCAGCGTGCCGTGATAGCCCGCCGCGACGGCCCGCGCGCGGGCCTGCGCCTGCTCGCAGGCCAGCATCACACGCCGGGCATCTTCCAGGAATACCTGCCCGGCTGTGGTCAGACGCACGCCGCGTCCGTTGCGGTGGAGCAAGGTCACGCCAAGGTCGGCTTCCAGGCGACCGATCCGGCGCGATAGTGGCGACTGCTCGATGTGCAGGCGCTTCGCGGCCCGGCCGAAGTGCAGTTCACCGGCCACCGCGATGAACGCCTCGATATGACGCATGTTCATATTTGTTTTCTCCCATCTATCAGGCCATACACGTCCAACACGCGCAGCGCGCTGGGAGGGTGGCGCCGGTTGCCAGGCGTGCGCCCCAGTGCCAGTGCGACGGACGCGCGCGCTGGCCAGCAGCACTGAACCCGAATGCTGGCGGCCGAATCAACCTGCGGGCACTGAGGAGACAAGAGGCTAGTGCTACACCACACCAATCCCGACAGGCCGCATACGATTTCTGACAGTCGCACGCCATGCTGCTTCGGCCAAATGCTCTGTCATGTCGTTAGCCAGGACTGAACCTGTACGACACCAGCGACTCCCTGTCGCTGTCTGCTACCAGCAGCTTGCCCGCCGGAGGGAACGCTCGCTGTACGCAGTGCTCCCGCGGACACACGCGACAACCGGGCCCAATGAGTACAGCCTGTGCTGAGCGGCCGAAGTCCAGTCCGTCCGCATAGACAAGCTCACGCGCATGCGCGAGATCGCAGCCCAGGCCAATGGCAAAGAGCTTGCGCTGAGCCCGAAAGCCACCGCTGCCGTGCCGCTCGATGGTGCGGGCGATGCCGAAGAAGCGGCTGCCATCGGGCATCTCGGCGATCTGGGTCAGGATGCGGCCGGGCTGGGCGAAGGCCTCATGTACGTTCCACAGCGGGCAGGCGCCACCGTGGCGGGCGAAATGGAAGCTCGTGGCACTCTGGCGCTTGGAGATATTGCCCGCCTGGTCGACTCGCACGAAGTAGAACGGTACGCCGCGAGCCCCATTGCGCTGCAGCGTGGACAGTCGGTGGCAGATGGTCTCGAAGCTGACGTGGAAGCGCTGCTGCAGCAACTCCACGTCATAGCGGCAGCCGCGCGCGGCGTCGAGGAAGGCCCCGTAGGGCAGCAGCACCGCACCAGCGAAGTAGTGGGCCAGGCCCTGGCGGGCCAGCGCGCGCGTTGCATCATCGGAGAAGCCAGCTTCGCGAACTTCGGCGGCGAAGGCGTCGGCCGCAGCCAGCAGCGCGTACTGCGTGGCCATCTGGAAGGCTTGTTGTGCATCAGTCAGATGCGACGGCAGGCTTAGGCGTCGGCGGCGGGCATCGTAGTGACGCAGCAGGCCAGCGTCGCCTGGGTCAGTTAGCGGCTCGACGGTCACGCCGCAGCGTTGCAGCAGGGCCTCGCGTAGCGACGCGGCACGCTCGGCTGGCTGTAGCACCAGATCCTGCGCGAGCGCTTCGGCCAAGCGATCCAACCCGTCAATGTAGTTGTTGCGCCGGTTGAAGAAGTCGCGCACTTCTTCGTGCGGCAGCGGCGCCGTCCACGCGGGAGGCTGGCCGGTACCGAGATCCTGTCCCTGCTCGCCGTAGAAGCGGTCGATGAGTTGGGCGTGCTCATCCTGCAGGCGCTGATGGCGCTGGTACAGCGCCACATAAGCCTCGGCCAGTTCGGGCGCCTGCTCAACGAGGCGGGCAAGCTGAGCGGCATGAGGAGGGTCGTGGCCGAGCGTGCGGTCGTTCAGCGCGGCATCCAGCTCGGTGAGCAGCCGCTTGTCCTGCTCCTCAGAGAACTGCGCGACGTCGCCGCCGAAGACCTCGGCCAGCTTGAGCAGCACGCCGGCCGTGACGGGTCGTTGGTTGGTCTCGATCTGGGAGATGTAGCTCAGCGACAGCTCCAGCCGGGCCGCGAGTTGGCTCTGGTTCCAGCCCAGTTGTTCGCGCAGCCGGCGCAGGCGCGGGCCGACGAAGAGCTTTCGGCCGGGTGCATCCGACTTTGCAAAGTTCGCAGCTTTCACGGATTGATTGCGAAGTGATTTGCAGTTTTTCCTTTTCACATCAACCACTTGTTGATCGATGTGAAGCGTGTGGATAGATTCTGTGTGAAATCAATTGACCTGTCTAGGAGACTTCATGAGCCGCGATAACCTGCCCCATGTTCCGTTGCTAATCAACGGCGAATTCGTGCAATCCAAGAGCACCGAATGGCGCGAGGTGGTCAACCCGGCCACCCAGGAACGCCTGGCGCGCGTGCCCATGGCCACGGCCGATGAGGTCGCAGCGGCCATCGCGTCGGCCCAGGCCGCTTTCAAGACCTGGCGTAAGACGCCCATCGGCCAGCGCGCGCGCATCTTCCTGAAGCTGCAGCAACTCATCCGCGACAACATCAAATCCCTCGCCGCAACGCTGACCGCCGAGCAGGGCAAGACGCTGGCTGATGCCGAGGGCGACGTGTTCCGCGGCCTCGAAGTGGTGGAGCACGCCGCCAACATCGGCAGCTTGCAGATGGGCGAGCGCGCCCACAACGTGGCCGGCGGGGTAGACACCTACACGCTGCTGCAGCCCCTGGGTGTGTGCGCCGGCATCACACCATTCAACTTTCCAGCCATGATCCCGCTGTGGATGTTTCCGATGGCCATCGCCACCGGCAACACCTTCGTGCTCAAGCCCTCGGAGCAGGACCCGCTGGTGACGATGCGCCTTGTGGAACTGGCGCTGGAAGCCGGCGTCCCGCCCGGCGTACTGAACGTGGTGCACGGTGGCGAGCACGTCGTCAACGCGCTGTGCGACCACCCGGACGTGAAAGCGATCTCCTTCGTCGGCTCCACCCGTGTGGGCACGCACGTCTACGAGCGCGCCAGCCTGGCCGGCAAGCGTGTGCAGTGCATGATGGGCGCGAAAAACCACGCCATCGTGCTGCCGGACGCACACAAGGAGCAGACGCTCAACGCGCTTGCCGGTGCTGCTTTCGGCGCTGCCGGCCAGCGCTGCATGGCGGTTTCGGTGGCCGTGCTGGTGGGCGAAGCCCGCAAGTGGGTGCCTGACCTGGTGGCGCGCGCCAAGAAGCTCAGCGTGGGTGCCGGCGACTCGGCATCAACGGACGTCGGCCCGCTGATCTCCTGTGCAGCGCGCGAGCGCGTCGAGGCGTTGATCGCCCGAGGTGTCGAGGACGGCGCCCAGCTGGAGTTAGACGGCCGCATACCGTCGCTGCCCGGCGCACTGAAGGAAGGCAACTTCGTCGGCCCGACCATCTTCAGCGGCGTGAGGCCGGGCATGTCGGTCTACGAGCAGGAAATCTTCGGCCCGGTGCTGTGCATCGTAGAGGCCGAGACGATGGATGAGGCCATCGCGATCACCAACGCCAACCCGAACGGCAACGGCACGGCCATCTTCACGCAGTCGGGCGCGGCGGCTCGCAAGTTCGAGGAGGAGATCGAGGTGGGCCAGGTGGGCATCAACGTGCCTATCCCAGTGCCTGTGCCGCTCTTCTCGTTTACCGGCTCACGCGGCTCCAAGCTGGGCGACCTGGGCCCCTACGGCAAACAAGTGGTCCTTTTCTACACGCAGACCAAGACGGTCACCGCGCGCTGGTTCGAGGACGACGTCAGCACGGGCGTCAACACGACCATTGCGTTGAAGTAAGCCCGAGCCGGCACCGCGATGGAATTCGAGCTGAACGAAGAACAACGCGCCTTTGGGGAGGCTGCGCGCACGTTTGCCCGCAGCGAGCTGGCGCCGTTCGCGGCCCAGTGGGACCGCGAGCAGGCATTCCCGCGTCAGGCCATCGCGGCAGCGGGCGAGCTGGGCTTCTGCGGGCTGTACGCGCCCGAGCGCATCGGTGGCCTCGCGCTGCCGCGGCTGGATGCCACCGTCGTCTTCGAGGAACTGGCCGCGGTCGATCCATCGACGACAGCCTTCATCACCATCCACAACATGGCCACGTGGATGCTGGGTAGCTGGGGCAGCGATGCCGTTTGCGAGCGCTGGGGACACGATCTGGCCAGCGGCCGCAAACTCGCCTCCTACTGCCTGACCGAACCCGGTGCCGGCTCCGATGCTGGCGCGCTGAAGACGAAGGCGGAATGGGACGGCGAGCACTGGGTCATCAACGGGGGCAAGGCCTTCATCTCTGGCGCCGGTGTCACCGACGTGCTGGTGCTGATGGCGCGCACCGGCGGCGCCGGACCGGCCGGCATCTCGGCCTTCGCAGTGCCAGCCGATGCGCTAGGCGTCAGCTACGGCAAGAAGGAGCACAAGATGGGTTGGAACAGCCAGCCCACACGCGCCATCGCGTTCGACAACGTTCGCGTCGGCCCCGAATGCCTGCTGGGCGAGGAAGGCCAGGGCTTCCGCATTGCGATGAAGGGGCTGGACGGCGGACGCATCAACATTGCGACCTGCTCCGTTGGCGGCGCGCAGGGCGCGCTTGACGCCGCGCGGCGTTACCTGCACGAGCGCCAGCAGTTCGGCCAGCCGCTGGCCAGTCTGCAGGCGTTGCAGTTCCGCTTGGCGGACATGGCTACCGAGCTGGTTGCCGCGCGCCAGATGGTGCGCCTGGCGGCATTCAAGTTGGATGCGTGCCACGTTGAGGCCTGCACCTACTGCGCGATGGCCAAGCGCTTCGCCACCGACATTGGTTTCGCCGTCTGCAACGAAGCCCTGCAACTGCACGGTGGCTATGGCTACCTGAATGAGTTTCCGCTGGAACGGCTGGCACGCGACACCCGCGTGCACCAGATTCTCGAAGGCACCAACGAAATCATGCGCGTCATCGTCTCCCGCCGTGTGCTGCAGGAAGACGCGGGCGACGCGATCCGCTAACCCACTCCCACCAACCATGACCACCCAAGACTACCCCGGCCTGCTGCTCGAAAAGCGCGGCCATACGGCTCTCATCACGCTGCACAACCCGCCTGCCCATACCTGGACGGCCGAGAGCCTGACCGGGCTCGCGCGTCTCGTGCGCGACCTCGACGCCGACCGCGACATCTATGCGTTGGTTGTCACTGGCGACGGCGAAAAGTTCTTCAGCGCCGGTGCTGACCTGAAGCTCTTCGCCGATGGCGACAAGGGACGCGCCGCGACGATGGCCCAGCGCTTCGGAGAAGCCTTCGAGACGCTGGCCGCCTTCCGGGGCGTCAGCATCGCCGCCATCAACGGCTATGCGATGGGTGGTGGGCTGGAATGCGCGTTGGCCTGCGACTTGCGCGTCGTCGAATCGCATGCGCAGCTCGCGCTGCCCGAAGCCAGCGTGGGTCTACTGCCTTGCGCGGGCGGCACGCAGTGGTTGTCCTGGACCATCGGCGAGAGCTGGGCCAAGCGCATGGTGCTGCTCGGTGAACGCGTAGACGCCGCCACGGCGCTGCGAATTGGCCTGGCCGATGAACTGGCCGAGAAGGGTCAGGGCCTGGCTACCGCACTCGCGCTGGCCGACAAGGTTGCCAAGCAGAGCCCCAGCGCCGTGCGCGCCTGCAAGCGCCTAATCCAGGGAGCACGCTACGCTGGCCCGCATGGCCAGTTGCCATCTGAGCGTGAGGCGTTCGTCGCTCTCTTCGATACCGAGGATCAGCGTGAAGGCGTGGGCGCCTTCCTCTCCAAGCGCGCACCACAGTGGAAGAACGGCTAATGAGCGACGCGCCTGTCTTGTTTTCCGAGATCGCGACCGCTGGCAGCCACTGCTTCGGTCGCGCGACACTGAATGCGCCGGCTAGCCTCAATGCACTGTCGCTGCCGATGGTGGATCTCCTGGATGCACAGTTGCGCGCCTGGGCGGTCGACCCTCAAATTGCCGGCGTCTGGCTCGACGCGGCGGGTGACAAGGCCTTCTGCGCCGGTGGCGACGTGGTGGGCCTCTATGGCGCCATCAAGGCCACGCCGCGAGGCGAGGTGCCGGCCGAGCCCGCGGCCTTCTTCGAGCGCGAGTACCGGCTGGACTATCTCATCCACACCTATCCCAAGCCCATTGTGTGCTGGGGCCACGGCATCGTGATGGGCGGTGGTATTGGGCTGATGGCTGGCGCCTCTCACCGAGTTGCGACGTTGAAGACGCGGCTGGCGATGCCTGAGATCACCATCGGCCTCTACCCGGATGTGGGCGGCAGTTGGTTCCTCGCGCGCCTGCCCGGTGGCCTGGGCGAGTTCTTGGCGCTGACCGGTGTTTCGCTGAACGCCGCCGACGCGCTGGAGGTCCAATTGGCCGACTTCGTGCTGCGGCACGAAGACCAGGGTGCCGTGCTGAAAGCCATCGCAGCCGCCCTTTGGCAAGGCGATGCCGAAACCGATCGTGCCGCGCTGAGCCGGCTCTTGCAGGCCAAAGCGCTTCGGCCGACCGAACTTCCGGCGTCGCCGGTCCGCGAGCACCGTGATCGTATTCGCGAGCTGGTTGGTCAGCACCAGCGCTTGCAGGATCTGGCGCCACGCCTTACCGCCTTGACGGCGGATGCCGATCCTTGGTTGGCCCAGGCCGGCACCGCCTTCACCAAAGGCTCCCCAAGCTCGGCCGAGCTGGCGCTGGCGTTGCAGCGACGGCTGCGCCACGGCTCCCTGGCCGAGGTTTTTCGTCTCGAATGGCAAGCCTCGGTGGGTTGCTGCATGCACGCGGACTTCGCCGAGGGCGTGCGCGCATTGCTGGTCGACAAGGACAAGCAGCCACGCTGGCAGCCAGCCACCCTTGACGCATTGGATGAAGTGGGCTGGCGTGCACACGTCGCTGCCCATCTGCAGCCGCGCGGCACTAACCCGCTCGCGGACTTGTTCTGAACGACACCACATACGGAGACAAGACCATGACGACACCTCACATCGCCTTTTTGGGCCTGGGCAACATGGGCGGCCCGATGGCCGTGAACCTCGCCAAGGCCGGCTACGCGATCCATGCCTTCGACCTCAGCTCTGAGGCCTGCGCGAAGGCCGCAGGGCAGCCGGGCGTCACCATCGCCGCATCGGCCGCCGCGGCCGTGGACGCAGCCGAGATCGTCATCTCTATGCTGCCGGCCAGCAGACATGTGGAGTCGCTGTACTTGGGCGACGATGGCCTGCTCACCATACTGTCCCACGGCACGCTGGTTATTGACTGCAGCACCATTGCACCAGCGTCGGCGTTCAAGGTGTCGCAGGCCGCTGCCGCGCGCGGCGTGGCGATGCTGGACGCCCCAGTCTCCGGTGGTACGGCCGGAGCCGCCGCTGGCACGCTGACCTTCATCGTCGGCGGAGAAGCCCAGGTTCTGGAGCGCGCGCGGCCAGTTCTCCTGGCCATGGGCAAGAACATCTTCCATATGGGCAGCAACAGCGCCGGCCAAGTCGCCAAGCTGTGCAACAACATGGCGCTGGGCGTCATCATGGCCGTCACTGGCGAGGCGCTCGCGCTGGGTGTCGCGCATGGACTGGACGCCAAAGTGCTGTCGCAGATGATGGCCGTCAGCACCGGCCGCAGTTGGGCCACCGAGGTCTGCAACCCCTGGCCCGGCGTGCTGGAGAACGCGCCAGCGTCGCGCGGCTACACGGGCGGCTTCGGCAACGACCTGATGCTGAAAGACCTGGGCTTGGCGGTCGAGGCGGCGATGGGCGTCGGTGCGACGATCCCGCTGGGCGAGCTGGCACGCAACCTCTACGCACTGAACAAACAGGCTGGCCGCGGCAGCCTGGACTTCTCCAGCGTGGTCAAACTTGTCAGCGAGAAGGTCTAATCTGCTTCGCCACGGCAGGGGCCGTCACAATGAATAGATGACTTCCAGCACCTCGCTTTCACGCGCCTGGATGCGTCTGCCCTCCGGTGCACACCTCGATCTGATCAATCCGAGTCCTGACACATGGACCGACATGGACTTGGCGGTGCGCCTGTCGCGCACGGCGCGCTGGGGCGGCGAATCCGCCTGGCCGCTGCCCCTGTCAGTCGCGCAGCATTCGCTGCTGGTGTTGGAACTGCGGCGCATGGCCGCATCAGGCCCGCTGAGCCCCGAGGAAGAACTGTTGGAAGTGCTGCACGACGCGGAAGAGGGGTTTCTGGGGTTCGACTGCATATCGCCGCTCAAGGCAGTTCTGGGTGAGCCCTTCCGCGCGGTTGCCAACCGCCTTATGCAGGTCGTTGCACAGCGCTACGAACTGCCGCCCTGGACACCCGAACGCTACCGGCTGCACAAGCAGGCCGATCTGGCGGCGGCGGCCAGCGAAGCGGTGCATTGCGTGGGCTGGACTCACGGGGAGGTTCGCGACATCCTGCGAATCGAAGCGCCCATCATCGACGCTGATCCGCTGGCCGCCCGGTATGGCGGTGTGCCATGGGCGCCGTGGCGTCTCGACGTGGCGGCGCAACGGTTCCATGATGTGCTGCAAGACGCGTGTGCCCGTCGCAGCACCCCGCAAGCCTCCGATCCTCAGTGACGCGACGATGCTGGCTGCAACAGCCGCACACCATCAAGCAGCCGGCAGGCTTGGCATCGACAAGCGTCAGGCAGGCGCGGCAGCGCGGGCTCCAGCATCTCGCACACCACCGCCAGCAATCGGAGGTGCATAGTCCACGCACCGTTGCGCCCATGGGGCAGGCGCATGCGCTTGGCAAGCGCCATGACCCGGTGCGATGCGTCGAGGCGGTGTAGGGCGCTGGCGCCGGGGTCGGTGGCTGCGAGCCACCTGCACAGCAGGAGAGTGGATTCTGCTTGCCGCATCTCCACTGCCATCGTGATCGCGTGCGCCAACTCATCCGGCCGAAGCGCTTCTGGCCGCTGCGCGAGCCGCTCCATCCACGGACGCGCTGCCCGCTTGCTGCCCAGTTGCGCGCAGACGATCAGGATACCTAGTTGCAACTGGGCTGCGTTCGCATACCTCTTGCGCAGAGCATCCCGGTAGATCCGCTCGATCTGGTTCGGCTGGCCTGATCCGAGCGCATGTGCCACCTCGGCGCGAAAGGCCGCGCTCCAGTCCACCGCGGCTACGCGCCCCGCATACTTGGCTGCATCATGTTGGCTGGCGCGACCGGCAAGCATCGACTCATTTATAGACAGGGAAGCGCCTCGTCAGCGCAGCAACTTGTTCCCGCACGCGCTGGATTCTGTCAGCATTATGCGGTGCATCCAGTACGTCGGCCACGAGGTTGCCTACCAAGCGTGCCTCATCCTCGCAGAAACCGCGTGTCGTCATGGCGGGCGTGCCCAAGCGGATGCCCGAGGTCACGAACGGCTTCTCTGGGTCGCTCGGGATCGCATTCTTGTTGCCCGTGATGCGCGCCTCGCCGAATGCCTTCTCTGCCTTCGTACCGTCCTTCTTCTGGTGGAGGTCCAACTCGGTCAGTCGGATGCTCCCCTCATCGCTTGCCGACAACAGCACTCGGAGTGCGTCGACGACCGCCGTCTTGCCTGCATTGTTGGGGCCGACGATGACGTTGAGGCCGTTCTTGAAGCGCAGGGAGATGTCATCGAAGCGCCGAAAACCTTGAACTCGCAGACTGTCTAGGTACATGCTCTTTGACTCGATTCAGGCGAACGCCGCCAGGGCACGCGCGCTACCCACCAGGATCAGGAGGGACTTGGCTCTGGTCGCGCCGACATACAGGAACTCAAACTCCTGTTCGTCCACGACATCCTCACCAACCCAAAACACAACGACTGGCGCTTCCAGACCCTTGAACCGCCCCACTGTGTCCATCAGCACGGCTCGAGGTGCCCCACGAACCTCTGCAGACCACCGCACACCGCCAGGCAGGCGATGGGCTTCAAGTAACTCGTACAGCCAATCCTTGGGGCGCTTCGCCAGCAGGACCACGATCTCCTCCGGCGCGACAGCTGCAGCCAGCAGCTCCCTAACGACATCTGCAACGGCCGCAGCCTGCTGCGTGTCGCCGTCAACGACAACGCGCCGCACCGCCTCACCAGCCAGATCAGGGTCTTCGATGGCATCGCCCCTGTAGAACGCATAGCCCACCCGGTGGATTGGCACCGTGTTGCGGCAGTTCGCCAGCAGTCGGAAGGGCTCGTCTGGAACCGGCAGGTTTGCGTGCCTCCTATAAAGCGCCTGGTTCTCATCAATGAAGATGTAGAGCACACCCTGCCCTTCATCAACGAGTAGCTCCTCAAGCGAAAACCAGTAGTCGTCACTGAAGTCTTGTGCCTCGTCGACAACGATGGCGCTGTATCTGGACGTCAGCACTTCGTTGGAGCGAGCAAGCGCGAACGGCAGCTGCACGTCAAAAACATGCTTCTGGCCATTGCCTGGAAACGCCTCTTGCGCCTCCTTCATCAAGTCAACTCCAACAGTCTGCCGAGCCTCCGCTATTCGACGATCGCAAAGCTGGTGGAAATTCAGTACCGTGATGTTGGGCGCATCGTCGAGCCCCGCGGCAAGTGCGTCGGCCAGCGGCCGGTTGTAGCAGAGCAGAAGCACTGACGGCATCGCCGCAGCAAGCTGCCGGGCCTTCTCGACAGCAATCAGCGTCTTGCCTGTGCCGGCGCCGCCAGCGATGACGGCGCGCCTACGACTGCCAAGAATCCGCAGTACTCGTGCCTGTGTTGATTTCCGCGTCGAAGTGACCCTGGCTGCCAGGTAATTTCCATCCAAATCTGACCCACGCATCAAACCTAAGCCTGCTGCTATTTGCGGCAGGAGTTCAGGAGTGATTGACGTGGCGACACTGAGTGTCATACGACGCTGGGCACTGCGCGAGCAGCTGTCCATTCGCGAGATAGCCAGACGAACTGGCCTGTCCCGCAACACGATCCGCAAGTACCTTCGCAACGACACGAAGGCCCCGCAGTACAAGCCCAGGGTCAATTCCAGCCGGCTGGACCCCTTTGCCGAGAAGCTCGCTGGCTGGCTCAAGACCGAGGCCGGCAAGTCGCGCAAGCAGCGGCGCACGCTCAAGCAGCTGCACGCCGATCTGATGGCGCTGGGCTATGACGGTTCCTACAACCGCGTGGCGGCCTTCGCTCGGGCATGGCAGGCCAAGCGCCACGAAGCCGAGAAGACCACCGGCCGCGGCACCTTCGTGCCCCTGGCCTTCAGCCCGGGCGAGGCCTTCCAGTTCGACTGGAGCGAGGACTGGGCCACGCTCGGCGGCGAGCGCACCAAGCTGCAGGTGGCCCACACCAAGCTCAGCTACAGCCGGGCCTTCACCGTGCGGGCCTACCTGCTGCAGACCCACGAGATGCTGTTTGACGCCCACAACCATGCCTTCCGCGTGCTGGGCGGCGTGCCCAAGCGCGGCATCTACGACAACATGAAGACCGCCGTGGACAAGGTCCGCAGTGGCAAGGAGCGCGACGTCAACGCGCGCTTCAGCGCCATGGTCGACCACTTCCTCTTCGAGGCCGAGTTCTGCAACCCGGCCTCGGGCTGGGAGAAGGGCCAGGTCGAGAAGAACGTGCGCGACGCGCGCCATCGCCTGTGGCAACCCGTGCCAGAGTTCCCCGACCTGGCGACGCTCAATGCCTGGCTGGAGGCCCGCTGCCAGGCACTGTGGGCGCAGATACCCCACGGGAAGCTGGAGGGCACCGTCGCCGATGCCTGGGCTGCTGAGCAGCCTGAGCTGCTGCAGATGCCGCGGCCCTTCGACGGCTTCGTCGAGTACACCAAGCGGGTCTCGCCGACCTGCCTGGTCACCTTCGAGCGCATCCGCTACAGCGTGCCGGCATCCTTCGCCAACCGGCCGGTGAGCCTGCGAGCCTACGCCGACCGCGTCGTGGTCGCCGCCGAAGGCAAGGTGATCTGCGAGCACCCGCGCGTCATCGAGCGCCGGCATGACGGGCCTGGCAGCACGGTCTACGACTGGCGGCACTACCTCGCCGTGCTCCAGCGCAAGCCAGGCGCCCTGCGCAACGGCGCGCCCTTCGCCGAGTTGCCTGCTGCGTTCCAGACGCTGCAGAAGGCTCTGCTCAAGCAGCCCGGTGGCGACCGCGAGATGGTCGATGTGCTGGCCCTGGTGCTCCAGCACGACGAGCAGGCGGTGCTTGCTGCCGTCGAGCTGGCCCTCGAGGCCGGCGTACCGACCAAGATGCACGTCATCAACCTGCTGCACCGCCTGGTCGACGGCAAGACGGTCGCTCCGCCGCCGGTGACCGCACCCCAGGCACTCCAACTCATCAATGAACCCGAGGCCAACGTGCTGCGCTACGACGCGCTGCGCGAGCCAGACAGAAAGGTCAGCAATGCGAAATGAACCCACAGCAGCCTCATCGCTCGTCACCATGCTGCGCGAGCTCAAGATGTTCGGGATGGCACAGGCCATCGCCGAACTGGCGGAACAGGGTGCTCCAGCCTTCGATGCCGCGCAGCCCGTCCTGGCGCAACTGCTCAAGGCCGAGACGGCCGAGAGGGAGGTCCGGACCGTGGGCTACCAGCTCAAGCAGGCCCGCTTCCCGGCCTACCGAGACCTGGCCGGCTTCCAGTTCGAACACAGCCACGTCAACGAGGCCCTGGTACGGCAGCTGCACCGCGGCGAGTTCATGGAACGGGCAGAGAACGTTGTGCTCGTTGGCGGGCCCGGCACCGGCAAGACGCACCTGGCCACGGCGCTGGGCGTTCACGCCGTCGAGCACCTGCATCGTCGGGTGCGGTTCTTCTCCACGGTCGACCTGGTGAACCAGCTCGAGCAGGAGAAGCTCAACAACCGGACAGGCCAGATGGCGCACCGCCTCGCCCATGTGGACATGGTGGTCCTCGACGAGCTGGGCTACCTGCCGTTCAGCGCCTCGGGCGGCGCGCTGCTGTTCCACCTGCTGAGCAAGCTCTACGAGCGCACCAGCGTCGTCATCACGACGAACCTGAGCTTCAGCGAGTGGGCCAGTGTCTTCGGCGACGCCAAGATGACCACGGCGCTTCTGGATCGGCTGACCCACCACTGCCATATCCTTGAGACCGGCAACGACAGCTACCGGTTCAAGAACAGTTCCGCCCAACCCACCAAGAAGGAGACCAGGCAAGCCCGCAAGCTGACCACAACGACCTGAGCCAACGACGGCTCAACAAGGGTGGGTCAGGATTGGATGGAAACGGCGGGTCAGTGTTCGGTGGAACTCAACACCATGCAGACTATCGCGAGCGCCCGGCAAGTCACACCAAACGGTGGGACGCAGTCCGAAGCGCGCAGTCTGAGTACTTCGGCTACGTGATGCCGTTCGTCAACTCGTAGGCCGCAAGCAAGCGTCTTCCACCGTGCACAACGAGACGCCCCCGCGTCTGTGGTGCCATTCAAGAATGCCACCACCTCCGACGGCCTAGGCAGTACAGCGTTACCGTCGCGAAAACTACGCAGGCCAAGGCGACAGAGGCGAACGCCAATGGGTGATCCGCCAGCGGAATGCCGGCGACGTTCATGCCAAGCAATCCCGTAACGAAGGTGGTGGGCAGGAATGCCCCGGCCACGACGCTCAGGAGTTGACTCAGACGCGCTTGATGACGGTCCTGCATTCGCCGGGCCTGCGCTGACACGATCGCAATACGCTCGCTCAGGGACTGCAGTGACTCAAGCAGCAGCAGAAGTGTGTCCAACGCCTCACCCCAACGCACTCGATGTCTATCGGCTACAAATGGGTAGCTCAGCGTCGCAAGTCGCTCAAGGACAACGCGTTGAGGGCTCAGATGCCGCAGCAGGCCGGCTATCGTGAGGGAACAGGAAGCCAGTTCGCCGCATGCCTTTTCACCATGGTTCTTGTCGGTCAAGCGATGCGCATCGAGTCCGTCGATGGCCTTCTCAAGCGTGTCGACGGTGCGGCCAACCTCCGCCAGATGGGCATCGATCAGGTCCGCGAGGAATCCCGCCGAAGTACTTGGCCCTTTCCGCTGAGCAAGTTGCTCGCGCAGATCAAGAATGGGGTCAACGTCAGCCTCTCGCGTGGTGATAACCCGCTCAGCGTCTATCCAGACCCTTAGGCTGATCATGTCCTCAGGCCTAAAGCCTTCGCCTTGCCGCATCGCTTTGAGGAGCACCATCACACCGTCGTCATGCGCCAGGATCCGGGACCGCGTCTCCTCTCGAAGCATTGCGTCAGCAATGAACTTGTCCAGATGCTCGACGTCAACAAGGTAGGTAGCTGTCTCGGCGTGCTTGATGCACATGTGCAGCCAAGTGACATCGCTCTCGGTACGGCCCGCCGATGGAGCCAGGTCTATGCGGTGGACATGCCCAAGGCCGAGATCCCGCTCGTCGAACGCCGGTACTTTCACCTAGTCTCCTTTGTCGGGCTGACCCAATGCTTGTGCTTCGCTCAGCGAAACAACTGGGTCGCCAACCTGAATCCAGCCACCGCGAACTACGCGCGCTGTGATTCCTCCGTGGCCACGCATTGCGTTGTACGCGCCAGGACCGAGGATGGCCTCCATGCGCGAGCAAGGCGTGCACGGCCCCGTCACTTCCAGCAGGACCTCATCACCAACCCGTACCAATCTCCTGTCACCCGGGAAGGGTGACGTCAGGGCTAGGAGGTTGATCCCGCTGACAACAAGGTTGCGGCGAAGGTCCCGCGCGTCAACGGTTTCCCGCCCGACCCATGCGGCCAGCAGCTCCAGATGCTCGGCTTGGATAAGGGTGATCTCACGCCGGAGGAATTCTTCGCCGACCCGAAGTTTTTCCGAGCGATGGTCGCCAATTAACCCCCGGCCTGGCTCAATTTGGACGCGCTCACCCCACGTGGCAGGCTCTCGGCGTTTTGGCCGGAGCACGATTGCCGCCAACCTCCCGTCGCCGGCATGTTGGGTAACTAAGCTTCGAAGGCTGCTGCCGATCATGGTTTGTGTTGAGTCGCTAAGTTGCTGGTTTAACCGAGTGCACCCATTCACATTTCGTCGACTACACCGATACCCAGCAGCTCCAGCCCCCGTTCGATAACTTCGTTCGTCGAACTGGTTAGCTTGAGCCTCAGGCTGTCGGCAACTCCGTCACACGAGATCGGGCAAGATTCATAAAACCTAGAGAATTGACTTGACAATTCGTAAAGGTATCCACATAGCAGATGAGGAAGGTACTCTGAGGCGGCTGCGACCAGAACCTCCTCGAATCGAACCAGCTGCAACGCAAGCTTCCGCTCTGCAGGATGGGAGAAGTCCTTCTTGCAAGATCCAGCCTGCCCCTCCGCCTTCCTCAAGAGGCTTTTACTTCGCACGTAGGCGTATTGAATGTAAAGCGCTGTGTTGCCCTCGAACGAGAGCATGCTTGCCCAGTCAAATACGTAGTTACTTAGCCTGTGCTTGGAAAGATCTGCATATTTCACTGCACCAACGCCGATAACCGTGGCAATTTCTCGCCTTGCCTCGTCCGACAGTTCAGGATTCCTTGATGAGACTGCCTCGTAGGCACGCTGCTCGGCCTCTCGAATAAGGTCAATGAGCTTGATTGATTCGCCGGAGCGCGTTTTGAACGGCTTGCCATCTGCACCTTGGACAGTGCCGAATGCAACATGGTCATACTCCACCGACTCACGCGAATATCCAGCACGGCCCGCAACATCAAACAGTTGCCGGAAATGCAGGTCCTGCCGCGAATCCACCACGTAGGCGCAGCGATCTGCGCCCAAGACCTCGGTCCGATATTTAAGCGCCGCCAAATCAGTTGTGGCATACAGATAGCCGCCGTCCTCTTTCTTCACGAGGAAGACACTAGGCTCTCCATCTCTCGTCTGAAATGCTGGCGTATCCACAACAACCGCCCCGTCGCTGACGCGTGCCAAGCCTTTGGACATCAGATCGCTCACGACGATAGATAGCTGCGGGTTGTAGAAGCTCTCGCCACGGACATCTTCTCGCGCGAGCTGAACGCCAAGCTTTGAGTACACCTGTTCGCAGTGCCGTAGGGACGTTTCAACGAACACTTGCCAAATGTGAACTACTTCAGCGTCCCCGCGCTGCAAGCGAAGTACGTAGCCCCGTGCTTTGTCAGCAAAAGATTCATCTTCGTCAAATCGGATCTTCGCCTTGCGATAGAAGCCCTCAAGGTCTTGGAGTTCGAACATCAAGTTCCCATGCTCACTCTCGAGCACATGGGCTACCAACATTCCAAACTGAGTCCCCCAATCGCCAACGTGATTCTGGCGAATGACCTCGTGCCCTAGATAGGCATACATGCGGGCTAGAGAATCGCCGATCACCGTTGAACGGAGATGTCCGACATGCATTTCTTTCGCAAGATTGACAGACGAATAGTCAATTACCACCTTCTCTGAGCTTCCACCAGCGCAACCGTAGCTGCTCTTCGGCAGAAACGTCTCCAGCTCTTTAATCAGATAAGCGGAGCGCAAGCTCACATTGATGAATCCCGGCCCGGCAACGCCGACCGACTCAATCAAGTCATTCGTCTCTAGGTTTGCGACAACATCTGCTGCCAGCTCCCTGCCGTCGCGCCCGGCGCTCTTGGCAAGGGACATCACGCCGTTTACTTGATAGTCGCCAAGATCCGGCCTTGCAGAGACGGTCACAAGTGGGTCTCGCTGGGCGCCGGCTTTCTGGAATGCCCTGCAGAACAAGTGCTCAAGTTCAGTTTGTGTGGACATGACAGCGAGACGCTTCAGGGGATCAAGATAGCTTGAGCAGACGAGGCAAGGGTGGCCGGCACGAGAATTCCCGATTCACTGACACCGCCTCAAGCCGACCACCGACCGGCGATTGATTTGGAAGGGCGCAACACCTTCCCCTAATCGTGCTCACCTATACACGACATCGCCGGTTCGCGAGGTTAAGAACAGGGAGCGACCAAAGGGTCCGAAAGTGTTGACCCAGCGTCTTGGGCCCGTTCAAACGTGCGCGCTAAACACGGCCAACAGCTACGCTTTATTTCCCTCAGCTCAAGTTGAAACCTATGACCGCGATCGCCAAATCCGACCTCTTCGCGCCGACCAACCTTGGCGCTATCGAACTTGCAAACCGCATCGTCATGGCACCAATGACGCGCACCCGTGCCGGGGAAGACGGAGTGCCCAAGGCAATGCACGCCGAGTACTACGCCCAGCGCGCCACAGGAGGTCTGCTGATCACCGAGGCCACGAACATTTCTCCGCAGGGGAGAGGCTACGCTGGCACGCCGGGGATTTGGAACGACGCCCAGGTAGAGGGCTGGAAGAACGTCACCAGTGCGGTGCATGCTGCCGGTGGCAAGATCGTCCTGCAACTGTGGCACGTCGGCCGGCTGTAGCATGTGGACCTGCAGCCTGGCGGCGCTGCACCCGTGGCGCCGTCAGCGATTCGCGCCGATGGCACCGTCTACACCCACGCGGGTGAAGTCCAGGCCTCCGAACCCCGCGCCCTCGAGTCGGCCGAGATGCCCGGCATCGTGGCTCAGTACGTGCAAGCGGCCGAGAACGCCAAGCGCGCAGGCTTTGACGGCGTCGAAGTGCATGCAGCCAACAACTACCTGCTGGAGCAATTCATCCGTGACTCGACGAACAAGCGCACGGATGCCTACGGTGGTTCGACCGAAAACCGGACGCGCCTGGTGCTAGAAGTTGTGGATGCCGTGGTGAAGGTGTGGGGCGGCAACCGTGTGGGCATCCGCCTCTCGCCGGTTAGCCTTCAGATCGGCAACACGCCGCTGGACAGCGACATTGTGACTACCTATGGCTACCTCATCGACAAGCTCAACGCATTTGGCTTGGCCTACCTGCACTTTGTGGAAGGCACGACTGGCACCGACCGAGAAAGCCCGCAGAACGTAGACCTTGATGCCTTGCGTGCGCGCTTCGATGGCCCGTTCATCGGCAACAACAAATACGACTTGGCACTGGCCGAGCAGCGGAGAGCTGCAGGCAAGATCGATGCCGTTGCCTTCGGTCGCCCGTTCATCTCCAACCCTGACCTAGTTGCCCGGTTGCACAAGGGGCTGCCCCTGACGCCTCCAGCACCGGAGACGTTCTATGGCGACAGCGCGAAGGGCCTGACCGACTGGCCAGTTGTAGCAGCGTAAGTTTCGCGCGAGGACACCAGCAGGCCCGGTCGCGCAGATACGCGAGCGCTCCATTCCGATCGCAGCATCGACCTCGCCCTGCTGGAACTGACCGCCGCTGGGTGGGCATCGGATGGAGCATTTTCAAGCGACAGCTGGCGGGCTGGCCGCCGCTGCTCGCCCACCGCTCAGCGCCAAGTCATCCGGGTCAGTGGGTTGTTGGATATTGTGAACAGCCGCCGCAATGTGGCTAGACTGTCGGCGCCGATCCAAATCTGAGCCACCGTGCCGACCGAATATTGAGCCAGGGGTGGGGGCCGGCCTTCAGAGGGCCGGCGGTGGATAAGTGTAGGTCTGTCCTGGCTCTTTGACCTCCTCGATGTTGAGTTGAGCGCGCGGGGGAAGCCGCGCAGGGCGTAGCCCGTAGCGGATTTCCCCGCGCGGCGCCGCTTCAGAAGTCGTCCTGCGGCAGCTCGGACTTGCTGCCCTTGCGGGCCTGCTCGCGCGCCTTGATGCGCTTCTTGGCCTCTGCCGTACTGCGGCTGAAGCGGATCGACTCGTTGCCCGTCTCCACGATGTGGCAGTGGTGCGTGAGCCGGTCCAGCAACGCGGTGGTCATCTTCGCGTCGCCGAACACGCTGGACCACTCCGCGAAGTCCAGGTTGGTCGTGATCATCACGCTGGTGTGTTCATACAGGCGACTGAGCAGGTGGAACAGCAACGCCCCGCCGGCCTGGCTGAACGGCAGGTAGCCCAACTCGTCCAGGATGACGAGGTCCATGCGCAGCAAGCTCAATGCAATGCGCCCGGCCTTGCCTTGCGCCTTCTCCTGCTCCAGTGCATTGACCAGGTCGACCGTCGAGAAGAACCGCACGCGCTTGCCATGCCGGGTGATGCCCGATACGCCGATGGCCGTGGCCAGATGCGTCTTGCCCGTGCCCGGCCCACCCACCAACACGACGTTGTGTGCGTCGTCTGTGAAGTTGGTTGCGGCCAGTGTGCTCACAAGCTTGCGATCTACCGGCGAGACCTCGAAGTCGAAGCCGGCGATGTCGCGATGCACCGGGAACTTCGCGGCGTGCATCTGGTGGCTGACCGAGCGCATGGCGCGATCCGTGCCCTCGGCCTGCAGCAAGTGCTCGATCAACCAGCGCGAGGAGTCCACCCCTGCGTTCGTTCCTTGCTCCACCAGGTCGGCCCAGGCGCCGGCCATGCCATGCAGACGCAACGCCTTGAGTTCAACCGTCACGTCACGCGTCATGGCCGGCCTCCTCGGTGGCGTTGTCGGCACGCAGGCTGTCGTAGCGCGCCGTGTTGGCCAGCGGCGGTGTGCTCACCTTCAGCTGCGTCGCAGCCGTCTGCGGCATCGGCACCGCATTCAGGCGCCCCAGCACGTTGACCACGTGCTCCACGCTCACCTTGCCGGGCGGCCCGGTCTCCAGCGCCAGTTCCACCGCCACCAGCACCGCGTCCAGCCCGGCGCTCAGCACGATGGCCAGCACCTGCGCCATCACGCGGTCGCCGCCCGGGTTGCGCAGCAGCCCACGGCGCAGCCTCTGCAGCGGCTCGGGCATGTCGGCGAACGGCGCGCCATTCCTCAGCGCGCCGGGCTTCCTCTGCAGCAGCGGGATGTAGTGCTGCCAGTCATACCGCGTCTCGCCGGCGTTGCTCAGGCGGTCGTGGCGCGCGACGATGTGGTCGTTGGCCACCACGACGACGCTGCCCGGGTACAGCCTGGTGCTGACCATTTGCCCGAACAGCTCGCACGGCACCGAGTAGCGGTTGCGCGCCACCGATACCAGGCAGGTGCTGGACACGCGCGCGGGCTTCTCGACGTAGCCATCGAACGGCGCCGGCATGGGCATCAGATGCGCCCGCTCGTGTTCGAGCATCTCGGCCACGCTGAACTGCTCGTGCTCGGGGTGGCGCACCTCGTCCCACAACGCCCGGCACCGCTGGCCCAGCCAGGCGTTGAGTTCGCTGAAGCTGCCGAAGCGCTGCTTGGCCGCGTCGATCCAGATGCGCCGGCGGCTGTCCTGCACGTTCTTCTCGACGACGCCCTTCTCCCAGCCGCTGGCGACGTTGCAGAAGTCCGGGTCGTACAGGTAGTGCGCACACATGGTCGCGAAGCGCTCATTGACGATCCGGCCCTTACCCTTCTTGACCTTGTCCACCGCGGTCTTCATGTTGTCGTAGATGCCGCGCCGGGCCACGCCGCCCAGGGCTGCAAAGCTGCGGGTATGGGCATCGAACAACATCTCATGGCCTTGGCTCGGATAGGCCACCAGCCAGAAGGCCCGCGAAGCGCATAGCTTCATGTGCGAGACCTGCATGCGGTAGTAGATCCCGCCCACCACCAGCCCTTCCTCGCTCCAGTCGAACTGGAAGGCTTCGCCGAGCTCGAAGGCCAGCGGCACGAAGGCGTTGGCGCTCGCAGATTGACCTTCGCCCTGGCGCCACGCCCGGATGAAGTCGGTCACCCGCGTGTAGCCACCGTCGTAGCCAGCGCCCCTGATCTCGGCGTACAGCGCCTTGGCCGTGCGACGCTCGCGCTTGGGCCGCCGGGCGTCGGCCTTCAACGCCTGCCTGAGCGCCTCGTGGAACGCAGTGAGCTTGTTCGGCTGCTCCCCGCGCCGGTACTTCGGCGGGCCATCCACCTCGCCGTGCAGCCACTTCGCAACCGTGTTGCGCGACAGCCCCGTCATGCGCGAGATCTCGCGCTCCGATTTGTTCTTCCGGGCATGCAAACGCCGGATCCTGCCAATCATGTCCATGGTGATCACTCCTCGTCCTCTGCTGCACAAAAAAACAGCAGAGTAGGTTGAACACCTGGCTCAATTTTGGGTCGGCACAACCCTCATAAGTGGCTCAGTTTTCGGTCGGCGCCAACAAACAGAGAGTAGCCACGCTGAGCCTGATATCCGTCAGGCGCGGTCAGTCGAATGTCCAAGTGCTGCCCAGCAAGGGGGCGATGCCATGCCTCTGGCCGCAGGACCACTCGCGAGATGCTCGGGGTCAGTTTGTCGATGGACTCGATCCGGGCTGATTGCCAACCAATCCGGTCAGAAAACTGTTCGGCTTCAACCATAGCGCTCCTCCTTGAAGGGATCACCACGCATGTGATACCCACGGAGCTCCCAGAAGCCGGCCTCATCCGCCTTCGTGAACTGCAGGGCAGTCACCCACTTCGCCGACTTCCAGAGATAAAGGTGAGGCACAAGCAGACGAGCCGGTCCGCCATGGATTTCCTCCAGCGGCTTGTCGTCAAAATGAGTGGCAACCATTGCGCGCCCGCCGACCAGATCCGCCAGCGGCACGTTGGTGCTGTATCCGTCGAGTGAGTGGGCCAGAACCCATGGCGTCGGCGGTGCCAAGCCGGCTGATGCCAGCAGATCATCAACCAAGACGCCTCGCCACCGCGTATCGAACTTAGACCAAGTCGTGACGCAGTGGATGTCCACCACCTGCTCAGTCTGCGGCAACTCGTGGAACTGCTCCCAGTTCCACACATGGACTTTCTTCGGTCCAACCTTCAGCGCCAGCTGCCAATCTCCTCGCGACAACGCGCGCGGTGTCGGACCTGCTGTGAGCACGGGGAATCCGTCGGTCAGCGACTGCCCTGGAGGAAGCCGACCGCCGTGATTGTCTCCGCCGCGGTTGCGGCCCATGAATGATCGGTTGATTGGCATTACCGAAATCCTTCACCTCAGGTTGGAGATGATGATCACACGCAGCCAATTTCACCGCTCGCTCCGCCCTTGCTTAAGAGCCCGTATGTCTTTACCCAGCGTCTGCGCGACCGCTAAAACTCATCTCAGAGCGGCAGACACGAGCAATTTGCGAGTTTTCGACAAGGCAGCCATGTAGGCGATCGCCAAGTACAGGCCGCCTTGTGGCGGGTCGATCGTAGGCAACGACCACGCCCCCACAAGCGCCCTTCCGTCTCAGTTTCTTTGCCTATCGTGCCTATCCCAGCATGCACGCGAAGCACGCACCGATTGCGGATCGTGACTATCGACAATCGGTAGTCCGCAAGCGTCACCGTGCCTCATGACGAAATCCTCTGACGACGCCCCTGTCAAGCCGAGCCACTTTCTGCGCACGATCATTGAGCGTGACATCGAAGCGGGAACCAACGCAGACCGTCGGTTTGCGGGGTCACCCGGCGACGCTGCGCACCACGCCAGTGCACCCATTGATTCCGCTCCTGTGCGCCTGCGGTTTCCCCCTGAGCCAAACGGGTACTTGCACGTCGGTCACGCAAAGAGCATCAGTCTGAACTTTGGCTTGGCTCGCGACTACGGCGGCGCCTGCCATCTCCGCTACGACGACACAAATCCGGAGAAGGAGGAGCAGCGGTTTGTTGACTCGATTGCCGATGTCATGACCTGGCTGGGCTGGAGCTGGCAATCGAATGGGGCGTCCCATCGATACTTTGCGAGCGACTACTTTGACTTCATGTACCGTGCCGCTGAGCACTTGATCAACGCAGGCTTGGCCTACGTTGATGAGCAGTCGGCGGACGAGATTCGCGCGAACCGAGGCGACTTCACGTGCGCTGGCGTCCACAGCCCGTTCAGAGCGCGCACCGCAGAGCAGAACCTTTCAAGGTTTCGCGAGATGCGCGCCGGGAAACACTCGGACGGTGCCATGGTGCTTCGCGCCAAGATTGATATGGCTTCGCCCAACATCAATCTGCGAGATCCAACGCTATACCGAATCCGGAAGGCGACCCACCACAACACGGGTGACGCATGGTGCATTTATCCCATGTATGCGTTCGCGCACCCGATCGAGGACGCCCTGGAGCGAGTTACCCATAGCCTGTGCACGCTTGAATTCGAGGATCAACGCCCTTTCTACGACTGGCTGCTCAACGCGCTCGCCGATGGTGGTTTGCTGGCTCGTCCCCTGCCAAAGCAGTACGAGTTCGGCCGGATCAACATCACCTACGTTGTTACCAGCAAGCGCAAGCTACGCCAGCTGGTCGAGGAGGGCCATGTGAACGGCTGGGACGACCCGCGCCTGCCCACCTTGGTTGGCATGCGCCGCCGTGGCTACACCCCAAAGAGCATCCGCGACTTCGTGGAGGCCAGCGGTGTGACCAAGCAGAACTCCTGGTTGGAGTACTCGATTCTCGACGCGTGCCTCCGCGCCGACCTGGAAGACAAGGCCGCGCGGGCTAGTGCGGTGCTTGCCCCTCTGAAACTCAAGCTGGTGAACTTCGCTGATGTTTTTGGCAGCGCGGATCATCTGGAAGCCTGCAGCGCCCCAACGTACCCGCACGCACCGGAGCTTGGATCACGCGAGTTCACGCTTGGGCCGGAGCTTTGGATCGAGCGCGATGACTTCTTGGAGGTCCCCCCCAAGGGATACCACCGCCTGTATCCATCCAACAAGGTGCGCCTCAAGGCCGGCTACGTCATTGAGTGCATTGGCTGCGAGAAGGACCACGAGGGCGGCGTAACTGCCGTACTTGCAAAAGTTCTTCCCGACACGAAGAGTGGTACGCCAGGTGCTGCTGCCGTCAAGGTCAAAGGCGTGATTACATGGGTTGGTGCACATGAGGCCATAGCCGCAGAGGTTCGCCTCTACGATCGCCTCTTCACAGAGGCTCATCCAGACGCTGATGGACGCAACTTCCTTGAGTTCATCAATCCCCACAGCTTGCGCGTAGTGCACGCGCTGGTAGAGCCGTCACTGAAGAACGTCGCTGCCGGAACCCACATCCAGTTTGAGCGCCACGGCTACTTCGTGGCAGATCGATGCGACCATGACGCGCCGGCAAGACTTGTGTTCAACAAGACGACGGGACTGAGGGAATCGTTCGCGAGTTGATCAGCCACTCCGATTGGCAGATCGCCCCTTCAGTCTCGGAAACTCAGCCCTTGAGCGTCACGAGCTCCTCGGCAATCGTTGGATGTAGCGCGACCGTCTGCCGGAAGTCCTTCCAAATGGCATTTGCGGTGAGCGCAATCCCGACCATCTGGATCATCTCCGCCGCGCCATCCCCTAGGAGGTGGACACCGACAACGCGGTCTGTCCCCTCATCAATCACCACCTTGATGAGGAACTGATCGTCCCGCCCTGCGAACGCGGTTGCCATGGGTCGAAACTGTGTCTTCAGCACGCGGACGCTCGGAAACTGCTTCCGTGCGAGCTTCTCAGAGAGCCCCACAACTCCAACCTCCGGCGTCGTGAACACAGCTGTAGGAACTCGCGCGTAGTCAATCCCAGCCACTTCCAGGTTGCCGTAGTGCCGATCTGCGAACGCCTGGCCCTCGCGTATGGCCACCGGGGTGAGGTTCAGCCGATTGGTCACGTCTCCTACCGCGAAGATTGAGGCGACACTGGTTTGACCGAGGCCGTCCACAACAACCGCGCCGCGGCTGTCGATATCGACCCCAACCGCATCAAGCCGTAGGTTGCGAGTGTTGGGGTGCCTTCCGGTGCTCATCAGTACGACGTCAGCATCGAACGCCTGTCCGCTTGCCGCCGTGATGTGTAACGCACCGTTCTTGCGGCGAATCTGCTCGATGGTGTCATCCCTGCAGATCCTGACTCCCCGCCGAGTGACCTGCGTCTCAAGCACGCTGACGATGTCGTCGTCGAACCCTTTCAAGAGCGATGGCCCGCGAACGAGCTGAGTGACCTCACTTCCGAGACCGCTGAATAGACTCGCAAACTCGGAGGCGATGTAGCCGCCGCCGACGACCAAGACCCGCTTCGGCTGCTCTTCGAGGTCAAACACCTCATCGGACGTGATGGTGAGTTGCGATCCCTCGAACCGAGGGCGATCGGGCACACCTCCGGTTGCGATCAGGATCCTCTCCGCGGTGACTCGCTTGCCGCTCACTCGAAGCTCGACGGTATGCGCATCAACCAATGATGCATCCTCGCTGAATGTCTGCACACCAGCGCCCAGTAGTGTTCGTTGGTAGATGCCTTCCAACCGCGCCAACTCGGTGTTCTTGTCGGCAATGAGTCGCTGCCAATCAAAGTCGGCAGCCCCCAAGGTCCATCCAAAGCCCTCGCCGACTTTGAACTGGTCGGGGAACCGGCTTGCGTAGACCAGAAGCTTCTTCGGAACGCATCCGCGATGGACACATGTTCCGCCGTAGTTAGCCCCCTCAGCGATCGCTACTCGAGCGCCATGAAGAGCTGCCACCCTTGCGGCACGAACACCCCCGGAGCCCGCTCCGATGACGAACAGATCAACTTCGTACTTGTTCACGAACCCTCGCTCACCGGTAGCCGGCTGAATCGCAAGAACTGGGCGGCCGCGTTGTCGAGGTCGCGGTTGCCACGGGACGGAGGTGCGCCAACCAGCGCACCTTTGAGCCACGAGCGATGCTCAACGCTTGCGAAGCGCGGCCGCATTCATGCAGTAGCGAAGACCGCTCGGCTTCGGCCCATCCGGGAAGACGTGCCCCAGATGAGCGTCGCACACGTTGCACGTCGTCTCAATACGCGTCATTCCATGGCTGCGGTCAGCGTGGTACGCAACAAGCCCCGGTGCAAGCGCCTGGGTGAAGCTGGGCCAGCCGCTCTTGCTCTCGAACTTGGAGGACGCGTCGAAGAGATCGGTCTCACACCCGCCACATGCGTAGATGCCCGGTTCGAAGAGTTTGCACATCGCAGAGCTATGTGCGCGCTCGGTTCCTGCTTGGCGCATGACACGGTACTGCTCCGGGGACAGACGTCGATGCCACTCAGCATCACTCAGCTCGACTCGGCGTGGCGGCTTCGGATTGCCATCGCGAGCCAGCTCAAGAACACCGCGCCAAGTGAGGATGCTTGGGTCAGGCGCCTTGACAGGCGGCGCTGCCTCCGCCCGCTTCAGCGCGGCGACCACTCTGTCGGCATCGAGCTGGAACTGGCTGTAGATCACTACTCCCTCCGGATCGATGATGATGAACCACGGAGTTCCGCCGTTCTGATAGCGCTGCATCAGGATTGAGCCGGCGCCCGGACGCCCCTCACCCGCGTCGTGCCCAAAGACAATGGGGAGCGCGTGCTTCTTCTGCGCTTCCACCATCCGCTCGAACGTGTTTGACTCGAAGTTCTCAAAAACAGTCTGGACGGCTGCGAAGCTCACAAACGAGGACCCGCGGAACGCATCCACCAGACGTGCAAGCGCGGGAAAGCCATCCAGGTGGCAACCAGCGCAGGCGTCCTGGAAACAGAAGATCACTTTGTACGAGCCGGGCATCTTGTCCAGCCCAAAGGAGGCCAAGGGCTGGCCGGACGCGTCAATCCATTGAGTCACGCCGAGTTCAGGTGCGAGCTCATCAGTAATGCCGGTTCGTGTCGAAAGAGTCGTCATCATCGGTCCTGTGTTGAGGTCAAGTCGGTGGCGGTGGCCAGTTGCGGAGCAAGTGCCGACGGGCCGAATCCTTGTGACCGCGAATTGGCGGTCTCCGCACCGTCATCTCGGATCTCGTCGAACGGTCTTTGCAGGGTCGTCAAGAGCCGCCTGAATGGCTCAAGGTCATCACGAGCGGTGGCCGCCGAGAGCGCCGAGACGATCTCGTGGTTCCTGGGGATATATGCGGGGTTCGCATGCCTCATTGAAGCAAGCCGCTGAGCGACGTCTCCAGCATCAGCTCGCGTCCGCTCAAGCCATCGGGAAAGCCACGGTCTGATGGACTCGGAGGCTTGACCGAACAGCCCCACCAGGGGCCTGCTGTTACCGACAGCCGCATCGGTCAGGTATCTGAACGCGCGCGTGTAGTCGACCCGATGCTTATGGAGAAGTATGAGGAAATCTGTGGCGAGCAGGTGATCAGCGGAGTTCAGCCTGGTAACGCCAAGCTTCATCGCCAGCACCTCCCTCCAATAGGAACTGAATCGCTCAGGGAACTGGTCAATGACGGCAGATGCTCGCTCCGCCGCGGACGCACCTGACGCATCTATGAGAGGCAAGAGCGTCTCGGCGAACCGAGCCAGATTCCATTGGGTTGCCTCAGGCTGCTGGCCAAACGCATAGCGCGCTGATGGGTCTCCAGCATTGAACACAGCATCCGGGTCATACGAATCCAGGAACGCGCCAACGTTGTAGCCAAGAGTCTCCCCAGAGATCGACACGTTGTCCGTGTTCAGGAGGCCATGGACAAATCCCACACCCATCCAGCTTGCAACCAGCTTGGCCTGACGGTCAACGACGTTCTCAAGGAAGCGCTCGTAGCGGGTGGGCGTTCCAACCAAATCCGGGTCATGGCGGGCGATAGCGTAGTCAGCCACTACGCGAAGGGCAGCAGCGTCCTTGCGCGCAGCGACGTACTCGAGCGTGCCAACTCGCAGATGGCTAGATGCCACCCGCGTGATCACCGCCGCAGCCTGCGCTTGCTCTCGCTTCACCGTTTCACCGGTGGATACAACCGCTAGAACACGCGTTGTTGGGATTCCCAGCGCGTGCATCGCCTCGCACATCAAGTACTCGCGCAGCGCCGAGGCCAGGGTTGCTCTTCCGTCGCCGCGCGAGAACGGAGTCCGTCCAGCGCCCTTGTAGGCGATGTCACGACGCACGCCAAGAGGGTCAATCAACTCCCCCATCAGGAGCGAACGGCTATCGCCAAGCACCGGAACGAAGCCACCGAACTGATGGCCCGCGTAAGCTTGGGCTAGGGGCTCTGCGCCTGGCGGAACAAGGTTCCCAGAAAGGACGGCGAGGCCCGCTGCACACTTCAACTCAGTCAGGTCTAGGCCAAGCTCCGTCGCCAGCGCTTCATTCAACTGGAGCAGACGCGGCGCGGGCGACCGCGCCGGCTGCCATTTCACGTACATCCCCTGCATATCGCGCGCATAGCTGTTGTCAAACCGCATGCGCAGCATGTAGCTAGACGCGTCATCAATCTGGTCACTGTGGGGCGACCTGACAGTGAACTTGGGACAGATCGTCATTGCTGGCAGCTAAGGAAGGTGCTCGTCCGCCGACCGTGCTCGGAAACCATCAAGCGGGGACGGGACTTGCTGTGATGGATCAGCAGGTGGGTAGCACCCACAGATCCATCACGAGGTGGAAATGGGGAGGAGCACTCCCCTTCTCTCACTTGGCCGACGTGTCCGACTTAGCGGGCAACTTCCAGTGATTTCGCGGGTAGTGACAGGTGTAGCCGTTAGGTCGCTTTTCCAGGTAGTCCTGGTGCTCGGGCTCTGCCTGCCAGAAATCTCCGGCCGGTGCCACCTCAGTCACCACCTTGCCCGGCCAGATGCCTGACTCGTCGATGTCGGAGATGACTTCCTTCGCAACGCCGTACTGCTCGGGCGTCGTGTAGTAGATGCCCGAGCGATAGGAACCACCGCGATCGTTGCCCTGCCGATTTGGCGTGCTCGGATCGTGGATCTGGAAGAAGAACTCAAGGAGCTCGCGATACTTCATCCGCTCCGGGTCGAAGACAACCTCGATGGCCTCAGCATGCGTGCCGTGATTCCGGTAGGTTGCGTTCGGCACGTCACCGCCGCTGTAGCCGACGCGGGTGCTCGTAACGCCCGGCAGCTTACGAATCAGATCTTGCATCCCCCAGAAGCAGCCTCCGGCAAGGATCGCGGTTTCAGTCTTGGTCATGTTCAAGTCCATGGTTGGTGGATAAGTTGCATTCAGCTGTTTAAACGCCAGCGCTTCGACAGCGCGCATCGAGTCAGCAAGTTGGGCCAACGATCAGGCCGAGACTCCGGCCGGCCGCACATCCCCATCTTTCGGTGGATCGCTGAAATCACCGCTCGACATGTGCAGGCTACGCATCCCCTGCCTCATCGTCATCAGCTGAGCTTGGAATCTGCGGCATCCGTCGCAAACATCAAGGTGCCGTCTTAGCGCATCACCTTGCTCATCATCCAACTTTCTGTCCATCGCGTCGGGCAGCATCCTCGACATCCGACTGCAGACACTCATGACCAGCCCCCTAGGGTTCCCACTAGCAGCTATCGAACAGGTCGCATCTTTCGACAGTGATAGTAGGCCGTCATACTAGGGCGCATGAAGTCAACGCGTCTCATTCTGTTTGCAGCGCGTACAGCAAATGAAAGCTCAGGGCGAGTTTGCCAACTCCATAGGCCAGCGATACCTACCATTGCGAGAGGCACATGACCTATATGGATGACCCCCTGAACACACTTTTCACCCGTTTCCGACCAACGGCCAAGATGTCGTTCAGCGGCACTGTCTGCGGAATGCTGGAAGACCAGCATGAAGTTGAGCTTGGGCACCTGCATCTCATGCGGAAAGGAAGCATGACGGTGCAACCTCGAGGTGGCACCGCTGTTCATCTAGGCGAGCCGGGTATGGTCTTCTTGCCGCGCTCGCTGCCGCATACACTGACAGCTGATGAAGGCAACGATGCGACGTTGCTATGCGCGACTGTGGAGATTGGCCAGCAGGCTGGATCCCCGTTGGCTCTGGCGCTCCCCGAGGTTGTGGTGCTTCCCTTTCGCAAGATGCCCCCACTTCATCCGGCACTGGAGCTCCTTTTCGCCGAATTCGCCACTGCCGGCAGCGGGCGTCAAACTGCGCTCGAAAGACTGCTCGAGTACATCATCATCTTGGTCCTGCGCCATCAGATGGAAGCTGGCGGCGCCAAGACAGGTTTGCTTGCTGGCTTGGCCGACCGTGGTCTATCGCGAAGCCTGACAGCGATGCACCATGATCCAAAGAGGCGGTGGAGCCTTCAGTCACTTGCCGAGGAGGCTGGCATGTCACGCGCACGCTTCGCCGAACGCTTCCATGAGGTCCTGGGAACCACTCCCATGGCCTATCTTGGTGCATGGCGGATGAGCCTTGCGCAGGACCTGCTGCTGCAAGGCAGACCTGCAAAGTCGGCCGCAGCAGATGCCGGCTACACAAGCGCTGCAGCTTTTACGCGCGCGTTCGCGCGAAGCGTAGGAAGGTCACCGACCCAATGGCTCGCGGAACGGCGTGACTCGGAAGAGTCCTAGGACGCTGATATCGAAGCGACCAGACTCACTCCTTGCCTGGCAGATGAAGTCACTACGGGTGTCCAGCGAAGCTGCATCCCAACGGCTGGATGATCAGCTCTGCTTCGCGGTCTACTCCACCGCGCATGCCCTCCAGCGAATCTATAGTCGATTGCTCAAGCAGCATGACCTTACCTATACCAGATACTTGGTCATGCTTGTCCTGTGGGAGCGAAATGCGTTAACGGTGTCGGAGATTGGCGAGCGTCTGTTCCTTGACTCCGGAACAACCACACCGCTGCTCAAGCAACTTGAAAGAAGTGGGCTGATTACACGACTGCGCTCCGCTTCTGACGAGCGGCAGGTCATCGTGTCATTGACGGAATCTGGTCGAACCCTGCAAGAGTCGTGCAGTTCGATTCCCAACTGCATCGCCGACGCTATGAAGATCGGCCAACAACGGGCGAAGAATCTCCAGGTCGACCTGGAGATGCTCCGGACCAACATCGATCTATCTGACTTGGCACGTCCCCAATAGCCATCGATGGCTATCATCAGTCTCATGAGTAGATGCACTGCACCAGTTCGCGGACATAGTTCATCGGCAGCCGCTGCGGCCTGTCCTCAATGCCGCTACCGTAGCGGCTACTACGGCGGATATGGCGGCAACCGTTCTTACTCAAGTCCTTCGTACCCATCGTCCGGTGGCAGTAGTTGGGCCGCTAGGAGTTCTGGTGGCGGCGGATCCGGAAGCAGTGTTCGGCCTCGCTGGTCTCGACCAGGATCATCTGTGTCGTACACACCAGCCCAGGTTCAGTCGCTTACGCCGATCCGCCGCACGTTCGAAGAACGCGCGACGGTGCCGAGTCTTCGGGACATCTTCCTGTGCCATGCGTGGGATGACCGTGCGGGCGCTGCGAAGGAGCTGCATGACTTGCTGGAGTCGCTCGGCGTCACAGTCTGGTTCAGCGAGAAGGACGTCGGCCTTGGCGTTCCGCTGATGCGGGCTATCGACAAGGGCTTGGCGAACTCGCGGATCGGGCTTGTGCTGGTCACGCCGGCGCTGCTGCGCCGCCTACCCGCAGAGGGCATCGCCGACAGGGAGCTTTCGGCGCTCTTGGCGCGTGATCAGCTTATCCCTGTCGTTCACAACACAACTTACGAGGCGCTCCGCGAGGTGAGTCCATTGCTTGGCTCCCGAAGCGGGCTGAATACCGCCGAGGAGCCCATGGCGTCGGTCGCAGCCAAGCTTGCTGAACTTGTCGCAATCGTTTGAGTTCGGAGGCAGGCTGACGGCCGACCCGCCGCCACGAGCTGGAGTTCGCCTATGAAAGCGCACCTCGGCGGTGACGAGAACTAATGCGCCGGCGGGCAAATAAATGAGGCGCCGAGGCTTGTTTGCTCTGCATTCCAGTCTCATCATCCAGCAGTCACTATCCCTGCAGAGGACAGCCGATACCCACTTTCGCCGCCCAGCACCCCTCCGCCGTGGATGCCCTGGCGCCGCGAAGGTCAGGCCCAGTCGCCAAGCGAGGCAGGACGACCTCAGCCCTGCTGCGCAGGTTCCGCGGGCAAGGCGCGCCGGCCAGGATGCCGCCACCGGCGCCCGTGACCGCAGAAGCCACTCGGCTCGAGGCGCTGTCCAAATACGACGTCCTCGACACTGAAGCTGAACCTCAATTCGATTTCATCGTCCGATTGGCTAGCGAGCTGACCGGCAGCCCAGTCGCCGTCCTCAACCTCATCGCAGAGGACCGCGTCTGGACCAAGGCTGCCGTTGGCCTGCCCCAGGGCCGGCAGATGATCCGCGAGCAGGCCTACTGCTCCCTTGTCATCGACAGCCCGCAGGGCCTGCATATCGTCGATCTGCGCCAAGACGCGCGCACCCAACACCTGGCGCTGACCGTCGACAAGGGTTTCGTCATGTACAGCGGCGTGCCGCTGTGCGCCTCCTGCGGCCGGCCTATCGGCACACTCGCCGTCCTGGACACGATTGCACGCCGCCTGACTGACCGCCAGCTTGACTGGCTGGAGCAACTCGCCCACCAGGCCATGGCGCTGCTTGAGCTGCGGCGCAAGCAGCGTGAGCTGCAGGAGGCCCAGGCAGAGCTACAGCGGCTCGCCAACACCGACGCGCTGACCGGCTTGATGAATCTGCGAGCCTGGCAAGAGGCCAATGTGCTGGAGCGCGAGCGCCTAGAGCGCTGGGGCGAAGGGCATGCGGTCATCGCGCTGGACTTGGACCACTTCAAGAAGGTCAACGACACGCACGGCCATGCGGCGGGCGATGCGGTGCTCCGCGCCGTTGGCAGCCTGCTGGCGCGAAGCTTCCGCAAGCTGGACTCGGTCGCTCGCATCGGGGGAGAGGAATTCGGCGTGCTGCTTCCACATACAGGCGCCGCGGACGCGGCAGTGCTGGCCGAGCAGTTGCGTGAAGCCCTGTCAGAGCTGCAGATCCCGTTCGGCAACCTCGAGTTGCGCATCAGCGCCAGCATCGGCGTTGCTCACAGTAGCGAAGCATCCCCTGAGGGGACGCAGGCCCTGGCTGACGAACGCAGCTACGCAGCGAAGCGTAGCGGGCGAGATCGTGTCGTTAGCACGACAGAACCACTTGACCCATAACTTCAGCGGAATGAACGCCGTTTACACCGACCACGCGTCTCTAGCAGCCGAACCGACATCTTGACTCGGACGCTATTGCCGCCCGCTCACGCGCTATGCGGGATGCTGCGGGAGGGCAACCATCTTCAGCTTGCTCTGTATCCAGAGCTAACCTGGGTCAACACGGGAGTCCCTATGGGGCAAGCGCAGGCTAGATGCACCGCATGCCGTGCGGGGGAGCTCAAGACAGGTGCGAGCCATGCCTTTCAAGAGCGCTTGGCGCAGAGGTAACCACCCGCCAGGATTCGTTCAACGCACTTTCCAAGGCTGACGCGGCAGCGACTTATTCACTCCTCCGCCCACTATGAACGCTGCTTATATCGCGACGCCACACCACACTTGAGCGTAGCTACAGGAGGAACAATGGACTACAGCAACAAAGCAGAGGTCGAGGACTTCGCCAAGCGATTCGCGGATGCCGTCAAGCTCTGGGGAGTAAAAGAGAAGGTAGCGCCGGAACTGGATCCACAAAAACTTGAGAGCCACATGGCGTCGATGCATCGGCAATGGATCAAGCGCGCAGTAGATGCTGCCAGTGCGGCCTACGGCGATGAGCTCCAGGCCGCCGCGGCAAATAGGTCGAAGCGCACGCTGGAGGTTGAGCTCGCTGGCGTCTGGCAGTTGGCGCTCAACTCTTATGCCAATTTCTTTCCATGCTATCTACCCGAGAAGTTTCAAGAGTTGCTGGCAGAAGTCCCCGAGCAACGCGTGACCCTTGGTCGCTCAGCAGTCGAATCGCTAAAAGCGCACGCGCTGCCGCTACTCGCCGAGATCGAGAACCCTGGAGACTCCATCATCTGGGCGGTGTTCGGGCTGATCCGGAACGCCCCGAGCTCGGACGTAGTAGACGCTATCGCCCATCGTCGGCTCACTCCGGCAAATTCCTTCGAGCTCTACTACGGCTTGTTCGGTCTATTGCTGCAGGCGGACGCGTACCTCGAAGACGGCAAACGTGAGGCCGCCTATTCTTGCCTTCTGGATGCCCAACAGGCCTTGGGAATCGCCGCAGGTTCTCGATCCATAACCCGGCACTTCGCGGAGTCGGCTAGAAAGCGACTAGGGGTCGTGGGCGGTGTGGCGCGGGCCGACGAGAACAGTATCTTCACTATCCGCCAGACCGACCTCTACTACGAGTTAAGAGTTGGGCCAGGCGGCACAGTAAGACCGTGGGATTCCGCAGAAGCAGCCGCCTACGCGGTGGAGGATGCGATGCTGAGGGAGACTGAGCTCAAGGAGCTGCCGGCGAAAGGTCCGCTGTCCGCCGACAGCATCTTTCGTGTCTGCAAACGCCTCTTCAAACTGGACGCGCAAGGTAAGACCTTGAATATTCAAGGCATTGCTAGCGTGGATGGCAGCGGACCGCCTTAGTCATCCTGAATGCCATCGCCTCGCCAGGGGTCTGAGACGTTTACCCGCCACTCCTCGACCTGGACGTACCCCACCATCCGACATCTGTCATCCTGGTCCGGCGCAAGGCTCGCGCGATGACCGTGACGCGTGAGCGCATTGATGGAACGGCGGTCTGCGTCTCCGTTGGCGTCGCGTACGTAGTCGAAGAGCAATGATGCCGCCGTCTCGGCGAGCTGCCCGTCCCGGGACGAAAGGCCTCCCAAGATGTCAGGGTGGTTGATCGACAGATGATGGTTGTCGCCCTGGGGGCGTTCAATCTTGGCGAGGGCCTTGAGGCTGCTTTGAACTTCCCGAAGTGTTGGACGGGCAAAAGGGTTGAGAGACATGGGGTAAAAACAGCTGTTGCGGAGCCAAGATGATGTTGTCCCGCGACAAAAACTCGCAGCGTGTGCCTGCACACAGTTGACAGCACCTCGGAAATTCGTTTAGCGGCGCGTAGTAGCCGTTGACGAGTGCTTCCGAGCCGCGCTTCGGGTGTCGCCGACTGTTAAGGGCCGCACAGCAGACGGCCGACCATCAGCGAGGACGGCCATCTGGTGGAGCTTGTCCCATGCCTTCTTCGGTCCGACCTGCATCGGCTGTTCGACGCTGGCCTCACTGCGGTCAAGCAAGACGGCGGTTTGCGCCTCTCACCGTGCCTGTGATCGCAAATCTTCTCAAGGGCAGCTATCGACCCGTTCGGTCCTTCGCATAGCCGATTTGGTCGCCCTGAGAGCAGTCTCTCAACGTTTGAGCCAAGCCGAGCATGGAGGCACCGCCGACTGGTTGAGGAGGGAAAATCTATAGCGCCTGGTTGGAGCGGCCTGGCGGTAGCTGCTGGTCGCCGCTTGAGCGGGCGTCAGGTGTCACCGCTGCGCGGCCGCACATACTCGAGGAGCGAAGTTCGGCCTCGAATCAGGAGGACGATCGTCACGCAGGGCGACGCCAACGTGTTTGTTGAAGCGAAGTTGACTGTGTACAACTCCGACATGGCGCAGCACACGCACGCGCCGGTGGTCTGGAAGGCCTTGAAGCGCGTGCGCGACGCCATGAACCAGGGTTGGAAGGTGAGCGAACAGCTGCGACAGCAGGGCGCTCCGAACTGGGCCTGCACCAAGCCGAAGGAAGACATCTTGGTCATCGTGACGAGCCAGCCTGCCTTCTGCGCTACTGGCGAGCATTTCCGTCGCCTGTTCAAGCACGATGTCTTCGACCCGGAGAAGCTGGCTGAGCGCGAGCAGAAAACTCCAAGCGCTGCTCAGTTGGCGACGCTGCCATTGGAGAACATCGTGATCGCCTCCATCACCGAATGGGAGCACTTGATGGGATGCGTCGGCCGAGGCGAAGTTGACTTGGTTCAGTTCCTCCAGGAAGCGATCGTTGCGAACAAGAATCCGGTTGAGTCGGTGATGTTCATCGACCAGCTTCTCGGGGGAAGAACCAAAAGCTGGCCGAGGTCCAAGCTCATCGAGACGGCGAGCAACGACGTGGAGTTGGCGCTGGTCCATGCGCTCGGTGGCACGGCGGCGGATCTGGAGGATTCGGAAGAGGAGCCCAACTGAAACAGACACACTGGGTGGGCCGAACTCTCGGTTGCCTCGAATACGATGGCGCATCCCCGCTACTTTCTTGCCTTCCCCCTCATGACGAACGTTGATACCTCCAAGCTCTCTTACAGTGAGCTGGTGGCACTGAGCAAGCAGCTCGACCAACAGATTGCTGAGAGACGCTCTGAAGAGCTGAAGGTCCTGGCCGACGGATTCGCGAAGAAGCTGGAAGCAGCTGGCTTCACCGTTGCCGAGGCGCTGGAAGCGCTGCAGCCGTACGCCATCATTCGTGCAAGCAAGCCAGCCTTTGGTAAACCTAAGCGCGTTTTGTATCGTGATTCCGCGAATCCGGAGAACACATGGAGCGGCCGCGGCCGCGGCCGCGCCGCCGGCTGGATTACGGCCTATGAGGCCCAGGGCAGGACACGCGACGAGTTCAAGGTTGCCACGGCTTAGCTAACCCGCCGGCCATTGCATCTGCTAGGAGCTCAAGCAGCCACCAGCTATCAGTCCACAGCTGGGAAGTCGATGTCAGTATCGTTGATGCGGTTCACCAGGTTGGTGAAGGTGGCGCTTGAGACGGCAAGCGCAATCTCGATCAGCTGACGGCTCGAATAGCCGGCAGCCTGCATCGCCTCCACCTCTTTCGCAGGTATCGTCCCTCGCGTGGACACCAGTTGCCTGACGAAGTACAGCAATGCGTCCAGCTTCTCCTTGCCAGTTCCCCCGCCTGTGCGGATCTGACGCAGCTCGTCGGGAGAGAGCCCGGTCATCTTCCCCATGAGGGAGTGGGCCGCCACACAGTAGTCGCAGCCAACATGAGCGCTTACAGCTAGCTTCACGACCTCCAGTTCGCCACGCGCCAACGATGTCTTGGCCAGCGCCTGGTCCAGCGCTAAAGCCGCGGCCAAGCTCTCCGGGCTATGTGTACCGATGACAGCATAGGCATTGGGCACCTTGCCAATAGCCTTTTTTATGCCTGCGAACAAGGTCGCGGCAAGGCCTTCAGCGGCGGCGGGATCAACGGCGGCAAGACGGGGCATGTTCGCTCCTCGCTAGGCAGGCCGTTATTGGCCCGGCACTAGTTTGGTACGGCGAGTTGACATTCACGCACACCAAATCGTTCCCAACTCTTTCCCACCAGTCTCCAATTTCTGTGAGCGGCATGAAAGCTGGACTCCAGGGCAACAGAACAGGACGATCTGGTGCGCGATGCGGCAACTGATGTTCCGCGTGGATGTGATCATCTTCACGCTTGAGCAGCTGAAGCGACGTAGTCAGTGGGTCATGAACACCAACTCCATAGGTTTCATGAATGCGCCAGCCCAGCTATCCAGATCTGACACCTCCGAGATGCCAGAACATAGGCGGCTGACAAACCATGCAGGACCTTTCGTCTTTTCCGATCACACAGCGCTGGCCGGCATCTCATCCGGACCGTCTGCAGCTGTACTCCGCCCCCACGCCCAACGGCGTCAAGGTTTCGATCATGCTGGAGGAGACCGGCCTCGCGTACGAGTCCCATCTGATCAACATATCAAACAATGAGTCGAAGGACCCGGCGTTTGTCTCATTGAATCCGAACGGCCGCATACCGGCCATCATCGATCCGGCAGGGCCTGACAGCAAACCCATAGCCGTGTGGGAGTCCGCTGCGATCTTGGTCTACTTGGCGGAAAAGACCCGTCAGCTCATTCCGAGTTCACCCGCGCAAAGGTACGAAGTCATGACATGGGTGTTCTTTCAGATGTCAGCCGTCGGACCGATCTTTGGCCAGCTTGGCTACTTCCTTCGCTTGGGTGGCAATGACTACAGAGCTCTCAGACCTCAACAGCGCTTTATCGAAGAGTCGAAACGTCTGCTAGGCGTTCTTGATGGCCAGTTGGAGGGCCGCGATTGGATAGTCGGTGACTACTCGATTGCCGATATCGCAACGCTCGGCTGGGTCAATGCACTCGAACATTCCTACGCCGCTGGCGACATCCTTGGCCTCAAGCACTATTCGCACATCCAAGCGTGGCTTAGCCGCGGGCTGTCACGGCCCGCAGTTCAACGTGGCCTGCGCATCCCATCGAGGTCGGCATGAGCGTTCTCGCCGCCGGCGGTCGTGTGGATCATCTCGGTGGCGAGAACACCGAGAGTCTGCCTGCCACACGGGCGTAGAGAAGCACCAAGTGGCTATCTCCACCGCACGCAACACCTCACTTTGTCCCGGCCGATGCAAATCTGAGCCACCGTACCGACCCAATAGTGAGCCAGGGATGGAAGCCGCAGGCGAGAGCCTGCGGGCTGTGGATGAGTTTAGTTTGGGGGGCTGATCGCGCCCTCGGCGCCCTCCGCTTTCTGGGCAGCCGCCCGTTGTTGTTCCCGAGCTCGCACGCGCGTCTTGGCCTGGGCCGTTGACCTCAGGTAGCGGATCGAGTCGTTGCCGGTCTCCACGATGTGGCAGTGGTGCGTGAGCCGGTCCAGCAGCGCCGTGGTCATCTTGGCGTCGCCGAACACAGCACTCCACTCGGCGAAGTCCAGGTTGGTCGTGATCATCACGCTGGTGTGCTCGTAGAGTTTGGACAGCAGATGGAACAGCAAGGCGCCGCCAGCCTGGCTGAACGGCAGGTAGCCCAGCTCGTCCAGGATCAGCAGGTCCAGCCGCAACAGGCTGGCCGCGATGCGCCCGGCCTTGCCCTCGGCCTTCTCTCGCTCCAGCGCATTGACGAGGTCCACCGTGCTGTAGAACCGCACCCGCCGGCCGTGCTGCGCGATCCCGGCCACGCCGATGGCTGTGGCCAGGTGCGTCTTGCCGGTGCCGGGGCCACCCACCAACACCACGTTGTGTGCGGCCTCGGTGAACTCGCAGCGCGCCAGTTGCGTCACCAGTTGCCGGTCCACGGCCGAGACCTCGAAGTCGAAGCCCGCCAGGTCACGGTGGATGGGGAAGCGCGCTGCGTGCATCTGGTAGTTCACCGAGCGCGAGGCCCGGTCCACGCCTTCGGCCTGCAGCAGGTGCTCCATCAACCATTGGCCCTGCTGCAGTTGCTCGGCTCCGGCCTGCGTCTGCAGATCAGCCCACGCCCCGGCCATGCCGTGCAGCCGCAGCGCCTTGAGTTCAATGGTCACGTCACGCATGGTCGGCCTCCTGCACACCGGTGCGCAGCCGGTCGTAGCGGGCCGTGTCCGCCAGCGGCGGTGTGCGCGCCTTCAGGCTGGTGGCTGCGCTCTGCGGCGATGCCGCACCGCTCAGCCTCGCCAGCACGTTGGCCACATGCTCCAGGCTCACTCGGCCCGAGGGGCTGGCCCCCTCCAGGGCCAGCTCCACGGCCACGAGTACAGCCTCCAGGCCGGCGCTAGGCACCAGAGCCAGCACCTGCGCCATCGCACGGTCGCCGCCGGCCTCGCGCAGCAGTACACGACGCAGGCGTTGCAGCGGCTCGGGAAGGTCTTGGAAGGGAGCACCGTTCCTCAGCGCGCCCGGCTTCCTCTGCACCAGCGGGATGTAGTGCTGCCAGTCATAGCGGGTCTCGCCCTTGTTGCTCAGCCGCTCGTGCCGGGCCATGACGCCGTCGTCGGCGACGATCACCACCTGGCCCGGGTACAGCCGCGTGCTGACCATCTGCCCGACCCACTCGCAGGGCACGGAGTAGCGGTTGCGGGCCACGCTCACCAGGCAGGTGCTGCTCACGCGCGCCATGCGCTCGACGTAGCCGTCGAAGGGTTGGGCCACCGGCAGCAGGTTGGCGCGCTCGTGCTCCAGCATCTCGGCCACGCTGAAGGCGCTGTGCTCGGGGTGGCGCAGTTCACTCCACAGCGCCCGGCAACGCTCGGCCAGCCAGGCGTTGAGCTCGGTGAAGCTGCCGAAGCGCTGGCGGGCTGCGTCTAGCCAGACGCGCCGGCGGCTGTCCTGCACGTTCTTCTCGACGACGCCCTTCTCCCAGCCCGAGGCCACGTTGCAGAAGTCCGGGTCGTAGAGGTAGTGGGCGCACATCACCCGGAAGCGCGCGTTGACCTCGCGGCCCTTGCCCTTGCGCACGCGGTCCACCGCCGTCTTCATGTTGTCGTAGATGCCGCGCCGTGCCACGCCGCCCAGCGCGGCGAAGCAGCGGTTGTGGGCGTCGAACAGCATCTCGTGGCCTTGACTGGGATACGCCACGAGCCAGAAGGCCCGACTGGCGCACAGCTTCATGTGCGCCAACTGCACCCGGTAGTAGATGCCGCCGATCACCAGACCTTCCTCGCTCCAGTCGAACTGGAAGGCCTCGCCCCACTCGAAGGCCAGCGGCACGAAGGCGGTCGCTACCGTCTGACCCTCCCGCAGCCGCCACGCGCGGATGAAGTCGGTCAGCCGGCTGTAGCCGCCGCCGTAGCCCACGGCCTGCAGTTCGGCGAACAGTCGCTTGGCGGTGCGCCGCTCGGCCTTGGGGCGCCGCGCGTCGGCTCGTAACGCCTGGGTCAGTTGTTCCTCGAACGGCGTGAGCTTGCAGCTCACCGCCGGACGTCGGTACTTGGGCGGTTGCACGTCCGCACGCAGCCACTTGGCCACCGTGTTGCGCGACAGGCCCGTCATGCGCGCGATCTCGCGCTCGCTCTTGCCCTCGCGGCCCTTGAGCCGCCGGATCCAGCCAATCTGGTCCATGGTGATCACTCCTGCACACCCCGCCCGCTGTGGATAACCCGGGCAGGGTAGGTTGAACACCTGGCTCAGTTTTAGGTCGGTACAACCCTCAGATGTGGCTCAGTTTTCGGTCGGCGCCAACATTCTCTGCCTCCATGCCGGCAATCTTCTTGGCACGCAAGTCCAGCATGACGTGGCTTTCCGTGCGGCCGGAGATGATGCGCAAACCGCGCGCGATCAGCGTCTTGGCTAGACATCATGGTCGCTCGCCGGCTGCGGCGAAGGCTCGTCTCCAGTATCGTGGGTTGCGCACCGAGGTGTGCCGAGCCACATGCGGCAGGGCGGGCCAGCCGCAGCGTTAAGGAGACGAGCCATGGACGAGCGTATCAAGTTCTTCGTCGGTCTGGACGCCCACAAGGACACGATTGCGGTGGCGGCTTGCGAAGCCGGACGTGAACCGGCTCGCTTTGCCGGCACGCTGGGGCCGGATGTGCGGGCACTGCTGAAGGTACTGGGCAAGGCAGGAGATCCTGCTGCGGTGAGTGTGGTGTACGAAGCCGGCCCGACGGGCTACGGGCTGTACCGCGAGCTGAGCCGGCGCGGCTACCACTGCGAGATCATCGCGCCCACCCTGATCCCACGGCGAGCCGGCGAGCGCATCAAGACCGACCGGCGCGACTGCCTGCGGCTGGCGGAGTTGTCGCGCTCAGGCGAACTCAAGCCGATCTGGGTGCCCGACGAAGCGCATGAGGCCATGCGCAACCTGTGGCGTGCCCGCGAGGATGCAGTGGGCATGCGGCTGAAGGCGCGTCAGCAGCTCAAGGCCTTCTTGCTACGTCATGGCCGGCGCTATCCGGGCAAGACCTCGTGGACCAAGAGCCACGAGCGCTGGATCAGCGATCAACGCTTCGACCACCAAGGTGACCGCATTGCCCTGGGGGAGTATCAGTTGGCGCAGCAGTCGGCTGAACAACGCGTGCAGCGGTTGACCACTGCGCTGACCGAGGCGGCTGCAGGCTGGCGGCTGGAGCCGGTCGTGGCGGCGCTGCGTGCCCTGCGTGGCATCGACACGGTCAGCGCCATCGGCCTGGTGGCCGAGATCGGGGATTTCCGCCGCTTCGGCACGGCACGCCAGTTCATGGGATACCTCGGGCTCGTGCCATCAGAGCACTCCAGCGGCAACAGCATTCGTCGCGGCTCGATCACCAAGACCGGCAACGCTCACGCCAGGCGGCTGCTGACCGAGGCGGCTTGGAACTACCGGTTCCCAGCGCGCCTGAGCCAAGCGCTGCGCGAACGCAGCAATGCCCTGCCCGAGGCGGTGTGTCGACACGCCTGGAAGGCTCAACTGCGTCTATGCGGACGGTTCGCACGTCTGTCTTCGCGGGGCGTGCAGACCAACAAGGTCTGTGTCGCGGTGGCACGCGAGCTGGCCGGCTTCGTTTGGGCCATCGCCCAACAGGCATCGTTGCCCACAACCCCGCCGCATTGAGCGGCGTCCCTGTAGCAAGCGGCCTGCGGTGATGCGGCACGCATCACGACGGGAAGAACCCTCGCCGGCACTATCCACAGAAAGGCCTTCGGGCAACCTGCGCTGCTAGACGGAGGTAGCTTCCATGACGGATCGATGCTGGGCGGTAACCAACCCGCGGATATCAGACTGATCCATCGTCGCTGCAACCGACTCGTGCCGCATCACCCCAAGCCGCTTGTCCAAAGGATCAAACAGCCAGCATTGACGAAAGCGACCATATCAGTACCTTGGCGTTCTTGATAACCTGTTCCTGGTAGATATTGAACTCGGGCGCTAATGCCTCCTTGAAGGCTACGGCCTTGCCAGCGATGACGTGCATCGGCGGTCCGCCCTGGATACCGGGGAAGATGGGCTCCGCGTGAGGTTTAGACGGACTGACGCAGCGTCTTCGCAGCCGCGACCATGTTGGTCAACGCCGGAATCACCTCGGCCCACTGGCGAGTCTTCAGGCCGCAGTCCGGGTTGACCCACAGCCGCTCAGCGGGAATGCGCTCCGCAGCTTTCTTCATGAGCTGGACGATATGCTCCTGCGTTGGAATATTGGGCGAGTGGATGTCATAGACGCCTGGACCGATCTCGTTGGGGTACTTGAAGCTGTCGAAAGCATCCAGCAACTCCATGTCCGAGCGCGAGGTCTCAATCGTGATGACGTCGGCGTCCATGTCGGCGATGGACGCGATGATGTCGTTGAACTCCGAGTAGCACATGTGGGTGTGGATCTGGGTCTCGTCACCCACGCCGTTGGCAGTGATGCGGAAGGATTCGACGGCCCAGTCCAGGTACTCCTGCCATTGCGACTTGCGCAGCGGCAGGCCCTCGCGCAGCGCGGCCTCGTCGATCTGGATCACGCGAACACCGGCCTGCTCAAGGTCCAGTACCTCCTGGCGGATGGCCAGCGCGAGTTGCTTGCACGACGCCGAGCGAGGCTGGTCGTCGCGCACGAAGGACCAGTTCAGTATCGTCACCGGGCCGGTCAGCATGCCCTTCATGGGCTTCTTGGTGAGCGACTGGGCATAGGTGATCCACTCCACCGTCATCGCCTTCGGGCGGCTGATGTCGCCGAACAGGATCGGCGGCTTGACGCAGCGCGAGCCGTAGGACTGCACCCAACCGAACTGGCTGAAGGCGTAGCCGTCGAGTTGCTCCCCGAAGTATTCGACCATGTCGTTACGCTCGGCCTCGCCGTGCACCAGCACGTCCAGTTCCAGCTTTTCCTGCTCGCGCACGCTGCGCTCGATCTCGGCCCGCATCGCGGCCTGGTAGCCCAGGTAGTCCAGGCAGCCGGCCTTAAATTCGCTGCGCGCGTGGCGGATTTCGGCGGTCTGCGGGAAGGAGCCGATAGTGGTTGTCGGGTACGCCGGCAGCTTGAGGAATCCCGCCTGCTTGGCCGCACGATTGGCGTAGGCGCTTTTGCGCTGGCCCATGTCGACGTTGACGCGGGCTACCGCGGCCTCCACCGCCGGGTTGTTCACGCGCGGCGAGGCGCGGCGGGCAGCCAGCGCAGCCTGGTTGGCTGCCAGCGCGTCCTGGACCGCAGCTCGGCCTTCGCGCAGGGCCTTGCCGAGCACGCGCAGTTCTTCGAGCTTCTGCAGCGCGAAGGCCAGCCAGGACTTGACCTCGGCGTCCAGCTTCTGCTCGCTCGCGAGGTCCACTGGCACATGCAGCAGCGAGCACGACGGCGCGATCCACAAGCGCTCACCCAGCCGCTCGACCAGCGGCTCGATCCAGTCGAGCACGGCCGCCAAGTCGGTCTTCCAGATATTGCGACCATTGATGACGCCCAGCGACAGCACCTTGTGAGCCGGCAGAAGGTTGATCAGGGTCTGCACGCCCTCACGGTCGTTGATGGCATCAATGTGCAGTCCAGCTACCGGCAGGCCGGCCGCGAGGTAGGCGTTTTCCTGTAGCTGACCGAAATAGGTCGCCAGGAGCAGCTTGACCTTGGCGTCCTTGAGCTGGTGGTAAGCCGTGTTGAGGGCGTGCTGCCAGTCGGCATCGAGTTCCGTCACAAGGATGGGTTCGTCGACCTGCACCCATTCGACGCCCTGCGCCGCCAGCGTGTCCAGCAGCTCGGCGTACACGGGGAGCAGGCGCTCCAGCAGGGCCAGCTTGTTCGAGTCGTCCTTAGCCTTGCCGATCGCCAGATAGGTCACTGGTCCAATGATCACCGGCTTTGCCTTCAACCCCTGCGCCCTGGTTTCGGCTAACTGCTCCAGCAGGCGCGAAGCGTCGAGCATGAACGCTGTGGCGGCGGTGAACTCGGGGACGATGTAGTGGTAGTTGGTGTCAAACCACTTGGTCATCTCGCCAGCGGCCACGCTGCCGCAGCATGCCGCATGGTCGTCGATACCCTTAGCCGAGCGGCCGCGCGCCACGCGGAAGTAGTTGTCCAGCGGATCGCCGTGGAAGCCCTGCACCCGCTCGGGCAGGTTGCCCAGTGTGAAGCTCATATCCAGCACCTGGTCGTAAAAGGCGAAATCGCCCACAGGCACCAGGTCCAGGCCGGTCTGGTTCTCCCAGTTGCGCTGGCGTAGCTGCGCACCCAGGGCCTTGAGTTCGTCGAGCGAGGACTCGCCATTCCAGTAAGACTCCAGCGCGAACTTCAGTTCGCGCTTGGCGCCGATGCGGGGGAAACCGAGGTTATGGATCGTCGTCATGGTCTGCTCTCAAAACAGGAAACGTGGAATGACGCAAATCCTAGGGAAGCCAGGCAATGAAGTAAAATGGTCTTATCTCACATATCCATGAATTCTGCTCAATTGTTCTGGAGCACATCCATCGGGCCATCGGGCCATCGGGCCATCGGGCCATCGGGCCATCGGGCACGAGGTCGAGAAACAAGGTGTTGAGTTCCAGGCAATCCTGAGCCAGGGGCCTTGCCCGGTCACTCCGGATGGAATCAAAAGTTTGGGCGTGACGAGACCGGGCCTGCGTCACATCCCAGTGAACCGCTCCTTTGCCAGCCTCGTGCCTTCTGCCAGCGCTTTCAGCTTGCGCCACGCCACGTCCCGCCCCATAGGCGCCAGGCCGCAATTCGTGCATGGGAACAGCCGCTCCTTCGGCACGAACTCCAGCGCCCGGCCGATGGTGTCAGCAACTTCCTCGGGTGTCTCGACCACGTCGCTGGCCACATCGATCACGCCTACCAGCACGTCCTTGCCTGCCAGCAGCTTCATCAGGTCGGGCGGCACATGGGAGTGGATGCATTCCAGGCTCACCTGGTCGATGCGGCTGCGGGCAAGCGCGGGGAACACCGCCTCATATTGGCGCCATTCGTCGCCCAGGGTGCTCTTCCAGTCGGTATTGGCCTTGATGCCGTAGCCATAGCAGATGTGCACCGCCGTCGTACAGGTCAAGCCCTCCGCCGCGCGCTCGACCGCCTGCACGCCCCAGTCGGCGGCATCTTGCATGTAGACATTGAAGGCGGGCTCGTCGAACTGGATGATGTCCACTCCGTCGGCCTGCAGCGCGAGCGCCTCCTGGTTGAGCAGTTCTGCAAACGCGAAGGCCATCTTGACCTTGTCGCCGTAGAAGCGGTCCGCCACGGTGTCGACGATGGTCATCGGGCCGGGCAAGGTGAACTTCAGCTTCTTCTTCGTGTGCGCGCGCGCCAGTTGCGCTTCGAAGGCATGCACGCGACCCTTCAGGCGCAGGGCCGACACCACCTGCGGGACCATCGCGTCGTAGCGGTTGTCGCGGATGCCCATCTTCACCTTGTGCTCGAAGTCGATGCCCTCGATCTGCTCCAGGAAGCCGTGCACGAAGTGCTGTCGCGACTGCTCGCCGTCGCACACGATGTCCAGGCCTGCGTCTTCCTGGGCCTTGATCCACAGCAGGGTCGCATCGGCCTTGGCTTGCACAAGCGCATCGCCTTCGGCCCGCCACTGGGGCCAGAGCTTGTTGGTTTCGGCCAGCCAGGCGGGTTTTGGCAGGCTGCCGACGATGGAGGTTTCAAACATCTGAGGATTTCTTTCTAACAAGGATGAGGGTGGCGGGCGTACTTTGGGGACCGTTTTGCCCGATTTGCGAAGCAATGCGGTGGTGTCAGAGCGCGCAACTGGCAGCCCATTGTTCAAGAACGTTCTTGTACGGCTTGATGAAGTGCTCTTCCGCGAACTTCCCCTGCTTGACTGCCAGCTGGCTGCGTTCTTCCCGGTCGTAGACGATCTGCGTCAGCGAGTAGTCCTGGTTCTTCAGGCTCGGCTGGTAGAAGATGCCCGCCGCGGAGTTGGCGTTGTAGATCTCGGGGCGGTAGATCTTCTGAAAGGTCTCCATCGTGCTGATGGTGCCGATCAGCTCCAGATTCGTGTAGTCGTTCAGCAGGTCGCCGTGGAAGTAGAACGCCAACGGCGCGACGCCATTGGGCGGCATGAAGAAGCGGACCTGCATCCCCATCTTCGCGAAGTACTGGTCGGTGGAGGACAGTTCGTTCTGCTGGTACTCGGCGCCCAGGATGGGGTGCTGGTTGCCGGTCCGTCGGTAGGTCTTGCTGGTCGAGGCACTGATGCAGATGACGGGCGGCTTGTGGAAGCGCTCCTTGTAGGTGCGCGAGTTGGCGAATTGCTTGAACAGCTTGCCATGCAGGTCGCCAAAATCGTCCGGGGTACTGAATTCCGCGCGATCGGCGTTGTACCCCGGAAGCAGGACGCTGAAGTCGTAGTCGCGCACGTAGGAGGAGAAATTGTTTCCCACGATGCCGTCGATGCGTCGGTTCGTCTTCTTGTCGATGATGTAGGTCTTCAGGATCTCGATCAATGGAAATGCACCATGGCTGCTCTCGGCGTCCATGTTCATCTCGACGGACACGATCTCAAGCTCGACCGAGTAGCGGTCTCCCGTCGGATTGTCCCAATGCGCCAGGTCGTTAAAGCGATGGTCGATCATCCTCAGCGTGTTGCGCAGGTTCTGTTGCCGACTCGTCCCCCGGGCCAGGTTGGCAAAGTTGGTGGTGATGCGTGTGCTGTCCGAAGGGTGGTAGTTCTCATCGAAACAAATGCTTTTGAGGCTGAAAGTAAATTCTTCGTTCATGACGATCTGCTGCGCGGATGGTGGAGATGAAGGTCGATGCGTGCCTCAGGCCGCAAGCACTTCCTCGATCGGAGATGGCTTGGCATGGCGCGCCAGTTCGACCAGCGGCAATGCCCGTTGGACCGCCAGTCCGGCCCGGGCGATCAAGGCCTCGTCCCGCAGGCGGTAGTCGAAGAAATCCTTGTCGGTCGCGTAGACGCCCAGCGGCAATGTGCGTGCTTGGAAAAAGCTGAACAGCGGCCGCAGCTGGTGGTCGATCACCAGGGCATGACGCTCGCTGCCGCCTGTGGCCGCCAACAGGACGGGCTTGTCCACCAAGGCGTCCTGGTCGATGAAGTCGAAGAAGTGCTTGAACAAGCCCGTGTAGGAGCCGCGGAAGACCGGTGTCGCCACCACCAGAACATCGGCGCGCTCGACCGCCGCCAGTTCCCGCTCCACTGTATCGGGCAGTTGGGAGCGCCAGACGGCACCGGCGAGCTGCGGTGCGAGCTGACCCAGTTCGACCAGGCGCTGTTCGCACGGGACTTCTTCGGCGATCAGGTCCAGCAGGTGCTCTGCCAAGGCTGCCGACCTGGAGGGGCGTTGCAGCCCGCCGGACACCGCGACCAAGCGGAGTGGACGTGTCATCTTTGCTTTCATGAGGATGGGTTCGCGCCGCGCCGGGAAATTCGCCCGGCCTTGCCATGGCCGCTCCCAGAGTGCAAACGAACAATGGGAACGGATGGTATTGATGTGAGTCAATGAAGTAAAATGGTCTTATTTCAACAATCCATGAGCACGAGTCATTTGAATGCTTGAGCGCATCCACCTCAGCATCGTCCAGCAGGTCGAAAAGCAAGGGTCGTTGACGGCTGCCGCGGGCGTGTTGAACCTCACCCAGTCGGCCCTGAGTCACAGCATGAAGAAGCTGGAGCAACAATTGGGCACCGACATCTGGCTGCGCGAAGGCCGAAGCCTGCGCCTGACACAAGCCGGGCAGTACCTGCTGGCGGTGGCGAACCGTGTGCTGCCGCAACTGGACCTGGCCGAAGAGCGCCTAGGCCAGTTCGCGCAGGGCGAGCGCGGTGCGCTGCGCATCGGCATGGAATGCCACCCTTGCTACCAGTGGTTGCTCAAGGTGGTGTCGCCCTACTTGGCCGCATGGCCCGACGTGGATGTGGACGTCAAGCAGAAGTTCCAGTTCGGCGGGATCGGCGCGCTGTTCGGCTACGAGATCGACCTGCTGGTCACGCCTGATCCGCTCTACAAGCCGGGCCTGAAGTTCGAGCCGGTGTTCGACTACGAACAGGTATTGGTCGTGGCCAAGGGCCATGCCCTGGCTTCGGCGGCTTACGTGAAGCCCCAGCAGCTGACCCAAGAGGTGCTCATCAGCTATCCCGTGGACATCGAGCGCCTGGACATCTACAACCAGTTCCTGCTGCCGGCCGGTGTCACGCCCAAGCGCCACAAGGCCATCGAAACCACCGACATCATGCTGCAGATGGTGGCCAGCGGCCGCGGGGTGGCCGCCCTGCCGCGCTGGCTGGTCGAGGAGTACGCGGCCAAGATGGACGTGGTGCCCGTGCGGCTGGGTGCGCGCGGCATTGCCAAGCAGATCTTCCTGGGCGCGCGCGAGGCGGACACGGCCATCGACTACGTGCGGGCCTTCATCGAACTGGCCCGCCAGCCAGCCACCGCCACCGCGCGAGGAGCCAAAAGATGAACACCACCATCGAACGCAAACCGCTTGCGCTGCCCGGCGGCCATGACAAGGTGCTGCTGCATTCCTGCTGCGCGCCGTGCTCGGGCGAGGTCATGGAGGCCATGCTGGCCTCTGGCATCGACTACACCATCTTCTTCTACAACCCCAACATCCATCCGCTCAAGGAATACGAGCTGCGCAAGAACGAGAACATCCGCTTCGCCGAGCAGTTCGGCGTGCCCTTCATCGATGCCGACTACGATCGGGACAACTGGTTCGAGCGGGCCCGGGGGATGGAGCACGAGCCCGAGCGCGGCGTGCGCTGCACCATGTGCTTCGACATGCGCTTCGAGCGCACGGCGCTGTATGCGCATGAGCATGGCTTTCCGGTGATCACCAGTTCTCTGAGTATATCGCGTTGGAAGAACATGCAGCAGATCAACGACTGCGGCGTGCGTGCGGCGGCCAAGTACCCAGGTGTGATGTACTGGGAATACAACTGGCGCAAGGGTGGCGGCTCGGCGCGCATGATCGAGATCAGCAAGCGCGAGAACTTCTACCAGCAGGAATACTGCGGCTGTGTTTACTCGCTGCGGGACACCAACCGTCATCGCATCGCCTCGGGCCGACCACGCATCGAACTCGGCGTGCAGTTCTACGGCGAAGGAGCGACCACGGGCGAAAAGCCCAAAGACCCTGAAGCAGGTTGACGCTGGGCTGGATCACTCGCTATGTCTCCTATGAAGCGCCGCACCGTATCGAGGTACGGCCCAGTCTTGTGCCTCATGGCGCTACCAGGTCATCCGACACATCTGCCGTAATGGCGTCACGCACCAGCCGCTGCACGCGCTGCCGCACTTCCACCGGGATGTTGGAAGCCTCTGCGGGGTCGTCCACCGCGACGCTCCGCGCCGCGACCAGCCGCGCGGCCAGATGCAGGTTCTTCGGGCTGACGGCCTCGATGGCTGAGCGTCCGCCCAGCGCGTCATAGGACTGCAGGAGCGAGTGGTAGATGGACCAAGTGTCGAGACCCCGCGGCACCTGCTTGAGCACGGACTGCACGAGCCTGCGCTTGAGCGGATCGAGCTGCCAGTCCGGCACCCGCTGCCCCCGATGGCCCATGTGGATGGACAGCAGGTTGCCGGCCTGGATCTCATAGGTGATCCAGCGGCGCGACTTGCCCGCGAGCTTGGCGTAGTTCGCCACCGAAAGGTTGTGCGGCGCCTCGAAGGTCTCCAGCACCTGCAGGCGTTCGCGCTGCGCGTCCGACAGCCGCGGCCGGGCGTATTCGGGCATGCGCACGGCCGACAACCGCTGCACCGATGCCGGCGCTGTGGGCATATTGGGCGTCGGCGCGGTCACGATCAACTGCGGCGCGGTGAGGTCGACAACCGGCGGCTGCACGGCCGCCTGGCCGGCGATGGTCGGCAGACCTTGCAGCGTGATGGTCAGGTGGCGGCTGGCGATCTCGACCTGGTTCTGCTCGAACAGGTCCAGGCGATCCGCCCAATCCTGCATCATCACGCGGCGCTGCTCGACGTACTCGGCGTGGTTGTAGGTCGCGCTGATCTTGTCCGGGTCGGCGTGCGAGAGCTGGGCATCCACCCACTTCTTCGGGTAGCCGAGTTCGTTGAGCGCGGTCGAAATCGTCGCGCGGATGCCGTGCCCCGTGAGCTGGTCCTCGTAGCCCATGCGCTTGAGCGCGCCGTTGAACGTGTTCTCGCTGACGGTGTGCTTCAAGCACCAGTCGCCCGGGATGAGGTAGGCCTGGGCCGGCTTGCACTGGTCCAGCAGGTGGCGAACGATTTCCTGGGCCTGCACCGACAGTGGCACGATGTAGGGCGGGATGTCCACCAGGCGCTTGCGCTTCTTCTTCGTGAGTAGCGCGCGCTGCTTGAGCCTGGCCACCGGGATGATCCACAGGCCTTGCTCAAGGTCGAACTGGTCGGGCGTGGCGAAACGCAGCTCGCCGGTGCGCACGCCGGTGAGCATCAGCAGCCGAATGCCCAACTGCGTGTTCAGGCGCCCGCGGTACTTGCGCAGCGTCTGCAACATGATCGGCAGCTCTGGCATGCGTAGGAACGGGTTGTGTTCGACCGGCGGCAGCGGCAGCGCGACGACCTCCAAGTCCTTGGAGGGGTTGTCGTGCATGTTCGGGATCGCCACCGTGGCATAGGTGAACAGTTGGGTGAACCACGTCCTGAGCTTCTCGGCCACCGACAGCGAGCCGCGCTTTTCCACCTTGCCGATGATGTCCAGCAGGTGCGCGCGCGTGATGTCGTAGATCGTCAGGTGGTGCAGCACCGGGAACACGTCTTTCTTGAAGACGCGGGCGATCTGCTCCAGGCTGGTCTGCCGTCCTTCCTCCAACGACAGCTTGCGATGTGCCAGCCACTGGTCATAGACCGCTTTGAACGTGTGTTCGCCCGCCAACACGATGGCGTGGCGCTTGCGCTTGCGTTCGGTGTGCGGGTTGACGCCCTTGGCGAGCAGCGTGCGGGCTCCATCACGAAGCTCGCGCGCCTCCTTCAGGGAGAGGGCCGGGTAGCTGCCGAAGGACATGCGATCGCGCTTGCCGCCCCACGTGAAGCGGAAGTGCCAAGCCTTGGCGCCGTTGGCGGAAACGAAGAGGGAGAGGCCGTCGGCATCGGCCAGCGTGTACGGTTTGCCGGTCGTCTTGGCCTGACGAACCATGAGGTCTGAGAGCATGAGCCCAACTCCTGAGAATCGAGTTGGCTGCATGGTCCTGTTCGTCCCCGCGCTCCTCCAGCAAGAATGCGAAAGTGGGAAGCTCCGCGTTCCGATGTACCACTTGATGTACCGCTTTGTACCGGCAGTCAGTGGTTTTCGCTGGCAGTCACTGGATTCAACGATGGCGAAAAAGCTGAACCGTGACAATCACTTGCGACACTCCATGGTCTTTTCTGGAAGTCCGTGGAAAGTCGAAGTGGAGCGGGCGATGGGAATCGAACCCACGGCTCTAGCTTGGGAAGCTAGGGTATTACCATTATACGACGCCCGCGTAGTCCGCCATTCTATGCGGGGTTGCGGCGATTCGGCAAGCAGCGGGGCGATCGGCCTGGGCGAAAAGTGCCGCCTCATTCACCCCGCGCCCCGCCAGCGCCGTCACACCTTGCGCACCGCCACGCTACCAATCGAATACCCCGCACCAAACGAGCAGATCAGGCCCAGGTCGCCCGACTTCAGATCGGCACGATGGCGATGGAACGCGATGATCGAACCCGCCGATGCCGTATTGGCAAACTCGTCCAGGATCACCGGCGCCTCGTCGGCCGAGGCATCGTGGCCGAGCAGGCGCTTGCTGATCAGCTGGTTCATCGCCAGGTTGGCCTGGTGCAGCCAGAAGCGGCGCACGCCGGCCGGCGCGTGGCCGAGCGACTGCAGGTGGGTGGCGATATGCTCGGCCGCCATCGGGCAGACTTCCTTGAACACCTTGCGGCCTTCCTGGCGGAAGAGCTGGTCGCGGTCGTCGGGGTCGCGGTCTTCGCTGCGCGAGAGGTAGCCGGCGTTGTTGCGGATGTTGTTGGAGAAGCTGGTGGCCAGCTTCGTGCCCAGGACTTGCCACTTGTCGGTGGAGCGCGAGTCTTCAGTGCGTTCGACCAGCACGGCGGTGCACACATCGCCGAAGATGAAGTGGCAGTCGCGGTCTTTCCACGCCAGGTGGCCGGACGTGATCTCGGGGCTTACCACCAGGGCGGCGCGCGCCGTGCCGGTGCGCACGGCGTTGATGGCCTGCTCCAGGCCGAAGGTGGCCGACGAGCAGGCGACGTTCATGTCGAAGGCGTAGCCGCCAGCGCCGATGGCATTCTGAATCTCGACGCCCAGCGCCGGATACGGGCGTTGCATGTTCGACGTGGCGCAGATCAGCATGTCGATCTCGCTCGCGTCACGGCCGGCGGCGGCGAGAGCGTCGCGCGCGGCAGCCGCGCCGACTTCCGCCTGCAGCGACAGCGTATCGTCCGGGCGCGGCGTCAGGTGCGGGCGCATGCGCGCCGGGTCGAGCACGCCGGCCTTGTCGACCACGTAGCGCTGCCGGATCCCCGAAGCCTTCTCGATGAATTCCGCCGACGATTCGGCCAGCGCGGTGAGCTCGCCGGCAGCGATGGCTTCGGCGTGCTCTTCGTTGTAGCGCTTGGTGTAGGCGTTGAACGCGACCACCAGTTCTTCGTTGGTGATGACTTCCGGTGCAACCCACAGGCCGGTGCCGCTGATGACGACGTCGTGCATACCCACTGTTCGTGAAATTTGTGTGGCGGCGACGATAGCACACCCGCCGATTCACGCGCGCAATTCCGGGGACGGAACGGGGTAAACCACGGCGCCAGTTGGCGCTGATGCCTGCCGGTCGCCGCTGCACCCGCTTTCCAGCCCACGCTGGGCCGGAAAGCGGGTGCGGACGACGCTTGGGCTTTAGTGCCTGACGGCCACCGTCACGCTCAGGCCGCCGACGCCGGGCACGCCGCCACCGAACGTGCCGCCGCCTTGCGACAGCACGCCGCCCAGGACCGGCACGTTGCCCAGCGCTGCCGGGCCGTTGGCGAGGGCGCCCGTGATCGGTGCCAGCGGATTGCCGCCACCCGCTGCGCCGCTCAGTGCGCTCGTTGCCTGCGAGACGACGCTCCCCAGCACCGGCACATTGTTCAACGCAGCCGGGCCGTTGGCGAGCGCCGAGGTGATCGGTGCGAGCGGGTTGCCACCTGCGGCTGCGCCGCCCAGTGCGCCCGTCGCCTGCGAGGCGATGCCGCCCAGCACCGGGATATTGTTCAACGCCGCCGGGCCGTTGGCGAGGGCCGAGGTGATCGGTGCGAGCGGGTTGCCACCTGCGGCCGCGCCGCCCAGCGCACCCGTCGCTTGCGAGACGACGTTGCCCAGGACCGGCACGTTGCCCAGTGCCGCTTGGCCGCTGGCCAACGCATTGGTGATCGGCGCGATCGGGTTGGCGCCGCCGGCAGCGGCATTGCCAAGCGTGCTGGTGACGGTGTTGATTGCACCGGTCAGCGGTGCGGCTGCGCTGCCCACACCGGGCGCGTTGCTGATGGCGCCGCTGACGGTATTGACGGTCGCCACCACCGGAGCGAGCGCATCGCCCGCGCTCGGCAGCCCCGTGGGCAGCGATTGCGCCTGCGCCGACGCCATCACCATCAACGCACCAACAGCCACACCCGACAGTTTGAAAACATGCTCAAGCATTTTCATTGAGAGTCCCTTGAATGAACGTTTTGAAAAAACGCTGCGCCGGCACGCGAGAGACTGCGAACCGGCGGGGCCCCTCCGCAGGGAGCATGCCAAGGTGTAGGGGTATCGACGTCGGTCGGCCCCAGGCGCGTCGCCGCGGTACGGCGCAACCGTTTGGGATACGGTCTGGATCGGGGGAAGTCCCTAGCCTGGCGACACGGGATCATGCGCGTGCATGACCTGTTTAAAGCGCCTGCCGATGCGGGTTTTCAGGCGACTGCCCGCGTGTTCGTTACGTTACGCGGGAACATTTCCGTAACGTTTGTGGGCGGGCGGGCGGTCGGTCGGTCGGGTAGGGCGGGACAGGCTCCGCCGCCATGGATCGTGCGGCAGCGGAGCATGCATTTGGCGCGATTGGATGGAACGCGAAGGGTGAGGCTCAGAGATGCAGCAGCGCCATCACCGCCAGCACGCCACCCACTCCACCGACCCCGTAGGAGAACACCTGCAGCCAGCGGCGCCGCGAGAGCAGCGTGATCGCGGCCAGTGCGATCGACACCTGGATGGCCACCACCGCCTGCGCCCAGCGATGATGGTGGTGCACGGCCAGCTCGCTGGCCTTGTCGGCTTCGCTGGCGGCATGCTCTTGCGCTTCGGCGGTCTGGCGGATCTGTTCCTTCTCGCTCGCGTAGCGCTGCGCTTCACGCTTGGCGGCGTCGTGGTCGACGCCCGGCAGTTGCGCCGACAGCTCGGCGATCGCCTGCTTCTGCGATTTGGCCTGGTAGTAGGCCCACTGGTTCGCGGCTTCGGTCTTGTGGATGGCGGCTTCGTTCTTCAGCAGCAGCGCCTCGTTCTGGGTGGCGCCGCCCTGGTAGCCGAATACCGCGCCGGCGGTGGACAGGATGGCGGTCATCACCGCGATGCGGCCGGCAAAGCGGTCCGAATCCCCCGATTCGGCCGCGTGGTCGAGCGCGTCTTCGTGTACGCCGCGCACTTCAAACTCTTCAGACATGGTTCCCCGGTGGTTCTGTGTTGTAGGTGTTTTCGTTATTTGCCGTTGTATCCCGGCAGGGTCTTGGCGAACTTGCTCTTGGCCAGCGGAATGGCGGCTTGGACAGCAGCCTGGAAATTGGCGTGCAGGTCTTCGACGGGAATGTGGCGGCGGAAGAAGTCGGCCCACACGAATTCGGCAAAGGCGGTGGGCGTCTTGTCATAGCCACCGGCGTTGCGCACGTAGCCGGCCAGCGATCGGTATGGGTCGTCGATGAGCTTTTCCAGGTGGTCGGGAATGCTGGCGTAGTAGTGCCGCACGCCGTGCTCGTCCAGAGGATGGACCCACAGGCTGTCGTCCATCGCCTTCCAGAAATCGTCGAGGCCGTGGCTCGACAGATCGGCTTCGACGATGAAGTAGCCCGTGACCACACCGGCTTCGAGCGCCGCGCGCCCCAGGTGGTGGTGGTCGGTGATGTACAGCTTGCCGCCCGGGCCCATGACGGCCGGGATCGGGTGCGCCTGCATGAACGCCGTCTGGTCGGCCGCCGTCATCGCGGCGAGGTGCGTCTTCTTGTCCTGGACTTCGATCATGCCGACCGTCAGCTGGGTCGGGCGCAGGTCATGGATGGGAGATTCGTGCAGCTTGGGCATGGTGTTGCCTCTTTGGGTTGCGATACCGCCCGCGCCGGCGCGGGCTGGGGCAGCATAGCAACTTCCGCAGGCGTGCGCACCCTGCGGATTGCACGGCGCGGGACCCAAGCCTAGCTGCGCCGTAGCGACAGCGCCCGCAAGGCATCGTCCAGGAAGCGGGCGGCGGCCTGCTCGCCGGCCTGCGGCTTGGCGGCCACGCTGCAGGCGGCGATGACGTCGCACAAGGCGCGCATGTCTTCGCCGCTGGTGCGCAGCAGCGGGATGACGGCGCCGGCCGCTGCGCCGAAGTGCTTCACCGCCAGCCGCATCAGCTCCACCTTGACGACATTGGGCAGCACGTCCGCGAGTTCGGGGGGTGTGGTAGGGGGCGGTGGTGGTGCGACGACGGGTTCGGAAACAGGTTCGGCGACGGGTTCCGCGATGGGTTCCGCGACGGCGGCTTGCGCCGGCGCGGCCGCCGGTTCGTTGGCCGCCTCGATCTCGCCCACGGGTGCGGCCCGGGTCTGCAGGCCGAGCGTCATGCCCGTGAGCGGCGGCACGCCTTCGTAGGCGGCCACCAGGGCGGCATCCACCGAGACGTCTTCGAACAGCGGCTGGTTGAAATAGGCGATGGGGTCGAACGTTGCGTCCGACGCCGGAGATTCGACGGCGGCGGTGGCGATGTCGGTTGGGGCGCTGCTGGTGGCAATGGCGGCGGCCGGCGCTGTCTCCTCTTCCGGCGCGTTGAGCACGTCGACCATGCCGGCGTCATGCAGCCCGGTGAGCAGATCATCGAAATCAGGCCAGTCGGCGAGCAGCTGATGCAACTGCCCGACCGTGCGGGCCCCGTTGATCAGGATGAGCAGATGGCGCTGGCGCATCTGCAGGTCGTGACGGCGCGCGGACAGCGCCTCGCGGCCGCCGTCCGTCTTCACCAAGACGCTCGTCGTAGCAAGCATGAATGACTCCCCGTTGAAACAGCCATGCCCGGCATCTGTCGCGCCGTTGCACGCTGCAAGTTAGTCACCCTGTCTGTGCCGTGCTATCGACCGATCGAACCAAATTGTAGAACGGGAAATCGACGATTGGATTACGTCCTGTTCATGCTGGGCATGCGCCCTAGGTCCGCCACGTCTCCAGCGCCGGTGCCAGCGCACTTTGGCGACCCGCCTGCAGTGACCGGGCGTAGTCCGCATACCACACCAGCACCTCCGGGTTGGCCATCGCGTCGGGGTTGGCGATGCGTTCGGGCGGCGCACCCAGCAGCAGTTTCTTGATCGGCACTTCCATTTTCTTGCCTGACAGTGTGCGCGGCACGCCGGGTGCCTGCACGATCACGTTGGGCACGTGCCGCGCCGACAGCCCCGCGCGGATACGGGCGTTGATCGTGTCGCGCAGCGTGTCGTCCAGCACCGCGCCCTCGCGCAGCACGACAAAGAGCGGCATGAACGACTCGCGCCCGAGGAATTCCAGATCGACAACGAGACTGTCGAGCACCTCCGGCAGGTCTTCCACCACGCGGTACAGCTCCGCCGTGCCCATGCGGATGCCGTGGCGGTTGATGGTGGCGTCCGAGCGGCCGTAGATGATGGCGCCGCCGCGCCGGGTGATCTTGATCCAGTCGCCGTGGCGCCACTGGCCGGGGTACATGTCGAAGTAGCTGTCGCGGTAGCGGCTGCCGTCGGCGTCGCCCCAGAAGAACAGCGGCATCGACGGGATGGGTGCGGTGCAGACCAGCTCGCCCACCGCATCGATCAGCGGTTTGCCGGCCTCGTCCAGCGCCTCGACGCGCGAGCCGAGGTTGCGGCATTGCATCTCGCCGGCGGTGACGGGCAGGGTGGGCACGCCGCCGACGAAGCAGCCGGCGAAGTCCGTGCCGCCCGAGATCGGGTTGAGCCACACGTCGGCCTTCACGTGGCGGTAGATCCAGTCGTAGGCCTCGGCCGAGAGCGGCGAGCCGGTCGAGCCGACCGCGCGCAGCTTCGACAGATTGAACGCGCGCCCGGGCTCGATACCGGCCTTCAGGCAGTTGGCGAAGAACGCCGCACCCGCGCCAAAGAACGTGACGCCCGCGTCCTGCGCAAAGCGCCACAGCGTATTGAGGTCGGGCGTGCCGGGGTTGCCGTCATACAGCGCGACCGTCACGCCGCCGAGCAGCCCGCAGACCTGCGAGTTCCACATGACCCAGCCGGTGCTGCTGTACCAATGGAAGACGTCGTCTGGGCCCAGGTCGAGGTGCAGTGCGCCCATCATCGTCTGCACCAGCAGCAGGCCACCGTGGCCGTGCACGATGGGTTTGGGCATGCCGGTGGTGCCGGACGAATAGAGGATCCACAGCGGGTGGTCAGCCGCGACCGGCGTCACGACGAGTGGCACGTCGCTGGCCGTGAGGTCGCGCCAGTCTTGAGCCTGCAGGAAGCGCGCGCGGTCGATGCCGCCGTGCAACTGCGGCACCAGCACGAGCTGTTCGACCGTCGGCAGCGCGGCGACCATCTCCGCGACCACGCCGGTGCGGTCGAACGCGCGGCCGCCGTAGTGGTAGCCATCCACGGCGATCAGCACCTTGGGCTCGATCTGGCGGAAGCGGTCGGTCACGGCCACCTGGCCCATGTCCGGCGCACAGACCGACCAGATCGCCCCGACGCTGGCCGTGGCGAGGAAGGCGACGATGGCGTCCGGCGTGTTCGACAGGTAGGCGGCGACGCGGTCGCCGGGCACCACGCCCATCTCGCGCAAGGCCTCGGCCAGCGAGGCGACGCGGCGGCGCAGTTCGCGCCAGGACACATCCGCCAGCGGCGCGGTCTCGCTGGCGTAGCGGATGGCGGTGCGGTCGGGGCTGCCGCCTTCGTCGACGTGGCGCATGACCTGGTCGACGTAGTTCAGCCTGGCGCCGACCAGCCATTGCGCGCCGGGCATGGTGCGCTCGCCCAGCATCTGCGTGAAGGGTGTCGAGGCGCGCAGGTCGAAGTGTTCCCAGACCGAGGTCCAGAACGCTTCGAGGTCGGTGGTGGACCACTGCCAGAGCTGGTCGTAGCCCTCGGGCGTGGTGGCCGAGAAGCGCAGGCCGCGCTCGCGCGCGAGCCAGTCGAGATAGTGCGTCAGCCGCGCACGGGCGATGACGTCAGCCGATGGCGTCCACAGCAGGGCGCCTTCCTGGATGGTGCTCATGTGTCTCCTCCGCCGCAAAGGCAAGGGGGAGGCCGCCCGCTCTCTGCGGCGGGTCGGCCGATGGGGTGGGGCGGCTGGCTTAGATGCCGCCCATGCACAGGTACTTGAGTTCCAGATATTCGTCGATGCCGTAGACCGAGCCCTCACGGCCCAGGCCCGACTGCTTGATGCCGCCGAACGGCGCCACCTCGTTCGAGATCAGCCCCGTGTTGATGCCGACCATGCCGTACTCGAGCTGCTCGGCCACGCGCCAGATGCGGCCGATGTCGCGGCTGAAGAAATACGAGGCGAGGCCGAATTCGGTGTCGTTGGCCAGGCGTACGACCTCGGCTTCATCCTCGAACTTGAAGATGGCGGAGACGGGGCCGAAGGTTTCTTCACGCGCGATCAGCATGTCGGGCGTGGCGTCGGCCAGCACGGTGGGCTCGACGAAACGCTGCGAGCCGAAGCCCTGCATCAGCTTGCCGCCGGCGGTCAGGCGCGCGCCCTTTTGCGTTGCGTCACTGATGTGGCGCTGCACCTTCTCGACGGCCTGGTCATCGATCAGCGGGCCCTGCACCACGCCCGTGTCGAACCCGTTACCGACCTTGATGCCCTTGACCTTGGCCGAGAGCTTCTCGACAAACGCCTCATACACCGAGGCGTGCACGTAGAAGCGGTTCGTACACACGCAGGTCTGGCCGGCGTTGCGATACTTCGACTGCACCGCACCTTCCACGGCGGCATCGAGGTCGGCGTCGTCGAACACGATGAACGGTGCGTGGCCGCCCAGCTCCAGCGCCACCTTCTTCACCGTCGGCGAGCACTGCTCCATCAGGATGCGGCCCACCGGCGTCGAACCCGTGAACGACAGGTGCCGCACGATCGGCGATTCGCACAGCGCGCGGCCGATGGCGATCGAGCGATCGGCATCGCCCGTCACCACGTTGACCACACCCTTCGGGATGCCCGCGCGGTGTGCCAGTTCAGCCATGGCGAGCGCCGACAGCGGTGTCTGCTCGGCGGGCTTGATGACGATGGTGCAGCCTGCTGCCAATGCCGGCGCGACTTTGCGGGTGATCATCGCCAGCGGGAAGTTCCACGGCGTGATGGATGCGCAGACGCCCACCGGCTGCTTGAGCACGACCATGCGCTTGTCGCGCCAGGTGCTGGCCATCACATCGCCGGAGACGCGCTTGGCCTCTTCGGCAAACCATTCGATGAAGGACGCGCCGTAGATGATTTCGCCCTTGGCTTCGGCCAGGGGCTTGCCTTGCTCGGCGGTCATCAGGGCGCCGAGGTCGTCGGCGTGGGCGATCAGCAGGTCGAACCAGCGGCGCAGCAGGCCCGCGCGCTCCTTGCCCGTCAGCGTGCGCCAGGGGGCCCAAGCGGCATTGGCGGCGTCGATGGCGCGCAGCGTTTCCGCGTGGCCCAGGTTGGCGACGTCGGCCAAGTGCGCGTTGGTGGCGGGGTCGTGGACGGGGAAGGTGGCGCCGTCCGCCGCGCCCACCCAGGCGCCATCCACGTAGGACTGCGTCTTGACGAGGCTGCGGTCCGTGATGCGGTCGAGGGCGTTGATGGTTGCGCGGGTGGGGTCGAGTAGGTCGGACATGGCGGTCTCCAAAATGGAACGAGGCGCACCGGCCAGTGCACCTCGTGTATGCAGCAGTCGCTTAACTCGATAAGAATAACCGAACGACCGTTCGCCCGCAGACCAGGCCGCCAGGGCGCGTCGCTATTGGAAGAGCGTGTCCCACATGGCGTCCACCTTGTTCTTGACGGCCGCATCCATGACGATCGGCTGGCCCCATTCGCGCGTGGTCTCGCCGGGCCACTTGTTGGTGGCGTCGATGCCCATCTTGGAGCCCAGGCCCGACACGGGCGAGGCGAAGTCGAGGTAGTCGATGGGGGTGTTCTCGACCATCACCGTGTCGCGCGCCGGGTCGACGCGGGTGGTGATCGCCCAGATCACTTCCTTCCAGTCGCGCAGGTCCACGTCGTCGTCGACCACCACGATGAACTTCGTATACATGAACTGCCGCAGGAAGCTCCACACGCCGAACATCACGCGCTTGGCATGGCCGGCGTACTGCTTCTTCATGCTGACCAGCGCCATCCGGTAGCTGCAACCCTCGGGCGGCAGGTAGAAGTCGGCGATCTCCGGAAACTGCTTCTGCAGCAGCGGCACGAACACCTCGTTCAGCGCCACGCCCAGCACGGCCGGCTCGTCGGGTGGTTTGCCGGTATACGTGGAGTGGTAGATCGGGTCGCGCCGCATGGTGATGCGCTCGACCGTGAAGACAGGGAACCAGTCCTGCTCGTTGTAATAGCCGGTGTGGTCGCCGAACGGGCCTTCGAGCGCGTGCTGGTAGCCGCTCGGGTGCGTCGGGTCGGGCTGGATGTGGCCTTCGAGGATGATCTCGGCGCCGGCCGGCACCTGCAGTTGCGCCTGCGCGAGCGAGGGCGTGAGGCACGTCGCCAGCTCGGTCCGGCTGCCGCGCAGCAGGCCGGCGAACTGGTATTCGGACAGCGTGTCTGGCACCGGTGTTACCGCGCCGAGGATGGTGGCGGGGTCGGCGCCCAGCGCCACGGCAATCGGGAACGGCTGGCCCGGGTGGGCGATGGCGTGCTCGCGGAAGTCCAGCGCGCCGCCCCGGTGCGCCAGCCAGCGCATGATGACCTGGTTGCGGCTGATGACCTGCTGGCGGTAGATGCCCAGGTTCTGCCGCTTCTTGTGCGGCCCGCGCGTGATGACCAGCCCCCACGTGACCAGCGGCGCCGCATCGCCCGGCCAGCACGTCTGCACGGGGATGCGCGACAGATCAACGTCATCGCCTTCCCACACGATCTCCTGGCACGCCGGTGACGACACCTTGCGCGGCGCCATGTCCCATACGGCCTTGGCCATCGTCCACAGCTTGCCGGCCTCGCGCAGGCCGCGCGGCGGCTCGGGTTCCTTCAATGCAGAGAGCAGGCGGCCCACGTCGCGCAGCTCGTCGAGCGACTCCGCGCCCATGCCCAGCGCCACGCGGCGCGGCGTGCCGAACAGGTTGGCGAGCACCGGCATGTCGTACTTCTTGGCGCCATCCACGGGCTGCTCGAATACCACCGCCGGGCCCTCGGCACGCAGCAGGCGGTCACAGACTTCGGTCATTTCCAGCCGCGGCGACACCGGCACACGTATCCGGCGCAGCTCGCCGGTACGTTCCAACTGGGCGAGAAAGTCACGTAAGTCCCTGTATTGCATGGAAGTTTGTAACCAAAGGTAAGGGATAGTCGTCCTGTCATGCACATCGGCGGCCCCGCCAAATGGCCGCAGGAGACGATTTTTTTGACGTAGGCGGGGTGGCGGCGATTGTACGGCCAAAAGCGCACGACCCCCTGATGACAGAACGAACGGCGGGTCACCCGGTCAGAAAAACGGGGAGCAAATCATAACTTTCGAGTATAGAAAACGAATTCTTTATGATTGACTTGGTATAAAACGCTTCCTACAATCCAATCCGATCTGGTAATTGTTGCAACGCAACATGTTTTCGGCTATTGCCCTCGCCCTGCTCTCGTTCGTATGAGGGGCGACGCCAGAGCACTTCGCATCGCTGCGGGACGTGGCCTCCCCAAGGACACGCCCCGCAATTGTCTGGGCACACGGGGAGTGCCCCCAACAGATGCCGGCTGACTGCAACAGCGCGGCATCCTTACTAGAAACCGTTGCGATCGAAACGCACGGCGCCATGCAAGAAAAAGGCGCCCACCGAATCAGCGCAGCGGACGGAGGTAAGTATGAACGGTTGGAAAACCCTTCATTCTTCCGGGATCGGTCTGGCGCTGCAACGCCGGCTCGTCGCCCCGGTCGGCCGCCGCCTTGCGCGTGCTGGTCAAGTTGCGCTGCCGAGAAGGCTGCGCATGGAGTTGAACGCTGGGGGCGCCGCCGCGTCCCGCAATGCCTTGCATCCTGGCATCCTGCTGGTCTTCCGCAGCGGGCACGTCGTGCTGAACAGCATCGGCGTGCTGGTGGTGGTGGCGGCCATCGTCCTGTCGCTCAACAGCGAGTGGCGGGCGCAGGTGGCCCAGCGCGTGCTGCATTTCACGCCCGGCATGGACGTGAACCTCGCAACCGCCACGCCGGCGCCTGCCATTGCCGCGAGCGTGGAGCCTGTCGCCTATACGCCGGCGGCACCGTCCGCTGGCACGGCAGCGCCTGCCGCTGCGGCGGTCGCACAGGCCGGTCCGGCCCCGGCTGCCGGCTGGGATACGCTGTCCAAGGTGCCCTCCGTGGCCGAGCTGGCCGCGCAGATCCCGAGCACGCAGGTTGTGCGTGACGCGCGCGAGTCGGCCACGGCCGGCACACCGCGTGAGCAGGCCGCCGTGGCGGAGTACATCGCCCGCAAGTACCGCGTGGCGACCACCGCCACCGGTCAGCTGGTGAAGGCGGCCTACCAGACCGGCAAGGAAGTCGGCCTGGACCCGCTGCTGATCCTGGGCGTGATGGCCATCGAATCGAGCTTCAACCCGTTTGCGGAAAGCAATATGGGCGCGCAGGGCCTGATGCAGGTGATGACCAAGGTCCACCAGGACAAGTACGAGGTGATGGGCGGCGTTGGTGCCGCGCTCAACCCGTACGCCAACATCAAGGTCGGCGCGCTGGTGCTCAAGGATTGCATCGCCCGTGCCGGCTCGATCGAAGGCGGCCTGAAGCTGTATGTCGGTGCGGTCACGCAGGGCGACGGCGGCTACGGCGGCAAGGTGCTGCAGGAGCGTTCGCGCCTGCGCTCGGTGGCGACCGGCCACAAGTCGCCGGGGTCGATGGCGGCCGAGCGCGAGCCCGTCAAGGCGGCTGCGCCAGCGGAAACGCAGACGCAGGCTGCCAAGCCCGCCGCCAAGCAACCGCCGGCGGCTGGTCAGCAGGAAGAAGCCCATCTGGATGACAAGGCGCACAGCGCAGCGGCACGTCAGGGCCAAGCCTGACCGGATTTCGCTTCTATATAGAAAAGGCCGTCATTGCGACGGCCTTTTTCTTTGGGCGGAGACAGGGGGAGCTCAGCGCCGGAACAGCTTGGCGAGCCGCGCCACCGCCTCTTCCAGATGGTCCATCGACGTAGCGTAGGACAGGCGGATGTAGTGGTGCGCCGTATGTGGGCCGAAATCCAGGCCGGGTACCAGGACCACGCCCGCATCGTTCAGCATCGATTGCGTGAGCGCGTCGGCGTCGTGGGCGTTCGGATGGTTCACGCCGCGGCAGTCTGCATAGACATAGAACGCGCCGTCCGGCTTGACCGGCACCTTGAAGCCGAGCGATTCCAGCGCCGGTACGATGAAATCCCGTCGGCGTCGGAATTCCGCCTTGCGCTCTTCGTAGATGGCCAGCGCTTCCGGCTCGAAGCACGCCAGCGCCGCATGCTGTGCCACGGCGGAAGCGCAGATGAACAGGTTCTGTGCGACTTTCTCGAACTCCGGCACCAGCTCGGTGGGTGCCACCAGCCAGCCGAGCCGCCAGCCCGTCATATTGAAATACTTCGAAAAACTATTGATCGTGACGACATCGTCGCCGAACGATAGCGCGGAGACCGGCGCCTGGTCGTATGACAGGCCCTGGTAGATTTCGTCGACGATCGAGAAGCCGCCCTGCGCGCGTACCGTCTGCACGATGCGCTGCAGCTCGTCCGGCAGGATCGACGTGCCGGTCGGGTTGGACGGGGAGGCCAGCAGCACGCCCTGCGTGCGCTCGCTCCAGTTGGCGTCGACCTGGGCGGCCGTCAACTGGAAGCGCACTTCCGGCCCCGATGGCACCAGCTTCGCCGCGCCATCGAAGGCAGCCACGAAATGCCGGTTGCACGGGTAGCTCGGGTCGGGCATCAGCACCTCGCCGCCGATCTCCACCAGCACCGCGCACGCCAGCAGCAGCGCCGCCGACGCGCCGGCCGTGACGATGATGCGCTCGGGCGCGATGTCGAGGCCGTAGGTGGTCTGGTAATAGCGGGCGATTGCCTCGCGCAGCGGGCGGATGCCCAGCGCGCCGGTGTACTGCGTCACACCGCGCCGCATGGCGTCAGCCGCGGCGCGTACAACAGGCTCGGCCGCCGTGAAGTCCGGCTCGCCGATGCCCATGTGGATGATGCTGCACCCCGCCAGTTCCAGCTCACGGGCTTGCTTGGCCAACTCCATCACGTGAAAGGCGCGGATATTGGCCAGCCGGGCGGCTGTCTGCAGGCGGTGGGCGTTCATCGGAGCACGGAACGGTGAGGGGGAAGCGAACAGCCAAACGTCAACGGAGGGCCGCGATCAGCGGCGGGCGGCGACCTCGACGGCACGCACTTGCGCGGCCAGCTTGTCCAGCACGCCGTTGACGTACTTGTAGCCTTCCACGCCGCCGAAAGTCTTGGCCAGTTCCACGGCCTCGTTGATGACGACCTTGTAGGGGATGTCGACGCAGTGCACCAGCTCGTACGCGCCGACCAGCAGGGCCGCACGCTCGACCGGCGACAGCTCGGCGACCGGACGGTCCAGGAACGGCGTAAAGGCTTCGGTCAGCGTCGCTTCTTCGCGGATGGCGCCGTGCAGCAGCGCATCGAAGTGCGCGCGGTCGGCCTTGTTGAAGCCTTGCGCGTCCTGCAGGTGCGCCTCGACCACGCCCGGGTCGTTGCGGTTGAGCAGCCATTGGTACAGGCCCTGCAGCGCCAGTTCGCGCGCACGGCGGCGCGCGCTCTTGGCAGGCGCCTTGGGTTGCTTGGCCGGGGAATTGTCTTGCGTCATGGGAAAAGCCTTTGCGTGAATAACTGCGCTTATTCGCGCATTTACTCGTTTTCGTCGTCTTGGCCGTGGTCCTGCAGGCCGTCCAGGGCGGCGGTCAGGTTGGCCATTTCGACGGCGGTGCGGGCACAGTCGCGGCCCTTCTCGCGGGTGCGGGCGTGGGCCTGCGCGTCGGTGTCGGTGGTCAGGATGCCGTTGGCGATGGCGATGTTGAAGTCCAGGCCGACGCGCGTGATGCCGGCGCCGGACTCGTTGGACACCAGCTCGAAGTGATACGTCTCGCCGCGGATCACCGCGCCCAGTGCGATCAACGCATCGAACTGGCCCGATTCGGCCATCTTCTGCAGCGCCAGCGGCGCTTCCAGCGCGCCCGGCACCGTCACCAGCAGCACGTCTTCACCGGCCACGCCCAGTTGTTCGAGTTCAGCGACGCAGGCTTCGCGCAGCGCGTCGCACACGGGCTCGTTGAAACGCGCCTGGACGATGCCGATGCGCAGGCCTTCGCCTTCGAGGTTGGTCGGGTAGAAGCCGTGGTCCATGGTGGTGTCCGGTTGGGGTTGCCGGGTGGGGCAACGTCAGCAATCAAGAAAGAAGAAAACCAGCGCGGCAGCCTGGGCTGCCGCAAGAAACCTTAGTGCGTGGTGGCCGAAGCCGCTTCGGGCGCATCCGCCATCGACTGATAGGCCGTGACCTCCAGGTCGTAGCCCGTCATGCTCGGCAGCTTGAGTGGCGAGGCCAGCACACGCATCTTGCCCACGCCCACGTCCTTGAGGATCTGCGCGCCGATGCCGTAGATACGCGGGTCCGGCTTGCTGCGCGGGCGCTCGTGCGGGGCGTCCAGCGCAGTGAACTGGGTGAACAGGCGATCGGCCGAGTCGCCGCAGTTGAGCAGCACCACCACGCCGGTCGGAGCGGCGTTCACCGCACGCAGGGCAGCCGGCACGCTCCACGAGTGCGTGGTGCGCTGGCATTCCAGCAGGTCCAGCACCGACAGCGGCTCGTGCACGCGCACCAGCGTTTCGGTGGTGGGCGTCGGATTGCCCTTGACCAGCGCCAGGTGGGCGCGGCCGGCGGCGCGGTCGCGGAAGGCCACGGCACGGAAGGTGCCGAACTGCGTTTCCATGGTGCGCTCGCCGATGCGCTCGACAATGCTCTCGGTGCGGCTGCGGTATTGGATCAGGTCGGCAATCGTGCCGATCTTCAGGCCGTGCTTCTTGGCGAACTCCACCAGGTCCGGCAAGCGCGCCATGGTGCCGTCGTCCTTCAGGATTTCGCAGATCACGGCGGCTGGCGTCAGGCCGGCCATTGCGGTCAGGTCGCAACCGGCTTCGGTGTGGCCGGCGCGCATCAGCACGCCACCCTTCTGGGCACGCAGCGGGAAGATGTGGCCCGGATTCACCAAGTCCGCGGGTTTGGCGTTCTTGGCTGCGGCCACCTGGATGGTGCGAGCACGGTCAGCGGCGGAAATGCCGGTGGTCACCCCTTCGGCTGCTTCGATGGATACGGTGAAGTTGGTGCCGAACTGCGTACCGTTGCGGCTCGCCATCATCGGCAGGTCGAGCTGGTCACAGTGTTCTTCGGTGAGCGTCAGGCACACCAGGCCGCGCGCGTGCGTGACCATGAAGTTGATCGCTTCCGGTGTGACGTAATCGGCTGCCAGGATCAGGTCGCCTTCGTTCTCACGGTCTTCCTCATCAACCAGGATGACCATCCGGCCGGCGCGGATTTCGGCAATGATTTCTTCGACTGTGGCGATCGACATGGCGTAGCTGGAGGCGCGCCGCTGGTCAGCCCCCTGTTTGGGAACGTTGGCGACCGTGCGACTGCGTAAATGGGAAGCCCGCTATTGTACGCCAAGGCGGCCGAGGCGACCCCCTTGGCCGGGGTTCAAACCGTGGCGGGCTGGGCGAGGGTGGTGTGGCTCAGCATGCGCTCGACATACCGGGCGATCAGGTCGATTTCCAGGTTGACCTGGCTGCCCGCTTTCAGGTGCTTGAGCGTGGTCACGGCCACCGTGTGGGGGATCAGGTTGATCGAGAACTCGCAGCCATCGGCGTCGTCACGCACGCTGTTGACCGTGAGCGACACACCGTTGACGACCACCGAGCCCTTGTAGGCCAGATACTTCCCCAGCTCCGTCGACGCGCGCACGCGCAGTTCGTGCGATTCGCCCACCGGCGCGAAATGCGTGACCGTGCCCAGGCCGTCCACGTGGCCGGACACGAGGTGCCCGCCGATGTGGTCGGCCAGGCGCAGCGCCTTCTCCAGGTTCACCTCGCCCGGGCGCGCCAAGCCGACCGTCTTTGACAGCGATTCGCGCGACACGTCCACGTCGAAATGCGAGTCCGTCTTGGCCACCACCGTCATGCAGGCGCCCTGGATGGCGATCGAATCGCCCAGCGCCACGTCGCCCAGCGGCAGGCCGCCCGAGGCGATGGACAGGCGCACGCCCGCATCGGCGTTGGCGCCCAGCGGGGTGACGGCTTCAATGCGGCCGATGGTGGCGACGATTCCAGTAAACATAGAGGGTCAGTCAGTCGGGTTGCGGCGCGCCAGGATGCGGAGGTCGCCGCCGACGCGCGAGATGTCATGAAAGAAGAATTCGGCCGCGCCCTCGAGCGATTGCAGCGGCCCCATATTGAACATGCCCTGGCCCGAGCCCAGCACCTTGGGCGCCAGGTAGACGAGGATCTCGTCGACCAGCCCCTCGCGCAGCAGCGAGCCGTTGAGTTTGAAGCCGGCCTCGACGTGCAGCTCGTTGATCTCGCGGCGGCCGAGCTCGCGCAGCATGGCGGGCAGGTCGACCTTGCCGGCGGCGTTGGGCAGCAGGATGACCTCGGCGCCGTGTTCGGCCAGGGCGCGCATGCGGCCGGCCTCGGGCTGGGCGGCGAAGATCAGCGTGGGCTCGTGGTGGCCGTCGGCGGTGAGGATGTGGGCGTCGAGCGGCACGTCCAGCGCCGAGTCGACCAGGATGCGGCGCGGCTGGCGCGGCGTGGGGATGGCGCGCACGGTCAGGCGCGGGTTGTCTTCGCGCACCGTGCCGATGCCGGTGAGGATCGCGCAGGCGCGCGCGCGCCAGCGGTGGCCGTCGTTGCGCGCCTCGGTTTCCGTGATCCACTGGCTGATGCCGTTGTCGAGCGCCGTGCGGCCGTCCAGCGAGGCGCCCACCTTCACGCGCACCCACGGCGTGCCGCGCGTCATGCGCGAGACGAAGCCGATGTTCAGCTCGCGTGCCTCGCGCTCGAGCAGGCCGCAGCGTACGTCGATGCCGGCGTCGCGCAGCTTCTGCAGGCCGCGCCCGGACACGGTGGGGTTGGGATCTTCCATCGCCGCCACCACGCGGGCGATGCCGGCTTCGACCAGGCGATCCGCGCAGGGCGGGGTGCGGCCGAAGTGGCTGCACGGCTCCAGCGTCACATAGGAGGTGGCGCCGCGCACGTCGTGGCCGCGCGACTGGGCGTCCTTGATGGCTTGGATCTCGGCATGGTCCTGGCCGGCGGGCTGGGTGTAGCCCTCGCCGATGACGGTGTCGCCCTGGACCAGTACGCAGCCCACGCGCGGGTTGGGCGTGGTGGTGAAGAGCCCCTTCTCCGCCAGCGCCAAGGCGCGCTGCATCATGGCGTGATCGAAATCGGAAAACATGGGGCAGTGAAACGGGAAGTGAGGTTAGGGGGCGTCGTCGATGCCGTCGGTGCCGCAACTGCTGTCCGAGGCCGGGTTGCATATGCGGGCCCGGCCGGCTCGGTTGATGCGCACGCGGCGCACGTGCGGGCCGGAAGCGACGGTCAACGTGCCGTACAGCTGTGCATCATTGCTCGTCCGTGAGTATCCCACAGGTGCATACGAAAGGGTGTCGACGCCTTTTTGCGATGACTTGAACGTAAGCTCCATCGCTGGCACCCCGGGCGGCGAGACCGAGAGCAGCACGTCCTCAGCGCCCGGTGCGAGCGGTGTGGTTTGTGTTTGCGGCGAGGGCGTCATGTACAGCGCCCATCCGGATGACCAGCCTTCCCCCGCATCTAGCGGGCCGAGGTGGACCCACGCGCGCCGGTTGCGCGCGGTGACCTGCGCCAGTGAGACGGCACTGGCAAACCGATCAGCCAGCACAATCACCGTCTCGCGCCGCCACCAGTCCAGCGCTGCGGGTGCCGCGAACACGGCGAGGACCGCCAGCACGGCCACGACGACGATCAGCTCGGCCAACGTGACGCCCGCTTGCGGGTGCGGGCGCGTCATGGCCAGCATGCTGGTGGCGCCGGCTCGCGTACGCCTGCAGCCTGAATAAAGCGCTCGCCGGTGCTGCGCAGGATCAGCGTACCGCAGCGTGTGTCCGGGCGAGCGGGCTGCGCGACAACTTCCATGCATTGCATCAGCGTACGGCCATCGCACCACTGGGCGGACAGTGCGTAGCCGGGCGCGTGTTCCGAGATACCTGAGAAATCGGCGTAGCGGCCCGAGTGAGCATGGCGCCGTTCCTGTTCCGCCATGGCCGCAACCAGCGCGGCGCGCGCTGACGCCAGCTCGACGCGGTCCCGATGCCGGGTCCACGCCTGCATCGCCATCACCGTCAGCACGGCTGCGACGGCCAGCGCGATCAGCAGCTCGATCAACGTGAAGGCAGCGGGGCGGCGCATCAGCGAGCCCCTTCTTCGATCAACTCGCGCCAGCTCAGGCGGCCGAGCTTGCGCGTCTGCGTGTAGGTTTGCAGGGCCTTGGGCTGGTTGCCGGGCGCGTGCCAGAGCGTGGTCTGGACGACCTGCGTGCTGCTGCCGTCCTGGCGTGCGTTGGGCGGCGCGGCCTGCGTCGTAATGAGCGGCGCAGACGCCAGGACGTGACCGGTGCGGCGGCCCTTGTCGGCGGGCAGGCCGTTGCGCGGGTCAAGCAGATAGGCGCGGATGAGGCCGTCCGCATCGCGGGTGGTCAGGAGCAGGCTGCCGGAGCCGGCGCTGGTGAGGTCGTCTGGGGTGTGACCGGGTGGCAGATCGATGTGCCAACCCTTGGCGGGCGTGCCATCACTGTCGGGGCGCAGCACCACGCCCTCTGCGACATCAGCGGCGCTGCGACCGGCCAGGTCGCTACGCGACAGGTTGCGCTGCCCGTTGTCTCGATCGGCGACACCGTAGAGCGTGGCCGATCCGTCGGCATCGACTGCCGTGAACACGAGCAGTGGCCCGCCGGCGGTGGCCGCCAGCAGGATCGGCCCGACGATGTGCTGCAGTTGACCACGTTGCGACTTCGCGGTGAAGAACGGTTGGCGCCGTTCGGTTTCGTTGCGGCCGAGCGCCTGCGGCCAGGGCGGTGCGCCGCGCAGGTCAAAGCGCCAGATCTGGCCGTGAGTGTCACCGGCATAGGCGAAGGTGGCGCGGCCGTCGGGGCCGAGCGCCACAGCTGGCGCCCCCAGCCCGCCGAGGCTGGCGTCTTTCGGCACGGCGATGGTGAAAGCGGTGCGCCCTGGCTGCCATGCCGACGCGGGCGGCTGGTCCAGCGCCAGTAGCAGCAGGCGGCTTTCCACGCTCGCGTCGCTGCGGCCATTGCCGCTGATGGCAAACCAGCGCGACTGTATGCCGCTGTCGTCGGCCAGCGGCACGATCGGGATCGGGTCTTCCAGATGGCCGACGGTCGGGTCATCGGTGGCGTCGTAGGCGAGCAGGGCCCTGGGCGCGGTTGAGGCCGGATCGGACACGTCGACGAGGAACAGGCCCGGTGCCATGGCCCCGTTTGCGCACGCGAGGATGGAGTGCCAGCGCGTGCCGGTCCAGGCATCGGCGGCGAATGGGCGGCGGCAGACCGGCGCCGGCGGCGATTGCCCGGGTGATGCATCGCGCGCGGCAACGGGCAGCACTGCATCGGACATGACGGCAAAGCGCTCCTGGCCGGTCAACGCGTCGAAGCCGTGCAGCATGCCGTCGTTGGCGCCGAGGTAGACCATCCAGGGCCGCCGGGCCGCTTGCTGCCGGAACGCGGCGTGCCGCGCGTCGAACGCGAAGCCGGGTGGCCCGAGCAGTTGCACGCGGGTGCCACGCATGGCGCCGAGTACCGAAGTGCGCGGGCGCAGGCGCGGAGGCTGGGTTTCGTGCGTGCGCGCGCCGCGCAGGTAGTCGAGCCGGATGGCGCCGTTGCCATGGGGCGCATCCAGCGCCGCCTGCTGTGCCGGATCGAGGGCAGCCCAGCGGAGCGGGATGGCGGTACGTGCCGGGGTATGCCCGTGGCCGAACGTCCAGAGTTGCCGCGCATCGGGCGGCAGCGTGTCGAGCAGGCGCGAGGCTTCCCACAGGTCGGGTGGCAGCGGCGCCTCCAGCGTGCCAAGTGTCGGCGCAAACTGCAGGGCGCGCAGGCGGCCGCTCCAGGCGTCATCGCCGGGCGCGATGAGCAGGTGCGTGGGCAGATGGCCGGCGGGGGAGTCCGCCGCTGCGGCGGGCATGATGCCGGTCAGCGCCACCGCCATCCATGCGCAAGCGACTCGCCGGCACGTCATGGGCTGGATGCCCCGGGGCGGAACACCGTCTGCAGCACCACGCTGACTTCCGGATCGGCGCCAAAGCCTGCGGCCGTGATGCGGAACAGGCGGGGCTGCGGCGCGGCGCCGGCCTGTATCCACTGGCCCGGCCGCGCATCGGGAATCGGCTCGATGACGTAGCGTGCACGGTGCGCGGGATGCCGTGCGCCGACGGCCGAGCCCGTGTCGACTTCCACGCCATGCGAGGTGGCCTCCAGCAGTGTCGCGAGCGCCCACAGCGACTGGCCCGTCAGCGGTTGACACAGCCCGCGCGCCACACCCTCGCCACACGTGCCGGCAACGAAGCCCGACAACGTGACCGGGTTGAGTGCCGCGATGCGCTCGGGCGAGGGGCGGGCGGTGCACGGGGCGGCTGAGGGGGTGCCAGTGGCCACGGACAACTCGCATTCGGCGTCCGCCAGCGCCTTTTCAGCGGCCTGCTTGGCGAGCGCGTGATCGATCGTCAATCCAGCACGGCGGCGCTGGTCGAGCGCGAGGTGGAGCGCGGCCATGGTCAGCAGGCCGAGCAATGTCACGGCCGCCATCACGATCACCAGCGAGAAGCCGCGACGGCGGGCGGCCGCGTCATTCAGCATGCGTCGACCTCGCAGGACAGCGGATTGCGCACGCGGATGTGGCGTTGAAGGCGGCGCGGCGGCGTTGTGTGTTGAATGGGGTGAACTGCCGATCTTGCTTGGTTTCGCCCTCCGCCGGGGGAAGCGCGGGGAAGAGCTTGATTGGTGCTGCGGGTTCGCCTGCGGCGCTCGGATCGTTGTAGTCACCGCGCACCACGAGCGCGACATGCACGGCCTGTACGCGGTGCCATTGCGTGCGATCGAGCGCGCGGGCGGAGGCGATTGTGGCCGGTGCGCCGTCGGCCCCGCTGACTGTATACAAGAGCTGCAGGGTTTCGACGCCCCGGACCATGCCGAGCGCGGGCGCGAAATCGGGCTGGAGCTGCTTCTTGTCGCGCCTGTGGGAGCGGCACATCAGTTGTGGCTCGCTGCTGCCGCTTGCCTGATAGATGTAGAGCAACATGAACCCGGCGCGCGGATCGTCCCCGCCGCCCTGGATGCGCTCGGGCACGCCATACCCGGAACAATCGATGACCGTGGTGCCATCCGCGTACCGGCCGTCGGCCTGGCTGCTGCGGCCACTGAATCGCACCAGCAAGGCATCGCTTGCTCCGACGACGCCGCGTCCGCAGTGCAGATCGTCTACGGAGAGAGGGGGGCCGCAGTTGTCTGCCCCGAGCAGCGAGGGCGGCGCACCCGCGTCAGGCCAGCGCCGCATGGGCGACCATGCCGGCGTGTCGGTAATCCAGCCGGCTTGTTGCACCGCAGTGGTGAACAGTTCCAGCGCCTGCGTGCCGCGATCCTCGATCAACGCTTCGTCAGCAATGCGCTGGTAGCGTGCGCGGGCGAACAGCACAAGTTGCAGCGCAATACCGAGCACGATCAGCCCCATCAGCATGCCGACCAGCAACTCGACCAGCGAGGCGCCGCGCGCGGGGCGGAGCGGGCGGCACACCTTAGCGGACGCTTGCGGTTTCAATGCGTGTCACCTGCGCATGAGCCTCGCTGGACAGCTCGCGGACGGTGTGGACGGTGTGCTCCAACTGGTCGAACGCGACGAAGGTGCCGGCAGCACACAGTGAAAGCAGTGTGAGCGCGACGAGCGATTCAAGCAGGATGGCGCCGTGCGCCGCGCGGGGATGGGGCGTGCGCGGCGGGCGTTGCGTGGGGCGGCGTGGCGGCATGGGCGGTTTGGGCGCGGAGGCATCGCAGAACCGCCTTAAGTTAAAAAGAATCGTGCCGTTTTAATGTCATATCTGGTCAATAGACTCCGGCGGTGCGCAGTCGGCCAGGGGCAACTGCTTTAGCACCGCATGGCGGAGCGTTGTGGCGGCCGCGATCGGTGGTTTTTAACCAACGACCGGTCCGCGGAATGCAACCGTTTGCCGGGCGCAGTTGACACATTTTGATGAATTCCCCACTATTCTGGGGTTGCACTCTGTGCGCGATTCGTCGCAGCGATGCAAACCGTGCCCCGGGTGTGGCGCGGGTCCAAGAAATAGAACTCAGCAAAAAACCGGCAGGGCGGACGCAGCCAACTGCGCCGTGACTGCCGAATAAAACCGTCGGGGGTTACATGGACAGGGATATTCCGCCTTCAGGGCGGTACGGGCATTTCGTCGGGCGCTTGTCGCACTGACATGGCGGCGCCGGTCCGCACTCACGTTACCGCGCATCAACTTCAATCGTCACGCAGCCTCCGGCATCCGCGCCGGGAGGTGGGACGTGGCGATGGCGTCAGCGTTCGTCCTGACGGCGTGTTGCGCGACAGCCAACTAGAGACAACCATGTGGCACCTCAACGGGCGAGGCGGCGTGCGGGGGCGCGCCGCTTGCCTGCATTCGCATCGCATCCACGGCGTCTCGATGGTCGAGCTGCTGATCACGCTCGCGATCGTGGCCGTCCTGGCCGTCATCGCCACGCCGTCGTTTGTCGGGATCATCCAGAAGGCCCGGCTGCAGGCGGAGGTGAATTCGCTGGCCAGCGATCTGCAGTACGCCCGCGCCGAGGCGATCAAGCGTGGCCAGCCGGTCAGCTTGTGCCCGTCGTCCAACGGCACCACGTGCAATACGACCAATCCCACCTACTGGGAAGCCGGCTGGATCGTCTTCAACGATGTCAACGGCTCGGGCACGACCGATTCCACCAACGATACGCCGCTGCGCGTGCGGGCTCCGCTTGCGAGTGGAGATACCTTCCGACCCACCCCGTCGGCCCCGGCCTCGGCGGTGACGTATAGCCGCGATGGCTTTGCAACCAACCTGGCCAACGGCACCGTCACGATGACGCTGCACAGCTCGCCGCTGAACGACAACGCGACGCGCTGCGTGGCGATCAACCTGGTCGGGCGCCAAGTCGTACAGACAAAGGGGACTGGCTCATGCAACTGAGTATGCAACGGCGCCAGGCTGGCGGGTTCTCGTTGATCGAGGCGCTGATCACCATCGTGGTGGTGGGCGTGGGGCTGATCGGGCTGGCGAAGATCCAGGCGGCGGCGGTGGGCAATACGCAGATCTCGCGTGTGCGTTCGCTGGTGGCGCTGCAGACGGAGAGCCTGGTGGCCGCCATGCACGGCAATCGTGCGTTCTGGGCGGTGGCGCTCACGGCCCCAGCAACGTTCAGTGTGAGCGGCACGACGGTCACGGATTCGAACAGCGTGCTCAGCACGACCGTCACGAAATGCAAGGGCAGCAAGTGTTCGTCCACCGAGTTGGCCGCCTATGACGTCCAGCAGTGGGCAAAGACGATGAACGCGAACTTTCCGGGCTACACCGCCACCGGCAACTGCACCACCGTCGTGCCGGTGAACTGCAACATCACCGTGACCTGGATCGAGAAGTACATCGCGGTCAACAGCACGACAGCCTCGGCGGCGGCCGCGGCCCAGCCGACAACCCAGCAGAGCTACACGGTCTACGTCCTACCATGAGCGGAAAACCGATGACTCCCCGAGTGCAATGGGCGCGCAGGCAGGCCGGCACCAGCCTGATCGAGATCCTGATCGCCATGGTGATCGCGCTGTTCATCATGGGCGGCGTGGTGGTGGTGTTCGTGAACATGCAGAAGACGTTCACGAGCCAGGATCAGCTCTCGCAACTGCAGGACAACGAGCGGCTCGCGCTGACCATCCTGACCAACACGGTGCAGACGGCTGGCTACTTCCCGGATCCGCTGCACTACACGGCGGTGACGGCGCTACCCGCGTCGGGCGTGCTGGCGACGGCCCAGGTGATCTCCGGTACGACCGGTACGGGAACCGGCAGCAACAGCGATACGCTGACGGTCCAGTTCGCCACGGCCAGCGGCGACGGCAACATGAACTGCCTGGGCCAGACCAACACCAGTGGCAAGGCGCAGCCGCAGGTGTTCATCAATACGGTGTCCGTCAGCCCCAACAACGAATTGCAGTGCTCGTTGAATGGACAGGCAGCGGTGCCGCTCGTCAGCGGCGTGTCTGGCTTTCAGGTGCTCTACGGCATCGATAGTGGTCACAACGGAACGGTCGATTCGTATTGGACCGCTGCGCAGGTCGCGGCGGCGCAAGGGGGGACGGGCGACTGGTCGTCGGTCCACACGGTCCAGGTCACGCTGACGTTTGCCACGCAGTTCGGCAACCTGGGCGGGTCCACGCAGAACACGCAGTGGACGCAAATGATCAGCCTGAAGAACCAGCCATGAGTGGGACGATGCGTCTTTACAGGATGTCGATCCGCCGAGAGCGTGGGTACACGCTGATTATCGGGCTGCTGCTGCTGCTCGTGCTGACGCTGTTTGCGGTGGGCATGTTCCGTAGCTCTGGTTTGCAGGAGCGGATTGCCGCTGCCACGCGCGACAAGCAACGCGCGGTCGAGGCGGCACAGAGTGCGCTGCAGTATGGCGAGTGGTGGCTCCAACTGAACAATGGCGGGGCCGCCGTCAACTGTACGGGCATGGGCGTCAACAGCGCGAACACGCTGGCCAACATGCGGGTGTGCTCGACTGCGCTGGCCACGCCCACCACGCTGCCCTGGGGCGTGGGATTGGCCTACCAGCCGCCGGCCATGACGGCCAACGGCGGCGGTGGCATGGCCGGGGCGAGTTCGCCGGCAGGGGACATCAACTACGCGGGCATGCCTGGGCTGTACATCAACTATCTCGGCACGGACCCAACCGGACTGGCGCAGCTTTACCAGGTCACTGCTTATGGCTATGGCGGTGATGCAACGACAGGGGCAGTGGTGCAGAGCACCTACAAAATTACGCCGGGCACCAAAGATTTGGGGCAACAGTGATGAAGAAAAACCAACGTCTCGTTCTGCTTGCGACTGCCGCGGTGTTGCCGGGTGTCTCGCACGCGCAGCTCGTCATCAGCGATACCCTGACGGGAGCCTCGTCTTCCTACAACTGGCAGGCGCTCAATGGTGCCTGCCTGACGGCGGGTGACGGCTCTGGCACGATTCCGGCCTGCGTGGGGCTGAAGTACTACAGCGGCAAGACGCTGGTGGGCGGCACCGGCGGCCGGTTGCCGGATACCGCGGGTTCGGGGGCGCTACGCCTGACCAACGGGGACACCACGACCGGCACCAACGGCAACAACCAGACCGGCGCCGTTGTTTCCAACTTCACCTTTCCGACCAACCAGGGTTTGCAGGTCACGTTCACCACGGTGACGTATGGCGGCAATGCCTATAAGAACTCTTCCGGCACGCAATCGGGCGCCGACGGCATCAGCTTCTTCCTGGCGGATGGCTCACAACCGGCAACGGTCGGCGCGCTCGGCGGCAGCCTGGGCTACAGCTGCTCCAACGGCAACTCTACCTACGACGGCGTCGTCGGCGGCTACATTGGTTTGGGCATCGACGAGTACGGCAACTTTTCCAACTCTGGCGACAACACCAATACCGGCCCCGGTGCCACCCCCGGCCGTATCAGCCTGCGTGGTGCGGGCAACACCAACTGGGCCAACCTGTCGACCAACTACTCGCAGTACTACCCGACTTCGGGTATGAGCACGTCGCAGTCCAATGCCGTGCAGAGGACCTGCCGGGCGGGCTACCTGTACAACTACAGCGGCTCCGGGACGTACGACGCGACCGGGAGGTGGATCAACGACGGCGGCAGGACGTACGAGAAGATCCCTTACAACTACAACTACATTACGGGCGACACGCTCAGCGGCGTGACGCTTTACAGCCAAGAAGCCACCAACAACCCCGTGCGCGGATCGGCAACGCCCATCACCTACGGGCTCACCATCACGCAGGACGGCTTGTTGAGCCTGTCATACAGCGTGAACGGCGGGACGGCGCAGCCCGTCATCACGAACCGAAGCATCACCGCGTCGAACGGGCCGCTGCCCTCGTCGTTCCGCTTCGGCTTCTCGGCCGGTACGGGTGGCGGCAGCAACGTGCATGAAATTACGTGCTTCAAGGCTGCGCCGGTCGGGCAGTCCAGCAGCTCCGCCGGTACCAACGTACAGCAGACCGCGCGTATTGAAGCGGGTACCCAGCTCTATCTTGCCTACTATCACGCGAACAACTGGTGGGGCGAGCTGACCGCGCAAACCATGGGGGTGGATGCGAAGACGGGTAAGTTCACCATCAATACCGCGGCAAACTGGGACGCAAGCTGTACGTTGACGGGGGGGGCTTGCCCGGCGATGAGCTCGACCGCTACCGTTACCGCGCAAACACCCACGGCGCGCCAGATCCTGACCTGGAGTGGCGCCAGCGGGGTTCCCTTCCAATGGGCGAGCCTGACCTCGGCCCAGCAAACCGCGTTGACCGCCGGCGACGCCAGCGCCACTGACGCGCGTCTGCAGTATCTGCGCGGCGACCGCACTTACGAAGTCAACAACGGCGGGTCGTTCCGCACCCGCACCGGCGTGTTGGGAGACATCATCAACTCCAGCCCCACCTGGGTGGGCGGGCCGTCGGCGCCCTACACCGGCACGTGGAAGGATTCGCTGTATCCCAAAGCCGGGGCGGCCGAGAGTAGCTACGCGAGTTTCAAGACCACCAATGGGCAGCGGCTGAATGTGGTGTACCTCGGCTCGAACGACGGCATGCTGCACGGCTTCCGCAGCGGCAGCTACGACGCCAGCGGCAACTTCGTCGCCAACGCGACCACGCCCAACGACGGGCAGGAAGTACTGGCGTACATGCCAGCCGCGATTCTGAACACCATCCATAGCGGTACGAGCACCAAGCTGGATTTCAGCTCGCCCTCGTATGCGCACAGCCTGTATGTGGATGCCACGCCCGGCACCGGCGACCTCTACTACAACGGGGCCTGGCATACGTGGCTCGTAGGCGGCTTGGGCGGTGGCGCGAATGCAGCCGGCCCGATCGGTGACAGCACCAGCACGGGCGCGGGCGCGATCTACGCCCTCGACGTGACCGACCCGACCACCTTCAATGAGACCAACGCCAGCAAGTTGGTGATTGGCGAGTGGACGCCTTCGACGATCTCCTGCGCCAACTACACCACCACCAGCTGCGGCGGCTACCTCGGCAACACCTATGGCACACCGGTCATCCGCCGCCTTCACAATGGTAGCTGGGCGGTGCTGTTCGGCAACGGTCTGAACAGCCAGAACGGAACGGCCGGGATGTACATCATGCTGGTCGACTCGACCAGTGGGAACGTCACGTTCCGCTACCTGGATACGGGCTATGGTCCGAGCCAGGACCCCACCGGCAACAGCAACAAGAACGGCATCGCGTATGTGACCCCCGCCGACTTGGACGGCGACCACATTACCGACTACGTCTACGCGGGCGACGCCTTTGGGAACATCTGGCGTTTTGATCTGACCTCGCAGGACCCCGCGTTGTGGAGCGTGTCGTCGGGGCCCCTGTTCTCGACATCGGCGGGTCAACCCATCACCAGCAAGGTCGTCGTGGCGTCGATTCCCGGTGTCGGTTCGGTTTCCGCCTACCCGCGTGTGCTGGTCAGCTTCGGCACCGGCCAGGCCTTCCCGGCGACCCTCACCAGCCCGGCCACCTATGCGAGCACAGGCCAGGCCCTCTATGGTGTCTGGGACTGGGACATGCAGGCCTGGAACGCGATGGCTCCCGCGGGCGCGCGATACACATCGCTCGCTGGGCCGCAAAACGTAATCACCGCGTCTTCGCTGTTACAACAAAGCATCACGGCCGACGTAGCGGCCACGGCAACGACGGTGGCGCAGCGGGTTGTGAGTAGCTACCCGGTGTGCTGGCAAGGGTCCACGGCGTGCAAGGGGGTGAACAATCAGTGGGGTTGGACATTGCCGTTGCCCACCGGGAAAAACGAGCAGGTGGTCTACAACCCGGTCCTGCAGTTCGGCGTGTTTAACGTCAATACGATCATCCCCGCCGTTCAGCAGATACTGTCCTGCAGCGCAACGCCGGCCTCCGGTTACTCAATGGGCGTCTCCGTTGCGAACGGCGGTGCGACAACCAACCCGTATTTCCTTGACGCCAACGGCAAATACCTTACCGTGAACGGTACTGGGGTCAGCGGCGTCGGTTTCAGCGGGACGGGTACGTCGTCGTTTGTGTCTATCGGTAATGGCCAGTATCAGATGGTGACGCAGAGTGCGGATAACACGCCGAAAAACATTGGAGTCAACCCGAACGCCGCCGGTGTGGGCTCGCGCCTGAACTGGGTCAAGCTGCGCTAATCATGAAACGACATTCGACGTCCGTGCTCTCGAAGCGCACCACCGGCTTCACGCTGATCGAGCTGATGATCACGGTGGCGATCATCGCCATCCTGGCCCGCATCGCCTATCCGTCGTACCAGCAATACATCCTCAAATCACACCGCGCGGATGCGAAGACGGCGCTGCTGGATCTGGCGACGCGGCAAGAGCGGCTGTTCACGCTGCAGAATACCTACACCACCGTGCCGGCTTCGCTGGGCTATGCCGCCGCCAGCTTCCCGTTTGCCATCCAGTCGGGCACGCAGTCGTACTACCAGCTGTATGTCACGCTGACAGGCACGCCGGGCGGGACAGGCGCTTCAGCGCCTGGCTATTCCGCCTCGGCTGTTAACGTCGGCCCGCAGACGGCAGACGGATGCGGGGCGTACACCATCAACCAGCTCGGCGTGCAAGGCAATACCGGCATGGCCACCGGCACCACCACTGCGCAGTGCTGGTAAAAAAAAGGGCCCCGAGCGGGCCCTTTTCTTTTGCTGCAGTGGCTTCATTTACGCGCCGGCGTGGCCGCAACCTCATCCAGCACGTCGCGAAACTCCGCCAGATCCTCAAAGCTTCGGTACACCGACGCAAAGCGGATGTAGCCGATCTTGTCCAGCCGTTTGAGCTCACGCATCACCAGTTCGCCCACGCGGTCGCTGCCGATTTCCTTTTCGCCGTGGGCAAGCAGTTTTTCTTCGATGCGTGCGATGGCCTCATCAATGGCCTCGGCGGACACGGGCCGCTTGCGCAGCGCCAGGCGCATGGAATCCTTGACCTTGTTGCGGTCGTAATCGACGCGGCTGCCGTTCTTTTTGACGACGGCGGGGAAGAACAGCTCGATGCGTTCGTAGGTCGTGAAGCGGCGGTCGCAGGACTCGCAGCGGCGGCGCCGGCGCACGGTGTCGCCTTCCTCCGACATGCGGGTATCAATCACCTGGGTGGCCGCGTGGCCGCAAAACGGGCATTTCATGCCGGTCTCCTGGGAAACCCCAAAGAACGCACTTCACAAAAGAACAACGCCGCGACGGCCCAAGGCGGGCGCATCGCGGCAGGGGTAGCACTACGGGGCCGGTTGCCCGGCCACGGCTGATGAATCAGCGATAGACCGGGAAGTCGCGGGTCAGCTCGGCCACCTTGGCGCGCACGGCGGCAATGTTCGCTTCGTCATGCGGATTATCCAGCACATCGGCGATCAGGTGGGCGACCTTCACGGCCTCGGCTTCCTTGAAGCCGCGCGTGGTCATCGCCGGCGAGCCCAGGCGCACGCCCGAGGTCACGAACGGCTTTTCCGGATCGTTCGGGATGGCGTTCTTGTTGACGGTGATGTGCGCGTCGCCCAGCACCTTCTCGGCTTCCTTGCCGGTGATCTGCTTGGCGCGCAGGTCGACCAGCATCACGTGGCTTTCGGTACGGCCCGAGACGATGCGCAGGCCGCGCGCGATCAGCGTTTCGGCCATGACGCGGGCGTTCTTGACCACTTGTTCCTGGTACGCCTTGAACTCCGGCGTCAGCGCTTCCTTGAACGCCACCGCCTTGCCGGCGATCACGTGCATCAGCGGGCCGCCCTGGATGCCCGGGAAGATCGCCGAGTTGATGGCCTTCTCGTGCTCAGCCTTCATCAGGATCACGCCGCCGCGCGGGCCGCGCAGGCTCTTGTGGGTCGTCGTCGTCACGAAGTCAGCGTGCGGCACCGGGTTCGGGTACACGCCTGCGGCGATCAGGCCGGCGTAGTGAGCCATGTCGACCATGAAGTACGCGCCGATCGACTTGGCCACCTTGGCGATACGCTCGAAATCGATGCGCAGGGCGAAGGCCGATGCGCCAGCGATGATCAGCTTGGGCTTCTTCTCTTGCGCCAGGGCTTCGAGCGCGTCGTAGTCGATATCTTCCTGGGCGTTCAGGCCGTAGCTGACCACGTTGAACCACTTGCCACTCATGTTCAGCGCCATGCCGTGGGTCAGGTGGCCGCCTTCAGCCAGGCTCATGCCCATGATGGTGTCGCCCGGCTTGAGCATGGCAAAGAACACGCCCTGGTTGGCCTGCGAGCCTGAGTTCGGCTGCACGTTGGCGGCTTCGGCGCCGAACAGCTGCTTGACGCGGTCGATGGCGAGCTGCTCAACCACATCGACGTATTCGCAACCGCCGTAGTAGCGCTTGCCCGGGTAGCCCTCGGCGTACTTGTTGGTCAGCTGCGAGCCCTGCGCGGCCATCACGGCCGGGGAGGTGTAGTTTTCGGAGGCGATCAGCTCGATGTGGTCTTCCTGGCGCTGATTCTCCTTCTGGATGGCGGCGAAGACTTCGGGGTCGATCTGGTCGATCGTATAGCGGCTGCGTTCGAACATGGCGAGTGTCTGGTCTGAAACGAAACGGAAATGGCGGAGATCGGGCGAGGCGGGCGGGCTTCGGGAAACGCGCGCGGCTTGGGGCGCTGCTCCCGCCCTGACGTTCAGGCCGGTGGCAGCGGGTGTCCAAGTCACCCTGCTTCCCATTCGCTGCCCAGGCGAGCGGCAGGCGTCGTTGTGCATGACGCCAGAAACCTTGCGCTTCCTCGTGGTCGGTGCCCACTAACTAAGGGCCGCTGCTGCAGCCCCAGGATTCGCCAGTCGCGCAAGGTGGAATGGTTGCCCGCGAGTGTACGACAGCCGTATGGCCGCCGCAAGGCACGGGCGCGGCGGGGCGCACATGGCGGCGCAGCGGGCCACGGTGCTCGGTTACACTCTTGCACTTCGCTGATTGCTGTTCTTTGGCTCGGAGAGACCTCCATGATCGTATTCGTGACCGGCGCGACGGCCGGCTTTGGCGCAGCCATTGCGCGGCGTTTCGTGCGGGAAGGGCATCGCGTGATCGCGGCCGGGCGCCGCCAGGATCGCCTCGATGCGCTCAAGGCCGAGCTGGGCGATGCGCTGCTGCCGTTCATCCTGGATGTGCAGGATGCCGCCGCCGTGGCCGCGCTGCCGGGCTCGCTGCCCGAGGGCTGGCGCGAGGTCGACGTGCTGGTCAACAACGCCGGCCTGGCGCTCGGCCTGGAGCCGGCCCAGCGCGCCGACCTGACCGACTGGGATCGCATGATCGGCACCAACTGCGCCGGCCTGGTGCATATGACGCGCGCGCTGCTTCCAGGGATGGTCGAGCGCAACCGCGGCCATGTCGTCAACATCGGCTCGATCGCCGGCTCGTATCCGTATCCGGGCGGCAATGTGTACGGCGCCACCAAGGCCTTCGTGCGCCAGTTTTCGCTGAACCTGCGCGCCGACCTGACCGGTACCCGCGTGCGTGTGTCGAACATCGAGCCCGGCCTGTGCTCCGGCACCGAATTCTCGAACGTGCGTTTCAAGGGCGATGACGGCCGCGTCGACAAGGTCTATGAGGGCACCGAGGCGCTCACCGCCGACGACATCGCCGAGACGGTTTACTGGATGGCCGCGCTGCCGGCGCATTTCAATGTCAACGCGATCGAGATCATGCCCGTTTGCCAGTCGTTCACCGCCACGAGCGTGACGCGGAACCTCGCCTGAGGCAATTTGGAGCAAACCGCAAGCCATCGTCCGGTCGGGCGATGGCCGGCTGTCATTTAACCCTTGGTAAAATCCGAGGATGTCCACTTTTGACTGGAACCTGCGCGTGTATTGGGAAGATACCGACGCAGGCGGCGTGGTGTTCTACGCCAACTACCTGAAATTCTTCGAGCGCGCCCGCACCGAGTGGCTGCGCGCATTGGGGGTCGACCAGCTGGCGCTGGCTGACACGACCGGGGCCATCTTCGTGGTGCGTAGCACCGCTGTGGACTACCGCGCACCCGCCCGCCTGGACGACCTGTTGCAGATCCGTTCGCGTATGGAACGGGTCGGACCGGCATCGGTCCAATTTGCCCAGGAAGGCTGGCGCGGCGACGTCCTGCTCGCCTCGGGCACGATTCGTGTTGGATGTGTCGATCGGCTCACCTTCCGTCCGACCCCGATTCCCGCTCCCGTACTCGCAACCATCAAAGCTGCCGCATGAATCCCGTCGAGGTCACACAAGATCTGTCGATCGTCTCGCTGGTGCTGCACGCCAGCGTCCTGGTCCAAGCCGTCATGGCGTTGCTGCTGGTGATGTCCCTGTTCTCCTGGACATACATCTTCCGCAAGGCCTTCGCGCTGCGCGCCGCGCGCGCCAAGACCGAATCCTTTGAACGCGATTTCTGGGCCGGCGGCGATCTGCAGGCGCTGTATCAGAGCGCGGCCAACAACCGCCACCACACGGGTGCGCTGGAGCGCATCTTTGAAGCCGGCATGCGCGAATTCCTCAAGGGGCGCGAGCAGCAGCGTGGCGTCGGCGACCCCAGCGCGATTCTCGACGCCTCGCGCCGGGCCATGCGCGCCGCCTACCAGCGCGAGATGGATTCGCTCGAATCACACCTGCCGTTCCTGGCCTCGGTCGGTTCGGTCAGCCCGTATATCGGCCTGTTCGGCACCGTGTGGGGGATCATGAACGCCTTCCGCGGCCTGTCCAACGTGCAGCAGGCGACACTCTCTGCCGTGGCGCCGGGCATTGCCGAGGCGCTGGTGGCCACGGCCATCGGCCTGTTCGCGGCCATTCCGGCGGTGATCGCCTACAACCGCTACGCCACCGAGATGGACCGCCTGGCCAACCGCTTCGAGAGCTTCATCGAAGAGTTCTCGAACATTCTCCAGCGCCAGGCGGCGCGCTGAGGGCCGCAACAGCATGGCAACCATCCAGCGAACGCGCCGCCCCCGGCGGGCCAAGGCCGACATCAACGTGGTGCCCTACATCGACGTGATGCTGGTGCTGCTGGTTATCTTCATGGTGGCCGCGCCGGTGGTGAACCCGGGCGTGGTCAACCTGCCGACGGTCGCCAACGCCACACCGCAGCAGACGCAGCCGCCCATCGTCGTGACCATCAAGGCCGACGGCACGCTGCTTGCTCGTATCAAGTCCAGTTCAGGCGCCACCGAGCAGAAGCTGGCCAACAACCAGGAGCTGCGCGCCTTCGTCAAGCAGCGTACGGATGAAAACCCGGAGCAACCGGTCGTCATCGCGGCCGACAAGACGGTGCAGTACGACAAGGTGCTGACGGTGATGAGCGTGCTCAAGGGCGACGGCGTCAAGCGCGTCGGTCTGATGGTGAAGTCGCAATGAGCGCCCACGTGTGCATGATCGTGAACGCCCGCGAGGCGGTCTGACCGGCATGGCTACGACCTCGGTGCAACGCTACGAACCCGTCCGCGAGCGCGGCACGCTGCGGGCGTTCAGCTTGGCGGTGCTGATGCACCTGCTATTGCTGGCGTTCCTGTACTTTGGCGTGAAGTGGCAGAGCAGCACGCCGCGCGGCGAAGAAGCCGAGCTGTGGGACGAGCAGGCGGTGCAACAGGCGATCCAGGCCATACCGGCACCTGAGCCGAAGCCGGAGCCCGTCATCAAGGCGCCGCCGGCCAAGGTGGAAGAGGAAGCGGACATCGCACTGGAGCAGGCCAAGCGCAAGCGTGAGCAGGAAGCTGCCGCCGCGCGTGAAGCCGAACTGGCCCGCCGCGCCGCCGAGGAGCGCGAGGAAACCAAGCGCCAGGCGCTGCTGAAGCAGCAGAAGGAGCAGCAGGCTCACCAGACGGAACTGCAGCGCAAGGCCCAGGCCGAACAGCAGGCCAAGGAAAAGGCCGCTGCCGAAGCGCAGGCGCGCAAGGAAGCGCAACTGCAAGCCCAGGCAGAGGCCAAGCAGAAGGCCAAGGCTGCGGCCGAAGCCAAGGCCAAAGCCGATTCGGAGCGCAAGGCGACGGAAGCCAAGTCGAACGCGCAGCGCAATGCCAACCTGCAGCACCTGCAGGCCATGGCTGGCGGTGCGGGGACGGGCGCGGTGTCGGGCTCTGGCGGCGGCGTCGGTACCGGCATGGGCACCGGCGGTACGGCGTCGGCGGGCTATGCCGAGCGCGTGCGTGCCAAGGTCAAGCCGAACATCGTGTTCGACCCCGAGGCCGTCAGCGGCAATCCGACCGCGGTGGTGGCGGTACAGATGGCGCCGGACGGTTCGATCATGTCGCGCCGACTGACCAAGTCGAGCGGCAACGGTGCCTACGACGAGGCCGTGCTGCGCGCGGTGGACCGCTCCGACCCGCTGCCACGCGACACCAATGGCAAAGCGCCGTCGAGCGTCACCCTGACGTTCCGGCCCAAGGAATAACGCGCTGGCACTGCAGCGGCGGTGCCGGCACCCAGTTCAACGATTCGACTACGGACAAGGAAGATGATGCGCAAGATGTGGATTCCGATGCTCCGTCGCGCAGCACAAGCGTGGCTTCTGACGATGGCCTGCGTGGGCGTGGCCCATGCCCAGCTCAATGTGGAGATCTCCGGCGTCGGCTCCAGCCAATACCCCATCGCCATCGCCCACTTCCAGGGCGAGCAGCAGGCCCAGCAGAACATCACCGCCATCGTCCGTGCTGACCTGGCGCGCAGCGGCCGCTTCTCGAACGTCGACGTGGCCGGCGCCGTGGTGCCGGAGACCCCGGCCCCGGACCTGGGGGCGTGGAAGAGCAAGGGCGCCGCCGCCTTCGTGGGCGGCACCGTCACGCGCAACGGCGACCGCTATGACATCCGCTTCCGCCTGTACGACACCGCCAAGGGCGAGAGCCTCGGCGGCCTGTCGCTCACGCGCGGCGAAGGCCAGTTGCGCCTGGCTGCGCACGAGATTGCCGATTACATCTACCAGAAGCTGATGGGCGAGCGCGGGGTGTTCGCGACGCGCCTGTCCTACGTGGCCAAGGTCGGCCGCCGCTTCCAGCTGCAGATTTCCGATTCGGACGGCGCCAACCCGCAGATCGCGCTGACCAGCAACGAGCCGATCATCTCGCCGTCGTGGTCGCCGGATGGCTCCAAGGTCGCGTACGTGTCGTTCGAGAGCAAGAAGCCGGTGGTGTACGTGCATGACCTGGTGGCCGGGCGTCGCACCGTCATCTCGAACCAGAAGGGCAACAACTCGGCGCCGGCGTGGTCGCCGGATGGCCGCCGCGTGGCGGTGGCCCTGTCGCGTGATGGCAATACGCAGATCTACATGGTCAACGCCGACGGCTCGGGCCTGCATCGCCTCACGCGCAGCAGCGCGATCGACACCGAGCCGGCCTTCTCGCCGGATGGCCGCTCGATCTACTTCACCAGCGACCGCGGCGGCGCGCCGCAGATCTACCGCATGTCGGCCGAAGGCGAGGGCGACAGTGGAGCCCAGCGCGTGACCTTCAAGGGCGGCTACAACGTCAGCCCGCGCATTTCGCCCGATGGCAAGCTGCTGGCCTACATTTCGCGGGTGGGCGGCGCGTTCAAGCTGTATGTGCAGGACATGTCCAACGGCGATGTGACCGGGCTGACGGACACGTCCTACGATGAGTCGCCGAGCTTTGCCGCCAACGGCAAGTTCATCCTGTATTCGACCCGCGTGGGCGGGCGAACCGTGCTGGCCGCGGTGTCGACCGATGGCCGCACGCGTCAGGTACTTTCTCTCCAGGCTGGCGAAGTGCGTGAGCCAGCATGGGGTCCTTTCATGCAATAACGCATCCTTCAGGAGAAATCGGACATGTCCAAGTCCCAAACCATGATCAAACTGGCGGCCATCGCCGCACTGCTGGCCCTGGGTGCCTGCAGCTCGGGCGTCAAGCTCGATGACACCGCAAAGAACGCCACGGGTGGCGCCAACGCCGGTGGCGATGCAAACAAGGTGGCCACGGTCGACGTGACCCGTGATGAGCTGACCGATCCGAACAGCCCGCTGGCCAAGCGCAGCGTGTACTTCGACTTCGACAGCTACTCCGTCAAGTCGGAATACCAGGGCCTGCTGACCCAGCACGCGCGCTACCTGCAGTCGCACGGCCAGCGCAAGGTGCTGATCCAGGGCAACACCGACGAGCGCGGCACCAGCGAGTACAACCTGGCCCTGGGCCAGAAGCGTGCCGAGGCCGTGCGCCGCGCCCTGTCGTCGATGGGCGTGCCTGAAGGCCAGATGGAAGCCGTGAGCCTGGGCAAGGAAAAGCCGCAAGCCACGGGCCACGACGAAGAGTCGTGGGCACAGAACCGCCGCGGCGACATCGTTTACTGATCGCGCTTGCTGATCAGCGACGTGTGAAGTGGAACGCGCCGGCCGCGAGAGCGTGGCCGGCGTTCTTACGTGTGTGATGACATGAATACGATGATGAAACAGCGCGCTTGTGGGGCCATGCGTCGGGCCATCCTGATGGCGACGCTTGTCGCGAGTGGCGCCCTGACCCTGGCCGGTCCGGCGGCAGCGGGTGTGTTTGACGACGATGAGGCGCGCCGCGCCATCATCGACATGCGCGAGAAGTTCAACAACTTCCAGTCGACGGCTGCCCAGCGCATCGATCAGAACGGCAAGAACATGATCGACGCGCAGAACCAGATCGAGACGCTGCAGTCCGAGGTGGCGCGCCTGCGCGGCCAGAACGAGGTGCTGCAGAACCAGGTCGATACGCTGACCAAGCAGCAGAAGGACTACTACGCCGACCTCGATGCGCGCCTGAAGAAATTCGAGCCGCAGCAGGCCACGGTGGAGGGCCGCGAAGGCATGGTCCAGCCCGGCGAGAAGGACGAATACGACGCCGCGCTCAAGATCTTCCAGACCGGCAACTTCAAGGGCGCGGGCAACCAGTTCTCGGCGTTCCTGAAGAAGTACCCGCAGAGCCCGTACGTGCCGCTGGCGCAGTTCTGGCTGGGCAACGCCCTGTATGCGCAGCGCGACTACAAGGGCTCGACCACCGTGCTGGAGGGCATGGCGCGCGCCAACCCGCAGCACCCGAAGGCGGCCGATGCGCTGCTGCAGGTGGCGACCAACCAGGGCGAGTCGGGCCAGAAGGCCGCGGCACGCAAGACGCTGGAGACCGTGGTGGCGCAGTATCCGGGCTCGGAGCAGGCCAAGACCGCCGCCAGCCGCCTGAAGACGATGCGCTGATCCGCACCGCTTCCTTTCGTATTGACGCCCGCCCGTGTTCGCACCGGCGGGCGTTTTTCATGGCGGGCCACACATGCCGGGTATGCGTGCGCGCGGGCACGGGTAGGGCGGCGGCGCGCTAAAATGCGAGCCTTCCATCGATCGATCCGCAAGGCTTTCCCCATGAAAAAACGCGCCATCGTCCTGCTCTCCGGCGGGCTGGACTCCGCCACCGTGCTCGCCATGGCCAAGGCTGACGGCTTCGACACCTATGCGCTGTCGATGCGCTATGGCCAGCGCCATTCGTCCGAGCTGGACGCGGCCAAGAAGGTGGCGGCCGCGCTGGGCGCCGTGCGTCACGAGATCGTCGATCTAGACCTGCGCAAGTTCGGTGGCTCGGCGCTGACCGACGACACGCTGGCGGTGCCGACCGAGGGCGTGCACGAGGGCATCCCCATCACCTACGTGCCGGCGCGTAACACCATCATGCTGTCGCTGGCGCTCGGCTGGGCCGAGGCCGTGGGCGCGCGCGACCTGTTCTTCGGCGCCAACGCGGTCGACTACTCCGGCTATCCGGATTGCCGCCCCGAATACGTGGCCGCCTATGAGACGCTGGCGAACCTGGCCACGAAGGCCGGCGTGGAGGGCGATCGCTTCCGCGTCAACGCGCCCATCATCGCCATGACCAAGGCGGAGATCATCCAGGCCGGCGCGCGCCTGGGCGTCGACTACAGCCTGACCGTGTCGTGCTACCAGGCCGACGATGAAGGCCGCGCCTGTGGCGTCTGCGATTCGTGCCGCATCCGCCGGGCCGGCTTCGAGGCCGCGGGCGTGCCCGATCCCACCCGTTACGTTTGATCCTGCGCGCGACGCCAATGCCTGACATCGATCTTCATGCGCTGTCCCACACCGTGCTGTGGGCAACCTTCGCGCTGACTTTCCTCTTCGGTGCCCTCCTGCAGCGTACGCACTTCTGCACCATGGGCGCGGTGTCCGACGCCGTCAACATCGGCGACTGGAACCGCCTGCGCATGTGGGTGCTGGCCATCGGCGTGGCGATGATCGGCACCGGCGTGCTGAGCTGGCTGGGCCTGATTGATACCAGCAAGACGATCTACACCGCCAGCCGGCTGCTGTGGCTGTCGGCGCTGGTGGGCGGGCTGCTGTTCGGCTTCGGCATGGTGCTGGGCTCGGGCTGCGGCAGCAAGACGCTGGTGCGCATCGGCGGCGGTAACCTGAAGTCGGTGGTGGTGTTCGTCTTCCTCGGGTTGTCGGCGTATATGACGCTCAAGGGTGTGTTTGGCGTGGTGCGCGTGGCCACCGTGGACAGTGTCGCGGTGGCGCTGCCGACCCCGCAGGATCTGCCGAGCGTGCTTGGCCACGCGCTGTCGGTGGAGGTACGCACGCTGCGCCTGGCACTGGCGCTGGTGATCGGTGGGGCCTGCGCACTGTGGGCGCTGCTGGGTCGCGACTTCCGCACGCGCGACAACCTGGCGGGCGGCATTGGCGTCGGGCTCATCATCGTGGCCATGTGGTACGTGTCGGGCCACCTCGGCTACGTGGCCGAAGATCCGAACACGCTGGAAGAGGCCTTCGTCGCCACCAACAGCGGGCGCATGGAGGCGCTGAGCTTCGTGGCGCCGGTGTCGTACACGCTGGAGTGGCTGATGTTCTTCAGCGATACGTCGAAGGTGCTGACGGTCGGCATCGTGAGCGTGCTGGGCGTGATTGCCGGCTCGGCCATGGTGGCGCTGGCGAGCGGCACGTTCCGCTGGGAGGGCTTTGCCAATGCCGAGGACACCGGCAACCACATTGTCGGCGGCGTGCTGATGGGCGCGGGCGGCGTGACGGCGCTGGGCTGCACGATCGGGCAGGGGCTGTCGGGCGTGTCGACCCTGGCGATCGGCTCGTTCATTGCGCTGGCCGGCATCCTGATCGGCGCGGTGCTGGCGTTCCGCTACCAGATGTGGCGACTGGAGCGCGTGGCCTGATGTGCGTTGACAGGATTGCGGGCATCTGCCTATAATCGTCGTCTTTGGGGTCTTTAGCTCAGTCGGTAGAGCAGTAGACTTTTAACCTGTTGGGTGCGCGAGACGCACAAGCCTAAGAGTAAGCGCCTACAAGGGTTTCCGACCAATTGGCGGTTCTTCTCAAGGCCCTAAAATTCGTTAAGCTACGTATAGGCTACAGATTTTAGGTGGCTGTACCCGGTAGTTTGTTGTACTTCGAAGTCGAAAGTTTTTCGGGATGGTAACTCAGTTGGTTAGAGTATCTGACTTTTAATCAGAGAGTCGAGGGTTCGAGTCCCTCCCATCCCACCATAAAATCAAGGGCTTAGCGCATGCTAAGCCCTTGTTCATTTGGGCTGCGTTTCTGTTAAGCTACAAAAACTACTCATTAG
>Ga0207885_100024_pt1 | contig 240888 bp, 246 predicted proteins | sample LinPmetageLP31_FD_184047 | JGI IMG/M metagenome (GOLD analysis project Ga0207885, IMG submission 184047) | Marine viral communities from the Pacific Ocean - LP-31 (SPAdes) | ecosystem: Environmental > Aquatic > Marine > Oceanic | place: Pacific Ocean | collected 2009-08-23 | reverse complement strand
ACAATTCGATGCGCTGTCGCGCCTGTCTGGCCTGTTCGCCGATCGAGTCCGCGGCTTGCCGGTGATTCTCGCCTTTCACGGCGAATCCCGCGAGGCCGAGCGCCTCGGATATGTCGCACGGGAGGTTGCGGCGCGGACGATGCGGGTGCTTCGCGTCGCCTTCCTGTCCTCGGCGTCGCTGGAATTTTTCGCCGCGCTGTCGGTGGCGTTGGTCGCGGTCTATGCCGGGTTTGCTTTGCTTGGGCAGTTGCCCTTTCATGCTCCCGAACGGCTCGATTTGGTGCGCGCATTCTTCGTGCTGGCGCTGGCCCCGGAATTTTACGCGCCGATGCGCCGCCTCGCTGCTGCCTATCACGACCGACAGGCGGCCGAGACCGCCAGTGCACGGCTGGCCGCGCTCGATGCGGCGGCCATGCCGCCTGTAAGGGAAGGTCTTGCGGTGGTGGCGGCCCCGGCGATCGCGTTCGACCACATCACCATCCGTTACCCGGGGGAGGAACGCGATGCGGTCGGCGACTTGTCGATCGATATTCGGCCGGGCGAGATCGTCGCGCTGGTCGGGCCCTCGGGAAGCGGCAAAAGCAGTTTGCTGCACCTGTTGCTTGGGCTGGTTCCGGCGCAGGAGGGTCAGGTTACCATCGATGGCAAGCCGCTTCTGGAGATCGGCAGCGTCGCCCCTTTCGCGGCCTGGGCGGGGCAGGCTCCGCTCATGCTCGCGGGGTCGATTGCCGACAATATCCGGCTGGGACGCGCGGATGCGGCACCCGCCGAGGTCGCGGCGGTGGCGGCGGCGGTCGGGCTGGAGGATGCCCTGGCGCGGCGCGTCGGTGGGCTCGAGGAGCGGCTCGATCATCGCGGTGGCGGCTTGTCGGGCGGCGAGCGCCGTCGCATCGGGGTGGCGCGCGCGCTGCTGAAGGACGCGCCGCTCCTGCTGCTGGACGAGCCGACCGCCCATCTTGACCACGCCGCCGAGGCCGCGCTGATCGCCGTCATTGCCCGTGCCTGTGTCGGGCGTACTGTTATTATCGCGACGCACAGCGCCGCGCTGGCCGCACTTGCTGATCGCATCGTCGATCTCGGGGGTGTTGCGTGAACGGCACGTTGAAAGATTTGCTGGCCGACCGTCCACGCACCGAACGACAAGCGGTTCGCCGCGCCGTTCTGTGTGCTGCCTTGGTGGCGGTCGCCTCGGTCGCGCTGCTCGCCTTATCGGGGTGGTTCCTCACGGCGGCGGCGCTCGCGGCGGGGGCCGGGACGGCGCTGGCGTTTAATTACATGCTGCCCAGTGCCGCGATCCGGCTGTTTGCGATCGTGCGGACCGGTGCGCGCTATGGCGAAAGGCTCGCCAGCCATGATGCGGCCCTGTCGGCGATTGCGCGGGTGCGCCCGGCGCTGTTCGCCGCGCTCGCGGCGACACCGGTGGCGCGCGCGCTGAGCCTGTCGACCGGGGAAGCCTCCACCCGTTTGGTGCAGGATGCGAGTGCGATCGAAACGGCGCTGGTGCTGCGATCGGGTACAGTCGGCGGGGCCGTGGCGATCCTGTCGGGCGGAGCCTTGATCGCGCTCGCCGGCCCGCTTCCGGTCGTCGCCGTCGCGCTGGTCGCGGTCCTGCTGTACGCGGCGATCTGGACGGTGTCGCGCGAGCTCGAGGCCAGCGGAAGTGCGCTGTTGCGCGAGGCGGAACGGCTAAAGGCCCAGACCGCCGCTCTGGTCGAGGGCGCGGCCGAGCTGCGCTGTTATGCGCTGGAAGATTGGGCCGTGGCGCGCATCGTCGACGGCGGCACCGCACTCGCCGCCGCCCAACGGCGCGACAGCGATGTGCGTGCGTGGATCGAGGTGGCGTCGCCGGTTGCGATCGGGGGTGGGGCGGCGTTGGCGCTGGTCTTGGCGGCACCCCAAGGGGCGGCGATCGCTGCCTTGGCCGCGCTGGCGGCGGCGATGGCGCTTGACGGCCTGGCACCCGCGATCCGGCAAGTGACGCAAGCGCGCGCCGCGCACGCCGCTTATGCTCGGCTCGGCGCGTTGCTCGAGGACGCCCCCCGGACCACCGTACCAACGGTCGCGCTGAAACCAGACCTGATCCTTCGCGGTACGCCGATTGCGCCGCCAGCGCGGATTGCGCTGCGGGGGGTGTCAGGTAGCGGCAAGTCCAGCCTGGTCGAACGGTTGGTCGGGCTGCGTACCCCGATCGCGGGCGAAGTGGCGCTGGGCGGGGTCGATATCGCTTTGCTGCCCGCGACCACGTTGCGAGCGTCGTTCGCGTGGCTGCCGCAGGATGCGGCACTGCTGGCGGGGACGGTGCGCGACACGCTGTTGCTGGCGCAGGCCGATGCGCCGGATGCGGCGTTGTGGGAAGCGCTGGAGGATGCCGCCTTTGCGGAGCGGGTGCGCGCCATGCCGCAGGGGCTGGATAGCTGGATCGGCGACAATGGGGCGAGTCTGTCCGGCGGTGAACGGCGGCGGTTGGCGCTTGCGCGGGCGTATCTCAAGCCCGCGCCGTGGCTGCTGCTGGACGAGCCGACCGAGGGCCTCGACTCCGTCACCGCACGGATCGTTCTCGAACGGTTGGACGATCGGTTACGGCGGCGCGGGCAGGGGCTGCTGATCGTGAGCCATGCGCCGCTGACACCGGCGCTGGCGCTGGATGGTGAAATTATGCCCGCTTCGCGGACCGCGGCTTCAGACCATAGGGGCGTGCTGTTCGTCGGCTGAAATCTCGCTAGGGTGTCGGTTGGAGGGGATCGATGACCCGATGAGATTGCGGTGGTTGGCGATTGTTGGGCTGTTGGCGATGAGCGCCTGCTCGCGGGCTCCAGCGGGCGCGCCCGTTCAACACGCGTGTGCCACGTTCGCGCCCGGAGCGATGCGCTGGATTCCGGCGGGGCGCTTCGTCCAGGGGGAAGATCCGCATTATCCTGAAGAAGGACCGCCACGCACCGTCACCGTGCCCGGCTTCTGGATCGACACGCATGAGCTGACCAACGCCGAATTCGCCACCTTCGTGAGGGCGACCGGCTATCGCACGATGGCGGAACGGAGACCGCCGGTTCTGCCGGGCGCGCCGCCCGAGATGCGGGTCCCGGGGTCGGCGGTGTTCGCGGTCCCGTCCGGCGACGATCCGCGCTGGTGGCGGTGGGTGGTGGGGGCGACGTGGCAACATCCGGCGGGCCCGAACGAATCGATTGTCGGCAAGGGTACGACTCCCGTCGTCCAGATCGCCTATGAAGATGCCGAGGCCTATGCGCGCTGGGCGGGCAAGGCCCTGCCGACCGAAGCGCAATGGGAATATGCCGCGCGGGGTGGCCAGCCTGCTTTGCCCGAACCGATCGACGCGCACGGCACGCCGACCGCCAATTACTATCAAGGCGTGTTCCCGGCCCGCGATCTTGGCATCGATGGCTATCGCGGTCGCGCGCCGGTCGGATGCTTCCCTGCCAACGGCTATGGCCTGTACGACATGATCGGCAATGTGTGGGAATGGACCAGCGGGGTTGCCGACGGCGACCGGCGTGTGATCAAGGGCGGGTCGTATCTATGTGCCGCCAATTATTGCGCGCGCTACCGCCCGGCGGCACGGCAATTTCAGGAATTGGGGCTCGGCACCGATCATATCGGTGTGCGGCTGGTCGACAATCGCCGCGCGCCGCCGGGTTGATCGACGCGGACCGCAGGCCTGCTCAATCGTCGATATGGGCGAGGATCGCTTCGATGAGCCGCACCACCACGGCGCGGGCCTCGGCAATGGTCAATTCCTGGTCGTGCCGCAACAAGCGCCATGTCTGAAAGCTGAGCGGCACATTCAGCGCATCGACGAGCGTGGTGTCGGCAAGGACGTGCGGCGGCAGCACCGCTTCGAGCGAGCTGCGCTCCAGCCGCAGCATGCGGCGATAATCCTGCATCAGGAATTCCGACTGGAAGCGTTTGATATTGGCCGAGATACGGAAGGGCAGGATTGCCTCGAAGACGAGCGCGCGACGTTGAGTGATTTCCAGCAGCCGGTCGCGCCAGCTCGCCCCCGTCAAGGGTTTGAGCGCCATCGGCAAGACCTGTGCTTCGATGACCTGGGACATTTCGCTGTAGAGCGTGTCCATATCGGCAAAGTGCCGGAACACAGACCGCAAGCCGACACCGGCGGTTTCGGCGACGCGCGCAGCGCTCGGGGCGATATCGCCTTTGCCGACGAGATGGAGCATCGCGGCGACGATCTTGGCGCGGCTGTTTTCACTGCGCGCACGGCGCCCGTCGGCTGCTGAGTTGTCTTTTGGTCCAGAGACCGGCGTCATACTGCGCTTCATATCCACGTGGTGCGCTTATCCCTCCGATCCACCTCGGTCTATTGTCCTCCCAATGTGGCATTGAATGTGTCATAATTTTGTCGCAGGCTCAACCGCAACGACATACGCCCAAGGGAGGAGGGTGGCCGAATGCGCAAATACGGGAAGTGGACGTTGGCCGTTGCCCTGATTGGCCTTGTCGGGATGACGCTGGTCAGCCTCTTCCAGCGGCAAATCGCGACCGCCATGCTGGCGTGGATTGTCGATGCGCGGGTGGGGCGAGACGGTACCGAGACATTGCCGGATGGACTGCATGTCGCGTTGTGCGGAACGGGTTCGCCTTTGCCCGATCCGACCCGGGCGGGGCCGTGTTCGGTGGTGATCGCGGGGAAGCACCTTTTCGTGGTCGATATCGGGGAAGGCGGCGCACGCACGATCGTTGGGATGGGTTTGCCGATCGGGCGAATTGAGGGGCTGTTCCTGACGCATTTCCATTCGGATCATATCGACGGACTCGGTCCGTTGATGTTGCAAAGCTGGATCGCGAGCTCCGCCACGTCTCCGCTACCGGTGCACGGTCCGGTCGGAGTGGAGGCGGTAGTGGCGGGATTCGATGCGGCCTATGCGACCGACTCACGGTATCGCACCGCGCATCATGGTGCCGGCGTCGCACCCCCGAGCGGCGCAGGTGCGGTGGCGATTCCGTTCGCCATGCCCAAGCCCGATGCGCCCGAGGTCGTGTTCGCACATGATGGGCTGCGGGTTACCGCCTTCTGCGTCGATCATGGCCCGGTTCGCCCAGCGGTCGGCTATCGCTTCGACTATAAAGGCCGTTCGGTTGTATTCAGCGGGGATACGGGGCCAAGCGCATCGCTGGTTGCGGCGGCCAAGGGAGCGGACCTGCTGGTCCATGAGGCCTTGCAGCCGCGGCTGGTCGGCTTGTTGACCGCTGCGCTTGAGCGGAACCATCGCTACAATCTGGCGCAAGTCACGCGCGATATTCGCAACTATCACACGACACCCGAGCAGGCTGCGGATGCTGCGAAAGCCGCCGGAGTAAAGCGGCTGGTGCTCAACCATATTGTACCGCCATTGCCTTTGCGCTTCGCCTATCCAGCGTTTCTGGGCGACTCCGCGCGACATTTTGCGGGGCCGATCACGGTGGGCGAGGACGGGATGCTGTTCAGCTTGTCCGCTGGCACGACCACCATCGCGCAAAGCCGGCTCGAGTGAGGCGGGCGGCGCGACGGGGGCTGGCGACGGCGCTGGCCTTGCTGGCGCTTCCCGCCGTGGGTGCTCCGCCCGCGCCCCGCCCCAATATCGTCCTGCTGGTGGCGGACGATTGGGGCTATACGGACATTGGCAGCTTCGGCAGCGAGATTCGCACCCCCAATATTGATGCGCTCGCCGCGCACGGCGTCCGCTTCGCCAATTTCCACGTCGCCGGATCGTGCGCTCCCACCCGCGCTATGTTGCAGACCGGCGTCAGCAGCCACCGCGCCGGGCTCGGCAACATGCCCGAAACCATTCCGCCCGAGCATATCGGCAAACCGGGTTATAACACCGTGCTCAACCACCATGTGGTGACGTTGGCGGAGGTGCTGCACCAGGCGGGCTATCGCACCTATCTCACCGGCAAATGGCATTTGGGCAAGGCGAGCGACGGGCTGCCGACCGCGCGTGGTTATGACCATGCCTTTTCGCTGGCGGATGCCGGGGCGGACAATTTCGAGCAGAAGCCGATCGCCGGGCTCTATGACAAGGCCGACTGGACCGAGGACGGTAGACCCGCCACCTTGCCGACGCCGTTTTATTCCTCGACCTTCATCGTCGATACGATGCTGCGCTACATCGATGCCGGGCGGGGATCGGGCAAGCCGTTCTTCGCCTCGGTCAATTTCCTGGCCAACCACATTCCGGTGCAAGCGCCCGACGCGTACATCGCGCGCTATGCCCATGCCTATGATGGCGGTTGGCGCGCTTTGCGCGCGGCGCGGCAGGCGCGGGCAATCGCCATGGGGCTGGTTCCACCGGAAACGCGCGCGGCGGTGATGCGCTCGACCGCCGACTGGAACCGGCTGTCGCCCGATCAACGCCATGCGGCGGCCCGGGCGATGGCGGCTTATGGCGGGATGGCGGAGGCGGCCGATCATGAGATCGGGCGTTTGATCGATCATCTGAAGGCGACGGGTGCGTATGACAATACGATCTTCGTGTTCCTGTCCGACAATGGCCCGGAACCGACCGACCCGCGCGGGCGGCTGCTCAACCGGCTGGTGCTCGGGCTGCTGCGCGATTTCGCGCCCGACCATCAGGGCGAGCGCGGCACGTTGACCGCGATTGGGCCGAGTTGGGCAAGTGCCGCCGCCGCGCCGCTTGCGGGCTACAAGTTTTCGGCCGGAGAAGGTGGCTTGCGCGTGCCGCTGATCGTGAGCTGGCCCGGTAATCCTGCGATGCGCAGCGGCACGATCGTTGGCGGCTTCACGCATGTTACCGATATTGCGCCCACCTTGCTTGCGCTGGCCGGGGTGCCCGCGCAGACCGGGCACTTTGCCGGGCGGGCGGTGGAGCCGATGGTTGGGTTCAGCCTGGCTGATATGCTGCTGGGCCGACGCACCAATGTGCATGGCGATACGCCGCTTGGCTATGAGCTATCGGGCAATGCGGCGTTGTTCCGCGGCGACTATAAGCTCGTCAGGAACCTGCCGCCGCTCGGCGACGGTCGCTGGCAGCTGTTCGACATCACGCATGATCCCGGCGAGACACACGATCTGTCGACCGAGCAACCCGATCGTTTCATCGGCATGCGCCGCGATTACGACGCCTTTGCCCGGCGCGATCAGGTGCTGCCAATGCCCGCCGGTTACACCGCCGACCAGCAGATCAGCGACAATGCCCTTCGGTATTGGTTGCCCAGGCTCCTCCCGGCGGTGCTGGGGGTCGCGGCGGCGGCGTTCGCAGTCGGCGTCGTACTTTGGCGTCGACGTCGTCGTGCCGCGATCAAAGCGCGCTAGCGCTCGCGCGTCGCGGCGAAGGTGACCTTGGGATAGCGGTCCGCGACATAGCCGACGTCCCAGGCCGTCTTCGCAAGGTACACGGGATTGCCGTCGCGATCCTTCGCCATGGAGGTGCGATTCAAGTCCATGAACGCCTTGAGGTCGGCCGGATCGGCTGCGGACACCCAACGCGCGGTATCATAAGGGGCCATTTCGAGCCCGGCATCGACCTTATATTCGGCCTCGAGCCGCGAGAGCAGCACTTCGAGCTGGAGCTGCCCGACCACGCCGATGATCCAGTTCGAGCCGATTTCGGGGTAGAAGACCTGCGTCACGCCTTCCTCGGCCATGTCGTCGAGCGCCTTGCGGAGCTGCTTGGTCTTGGTCGGATCCTTCAGCGCAACGCGGCGCAGGATTTCCGGCGCGAAATTGGGGAGCCCCGTGAAGCGCACGTCGGCGCGTTCGGACAGCGTGTCGCCCACCCGCAAGGTGCCGTGGTTGGGGATGCCGATGATGTCGCCCGGAAACGCCTCATCGGCCAGTTCGCGTTCGCGCGCGAAGAACAGGATCGGCGAATGGATCGCGATCGGCTTGCCGTGGCCGGTCGGCGTCAGCTTCATGCCGCGCTTGAAGGTGCCCGAACACAGCCGCATGAAGGCGATGCGGTCGCGGTGGTTGGGGTCCATATTGGCCTGGACCTTGAACACGAACCCGGTGACATCGGCGCGCTCAGGCAGCACTTGGGCGGGCTCTGCGGGTTGCGGGCGTGGGCCGGGCGCATGGCGACCGAGCGCGTCGATCAGCTCGGCGACGCCAAAGTCCTTCAATGCCGAGCCGAAATAGACCGGGGTCTGGTCGCCCGCGCGATACGCCTCGACATCGAAGGCACCATAGCCGCCAAGCGCGAGCTCGGCCTCGTCGCGCAGCGTCGCGAGGCCGTTTGCGCTCAGCACGCCTTCCAGCGCGGGATCGTCTAGCCCGGTGAAACGCCTCGCCTTGCCCATGAATTCGCGGCTCGGCCCCTCGGGCTGGCTCAGCGCATTGGCGTGGAAATCGTAAATGCCTTCGAAATCGCTGCCCATGCCGACCGGCCAGCTCATCGGCGTGACGTCAAGCTGGAGCATCTCGGCCACTTCGTCGAGCAATTCGAACGGCGGGCGTCCCTCGCGATCGACCTTGTTGACGAAGGTGATGATCGGCACCGAGCGCAAGCGGCAGACCTCGAACAATTTGCGCGTCTGCGCCTCGATACCGCGCGCCGCGTCGATCACCATCACGGCGGAATCGACGGCGGTCAGCGTGCGATAGGTATCTTCCGAGAAATCCTCGTGGCCCGGCGTGTCGAGCAAGTTGAAGGTAAGGCCACCCATGCCTTCGATCTCGCGCTCGAAGGTCATCACCGAGGAGGTGACCGAAATGCCGCGCTGCTGCTCAATCTTCATCCAGTCCGAGCGCGCACGCCGGTTTTGCCCGCGCGCCTTGACCTCGCCCGCCAAATGGATCGCACCGCCGAACAGCAACAGCTTTTCGGTCAGCGTGGTCTTGCCCGCGTCGGGGTGGGAAATGATCGCGAAAGTGCGGCGGTCGGAAGTGTGATTCATCGCCGCGCTGTAGCGCTTCAGGCCTCCAACGTCACCTGCATCGCGCAGCGCCATGTCGCAGCCGGTGCGATGGTGACGATGCCGGGTTTCTCACGGATGTCGCCGGTGAAGCCCTCGGGGTCGGCGATGCCGTGCCATGGCTCGATACAGACGAAGGCGGCACCAGGTTTGGTCCAGATGCCGAGCATCGGCGTGTCGGGGAAATCAACGCGGAGCTGTGGGCCGGTCGAGGCACCATAACGGACGCTTTGCGAATGGACCGGATCCCAGATCAGCGCGTCCTGGGTGAACAGCGCGTCGTCGAGGGCGAGGGTTCGCCCTTGCAGCGGGGAGGGGCGGCGGCCGGTGGAAATCGCGCTGCCGACGAGTTCGCGCAAAGGGTCGGGCTCATCCTTGGCGAAGACGATGCGGTGGTCGGCGCGGGGCAGGCCGTAAGGCAGCGGCCAGGCGAAGGCGGGGTGGAAGCCGAAGCTGGCGGGCAGCGTGCCTTCGCTGCGATTCTCGATCGCCACCGCGATGGCGAGCGTCGCGTCGGTGATCGTGTAGGTCACGCGCAGCGCGAAGGTGAAAGGATAGGCCGTGCGGGTCTCGGCGCTGTCTTGAAGCAGAAAGACCGCGTGCGTCGCGCTTTGCTCCACCAGCGTGAACAGGCTGCGGCGGGCGAAGCCGTGCTGCTTCATCGGATAGGCCGCGCCGTTAACGCGCAGCACGTCGCCGTTGAGCCGCCCGACGACCGGGAAGAGCAAGGGCGCGTGGCCGGTCCAGAAAGCGGGGTCGGCATCGGTCATCAGTTCGCGGCCGTCGGCATCGCGCAGGTGGGTGAGTTCCGCACCGAACGGGTTGATCGCGGCGGAGAGCTGCGCGGTGGCGATGGTGATCAGGTTGGGTTGGGGCATAGCGTCGATCCTCCAATAAAAACCACGACCACCCCGGCGAAGGCCGGGGCCCAGGCGCGGGCCGGGCATGGCGAGTGCCGTGCCCTATTACCTCGACCCGCCCTGCTGGGCCCCGGCCTTCGCCGGGGTGGATGCGGGGTGACGCTCGGCCTTACCCCCGCAAACTTGCCCCAAGCTTCGCCGCCGCCGCCACGACCTTGTCCGCCACCGCCTTCAGGTCCGCCTCGGTGAAGCTCTTTTCGCCCGGCTGGAGCGTGACTTCGATCGCGATGCTCTTATGCCCCGGCTCGACGCCCGTGCCGGTGAACACGTCGAACACGCGCGCAGCCACGATCGCCGCTTTGTCCGCGCCGCGCGCCGCGCGCACCAGTGCGTCGCCCGACACGCTGTCGGGCACGAGGAAGGCGAAGTCGCGCCGCACCGCCTGCAACGCCGGTGGCGCATAGGCCGCGCGCGCGAAGCTCGACGCGCGCTTGGGCGGAATCGCATCGAGATACAGCTCGACCGCCGCGACCGGGCCATCGACGTCGAAGGCGCGCGTGGTCAGCGGGTGGACGATGCCGAACGCCGCTAGCACGGTCTTTGGCCCCAGCCGCAGCGTGCCCGATTGGCCGGGGTGCCAGGCATCGCCCGCGTCGCCCATGACTTGCAGATTGTCGACCGGTGCCCCAGCCGCCGCCAGCAGCGCCAGCGCCTCGGCCTTGGCGTCAAAGGCGGTGAACAGCGTCGCCTTGCCGTTCTGCCAGCCGCGTGGACGCGCTTCGCCGGCCAACACCACGCCCAGCGTCGAGCGTTCGCCGTCGCTGAGATAGCGCCGCCCAAGCTCGAACAGGCGGACACCGCCAGCACCACGCTTCAAATTGCGTTCCGCCGCCGACAGCAAGCCGGGGAGAAGCGACGGGCGCATCACCTTCAACTCCTCGCTGATCGGATTGGCGAGCGTCCAGGTGCCGCCGCCGATCGCCTCGGCCTGGGTTTCCGACAGGAAGCTCCAGGTGATCGTCTCGTTGAGACCGCGCGCGGCGGCGGCGCGGCGGACGCGGCTTTCGAGTCTTTGCGCAGGCGTCGCGGTCGGCTTGGCGACACCCGCCGCGCGCGGCAGCGGGGTTGCGGGTACCGAATCGATGCCGACGATGCGGATCACTTCCTCGACCAGATCGGCCGGGCCATCGACATCGCGGCGCGCGGGCGGGGGCAGGACGGTCCAGTCGGCCTCGACCGTGAAGCCGAGCGCGGTCAGGATCTCGCGCTGGCGATCGGGCGCAACTGCCAGACCGCCGAGCGTTTCCGCGCGGGCGGGATCATAAGCGATGCGCTTGCGCGTGGTCGGCGGGGTGCCGGCATGGGTCGGCAGGCTTGCCGTGCCGCCACACAGATCGAGCACCAGCCGCGTCGCGATGGCGAGACCCTGTTCGAGGAACGCCGGATCGACGCCGCGTTCGAAGCGCGAACGCGCGTCCGAGGTGAGCATCAGCGCCTGGCCGGTGCGGGCAATGCCGTCGGGATCGAAATAGGCGCATTCGATCACGACATCGGTCGTCTCGGGCGTCACGCCCGAATCCTCGCCGCCCATGATGCCGCCAATGTCATGAACGTGCGCGTCATCGGCGATGACGGTCATCGTCTCGGTGAGCGTGTACGTCTTGCCGTTGAGCGCGAGCACTTGCTCGCCCGCCGCCGCCTTGCGCGCGACGAGGCCGCCCGACAGCTTGACGCGATCATAGACGTGCAAGGGGCGGCCGAGATCGAACATCACGTAATTGGTGATGTCGACCAGCGTGGAAATCGACCGTTGGCCGATCGCGGTGAGGCGGCGGCGCATCCATTCGGGCGCGGTGCCGTTGACGAGGCCGGTGACGCTTTGCGCGTAGAAAGCGGGGCAGCCCTCGGCATCGTCGGTGCGGACATCGGGGCCAGCGCCTGTGCCTTCGACGGGCGCATAAGCGAGCGGCCTGGCGGTGCCGAGCCCGGCGGCGACCAGATCGAGCGCGATGCCGCGCACGCCCATGCAATCGGGGCGATTGGGGAGGACGTTGATCTCGATCACCGGATCATTCAGCCCGGCATAATCGGGATAAGCCATGCCGATCGGCGCATCGGCGGGAAGCTCGATGATGCCGTCATGGTCCTCGCCCAGTTCCAGCTCGCGCGTGGAACACATCATGCCGTTCGATTCGACCCCGCGGATGGCGGCGACTTTGAGCACCATGCCGTTCGAGGGCACCGTTGCGCCGGGGGAGCCGAACACGCCGACCAACCCTGCGCGGGCATTGGGCGCGCCGCACACGACCTGGAGCGGGCCGTCCCCGGCATCGACCGACAGGACTTGGAGCTTGTCGGCCTGCGGGTGCGGGGCGGCGCTGAGCACCTTCGCCACGCGGAACGCGGCGAGCTTGGCACCGGGGTTTTCGACGCCTTCGACTTCAAGGCCGATGCGCGTGAGCGTCTCGACGATCGTCTCCAGCGAGGCGTCGGTGTCGATATGCTGCTTCAGCCAATCGAGGGTGACCTTCATGCGCCGACTCCCTGGCTCAGCGTGGGCACGTCGAGTGCCGAGAAACCGTAATGCTTCAACCAGCGCGCATCGCCTTCGAAGAAGGGCCGCAAATCATCCATGCCGTATTTGAGCATGGCGAGGCGATCGACGCCGACGCCGAAGGCGAAGCCCTGCCATTGGTTCGGATCGAGCCCGCACGCGGCGATCACCTTGGGGTGGACCATGCCGCTGCCGAGCAGCTCCATCCAGCCCTCCGACCCGCCGAGCACACGGCGGCCCTTTTCCATCGTCCAGCCGACATCGACTTCGGCCGAAGGCTCGGTGAAGGGAAAATAGCTCGGGCGCAGACGCAGCACGATGTCGTCACGCTCGAAAAAGGCCTTGAGGAAGGTCTCCAGCGTCCATTTGAGATGGCCGAGCGTGATGCCCTTGTCGATCACCAGCCCCTCGATCTGGTGGAACATCGGCGTGTGCGTCGCGTCCCAGTCCGAGCGATAGACGCGGCCCGGCGCGATGATGCGGATCGGCGGCTCCTGCCCCATCATCGTGCGGATCTGGACGGGCGAGGTGTGGGTGCGCAGAACCTTGGCCTCTTCGCCTTCGCCCGCCTTCAGGTAGAAGGTGTCGTGCATCGCGCGCGCGGGATGGCTCTCGGGCATGTTGAGCGCGGTGAAATTGTGCCACTGATCCTCGATCTCGGGGCCGGTGGCGACCGCGAAGCCGAGATCGGCGAATATCTCCGCCATTTCGTCGAGCACCTGGCTGACCGGGTGGACCGACCCCTGCGGTGCGGCCTCTGCCGGGAGCGTCATGTCGAGCGTCTCGCGCGCGAGCCTTGCATCGAGTTCGGCACGGTCGAGGGCGGCCTTGCGCTCGGCGATGGCGGTGGTCACCGCCTCGCGCACGCCCTGGATGCGCGGGCCCTGCACCAGCCGCTCGTCGGGCGACATGCCGCCCAGCGTCTTGAGCAAGGCGGTGATGCTGCCCTGCTTGCCGAGCGCCTGGACGCGGACCGCCTCCAGCGTATCGAGCGTGGCAGCGGCCACGACAGCATCGACGATATCGGCCTTCAGCTTCTCTATGTCGCTCACGCCGTCCACTCCACTACCCATTGATCCACCGTGCCGTCTTCCGGGTGATCGAATTGCCCGATGCACACAAAGCCATTCCGTCGCAGCACGCTTGGTGACGCTCCACTGTCGGGCAAGGTCTCGGCGGTCAAGCCGCGAGCACCGTGCGCACGCGCGATCCGCTTGAGCGCGGCAACTGCTGCGGTTGCATGGCCGCGGCCCTCGCGCTCTGGCGCGACGCCGTAGCCGATATCCCATCGCCCCTGCGCGTCACGCTTCTTGATGCTGACAATGCCGACCGCTTCGCGTTCCACAACCATCAACCAAGCGGATTCTCCACCAACTTCCGCAGCGACGCCGCGCAACAGATCGAGGATGTCTCGGGAGGCAATGCCGCCTTCCGGCAAATGCGGCGCATCATCGACCCCGGACTGGCCCAGCAGCCAGGCAAAATGCGCATCGGTCATCGGCAGGAGGTGCATTAGATAGGTCTTTCGTCAAAACGAAAAGGGCGCCGGTGTTGCCACCGACGCCCCAATCTTTCGTCTCGCAGCAGGTCGCCTTTAGGCGGCCTGGGGCAGAGCCGCCTTCGCCTGCGCGATGATGGCGCTAAACGCGGCACCTTCGTGCATCGCGATGTCGGCCAGGACCTTGCGGTCGAGCTGGACACCGGCGAGCTTCAGGCCGTGCATGAACACGCCGTAGGTCAGGCCTTCGGCGCGGACAGCAGCGTTGATGCGCTGGATCCACAGCGCGCGAAAGTTGCGCTTCTTAACCTTGCGGTCGCGATAGGCGTATTGGCCAGCCTTTTCGACGGCCTGGCGGGCGATACGGATCGTGTTCTTGCGACGGCCATAATAGCCCTTCGCCTGATTGAGGATCCGCTTGTGCTTAGCGTGGGTGGTTACACCCCGTTTGACGCGTGCCATTCTTTAATTCCTTTCCGCTCAGCCCAGACCGTAAGGCGCCCACGCCTTGACGGTTGCCGTATCGGCCTTCGACAGCACCTTGGTGCGACGGTTCTGGCGGATGTACTTGGCGTTGTGGCTCATCAGCCGGTGGCGCTTGCCAGCGACGCCGTGCTTCAGCAGGCCGCTCGCGGTGAGCTTGAAGCGCTTTTTAACGCCGCTCTTCGTCTTGAGTTTGGGCATTTTCGTCCTTTCAGTTGTGCGACGATCTATGAACGGCCACGGCAGCCCATACCGGCCGGGCAGTTCCTCTTACTCGCAGGAAGGCGGGCGCATAGCGGTGAGTCGCGCAAAACGCAAGATCAATGGCCGCGACAGGCGAGCAGTTCGAGAATTTCCTCGATCCGCGCCGGGTCGCCCGCAGCGATGACTTCACCGATCGAATCACCGGTGAGCGGATCGCCCGACCAATCACACATCCGCCCGCCCGCGCCCTCGACGATCGGGACGAGCGCTGCGAAATCATAAATCTTGAGCTGCGCTTCGACCACCACGTCGAGCCACCCGCTCGCCACGCAGCCGTAATTATAGCAATCGCCGCCGAGCACCGTGCTCATCACAGCAGCATCGAGATGCTCGAAGGCGTGGAGCTGGGTATCGTCGAACAAAGCGGGGGAGGTGGTCGCCAGCAGGGCCTTGGCAAGGTCGGGGCAGCGCCGCGCGACGGCTGCGGTGCCATTGAACAGGGTCGGGCGGCCCATCACGCCCAGCCAGCGTTCCTGCAGGATCGGCTGGTCGATCACGCCCATCATCGGCCAGCCGTCGATCATCAGCGCAATCAGCGTGCCGAAGATCGGGCGACCGGAGATGAAGGCGCGGGTGCCGTCGATCGGATCAAGCACCCAGGTCCGACCCGACGTGCCGTCCTTGGTGCCATATTCCTCCCCGATGATCGCGTCGGCGGGAAAGGCCCGTTCTATCAACGCGCGCATCGCCCCCTCGGCAGCCCGGTCGGCGAGTGTGACGGGCGAGGCATCCGATTTTGCCTCAAGCCCGTGGTCGGCCCGGTAATAAGGACGAATGGCAGATCCGGCGGCATCGGCGAGAGCCGCCGCAAGGGCAAGATCGGTGTCGGTAACGCGCATCTTGCTTGCGTAAACCGGCTCGCCGCGTTGCGCCAGCCCGCATGCCCCGGTTTCCCGCCCGAGTGCGCTCATCGCGCCTGCGGTCACCCAATGTTAGCAGTTTTGCGCTACTTCGTTCCTGCAGGCAGAGCGCGCTATCAAGCGACGCTTGGCGTAATGAGGCCAATGGAGCGATGGGGGCAGCAAGGGAAGCGAGGCTGATCGCCGTCGAAGAGCGGGCTGACGCCGTCTTTGACCGGATTCGCGCGTTCTTGACGCTTCACCGCTTGGGCCCCGACCCGGTCCATTACGCTTTCGCATATCACGTGATGACCAACCCGACGGGCGCGCTGGCCCGATCGGTGGCAACCCTGACCGAGGGCGGTATCCGACTTTCGACTCGGGACATCGAGGCCCTGGGTGGCGGCCTTGCGAGCCAGAACCCTACGCATTGGGGAGAAGCACTAACCCCCAGGGTCGATGACGACGTCGCGGCCAGGTTGGTGGCACAGACCCAGATGCACGTCGAAGGCTTTAGCGACATGATGCGGTCCATGCAGGAGGAGACGGCCGATTTCGGGCGCGATTTGGCTGCCAGCGCCAATGCGGTGCGCGGGGCCGCCACCGGTGCCGATGTCGTGCGACTGGCGACCGTAATGCTCGATCGCGTGCAATCGGCTGAGTCGCGCCTGGCCGTCGCGACGCGCGAAGCGGATCAGTTGCGCGCGAAGCTGGAGGAGGCACGGGGCGATGCGCGTCGCGATCCGCTGACCGGTTTGCCCAATCGTCGTGCCTTTGAGGAGGCGTTTTCCGAACAATCCCGTAATGGGCAGCGTTTGTGCCTGGCGGTATGCGATGTCGATCGCTTCAAACGCGTCAATGACCAGTTTGGCCACTCTGTGGGAGACCGGGTATTGCGCGCCATCGCGGCGGCATTGCGCGAGGCGTGCGCCAGCCACTTTGTCGCACGGTATGGCGGGGAGGAATTTGTCGTCCTGTTTCAAGGCGAAGATGCCGAGCAAGCCCGCGCTACCTTGGAGACTGCGCGGGTCGCCGTTGCGGCGAAGCGCTATCGCATCCGGGAAACCGACGCCCCCTTGGGCGCGGTGACGTTTTCGGGTGGGATCGCCGTAGCCGAACCGGGCGAGCCCCTCTGCTCGGTTTTCGGGCGTGCCGACCGGTTTTTGTATTTGGCCAAGGACAATGGCCGCAACCAACTTTGCAGCAACGGCATTTTTTGCCAATAGTTGGGAAGTTGTGCCAGTTTATTATTGCGGCGCAAGCGCCTTTCGCCACAATAGTTATTGTAAATCAATATCTTGAGAACTTGGCACGCTCCCTGCAAATCCTTTGTGCGTTGGCGGACGGGTGGTCCGGACCGCCAAGTAACAAAGGGAAAATCATCATGTCCGTTCGTTTTGAATCGCTGTCGCGCGTTGCCTTTTCGCTCGTCGCCGCCGTCGCTTTCACCTTCGTTCTCGCATCCACGGCCGTGTCGCTCTCCCCGATCGCATGATCGGCGGAGGCGGCATCTTTCGCTAAATGTTTGATTGGAGCGCTTTACCGCACACACCGCTCGTGGCACGTTTCCGCGCAACGACAAAGAGGTGGGTATGATCCGTGCGCGCGTCCCAACGGTTCTCTTTAGCCTGATCGTGCTGCTGTCCGCCTGCGGCGAGGGGGGCAGCACGTCGAGCGGATCGACCCCAACGCCGACCGCGTCCACCCCGACCCCAACGCCAGCAAGCGGCGGAACTTGTTCCTTGCGGGATCGGCAGGATTGGGCGGCGGCGCAGTTGCGGGAATGGTATCTCTTTCCGGATACCTTGCCGAGCACGCTCGATCCCACGCCCTACACCACTGTAGGCGATTATATCGACGCGCTGACCGCGACCGCGCGCGCGCAGCGCAAGGACCGCTATTTCACCTATCTGACCTCGATCGCGTCGGAAAACGCTTATTATAATTCGGGTACCAGCGCGGGCTACGGCTTTCGCCTGACGCTTGACCCGACGGCGGGACGGCTGTTCGTCGCGGAGAGCTTTGAAGGCGCGCCGGCGCTTTCCGCCGGGCTGGACCGCGGCACCGAGATTCTCGCCATCGGCACCAGTGCGAATACCCTTCGCACGGTATCGGCGATCCTTGCGGCGGAGGGCAGCGCCGGGCTCAGCAACGCGCTGGGGCCGGACACCTCCGGCACGAGTCGCACGTTCCAGGTAACCGACACCGGCGCCACACGCACCGTCTCGATCAGCAAGGGCGACTATGCGCTGACGCCAGTGTCCAGCCGCTTTGGCGCGCAGATCCTCAACGACGGTGGGCGGCAAGTCGGCTACATCAATTTGCGCACCTTCATCTCGACCGCCGATCCGGCGTTGCGCAGCGCTTTCGCGTCGTTTCGCGCAGCGGGCGTGACCAATATCATCATCGATCTGCGCTACAATGGGGGCGGGCTGATCTCGATTGCCGAGTTGATGAGCAATTTGCTCGGTGCGAACCGCTCCACCTCGGAGGTGATTGATTACACCACCTTCCGGCCTGAGAAATCGGCGAACAACATAACGGCGATGTTCGCGCCGCAGCCTGAGTCGGTCGCGCCGACCAAGGTTGCGTTTATCGGGACTTCCGGCACCGCGTCGGCGAGCGAATTGGTGATCGCCGCTCAAATCCCGTATCTGCACGCCAATGCCGCGCTGATCGGCACCAACACTTACGGCAAACCCGTCGGCCAGATCGCGCTCGACCGCACCCAATGCGACGATCGTCTGCGCGTCATTGCCTTCGCGCTGCAGAATGCCAATCACCAGGGGGCCTATTATAACGGCCTGGCGGGTACGGTGGAGGCGAGTTGCCAGGCCGATGACGACCTGACCCATCCCATGGGCAACCCGCAGGAACGATCGACGCGCGCGGCGCTCGACTATCTGGCGGGGCGGAGTTGTACGGCTGTTACGGCCACGGCCACGAGCGCGTTGCAAAGCGGGCAGGCCGCACGCGTCGCAACGCTGCGTCAACCGATGGAGCTGCTGTCGCCCGAACGCCCCGGCACCATTCAGCGTGAGGTGCCGGGGGCATTCTAGTGCTTATTGCGCCGAAACGGCATCCTCGGCGGTGAGGTTCACCCGGCTCGTTGCCAGGTCGGTCAATTTGTCGTCGGTCGCATATTCTTCGTTGAGCGTTTCCTGCAGGATCGCGGCAACATCGGTGCGACCGAGCTGATTGGCCCAGGCAATCAACGTGCCGTAGCGCGTGATTTCATAATGCTCGACCGCCTGTGCCGAGGCGATCAAGGCTGCATCGAGTACTGCTTTGTCGGCAATGTCGCCGGCAACTTCATTGGCTTCCTTGATGATGCCCTCGATCGCCGGGCACGTGGCCCCCTTTGGCTGCTCGCCGATCAGGTCGAACACTTGCTCCAGGCGGCGTACCTGGCCCTCGGTCTCGCGCAGATGCTGGTCGAAGCCCGCCTTCAGCGTACCGTTGGTCGCCTTCTCGGTCATCTTGGGGAGCGCCTTCAGGATTTGATGCTCGGCATAATAAACGTCCTGCAACTGGTGCAGGAACAAGTCCTCGAAGGTCACAATGTCTTTGGTGAACAGTCCCATCGCATGTCTCCTAACGCATTTTTCGGGGGCGGTACGCCGGGCGCGAAGGGGGGCACGCCCGGCGTCTGCCATCAACGGCGCGCGCGCGCAGAGGTTGCTGGCTGGGTCCGGAAATCATGTTGACTTCGATCAAGTGACGCTCTTTTACGGCGCGCGAATTGATGCGGGTCGCGGCACGGTTTGGGATTAAGGTCGCGCGGGGCCTTCCGCCCCGGTCAGGAACCGCAATGGCCAAGAGCCAGAAGAAGTCGAACAAGGAAGTGCGCAAGCCCAAGGCCGAAAAGGCCCCCAAGGCGAACGCGTCCAACCCAACCTCCAAGGGCCAGCCGGTGGCGATGGTCAATATCAAGGGATGAGCATGACGAACGACGACGACACCTTCGTCTATGACGAAGCCACCGGCGAATGGGTCGCCGCCAGCGCCGCCAGCACGGCGACGGGCGGCGACGACGCGGTGGTGGTCCGCGATTCGGTCGGCAATGTGCTGGCCGATGGCGACCAGGTGACGCTGATCAAGGATTTGACCGTGAAGGGTGCCGGGCAGACGCTGAAGCGCGGCACGCTGATCAAATCGATCCGCCTGACCGGCGACGCGCAGGAAATTGACTGCCGCTATGACGGGATCAAGGGCCTCGTGCTGCGCGCCGAGTTCGTCAAGAAGCGCTGAGTCTCGCGAGTGGCCGAGCGCGCGATCAAGCTGCATCCGAGCTGGCGCGAGCCGCTGTCGGCGGAGTTCGAGCAGCCCTATATGCACGCGCTCAAAGGCTTTCTCTCGGCCGAACGCGCGGCGGGCACCCCGGTGTTTCCGCCCCCTGCCGCCTGGTTCCGCGCGCTCGATCTCACTCCGCGCGAGGACGTGCGCGTCGTCATCCTGGGGCAGGACCCCTATCACGGCGCGGGGCAGGCGCATGGCCTGTGCTTCTCGGTCCAGCCCGGCGTGCGCCTGCCTCCGAGCCTGCGCAATATCTATAAGGAGCTGGAGGCCGATCTCGGCATCCCGCCCGCGCGCCACGGCTTTCTGGAGGCATGGGCCAGCCAAGGCGTGCTGCTGCTCAACGCAGTGCTGACGGTGCGCGAGGGGGCGGCCGCCTCGCATCAGGGGCAGGGGTGGGAACGCTTCACCGACGCCGTGATCCGGCTGGTGGCGGAGAGCGCGCAGCCGACGGTGTTCCTCTTATGGGGCGCCCATGCGCAGAAAAAAGCCGCGTTCGTGGCCGATGTGACGCAGGGCGGGCGGCATCTGGTGCTGAAGTCGGCGCATCCCTCCCCGCTGGCAGCGCATAACGGCTTTTTCGGCAGCCGCCCCTTCTCCAAGGCTAATGCGTTCCTTGCCGCGCATGGCCGCGCGCCGATCGATTGGGCGCTGCCAGAGACGGTGTGAAGCGCGCGGAAGTCCACAAAGTCCACGCTACGTCCCCCCGGATTCGCCCCCGCTCCGGTCCTCTCCCGCGTCGGGACCGAGCGTGTCGAGATACGCTTGCCAGTCCGCTTCCTCCTCGCGCGCGGCGGGCTGCTGTTCGGCCGCCTGGTGCCGCGCCTCGGCGTGCGCGCGCATCGCATCCAGCTCGTCGGGCATCACCAGATGCGTCTGCCGGATCGGTTCATGCCGTCGTGGCACCTGGCCGAAGTCGCGGTAATAGGCATCCTCCTCGACGCGGTGAACCATTTTGGACAGGTCGATCGCCCTGCCATCGTACCGCTCGGTCGTGACCATCCCGTCGAGCCATTTGCCGTAGCGCGGAGCGTCGCGGTAGCGCAGCAGGAACATCGTCAGCCGCTCGTCATAATGGCGGCGCTCGCCAATCTGTTCGCCCTGATAGAAGACCGGGCGCGAAACGCCGTTGATGGCGCGCGAAAACGCCGCGTCGGACAAGCGCCGGATCGCATAGGACAAAGCGAAATCCCAGGCCTGGCGAAAGCTCTGCGCGTCCACCCGGCGGCGCAGGCGATAGGCGGAGCTCGGGTCCAGCCCGACACGCCGGCACGCGGCATCGACACAACCGCATTCGGCGAGCGCCTCGATAAACTCGGTTTGTCGCTCAGGCGTCCAGCCATCGTGGCGGCCGCGCAGCGCGACGGGCACGAAGTCCGGGAGGGGGGCGGAAGAAGCACTGCCGGACGCAGCGCGGGCGGAGCGTTTGGGAGCCTTGGTCATGGACCAGGATGAACCAGAAAGCGCGCGTGTAGGACAGCGGATTTTGGCGGGCGGGAGCGGGCTGGTGTACCGCGTGAGCGGCAAAGGCGACGCGCCGGTGATCGAAGTGGCGCAGTGCCGGTATCGTTATTGAGGCGCTTGTCGGCCTTGCTCTGCCATCATATATTTCGGCGATGGCGCAACTCAATGTCATCCTTCCCGACGATCTCCAAAGTTGGGCAGACGCGCGCGCTGTCGAGGGCGGCTTCGGTAGCACTGGCGACTATATCGGCGAGCTGATGCGGCGCGACCGGGAGGATGCTGAGAAGCTGGCGGCGTTGCAGGCGGCGATCGACGCGGGGCGGGCCTCGGGGGTGAGCGAGCGCGATCCGTTCGACTATTTCGACGAACTGCGCGCCGGGCTGCGCGCGCAACACCCGAGTGCCGATCCGGCTTGAGCTAAGCCGCCGGGCCGAAAGCGATCTGGCGGATATTCGCGATTACAGCGTCGAGCAGTTCGGCGTGGAGCGCGCCCTTCTCTATCTCGACGGGATTGAGGCGGCGTTTCGCCTCATTCTGGACCACCCGGAAATCGGCGGCGTGCATTCAAATGTGGTGCCGCCCGTGCGGGCCTACACGGTTCAGCGGCATCGGATTTTCTATACCGTCGCGGCGGATGCGGTGCTGGTAGAGCGCGTTCTGCATAGTGCGATGGACGTGGGGCGGTGGTTGTAGGCGAAGGCGTTGCCGCGTCGGAGGTGAGCCTGTCCGGTGCGGTGCAGGTGGCGCAGTGCCGGTATCGTTCTTGAGTCGCTTGTCGGCATCGGCGCGGCAGCGTATATTTCCGGGATGGCGCAGCTCAACGTCCAGCTTCCCGACGACCTCCAGCGCTGGACCGACGCGCGCGCCGTCGAAGGCGGGTTCGACAGCGGCAGCGAGTATGTCCGCGATCTCGTGCGGCGCGACCGGGACTATGCCGAGAAGCTGGCGGCGTTGCAGGCGGCGATCGATGAGGGGTTGGCGTCTCCCGTCGTCGAGACGACGATCGAGGACATCATCGCGCGGGGTTTGGCGCGCCACGGGCTGCGTTGAAGCCGGTATACCGCGCCGCCTCCGTCCGCGATATCGACGGTATCTTCGATTATAGCGTGACCACGCACGGCCCCGAAGTCGCCAAGGCGTATCTGCGCGATATCGACGCCGCGATCGCCCGTCTGCTCGACTATCCCGAGATTGGTATAGCGAGCGGCCTCCGGCAGGGTGTGCGCTCGATCGCGGCGCGCGAACATCGCATCTATTACCGGATCGACGGCAGCAAACTCGTCATCGCGCGCGTGCTGCATAAGGCGATGGACCCTGCGCGGTGTTTGTAGGGAGAAATTTGCCGCCGAGCTTTACTTTAAATGCGCAGGTTTTTGGGTATCACTACTGTTCTAAATATCCATTATCTTATAATCGGGATTTTAATCGCCTGAGAAGGTTAATCCTATAAGGCTCACTGTTAGGGAAAAGCCGTGATTCTAATTATTGCAGATATATTTGATACCCACGCAGATGTTGTCCAGGGGCACCTGTCCCGATCCGGGGCGACGCACTTTCGATTAAATCTCGATGTCAATTCGTTAGAAAATACGGTTCTGGATCACGCAGCAAATGAGTGGGTAATCAATCAAAGCGGCAGGCAGTTCCGTGCTAGTGAAATTAAATGCGTGTGGCCGCGGCGACTGACAGTCAGCCTGACGCTCGAACAGCAAACAGAACAGGAGACGTCTTCATTTAGACTCTGGAGATCGGAGTGGAATAGATGCCTGTATGGTTTATACGCTTCTCTCCGAAGTCAATATTGGATGAATCCAATATCAAACTCCTCCTTGGCGGATAATAAATACTTTCAATTTGAATTGGCAAGATCAGTTGGCTTCAATATCCCGGATATGATTTCGTCCAATGATCAAAAAGCGTTACGAAGGTTCAGCGAGGCCGGTCCTACAGCCATAAAATTTATGACTCAGGACATATTCAAGGCGGCTGACGGCGGATATTCTGGCATATATGTTAACAAGATATCACCCGATGATCTAGACAATTTTATGCCAGACTCGGAAAATCCAATTACCCTACAGAGATATATCGAAAAGGACTTTGAGGTAAGAAACACCTTTGTTTCGGGGATTAATTTTACTTGTAAAATAGAATCCCAGCGTTCCAATCGAGCGAACGTTGATTGGCGTCGGTACGACGTTGCAAACACGCCTCACTCGGAAATTTCGCTTCCAAATGAAATAGATATGCAAGTGTCGTCCATTATGGCTAGGTTAGGTCTATCCTATGGAGCGTTCGACTTCATCGTCGATAAGGATGGGAAGTGGTGGTATCTCGAAGTCAACTCTGCAGGGCAATGGCTATGGATCGAGGACTTGCTAAACTTGCCTATCTCAGAGAAAATCGCTAGTTCGTTGATCAGGAGCATGTAGGAGCGGGCAATGGGCGTTTTTGGACTGCGTTATCTTGAAAAGATGCAAGCAAGCGAAGTGATTGAGGCAAAGGACTGGAATTGGAAGCCTGCTTCGGGTGATGCGTACCGCATCTACGGTTCAGGCAACTCCACGAGTTCGAGAGAATCGACGTATGCCGCCGAAAAAGATAATCGGCAGGATGAAGACCGACCAAACGAAGGTTTGGCTGCCTAGTTTTATAACGATATGTATGGAAAAGGGAGGCGTTGCCTCCCTTTTTTGTTGAATTACTCCGCCGCCGGCAAATAAATCTCCGCGCCCTCCGCCTTAAACCGCGCGCTCATCTCTTCCATCCCCTTGATCGCCGCGGCCTTGCTGGCTGCCGCGGTCTCCGCGCCGGTCGGGCCGGTCGCGATGAAGCCTTCGACGCCCTGATTCTGCTTGCCCGCAAAATCGCGCACTTCCTGCGTGATCTTCATCGAGCAGAATTTCGGGCCGCACATCGAGCAGAAATGCGCGGTCTTGGCGCCTTCTGCGGGGAGCGTCTGGTCGTGATATTGCTCGGCGGTATCGGGGTCGAGCGACAGGTTGAACTGGTCGCGCCAGCGGAAATCGAAGCGCGCGCGGCTGAGCGCATCGTCGCGCAGCTTGGCGGCTGGGTGGCCCTTGGCGAGATCGGCGGCGTGCGCGGCGAGCTTGTAGGTGACCACGCCGACCTTGACGTCGTCACGGTCCGGAAGGCCCAGATGCTCCTTGGGCGTGACGTAGCAAAGCATCGCGGTGCCGTACCAACCGATCATCGCGGCGCCGATGCCGCTGGTGATATGGTCATAGCCGGGCGCGATGTCGGTGGTGAGCGGCCCGAGCGTGTAGAAGGGTGCCTCGCCACACACTTCGAGCTGCTTATCCATATTCTCCTTGATCTTGTGCATCGGCACGTGGCCGGGGCCTTCGATCATCACCTGCACGTCGCTCTTCCACGCGCGGTGGGTGAGTTCGCCGAGCGTGTAGAGCTCGCTGAACTGCGCTTCGTCATTCGCATCGGCGATGCTGCCGGGGCGCAGGCCGTCGCCGAGGCTGTAGGCGATGTCATACGCCTTCATGATCTCGGTGATTTCATCGAAGCGTTCGTAGAGGAAGCTCTCTTTGTGGTGCGCAAGGCACCATTTCGCCATGATCGAGCCGCCGCGCGACACGATGCCGGTGACGCGCTTGGCGGTCATCGGGATGTAAGCGAGGCGGACGCCGGCGTGGATCGTGAAATAATCGACGCCCTGCTCCGCCTGTTCGATCAGCGTGTCGCGGAAGATTTCCCAGGTCAGGTCCTCGGCCACGCCGCCGACCTTTTCGAGCGCCTGGTAGATCGGCACGGTGCCGATCGGCACGGGGCTGTTGCGCAGGATCCATTCGCGCGTGTCGTGGATGTTGCGGCCCGTCGAGAGGTCCATCACCGTGTCCGCGCCCCAGCGGATCGACCACACCATCTTGTCGACTTCGGCGGCGACATTGCTGGCGACGGCCGAGTTGCCGATATTGGCGTTGATCTTGACCAGGAAGTTGCGGCCGATCGCCATCGGCTCGCTTTCGGGGTGGTTGATGTTGTTGGGGATGATCGCGCGGCCGCGCGCGACTTCATCGCGGACGAATTCGGGGGTGACGTAATCGGGGATGCTGGCGCCGAACGATTCGCCGTCGCGGATCAGCTGTTCCTTGGCGGCGGCGCGGCCGAGATTTTCGCGGATCGCGACATATTCCATCTCGGGCGTGATGATGCCGCGCCGGGCATAATGCATCTGGCTGACATTGTGGCCGGATTTGGCGCGCAAGGGACGCCGCACGACATTGGGATATTGCGGCACGCCGGCCGAGCGATCGGGGCCGGTGAGGCCGTTATCCTCGGGGCGGATTTCGCGGGCGTCATATTCTTCCACGTCGCCACGCGCGAGAATCCAGTCGCGGCGCAGCTGCGGCAGGCCGCGGTTGATGTCGATCTGCGCCTTGGGGTCGGTGTAGGGGCCCGACGTGTCATAGACCCGCAAGGGGGCTTCGTTGGCGGAGGGTTCGAGCACGATCTCGCGCATCGCCACGCCCAGGCCCGGAATGTTGGGCGAGGGGACGTGGATCTTGCGGCTGCCACGGATGGCGCCGGTGGTGACGCCGATTTCGGTACGGGCGGGGATGTCGGCCATGGTGTCGCTCCAAAGACTCGGAATGGAGCGAAAACGGAAACCCACTGCGGACACCGCTCCCTCCCTCCGCCCGTGCTAACGGGATCAGGTTCAAACGGGTCGTAGCCTCAGCTACCTCTCAGCTGCTCAGGCGCAGCCCCCCGGGGAATGGTGTCAGTCTAGGCGCATTGGCGGCGGCTGCAAAGCCCCGTAATGTCGCTCAGTTTGCCGCGCTGGTCTTGATATTGCCGTTGACGCCGCCGGGGAAGAACCCGCCGCCAACCACCGCATTCTTATTGAGATACAGCACGTTGAGCACCTGGCCCGCGGTGCGGGCGAGCGCGAGGCCGTTGCTGTCGAGCGGGGAAATGTTCGACGTGACCGAATCGCCGACAATGCCCTGGTCGAGATCGGTCGATCCGTCGAATGCGTCGCGCGCATTGCTGATAAGGCCAGCATTGGTCAGCAGCGACGGAGTCGAGACCGAGCCCTTGGCGTAGAGCACGGTGCGGATCAGCCCGGCGTGATACGACGTGGTGGCGTGAATGCCTGCCGCCGCATCGATCAGCAGGGTGGTCGCGATCGTCGATTGGCGACCGGTATAGGCGGTGACGACCACGTCTTCCAGCATGAACGCTGCCAGCAGGAAGTTCTCGTCGCTGGCATAAGGATCGAACGCCGCGCCTGCCGCCACGACGGTTGCCGCCTGCGCCAGCGCGCTGAAGGCGCCGCTCGCGCTGCCATCGATGTTGATCGCAGGCTGCGCCACCGTCGCCGCACCCAGCGCCGAGCGGAGGAACGCGACATGCGCAACCTTATCGGCGGCGATCTCGCGCGCATATTGTGCGACCAGCGGATCGGTGAAGGTGACTTGCCGCCCGCCCGTTACCGCGCCCTGCACGGTCTGGTTGCCGTCGCCCTTGGCGATCAAGGCGTTGGGCAGGCCCGCGCCAGTCACCGCGACGGTGTAGAATTGCGCCTGGAGATAGGCGAGGTTGAGCAGGAAGTTGAAGCTGTCCTGATCGTTCAGCGTGTCGGTCGAGCTTGGGCTTGGCGTCGGCGTCGAGCTGTCGGTCGCGCTCGGGGTCGAAGTGCCCGAACCGCCGCAGGCAGAAAGCAGTGCGCTGCCGCCGAAGGCGAGCGTCGCCACGCTCGCGCTGCGCAGGAAGTGACGACGCCCGGCGCGGCGGCGCTCCTTGGCATCGGGGGCTGGCACGAGGATATCGCTGTCGTTCACGGTAACTCTCCCATACGGGCGAAGGCAATAAAGAAGGCGGCGCTCAGTTGGCCGCGCTGGTGACGACGGTGGCGTTGAGGCCGTTCGGGTAGAACCCGCCCTTCGTCACTGCCAGGCTGTTGAGATAGAAGATGTTGAGCACGTTCGCCACGAGGCGGCCATAGGCGATGCCATCGGTACCGGCGGGGACGATGTTCGAGGCGGTCAAGCCATTGAGCGCCGCAAGCTGGCTGTTGGCGATCGCTGCCGGCGAAATGCCGACATCGTCCTTGGTCGTCCCGTCCAGCGTGTCGCGGACCGCAGAAATCGCGTCGGCCTGAGTCCGCAGCGCGGCGGTCGTCGCGCCCTTGGTGTACAGGACGGTGCGGATCAGCGCGGCGTGATACGCATGCGCCGCCAGCAGTCCGGCACCGGCATCGCGATAGGCGGGGGTGGAAATAAGCTGTGCCGCCGCCTTGTATGCGGTGACCACGACATCTTCCATGAAGAAGGCGGACAGCAAGAAATTCTCGTCGCTGGCATAGGGATCGAAGGCCACGCCCGACGCGACCACGTTGGCCGCACGCATCGCCACGCTGAAGGCGCTGGTCGCGGTGCTGCCGATATCGATCGCGGGCTGGGCGACGACGGCGGTACCCAGCGTAGCGCGCAGGAAGGCGACTTGCGCTGCCTTTTCATTGGCGATCTCGCGCGCATATTTCGCGACGAGCGGATCGGTGAAGCTGACTTGCTTGCCGCCGGTCACTGCGCCGACGGTGGTGGTGCTGGCGCTGCCGGGGGCGAGCTGGGCGCTGGGAAGGCCCGCGCCGGTGACGGCGAAGGCATAGAATTGCGCTTCAAGATATTCGAAATTGAGCAGGATGTTCAGAAGGTTGGTATCGCTGGTGGTGTCCGCCATGGCACGCGAGCCAAGCGTCACGGCTGCGGCGCCCACCGCAGCGATCGCCCCTGCGCCAAGCGCGGTGCGGAAGAATTCGCGGCGTTCGCTGCGCCGTTCGGCACCCGCTTCGAGTCGCTCGAGCAGCTGTGCGCCGGAGTCCTGGGGGAGATCGGTCATGCGGGCGAACCCTCTTTATCGTGAAACGGGCCTTCTGGCGCAGGCTGCGTGGCACCTCGGGCGTGGCGACGCAAGACTGGATTTCGCGGCGTTGATCAAGTTTGCGCCAGTTAGAGCGAGTTACGGTCGAGCTGCCGACCTTTTCGCGACCAAATGCAGACGACCCGGCAGTCGCGCCGATGCGCTTCTGCCGGTCGAATGGCGGCTTCCTCAGAAGGTATAAGCGAGTCCGAGCGCGCCCAGCCATTGGTTGGGGGACCCGGCAATGCGGGTGACCGGGCTATAAGAAAAGTCACCCAGTTCGCGTGAGTAGCTACCCCCCGCCAGTACCTTGAAGCCGTGCAGCAAATTGCCGGTCAGCGAATAGGTCACGAACCCGCCGACCGAATAGCTCTTCCAGCCGCTGTGGGCATTGTAGGTCGGCAGGCCGCTGGCCAGCGCCTGCGTTGGCGTGATGCTGAAATAACTGTCGGCATAGCCCTGACCGACATGTTCGGCCGAGGCGTACAGGCCGACTGCGGCCTTGGTGCTGAGCGGGGTGAGATAGGTGAATTGCGGTTCCCAAATGTCGCTGCGATGGCCGCCGGATACACCCTTGCGATAGCTGACCGACACCGACACCTTGTCGTACGGGCTGGTGATCACGCCGGTCTTGCCAATCCCGACATAGCCGCCAAGCTCGATCGCGGTGCCGCGCTTGCCCAACGCGCGAATGCGCGGGTCATCGATGCTGGAGAGGCTGGAGCGATCAAAATTGACCACGCCGACCGGGCCCAATTGCAGATCGAGCGTCTGGCCGGGGCGGTTGGGGATCACATCCAGGCTCGCGCGGTTCCCGACGACCGAGAAAGCGAAGCCCTTGACCGACCCGATCGCGACCGGGGCGGGCGTGAACCGATAGGTCTTCGAACCTTCATAGTCCGGAAAATACGCCCCGCCGATCCCGACCGTGACGGTGTCCTTGTCGAAGTCCGCGGCGATTTGATCGCGTTCGGACGTCGCCGGGGTTTCCTGGGCGAGCGCGGGGGTGGCACCGGCCAGCAGCAGGGCGGCGGCGGAAAGGTATAAACGACGGTCAATCACAGGCAGCTCCCAGAGAGAGATTTGGCGGGGTAACGTCCTCGCGACCGCTTTAGGTCCGTTGTTGCCCGATTAGAGCAAGTATCGCATCCGCACCTGTTGCCGATCGGCATCACCTGTCAGGGTGAAGCGGGCTGCGGAAAAGCGCGGCGGGCCAAAGGCGATGGGCGGATTGCGCGAGAAACCAAAGCCTTCGCGGGGGATGCCGGCAAAGGTATCGAGCTTTTTGTTGCCATTCTCGTCATGGATCACGGCAATGGCATAGCCGCCCGGGGGGAGTCCGTCGAAATGAAGGCCGCTGGCGCTGGCCGGGATCGAGCGCGTCACCGCCTTTGCATCGTCGATGCAGGCGGGGAAATTGGCCGGGTCGGCGGTCAGGCAGACGCGCACCATACCCTTGTGCGAGCGCAGGTTGGCAATGTCGACGGCCAGATCAGAAGTCGCCACTGCCCCGGGCAGCGAGAGCAGCAGCCCCATCCCCGCGCCGCCGACGCCGACGAGCCTGCGTATGCGCGCGCGAGAAATCACCGATGCCCTTGTCGGTGCCGCACAGGCGATCCCAGAAACGGAAATAAAGCCCATAATTTCCCCGATACAGATCGTGGTGTCGCTGGTGATGGCTCGCGGTAATCACCCAGCCGCCTAATCGACCGGCCCACATGAACCGGGGGAAAATCTCCCACCCCATATGATTGGTCACCCCCATAACCGTCATGATGCCCAGCACCAAGCCCAGCGCGCCGATGTGGATCGGAATCCCGAGCGTCAGTAGCGGAATTATCACAGCGCCGGTGACCGCCTCGATCGGGTGGAACGCCATTGCCGCCCAGGCGGTCGGCGGGCGGCTGTCATGATGCACCGCATGAGCGATGCGGAACACGCGCGGTGTGTGCATCCACCGATGCGTCCAGTAGAACCAGGTGTCGTGCGCGAAGAGGTACAACAGCACCGACAGCGGCAGATACCATAAGGGATAGGCGTGGACGTCGCGGTAGATGAGGGTCCAGCCGTGCTGCTGCCAACCCCAGGCCAGCACGCCGGCGGGCACGCCATAGATCAGCGCGGAGGCGAGGCTCCAGCCAATCTCGCGCCGGATTTGTGGGGAAAGGCCGTCATACAGCCCCGGATGGCGCGCGCGCGTCGCCGCCGCGAACACACCCGAGACGAGGAGATAGCGCACGCCGACGATCGCGGACATGGCGAGCGCTGAGGCGACGATAGCGATGGCAACCATGATGTCGCATTAGCGCGTGTGGTGCCCCGCGTCAGGCGGTTTCGGCGTGCAGCGTGCTTGCGCGCTGCGGCGTTTCGGCTATCGCTTGGCGATGCCTTCGATCATCCCCTGCGATATCGCCATCGTCGGCGGCGGGCTGGCGGGCGGGCTGATCGCGTTGGCCTTGGCCAAGCAGCGACCCGGCCTCGACGTCCGCATCGTTGAGGGATCGGACAGCATTGGCGGCAATCATTTATGGTCGTTCTTCGCCACCGACATTGCGCAGGACAATCGCTGGCTGGTTGCGCCGCTGATCTGTTATGGCTGGACGCATTATAACATCGCGTTTCCGGCGCACCGCCGCACCCTGAAAAGCGCCTATTATTCTATCGAGTCCGAACGGCTCGACGCGGTGGTGCGCGCCGCCCTCCCGCCCGAGGCGGTGATGACCGGGCGCAAGGTGCTTGCCGCAAGCCCGACGGCGGTGGTGCTTGCCGATGGCGACCGGATCGAGGCGAAGGGTGTGATCGATGCGCGCGGGTCGGGCGATCTCTCCCTGCTCGATCTTGGCTGGCAGAAGTTCGTCGGGCTCGAATTCGCGCTGGAGGAACCGCACGCGCTGTCGGGCCCGATCGTGATGGACGCGACGGTGCAGCAGATCGACGGCTATCGCTTCGTCTACACACTGCCCTTGTCGGCGACGCGGCTGTTCATCGAGGATACCTATTATAGCGACACGCCCGATCTGGCGCGGGCGGAACCCGGCGGGGCAAATGCCGACCCGGTCGCCGAGCGCGTCCGTGCCTATGGCGCGGCGCATGGCTGGGACACGCGCACCGTTACGCGCGAGGAATGGGGTGTGCTGCCGGTGGCGATGGGCGGCGATTTCGAGGCCTATTGGCAATCGGGCGGCAACAAGGTGGCCAAGGCCGGAATGCGCGCCGGGCTGTTCCATCCGACCACGGGCTATTCGTTGCCCGACGCGGTGCGCCTCGCCGCGCTGATCGCGCGGGCGAGTGATCTGTCGGGCACGGCGTTACACACGCTGACGCATGATTTCGCCAGAAGGACGTGGCGGGCGCGCGGCTTCTATCGTATGCTCGACAAGATGCTGTTTCGCGCCGCCGGCCCTGATGAGCGCTACCGCATTCTCGAACGGTTTTACCGGCTCGATCCGCAGCTTGTGCGGCGCTTCTACGCAGGACAATCGACGATGATGGACAAGGCACGGATTTTGACCGGGAAGCCACCGGTCCCGATCACGCGGGCATTGCGCGCGATTATCGGGGGGAAACCGGCATGAGCTCGGCGGCACCACGCGGCACGCCGCGCCGCGCGATCGTCATCGGGGCGGGGTTTGGCGGGCTCGCGCTCGCCATCCGGCTGCAATCGGCGGGGGTCGAGACGACCATCGTCGAGGCGCGCGACAAGCCGGGTGGGCGCGCTTATGTGTGGGAGAAAGACGGCTTCGTGTTCGATGCCGGGCCAACCGTGATCACCGATCCGCCGTGCCTGCAGGAGCTATGGGCGCTGACCGGGCGCGACATGGCCGAGGACGTGACGCTGGCGCCGGTATCGCCTTTCTACCGGCTCAACTGGCCCGATGGCGTCAATTTCGATTATTCGAACGACGAGCCTGCGCTGCGCGCCGAAATCGCCAAGCTCAACCCGGCCGATGTCGCGGGCTACGCCAAGTTCCTGGAATATTCTGCCGGGGTCTATGAGGAGGGCTATCGCAAGCTCGGCTCGGTCGCGTTTCTCGATTTCGCGTCGATGATCAAGGCCGCCCCCGCGCTCGCCAAATATCAGGCGTGGCGCTCGGTCTATTCGATCGTGTCGTCTTATGTGAAGGACGAGCATCTGCGCCAGGCGCTGTCGTTCCACACGCTGCTGGTGGGCGGCAATCCGATGAACACCAGCGCGATCTATGCGCTGATCCACAAGCTCGAAAAAGACGGCGGCGTATGGTTCGCAATGGGCGGCACCAACCAGTTGATCGCCGGGATGGTCAAGCATTTCGAGCGGCTGGGCGGGGTGTTGCGGCTGAACGATGCCGCGGTCGATATCGCCACGCTGGGCGACCGTGCGACCGGCGTCACCACGGCGAGCGGCTGGCACCAGGATGCCGACATGGTCGCGTGCAACAGCGACATCATGCACAGCTATCGCGACTTGCTCAAATCCTCGCGCAGTGCGCAGCGGACCAAGAACGGGCTGGCGCGCAAACGCTATTCGCCGTCGCTGTTCGTGGTGCATTTCGGGATCAAGGGCACCTGGCCGGGTATTCCGCACCACATGATCCTGTTCGGGCCGCGCTATAAAGGGCTACTCGCCGACATTTACGATCATGGCGTGCTACCGGAAGATTTCTCGCTCTATCTGCACCATCCGACCGTGACCGATCCGTCGATGGCGCCCGAGGGGCATTCGACTTTCTACGTGCTGGCGCCGGTGCCCAATCTCGGCAAATTCCCGGTCGACTGGAACGAGATCGGTCCGATCCTGGAGAAGCGCATCCTCGATGAGGTCGGGCGGCGGCTGATCCCCGACATTCACGAGCGGATCGTCACCAAATTCCATTATGCACCCAACGATTTCGCGCAGGATCTGAACGCGCATCTCGGCAGCGCCTTCTCGCTGGAGCCGATTTTGACGCAGAGCGCGTGGTTCCGCGTGCACAATCGCGACGACCATATCCCGAACCTGTATTTCGTGGGGGCAGGCACGCATCCGGGGGCCGGGATTCCGGGGGTGGTCGGCAGTGCAAAGGCCACGGCGGCATTGATGTTGGAGACGGAACGGTGAAGCGTCTGGCGGTGTATTGTGGGTCGGCAACGCCGGCGGACCCGGTGTATATTGACTGTGCGAAAGAGGTTGGCCGGACGCTGGCCGAGCGTGGCATCGGCCTGGTTTACGGCGGTGGTCGGCTCGGGCTGATGGGCGCGGTGGCCGATGCGGCGATGGCCGCGGGCGGCGAGGTGATCGGCATCATCCCGCAGGCGCTGGTCGATGCTGAAGTGGCGCATCAGGGCCTCACCGAACTCCATGTCGTCGGCACGATGCACCAGCGCAAACAGGCGTTTACCGATCTGTCCGACGGTTTCATCAACCTGCCCGGCGGCACCGGCACGATGGACGAATTGTGGGAGGCGCTGAGCTGGGCGCAGATCGGCTATCACGCCAAGCCGGTCGGGCTGCTCAATATCGCTGGCTATTACGACCATCTAATCGCTTTCTATCACCATATGGCGAGCGTCGGTTTCCTGCGGCCGCAACATGCCGGGATCCTGCTGATCGACAGCGCGCTTGACGGGCTGCTGGCGCAAATGGCGAGCCACGAGCCGATCGAGACGATCACCAAGATCGGCGCGCGCGACCTTTGAGCGCGGCGGCACCCTCGCGCGACGCGATCGTCGCGACCGCGCAGGAATCGATCGCACGCGGATCGAAGAGCTTTGCCGCCGCCAGCCGCCTGTTCGCGCCCAAGACGCGCGAACGGGCGTGGTTGCTCTATGCCTGGTGCCGCGCGTGCGACGACATTGCCGACGGGCAGGACCACGGCCATGACATGACCGGGGTCAGCGATGGCCCGGCGCGGCTGGCCGAAATCTCGGCGCTGACCGAGGCGGCGCTGGCCGGGATCGTGGTCGGGGACCCGGCGTTCGATGCGCTACGGATCTTTGCCGCGGAGACGGCGTTGCCCCCGGCGCTGGCGCGTGACCTGATCGCGGGCTTTGCGCTTGATGCGCAAGGGTGGCGGCCGCAGACCGAGCAGGATCTGTATCTTTATTGCTATCATGTCGCGGGCGCGGTCGGCTGCATGATGGCGCTGGCGATGGGCGTGCCCGCCGATGACGAGGCGACGCTCGACCGCGCGTGCGATCTGGGACTGGCGTTCCAGCTTGCCAATATCGCGCGCGACGTGGCCGAGGATGCGCGCGCGGGGCGGTGTTATTTGCCGCAGACGTGGCTCGACGAGCTGGAGATTCCGGCGGACGACCTGCTTGCGCCACAGCATCGCGATCGGCTTGGGCAATTGGGCGAGCGGTTGGGCACGCTGGCGGCGCGCTATGAGGCGAGTGCGCGGCGTGGCACCCCGGTGCTCCCGTTCCGCTCGGCCTGGGCGGTGCTGGCGGCGGCGGGGATTTATGGCGCGATCGGGCGCAAGGTGGCAGCCTTTGGCGCACGCGCCTGGGATCGGCGGGTGAGCACCTCGGGCATCGCCAAGATCGGTTTCATCGTGCGCGCATGGCGCGAGGCGCGGCAGCGCGCGACGCTGTATCCGCCACAGCCGCGCGATCCGGCGCTGTGGACGCGGCCGCGCTGATTCAGCCGAGCAAGGGCTCGCCGGGATAAGGTTTGTGGTGCAGCTTTTGCGCTAGCCAGCCGCCGAGCAACGGCATAACCACCGCGCAGATTTGCATCCATAGCGGATGCGGCAGCATTGCCTGATTGACCAGGCCTGCCACCAGAAACACCAAAGTCACCACCCAGCCGACCCAATGGCCATCGGCAATGCGCAAGGCGAGCCAGGCACCGCCGAGCGGCGAGGCGAGCCAGCCGACGACCATCAGTACTTTTGCGGGCAGGGGAATGCTGGCAATCAGCGCGGCCAGCGTCGCTGTGTCGGCGGCATTGATGTCGCCCGATACGGGGTACAGCGCGCTGCCGATAAAATCGAACAGAGCCACGAGCGCGAACGCGACCAGACACCCCGCGGCGACGGCAAAGAGTTTACGCATTCACATCAGCCCCGCTTTGGAAGCGCGAGCTTACCACGCGCCGCGCGCGCTGGGAATCATCCGCGCGGCGAGTGCGGCACGACCTGTGCCATGCGTTCGCCGGTCGCACGGCACGATGCGGCCACGACGGGGTAATCAATATCGCTGTTGCGCGCCAGGGCGGCGGGCATCGCCATCTGGCAGGCGCGGATCGATTGGTAATGCGCGGGCTCGACGCGGGCCTGCTGGCAGGCGGTGCTGCCGTCGCCGCAACCCATGATCGCCATGACGTAGAACAGCGGTTCCATGATCGTCTCCGTTCGCCTGTAAAACCGACGAGACGCCTTGCTTGTTCCATGAAGCGCTTGGGATACCGCTTGACTGCGCTTACATGAGGGAAAGATGCCCCCCGATACCGCCACCTCCTCGACCGCGTCCGAGCGGCCCATGCTGCCGACGCTCAAGCGTTTCCTGCCCTATCTGTGGCCGGCGGACGCGCCGATGCTGCGGCTGCGGATCGTGGGGGCGATGCTGCTGGTCGCGGTGTCCAAGGTCACCCAGGTCTATGTCAGCGCTTACACGCTGAAATGGGCGGTCGACCGGATGGCGCAGGGCGATCGCTCCGCAATGTGGATCGTGATCGCGTTGGTGCTGGGCTATGCCGGTGCGCGCTTCGCGACGACGCTGTTCGACAATCTGCGCAATGCGGTGTTCGAGCGCGTCGGGCAGGATGCGACGCGGCGCCTCGCAGCGAGCGTATTCCGCCACCTCCACCAGCTCAGCCTGCGCTTCCATCTGGAACGGCGCACGGGGGCGGTGACCAAGGTGGTCGAGCGCGGTACCAAGAGCATCGATACGATGCTGTATTTCATGCTGTTCAACATCGCGCCGACGGTGCTGGAGCTGCTGCTGGTGCTCAACATCTTCCGCTCGAGCTTCGGCTGGGGGCTGGTCGCGGCGACGATGGTGATGGTGGTCGCTTATATCTGGTTCACGCGGATGGTGACCGACTGGCGCGCCGCCTTGCGCACGCGGATGAACGATCTCGACACCGGGGCGGTCAGCCATGCGGTCGATTCGCTGCTCAATTTCGAGACGGTCAAATATTTCGGGGCGGAGGAGCGCGAGGGCAAGCGCTATGATGCGGCGATGGCGGCTTATGCCAATGCCGCGGTCATTTCCGAAAACTCACTGGCATGGCTCAACGTCGGGCAAGCGCTCATCACCAACCTGATGCTCGGCGGCGGGATGGCGTTCGTTGCCTGGGGCTGGGGCGGCGGCAGATTCTCGGCGGGCGACGTGGTGTTCGTCTCGACGCTGCTGTCGCAACTGTTCCGTCCGCTCGATCTGCTCGGTATGGTCTATCGCACGATCCGTCAGGGCGTGATCGATATGGGCGCGATGTTCGACTTGATCGATACGCAGTCGGAGGTGGTCGACGCACCCGACGCCACGCCGCTGCTGGTGGCGCGCGGCCACGTCCGTTTCGAGGATGTGCGCTTCGGTTATGATGCGGGGATGCCGATCCTGAAGGGCATCGATCTGGATATTCCGGCGGGCAAGACGCTGGCGGTGGTCGGGCCATCGGGCGCGGGCAAATCGACGCTCGCGCGGCTGATGTTCCGGTTCTACGATCTGACCGGCGGGCGCATCACGATCGACGGGCAGGATATCGCGCAGGTGACGCAAGCGAGCCTGCGCGCGGCGATTGGCATCGTGCCGCAGGATACCGTGCTGTTCAACGACACGATCGGCTACAACATCGCGTATGGCCGCGAAGGGGCCGGGCAAGACGAGATCGAGGCTGCGGCGCGGGGCGCGGCGATTGCGGGGTTCATCGAGCGCCAGCCCGAGGGCTATGCGACGCGTGTCGGCGAGCGCGGGCTGAAGCTGTCGGGCGGTGAAAAGCAGCGCGTGGCGATCGCGCGGACCCTGCTCAAGAATCCGCCAGTGCTGATCCTGGACGAAGCGACCAGCGCGCTCGACAGCCGTACCGAGGGCGAGATTCTCGATACGCTGCAGGCGATCGAACGCGGCCGCACCACGATCGTGATCGCGCACCGCCTGTCGACCGTGGTCCATGCCGACGAGATCGTCGTGCTGGAAGCCGGGCGCGTGGTCGAACGCGGCAGCCATGCCGTGCTGCTGCGCAAGAACGGGCTGTATGCGGAAATGTGGAACCGCCAGGCGCAGGAGCGGGCGGAGGAGTCGGTGGCGGCGGAGTAGCGCGATCGGGCGGTGGACAGTCCCGAATTCCCGTTCGAAACGAACGGGGTGGGCAATGCTGTTACGCCAGCAATTCCCGATACTCCGGATGCTTCTCGATATAGGCCGCGACGAACGGGCATTGCGGGATGACCTTCAACCCCCGGTCGCGCGCCGAGTCGAGTGCGGCGCGGATCAGTTTCGAGCCGACGCCGCGGCCCTCCAGCGCCTTGGGCACGATAGTGTGGGTGAACACGATCGTGCCGCCTTCCATCTGATAGGCCGCGACCGCGCGCTTGCCGCCGACGGTCAGTTCGAATTCGGCCTCGGCCTTGTTGTCGATCACGTTATCCATGCCCGGCGTTTGCCCGCGATGGATCGGGTTGCGCAAGAGGGTTGGGAGTATGAGGCCGCAGCGCCCACGCCTTGCCGAACGGCGCGAACACGGCATTTCGCCAGCCATGCGGCCGCATCCCGCCACCTTCCACGCCCAACCGCAACGGCTCGCGGCGTGCGCCCGGCACGTATAAGGTGCCGAACAGCCGGTCGAACAGCGCGAGCGTATTGCCAAAATTGCGGTTGTGATGCTGCACGTCCATCGAATGGTGGATCTGGTGATGCGCCGGGCTCAGCAGCCACCGGCCCCAGCGCGGGCCGAACGTCACCCACAGATGCGAATGCTGCAGATGGGTGAGCGTGATGGCACCGATCATCGTCAAGGCGTTCACCCCGCCGATCGTCACACCGTGCGGTTCCCCCAGCAGCGGACCGGCCAGGCCTTGCGTCACCCCGATCAGGATGGCGGTGATATTGGCGAAGACGATCGTGTCGACCGGATGGACGCGGAAGGTCGTCAACAGCGACAGGCTTTCGGCGGAGTGATGGACCGCATGGAACTGCCACAGCAGCGGGACTGCGTGGCTCAGATAATGATCGAGCCAGTACGAAAATTCATAAGCGAGATAGAGCAGCACCGTCAGCACCGCACTCGCCACGAGCGGCGGCAGGCCGAGCGGCGCAATCGGGCCGGTTGCCAGACGAATCAGCGCCGTAATCTGCACGCTCGACAGCACTGCCCAGCCGAACAGCAGCCCATAGCCGAACAGGCTGAATGCGAACCACCACAGATCGGCGCGGCCCGAGGCGCTGGAGAAGATCCGGCGGGGGAATAGCGCGCGCCGCCACACCGCCAGCCGGGGCATCGCCCGCCGCCCGCGCGGCACCGCAAGAAACGCGGCGATCAGCACCGTCACCACCAGCCCGAAAATCGACAGCGTCGACCCCGTGCCGAAGAAGGTTCCGCCGAGTTGATTGGCCCAATAGCCGGCAAGCCAGCCGATACCGTCCGAAACCATCGTCATTGTCGCGTGCACGGCACCCCCAGCCGGTCCGGGTTTCGGGATGGGGTGACTTTAGGACCGGATTGTGAGCGCCCGGTTAATTGCGTGGGTGTGCCCCTTACGCTTCGGGGCGGGGCACGCTAGATCGGGGCATGACGCTCGACCCCCTCCCCATATTGCAATCGACCTTCGGCTTTCCCGCCTTTCGCGGGGTACAGGGATCGGTGGTGGAGCGCGTGCTGGCGGGGCAGAACACGCTGGCGGTGATGCCGACGGGGGCGGGCAAGTCGCTTTGCTATCAATTGCCTGCGCTGGCGCTGCCCGGCACCTGTGTCGTGGTGTCGCCGCTGATCGCGCTGATGCACGATCAGTTGCGTGCGGCGACCGCGATCGGGATCAGCGCGGCGACGCTGACCTCGGTCGATACCGACCAGATGGAGACGATCGCGCGCTTCCGGCGCGGCGAGCTCGATCTGCTCTATGTCGCGCCCGAACGCGCATCGAGTGGCAGCTTTCGCGATTTGCTGGGGCAGGCGCCGCTCGCTTTGTTCGCGATCGACGAGGCGCATTGCGTGTCCGAATGGGGGCATGACTTCCGCCCCGATTACCGGCTGCTGCGCCCGCTGCTCGATGCCTTTCCCGAGGTGCCGCGCCTGGCGCTGACAGCGACCGCCGACGCGCATACCCGTGCCGATATTCTCGACCAGCTCGGTATTCCGCATGACGGGATGATCGTCGCCGGGTTCGACCGGCCCAATATCCAGTACCGCATCAGCCCCAAGGACAATGCCACCCGCCAGATCGCCGATCTGATCGCGGAAACGCCGGGGGCGGGCATCGTCTATGTCCAGAGCCGCGCGGGGACGGAGAAAATGGCGGAGGCGTTGGCCAAGACCGGACGGCCGACGCGCGCCTATCATGCCGGGCTCGATCCGCATGTGCGTGCCAAGAATCAGGCCGATTTCGTCGCCAGCGAGGACATGGTGATGTGCGCGACGGTCGCCTTTGGCATGGGCATCGACAAGCCCGATGTGCGCTTCGTCGCGCATGCCGGGCTGCCCAAGTCGATCGAGGCCTATTATCAGGAAACGGGGCGCGCGGGCCGCGATGGCGATCCGGCGGTGGCGCATCTGTTCTGGGGTGCCGAGGATTTCGCGCGGGCGCGGCAACGCATCGGCGAGGTCGAACCCGCGCGGCAGCCGGGCGAGCGGCAACGGCTGGCGGCGCTGGGCGCGCTGGCCGAGACGGCGGGGTGCCGGCGCAAGATCCTGCTGAAGCATTTCGGCGATGACAGCCCCGAAACATGTGGGAATTGCGACAATTGCCTCAACCCTCCGGCGGCGGTCGACGCGACGGAGGTGGCGAGGAAATTCCTCTCCGCGGTGTTTCGCACAGGCCAGAGCTTTGGCGCGGGCTATATCGAACAAGTCCTGATGGGCCAGTCGAGCGAGCGCAGCCTGATGAACGGGCATGAGTCGCTCGGCGTGTTCGGCATCGCCTCGTCGCCGGAGGAAGCGGCGCTGATCAAGCCGGTGGGACGCGCGTTGTTGCTGCGCGATGCGTTGCGCGCGAACGACTTTGGCGGGCTGGAGTTTGGGCCGGGCGCGCGCGGTATCCTGAAGGAAGGCGAGCGCGTCGATCTGATTCTGCCGCCTAAGCGTACGCGGCGCACGCGCGGCGGCACCGGCGCGCAACTGAATCCGAGCGGCGATCCGCTGTTCGAGGCGCTGCGCACCAAGCGCCGCGAACTTGCGCTGGAGGCAAGCGTGCCGCCGTATGTGATCTTCCACGATTCGGTGCTGCGCGAAATGGCGACGCTGCGCCCCGCGACACTGGCGGCGATGGGGCGAATCACGGGCGTCGGCACGCGCAAGCTGGAGGCCTATGGCGAGGCGTTTCTGGCGGTGGTGCGGCGGTTTTAGGCGAGAAGAAGGGGTTCTCGCGCGAAGCCGCGAAGACGCAAAGAGAAGAAAGGGGGATGGCTGTGCGACCAATCGCTTCGCGCCTTTGCGTTTAGCTTTTCTTCTCCGCGCATCCACAATCTGTCGCTTTCGCAACGCCACCGTGCTGGTTAGATTAACCGCATGACCACACTCCGCACCATCGACGCCACCATCTCCGTCGCGCCGCAGATTGCCCTGGACGATCTGGCGGAGCTCGCTGCGGCCGGCTTTACCGTCATCGTCAACAACCGCCCCGACGGCGAGGATTTCGGCCAGCCGACCGGCGAGGAAATCGCCGCCGCCGCAGCGGCTGCCGGGCTTGGCTATACCGCCATTCCCGTCACCCATGCCGGTTTCTCGCACCCGCAAATCGACGCGATGGCAGCGGTGCTGGGCGAGGCCAAAGGGCCGGTGCTGGCCTATTGCCGCTCGGGCACACGGTCGTGCAATCTGTGGGCGCTGGCGGCGGTGAAGGCGGGCGCGCACCCCGACGCCGCAATGGCGAAGGCTGCGGCGGCGGGGTATGACCTGACCGGCCTGCGGCCGCTGCTCGATGCGCTGTCCACGGCGGCATGAACTGGACGCAACTCGGCTATAGTCTTGCAGGCGTGATCGCGCTCGCGCTGATCGCGCGCTGGTTGCGGCTGGGCGAGAGCCGGATTGCGAGTGTGGCGCAAGCGCGCGAAACCGCCGAGCAGATGCTGGCGGGGTTCATCGCGCATGACGCCGTGATCGGTACCGATGGTGGCGCGGCGCTGGTCGCGGGCAATGGTGCCGTTGCCCTACTCAAACGCCACGGTGCGAGGATCGCCGCGCGTCGCCTGATCGCGCCGCTTCAGCTCAGCCAGGGAATCGAGGGCGTGCGGATAGAAACGGGCGAGCGGCTGTTCGGCAGCGTGCTGTTGTTCGGCGTAACCGATATCGAAGTGCGCGCGATCGAGGCATCGGCCGACCGACCGCGCGATGTCGTGGTCACGCTGCATTGACAAAGAGGCACTGACAAGGGTGTAAGTAGCGTCATGGAGCTGCCCGATCCCGTCCAATATGCTGTGCCCGGCTTCATTGTGCTGGTGCTGGCCGAGATGGTGGTCGCCCGGATGCGCGACCGCACCCGTTACGAACCGCGCGATACGTTGACCTCGCTCTTGCTGGGGCTGGGCAGCACCGTCGCGGGGGCGCTGTCGGTCGGCCTGGTTTATGCGATGGCGCTGTGGGTGTGGCAGTTCCGGCTGTTCGACATCGGCTACCAATGGTATTGGTTCGTGCTCGCCTTCGTCCTCGACGATCTGGCCTATTATGTCTTCCATCGCTCGGCACACCGCGTCCGCTGGTTCTGGGCGAGCCATGTCATCCACCATTCGAGCCAGCATTATAATCTGTCGACCGCGCTCAGGCAGACCTGGACGGGCTTCATCTCGATCGGGTTCATCTTCCGCCTGCCGCTGTTCCTGATCGGTTTTCCGCCAGCAATGGTGTTCTTCGTTGCGGGGCTGAATCTGATCTACCAATTCTGGATCCACACCGAAGTGATCGACCGGATGCCACGCTGGTTCGAGGCGGTGATGAACACGCCGTCGCACCACCGTGCGCATCACGCGACCAACCCGCGCTATCTCGACACCAATTATGCCGGGGTGTTCATCGTGTGGGACCGGATGTTCGGCACGTTCGAGCCCGAGCGCGCCGATGACCGGCCCCAATACGGCATCGTCAAGAATCTCGGCAGCTTCAACCTGTTATGGGCGGCGTTCCACGAATGGATCGGCATCGCGCAGGATGTGTGGCGCGCGCCCGGGCTTCGTGCCAAGCTCGGCTATCTGGTGATGCCGCCGGGGTGGAGCCATGATGGCAGCCGCGACACGTCGGAGACGATCAAGGCGCGGTGGCGCGCGCGCGTGAGCGGCACCACAGAGCAAGACACAGACAGGGTGCAGTAAAGCGCCAGGGTGGGGAGAGGTCGAATGGAAGAAGCCGACATCGTCGTCGTCGGGGGCGGATCTGGCGGAGCGGCGGCGGCCGGGCGGCTGAGCGAAGGCGGGAAATTCTCGGTCGCCTTGCTGGAGGCGGGCGGGCGCAACACCGGTTTGCGCACGCGCATTCCGGCTTTCCTCGCTTTCCAGACCGACAAGACCAACTGGAATTACGAGACGGTGCCGCAAGCCGGGTTGAACGGCCGACGCGGGCATCAGCCGCGCGGCAAGGGGCTGGGCGGATCGAGCGCGATCAATGCGATGATCTATATTCGCGGCAATCGCTGGGACTATGACAATTGGGCGGCGATGGGCTGTCCCGGCTGGTCGTATGACGAGGTGCTGCCCTGGTTCAAACGCAGCGAACACAATGTGCGGCGTGGCGATGCCTATCATGGCGGCGACGGGCCGTTATGGGTGAGCGACCAGAAATTCGCCAATCCCGGCAGCCTTGATTTCATCGAGGCAGGCGCGAGCCTGCAAATCCCGCGCAACATGGATTTCAATGGCGAACGGCAGGACGGGATCGGCCTGTATCAGGTGACGCAGAAGAATGGCGAGCGCTGGACCTCGGCGCGCGCCTATCTGGGGGATCGCCCGGCCAATCCCGATCTGCATATCCTGACCGGCGTTACCGCCGAACGTGTGCTGTTCGACGAAGGGCGGGTGTGGGGTGTCGCCTATTTGCAGGATGGCCAATCGAAGGTGATTCGCGCGCGGCGCGGCGTCATCCTGGCGGGCGGCGTGTTCGGCACAGCGCAATTGCTGATGCTGTCGGGGATCGGACCCGGCGTGCATTTACGCGAAAAGGGTATCGCGGTGCGGGTGGACCGGCCTGCGGTCGGGTCCAATTTGCAGGACCATATCGATTATGTCGCAGCGTTCGAGACACCGGGGACCGAGTTTGTCGGTTCATCGCTGAAGGGCACGCTGGCGATGGGCAGCGCGTTCTTCCAATGGCTGCGCAAGCGCCAGGGCATGATGACCACGCCTTTTGCCGAAGCCGGTGCCTTTCTGACCGTATCGCCCGATGCCCCCGCCCCCGACGTGCAGCTCCATTTCGTGATCGCAGCACTCGAGGATCATGGCCGCACCAAGGTGCCTGGGCATGGCTTTTCCTGCCACGTCTGCGTGCTCCGGCCCGAAAGCCACGGCACGGTGCGGCTGGCCTCGGTCGATGCGCGCGCAGCACCGTTGATCGACCCCGCCTTTTTCAGCGATTCCCGCGACATGGAGGTGATGAAGCGCGGCGTGCGCGCGATGTACCGCATTCTCGAGACCGCGCCGCTGAGCAACCACAAGGGGCGCGATCGCTACCCGATCGATCTGAGCGACGATGACGCGCTGGAGCGCCTGATCCGCGCGCGCGCCGACACGGTGTATCACCCGGTCGGGACGGCGCGCATGGGATCGGACGACGCGGCGGTGTGCGATCCGCGGTTGCGCGTGCGCGGCGTGGAAGGGCTGTACGTGGCCGATGCCTCGGTTATGCCCAAGCTCATCTCGGGCAACACCAACGCCCCATCGATCATGATCGGGGAGCGCTGTGCCGATTTTGTGACAGCGGATCTGGGATGATCGTCTAAGCGCTCCGGATGGAACGCAAAGAAACGAACTGGAACCGGATTGGGCTGGCGGCAGCGGTGGTGCTGGTGCCGGGGGGCTTTCTGCTCGGTGCCGCCCTGATGGCGCGGCGCTATCGGCAGAAGAGCGTGGGCAACTCGGCGGCCGCAGCGGAGGCCGACGAAGCGGACCCCGTCATCGAGCAGACGATTAGCGGGTAGCCGGTGCTTTCGCCTCGGTCGGGGTGGTGGCCCGCGCGCCTTCGGTCGGGTGCAGCGTTACAAGAGCGACCGCGCCCAAGGCGAAGCCACCCGCAAACTGCCACAAGAAACCCGACTTAAGAACGCTGCGCATTGTAAACCCTTTCGCGCTCGGCCCAATGCCGATCGCTGCGACGCAGCAAATCGACATTGTCCGATCGTTTCGCAAGAGGCTTTTCAGCAACCAATCGTTGCTAAAAGCTGAACCAATGGCTCAACGTACGTTTGCGCAGGCCGTCTGGATGCGTTCGCAGGCTTCGCGCAGCAGCGCGTCGGAAGTGGCATAGGAAATGCGCATCGCCGGGGACAGGCCGAATGCCGCACCCTGGACGGCGGCGACCTTGGCATCGTCGAGCAGATAGGCGACGAAGGCTTCGTCGCTGTCGATCAGCTTGCCCGACGGCGTCGATTTGCCGATCAGCGCCGAGAATTCGGGATAGACATAGAACGCCCCCTCCGGCTTCGGGCAAGTGATGCCTTCGGCCTCGTTCAGCATCGACACGACCAGATCGCGCCGCACCTGGAACGCGGCGGCACGGTCCTTGAGGAAGCTCTGGTCGCCATTGAGCGCCGCAACGGCAGCGGCCTGCGCGATCGAGCACGGGTTGCTGGTCGATTGCGACTGCAGCTTGGACATCGCCTTGATCAGCCACGACGCGCCCCCGGCATAGCCGATGCGCCAGCCGGTCATGGCATAGGCCTTGGAGCAGCCGTTGACGGTCAGCGTGCGCTCGTACAGCGACGGGCATACTTGCGCGATCGTGGTGAATTCGAAGCCGTCATAGAGGATATGCTCGTACATATCGTCGGCGAAGATCCACACATGCGGGTGGCGCTCGAGCACTTCGCCCAGCGCCTTCAACTCGGCAGCGCTATAGGCAGCACCGGTCGGGTTCGAGGGCGAATTGAGGATCACCCATTTGGTGCGCGGGGTGATCGCCGCCTCGAGCTGCTCGGGACGCAATTTGTAGCCCTGCTCCGGCCCAGCCGCGACGAACACCGGTGTGCCGCCCGCGAACAGCACGACATCGGGATAGCTCACCCAATAGGGCGCAGGCACGATCACTTCGTCCCCGACATCGACCGTGGCGACGATCGCGTTGAACAAGGTGTGCTTGCCGCCGACATTCACGCTGATCTGGTCGGGGGTGTAGGACAGTTCGTTGTCGCGCGCGAACTTTGCGACGATCGCGGCCTTCAGCTCCGGCGTGCCGTCGACATTGGTGTACTTGGTCTGGCCGTCGCGAATCGCCTTGATCGCGGCTTCCTTCACGAAATCGGGCGTGTCGAAATCGGGCTCGCCTGCGCCGAGACCAATCACGTCAACGCCTGCGCGCTTCAATTCCTGCACGCGCGTGGTGATCGCCAGCGTCGGCGAGGGCTTGATGCGGGCGAGCGCGGCGGATGGATGCATAAGAAAGAGCCTTGGGAAAAAGCCGTGGCGGCGGGGAACTCGCGCGAGCGCTTATCCCGCCAGCGGCGTTGCCGCAACCGTGCGTCGCGCACGAATCAGTCCGCGCAGGGCGTTACCGACGAAAAATTCATGCGCCAGATCGGCCTCGGTGAGTACACCCTCGATCGCCCGGCCTTGCGCCAGCAGGTCGGCGCGCAACACCCCTGGTAACAGTCCGTCCTCCAGTGGCGGCGTAACGAGGACATCCCCGCGCGGCACGAACAGCGAGGTGAAACTCCCCTCGGTCAGCCGCCCGTCGGGGCGCACGAACACCACTTCGTCGCTGCCCGCAGCCACACGCGCGCGGTCGTAAAAGGCGCGGTCGCTGGTTTTGTGGCGTAGGCGAAAATCGTCGGGGGTGACCGGCAGGGGAACCACCGCCACCGACAAGGGCTGATCCGAAGCCGCAGGCATTTCGGCGATTTCGATCGCGACCGCGCCGCTCGGTGCCAGCACCAGGCGGACCTTGCGCCGCGTCCGCAGGCGGAAGGTCGCCGCCTGCAGCTCATTGCGGGTGCCGTGCCGGTCGAACGCGAAGCCGAACGCCTGCGCACTCGCCGCAAGCCGCCGGAGGTGGCGATCCAGCCGCAAGACGCCGTGCTCGGGATCGAACGCCATCGTCTCGATCAGGTCGAACGCGCGCGCATCTCGAGTCAGGAAGTCGGTCTTGGCACGTGCTTCGTCCCATTCCTCGGCCGCGACCGAATCGGCGACGATGCCACCGCCCGCGCCAAAGCTGGCGTACTCCGCGCCATACGGCAGCGTCAGCGTGCGAATCGCGACGTTGAACATGGCATCGCCATCGGCATCCAACCGGCCGATCGCTCCGGTATAGAGTCCGCGTGCGCCCCCTTCGATCGCGGCGATTGCCTCCATTGCCGCGATTTTCGGAGCGCCGGTGATCGATCCGCACGGAAACAGCGCCGCCAGCACGTCGATCGCGTCGGTGTCGGGCGCGATCGACGCGGTGACGGTCGAGACCAATTGATGCACCGTCGGGTAGGTTTCCACCTCGAACAAATGCGGCACCGCGACCGATCCGGCGCGGGCAACGCGCGCCAGATCGTTGCGCATCAAGTCCACGATCATCAAATTTTCGGCGCGCTGCTTGGGGTCTTCGACCAGCGCTGCGGCAATCGCGCGGTCGGCATCGGCGCTATCGCCGCGCCGCGCCGTGCCCTTCATCGGCCGACACAGCAGCGTGTCGCCTTCCAGCGAAAAGAACAATTCGGGCGAAAGCGAGAGGATCCGTTCGGCCCCGGTGTCGATCAGCGCACCAAACCCGGCGCGCGCTGCATTGCGCAGGCGCGCGTACAGCGAAAGCGGATCGCCGAGGACACGGGCGTGTGCGCGATAGGTGAGATTGGCCTGGTACAGGTCCCCGGCGACGATGCGCGCCTGCACGGCGGCGAAATGCGCATCATAGGTCGCGCGGTCGATCGCCGGTTCGGGCGCACCGATCCACGCCCCCGCCGGATCGGGCAGCATGGCCGGCACCGCGTCGGGGGCGATCTCGGTATAACGTTCGAACAAGCCGAACCACAGCAAAGGAGTCCCGGTCTCGTCCGGCTCCGCTCCCGCGACCGACTCGAACGCCGTACCGGCTTCGTAGGACAGGAATCCGGCGGCCTGCAGCCCGCCAGCCCGCGCGGCGCGCAGCGCCTCCAGCGCCGGGCGGACTTCGGACACCGATCGCGCCGTGACGATTCGCACCGGATCGCAATAGAGCCGCGCCGCTGCACCGCCATCGCGCGCGTCGTCCAGCAGGACGAAGGGGCTCCGCAGGACAAGCGGGTTGGGCGATGGCGTGTGCATAATGTCGTGTAACAAATGCCCCGGCGACGCCCCTGTCGGCAACCCTTGGTTTTCGCGCGCTTGGTTTTCCGCCGCACTCACCGTATTTCAGGGCGCATGACCGCTCAGCCCCCCCAGCCGCCGCTTCGCGCCACGATCATCCCGGTGACGCCGCTGCAACAGAATTGCACGCTGTTATGGTGCACCGCGACGATGCGCGGGGCGTTCGTCGATCCGGGTGGCGACTTGCCCAAGCTGCTCGCCGCCGCCGCGCAGCACAAGGTGACGGTCGAGAAGATCATCCTTACCCACGGCCATATCGACCATTGCGGCGAGGCCAAGCCGCTCGCCGAACAGCTCGGCGTCGCGATCGAGGGGCCGCATGAGGAGGATCGTTTCCTCACCTCGACCCTGTCCGAAAGTGGTGCGCAATACGGCATCCCCGGCGTCAATTTCGAGCCGGACCGCTGGCTGGTCGAGGGCGATACCGTCACCGTCGGCAATCTCGTGCTCGATGTTTATGAGACGCCTGGCCACACGCCTGGCCACGTCGTCTTCCACCACGCGCCCTCCAAACTGGCGCTGGTCGGTGACGTGCTGTTCGCAGGGTCAGTCGGCCGCACCGATTTCCCGCGCGGCAACCATCCGCAATTGCTCGAGTCGATCGTCACCAAGCTGTGGCCGCTCGGCGACGACACCACCTTCATTCCGGGGCACGGCCCGGCGAGCAGTTTCGCGCATGAGCGCCGCACCAACATGTTCGTCAGCGATGCGGCGCTCGCCGCCTGAGGCTCAGCCCGCGCGGACGGCGCTCGGGGCGGTCACGCTGGTCGCCGCGTGTGGCAGATAGGGCAGCACCACCGCATAGCCGCCCAGGCCGAGCAGCAGCGCGAACGTAATGATCGTGCCGACCATCCGTCCGCCGGGCAAACCTTCCATCCCGAGCGCATGGCCGACTCGGCCAAGCAGGAACACCGCGCTCGCCACCCACAGCCACAGCGACGTGCCTGTGGTGTATTCGATCAGGGCGATCAGGATCAGGATGAAGGGCGTATATTCGACGAAATTCGCATGTGCGCGCATCCGGCGAATCAGCAAATCGTTGCCGCCGTCGCCAATATCGATCTTGGCCTTGGTCCGGACCGAGCCGGTGCGCATGGCGAGCCACAAATTGAGCAGGGCGGCGGCACCCGCTGTCATCAATGTGATTGGCAACATGATCGAACTCATCGTTCTTCTCCCCCAGAAAGTCCGGTAAACCGTGTGATGCGGCCTTGGCATCCATTCCCTGAGCTTGCAACGCCGCGCAGAATCGCTATAGGCCGCCATCTTCGCGATTTGTCTGGCATCGGTGCCGCTTGCGCGGCCAACCTCAGGCGTTGGTTGCGGAGAGCCCGAACCGGGCGTATCGCACCTGTCAGACAAGCATAAGGTTTCGCCGAAATGGCCGTCCCCAAAAGAAAAACCACGCCGTCCAAGCGCGGCATGCGTCGTTCGCACGATTCGCTGACCGTCGCGTCGTTCCAGGAATGCCCGAATTGCGGCGAACTGAAGCGTCCTCACAATCTGTGCCCGTCGTGCGGCCATTATAACGGTCGTGAGATCGTTTCGGTCGAAGGCTGACCTGACGCAACGCTCGGACAGTGAACAGGGGGCGGCCAGCGTGACGAACAGCTCCCGGATCGCGATCGATGCGATGGGTGGCGACGAAGGGCTGGCGGTGATGCTCGCCGGGGTGGCGCGTGCCCGCCGCCGGTTCGAGGACATGCGCTTCATTCTGGTCGGCGACGAGGCAGCGATTCGGGCTGGGCTGTTGAACCACCCCAACCTCACCGCGCATTCCGAAATCGTCCATGCGCCGGAGGTTGTCGGCTCGAGCGACAAGCCGAGCCAGGCGATTCGCCGCGCCAAGACCACATCGATGGGTATTGCCATCGACATGGTGAAGCAGGGCCGCGCTGCCGCTTGCGTGTCGGCGGGCAATACCGGTGCGCTGATGGCGATGTCGAAGCTGTCGCTGCGCATGATCCCGGGGATCGACCGCCCGGCGCTGGCGGGGCTGATGCCGTCGCTGGGCGACAATGACACGGTCGTGCTCGATCTCGGTGCCAATACCGAGTGCGATTCGCGTAATCTCATTCAGTTTGCCGTGATGGGCGCGGCCTATGCGCGCACGACGCTGGATCTCGCGCGCCCGCGAGTCGCGCTGCTCAACATCGGCAGCGAGGACCAGAAGGGCACCGAGACGATTCGCGACGCCGCCACCGCCTTGCGCGCCGCCGCGCATCTTCCACTGGAATTTACCGGCTTCATCGAAGGCGACAAATTGTCGCGCGGTGATGTCGATGTGATCGTGTGCGACGGCTTTTCCGGCAATATCGCGCTGAAAACCGCCGAAGGCACCGCGCGGTTCGTCGCCGATCTGCTCAAGCGGGCTTTCCGGTCTTCGGTCCGCTCGAAGATCGGCTTCCTCATCTCGCGCCCCGCAACCGAATTACTGCGCCATCATCTCGACCCGAATAACCACAATGGTGCCGTTTTTCTGGGGCTTAACGGGCTGGTCGTTAAAAGCCACGGCGGTGCCAACGAAGTGGGCGTGGCCACCGCAATCGCGGCGGCGGCGAAGATGGTGCGCGATGATCTGACGCGGCGAATCGCGGAAGATCTGGGTGATTTCGAGAAAAAGGCGGCATGATGCAAAGCGTGATTATCGGCACCGGATCGGCGCTGCCGACGCGGCGCGTGTCCAATGCCGAGCTGGCCGAAACCGTCGACACCTCGGACGAATGGATCGTCGAGCGCACCGGCATCCGCTTCCGTCACATCGCCGGCCCTGACGAGACCACCGCCACGCTGGCCGCAGACGCCTGCCGCGCGGCGCTGGGTTCCGCCGGTATTGCGGCGCAGGACATCGATTTGATCGTGCTGGCGACGGCCACGCCGGACCAGACCTTCCCGGCCAGCGCGACCAAGGTGCAGGCGATGCTCGGCATCGATGATTGCGTGGCCTTCGATGTCGCCGCCGTCTGTTCGGGCTTTCTCTATGCGCTGCAGGTTGCCGACAGCATGTTGCGCAGCGGGGCCGCCAGGCGTGCGCTGGTGATCGGTGCGGAGACCTTCAGCCGTATCCTCGACTGGGAAGACCGCGCGACCTGCGTGCTGTTCGGCGATGGCGCGGGCGCAGTGGTGCTGGAGGCGCAGGACACGGGCGCACGCGGCATTCTCGCGGTGCGGCTCCACGCCGATGGCCGCCATAACGAACTGCTTTATGTCGATGGTGGTCCCTCGACCACCGGCACTGTCGGCAAGGTGCGGATGAAGGGGCGCGAGGTGTTTCGCCACGCCGTCGTCAATCTCGCCTCGGTGATGACCGAGACGCTGGCCGTTGCCGGGCTTTCGGCGGGCGATGTCGACTGGCTGGTGCCGCATCAGGCCAATGCCCGCATCCTGGATGCAACGGCGCGCAAGCTCAACCTGTCGCCCGACAAAGTCGTCGTCACGGTTGACCAGCATGCCAACACTTCGGCCGCCTCGGTTCCACTCGCGCTCGATACCGCGGTCAAGGACGGGCGGATCAAGCATGGCGATCTGATTGTGCTGGAAGCGATGGGCGGCGGCTTCACCTGGGGTGCCGCGGTGATTCGCTTCTAATCCCTTCTTACGAGGAAGTAACTAGTACTTTCAGTCAAGCACTTCTGTGTGTTAGGTCGGTTCTCTACCATTCTTCGGGGAGGGAAACGGAATGGCATCTGTAGGAACGTTGACACGGGCCGATCTGGCGGAGGCGCTCCATAATAGTGTTGGCCTGTCGCGCGCGGATTCGTCCAAGCTGGTTGAGCAAATCCTTGGCCATATGTGTGGTGCGCTGGCCAAGGGCGACAACGTCAAGATTTCGGGCTTCGGCACCTTCGTCCTGCGCGACAAGGGCGAGCGCGTCGGTCGAAATCCAAAGACGGGCATCGAAGTCCCGATCGCGCCGCGCCGCGTGCTTACCTTCCGCGCCAGCCAGATGATGCGCGATCGCATCGTCGACGCCGACTGACGCTGACCATGGCGGTTCCGCCCGCGAAAGCCGACGCTCCTGCTGCAGCGGAGTCGGGCGGCAAGGCGGCGGGCGCGTATCGCACGATCGGGGAATTGTCGCGGGAGACGGGGCTGCCGCAGCATATCTTGCGCTATTGGGAGACCCGCTTCCCCCAGCTGCGACCGCTGCAGCGCGCCGGCAATCGCCGTTATTACCGTCCCGAGGACGTGGCGCTGGTCCGGCGTATTGCGGCGATGCTGGAGCAGGACGGCTATACGATTCGCGGCGTGCAAAAGGCACTGTTGCTCGAGGGCAAACCACCGTCGCCCCGCAACGCCGCGCTGGATAACAGAGCGCGGGACGCAATTCTGGCGGTGCGCACCGCTTTGGCAACGGCCCTCACCGACGACGCGTGAGCGGCGTGCCGAAGGGAGGGGAAGCGGAGGACAGCGCCCGCTTCCCGCGCGTGCTTCACCCGTCCAGGCTGCGCGACGCCTGTTCCGCCATATCCTTCGACAAGCCCGGCACCGCCACGATCCGTTCGAGCTGCGCGCGCATCAGCGCGGCGCGGCTGGGGTCGAAGCGCTTCCAGCGGCCGAGCGGGGGAATCAGCTTGGCGGCGGTTTGCGGGTTGATCCGGTCCAGCGCGATCAGTTGATCGGCCAGGAAGCGATAGCCCGATCCATCGGCTGTGTTGAAGGCGCGCTGATTGACCCCGAAGGCACCGATCAGCGCGCGTGCGCGATTGGGGTTGGCGAGCGTGAAATCGCGATGCTGTGACAGTTCCAGCACGATCGCGCCGGTGTCGTCGCGCGGGGCCATCGCCTGCACCGAGAACCATTTGTCGAGCACCAGCGCATTGTCGCTGTAGCGATTGTAGAAGATGTCGAGCGCAGGCGTGCGCTGGGTGGAATCGCCCGCGACCAAGGTGGTCAACGCGCTTTGCCGGTCGGTCATATTGTCGGCGGCTTCGAATTGCGCGAACGCCAGTGCGCCCGCGTCACCCGCCCCCGACGCCGCAATATAGCCGAGCGCCACCGATTTCAGCCGCCTCAGGCCCTTGGCCTCCGGCGAATAGACATAGCCGTCGGTGGTGGCGCGGGCCGCATGATAGGCAGTGCGCCACGCATCCTCCAGCGTGCGCCCGATATCGCGGCGCAGGGCTTCGCGGGCGCGGAAGATCGCTTCGGGATCGACCACCGTCATCTGGTCGCCGATGAAGCTTTCCGATGGCAGCAGCACGGCTTCCGCGACGAAAGCGCGGTCGAGTTGCGGGTTGGCGAGCGTGCCGCCGATCGCGGCGATCACGGCGGTGTGATCGACGCGGGCACCACCGGCACTTTCCACCAGCGTATCGAGCATGAGTTGCTGCAACGCTTCGTAGCGCGCGAACGGATCGTCATCCTGCGCGGCGAGGAAGGCCAGGTCGGCGGCGCTGCGATCGGTCTCGAGGATCGCCGGGGCGGAGAAACCGCGGTTGATCGACAGGATCGGGCGTTCGCGCACGTCTTCGAAAACGATGCGGTGTTCCGCCTCGGTCAGCAGCACGGTTTGCTCGGGTGCATAGGGCTGTCCGCTGTCGGCCCCGAACAGTTTTACCCGCAACGGCAGCACGACCGGTTGCTTGATGCTTTGGCCCGGCGTCGGGGGGGTGTTTTGCGCCAGCACCAGTTCCGCGCGGCCCGAGCCTTGATGATGCAGCAGCGAGGCGGTGATGCGCGGCGTACCCGCCTGGGAGTACCAGCGGCGGAACTGGGTCAGGTCCGTAGCGCTGGCATCTTCCAGCGAGGCGACGAAATCCTCGCAGGTGGCCGCGGTGCCGTCGAAGCGGTCGAAATACAGGTCGGTGCCGGCGCGGAACGCCTGCGCGCCCAGGATGGTCGCCAGCATCCGGATGATCTCGGCACCCTTGTTGTAGATGGTGGCGGTGTAGAAGTTGGAGATTTCCTGATAGGAATCGGGGCGGATCGGGTGGGCGAGCGGTCCGGCATCCTCGGGGAATTGCGACGCACGCAGGCCGCGCACATCCTCGATCCGCTTGACTGCGGCCGAGCCCTGATCGGCCGAGAAGCACTGGTCGCGATAGACGGTGAAGCCTTCCTTCAGCGACAGCTGGAACCAGTCGCGGCAGGTGACGCGGTTGCCCGACCAATTATGGAAATATTCGTGCGCGACGACGGCGGCGATGCCGTCATAATCATAATCGGTCGCGGTGTCGGGGTCGGCGAGGATGTAGCGGCTGTTGAAGATGTTCAGCCCCTTATTCTCCATCGCGCCGAAGTTGAAATCATCGACCGCGACGATGTTGAACACGTCGAGATCATATTCGCGGCCATATGTCTGCTCGTCCCAGGCCATTGCGGCTTTGAGCGCGGCGAGCGCATGGTCGGTGCGCGGCACGTCGGCGGCGCGCACCCAGATGCCGAGCGCGACTTCGCGCCCCGACATCGTAACGAAGCTGCCGCGATTGACCGCGAGATCGCCCGCCACCAGCGCGAACAGGTAACAGGGCTTGGGGAAGGGGTCGCGCCACTCGGCCCAATGCTTGCCCTCGGGCAAATCGCCCGAGGCGATCGGGTCGCCATTGGCGAGCAGCACCGGATAGCGCGCCTTGTCCGCAGTCATCCGCACCTGGTAGCGGCTGAGTACGTCGGGCCGGTCGGGGAAATAGGTGATGCGGCGAAAGCCCTCGGCCTCGCACTGCGTGCAGAGGTTGCCGCCCGAGGCATAGAGGCCCATCAGCTGCGTGTTGCGCTCGGGCGCGATCTCGACCTCGGTTTCGACGACATGCGCCGAGCCCGCCAGCGGCAGCACCAGCGTTTCGCCCTCGATCGTCCAGTCATTGACCGCGACCCCGTCGACGCTGACCGACAATAGCGTCTGCCCCGCCCCGTCGAGCCGCAGCGGGCGATCATGCGTGTCGCTGCGCTGCACGTGCAGCATGGCCTTCACGCGCGTGCTGGCCGGGTCGAGGTCGAAGTCGAGCGCGATCTCGGGCACTTGCCAGTCGGGCGGCGTGTAATCCTCACGGCGCGTAACATGCGGCGTGGCCGTCGGCAGGGCGGAGCTGGTCTGGATATCGAGCATTCCCTGCGATGTAGGGCCCGCAACCGTGCCGTGCCACCGAAATCGCCCGTTTTGCGTGCGGTAATCCCTATGGTAGCGGGCCAGGATAGCAAAAGGGATGACGATGAAGATCTGGATGGCGGGCATGATTGCGCTCGCGAGCGCAAGCGCGGGGCTCGCGCAGGACGCGCCCTTGCCCGACGATCAGGCCGCGATGAAGGCGCATGTCCTGTTTCTTGCCTCCGATGCGCTGCGCGGGCGCGAGGCGGGCAGCCCCGAATATAGGATCGCCGCGGAATATGTCGCCGCGCAATTCTTTGCCGCCGGGCTGAAGCCTGCCGGGGATGCGGGCAGCTATATCCAGAAGGTGCCGCTGGTCACCTATCGCGCTGCCGACAAGGGCGATGTCGTGCTGACCGGCGCGGGCGCGGGCCCGCGCACGCTGGTCTTTGGCGAGGATTATGTGCCGGGCGCGGTGGCGAGTGCCGCGCAGACCGCGCTCGATGCGCCGGTGGTGTTCGTCGGCTATGGGCTGGTCGCGCCGACTTATCGCCGCGACGATTATGCCGGGGTGGATGTGCGCGGCAAGATCGTCGCGCTGTTCGCGGGCGCGCCGAACAGCTTCCAGAGCGAGGAACGCGCGCATTTCCAGAGCGTGGCGACCAAGGCGGTGATCGCGGCGCAGCATGGCGCGGTCGGCGTGGTGGTGCTGACGCGGGGTCCTCTGCCGGGGAACGGGGCGGGCTTCGACCGGCCGCGCACGACCTGGGCGCGCGCCAATGGCACGGGCGAGACCGTCGGCGCGCCGGTGCTGGCGACGCTCAGCGCGACCGGGGCGGCCAAGCTGTTCGCGGGCGCGAAGGCGCCCTGGAGCGATATCGTCAAAGCTTCAGCCGACCGCGAGGCGGTTCTCCGCGCGGAGCCGCTGGGCGTCAGCATGACGGTGTCGCTGAAGACGGCGTTCGAGGCGATGGGCAGCGGCAATGTCGCCGGGATGCTGCCCGGCAGCGACCCCAAGCTCGCCAAGGAGGTGGTCGTGCTGTCGGCGCATCTCGATCATCTCGGCGTCGGGCGGCCCGATGCCAAGGGCGACACGATCTATAATGGCGCGGAGGACAACGCCGTCGGTATCGCCTCGCTGATCGAGGAAGCCAAGCGTTTCAAGGCTTCGGGCAAGCGCCCGCGCCGCTCGATCCTGTTCCTGGCAGTGACGGCGGAGGAGAAGGGGCTGGTCGGCTCCGACTATTTCGCCAAGCACCCGACCGTGCCGATCTCCAGCATCGTCGCCGACGTCAATCTCGATATGCCGATCCTGTCTTACGCCTTTGAAGACATGACGGTGTTCGGGGCCGATCGCTCAACCTTGGGGCCGATCGTCGCGCAGGCGGTCGGCACCTTGGGGGTGACGATGTCGCCCGATCCCGATCCGGCGCAGGGCATTTTCGTGCGCTCCGATCATTATCGCTTCGTCCAGCAAGGCGTGCCCTCGGTGTTCCTGTGGCCAGGGCAGAAGGGGCCGGGCAAGGCGGCGACGGCGGAGTTCTTCGCGCACCGCTATCACCAGCCGGCCGACGACCTGTCGCAGCCGATCGACTGGGCGCAGGGCATCCGCTTCGTCGATGCCAATTATGCGATCGCACGCGCGATTGCCGATGGCGATGCGCGGCCGCGCTGGAACAAGGGCGATTTCTTCGGGTTGCTGTACAATGGCTATGGGGCGAAGTGATGTGCGGCTGCTGATCTTCGGGCTTGGCTATACCGCGCAAGTGCTGGCGGCGCGGGTGCGCGGCGCAGGCGGGGTGGTGGTCGGCACCACGCGCGACGGGCGCGACGGTACGATCCGCTTCGATGATGGCGCGGCGGTTGCGCTGGAACTGGGCGCGGCGACGCATATCCTGTCCTCGGTGCCGCCTGCGGGCGAGATCGATCCGGTGCTGGTCACCTATGGCACAGCCCTGCGCGCGAGCGGGGCGTGGCTCGGCTACCTGTCCTCGACCGGGGTTTACGGCGATGCTGGCGGGGCGTGGGTCGATGAGAGCGCCGCGATCGGCAGCGGTCGCCGCAATGCGCGGGCCGAAGCCGATGCCGCGTGGCAGGAGATCGGCGCTGGGGTGTTTCGCTTACCGGGTATTTACGGTCCGGGGCGGTCGCCGCTGGATCGTGTCGCCAGCGGTATGGCGCACCGCGTCGATGTCGCCGACCAGGTGTTCAGCCGTTGCCATGTCGACGACATAGCCCGCGGGGTGATCGCGGGGTTTGCGGCCCCGCCCGGCGCGTACAATCTCGCCGACGATGTCCCGGCCAGCCAGAATGCGGTGGTGGCGTTCGCGGCGCGGCTGTTGGGGCTCGCCGCGCCTGCCTTCGTGCCGCTGGAGACGCTGTCGCCAATGGCGCGCGGTTTCTATGCCGAGAATCGGCGGGTGGCCAACGGCAAGGCGAAGCGCGTGCTCGGCTGGAGACCGCTCTACCCCGATTACCGCGCGGGTCTGCGTGCCCTGAGCGCGATGATCAGGCCGCCGATCACCAGCGCCGCGCCTGCCCCGGCGAGCAGCGACCAGCGATAGCCCTCGAACAGGGTCGACAGGCACATGGCGATGACGGGGACGAGCACGCCCGAATAGGCCGCCTTGGCCGGGCCGATCACGCGGAGCACGCCGAAATAGAGCGGGAAGGCGATCGCCGAGGCGAACACGCCGAGATAGAGCGTGGCGGCGAGATAGGGTAAAGTCGGCTCGATCACCGGTGGCCCGGTCGTCACCCAGGCGAAGGCGGCGTCGAACGACGCGCCGATCAGCATGGCCACGCCGAGCGTCGGGATCATCGGATAGGCGCGCGCGGTGCGCGTGCCCTGCATGACATTGGCGGTCGAGGCGGAGAAGATCGCCAGCGTGGTAAAGCCGATCCCGGTCATCACTTCGCCGGGACCATGCGGATCGATCCGCATTTCGCGCAGGAACAGGAGGGTGACCCCGACCATCGCCACGCCGACCCCGACGAGCAATTGCCGCCCGAGCCGCTGGCCGAGAAAAATGAGCCCGAACAAGGCGTTGGGCAACAGCATCAGCGCGAACACCACCGCCACCAGCCCGGAGGCGATATGCGCCTCGGCACGATAGACGAAATTGAAGTTGAGGCAGAATTGCATCAGCCCGAGCAAGGCGGCAAAGCCCCAGCCGCGCGCATCGAGCTGGACGCGCTCGCGTCGGACGGCGGCATAGCCGAGCATCACGATCCCGGCGATGAGGAAGCGATAGGTGACCGACCAGCTTGGCGGCACCACGCCCAATTGCCCGCGAATGACCAACCAGGTCGACCCCCAGATCAGCGTGACGATGCCGAACGGGATCAGGATCGCGAGACGGCTCGAATTGGGGGGCGGATCGCCGCTCAAAGCGCGGCGATCGCATCGGCGAGCGGGCGGATGTCCTCGGGGCGCTGATTCCACGAAACCACCAGTCGCGCTTCGCCCGGACCCCAGTCATAGAAATCGAAACCAAGTGCGCGCAGTGCCTCGGCCTCGGTGGCGGTGACGCGCAGGAACACTTCGTTCGCCTCGACCGGGTTGACCAGCCGGTCGCCCGCAGCCTGCGCCAGCAAGGCCGCCCCGGCATTGGCACCCCGCGCCAGATCGAGCCACAGATCGCCGTCGAGCATCGCCAGCAATTGCGCCGCGAGATAGCGGCCTTTGGACAATAGCAACCCGGCGCGCTTGCGGCGATAGAGCGTCGCGGCGGCAAGCTCGGGCTTGAAGAAGATCAGCGCCTCGGCGCTCATCCCGCCATTTTTGATAAAGCCGAAGCTCAGCGCATCGACCCCGGCACGCCACGTCACGTCGGCGGGGGCGCAGCCGAGATGCGCGACCGCATTGGCGAAGCGCGCACCGTCCATATGCAGGCCGAGCCCGCGTTCGCGCGCGAGATGGCCGATCGCGGCGACGTCATTGGGGGAGTAGACCAGCCCATATTCGGTGGCGTTGGTGATCGAGATGGCGTGCGGCTGGACCTGGTGGACGTCGGTGCGCGTCGCATCGAGCAGGGCGCGGATCGAATCGGGGGTCAGCTTCGCGCCCTCGCCCTCGGCCAGCAGTAATTTGGCACCGTGCGTGTAGAATTCGGGCGCGCCGGCTTCGTCATTCTGGATATGCGCGTCGCGGTGGCAGACGATCGCGCCATGCGGCGGGCACAGAGCGGCGAGCGCGAGGCAATTGGCCGCCGTGCCCGAGGGCACCCACAGCGCGCGAACCGGGGTTTCGAACAGCTCCGAAAAACGCGCGTCGAGCTGCTTGCTCCAGCCGTCGCCGTCATACGCGGTGTCGAGCACATTGGCGTCGGCCATGGCAGCGAGGACGGTGGCGTGGACGGGGGCGGCATTGTCGGAGAAGAAGCGCATGGCACAGCAATGCGGGCGTGCTTGCCCGGCGTCAACCGGCGCTATTGGTCGTCGTTCGGATCACTCTGGTCGCGGCGCGGGGCGCGATCGTCGGGGGCATCGCGGCGGCGGTCGCGCTGGTCGGGGCGGGTGGGCGCGAAGTCGATTTCGCCATTGCGCAACCGTATCCGTCCGACGCCCGGAATCTCGCCCTCGACCGGGGGAATCGCGCTGGGATCGAGGAAGTTTTCGAGCGCGTCGCCCAGCGAATTGCCCGCATCGGGATCGACTTCTTCGACCGGTTCCGGCGCGGCGGCGGGGCCGACGCCGAGCGCGGTCTGCATGAAATCGCGCCACACCCGCGCCGGAATGCCGCCGCCCGACAGCCCGGCATTGGGGGTGTTGTCGTCATTGCCGACCCACACGCCGACCACGAGCCCATTGGCGAAGCCGACGAACAGCGCGTCGCGGCTGTCCTGCGTGGTACCGGTCTTGCCATAGGTCTTGACCGACAGAGCGGCGGCGCGCCCGGTGCCCGTCTCGGCCGAGGCGGAGAGCAGATCGAGCATCTCGTCATGGATGGTGCCATCGAGCGAATGGGTGCGATCGGTGAGCGCGGCGATGATCCCGTGCTCCGCCGGAGCGGCCTCCAGCCCGTGTGCATGGACCGGATAGCGTTCGGCGAGAATCGCGGCATAAGCCGAGGTCAGTTCGAGCAGCGACATGCTCGACGTGCCGAGCGCGATCGTCGCTTCATTGGGGATGGGCGAGGTCACGCCCAAGTCGCGTGCCGCCTGGATGACGTTGGCGACGCCGACTTGCTGGGTGATCCGTGCTGCTGCCACGTTGGAGGAGCGCGCGAACGCCTGGCGCAGCGTGATCGGCCCGAGATAGCGGCCATCGGCGTTCTTGGGCGACCAATTGGCGATGGTGATGGGCTTGTCGTCGATTACCGAATCGGGCGTCAGGCCGTGGCGCATCGCCGCGAGATAGACGAACAGCTTGAACGCCGAGCCCGGCTGGCGCTGGGCTTGCGTGGCGCGGTTGAACGGGCTGTCGGCATAGGATTTGCCGCCGACCATCGCGACCACGCGCCCGTCCGGCCGCATCGCCACCAGCGCAACTTGCGCCTGGCGCAAGCCCGCACGCCGGACCGCATGTTCGGCGGCGCGTTGCAGGCGGCGGTCGAGCGTGGTCTGCACCGTCGTCTCCGTCGCGATCTCGCCCGCGCGGTCGCGCGCCTCGGGCAGTACCCAATCGGCGAAATAGGTGCCGTTGGGCAGCACCTGGGTATGGTCGGCGATCGGGCGCGCCGGACGGACCGTGGCGGCCTCTGCCTTATCGAGAAAGCCCGCATCGACCATCGCCGCGACGACCAAGGCGGCGCGATCGCGCGCGCCCTTCAGGTTGATCGTGGGGGCGAGCTTGGATGGGGCCTTGACCAGCCCGGCCAGCATCGCCGCCTGGCCGATCGACAGATTTTCCGGCGTGCGCCCGAAATAATGCCGCGCGGCGGCGCGCAGGCCATAGACGTTGTCGCCGAAATAGACGTTCGACAGATAGCGCGACAGGATCTGGTCCTTAGTCAGCCACGCCTCCAGCCAGAAGGCGATCATCACTTCGCGAATCTTTCGCGCGGCGGTGCGATCCGAATCGAGAAAGGCGTTCTTGGCGAGCTGCTGCGTGATCGTGCTGCCGCCCTGGTCGCGCCCCTTGGAGGTGATGTTGTGGAAGAAAGCGCGGGTGATGCCGCGCGGATCGATCCCCCAATGCGTGCGGAAGCGCCGGTCCTCGATCGCCAGGAACGCGTTGGTGACGTTTTTGGGCAGCTTGGCGGCATCGACCGGTGCCCCCAGGATCGCGCCGCGCCGCGCGATCGGCGTGCCGTCATCGGCGAGCAGGGTGATGCTGGGCGGGGTCGGCGGCTGCAACGATTTCGACAAGGGCGCGGTGACCGCGAGCCAGCCGACCGCGAACACGAACAATACGATCAGCGCGGCGATGCCGCGCATGACCCAGCGCAGCCGGTTGGGCCGCTGCACCACCGGCAGGGTGGTCGTATAGCCGTCGTCCTCATCGGCGTAAGGCTCACCCTCGGCCTGGTAGCTCGGCCCCCCATGACGTTCGGGCGGCGGCATACCGCCGGTCAGCTCGAGCGCATCGTCCGCGCGCTGCGGCCGATCGGCCGGATCGAAGGGATAGGAACGCATGGACTAGATCCCGCTACACCGAAAGCGTGTGTTACTCATATAAAACAGATCGTGCAAGCAAGGGTCACGCATCGATGCCGGGTGTAGCAGCGCGGGGGGCAAGGCGCGAGGGGGAGCCGATCGGGCCCCAGTTGGCGATTGAGCCCGGCGCGCGCGCCCGCTATCGAACGCGGACCGTGGCCGTGTGCCGCCCCGCTGCGAAAGATTTCCCCGATGGCCGATTCCGCGCCCGATCTGCCCCTTGTCGTCGGGATTGGCGGCACGATCGGAGGGGTGTCCTCGACCGAGCGCGCGCTGGCGATCGCGCTGGACGCGGCGGCACGCGAAGGTTTTCGCACGCGCATGTTCGGCGGTGCCGACATGGCGCAGCTGCCGCTTTATGATCCAAGAGCGACGACGCGGACCCCGCAGGAGCGCGAGTTCGTCGATACCGTGCGGCAAGCCTCGGCGCTGATCATCGCCTCGCCCGGCTATCACGGCAGCATTTCGGGCGTGGTCAAGAATGCGCTCGACTTGCTCGAGGAAACCGCGCGCGATCCGCATCGTCCATATCTGGCCGATATGCCGGTCGGCTTGATCGCGACGGCCTATGGCTGGCAGGCGACGGGCAGCACCATCGCCGCGCTGCGCTCGATCGTCCATGCCCTGCGCGGCTGGCCGACGCCGTTCGCGGCGGCGGTCAACACGCAACTCACCAAATTCGATGCCGAGGGCGGCGCGAGCGACCCCGCCGTGATCGAACAGCTTTCGCTGGTCGGGCAGCAAGTCGCGCGCTTTGCGCCGCTGGCGATCCAGCATGGCTGAGTGGCTCCGCCAACCCATCGCGCGGCGCAGCGCGCTGACGCTCGGTGCGGGCGCACTGGCGAGCAGTCCGCTGTGGGCGCAATCCCTGGTCGATCTTGGCTTTTCGCAGGGCGATGGCCGCCGCCCGCTGACCGATGCTTTTCCGGGCAAGCGCGGCATGATCCTGCAGCGCGTGCGCGCGCCGCTGCTCGAAACGCCGATGGCGGCGTTTGACGGGGAATTGGGCGCATCGACCTTCACCCCGAACGACCGCTTCTTCGTGCGCTGGCATTATGCCGACATTCCGCTGTCGGTCGATGTCGACAGCTTCCGCTTGCAGGTCGGCGGGGCGGTCAAGCACCCGCTGTCGCTGAGCCTCAAGCAGCTACAGTCGCTGCCGCAAGTCGAGATCGCGGCGGTCAACCAATGTTCGGGCAATTCGCGTGGGGCTTTCGGTCCGCGCGTGGCGGGCGCGCAATGGGGCAATGGCGCGATCGGCAATGCGCTGTGGACCGGGGTGCGTTTGCGCGATCTGCTGGAACGTGCAGGCGTCGCGCCGGGCGCGGTGCAGGTGCAGTTTGCCGGGCTCGATCGTCCACCGGGCGATGCGCCGTGGTTCGCCAAGTCGCTGGCGATCGACCATGCCCGCGCCGACGAGGTGATCGTGGCGTACGGCATGAACGGTGCGCAACTCCCGCTGCTCAACGGCTTTCCGCTGCGGCTGATCGTGCCGGGCTGGTTCTCGACCTATTGGGTCAAGGCGCTTGACCGCATCACCGTGCTCGCCGCGCCCGACACCGGCTATTGGATGGACAAGGCCTATCGCATCCCGGCGACCCCGCGCGCAAACGTGGTGCCGGGGGCCAAGGATTTTCCGACCGTGCCGATCGGGCGGATGCTGCCGCGTGCCTTTTTCACGCGCGCCGATGTGGGCGCGGTGCGCGGCATCGCGCTGGGTGGGGCGGCTGGCGTGGCCAAGGTCGACTGGTCGATCGATGGCGGCAAGAGCTGGCATCCGGCGCAGCTTGGCCCCGATGCGGGGCGCTACGGTTTCCGGCGCTGGGCGGCTTCCGTCCCGCCGGGCGCGCAGACGGTGGCGGTGCGCACCACCAACACCAATGGTGAGACGCAACGCTTCGATCCGATCTGGAACCCCGGTGGCTATATGCGCAACAGCATCGAGACGATGAAGGTGACCCGGGCATGATGCGACGGCTTGGATCGATCGTCGCGCTGGCCGCAGTGGCGCTGCTGGCCGGGTGCGAGCGTTATGCCACGCCCGAGTCGCTGCGCGGCACGGGCGCGCCGATCGCGCTGACCTCGCAAAGCATCACTTTGCCCGACGAGACGGTGACGCTGCCCGCCAGTGCCGAGATCGTGACGGTCAACTGCACGGCGTGCCATTCGCCCGATTTGATCCTGAGCCAGCCCAAGCTCAAGCCCGAGCAATGGCAGGCCGAAGTGACCAAGATGCGCGGTGCCTATAAAGCGACGATCGATGAGAAGGACGACGGCAAGATCGTCGCGGCCTTGCTCGCACTTCAGAAATAGGCGCGCCAGAAAAACACCAAAGTGGTCGCGCCGGTGACGAACAAGGTCCAGCCGCGCACCACGCCGTGTGACAGGCGCTTGCCGATATGCGCGCCGATCCAGCCGCCGAAGACCGCGCCGACCAGCATCGGCAAGCACGCGGCCCAGGCGATCAGCCCGGCGAGGATGAAAATGATCGCGGCGGCGGCATTGGCGATGGCGAGCATCAAGGTGCGCGGCGCGAACAGGGCGCGCGGCGAAACGCCCGCGAGCAGGCCATAGACGGCGGTGGTCATCAACCCGACGCCGCCGCCGAAATAGCCACCATAAATGCCGAGCGCCGCCTGCACGACCACCAGCATGTGCGGCGTGATGGTGACGCGGCTGTGCAGCGCATCGGCGGCGCGTTTGCCGAAGGTGATGACGACGAAGGCGAACAGCAGCAGCCACGGGATCAGCAAGTCGAACACATGCGTCGGCGTCGCCCAGAGCAGCGCGCTGCCGGCCAGGCCGCCGACAAAGGTGATTGCGGCGAGCAAGCGGATGCGAACCCCGCCGATCGGCTGCAATTCGTCGCGAAACGCCCAGGCGCTGGTCGCGGCCCCCGGCAACAAAGCGAGGTTGGAGGTGGCGTTGGCGGTGTTGGCAGGCAGGCCGAGCGCGATCAGCGCGGGCAGCGTGGCGAAGGTGCCGCCGCCCGCCAGCGCGTTCATCGCGCCGCCTAGAAGGCCCGCGCCTGCAGCGAGGCCGATTGTCGTCAGATCCACCGTCATTCCGTCATGCCGGGCTTTGTCCCGGCATCGACCGTGCCGCACATTCCGCCAGACCGGTTTGTGACGCGCGCGACCGGGCGAGGCAAGGTGTGCAGCTCGCTGACCTCCGCCGTGCTCCTGCGCTGGCAGGAGCCCAGGGCTGCAAGCGCCACGCCCGTAACCCTGGGTTCCTGCCAGCGCAGGAACACGGGGGGTTAACCCAGCGCCGCCTGCTTTTCCTCGGCCAGCCGGTCGAGCTCGGCGCGGGTCCGCTTTTCGCTGGCGGTTTTCAGCTGCCCGCAGGCGGCATCGATGTCGCGTCCACGCGGGGTGCGCACCGGCGCGCTGATGCCGGAATCGAACACGATGTTGGAGAAGGATTTGATCCGCTCGGGCGTCGAACATTCATAGGGCGCGCCGGGCCAGGGGTTGAACGGGATCAGGTTCACCTTGGCGGGCAGATCGTATTTCTTCAGCAGCCGCACCAGCTCGCGCGCATCGGCGTCGCTGTCATTCTTGTCCTTGAGCATCACATATTCGAAGGTGATGCGCCGCGCATTGTTGGCCCCCGGATAATCCGCGCACGCTTGGAGCACCTGCTCGAGCTTGTACTTGCGGTTGATGGGGACGATCTCGTCGCGGATCTCGTTGGTGACGGCGTGAAGCGACACCGCGAGGTTGACCGAAATCTCTTCGCCCGCGCGCGCCATCAGCGGCACGACGCCGCTGGTCGACAGCGTGATGCGGCGGCGTGACAGGCCGATGCCGTCGCCATCCATCACGATCTTCAGACCATCGCGGACATTGTCGAAATTGTAGAGCGGCTCGCCCATGCCCATCATCACGATGTTGGTGAGCATCCGCCCCTCGGGCTGGCTCGGCCATTCGCCCAGCGCGTCGCGCGCGAGCATCACTTGCCCGACAATCTCGCCCGGCGTCAGGTTGCGCACCAGCCGCATCGTGCCGGTGTGGCAGAAGCGGCAGTTGAGCGTGCAGCCGACCTGGCTCGACACGCACAAAGTGCCGCGATCGGCGTCGGGGATGAACACCATCTCATAATCATTGCCGTCATCGGTGCGCAGCAGCCATTTGCGCGTGCCGTCGGTCGACACTTGCGCCTCGACCACTTGCGGGCGGCTGATCGTGAACCGCTGTTCCAGCCAGGGCTGCATGGCCTTGGAAATGTCGGTCATCAGCGCAAAATCGGTGACGCCGCGATTGTAGATCCAATGCCACAATTGCTTGGCGCGCAATTTCGCCTGTTTGGGGTCGAGCTGCGAAGTTTCCAGCGCCAACCGCAAATCGGCCTTGGACAGGCCGAGCAAATCGATTCGCCCGTCGCTGCGAGGCACCAGCGCGCGCGGCACGGGTACGGGATCGATATGCCCCGGAATGGGCATGGAGAGGGCTGGAGCTGTCTGCATCCGGGGCACATAGGCTAAAATGCCCGCTTTTTCTACTCCCGCCGATTTTCGTGCGGCAGGCAGCCGAGCGCGCGCAGCGTCGTGGCCATCGCCTGGTCGAGCGGGGTGTGCGGTTCCGCGCCCAATAGTGCCACCAGATCGCGATGGTCGAGCGCGAGCGGGTTGCGCCAGAAGGTGCGCATCTCGATCAATTCGCGCATGGTCGCGTTGAACGGTGCGATCAGCGGCAGCAGCGCCCAGGGCATCCGCCGCACGGGCAGCGCAGGATTGCCGACGGCGTGGCGGATGGCACCTGGGAACAGCGTGCCGTCGGGGTCGTAATAGCCCGCGAAATGATAGCGCGCGAAATCCGGCAGCGTGGCGTCCCGGTCGAGCAATTGCGCGAAGGTCTCGCCGACATCGGGCAGATAGGCCCAGCTATGGCCGATGCCGCGATCGCCGGGATAGGTGATGGCGGTAACCGGCTTGCCCGGGGTGACCATGCCCTGTGACAGCCAACTGCCACCCGGGCGCGGCCCGAAAAAGTCGCCAGCGCGCAGGATGACAGCGCGCATTCCGCCGCGACAGGCCGCTTCGATGCGCTGTTCCATCGCGACGCGGATGGCACCTTTGCGCGTCACCGGCTGCTGCGGAGAGTCCACCATGGCGACGGCGATGGTGCCGACATCGTAATTGTAGATCGTGCCTGGCAAGGCGAGCCGCGCGCCCACCGCCTGGGCCGCGGCGATGCTGTTGTCGAGCATTGGCAGCACCAGCCTGCTCCAGTTGCGATAGCCGGGCGGGTTGACCGCATGGACGATCGCATCGACGCCGTGTGCGGCATCGAGCACGGCGGCGGCGTCCATCGCGTCGCCGGCGAGCCAGGTGATGCCAGGCTGCGCGGCGCGCGGCGTTCGTGTCAGCGCGCGCACTTGCCAGCCGTGCGCGATCAACGCCCGTGCGGTTTCCCCGCCGACGCCGCCATTGGCACCCAAGATCAAAGCCGTTTTGTAGGTCATCTGCGCCTCCTGTTGCTGCGACATGGAGATACGCGCCCAGGGGGTTGTCGAAAATTGGCAAGAACTGCCAGGCCGCCTATACAAAAATGATGAGCATCGACTCGATCGACTGGGAGCGTCAGCGCGCCTTTCTGGCGGTGCTGCGGACGGGCAGCCTGTCCGGCGCGGCGCGGCTGCTGGATATCGCCCAGCCGACGGTGCGGCGGCGGATCGCCGAGCTGGAGGCGGCGACGGGGGCAGCGCTGTTCACCCGCACACCGGGCGGGTTGCAGCCAACCGAGGCAGGCCGCGCGGTGGCGGGCCATGCCGAGGCGATGGACCATGCCGCCGCCGCCTTCGCCCGCGCGGCGAGCGTTTCGGCCGAGGTCGCCGGGCGCGTGCGCATCTCGGCGAGCGAGATCATCGCGGTCGAAGTGCTGCCGCCGATCCTTGCGGGGTTACAACGTGCGCATCCGGGCTTGATGATCGACTTGTCGCCGACCAACCGCAATGAGGATGTCTTGCGGCGCGAGGCCGATATCGCGGTACGCATGGTCCGCCCGACGCAAGACGCGCTGGTCGCACAGCGCGTCGGCGATGTGCCGCTCGGCCTGCACGCGCGGCGCGACTATCTCGCCCAGTACGGGACGCCGGACAGCGTTGCCGAGCTCGCCGGGCATCGCATCATCGGCGTGGAGCATGACAATGCCATCTTGCGCGGGATGCGGGCGCAAGGCTGGCCGATCGACGTCGAGCGTTTCGGCTTTCGCAGCGATAACGACCTGGCCCAGCTCGCGGCCATTCGCGCAGGCCTGGGAATCGGTTTTTGCCAGATCGGGCTGGCGGCGCGCGATCGCGATCTTGTGCGGGTCTTGCCCGATACCGTAGCGGTGGCGCTCGACACCTGGGTCGTTGCGCATGAGGATCTGCGTGGCGTTGCGCGGATCCGGGCAACCTTCGATCATCTTGTCGCGGGCCTGCGCGCCTATATCAGCGCCTGAGGCAGCCGAGCGATGCCGCGTCGATGGCGGTTGCGGCTCCGCGCAGCGCATAGACATCGGCAAAGGGCGCACCGCTTTTGGCGAGCGTCTCGACACTCATGCTGCGGCTGGAGCGAATCGCGGTGACGATCGCGGCATCGGTGCGCGCATCGGGGGCCCAGGCGTCGGCATTGCCCGCGACCAGATCGAAGCGCCGCTCGCCCACCGACAGCGTGACGCGCGATTGCGGATTGCGTTCGCGGCTGAGGCGGATGTGGAGCTGGTTGCGCACGCCTTGCCCCGGCCAGGTGGCGATGCTGGCAAAGGGGCGCCAGGCGGACGCTCCGCCCGATTGCGCCGGGGCGGCGATCGCGTAGCAGCGCAGCGGAGAGGGATCGGTAAAGGCCCCCCAGCGATCGAACACGCCAAGCGACTCCCGCGCGGCGGCGGGGGCGGCGAGCAGGACCAGCAAAACCGCCACCCGGCGCTTCATGCAGGCGCGTGCCCCAGGCCGAGATGCACCACGCTTTCGATGCCGCGATCGATCATCACGACCGACCCCTGTGGCAGGCCGGGCGCTGCGGGTGCGCCATAACCGGGTGTGTCCGCAGCGTTCGTCATCACCCCGCGCAGTACCCGGCTGGAAATGCCGTGCATGATGACGAGCCGGTCGCCATGATCGGCGGCGGTATCCGCCAGCCAGCCGGACACGCGCGCCGCAATTTCGGGATAGGTTTCGCCATCGGGTGCGGGAAACAGCAGGCCGGCATCCCGATCGACCACGCGCGCACCCTCTGCCGCGAGATCCGCGTAATAGCGTCCGCCCCACGCGCCCATGTCGATTTCGACGAGCCGCGAATCGGTACGCGCCGCATGCCAGTCGAGTTCGAGATGCTCGGCGATCACCGCGAGCGTCTGCAACGCGCGTCCGGTGGGGGAGGCCCATAGCGTCAGCGGCGGGCGCGGCCCCAATTTTTCCCGCAGTGCCCGTCCCATTTCGTCGGCCTGGGCAAAACCGGCACGGGTGAGGGGGGTATGGGCATGGTCGCCCTGCAACCGTCCGGCGGCGTTGAACACCGTTTCACCGTGGCGGGCGATGAAATCGCGGCCCTTTCGTGGCGGCATCTGGGCGTTGGAATCCATGGCCTGCCTTTCAACCCCGTGTGACGCAAAAGCAACGGTTTTCCTCGTTGTCTGAGGTTCATGCAACTCCCCGCCGGGCTGCCTATTTGAGGGTTCCCCACGCAATACCAGTGGGATGTACCAACGGAGTTACCCTAATGCGCAAGCTAGCCCTCACCGCCACCGTTGCCGCTTTCGGCCTCGGCCTGGCCGCCCCCGCCTTCGCTCAGGACGGACCCCCGCCGTCGCGCGACGATGCAACCTTCACCGGCCCCCGCGTCGGCGTGATCCTTGGCTATGACAAGCTGCAGCCGGGCCGCGGTCCCAATTCCAGCATCAGCAGCGACCGCAAGGCCGATGGCCTGACCTATGGTGGCGATTTCGGCTATGACGTGGCGCTCAACCGTTTCGTGATCGGTGCCGAAGGTGAAGTCACCGGCTCGACCGGCGATGTCAGCAACGCACCGACCAGCGCCGCCGCGCTCGGCTATGGCCGCGTCAAGCAGGGCCGCGACCTGTATGCCGGTGCCCGCATCGGCTATGTCGTCGCACCGAAGACGTTGATCTACGCCAAGGGCGGTTACACCAACGACCGTCTCGACTTGACCGCCAACAACGGCACCACCACGACCGGCGCGCACTATAACCTCGACGGCTATCGCGTCGGTGCCGGTGTCGAGCAGAAGATCGGCCGCACCACCTACGCCAAGCTCGAATATCGCTATTCCAACTATGGCGATGCGCGGCTGGAATATGCCAATGGCGGCAACACCAACAATTTCAGCGTCGACACCGACCGTCATCAGGTCGTTGCCGGGCTGGGTGTCCGCTTCTGATGCAAGCTGCCTGTTTGCAGGCGTAAAACGGGGGTCGGGGCGCTTGCCCCGGCCCCTTTTATGTTTAAGGAAAGAGACACGGCGAATTGCCCCCGGCGCGTACGCGTCCGGCGGGAGTGAAGTGGGCGATGGGCCCGGGGGAACGACATGAAGGCGACGATCGAACGGGCGACTCTGTTGAAGGGCTTGAGCCACGTCCAATCGGTGGTGGAGCGGCGTAACACCATTCCGATCCTCTCCAACGTGCTGATCGAGGCGACGGCCGAGGGCGGCCTGAAGCTGATGGCGACCGATCTCGATCTCCAGATCAACGAGACCGTTGCCGCCGCAGTCGACCAACCCGGTGCGACCACGGTGTCGGCGCACACGCTGTTCGACATTTGCCGCAAGCTGCCCGAAGGCAGCCAGGTGTCGCTCGCCGCCGCCGACGGCAAGCTGACGATCATGGCCGGGCGCGCCAAATTCCAGCTCGGCACGCTGCCGCGCGACGATTTCCCGGTGATCGCCGAGGGCGAGCTGCCGGTGTCGTTCGAACTGCCCGCCGAGACGCTGAAGCAGATCATCGACAAGACGCGCTTCGCGATTTCGACCGAGGAAACGCGCTATTATCTGAACGGCATTTTCTGGCACGTGTCGGAAGACCCGCTGCCGGTGCTGAAAGCCGCCGCGACGGACGGCCACCGCCTGGCGCGCATCACCATGCCGCGGCCCGAGGGGGCGGAGGGGATGCCCGATATCATCATCCCGCGGAAGTGCGTGGCCGAGTTGCGCAAGCTACTCGACGAAGTCGACGGGTCGGTCGGCGTGTCGATGTCGGCGACCAAGATCCGCTTCGATCTCGGCCAGGCGCTGCTCACCTCCAAGCTGATCGACGGGACCTTCCCCGATTATTCGCGCGTCATTCCGACCGGCAATGACAAGATCCTCAAGATCGACCCGCGCAGCTTCGAGGAAGGCGTCGACCGTGTCAGCACGATCGCGACCGAGAAGACGCGCGCGGTGAAGATGGCGCTCGACCGCGACAAGATCATCCTCTCGGTCACCAGCCCCGAAAATGGCACGGCGGCGGAAGAAGTGCCGGGCGAATACACTTCGATGGGCTTCGAGATCGGCTTCAACAGCCGCTATCTGCTCGACATTCTCGGCCAGCTTCAGGGCGACACGATCGAAGTGCATCTGGCCGACGCCGCTGCGCCGACGCTGATCCGCGAGAATGACAAGTCTGCCGCGCTGTATGTGCTGATGCCGATGCGAGTGTGAGGGACGCCTCCACCTAAAGGCCGATTGACGTAGCGGCACCCGATCTTTATTGACATGCATGTCAGCAAGGATCGAGTCGATGGCCAAGCTTCCGCCTTTTCCGGGTACGACCGGGCGTCGCGACTGGCGCACCGCCTTTGATGCCATTCGCAAGCTGCTCGCCAATGGCGACGACACGACGCAGGTGTTCCGCATCATGCGCGCGCTGAATGTCGGCAACGCGCCGATGAATTACGCGCGGTTGATCGCCACCACGCAGGGCGGGCGGCTGGCTTCCGAGCAGGTCGAGCTGGCGGCGCGCTTTTCCGATCCGGCCTTTGTCGCGCAATTTGGGCCTGGCACGGTCGGTGCGGCGTATCGCCACTTTCTGGAAACAACCGGCTATTCCGCCGACGGGCTGGTCGCGGTCAGCAAGGTAATCAACGAAGATCAGGTTCAGCATCCTTATGCGTGGTTCGGTCGTCGCGTGCGCGACACGCATGACATCTGGCATGTGCTGACTGGCTATCAGGCCGATGAATCGCTCGGCGAAGCATGCCTGGTGGCGTTCAGTTATGCGCAGGTCGGCGGGCTCGGCTGGGCGTTCATCGCGGTGGCGGCGGCGCTGAAGAGCCTGAAGGCGACCGGCAACACGCTGTTCGCCCGCGCGGTGTGGGAAGGTTATCGTCACGGTCGCCGCGCGCAGTGGCTGTCGGGCGAGGATTATGAAGCCTTGCTGGCGGAGCCGATTGACGCGGCGCGCGCACGGTTGGGAATCGCGACGCCGACGGCCTATCTGAAGGCGCAGCGCGAGCTGGGGCCGGAGATGGCCTCTTATCTCAGCCAGCGGCGTGGTGACGCGGCACCGGTTGCTGCCTGATTCGATCACGATCGCGTTTCAAACGAATCGTACCCTGCGCCCCCGTTCGCCCTGAGCCTGTCGAAGCGCCCCTCCGCAGGCGACATCCTCGCTTGTGGGGGGGCTTCGACAGGCTCAGCCCGAACGGTGTGGGGGAGGCGGTGGCGGCCACTTCCCCCGTTCGCCCTGAGCTTGTCGAAGGGCACCCCTCCACCCCGTGAGCGCTGCGCTTGCGGAGAGGGGCCCCTCGACAATCTCATCCTGAACGGAATTTCGGGTATCCCCCTCTAAAACCCAGCGGCTCTAATCCCGCTCAGGCACCGGCACGTTGAAGCCGTTGAGCGTCATCGACACCAACGCATACAGCCCGACCAGATAGATCAGCTCATTGGTGCCGTGCTGGCCGAAGGTGTGCACCGCGAGCCGGTAGCACGGCTCGGGCAGCACCCCGCCATTGACCAGCGCAAAGGCCACATCATAGGCGACGCTCTCTTGCGGAGAGAGGTCGTGCGGCTTGATGTTGGCGCAAAGCTCGGACAGGCGCTGCGGCGACATCTGCTCATGCTCGGCGACCGCAATGTGCGCGTAGATTTCATAGGCCGCATCGAAATGCGCGCCGCACACCAGGATGGCGATCTGGCGCGGCTTGTCGTCGAGCGTCGCTTGCGCGGTCATCGCCTTGGTCAGCTCCCACACCGCCTTGCCGATCACCGGCTCGTGCAGCCACGGATTCCACGGGCCGATCAGCGCGCCATCGGCATTGACCGTCTTGAACACGTTGAAATTGGAGGCGATGCCCGCCTTCATGTCTTCGTAGAGCGGCTTTTGCTGCTCGGTCAGGTCGGCGGGGGTGATCAGGGGCAAGCGCATCGACGGTCTCCTTCGGCGCGGCAGCGCACCAGCGCCGCCTTGGTTCCTGAAAGCTGCGCGGAAATTGCGAAAGCTGCGCGACAGGGTAGAGCGGACGCGATGCTCACGCGCCTGGTCCTGACCGATTTCCGCAACCATGCCGATCTGGCGATCGCGCCGGGGCCGGGCTTTGTCGTGCTGACGGGCGAAAATGGCGCGGGCAAGACCAATGTGCTCGAAGCCGTATCGCTGCTCGCGCCGGGGCGGGGCTTGCGCCGTGCGAGCCTGGGGGAAATGGCGCGGCAAGGCGGGCGTGGCGGTTTTGGCGTAGCGGCGGAGCTGGTCGGCGACGTTGCGATCGCGACCGGCACGCAGGCAGCCGCCCCCGAACGCCGGATCGTGCGCGTACAAGGCGCGGCGGTGGCGGCGACGGCGCTGGCGGAATGGCTCACGGTCTTGTGGCTGACCCCGGCGATGGACCGGTTGTTCGTTGAGCCGGCGGGCGAGCGGCGGCGTTTTCTTGACCGGCTGACGCTGGCGCTCAGTCCCGGCCATGCCATCCACGCCAATCGCTATGAAGCCGCGATGCGCGCGCGCAATCGCTTGCTGGGGGAGGAGGGCCCGCCCGACCGCGACTGGCTGGCCGCGCTGGAGGCGCAAATGGCCGAGCACGGCGCGGCGATCGACGCGGCGCGGCGCACGACCGTGGTGTCACTTGGCGAACGGCTGGCCGACCAGCCCGAAGGGCCGTTTGCGCGCGCCGGGCTTCGCCTCGAAGGGTGGACCGACGGTGGCGCGACGCTGGCGGCCGATCTGGCGCAGAGTCGCGCGCGCGACGCGGCGGCGGGCCGCGCGCTGGTCGGCCCGCATCGCAGCGATCTGGCGGTGACGCACCTCGGCAAGGGGCAAGCGGCGGCCTTGTGCTCGACCGGGGAACAGAAGGCGCTGCTGCTGGGGCTGATCCTCGCCCATGCGGGGCTCGTCGCGGAACGCACCGGCGCGCCACCGATCCTGCTGCTCGACGAAGTGGCCGCGCATCTCGACCCCATGCGCCGCGCGGCCTTGTTCGAGCGGCTGGCGGGCAGCGGGCAAGTGTGGATGACGGGCACCGAGCCTGCGCTGTTCGCCGAGCTTGATGGAGCGGCGGTGCGGCTGACGCTGGGCGCGGGCGGGTAACGGTACGGGAGGCCCAGCGGCTGCATCCACGATTGCGCGGCGTGCATCCCGATTGTCATTGTGTCGCACCCGTAACAGGCCGATATTCCCCCTCGCGCTTCCGATGAAGCGCTGCGGCCCCGGCATCCTATCGGGGGCGTTCCGGGGCAAAGCTCTTTCATGAAATCGCTGGATCTGTGGCTCGTCGGCTTCGGCTTGCGCTGCGCAGGGCTGCTCGTGTGCGAGCTCGCCTGTTTCGCGTTCGTCATCCCGACGCTGTTCAATTTGCATAGCGACGCGGCGGATGCCGCGGCCGCGCTGATCGCGCTCGTCGCGTTGGTGGCAGGCTTCCTGTCGGTCACCGCGCTGACGCGCGAATTCACTCTCCTCTTGCTGGACAAGGACCATGACTAAGTTCGTTCGTTTCGTGCCGCTGCTGCTGATCCCCCTAATTGCGATCGTGCCGATGAGTTCGTGCAGCCGGGTCGAGCCGGGGCATGTCGGCATCAAGGTGAGCAATTTCGGCAGTTCGGCGGGCGTGTCCGACCATGCGCTGGGCGTGGGCTGGTATTTCACGCCGGTCGGCACCAACATCTATGAATATCCGATCTACACCTCGACCTATGCCTGGACCAAATCCTCGACCGAACAGAGCGGCAATGATGAGGAGTTTCCGTTTCAGGATCGCAACGGGCTCAACCTGTCGGCGGACGTGTCGGTCGCGTATCGCGTCGACCCGGTGAAGGCGCCGATCCTCTTCCAGAAATACCGGATCGACATGGCCGGGATCGTCGCCGGGCCGCTGCGCAATGCGGTGCGCAGTGCGCTGAACGAGGAAGCGGCCGGGCTGGGGATCGAGGAGATTTACGGGCCCAAGAAGGCGGCGTTGCTGTCGGCGGTGCAGCGCGATGTCGCGCGCTATTTCGAGCCGGTCGGGCTGCATGTCGAGCAGCTCTATTGGGCGTCGAACATCCGCGTGCCGGATCAGGTGCTGAGCCAGATCAACACCAAGATCGCCAATGAACAGGCAGCGCTGGCAGCGCAGGCGAACGTCGCGACGGTCAAGGCCAATGCCGATGCGCGCATCGCCGATGCCGAGGGCAAGGCCAAGGCGTCGCAGATCGAAGGCGATGCGCTGCGCGCGAACCCCGCGATCCTGCGCCAGCGCGCGATCGAGAAATGGGACGGCAAGCTGCCGACCTATAGCGCCGGGAGCGGGCAATTGCCGTTCATTACCGAAAAATAGCCGTATCCGGCCCGGGGCTCTGCGCACCCCGGGCCGGGAAACGCCATTTTGCTTCCGTTTTCGCGTGCGCGACCGTATAGGCTTGGCATGGCAGAAGACCCCAATACCAACGATTATGGCGCTGACTCGATCAAGGTGCTCAAAGGCCTTGACGCGGTGCGCAAACGCCCCGGCATGTATATCGGCGATACCGACGACGGCTCCGGCCTCCACCACATGGTGTTCGAGGTGTCGGACAATGCAATCGACGAGGCTCTGGCCGGGCATTGCGACCGGATCGACATTACGCTGAACGCCGATGGATCGGTGTCGGTGGAAGATAATGGCCGCGGCATTCCGACCGGCATCCACACCGAGGAAGGCGTTTCGGCGGCCGAGGTCATCATGACCCAGCTCCACGCCGGTGGTAAGTTCGAGAACACGTCGGACGACAACGCCTATAAGGTGTCGGGCGGTCTGCACGGCGTCGGCGTGTCGGTGGTCAACGCGCTGTCCGAATGGCTCGATCTGACGATCTGGCGCGACGGACAGGAACATTATATGCGCTTCGCGTTCGGCGATGCGGTGGCACCGCTCAAGGTCGTGGGGCCAGCGCCGGGCCGCAAGGGCACGCGCGTCACCTTCTTCCCGAGCCCCGCCACCTTCAAGATCACCGAGTTCGATTTCGACAAGCTCGAACATCGCTATCGCGAGCTCGCTTTCCTCAATTCGGGCGTGCGGCTGTATCTCAACGATGCGCGCCACGAAGAGGTGAAGACGGTCGAGCTCTATTATGAAGGCGGCATCGCTGCGTTCGTGAAATATCTCGATCGCAACAAGATCCCGCTCATGCCCGAGCCGGTGGCGATTGCGGGCACGCGCGACGACGTGACGATCGACGTCGCGCTGGAGTGGAACGATTCGTATTACGAGAACGTCCTCGCCTTCACCAACAACATCCCGCAACGCGACGGCGGTACGCACATGGCGGCGTTCCGCGCGGCGATGACGCGCACGCTCAACAATTATGCCGAAAAGTCGGGGCTCCTGAAGAAGGAGAAGGTCACGCTGACCGGCGACGACATGCGCGAGGGGCTGACCGCGATCGTTTCGGTCAAGCTGCCCGACCCGAAATTCTCTTCGCAGACTAAGGACAAGCTGGTCTCGTCCGAAGTGCGCCAGCCGCTCGAAAGCCTGATGGCGGACAAGCTCGCCGAATGGCTCGAGGAAAATCCGGCGCACGGCAAGGCGATCGTCGCCAAGATCATCGACGCCGCTGCTGCGCGTGAAGCCGCCAAGAAGGCGCGCGAGCTGACGCGGCGCAAGGGCGTGATGGACATCGCGTCCCTCCCCGGCAAGCTGGCGGATTGCCAGGAGCGCGATCCGGCCAAGTCAGAACTGTTCCTGGTCGAAGGGGACTCGGCCGGCGGTTCGGCCAAGCAGGGCCGCGACCGGCATTTCCAGGCGATCCTCCCCTTGCGCGGCAAGATCCTGAACGTCGAGCGCGCGCGCTTCGACCGGATGCTGTCATCGAAGGAAATCGGTACGCTGATCCAGGCGATGGGCACCGGCATCGGGCGCGACGATTTCAACGTCGAGAAATTGCGCTACCACAAGATCGTCATCATGACCGACGCAGACGTCGACGGCGCGCATATCCGCACGCTGTTGCTGACGTTCTTCTATCGGCAGATGCCCGACATCATCACCAACGGGCACCTCTATATCGCGCAGCCGCCGCTGTATAAGGCGACGCGCGGGCGCTCCGAGGTCTACCTCAAGGACGATAACGCGCTCGACGACTATCTGGTCGAGAATGGCGTGGCGAGCACGGTGCTGGAAGGTGCTGGCGGATCGCGCTCGGGTGCCGATCTGCGTTCGCTCGTCGACCATGCGCGGCGGATGCGCACGCTGATGCGCTATGTGCCGCGGCGCTATGAGCCGACGATCGTCGAGGCGCTGGCCATGGGCGGTGCGCTCGATCCGGCGCTCGACCCCGAGGCGCGGCGTGCGGTGGTGGTGCAAGTGGTGCGCGGGCTCGATGCCGGTGATCCCGAGGCGCGCTGGTCGGCGCGGCTGGCCGACGATAGCGGTTTCCATGTCGAACGCGTGTGGCGCGGCGTGACCGATCGTCACACGATCGAGGGCGCGTTCCTGGGCTCGGCCGAGGCGCGCAAGCTCCATGCGCTCGCGGTCGAGCAGCAAGAGGCCTATGTCCAGACGGCGCGGATCGTGTCGAGCAAGGCCGCAGCGGCGGTGCAGGCCGAAGCCGATGCGGCGGCCGATGCCGCCGATGAAGAACCCGCAGCGCCGGCAGCGGTCGCCCCGTCCAAGGGCAGCACGATGGTCGCGCGGCCCTCGCAATTGCTCGAGGCGATTCTGGCGGCGGGGCGCAAGGGTCTCGCGATCCAGCGCTATAAGGGCCTGGGCGAAATGAATGCCGAGCAATTGTGGGAAACCACGCTCGACCCGCAAAACCGCTCGATGCTGCGCGTCGAGATCGAACAGGCCGATGTCGCCGACGAGATCTTCACGCGGTTGATGGGCGATGTGGTCGAGCCGCGACGCGAGTTCATCCAGGAGAACGCGCTGAGCGTCGCCAATCTGGACGTTTGATAGGCGAATTCCACCCCATGCGGCGGGGTGTTTGGGCGAGCGGTCGGGCAGGGAGCAGTTAGAGACGTGGCGGAATACGTCTTCAAACCGAATGAGCGCCCGACGCTGCCCGGCTCGCCCGCCAATCCGGAACATCCGCTGTCGCGGCATATCGGCTATTTCGCGGTGGGATGCCTGGTGGGGATCACCGGCGCGCTCGGCAATGCGCTGGTGCAGGTGAACCTCAATTTCGCGCAAGGCACGCTCGGGCTCAACACCAATGAGAGCGCGTGGCTGACCGCCGCTTATTACATGACGAATGTCACCGCGAATTTGCTGCTGGTGAAATACCGTCAACAATTCGGGTTGCAGTCGTTCATCCGCTACATGTTGCTTGCTTATGCGGCGACGACGCTGATGCATCTCTTCGTCCACGGTTTCTGGACCTCGGTGGCGGTGCGCGCGATGAGCGGAATCGCGGCGAGCGGCCTGTCGACGCTGACGCTGCTCTATCTGATGCAGTCGATGCCTGCGCCGAAGCGGCTGATCGGGGTGATGATGGGTATCAGCATCCCGCAACTGGCGACGCCGCTGGCGCGTGCTTTGTCGCCGCGGTTGCTCGAGTCGGGTGATTGGCATCATCTCTATTGGTTTGAACTGGCGCTGGCACTGGCCACACTCGCAGCGGTGATGGCGCTGCCCTTGCCGCCGAGCGAGCGCAGCAAGGCGTTCGAACCGCTCGACTTCCTCACCTTTGCGCTGCTCGCTCCGGGGTTGTGGCTGCTGATCGCTGTGCTGTCCGAAGGACGGATCGAATGGTGGACCGAGCGCGCCTGGATGGGATGGGCACTGGCGGGCAGCGTCGCGCTGGTCGCGGCGGCGCTGATCGTGGAGCATCACCGCGCCAGCCCGTTGATCAACACGCGCTGGCTCGGCACGCGCGAAATGCTGCGGCTGATGGCGATTGCCGCGTCGGTGCGCATTTTGCTGTCGGAACAGGCATTTGGCTCGATCGGCCTGTTGAATGCGGTCGGTCTGATCAACGACCAAATGGTCACGCTCAACCTGATCGTCGTGGCGGCCTCGATTGCGGGGCTGGTGGTGGCGATCTTCACGTTCGATCCACACAACGTAACGCGGCCGATCACAATCGCGATCATCCTGGTCGCCATCGCCGCGTTCATGGATTCAGATGCGACCAACCTGACACGCCCGAGCAACCTGTATTTGAGCCAGGCGATGATCGGCTTTGCGTCGCTGCTGTTCCTTGGCCAGGCGATGGTGATCGGCATCGCGCGCACGCTGCTGGCGGGCGGGCGCAATTTCGTGAGCTTCGTCGTGCTGTTCAGCCTCAGCCAGAGCGTTGGCGGGCTGGTCGGTACGGCGTTGCTGTCGACCTTTCAGGTGGTGCGCGAGAAATTTCATTCGAACATGTTGGTGCAGCATATCGTGGCGACGGATCCGTTGGTGGCGGCGCGGTTGCGCGCCGGGGCGGGGCGGGTTGCCGGGGTCGTCGGCGACCCGGCGTTGCGCAGTGCGGAAGGGGCCGCGCTGCTGGCGCAACAGGTGGCGCGCGAAGCCAATATCCTGGCGTTTAACGACGTCTTCCTGCTGGTCGGCGTGCTGGCTGCGCTGACGGCTGTGTGGGGCTATGCGATCCGCTGGTCGATCCGGCGGCGCGGCGAGATATCGCCGATTCTGCTCTTGCAACAAAAACAAACCCAGGCAGCCCAGGGTCACCAGGGATAATGAAATGAGCGACGCTTCCCCATCGACACCGACGGCCACCGCCCCCGATCCGCAGGTTGCGGCCCCGCGCGGCTGGGCCCCGCCCGTCAAATCGCGTCCGGCGACGATCACCATCGTCGCGCTGGCGGTCGTTGCGATCGTCATCATCCTCTATGCATGGCAATTGCCGCCGTTCGCGGGCTGGGCCGAGGAAACCGACAACGCGTATGTGCGCGGCCGCGTGACGATCATCAGCCCGCAAGTCAGCGGCTATGTCACCAGCGTGCCGGTGCAGGATTTCGCCGAGGTGAAGACGGGTCAGGTACTGGCCACGATCGACGACCGCATCTATCGCGCGCGGGTGGCGCAAGCGCAGGCCAATGTCGCGGCGCAGGAGGCGGCGCTGGCCAATTCCGCCCAGGCGCGACGTTCGCGCGAAGTCGCGATCCTGAGTCAGGAGGCCGGGATCGAGAATGCCAAGGCGCAATTGACGCGCGCCGAAGCCGACATGAAGCGCGCGCAGGCGCTGGTCGCCGACGGATCGATCTCGACGCGCGAATTCGACCAGACTCGTGCGACCCTGCTGGCAGCGCGTGCGGCGGTGCAGCAGGCGCAGGCCAGCCGCGCGATCGGTACGCAGGACGTGCGCACGGTCGCGGTCGGGCGCGGCGGGCTGGAAGCAGCGGTCGATGCCGCCAAGGCGCAATTGCGCCTCGCGCAGATCGATCTCGACAACACCATCATCCGTGCACCGACCGACGGACAAGTGTCGGAAATCGGCGTCCGACAGGGTGCCTATGTGACGGCGGGCACGCAATTGCTGTTCCTCGTACCCCACACCGTGTGGGTGGTGGCCAATTTCAAGGAAGCGCAGACGCATCGCATGGCCCCTGGGCAAAGCGCCCGATTCCGCGTCGATGCGCTGGGCAATGCCAGCTTGACCGGCCATGTGCAGAGCCTGTCGCCCGCTGCAGGATCGGAATTTTCGGTGTTGAAGCCCGACAATGCCACCGGCAATTTCGTCAAGGTGGCGCAGCGTATTGCGGTGCGCGTGGCGATCGATCCGGGGCAGGCGCTGGCGGCGCGGCTGCGACCGGGCATGTCGGTGGTGGTCAGCATCGATACCGACGGAAACCCCCGCCGATGAGCCGCCGCGCGACTGTGCTGCTGGCCATGGCGGTCTCCGCCTGTGCCGGGCCGACGGTGAAGACGGCGACGGTGGCACCGCTTGCTCCGGCACCGGCGTGGCGCACCGATCCCGGTCCGGTTGCCCCACTAGACCGGACATGGTGGCAGGGCTTTGGCGATCCGGTCCTCACCGAGCTGGTCGAGCGGGCGCTGGCCAACAATACCGATATCGGCGTCGCGGTCGCGCGGGTTCGCGAGGCGCGCGCCAATGTTGCAGTGGCGCGGTCGCAATTGCTGCCGACGCTTGACGCCAGTCTCAGCGGCGCGCGCTCGCGCGAAGTCGACGCGTTCGGTCAGCCGGAGAAGCAGACCGCAGGTGAACCGAAGCTGCAAGTCGCCTATGAGGTCGATCTGTTCGGGCGTCTGGCCGATCAGCGCTCGGCGGCGCGCGACGCCTATCTGGCGAGCGCGGCGGCGCGCGATGCGGTGCGGTTGTCGGTCGCGGGCGCAACGGCCAGCGGATACCTCACGCTGCGCGGGCTCGACGCGCGCCTTGAGGTCGCGCGATCGACGCTGGCGGCGCGCGCTGAATCGCTGCGGATCGCGCGCTCGCGGGTGGAGCACGGCTATTCGCCCAAGCTCGAGCTCGAACAGGCGCAGGCCGAATATGAAGCGACCGCGCAGATCGTGCCGCAAATCGCGCTTGCGATCGCGCGCGCCGAGGATGCGCTCAGCGTGCTGACCGGCGCGCTTCCGGTCGCGACGGCGCGCGGCACGACGCTGGATCGACTGGTCGCCCCACCGGTGCCGGAGGGCCTTCCCTCGGAGTTACTGCGCCGCCGCCCCGATGTCGCACAAGCCGAATATCAACTGGCTGCGAGCGACAGTTCGCTGGCCGCGGCGCGCAAGCGCTTCCTACCGCAATTGCGGCTCGGCGCGGCGGGGGGCGCGGCGTTTTCGACGCTGCTCACCAATCCGATCACGGTATGGTCGCTCGGTGGGAGTGTGCTCGCCCCATTGTTCCAGGGCGGCCGGTTGACCGCGCAAGCCGATGCCGCGGGCGCACAACGCGACCAGGCGGCGTTCGCTTATCGCCGCGTCGCTTTGGGTGCCTTTCGCGATGTCGAGGATGGGCTGGCGGCAGTGCACCGATTGGACGAGCAAGTCGCCTCGGGGGAACGGCAGCGTGCTGCGCTCGCCGAAGGGTTGCGATTGGCGACCAACCGTTATCGCGAAGGCTATTCCCCCTATCTCGAGCAACTGGATGCGCAGCGCGGCTTGCTCGGCGCACAATTGGCGCTGATCCAGACGCGGAGCGATGCGTTGGCCGCGCGCGTGCAATTGTATCAGGCGATGGGGGGTGGTTGGTCCGGTGTCGTCACCGACCGGGACGGTCCGGAGTAAGCGCGTGGCCTCTCTTTCGCGTGACTCGGGGCGGCCTGTTGGCGTAGATTTGCGCAAACGGTGAGGGGAAACAGCATGCGCGGTGTTTTGACGGGGTTGGCGGTGACGGCGCTGGTCGCAACGGCGGCAGTGGCAGCGGTTGAGCCCGCCTCCAAACATTCGCCGAAGGAAACGCAACGTGCCGTTGCCGCCGGGCTGGCCAATCCGGCGCGGGCCGATCAAGCGGGCGATGACGCGCGGCGCAAGGCGGCAGAGGTGCTGGCCTTTTCTGGTGTGGGGCCCGGTGACGAGGTGCTCGATTGGATCCCGGGCGGTGGCTATTGGACGCGGATCTTCTCGGGCACGGTCGGCAAGGCGGGGCACGTTTATGCGATCTGGCCGGCCGCTTCGGCCCAATCCGCCGCCAAGGGCGAAGCCGCGCTCGACGCGCTGCATTTGTACAATGTGACCACCAAGGTGCTGGGCTCGGGCATCGTGGCGGCATCTGAACCGGTCGATCTGGTGTGGACCGTCCAGAATTATCACGACGTCGCCAATAACGGGGGCGAAGCCGCGCTCGATCAGTTGAATGCCGAAGTGCTGAGGGCGCTGAAGCCCGGTGGTAGCTATGTCGTGATCGACCATGCCGACGCCGCGGGCACCGGCCTTAGCGGCACCTCGACCAAGCACCGGATCGATCCGGCGGCGGTCAAGGCGGAGGTGGTGAAAGCGGGGTTCGAGTTCGTCGGCGAAAGCGATGTCCTGCGCAATCCGGCGGACGACCACAGTGCCAACGTCTTCGACCCCTCCATTCGGGGGCACACCGACCAGTTCGTCTACAAATTCCGCAAGCCGCGCTGAGCGGACTTAGTCGAGCGCCGCGCGCAGCGTCGCGCGGACGCCGCTCTGCGCGCCGGTGTCATATTCGACGATGGTTTGCAGACTTTGCGCCATCGCACGGATGAGCTTTGTGCCCACGCCCGTGCCGGTGGGGGCAGCGTCTGCCTTCATGCCGATGCCATCGTCCTCCACCGCGAGCCGGAAGTGTGCGTCGCCATCGCCGTGCAGCGAGACGCGCACTTCGCCGCCATTGGTGGGATAGGCATATTTGCAGGCGTTGCTGACCAGCTCGGTGACGATCACGCCGAGCGACACCGCGCGATCGGTCGATAGCCGAATCGGTTCGGCGGCAAGACGAAGCGTGCGCGGTGCCGCCGGGGTGGACCAGGTCTCGCCCAGTTCATCGACCAAGGCACCGAGATACTCGCGCATGTCGACCTGTTCGACATCGTTGCTGGTGTAGAGCCGCCGGTGGACTTGCGCGATCGCGGTAATGCGGCGCTGCGTGTCTTCCAGCGCGAGCCGGGCATTGTCGTCATCGAGCGCGGTCGCCTGCATGCGCACCATCGCCGAAACGAGTTGCAGGCTGTTGGCGACGCGGTGGTTGACCTCGCGCAGCAGCGCTTCAAGCCGGGCGTTGCTGGCGCGCAATTGGTCTTCGGCGGCGGCCTTGCCACGCTCGAGCGCCGCGCGTTCGAGCACCTGCGCGAAGGCGCTGGCGAGCAGATCGAAGAAATCGACGCCGACGGTCTTCACGACATAGTCGGCGGCCCCGGCCTTCAACGCGGCGACGGCGATGCGGCCTTCCTCGGAGCCGGTGACATAAACGACCGGCGGCATCACCGGCAGCGTGTGGAGCTGCTCGAGCGTTTCCAGCCCGTCCATGCCGGGCATATAGTGATCGACCGCGATCAGGTCGAAGGGTTGGCTGCGCGCGAGTGCGACGCCCTCGGCACCGCCTTCGGCAACCGTCACCGCATAGCCATGGCGCGCGAGCGTGCGCGCGGCGAGCCGCCGCAACCCCGCATCGTCATCGATATACAGGACCGCAGGTGGGGCGGTTCGGTTCACCCCTCGGTCTCGGGGACCTGGATCACCGACAGGAACAGCCCGAGCTGGCGGATCGCCTGGGCGAAGCTTTCGTAATTGACCGGTTTGGTGATGTAGACATTGCAGCCGAGATCGTAGCAGCGCTGAATCTCGATCTTGTCGTCGGTGGTCGTCAGCATCACCACGGGGGTGCGGCGCAGCGGGCCGTCGGCGGCCTTGATCTTGGCAAGAATGTCGGTCCCGCTCATGTCGGGCAGGTTGAGATCGAGCAGCACCAGCGCCGGGCCGTTGCGCTGCGGGCCGGCGGCGTTGTTGAACAGATAGTCGAGTGCGGTGGTACCGTCGGTGAAATGGGTGATGTGATTGAGGATACCCGCGCGGCGGATGTTCTTTTCGATCAGGCGGGCGTGGCCTTCATCATCCTCGATCATGATGATGCTGACGCTTTGGTGGTCGTTCATATTCAGCTTTCCCGAGAATCGCCGTTGGTCATGTCGAGCTTGGCCGGCAGGTTCAGCCGGAAGGTGGTACCCCGACCCAGTTCCGACGCCATTTCGATCACGCCGCCCAAGCGATACGCCAAGGCACGGACATGGGCCAGACCGATTCCTTCGCCCGGCTGATCCTGGTTGCCCGAGCGGCGGAACAGGTCGAACACGCGTTGATGGTCGCTGGCGGCGATGCCGCGACCATTGTCCTCAACCTCGATCATAACCCGCTGCCCGTCGCGCTGGCCGCGGACCACGATCTGCCCCGCACGATCGGGGCTGAGGTATTTCACGGCGTTTTCGATGAGGTTGGACAGGATCTGCTCGATCGCAAGCCGGTCGCTGACGATCGCCGGGAGCGGGTGCTCGATCGCGAGCGTCGCGCCGCGATGGTCGAGTTGCTGCGTCAGGCTTGCGCCGATCGTATCGACCATCGAGCCGAGGTCGAGCGGCTCGGGGACGATGACGCGCCGCCCCTCGCGCGACAGCTTCAGGATGGCGTTGATCAGCCGGTCCATCTTCTGCGTCGAGGTACGGATGAATTTGATCGCCTCGGGCAAATCCTCGCGCGCCGCCAGCCGGGCGTCCTCGGTGACGATGTCGGGCGCGCGCTGCTCGGCCCGATCGATCAGGTCGCCAATCGTGGCGGTCGCGCTTTCCAGCTCGGCGGTGAAGCCCATCACATTGACCAGCGGGCTGCGCAGGTCGTGGCTCACGATGTAGGCGAAACGCTGGATCTCGTCATTGGCACGGGTCAGGTCGGCGGTGCGCTCCTTGACCAGATCCTCCAATGTATCGGCGAAATCGCGCAGTGCATCGTGCGAGGCGGCGAGGTCGCGGGTGTAACGCTGCACGGTCAGCAACGAGATCAGGGCAACCAGAACGAGCAACAGCCCGGCAAGCGCGAGCGTGGCATAAAAGATGCGGACGCTCGCCTGTTGTTCGGCGTCGCGGATGGCGAGCAGGCGTTGCTCCTCGGCGACCATCGCATCGGCCACACGGCGGACGGCGCGCATCCGGCGTGCGCTGGTTTCATCGCGAAACAGCGTTAGCGCACCGAGCCGGTCCCCGCGCACGATCGCCGCAATCGTGCGTTCGCGCTGTGCGGTCAGATCGGCGATGAGCACGCGCAGGTTGGCGATATTGCGTTGCTGGCGGGGATTGTCGCGCGTCAGAGCGGCGATCCGCGCCAGCGTCATTGGCAATGTCGCCATCCCGGCGCGGTAGGTGTCGAGATAGACTTGCTCGCCAGTCAAGACGAAGCCGCGACGCGACGTTTCGCTTTGTTCCACCAGGATACGCGCGCGGTCGATCGCGAGTTCGACCTCATAGGTGTGGTTGACGTCGCGCGTATGGCCTTCGTTGCGCGCGGTCGACCAGCCGGCCGCCACGCCCACCGCGATCAGCGCGGCAAAGCCCAGCCCCATGCAGGTAAGCAGGAAGCGCTGCATGCGCCCTTCGCCAATGCCAAATCCCTGAACGATGCGTTCGAACATATGCGCCGCCCTTACGCAGGCCTTGCGCGAAACGCCAGCCAGCGGTTGTTGACCTGGATCAAGTGGTTAGGCAGCGCGGCGGCGCGCGCGCTCGGTCTCGGCGGTGAAGCGGACGTCCTCGTCGCGATCCTCCAGCATGGTGGCGATGGTCTCGTCGCTTGCCTCGCTCCACTCCTTGCCGCGATCGGGCCCCTGGCGCACGCGCGGCAGCAAGCCGGGCACGCTCGACCAGGCGAGCAATTGGTCGATGCCGACCGCGTTCAGCATGTCGCGCAAGTGGAAGGCAGTGACATAGGCGTCGGGAAAGGCGCGGTGCGCGGGCAGGCCGCGTTCGTGGATCAGCCCCTCGGGCTTGCGCCAATAGCGCAGCATCTGGTTGGAGAAGGTCGGGCTGTCCGGCCACAGCCGCAGCGCGCATTTCCAGGTGCAGATCCACGGTGCATTGCGGGTGAGCGCCGGGCTGCAGAATTTCTCTTCATAGATCGAGCGGTGCGCGGCGAGCGCGACGCGCTTGGGATAGGGATCGAGCACCGCGCGCGCGACATCGTGCCAGAACGGCGCATCGGCGACCTGTTCGTCGAGAATATGGTGGATGGTCTGGGTGAGCGGCGGGATCGGGCGACCGGGATTGACCAGCCGCGCGCCGCCTTCGCCATGGATTTCCCACCGACCATCGGTGCCTAATGCCACGTCCTGCCAGCCGATTTCGCACACGCCGTGGACGGGCGGGGCTTCCCCGGTGGTTTCAAGGTCGATGACGCGGATGATCTGGGGTGGGGGCGGGGGCATTGGGACTAGGTGGCGTGTTCTGCTGCGGATTGCGAGCGGAGAAGAAGGGTTTGTTCGCGCGGAGGACGCGGAGAAGGAGAAGGATTTTTCACGCGAAGGCGCGGAGGCGCGAAGGAGTCCTTGTCCGGCGGTCCGCCGGACAAGTGAGTGGATAAACCGCCTCGCGGAAAATCCATCTTAGTGGCTTCGCGCCTTCGCGTGAAAACCCTTCTGCGTCCTCCGCGCCTCTGCGCGAACCAATCTCCTCAGTGCGCCGCTTGCTCACCCCGGACGAGGCCGCTGAGTGCGAGCTGGTCGTCGATCATGCCGAGCAAGCGATCCAGCCCGGCCTGATCCTTCGCCTCGGCGCGCGCGACGAGCACGTCTTGGGTGTTGGAGGCACGCAGCAGCCACCAGCCGTCGGCGGTGTTGACTCGCGCACCATCGGTGCGGTTGACGTCGGCCCCTGCCGCCTCGAGCCGGTCGAGCACTTCCTCGACCACCGCGAACTTGCGGCTTTCATCGACCTGGAAGCGCATTTCGGGGGTGTTGACCAAGGCCGGCATCGCGCCGCGCAAATCGGTGATCGACTTGCCGATCATGTGCGCTGCGCGGATCAGGCGGACGGCGGCATAATGCGCGTCGTCGAAACCGTAAAATTCGTGCGCGAAGAAGATGTGGCCGCTCATCTCGCCCGCCAGCGGGCTGTCGGTTTCCTTCATCTTCATCTTGATCAGGCTGTGGCCGGTCTTCCACATCAGCGGCTTGCCGCCGAGCTCGCTAACGCGGTCGAACAGCATTTGCGATGCCTTCACATCGGCGATGATCACAGCACCAGGCAGTTCCTTCAGCACAGGTTCGGCCAAAATGGACAGAATCTGATCGCCCCAGATGACGCGGCCCTGCCCGTCGATCGCGCCGATGCGGTCGCCATCGCCATCGAAAGCCAGTCCGAAATCGAGCTGCTTCTCGGCGACGAGGCGCTTCAGGTCGGTCAGGTTCTTTTCATCAGTGGGATCTGGGTGATGGTTGGGAAAATTGCCGTCGACATCGGTGAACAGCAAGTGATGCTCACCCGGCAGGAGCTTGACGAGCTTCTCGATGATCGGGCCCGACACGCCATTGCCGGCGTCCCAGCCGATCTTGTAGCTGCCCCCGGCATAGCCCGCGACCAGACGACCGACATAATCGTCCTCAATGTCGGCGGTGGAGACGGTGCCGCGGTCGGCCTCATCGGCGACGACATCCCAGTCGCCTTCCGTCGCCATGCGGCCAAGGTCCTGAATGTCCGCGCCGAAAAACGGCTTGTGCTGCAAGACCATCTTGAAGCCGTTATACTCGGCGGGATTATGGCTGCCGGTTATCTCGATGCCGCCATCCACTTCTAGCGTGGCCTCGGCATAATAGAGCATCGGCGTCGGCCCCATGCCGATCCGCACGACATCGACACCGACGGCGGTGAGGCCGCCCACCAAAGCCGCTTCCAGCTCGGGCGAGGACAAGCGGCCATCATAGCCGACCGCGACGCGCGTGCCGCCCGCGCGGCGCACGCGCGTGCCGAAACCGCGACCGATCGCGTCGGCGTCGGCGGTGCCGAGCGTCTTTCCCACGATCCCGCGAATGTCATATTCGCGCAAGGACGTCGGGTCGAAACGGTGCGTCATGATAGCTCCTGTTGGTTGGATGCGTGCCTAATCGGTGAAACCCGGTAAAGTTCAATGGCTAGTGTCGGAGCAGCAGATCGCGCGCGGCGTTGATCCGCCGGGTGAGATCGGCCGAGCCCCCTCGGTCGGGATGGACCGCGCCGACCAAGCGCCGATGCGCCGCGCGAATCGCCGCCGCATCGGCATCGGCCGCCACCCCGAGCACGGCGCGCGCTTCGGCTTCGTCGAGCCGCAGCGTCGGCTTCGGTCGCGCGCGCAGCAGCCACCAGCCACCGAGCAGGACCGCCGCAAAGAAAAGAATCTTGCCCATTATGCGAACAGCGGCGGGACCGGTTCCGGCAGCGCGAGCGCGCCCATCATCTCGCGCAATTCCTGGCGCGCGGCGACGTGCGCCAGGCCCATGGCACCGAACTCGCCCGAATCGAGCATGGTCAGGCCGTTGGGGAAGAGCTCGCGGTAGATGACGCGTTCGCCCAGGCCCGGCACGATGCGAAAGCCGACACGCTTGGCGAGCTGATCGAGCGCTTCGGACACGCGGCGCATGTTGCGCGCCTCGATATGCTGGACGCGGTTGCGCAGCACCACCCAGTCGATCGTCGAGCCGTCGGCCTTGGCGCGGGCCTTGCGCGCTTCCCAGATCATTTCGGCGTAAAAGCTCGGGCGGGTGACCTTGTAGCTTTCGGGATCGACCTGGCCGATCAGATCGAAATCGACGAAGCTGTCGTTCATCGGCGTTACCAGCGTATCGGCGCGGGCGGAGGCCATGCGCGCGAAACGGTCGTCGCGACCCGGCGTATCGATCACCAGAAAGTCCGCACCCTCGGCCAGCGCATCGAAGCTTTCGGTGAAGCGCGCCAGGCTTTCGCCGTCATGGGTGGTGTGGCGCGGAGTCGGCAAGTCGCGGCCGGTGCGTTTGATCGTCGCGGTACGATTGTCGAAATAGCGGCCCATCGTGCGTTGCCGATGGTCGAGATCCAGCGCCGACACCCGCGCACCGCGCGCCGCCAGCGCGATGGCGACATGGACCGCCGTCGTCGATTTGCCCGTGCCGCCCTTTTCGTTGGCAAAGACGATGATGTGTGGCTTTCGCGCAGCAGTCGCCAACGTGTTTGCTTCCCGTCTTGTCCGGTTGGATCACGCCTCATAGAAGGCGCGCCCGTCCTTACCGAAGGCCACTCATCCGTGCAAACCATCCGTTCCCTTGAAGCGCTCCGTTCTGGGATCGCCGATTTCCGTAGCGAAGGCGCGAGCATTGCGCTCGTGCCGACGATGGGCGCGCTCCATTCCGGCCACCTCGCGCTGATCGAGGCGGCGAAGCGGCCGGGCCGGAAGGTGGTGGCGTCGATCTTCGTCAACCCGCGCCAGTTCGGGCCGAACGAGGACCTGTCGCGCTATCCCCGGCGCGAGATGGCGGATGCGCGACTGTTGACGGAGGCGGGGTGCGACCTGTTGTGGATGCCGCCGGTGGAGGCGATGTATCCTGAAGGGTTTGCCACCACCATTTCAGTGTCCGGGGTCAGCGAGGGGCTCGACGGGGCCGCGCGGCCCGGCCATTTCGATGGCGTGGCGACGGTGGTGGCGAAGCTGTTCAATCAGGTCCGCCCCGACATCGCCTTGTTCGGCGAAAAGGATTTCCAGCAACTCGCGGTGATTCGCCGGATGGTTGCCGATCTGGATTTCGGGATCGAGATCCAGGGCGTGCCAACGCAGCGCGACGATGACGGGCTCGCGCTCTCGTCGCGCAACATCTATCTGGATGAGGCGCAGCGTGCGGCAGCCGTTGCCTTGCCGCGTGCGCTCGGCGTGGCGGCCAAGGCGATTGCGCGCGGCGGCGACGCCGAGGGCGCGCTGGCGGCTGCGCGCGAAGCGCTGAATACCGCCGGTTTCGAGGTCGATTATGTCGAACTGGTCGATGCCGCCACGCTGACTGCGGGGGTCGACCCCAGCCGCGAGCGGCGTTTGCTGGCAGCGGCGCGGATCGGCACGACCCGGCTGATCGACAACCTCGCGATTCCGCCCGCCGATCATGCCTAATGGCCGTTAACCTTTTGTTGACCCCAATCCGGCAAGGTGTTGCCGGTAGGGATGGTTAACGGGGGTTAAGAGCATGGGCAGCAGCCTGAAGAATGCGCAGTTCCTGATCGACAGCCGAATCGCCGATGCGGCGCGCGGCGACGCAGACGCATGTTTCGATCTTGGCATGGTCTATTCGAGTGGTTCGGCCGGAATCGGCGTCGACCTGATCGAGGCGCACAAATGGTTCAACCTGGCCGCCGTTGCGGGCAGCGAGATCGCCAAGGATTGCCGCCGCGACATTGCCGAGGACATGACCGCGCGCGAAATCGCCACCGCCCAAGCGGCGGCGCGGGCGTTCCTGGTGTCCACCCAGCGCCGCGCCGCCTGATCCTTTACTCTGCGGCGACCGCTTTTTTGGGCGCTGCCTTTTTCGCGGCCGGTTTCTTGGCCGCAGGCTTCTTTGCAACCGTCTTTGCGGCGGGCTTTTTGGCCGCTGCCTTCTTCTTGCCCTTTGCGGGCGGTGCTGCGGCGGCGCGCGCGTCGATCAATTGCGCCGCTTCTTCGAGCGTCAGCGCGTCCTTTTCGATCGATTTGGGCAAGGTCGCATTGGTCGTGCCGTCGGTGACATAGGCCCCGTAGCGGCCCTCCATCAGCTTGATCTCGGCCTCGGTGCGCGGATGCAGCCCCAGCACTTTCAGCGGGGCCTGGGCCCCCCGTTGCGGCCGCCCGCCGCCTGCCGCAGCCTCAGCGAGCTTCACCACAGCCGCGTTCATGCCCGTCTCGAACACGTCCGCCGTCGAGGACAGGCGGGCATATTTGCCAGCATGCGCCAGATACGGCCCATAACGCCCAATCGAGGCGGTGATCGGCTCGCCGCTTTCGGGGTGGGTGCCGATCGTGCGCGGCAAGCTCAAGAGTTTCAGCGCCCATTCCAGATCGAGTTCGGGAATGTCCTTGGGGATCGAGGCGCGCTTGGCCTCCTTGCCCTCGCCCAATTGAATATAGGGGCCGAAGCGCCCCGTCTTACGCTCTACCGGCAGACCGGTGACCGGATCGTTGCCGAGCGTTTCGGGCGTGGCATCGGCCTCGCCTTCACCGCCGGGCTGGCCGAAGCGGCGGGTATATTTGCATTCGGGATAGTTGGAGCAGGCCACGAACGCGCCGAACTTGCCGCCGCGCAAAGCAAGCTGGCCCTTGTGGCAGAGCGGGCATAGCCGCGGATCGCTGCCATCGGCCTTGGCCGGGAAGAGATAGGGTTCGAGGAATTTGTCGAGCGCGGCGGTCACTTCGGACGGCTTTTGCTCCATCACCTCGGTCGTGCGCGGCTTGAAGTCCTTCCAAAAGGCTTCGAGCACGGCTTGCCACTGCGCGCGGCCGCCCGACACTTCGTCAAGCTCGTCCTCGAGCCCGGCGGTGAAATCATAGCCGACATATTTCTCGAAAAAGCGTTCGAGGAACGCCGTCACCAACCGGCCCGATTCCTCGGCGAAGAAGCGGTTCTTCTCGACGCGGACGTAGGCGCGGTCCTTCAGCGTCTTGATGATCGAGGCATAGGTCGAAGGGCGACCGATGCCGAGTTCTTCGAGGCGCTTGACCAGCGACGCTTCCGAGAAGCGCGGCGGCGGCTGGGTGAAATGCTGTTCGGCGGTGACGCCCAATTTGGCCGGGGCATCGCCCTCGCGCAGGCGCGGCAGGCGCTTGGCGTCTTCATCCTGCGTGTCGTCCGAGCCTTCTTCGTACAAAGCGAGATAGCCGGGGAAGAGCATCACCTGACCGGTTGCGCGGAGGGCCGTGTCGCCCGTGCCGTCAGCCAGTTCGACCGTGGTGCGCTCCAGCCGGGCCGAGGCCATCTGGCTCGCCAGAGCGCGCTTCCAGATCAAATCGTACAACCGCGCATGATCGCCGCCGCCAGCCTTGTCCTTGCTGAAGTCGGTCGGGCGGATCGCCTCATGCGCTTCCTGCGCGTTCTTGGCCTTGGTCTGGTAGACGCGCGGCTTGTCGGGGACGTAGCTCGCGTCATAGCGATCGGCGACGGCATGGCGCGCGGCAGAGATCGCGCTCGAATCCATCTGCACGCCGTCGGTACGCATATAGGTGATCGCGCCGTCCTCGTAGAGGCCTTGCGCGATCCGCATCGTATGGTCGGCGGAGAAGCCGAGCTTGCGCGAAGCTTCCTGCTGCAACGTCGAGGTGGTGAAGGGCGGCGGCGGGTTGCGCGTCGCAGGCTTCACCTCGACCGATTGCACCGTGAACAGTCCGCTTTCGACCGCGGCCTTGGCGCGCTTGGCGGTGCCTTCCTCGCCGATCGACAGGCGATCGAGCTTCTTGCCCTCGAACTGCACGAGCCGCGCCTGGAACGGCGTGCCGTCATGCTCCATGTCGGCGATGACCGACCAATATTCCTGCGGGCGGAAGGCCTCGATCTCGCGCTCGCGGCTGACGATCAGGCGCAGCGCGACCGATTGCACGCGCCCTGCCGACTTGGCGCCGGGCAGCTTGCGCCACAGCACTGGGGAGAGCGTGAAGCCGACGAGATAATCGAGCGCACGGCGCGCCCGATAGGCGTCGATCAAATCGGTATCGAGCTCGCGCGGATGCTGCATCGCCTCGGTCACCGTCGCCTTGGTGATGGCGTTGAAGGTAACGCGCTGCACGTCCTTGGGCAGTGCCTTGCGGCCGCGCAGCACCTCCTGCACGTGCCAGCTGATCGCTTCGCCCTCGCGGTCAGGGTCGGTCGCGAGGATCAGGCGGTCGGCGGTCTTGGCGAGATCGGTGATCGCCTTCAACTGCTTGGCCTTGTCGGCGTAATTTTCCCATTCCATCGAAAACCCGTCCTCGGGATCGACCGAGCCATCCTTGGGCGGCAAGTCGCGGACATGGCCGTAGGAAGCGAGGACGCGGTAATCCGAACCGAGATATTTCTCGATGGTCTTCGCCTTGGCGGGCGATTCGACGATGACAAGCTGCATGGGGTGATCGAGGTCCTTACGTGTACGCGCGAGGATGGAGATGTGGCGGGCGCTGCGTCAAGCGGGGCATCACGTCAACCATCGACATCACAATGCAGTCGCCAGCGTCAGCGCGCCCAGCACTATGCCGGGGCTGTTGGCGCAGACGATCGGCCAGTCGCGCTTGGGCTTCGCAAGACCGTACAGTGCCCATAAGGCGCAATTCACCACCGTTGCGATCGGTTGAACGATCGAGCCTTTGTGCCCGTCCAAATTGAGGCGGATCTGGTCGACGTAAGACGCGTACATCGCGATCGCGGTGCAGGTGGCCACCCAGCCGAGGATAGAGAGCATACGGTCGGTCATGGGGAGGCTCCGGATTGAGGCGGCAGTCTCCGCCAAACGGAGCGACCGTCTGCGGGACGTTTAAACCTCCCGGCAAGTTCCCGTTTGCGTCAAAAGGTCTGCACGGTGGCGAGCGCGCGACTGGGCTGGCATAGCGGTCGGGAGCAGGGGAGAGCAGCATGATTCGGGCAATTGCGGCGATGATGGCGGTGCAGGCGGCGACAGTGGTGCTGCCCGAGCGATTGGAAGCGCCGACCCCGCCGGGGTTCGTGACCGGCTATGACGCGCACAATACGCAGATCGCGATAACCGAGCGAATCCCGCGCGGCGAAACCGTCGAGCAATGGTCCCGGATGATCACGGTGCAGCGTTTTACCGGGATTGCCCGAGTGGGCGGGCACGGCTTTCTGGACAGGCTGGCCAATGGCGTGAAACGCAGCTGTCAGGGCGCATCGACGACGCCGATCGTCGATAGCGTCGCCGACGGACGCGCGGTTGCGTCGATGCGCGCGGACTGTCCGCTCAACAGCGCGACGGGCAAAGCTGAGGTCTTTTTCGTCAAAGTATTCACCGGTGCGGCGGACATCCATTCCGTCCAATATGCATTCCGGTCGGTGCCGACGGCCAAGGATGCGGCGGTGGCGGAGGCCTATCTCGATTCGATCGCTCTCTGCCCCGGTAGCGCGAAGGCCTGCGCGGCGTCCTGAGTTCAGACCAGCGCCACCCGACCTCCGGCATGACGTTCCAACCGCCCGGCCAGTTCCAGTTCGAGCAGCACCGTCTGCACAATCGCGGGGCTATGTCCCGATTGCCGGATCAGTTCGTCGATCGCCACGGGTACGGGGCCGAGCAGATCGCGCACGTCGCGGCGTTCGGCGTCGCTCGCATCTTCGGGCGGGGGCGCGCGGAAGCCGTCGCGGCTGGTGCGGACCATACGCTGGTCGATCGGGCGCACCGTTTCCAGCACGTCGGCGGCGGATTGCACCAGCGTCGCGCCGTCGCGGATCAGCCCGTTGCACCCCTGCGCGCGCGGATCGAGCGGGCTGCCGGGCACCGCCATCACCTCGCGGCCCAGTTCGGCGGCAAGGCGCGCGGTGATGAGCGAGCCCGATTTGGGCGCGGCCTCGACCACGACGGTGCCGAGCGACAGACCGGCGATGATGCGGTTGCGATAGGGAAAGTGGCGCGCGCGCGGTTCGGTGCCGGGCGGTTGTTCGGCGATCAGCAAGCCGTCCTGCGCGATGCGTTCCTGCAGCGCGGCGTTTTCCGGCGGATAGACCACGTCGATCCCACCGGCGATGACCGCGATCGTTCCCGTCTCGATCGATCCGACATGTGCGGCGGTGTCGATCCCGCGCGCCAGGCCCGAGACGACGCTCACCTCCTCGCGCCCAAGCTCGGCGGCAAGCTGTCGCGCGAAGCGGCACGCTGCTGCTGACGCATTGCGCGCGCCAACCATCGCGATGGAGAGCTGCGCGAGCAGATCGATCCGCCCGCGCACGATCAAGGCGGGTGGGGCATCGTCGAGTTCGGCGAGCAGCGGGGGATAGTCGGGGTCGTCAAGGAACAGGTGGCGCGCGCCCAGCCGGGCCACCGTTGCCAGCTCGCGCTCGGCCAGCGCGACCGGGGCCAGCGCGGGCGGCTTGCCACCGCCACGCGCGGCGAGGTGCGGAACGGCATCGAGCGCGGCGTGCGCGCTGCCGAAGCGTGCGATCAATTGGGCGTAGGTGACGGGCCCGATCTGCGCCGAACGGATCAGGCGCAATCGGGGGATCGCCCGTTGCGCTTGATCCATCGCCTCAGCCACGCTTGCGGCCGACGCGCGGTTCGGTGCCGCTGATGAGGCGATCGACATTGGCGCGATGCTTCCACAGCACCAGCAAAGCGAGCGCAAGCAGCAGCAGGACAAGGTCGAACCGACCGAAAAAAGCGGCGCTGAGCGGGGCGGTTACCGCAGCCGTCATGCCCGCAAGCGAGGAAATGCGCAGCAGCGCCAGCATGGCGATCCACACCACCGCGTAAACGAGTGCAATCGGCCAATGCAAAGCCAGCACCACGCCGAGCAGCGTCGCCACGCCCTTGCCGCCGCGGAAGCGCAGCCAGACCGGATAGAGATGGCCAAGGAACACCGCCGCCGCCGCGACCACGCCGGTGCCGCCAAGATAGCGCTCGGCAATCCACACCGCGACAAACCCCTTCGCCGCGTCGAGCAGCAACGTTGCCGCCGCCAGCCCCTTGCGCCCGGTGCGCAGCACGTTGGTGGCACCGATATTGCCCGACCCGATCTGGCGCAAATCCCCCGCGCCCGCCAGGCGGGTGAGCAGGACGCCGAATGGAATCGACCCGAGCAGATAGCCGAGCACCAGCGCCGCCGCCGGGGCCTGCCAGAGATAGTCGGTCGGCACGTAAGATCCCCCTATGGTCGGTGTGAACATAGCGTGCACACGGCCCGGTGCCACAATCTCCATCAAGCCGGTTTTGTCAAATGCGCCGATCGCGTTATGGAGCGCCATGGATCAGCGCCCCGTGTTGTTTTTTGATTCCGGGGTCGGCGGATTGTCGGTGCTCGGTGCGGCGCGGGTGCTGCTGCCCAACATGCCGGTGGTCTATGTCGCGGACTCGGCGGGTTTCCCATACGGCACCAAGACCGAGCGCGAGATCGCCGCGCGCGTGCCCGCCTTGCTGGGTCGGCTCGCCGAACGCTATCAACCGCGCCTGATCGTGATCGCGTGCAACACGGCATCGACGATTGCGCTGGCAACGGTCCGCGAGGCGCTCGATCTGCCCGTGGTCGGCACCGTCCCCGCGATCAAGCCCGCCGCGATCGCCAGCGCGACGCGCGTGATCGGCGTGCTCGGCACCGAAGCCACGGTGCGCCAGCCTTATGTCGATGATCTGGCGGCGCGCTTTGCCGGGGATTGTACGGTGTTGCGCCACGGATCGGCCGAGCTGGTCGCGCTCGCCGAAGCCAAATTGCACGGGGAGCCGACCGATCCGGCGCGCTATGCCGCCATCCTGCATGGCCTGTTCGGGCAAGCTGGTGGCGATCGGATCGATACGATCGTCAATGCCTGCACGCATTTCCCGCTGGTGGCGGACGAATTGGCGGCGGCGGCCCCGCACCCGGTGCGCTTCGTCGATGGCAGCGCGGGGATCGCCCGGCGGATCGCGCATTTGACCGAGGGGCAGGGCTGGCCGGATACGCCGCGCGAGGGGCGTGCGGTGTTTACCGCGCACAGTGCCGACACGGATCGGCTGGTACCAGCACTCGCCCGGTTTGGACTCACGCGGCTGGATATTCTATAACCGATAGGTATGATCACGTAGATCGGGGAAAGCCGCTGGAAATCGGCGCTTGGCGGGGGTAGTGGGCGGACATGGACGTAGACTCACCGCATCCCGGGGTCGATTACTCCCGGATTTTCGCGCAGGCGATCGATCGCCTGCATGTCGAAGGGCGTTATCGCGTCTTTATCGACATCCTGCGCAACAAAGGGGCCTTCCCCAATGCGCGGTGTTTTGCCGGCCATAACGGCCCCAAGCCGATCACGGTGTGGTGTTCGAACGATTATCTGGCGATGGGCCAGCACCCGGATGTGATCGCGGCGATGGAACATGCGCTGCATGACGTCGGCGCGGGTTCGGGCGGCACGCGCAATATCGGTGGCAACACGCATTATCATGTCGATCTGGAAGGCGAACTCGCCGATCTGCACGGCAAGGAAGGCGCATTGCTGTTCACCAGCGGCTATGTCTCGAACGAGGCGACGCTGGCGACGCTGGCCAAGGTGCTGCCGGGCTGCATCATCTTCTCGGACGAACTCAACCATGCCTCGATGATCGCGGGCATCCGCAATTCGGGCTGCGAAAAGCATGTGTTCCGTCACAATGACCTGGCGCATCTCGAGGAACTGCTCGCGGCGGCCGATCCGGCGGTTCCGAAGCTGATCGCCTTCGAAAGCGTCTATTCGATGGATGGCGACGTCGCGCCGATCGCCGCGATCTGCGACCTGGCCGACAAATATCATGCGCTGACCTATCTCGACGAAGTCCATGCGGTCGGCATGTACGGCCCGCGCGGCGGCGGCATTTCGGACCGCGATGGCGTCGCCGATCGGCTGACCATCATCGAGGGGACGCTGGGCAAGGCGATCGGGGTGATGGGCGGCTATATCAGCGCCGATCAGACGATCATCGACGTGATCCGTTCCTATGCGCCGGGTTTCATCTTCACTACCTCGCTGTCGCCGGTGCTGGTGGCGGGTGCGCTGGCCAGTGTGCGACACCTGAAGGCGTCGAGTGTCGAGCGTGAGGGGCAACAGGCCGCCGCCGCACTGTTGAAGACGCTGTTCGCAGAAGCCGGTCTGCCGGTGATGAACTCGACCACGCACATCGTGCCGCTGATGGTCGGCGATCCGGTCAAGGCCAAGAAGATCAGCGACATCCTGCTCGCCGAATATGGCGTGTACGTGCAGCCGATCAATTATCCAACCGTACCGCGCGGCACCGAACGGCTGCGCTTCACCCCGGGTCCCGCGCATGACGAAGCGATGATGCGCGAACTGACCGGGGCGCTGGTCGAAATCTGGGGTCGGCTGGAATTGCGCAAGGCGGCCTGAACCGAGCGGGAACCGCGACGCCTGTAACCCGTTACGCCTCTCACATCAGCGAGAGGTTATCATGGGCAAGGGTTGTATTTTGTGGCTGCTGGGGGTTCCGATCCCGGTCATTCTGCTGTTGTGGCTGGTTTTCCACCACTAATTGACCCCGTCAGCGATTGGCGTTGCGCTCGATGCGGCCCGACCAGGCATAACCGCGATAGAGCGGGGCGAAGCGCGGCATGCCGCCCACCTCGCTGGCAATTTCGATCAGGGCAGGCTGCAATGCTGCGCGCGGTGCCACGTCGAATTTGGCGAGCCAGGCGAACAACAACGCACGAAAGGCTTTGGGCAACCCTTCCTGCTGACCGAAGTCGACAATGTCGAGCCGCCCACCCGGCGCGAGCTTGGTGGCGGCCTCCCGGATGGCATCGTGCCAGCCGGGAATCATCGACAGCGTATAGCTTTGGAAGATACGATCGAAGGTCGCGATGCCGAACAGCGCCTCGGCATCGAAAGCGGTGGCGTCGCCTTGCGCCAGCACGATCCGATCGGAAAGGCCTGCCTTGGCGACCTTCGCACGCGCCGTCTGCAGCATCGCTTCCGAAATATCGATGCCGTAGAAGCGCGCATCGGGCCAACGCCTAGCCGCCGCGATCAGGTTGCGCCCGGTGCCGCAGCCGATTTCCAGCACGCTGCCGCCGGGCGGCGGCGCGATGCCGTCGATCAGCGCATCGCGCCCGAGCAGATAATATTTGCGTGTCAGATCATAGATATGGCGCTGCGAGCGATAGATCGCATCCATGTGTCCGGCATGGCCAGTATCGATCGAGGCTGCGTTCATCCGAGCACGTAGAGATGGACGCCGCCGTAAATCGAGGAGCGGTCGCGCTTGGTGTAATCGAGCGATTCCTCGGCGCGGTACGTCCATTTGCCCAGGATCGCATCGGGCACGCGGCCGGGCAGGATGCTGGGCTCGCCGGCCGTGCGGAACAGCACGCGCGCGCCGGGCTTGGCGGTGCGGGTGATCTCGCTCCACAGATCGGTGAGCTGCTCGTCGGTCATCCAATCCTGCGCGTCGAGCAGGATGTAACGATCGAGCGAGGCATCGCCGTGGGTGCGCAGATAATCGGTAAAGTTGGTGTGGCGCACCTCGATCCGGCTCGCGCGCTCGACAATCTCGTCATAATGGTCGCGCTGGAGATAGGGCGGCAGCGGTGCCGATGGTCCCTGGCCATAGCCGCGGCCAAAGGCCTGCCATGCGAAATAATTGTCCTTGATGTCGAAATCGCACGCGAGCTTTTCGAGCCGTTCGCGCAGCACCACCGCCATCTTCTCGTCGCCAGCCAGCGCCTCATATTGCGCTGGCGGAATGCCGAGGCCGAACAGCGAGGCAGGCTGATCGGTGATCCATTTGACGAAGCCCTTGTCGAAAAAGGGCGCGAATTCGCGGTCGAAGATTTCGCGCTGTTCCTCGATCGATTGCGCCTTGAGCAGGATCTTCGGGTTCACGCCGTTCAGCCGCGCGAGCAGATGCGCCACGCCGATGAAATTGCCGAGCAGGCCGCGCTTGTAGACGTTCTTGGCGAAACCGCCGATCCGCCGCCGGCCGATGATGTCACGGCCTTCCCAATAGGCCAGCGTCGTCTCGTCGAGATGCGGGCGGATATAGGTGCGATAGGCGCGCACGTTGTCGCGGCTGTTGGCCTGGGCGAAGAAGCGGTGGAAGGCGTCGTAATCCGGCAGATGCCGCGCGGCGACGACCTTCAGCTTGTTGAGCGCGATGTGCGCGGTGTTGAGGTCGACCGCGGTGATCGCACGCGGATTGGCGGTGAGATAGCTCAGCACATTGCAGCCGCCCGAGGCGATCGTGACGACATGCGAGTCGGGCGTGATCGCCAGCGCTTCCATGTCGACGGCCGGATCCTCCCAGATCTGGGCATAGACGAGGCCACGAAAGGCGAAGGTGAAGGCGCGTTCGAGCAGCCCCTGCTTCGAGAGATGTTTGTGCTGATGCACTGCACTGCGAACCGCGCGATTCTTTGCGGCGGTTTTGCGGGGGCGATCCTGAGGCGGTCGAATGGCAAGGGCCATGGCAAGCTTCTCCGGCCGGACATCGCGTTGAGGAAAAGACGCAGGCGGCAGCCGTGCGTTACGACGATCCGGTGACGCTTCCATGACGCGCTTGTGGCGAAATGAAAAGGACCTGCCGACGCGGGGGACGCCGACAGGTCCGTTTTTACAACCGCTCGCCGCAAAGGAGGGGACCCGGCGAACGGTCAGTTTGTCCCCTGCGGAACGGGGACAGTTCATTATACGCGCGAATGCCCCGCCCGGATGCGGCGGCGCGGTATTTTTACGGCAGCATCACGGTGTCGATGACATGGATCACGCCGTTGGACTGCATCACATTGGCGATGGTGATCCGCCCGGTATGGCCCTTGGCATCGGTGACGCTCCAGCCGCGACCTGCCTTGGCGAAGGTCAGCGTGCCGCCCTGGACGGTGGTGTAGGTGGCCTTGCCGCCATGCGCTTGCGCGGCGGCGGCGATGTCGGCGGCGGTGACACGACCGGGAACGACATGGTAGGTCAGCACGGCGGCGAGCGTCGCCTTGTTTTCGGGCTTCAGCAGCGTCGTCACGGTGCCCTTGGGCAGTTTGGCGAAGGCGGCGTTGGTCGGCGCGAACACCGTGAACGGCCCCGGGCCGGACAGCGTCTCGACCAGGTCAGCGGCCTTGACTGCGGCGACCAGCGTGGTGTGGTCCTTCGAATTGACGGCGTTTTCGACGATATTCTTGGTGGGATACATGGCGGCACCGCCGACCATTGGGTTGGTCTGGGCGGATGCGAGCGATCCTGCGCTCATCGCGACGGCGGCGGCGGCGATTGCGGTGCGAAAAATGCGGGTCATAGGGGGTTCTCCTGCGGGTGCGCCCGGGGTGGACGCGGCGGAGATACGGGGCAGCCCCCGCCGTGGATGCACTCAGACCGGCGAAAGAACGCCTTTGGCGACCACGGGGCCGGTTGGCAGCCCGCTGGGTGACCCGCCGACCGGTTCGACCGTAACGGCAAGCACCGCGCCCGCCGCAATACGCTGCCGGTTCTCCGGCCGCAGCGTCAGCGCGGTCGCCCCTTGGGTGCGCAAGACCCCCAGCGAATGCGGCGTGCCGTCGGCCGGGATCACCCACAATTCCGCGCTATGGTCGGCACTGGTCAGGCTCGCCTCGGTCAAGCGGATCGTCCCGGCATTCTTGTCATAGATTGCCGTGACCGGGGTGCCTTTGCCCTCCGGCGTGATCGAAGCGACCAGCGTCGGGGCGAGCGGCGCGGCGACTGACGGTGCGGGCTGCGGCGGCGACATGGGCGCGAGCGGGCGCGTGACCAGCACGACCAGCAGCGCCGCTGCCGCAATGCTCGACAGCGCGGCCACGCCGGGCCAGATCGCGCTGCGTGGCCGGGGTCGCGTCACCAGACTTGCAACCGGTGCTGCCGGTGCCTGATCGAGCGAGCGCTCGACGCGCGCGAGAATATCGGGGGCCGCGATCGCGGGCCATTGGTCGAACCACGGTGCCAAATGCCCGCGCCACCGCTCGACCTCGCGCGCGAAATCGGGGTCAGCGAGGACGCGGCGGAGCGCGACGGCCCTTTCCTCGCCATCCAGCACGCCGAGCGCGAGTTCGGCCGCGGTCATGTCGGGCGCGTCCTCGAGGCCTTCGGGGCCGACGCCTGCAGGAGGGGGCATGTCGCTCATCCCTCAAGGCACTCCTTCAATTTGGCGAGGCCGCGCCGCACCCAGCTCTTCATCGTGCCAAGCGGGATCGACTGGCGTTCGGCCAGTTCGGCATAGGTTACGCCGTCGAAAAAGGCAGTGCGGATCGCATCGCGCTGGCGTGCCTCAAGGCCTTGCAGGCAGCCGTGCAACAGGTCGCTGGCTTCGTCCTGCAGCATCGACTCGCTGGCGAGCGGGGCCGTGTCGATCACCGGCGGCGCATCCTCGATCGGGGTGGCGCGGCGGATTTTCTGCGCGCGCTGCCAGTCGATCGCGCGGTTGCGCGCAATCGTGGCGAGCCACGTGATCGGGCTGGCGCGGAGCGGGTCATAGGCACCGGCGCGCCGCCAAATCGTCAGATACACATCGTGCAACACGTCTTCCGCTGCCTGCCTTTCGCCGCAGATACGGTAGCAGACGCCAAATAGTTTCGCCGAAGTGAGCGCATAGAGATCGCGAAAAGCGGCGCGGTCCTCCTCGCCGGTGCGCACCAGCGCGTCCACCAGCCGCGCACGCGCCGCCGCCTCTGGCGAGGGCGTGCCGGATGGAGCCGGAGCGTCGAGCGGGTGATCGGTCACGGGGGCAGTGCCTAGCTTGGCGCGGGGGCCACGGCAATATCGGCGTGCGATTGCGGTGTCGGTGCGTGCGCTTGGGTGTGGCAATCGTGCGCGGGCTTGGCTAAGGGCACGCCATTCCGCTTCACTCTTTGGGAGCGCGCCCGCTTTGCGCATCGCCATCGCCTCCGATCACGCCGCCTTTGCGTTAAAGGCCACGCTTGCCGCATGGCTCGCCGCCGAGGGGCATGAAGTCCTCGATCTTGGCCCGGACAGCGATGCGCGCGTCGATTATCCCGATTTCGGCTTCAAACTGGCCGAGGCCGTGGCCTCTGGCTCCGCCGAGCGCGGCGTTGCCCTGTGCGGATCGGGCATCGGCATCTCGATCGCGGTCAACCGCCATCTCGCGATGCGCTGTGCGCTCGTCTCCGAACCGCTTTCCGCCGCCCTTGCGCGCGAGCATAACGATGCCAATGTCGTGGCGCTCGGCGCGCGGCTGACCGGCGAGGACATGGCTAAGGCCTGTATCACCGCTTTCCTGACCACCGATTTCGCCGGTGGCCGCCATCAATCGCGCGTCGAAAAGCTCGGCGCACCGTCCTTTGCGCCAGTTACGAGTGGGAACCCGGCATGAGCACCAATCCATCAGAGCTTCACGACGTCCAGCCCGACGGCTTCTTCACGCGCGGCCTGGCCGAGGCGGATCCGGCGGTGTTCGGCGGGATTGCCCATGAGCTGACGCGCGAGCAGACGCAGATCGAATTGATCGCGAGCGAAAACATCGTGTCGAAGGCGGTGCTGCAGGCGCAGGGTAGCGTCTTCACCAACAAATATGCCGAAGGCTATCCCGGCAAGCGTTATTATCAGGGCTGCCACCCGTCGGACGAAGTCGAGACGCTGGCGATCGAGCGCGCCAAGCAATTGTTCGGCTGTTGCTATGCCAATGTCCAGCCGCACTCGGGCGCGCAGGCCAATGGTGCCGTGCTGCTGGCGCTGGTCAAGCCGGGCGAGACGATCCTCGGCATGAGCCTCGATGCCGGTGGTCACCTGACACACGGTGCCAAGGCGGCGATGTCGGGCAAGTGGTTCAACGCGGTCCAGTATGGCGTGGATCCGGTCACGCATCTGATCGATTTCGATGAAGTGGCAAAGCTGGCACGCGAGCATAGCCCCAAGCTGATCATCGCGGGCGGCTCGGCCTATCCGCGTACAATCGATTTCGCCAAATTCCGTGCGATTGCCGATGAAGTCGGGGCCTATTTCATGGTCGACATGGCGCATTTCGCCGGGCTGGTTGCGGCGGGCCTGCATCCGTCGCCCTTCCCGCACGCGCACATCGCCACCACCACCACGCACAAGACGCTGCGCGGGCCGCGCGGGGGCATGATCCTCGCCAATGACGAAGCGCTGGGCAAGAAGCTCAATTCGGCGGTGTTCCCGGGGTTGCAGGGTGGTCCGCTGATGCACGTGATCGCGGCGAAGGCGGTCGCTTTCGGCGAGGCGCTGCAGCCGGGCTATAAGAGCTACATCGCCGCCGTGATCGAGAATGCCAAGGTGCTCGCCGCCACGCTCAAGGAGCGCGGCGCGGAAGTCGTTTCGGGCGGCACCGACACGCATCTCGCCTTGATCGACCTTACCCCGCTCGGCGTGACCGGCAAGGATGCCGATGAAGCGCTCGAACGCGCCGGCATCACGTGCAACAAGAACGGCATTCCCAACGATCCATTGCCGCCGACCAAGACCAGCGGCATCCGCGTCGGTTCGCCAGCGGGCACGACGCGCGGCTTTGGCCCGGCCGAATTCCGGGAGATCGGCAACATGGTCGCCGATGTGCTCGATGGCTTGCGCAAGAATGGCGAGCACGGCGACGCGCAGGTCGAGGCCAATGTCCGCGAGCGCGTTCTGGCGCTGTGCGCGCGCTTCCCAATCTATCCGGAAGGGGTGTGATTTGCGCTGTCCGTTCTGCGGCCATGAAGACAGTCAGGTAAAGGACTCGCGCCCGACCGAGGATGCAGGCGCGATCCGGCGGCGGCGGCAATGCGAGGGGTGCGGTGCGCGCTTCACCACCTTCGAGCGGATTCAGCTCCGCGAGTTGACCGTGGTCAAGAGCGAAGGCGCGGGCGGCGGCTTCAAGCGCGAGCCGTTCGATCGCGAGAAGCTGTTGCGCTCGGTCTCGATCGCGGCCCGCAAGCGCCCGATCGAGGCGGCGCAGCTTGAGAAGCTGGTGTCGGGCATTCAACGCCAGCTCGAGACGCTGGGCGAGAATGAAGTGCGCTCGGGCAAGATCGGCGAGATGGTGATGGAGGGGCTGAAGGGCCTCGATTCGGTCGCCTATATCCGTTTTGCCAGCGTTTATAAGGATTTCCGCGAAGCGCGCGATTTCGAGGAATTTGCCGGCACGGTGAGCGAGGTCGGCAAGGGGTGAGCACACCTTCTATCATCCCACCGCCCGTGCTCGTTCTCGTTCGTCCGCAGCTTGGTGAAAATATCGGCAAGGCCGCGCGCGCAATGCTCAATTTCGGGCTGGTCGAGATGCGCCTCGTCAGCCCGCGCGACGGCTGGCCCAACCCCAGCGCAGGCCCCGCCGCGAGCGGTGCCGATGTCGTGTTGGAAGAGGCGCGGGTGTTCGAAACCGTGTCCGACGCCGTGGCCGATTGCGCGAATGTCTATGCGACCACCGTGCGCAAACGCGGCGTGACCAAGCCGGTGGTGACGCCCGAGGGGGCGGCGCGCGCGATCCATGCCGGGCCGGGGCGATCGGCGATTTTGTTCGGGCCGGAACGCTCGGGGCTCGAAACCGACGATATCGCGCTGGCGCGGACCATCATCACCGTGCCGATCAACCCGGAATTCGGATCGCTCAATCTGGCGCAAGCGGTCATCCTCATCGCCTATGAATGGTCGAAGGCGGAGCGCCTGGCGAGCCCACCCCAGGTCGATCTGCCGCCGCCGGCACCGCAGGAAGAGCTGGACGGGATGATCGCACAGCTTGACGCGATGCTGGGCGAGACCGATTTCTTCTTCCCGCCCGAACGCACGCCGGTGACGCGACGGACCTTGCGGACCTTGCTGACCAAGCCTGGCTGGTCGGCGCAGGAGGTTCGCACCGTGCGCGGCGTGCTGAGCGCGCTGGCAGGAAAGCGGCCGCGGGACCGCTAAGCGCGCGGCACAGATTATTCTGCTTTGACGGCATCTTGCGGGCTGGTTACACCGGCGCATCGCATAAGTCGGAGATCTTCATGCTGGTCCGTTCTGCCTCGATGATGGCTGCCATCGCGCTTGCGGCATCGCCGGTGATTGCGCAAACATCCGCTGAGGGAACGTCGTCGGGTCCCACCCCGACGGCAAAGCCCAGCAAACCCGCCAAGCCGCGCAAAATTTGTCGTTCGGAAGCGACGACCAGCTCGCGGGTGCGGGCCAGCATCTGCAAAACTGCGGAGGAATGGGAGCGCGAGGCAGCGGGCAGCGAGCATATGGCTGGGGTTCTCGGCCGTTAAGGCTCGGGAATGGAGGCCGGTTGGCGTTCCGCTCACGGGTTCTCCGGCCCTACGAAGCGTCGCGGTGCCTTGATGGCGGCGATTGCCCATTATATCGCGCAGACCGTTCACTGTCGGCGCACTGGATCTCGATCGGGAGGGTATATGAAGACGTTACTCGCTGCGACTCTATTATGCCTTCCAATGGCCGCGCAGGCCATGGACACAGCCGGTTCCACAGCGGACGCGGCTAAAGAAAAGAAGATTTGTCGCTCCGAGGAAGTGACCGGCTCGATATTTACCAAGCGCGTCTGCCACACCAAGGCCGAATGGGTCGCGCTTGAAGCCGAACGGGAGCGTGGTGCCGCGGCGCTGCGCAATCGGCGCGACGGGAACGGCTCGGATATTCCCCGCTAACCGAAAGGGATGCGCGGTCAGCGCCGGTCGAACGCCACGAGCTCATAGGCGATCGATGCTTCGACCAGCCGTTCCCACAAATCGACGATGACGCTTTCGGGAATGCCGACGGCGCGCGCTTCCGCGCAGGCATTGGCGATCACTTGCGCCTTGCGCCCCTCGTCGCGCACCGCGCCGCGTTCGGGTTTGATCCGTGCCGCTGCGTCCATATAGGCAAAGCGCTGGGCGAGCAGCGCGATCAGCGCGCGGTCGACATGGTCGACGCCGGCGCGGACCTCCGCCATATTGCTGCAATCGGGGCCGGGGAGGATCGCGTTCGTCATGCGCTCCCCCTTGGCGAGCCGCGGCGCGCCTGTCCAGCTTGACTCATGCGACCGGTGCCGCTAACCGCCCGCCTTCGCATTTGGCCCCACACCCCGGTGAAGTGGTGGCCCTGCCCGCATCCCTTACAGGTTCGGATAGAGCGATACCGGGTATCGATCGTTTGCGCAGGCAGGCGGTCTTGTCACGAAGCATTTGCCAAGGAATATCTCATGTCGAAGCGTTCATCCGCAAAGTACAAGCTCGATCGCCGCATGGGCGAGAACATTTGGGGCCGCCCCAAATCGCCCGTCAACAAGCGTGAATATGGCCCCGGCCAGCACGGCCAGCGCCGCAAGGGCAAGGTCAGCGATTTCGGCATCCAGCTGCGCGCCAAGCAGAAGCTCAAGGGCTATTATGGCGACGTGACCGAGAAGCAGTTCCGCGCTTGCTACACCGAAGCCGCGCGTATGAAGGGCGACACCGGCCAGAACCTGATCGGCCTGCTCGAGCAGCGTCTCGACATGATCGTCTATCGCGCCAAGTTCGCGCCGACCGTCTGGGCTGCACGCCAGCTGGTTTCGCATGGCCACGTCCGCGTCAACGGCGTGAAGTGCAACATCGCATCGCGTCGCTGCTTCGTCGGTGACGAGATCACGCTCGGCACCAAGGCCAAGGAAATGGCGCTGGTGCTCGAAGCGCAGCAGCTCGCCGAGCGCGAAATCCCCGATTATGTCGCACCGGACGGCGCGGCCAAGGTCACCTTCACGCGCGTTCCGACGCTCGACGAAGTGCCCTATCCGGTGAAGATGGAACCGAACCTGGTCGTCGAATTCTATTCGCGCTGATCGTTCGATCCCGATCGAGACTGCAAGAGGGCGGCCCGGCAACGGGCCGCCCTTTTTTATTTGGCGGGTGAGAGCGCCAGCGTGGTGCGCAGAAAGCCATCGGCCTTGTCGAGCATCGTGGCGCGCACGTTGCTGTCGTCGAGCTGATGGTCGAGCGCGTGGAACTCGACCAGTTCGACCGACTTGCCCGCTGCTTTCAGGCGACCCGCCATCAGCCGTGATTCGCCGATGCCGACATTCTGGTCGCGGTCCCCGTGGAACAGCAGCACGGGTGCGGTGATCCGCGCGGCATTCTGCGCCGGGGAGCCTTCGCGAACATGCGGGCCCTTGCCGATCCGCGCATCCTGTTCCGTAAAGTCGGTGAAGTCATGCCGTTCCTGCCGCAGCGTCTCCAGATCGGTAACGGGCGCGACCGCGATGATCGCCTTGAACAGGCTTGGATCGAGCACCGCCGATTGTAGCGCGGCATAGCCGCCATAGGACCAGCCGACGATCGCCAGCTTGGCAGGATCGGCAATGCCCTGCTTGATCAGCCAGCGACCGCTATCGTTGACGTCGCCGATCGCGGTGCGCCACGATTTGAAGCCATTTTCCTTGAACCAGGCGATGCCGTAGCCGGTTGATCCGCGATAATTGGGCTGGAGCACGGCATAGCCGCGATTGGCGAAGAATTGCGACAGCCAGTCGAAGTTCCATTCGTCGCGCGCTTCGGGGCCGCCATGCGGCATCACGATTGTCGGCAGGTTTTTGCCCGTGCTGCCGGGCGGCAGCGTGAGATAGGCCGGAATCTGCGTGCCATCGGCGGCAGTGAAGGTGATCGGCGTGCGAGCTGCAAGGGTCGTCTTGGCGAGCGCAGCGCGCGCCGGAAAGGCTTCGGCGAGGTGGCGCGTCGTCTTGTCGTAGAGATAATAATGGCCCGGATCGACATCGCTGCCCGCGAACAGCAGCAGCTTGCTCTCGTCGGCGCTGGCATCGACGAACGTGACCAGTGGCAGGCCGGGCAAGGCGCGCGACAGCGAGGCGGCGAGCTTTTTCAGATCGGGGTCGAAGAAAATGCTTTGCCGCTTGTCGGTGACAAAGCTTGCGCCGACCACGCGGTTCTGGCGTCCGATGCGGATCACGTCATCGATATCGACATCGGGGCGGTCGAGCACCAACGTGCGCGTCAGGCTGCCGTCGAGCGCGATCGTGTACAGCGCCCTGCGCCCATCCTTGGTGTCGAAACCGTAGACAAGGTTGTGGTCGCGATCGACTGCATAGGGATTGAAGCCCGACAGCACGCCGCCCGTCGTCTTGAGCGTGCCGAGCGGCAGCCAGGTGCGGTCGCCGGACTTGCGATACGAATAGAGGATCGTATCGCTGTTATAGCCTGTGTTGAGCTTGGGGCGCTTGCCCATGATGCGGACGCTACCGTAACCGTCGCTGATATAATCGACAGCATCGTTATTGGGCGGCTCGACGTTTGCGCGGCGCAGCGAAACGGTGTCGATCCGGTCGACGCCCACACCTTCGCGACTCTCTGCGATCAGCGATCCGGTGGTTGCCTCCGGCACATAGCTACGCGTGACCAGCACCGTGCCGGGCGCACCGCCATTCCAGTCGATCACGTCGCCCCCGCCAAAGGAGGCCCCGAGCGACCGTTCGTTGGTCCGCGCGCTGAGCACCTTCAAATTCTTGCCGTCGCTGTCGACCGCGACGAGGCGGGTATAGCCATTGAAGCCGCCATGGGTCAGCCCGGTGTCGAGGATCATGTAGATCCCGCAGATCAGCCGCGTGTCGGTCGACCATTTGCACGCGGTCAGCCGGTCGGGGTTGCCGCTGGACGCGAGTATGGGCTTTGGCACTCCGTCGGCGACCGACACCACGAACAAGCCGGCACCGTGCCCTTCAATGGCCGCGATATAGGCGATTGCCGTGCCGCTGGGCGAAAGGCTGACCTGCTGAATGTCTTCGCGCGCGCCGAAGCGCGTCGCCGCATCGCTGACGGGGGAGGGGGCGGCGGCGACGGCGGGCAGCAACGGTGTGGCGAGGCAAACGGCCAGCGCGGTCCCCAGCAGATATCGGTTCATGCTTTTCCCCTTTTTGCAGAGTGATACGCACTTTTAGGGGCGATGCAACGCGGCACCGCGCTTGGTTGCGCACGCGCACTGCGCCTGCCAAAAGGTGGCCACCCTAGCGACAGGATGATGGCCGATGCGCGCGATACCGACCCTTGCCCTCACTCTCGGTTTGCTGACAGCGGCAAACCCCGTGCTGGCCCAGAATGGGCCGCTGCCCACGATCAGCGTCGAGACGCTGAAGGACGTCACCAAGACGCTCTCCTCCGATGCGTTCGAGGGGCGCAAGCCGACCACGGCGGGCGAGGCCAAGGCGACAGACTATATCGTCGAGCGCTTCAAGGCCGCCGGGTTGAAGCCGGGGAATGACGGCAAATGGTTTCAGGACGTGCCGCTGGTCGAACTGACCGCGAAGAACGTGACGCCGCTCAGCTTCACCGGCGGCAAGGCCCCGGTGAGCCTCGCCTATCGCAGCGATGTCGTGATCGCCACTTATCGCGTGACGCCCAGGATCGACATTCGGAACAGCCCGGTGGTGTTCGTCGGCTATGGCATCACCGCGCCCGAGCGCGGGTGGGACGATTATGCGGGCGTCGATGTGAAGGGCAAGACCGTCGTCATCCTGGTCAACGATCCCGACTGGCAGACGCCAACCAACCAAGGCCTCTTCGAGGGGCGCGCGATGACCTATTATGGCCGCTGGACCTACAAGTTCGAGGAAGCCGCGCGCCACGGGGCGGCTGCCGCGATCATCGTGCACGAAACCGCGCCTGCCGCTTATGGCTGGGGCGTGGTGCAATCGAGCTGGACCGGCCCGCAATTGGAGCTGGACGAAGCGGGCGACCATGCCGACCAGAGCCAGGCGATCGGCTGGATGCAATTGGCCAAGGCGCGCGAACTGTTCGCGAGCGCCGGACAGGATTTCGATGCGCTGAACGCGGCGGCGAAGGTGAAGGGCTTCAAGGCGGTTCCGCTGGGCGTCACCGCATCGGTATCGTTCGACAACACGATCAAGCGGCAGGCCTCGAAGAATGTGATCGGCATCCTTCCGGGTACGACGGCGCCGAACGACTATGTCTATTACACCGCGCATTGGGACCATCTTGGGCATTGCGATGCGGTGAAGGGCGACGACATCTGCAATGGCGCGCTTGACAATGCGAGCGGGGTCGCCGGGCTGGTGGCACTCGCCGAGGCCAATGTGAAGGCAGGCCCGGCGCGGCGCACGCTCGTATTCCTGTCGGTCACCTGCGAGGAATGCGGGCTGCTGGGGTCGCGTTATTATGCGCAGCACCCGATCTACCCGATCGCGCAGACCGTCGGCGGCGTGAACATGGACGGGCTCAACACCGTTGGCCGCGCGAAGGATTTCGTGGTGACCGGCGCGGGCAAATCCGAGCTGGAAGACCGCATGAAGCTGCTGGTCGAAGCGCAGGGGCGGGTGGTGAAGCCCGAACCCAATCCCGAGCGCGGCAGCTATTTCCGCTCCGACCATTTCAGCTTCGCCAAGCTCGGCGTGCCGATGTTCTATGGCGAATCGGGTGAGGATCTGCGCGTTGGCGGCGAGGCGGCGGGCCATGCCGCGACGCTCGATTATATCGAGCATCGCTATCACAAGCCGCAGGACGAATATAATCCGGCGTGGGACTGGGCGGGCGCGGTCGAGGATGTGCAGCTTTATTATGCGCTCGGCCGGTCGCTGGCGGATGGTTCGGACTGGCCGAACTGGTACAAGACCGCCGAATTCCGCGCGATTCGCGATCAAAGCCGCGCCAGCGCCACCGCAGGAAAGTAAAGCATGACTCGTCCCTTGCCGCCCGCCGAATGGGCCCCGCACAAAGCCGTCTGGATCGGCTTCCCGAGCCATCCCGAATTGTGGGAAGCCGATCTCGAACCCGCGCAGGAAGAAGTCGCGGCGTTCGCGCGCGCGGTGCATGCCGGGGGGCGCGGCGAGCGCGTGCTGCTCGTCGCCGCCAACGATGCGGCGGCAGCGGCCGCCGAGCGGCTGGCGGGCGATGTCGCGAGCGTCGTGGTCGAGCCGTTCGGCGACATCTGGTTGCGCGACACCGGGCCGATCGTGCTGTCCGACGGCAGCGCACGTGACTTTGGCTTCAACGGCTGGGGCGGCAAATATGATTTGCCGGGCGACGACGATATCGGGCGGCGGCTGGCCGCGCGCAAGAAACTGCCGGTCGAAAGCTGCGACTGGGTGCTGGAGGGCGGCGCGATCGACGGCGATGGCACCGGGCTGGTGGTGACGACCGAGCAATGCCTGCTCAACCCCAATCGCAACCCGTCCTTGACCAGGAGCGAGATCGAGCAGCGCCTGCGCGACGATCTCGGGCTGGTCGACGTGCTATGGCTGGGCGACGGGTTGATGCACGACCATACCGACGGGCATGTCGACAATCTGGCGCGTTTCGTTGCGCCGGGGGTGTTGGTGATCCCGGAGGCGGCGGAGAATGACCCCAATTGGCTGGTCTATCAGCGCGCCGCGCAAGCCGCATCCGCCAAGGACGGCATCGAGCTGGTGCGGATCCCGTCGCCCGGTCGCGTGCTTCGCGACGACGAGATCGTGCCCGCCAGCTATATGAACTTCTACATTGGCAATGCCGCCGTCGTGGTGCCGCTCTACGGTGCGCCCAACGACGATGCTGCGGTGGCGGCGGTGCAGGCGCTGTTTCCGGATCGCGCGGCGGTGGGCTTGCGGGCGGACGCAATCCTGACCGGGGGCGGGAGCTTCCACTGCATTTCGCAGCAACTGCCGGCGTAACGGGGGGCATTGGGCTCCGCGCGCCGCCACTCTACCCGTTCGTTTCGAGCGTAGTCGAGAAACCTGCGCGACCTGTGACAGGTTTCTCGACTACGCTCGAAACGAACGGACAGGGGTACGATGGTCGTGGGGCCTCCCTCTTATTGCAAAACGAAAAACGCCAGCGACGCCACTGCCATCACGGCGGTGGCGATCCAGCCGATGACGATCATCGGCCAGGGCAGCGTCAGCCGGCCCATGATGCGGCGGTTGGTGGCGATCAGCATCATCACCGCCATCAGCGGCGCGGCCAGCACGCCGTTGACCACCGCGCTCCAGTAAAGCGCCTTGATCGGGTCGATCGCGGTGAAGTTGAGCGCGACCCCGCCCAACGTGGCAGCGGCGATGGTCGCGTAAAAGGCACGCGCCTCGCGCGGTTTGCGGCGCAGGCCCGAGGTCCAGCCCAGCATCTCGGACACGCCGTACGCAGCCGACCCAGCCAGCACCGGCACGGCCAGCATCCCCGTCGCGATGATCCCAACGGCGAACAGCGCGAAGGTAAACACCCCGGCGATCGGGCGCAGCGCTTCGGCGGCCTGCGACGAGGTCTTGATATCGGTCACCCCGTGCGCGTTGAGCGTGGCGGCGGTGGCGAAGATAATGAAGATTGCGATCAGGTTGGAAAAGCCCATCCCGATTACCGTGTCGTTGCGCACGCGCGCGAGCTCCGGGCCGGCCGCGCGGGGGGTGATGCACAAGGGCTTGGCATTGCGGCGGTGCATTTCCTCCACCTCCTGCCCGCTTTGCCAGAAGAAGAGGTACGGCGAAATCGTGGTGCCGAGGATCGCGACCAGCGCCATCGCATGGTCGGCGTCCCACGTCATGCCTGGCAGTACGGTGCTTTTCAGCGCGATCGACCACGGCACCTGCGCTGCAAACACCACCGCGACATAGGCGAAAAGCGACAGCGTCGCCCATTTCAGGATTGCGGCATAGCGTGGGTAACTGACGAAGGTTTCCAGGACGATACACACGACGCCGAAGGCGATCGTATAAACCAGCTCCGGTCCGCCAAGCAGCAGACGCAACGCCGCCCCCATCGCGCCGAGATCGGCACCGAGATTGATGACATTGGCGACCAGCAGCAGCAGCACGACCGCGCGCAGCAGATAGGGAGAATAATGCCGCCGCAGATTCTGCGCGATGCCGCAGCCGGTGACGAGGCCGATGCGCGCCGCGATCTCCTGCGTCACCACCATCAGCGGGTAGCTGAACAGCATCGTCCAGGCGAGGCCATAGCCAAATTGCGCACCGATCTGGCTGTAGGTGGCAATGCCGCTGGGATCGTCATCGGCGGCACCCGTAACGAGGCCGGGGCCAAGGGCGGCCAATATGTTTGCGGGGGGCGCGTCGTCGGGGCGATCGTGAGAAGGGCTTGGCATAACAGAGGGCTAACAGGTCGTGCGCGCGGAAGCGAGATGGCGGTGCGTTTGAACAGTGGCAGCCCCGCACCCACTCCCCTATATGGCGCGGCATGACCGAAATCACCGTCGCCGCGCTGCAGCTCGCCTTCACGTCCGATCTGGACGCCAACATCGCCCATGTCTCCGAACTCGTGCGCGAGGCGGCGGGCAAGGGCGCGCAAGTGATCCTGCCGCCCGAACTGTTCGAGGGCGAATATTTCTGCCGGATCGAGGATGAAGGACTGTTCGCGAACGCCAAGCCGGTAAGCGAGCACAAAGCGGTGCTGGCGATGCAGCGCCTGGCGCGCGAGCTGGGCGTGACGATCCCGACCAGCTTCTTCGAGGCCGATGGCCCGCACCATTACAATTCGCTGGCGATGATCGGGCCCGATGGCGCGGTGCAGGGCGTGTATCGCAAGAGCCATATCCCGGACGGCCCGGGCTATGAGGAGAAATTCTATTTCCGGCCGGGCAATACCGGCTTCAAGGTGTGGCCGGGGCCAGATGCCACGACGCTAGGCGTCGGCATCTGCTGGGACCAATGGTATCCCGAAACCGCGCGCGCGCTGATGCTGATGGGGTCGCAAGTGCTGTTCTTCCCGACCGCGATCGGCAGCGAGCCGCATGACACCTCACTCGACACCGCGCGGCTGTGGCGCCGCGCGATGGTGGGGCATGCGGTGTCCAACGTCGTGCCCGTGGTTGCCGCCAACCGCATTGGCGTGGAGCATGGCCAGACCTTCTACGGCACCAGCTTCATCACCGACGAGCGCGGCGACATTCTGGCCGAACTGGGCCGCGAGGAGACCGGGGTGATCGTGGCCACGCTCGACCTCGACCGCATCAAGCGCCACCGCGCCGCCTTCGGCTTCTTCCGCGACCGGCGGCCCGAGCTTTACGGGCGGTTGGTGCAGGACATCTGAGCTTCCACCGTCATGCGCTAGGATCTGTCCATGGAAATCGAAGTCAGCGCCGAAGCCAAGGACAAGCGGCTCAACCGCTGGGTGGCGATGACCGTCGTCATCCTGTCGGTGTTCATGGGGCTGGGCAACATCAAGGACGGCAACATCGTCCAGAACATGGCGCAGGCCAAAGCCGATTCGGTCGATCACTGGGCGCAGTATCAAGCGACCAAGACCAAGATCCACATCAACGAAACCGCGCGCGCCGAGTTGGTGGTGCTCTCGACCACACCCGCCGCGCGGGCGGCAGCGGCCAGCGCGATCGCCGGGCTTGACCGCGACATCACCAAATATCGCGCCGAAGTGCCGGTGCTGGCCAAGCAGGCGCAGGGCTTGGCTGACCGCTATGACGCGCTGAACGTCCATGACGACCAGTTCGACGCGAGCGAGGCGCTGATCGCCACCGCCATTTCGATGGCGGCGGTGGCGGCGCTGGCCGAGAGTTTCTGGTTGCTCGTGGCCGGGTGGGTGTTCGGCAGCTTCGGTCTGTTTATGGGGGTGTGCGGCTTTGCCGGCTGGGCGTTCCACCCCGATGTGCTGAGCAATTTCCTCGGCTGAAACGCGTCAGCGGCGCGGCGTCCCCACTTCGGCGCGCACCACCAGCGGTTTCTGGCAGCCATCGACCGTGCGCAGCACCGCCGCGATTTGCTGCGCGGGCGGTTCTTGCCCAAGCGGGCGAATGCTGGCGGTGGGGAGCGTGTCACTAGCCACGATGGCACCGTAATGTTGACACATCGGCTTGACCGCAGCCGTTCGGGCCTCGGGCGCGGCCGCGATCATCATGGGTGCCAACACCATCAAAGGGACAATCCGCATTGAAAGCCTCCGTTCAGAAGGCCGGATCATAACCGCAAAACGCCGTTACTGCGAGTCCCGCAGTTCCAGCGCCCGCGCGAACACTGCTTCGAACATCTCGGTCGTCAGCCGCCCGGTATTCTGATTGTAGCTGGAACAGTGATAGCTATCGATCAGGATACGGCCATCGGGCATGCGGTGTTCGGCAAGGTGGCCGAAGCGGCATTTGGGCAGCTTGCCGCCGAGCATCTTGACCGCTGACTGGTGCGCGGTCTGGCCCAGCGCCACTAAGATGCGCGCGTGCGGGAGTGCCGCCGCCTGCCCCTCCAGGAAGGGGCGGCAGGTGCGGATTTCCTCGGGCGTCGGCTTGTTCTCGGGCGGCAGGCATTTGACCGCGTCGAGGATCATCGCGCCGTCGAGCGCCAGCGTATCGTCGGGCTTGCCTTCATACTCGCCGGTGGCGAGGCCGAATTTGGCGAGCGTGCCGAACAGCAAGGGCGCGGAGCGATCCCCGGTGAACGGGCGGCCAGTGCGATTCGCGCCATATTGCGCGGGCGCGAGGCCGATGATGCCGAGCCAGGCGGCAGGGTCGCCAAAGGCGGTGACGGGGCCGTTCCACCAATCGGGATGCTCGGCCTGCAGGCTTTCGCGCAGGGCGACGAGGCGCGGGCAGCGCGGGCAATCGCGTGGGGGTTCGGTTTCGGGGATTGGGCTGGGTGCGAAGTTCATCAAGGTGCGATAGGCGTGTTTCGGTGCAAAGCTCAACCTATGCCATCGCCCTCGGGTCCAACCGGTGTGGCCGCCACGGCGGCCCGGTCGCCGAAGTGCGCGCGGCGATCGCCGCGCTGGACGGCGTAGTCGCAACGTCCCCGATTATCGGTAGCGCGCCGCTCGGGCCGTCGATCCGGCGCTTCGCCAATGCGGCGGTGCTGCTGGAGAGTGCGCTGACGCCGCCGCAGATGCTCGCTCGATTGAAAGCGATCGAACGCGCGTTCGGGCGGCGGCGTGGCGCGCGTTGGGGCGCGCGGGTGATCGACCTCGACATCGTGCTGTGGTCGGGGGGAATGTGGTCGACGGCAGGGCTGACCGTGCCGCATATCGCCTTTCGCGAGCGCGGCTTTGTGCTTGATCCATTACGCACGATCGCCCCCAATTGGCGCGATCCGGTAGCGGGCCGGACCGTCCGGCAGCTTCATGCGCGGCTGAACAAGCCGCAACCCCTGGGTTGACCGCGCCCGAACGCGCTCCTAACGCAAGCGCCGAGTGGGCCCGTAGCTCAGTTGGTAGAGCAACGGACTTTTAATCTGTAGGTCTCGGGTTCGAGTCCCGACGGGCCCACCATTCCCAAAGATCGGTCGCAGTTCCTTGCATCGCTGCCCCGCTGTCGGCGGCAAACGCCACCGGCAGCGGGGCTGGACGTTATGCGATCGTCGGAATGATCCCGCCTTCGGCGCGGATCGCCGCACCGTTGGTAACGGCGGCGAGCGGGCTGGCCAGATAGGTCACGATCGAGCCGATTTCGTCGGCGTCGATCAGGCGGCGGATCAACGAGAGCGGACGCAGCTTCTCGAAGAATTCGACCTCCTGCTCGGCCGCTGAGGCGTCCTTATTCTCGACCACCGACTGGATGAAATCGACGATCCCTTCGGAGCGGGTCGGCCCTGGCAACACCGAATTCACGGTCACCCCGGTTCCGCGCGTTTGTTCGGCCAGGCCGCGCGCAATCGACAATTGCGCGGTCTTGGTCATGCCGTAATGGATCATCTCGGCGGGGGGCAGCAGGCCGCTCTCGCTGGCGATGAAGATCACGCGGCCCCAATCGCGCGCCAGCATGCGCGGGAAATAATGCCGGGCGAGGCGGATGCCGCTGACCACGTTGACTTCGAAAAAGCGATGCCATTCCGCATCGCTGACCTCGACGAACGGTTTCGCTTCGTAAATGCCGAGATTGTTGACCAGAATATCGACCTCGGGCGCGGCGGCAATCAATGTTGCGGCACCCTCGGCCGTGGCGACGTCGGCGAGCACGCCGCGCACCGTGCCGAGCGCGGCGACTTCCGCGACTGCCGCGTCGAGCTTGGCCTGGTCGCGCCCGCTGACAATCACGGCGACCCCTTCCGCCGCGAGCCGCTTGGCGATCGCAAGACCGATCCCGGCGGTCGACCCTGTCACGATCGCCGTCTTGCCGTTGAGTTGCAGGTCCATCGTCATTTCCTTGCGTTGTTGTGGATGCTGCAAACGTAAGGCGACCGTACATTCGTGATTAGAATGTGGGATTACATTTCAGAAGTGATTCGATATCATGAAAACCGATGGACAACCGGCTTGGCGATATCGAGGTTTTCCTGGCGGCGGCGCGCGCGGGCCGTTTTGCCGCCGCTGCCAAAGAGCTACGGCTGACTCCGTCGGCGGTCAGCCGCAGCGTCGCCCGGCTCGAGGCGCGGCTGGGCGTCGTGCTGCTGCGCCGGACGACGCGCTCGCTTGCCTTGACCGTCGAAGGCGAAACCTATCGCGAGCGCATGGCGCGGCTGGTCGCGGACATGGCCGAGGTGGAAAGCGGCCTGGGGCGCGAGACGCAGACCCCGCGCGGGACGCTGCGAGTCAATGCGTCGGTGCCGTTCGGTACGCAGTGCCTGCTGCCGCTGCTGCCCGCCTTCACGGCGCGCTATCCCCATGTCCTGGTCGATCTCGCTTTGTCGGATGCACTCGTCGATCTGGTGGAGGAACGCGCCGACATTGCGATCCGGATCGGGCCGCTGCGCGACACCCGCTTGCGCGCGAAGAAGCTTGGGCACAGCAAGATGCTGCTGGTCGCCAGCCCGTCCTATCTCGCGCATTATGGCATGCCGCAAACGCCAGACGATCTCGATACGCATCGCTGCCTGCAGTTCAGCTTTCGGCGATCGGTCGATGGCTGGCCATTTCGGCTTGGCCAGCGTGTCGTGCACCGCGTGGTTGAAAGTTGTTTTCTCGGCAATTCGGGCGATGTCGTCCGCCTGATGGCGGTGGCCGGTGGCGGGATCGCGCGCCTCTCCCGCTTTCACGTCGCGGAGGATTTACGCGGCGGGCGGTTGGTCGAAGTGTTGGCCGCCTATAATCCGGGCGATGGCGAGGATATCCATGCCCTCTATTCGGCGCAGGACCGTCTTGCCCCGCGCGTGCGGGCGTTGCTCGACTATCTGGACGAAGCGCTGATCCTGCCCGGCTGATTCGTCGCGAGTCGCAGAATGGAGCGCAAATGGGTCGTGTTTGCGGTATCCAAAACGGTGCTACGGCGTTCCACCCGCAGGGAGCGACAGTGATGACCCAGATAATGGTGGACGTAACGGCATTGGGCGGCGGCACTGTGCTGTTGCTGGCGGTGGTGCTGGCGGGCGGCTTTCTTGCGGTGCAGCGGCGCTGGTTGACGCTGGTGCTGGTGGTGGTCGGGACGACGTCGGGGTCGATCGCGGTGACGCTGATCAAGGGGCTGGTCGCGCGGGTGCGACCGCCGCTCGACGAACGGCTCGTTGCGGTGTCCTCGGCCAGCTTCCCGAGCGGCCATGCCGCCAACAGCGCGATCGTCTACCTCACCTTGGCGTTGCTGCTGGTGCAGACGGTGCATGGACACGCGGCGCGTGTCTATATTCTCGCGGCAACGGCGGTGCTGGTGGTGCTGATCGGGGTCAGCCGTCTCTATCTGCACGTGCATTGGCCGAGCGACGTCGTTGGCGGCTGGGTGTTCGGTACGATTTGGGCGCTCGGCTGGTGGGCGCTTGGCCGCAAATTGGGGGCGGACACCCGCGCTCAGCGGCCGTAAGTTCCGCCGCTTCATTCATCGCGCAGCAATCTTGTACGGCGCACCCGCCCACACGGTCGAATCGTTTCCGGGAGACGACGAATTGACCTTGATATAGTATTACATAACATCTATCGCACTGCAGCATCGTTCTCTGAAAGGCCGTCCCCCGCATGTTTCGAGCCACCTTGTTGTCCAGCGCCGCTCTGTTGTTTTTCGTGCCTGCCACTGCTTATGCCGATACGGTAGCCGCTCCGGCTGCGACGGCGGATGCGCCGGGTGCCGCGACCGACAAGACCAACGGCGGACCGGATATCGTCGTGACCGGGCGGCTTGATGCCGCGCGCGCCTCGATCCAGCCTAGCCTCGGTGCGACGACCTACACCATCACCAGCGAGACGATTCGCGCCTTGCCCGGCGGTGACAATCAGCAGCTCAACCAGATCCTGCTGCAATTGCCGGGCGTGGTGCAGGATGGCGGCGGCCAGTTCCATGTGCGCGATGACCATAACAACCTGCAATATCGTATCAACGGCACGATCCTGCCCGAAGGCGTCGCCGTGTTCGGGCAGACGCTGAGCCCGCGCCTGGTCGAGCGGTTCGATCTGCGCACCGGCGCGCTGCCCGCGCAATATGGGCTGCGCACGGCGGGCATCATCGACATCACCACCAAGAATGGCTTCAAAAATGGTGGCGAAGTGTCGCTTTATGGCGGCACCAACGACACCATCCAGCCGAGCTTCGACTATGGCGGCTCGACGGGCAAAACCAATTATTTCGTTACCGGCAGCTACAAGCACAGCAATATCGGGATCGAGGCGGTCGATGGCGGCCGCACCCCGCTGCACGACGACACCGACCAATATCAGGGCTTCGTCTATGTCGACCACACGCTGAACGAGAACAATCGCGTGTCGTTCATGGGCGGCTATTCCGACCAGAGCTTCCAGATTCCCAATCCGCGCGGCCTCACCCCCAGCCACGGCTATAACGTTGGCGGCGTTACCAATTTTCTCAGCGACACTCTCGATGAGCGGCAGCACGAGCGCACTGCCTTTGGCCTTGCCAGCCTGTTGCACGATGCCGGCCCGGTCACGCTGCAGGCATCGCTGTTCGCGCGCTATTCCAGCTTGCGCTACACACCCGATACGCTCGGCGAATTGCTGTTCAACGGCATCGCGCAAAAGGCGTTCAAGCAGGACTTCACCTTTGGCGGTCAGGTCGAGGGTGTGTACCGCGCCAGCGATGCGCATACCCTGCGCGGCGGCGTGATCGTGTCGCGCGACCGCAGCAACAGCCAGACCTCGAGCCAGGTGTTCCCGGTGGATGGCACAGGCGCGCAAATCGGCCAGCCGATCACGGTCGTCGACAATGGTGCCAAGACCGAAATGACCTACAGCGTCTATCTGCAGGACGAATGGAAGATCGCCGCGCCGTTGATCGTCAATTTCGGTGGGCGCTTCGACCATTATGACGGCTATCGTTCCGAATCGCAGTTCTCGCCGCGCATTAATGCCGTGCTCACACCGTCCAAGGGGCTGACGCTCCATGCCGGCTACGCGCGCTATTTCTCGCCTGCGCCCTTCTCCAATGTCGCCACCAACAGCGTGTTGAAGTATCGCGGCACCAGTGCGCAGGCACCGGGCGATGACGGCGTCAACCCGCCGCTCGCCACCGTGCCCTTTGCCGAGCGGCAGGACTATTTCGATATCGGTGCCGAACAGAAGATCGGGCGGGTCACGCTCGGGATCGACGCGTACCACCGGCGCTCGAAAAATCTGGTCGACGAAGGCCAGTTCGGTGCGCCGATCATCCTGACGCCGTTCAATTATGCGCGCGGGCGGATCGACGGGATCGAAGGCAATATTTCCTATCAGCACGGCCCGTTGTTGGCTTATGCCAATTTTTCCTACGCCAAGGCCAAAGGGTTTTCGATCGCGTCGGGCCAGTTCAATTTTTCGCCCGATGACCTGGCCTATATTGCGAAGAACTACATCTATCTCGACCACGACCAGACCTATACCGGGTCGGCGGGCGTGTCGTACCGGTTCGATCAGGGCTTTCTGCGCGACAGCCGCGTGGGCGGCAGCATGATTTACGGGTCTGGCCTGCGCAAGGATGGCGACGTGCCCAATGGCGGCAAGCTGACGCCCTATGCGGTGTTCAACCTGACCGCGAGCCATGAGTTCAAGGGGCCGGGCGTGACGATCCGTGCCGACATCATCAACGTGGCCGACCGCGTCTATGAAATCCGCGATGGGTCGGGCGTGGGCGTGGGCGCACCGCAATTCGGTGCGCGCCGCGGCTTCCTGTTCGGGATCAGCAAGACGATCTGATGCCGTGTCCCCCTCCCGCGTGCGGGAGGGGGAGCGCACCATCAGCCGATGGTTACCCCGACGATCTGCCAGCGGCCATCGACGCGATCGAGCGTGACCGTTTCGATCGCGTCGGCCTTGTTGGCGAAGCTGGTGCGGAATTTGACCATCGTATAGCCGGCCGGCGGTGCCGGGACGTCCTCCTCGCTGACGAATCCCCGCGAGATCACCGCGCCAAGCGGCACGCGAACCTGCTGCGAGGTCCGCGACCAGACCTGCAACGTGTTCTGCTTGCGGAACGCCGGGCCGGTGCCGCGATAGCTCGCGTCCCAGTCATAATGGTCGACAAGGTCGAGCCAGTTGAGCGCCGCCGCCACCGCCTCGGCATGTGCCGGTGCAATGGTCGCGGTTGGCGGCGCGGTCGTGGGGCTCTGCGGCAGCGCGACAAGCACCAGGAGGGACAGGACAAGCGTCATGAGAACGACTCCGATCAGACGGGAGGAGGGGCGGTAGGTGCGCCCCGCGCCGACGACCGGCGTGCCGTCCTGATCGTCGTGGGGGGCGGTTGCGTCGTCCCCGATTCGCACGTCCCCTAAGAAATCGGGGGGCAGAAACCCCGCGCCGCCCTCGGCGTCGAGCAACAGGCGTGCGGCCTCGCGGCTGCTCGAAACCGCCATCTTCCGCCGCGCATCGCGCAGGCGCTCGTTGATTGTATGGACCGACAGGCCAAGGTTGCGCGCGACCGACTTCGCATCGTGACCGCGCACGATCAGACGAAGCGTCTGCTTTTCCTTTTCGGTGAGCGCCCAAAAGGCGTCTTTCCCCGGCATCTCCATGCCTTGGCCTAGGTCGCGGACGGTAGTGCGACTACCCCCAAAAATTCGTGGGTGCGCGCGGCGGTCTAGCGATCGCCCAACTTGCGTTCCCACGCCAGCGCATCGCGCACGATGAGATCGAGATCGGCACGCTGGGGCGTCCAGTCGAGCGTCGCCAGGATCGCGCGATTGTCGGCGACCAGTTCTCCCGCATCGCCCGCGCGGCGGCCCTCGATGACGCGGTTGAGCTTGCGGTTGGTCACGCGGTCGACCGCATCGAGCACTTCGAGCACCGAGAAGCCCTTGCCATAGCCCGCGTTGAGCGTGTGGCTCTTGGCGGGTTCGGCGATCAGCAGGTCGAGCGCCGCGACATGCGCCGCCGCCAGATCGCTGACATGGATATAGTCGCGCACGCCCGTGCCATCGGGCGTGTCATAATCGGTGCCATAGACTCCGACCGTCTCGCGCTTGCCCAGCGCCGCCTCGACCGCGATCTTGATGAGGTGGGTGGCACCGATCGTCGACTGGCCGGCGCGCTGCTGCGGATCGGCACCCGCCACGTTGAAATAGCGCAAGGCGGCATAGTTCATCGGATGCGCGGCGGCGACGTCGCGCAGCATCGCCTCGGTCATCAGCTTGGAGGTGCCATAGGGGTTGATTGGCACGGTCGGGTCGCTCTCGGCGATCGGCACGCGCACCGGCGTGCCATAGGTCGCGGCGGTTGAGGAAAAGATGAAGTGCTTGACGCCCGAGACGACCGCGCTTTCGATCAGCGCGCGGCTGGCGACGGTGTTGTTGCGATAATATTTGAGCGGATTGCTGACCGATTCGGGCACGATGATCGATCCGGCGAAGTGCATCACCGCCTGCACCTGATGGTCGCGCAGCGTCGCGCGGACCAGCGCATCATCCTCGATCTCGCCGCGCACCAAAGTCGCGCGTGGATCGACCAGCCAGTCGAAGCCGGTGCTGAGATTGTCATACACCACCACGCGGTGTCCCGCGTCCAGCAGTGCGAGCACTGCATGGCTGCCGATATAGCCCGCTCCGCCCGTTACCAGCACCGATCCGTCCAGCATTCTACCCTCGCTCTTTTTGTCCGGGCCCCGCGTCCCTATCTTGCAGCCCTAAACGAGGAGCGAATGATGGCAAGCGAAGTCGCAACCCTGGCAGGCGGATGTTTCTGGTGCACCGAGGCGGTGTTCAAGGACGTGATCGGCGTGGAGCGCGTCGAAAGCGGTTATATCGGCGGCAGCGTTCCGCATCCGACCTACAAGCAGGTGTGCGGGGGCGATACCGGCCATGCCGAGGCGATCCGCGTGACTTTCGATACCGATCAGGTGTCCTATGGCGACATCCTCGACATGTTCTTTGCAACGCACGATCCGACGCAGCTCAACCGCCAGGGCAACGATGTCGGCACGCAATATCGCTCGGCGATCTTCCCGGCGGATGATGCGCAGCGCGCCGAGGCCGAGGCGGCCAAGGCGCGCGCGGCGGCGGACTGGCCGGCCCCGATCGTCACCACGATCGAGCCGATGGGCGAATGGTATCCGGCCGAGGATTACCACCAGCAATATTGGGAAGGCGAAGGCCAGCGGAACCCCTATTGCCTGGCGGTGATCCCGCCCAAGCTGGCCAAGCTGCGCAAGAGCTTCGCCGCGCGGTCGAAGGCGGCGGTGAGCGCTTAAGGGTTCTTCTCTGCGATCTCTGCGCGAACAGAAGGTTTGTTCGCGCAGAGGCGCGGAGGACGCGGAGGGTCTCAGGTGTCGCGGTGCGCCGCGCGCCGCAGACGGTCGTTAATGGCTTCGCCGATGCCGTCGTTCGGGATTGGCGCGATCGCTATGGTCGTGCTCGGTGATGCGTCGGCCTGGTAGAGCGCGTCGAACAGCTTGGCGGCGGCTTCGATGAGGTTGGCGGTGGGCGACAGGTTGGTGTCGCCCGCGATTGTGCCGAAGCCGATCAGATAGTCTCCGTCCGTCGCTTCGGTCGCGTTGAGGCGGAGCGCTTTGCGCGGCGCATAATGGCTGGCGAGTTGGCCGGGGGCGACGATTGTTGCCCCCTCCCTCCACCCCGGCGAAAGCCGGGGCCCAGGAGAGATGGCGGTTGTGGCGGGTGCTGCACGCAATGATTCCCCGCTCGCGACTGGGCCCCGGCGTTCGCCGGGGTGATCGTCCGGGGTTGGGAGGGTGCCAAGAACCCCAGCCAGCGCATCCGCCGTAATCGGCCCCGGTCGCAGGATCTCGCGCCCCAGCACGATCGTCGATTCGAGCCCCGCCTCGGTCGCGCCGTCGTCCACCACCAGCGGAATGCGCCCGCCGAGGCTCGCAACGACATGCTCGGCGCGGGTCGGGCTGATCGCGCCGCTGGCATTGGCCGAGGGCGCGGCGAGCGGCTTGGCGGTGGCGGCGAGCAGCGCGCGCATCGCGCGGTGCGCGGGGACGCGCAGCGCGATCGTGGGCAGGCCCGCTGTCACCAAAGCGGCGATCCCGGCATCGGCGCGGAGCGGCAGCACCAGCGTCAGCGGCCCCGGCCAGAACGCCGTCGCCAGCGCCAGCGCGGTGTCGTCGAACGTGGCGATCGCCTGCGCGGCTGCCAGATCGAGCACATGCACGATCAGCGGGTTGAAGCTCGGGCGCCCTTTGGCCGCGTAGATCCGCGCGACGGCGTGCGAATCGGTGGCGTCGGCGGCGAGGCCATAGACCGTCTCGGTCGGTATCGCGACGGGCTGGCCCTTAGCGATCAGCGCGGCGGCGGCGGCGATGCCCGCCGCGCCGTAGGGTAAGGTCTGTGTCGCGCAAGGCGGGTTTGGCGTGGTCATTATCGCGGGCTATAGCCGTGCAAAGCCTGTTGCATAAGAGGATGCCCGATGTTCACCCCCGCCACCGCCGATCAGCGCTTCGTGCTCGATCATGTCGTCGGCATTGCCGATCTCGTCGCCACCGACCGCTTCGCCGCCGCGAGCGACGACGTCGTCGATGCCGTGCTCGAAGGCGTTGGGCAACTGGCGGCGGGCGAATGGGCACCGCTGCTGCGCACGGGCGACACGGTTGGCGCGAAATGGACGCCCGAAGGCGTGGTGATGCCCGCAGGCTTCGTGAAGGCCTATCACGATTATGTCGAAGGCGGCTGGGGCACGATCGGCGTGCCGGAGGAATTCGGTGGGCAGGGCCTGCCCTTTGCGATCCAGACCGCGGTGCTCGATACGCTCGGCAGCGCCAATATGGGCTTTGCGCTTGCCCCCACGCTGACGGTCGGCGCGATCGAGGCGCTGGCGCATCACGGCAGCCCCGAACAGCAGGCGCAGTATCTGCCGCACCTGGCGACCGGGGAATGGACCGGCACGATGAACTTGACCGAGCCGCAGGCGGGTTCGGACGTCGGCGCGCTGCGCACCACCGCGACCCCGCTTGGCGACGGGAAGTGGAGCATCAAGGGCACCAAGATCTACATCTCCTTCGGCGACCATGACATGGCCCCCAACATCGTCCACCTCGTGCTCGCGCGCACGCCGGGGGCACCCGCCGGGACCAAGGGGATTTCCTTGTTCCTGGTGCCGAAATATCGCCTCAACGCCGATGGCACGCCGGGTGCCTTTAACGATGTCCGCGTCGTGTCGATCGAGCATAAGATGGGGCTGCACGCTTCGCCGACCTGCGTGCTGAGCTTTGGCGACAACGATGATTGCATCGGCGAACTGATCGGCGGCGAGTTCGGCGGGATCCGCGCGATGTTCACGATGATGAACAATGCCCGGCTCAATGTCGGCTTGCAGGGCGTGCAGGTGGCCGAGGCCGCGACGCAGGCGGCGGTCGGCTATGCGCTGGAGCGCGTGCAATCGCCGCGCGCCGGATCGGGCAGCGCCGAGCCGGTCAAGATCGTCGAGCATCCCGATGTGCGGCGCATGTTGCTGCGCATGAAGGCGCAGACTCAGGCGGCGCGCGCCTTGGTCTATTATGCCGCAAGCCAAGTCGACCGCGCGACGCTCGGCCAGGCGGGCGGGCAGGAGCGGCTCGATATCCTGACTCCGCTGGCCAAGGCGCATGGCACCGATATCGGCAATGAAGTCGCCAGCCTCGGCATTCAGGTGCATGGCGGGATGGGCTATATCGAGGAGACGGGCGCGGCGCAGTTCTTCCGCGATGCGCGTATCACTCCGATCTATGAAGGCACCAACGGCATTCAGGCGGCCGATCTGGTCGGGCGCAAGCTCGGGCTCGACAATGGCGGGGTGTTTGCGCGCCTGATCGCCGACATGCGCGCCGAGGCCGCGGATGCAGGGCTGCGCACGCTGATCGACGCCTGTGACGAGATCGGGCGCGGCATGGCGGGGCTGTCGGCCGATGACAAATTGGCCGCGAGCTATCCCTTCCTGACGATGCTGTCGGTCGCGGTGTGCGGCTGGCTGATGGAGCGGTCGGGCCGCATCGCCTCCACTGCCGAGGGCGACCGCGCGTTTCTCAGCATGAAGGTGGCGGCGGCGCGCTTCTATGTCGCGCAGATCGTGCCCGAGGCGCTGGGGCTGAAGGCGGCGGCAACCGCCACGGCGGACGTGCTCTATTCGGTAACGGCGGAGGCTTTCGCTGCATGAGCGAGACCGCCTTCGATCTCGACGCCTATCTCGCCCGCATCCGCCTGCCTGCCCGCCCGACCGTCGATTCCTACGGTCTGGCAGCGTTGCAGCGCGCGCACCGTCTGGCGATTCCGTTCGAGAATCTCGACGTCTTGCTCGGGCGCGGCATTGCGATCGACAGCGACTCCGTCTTCGCCAAATTGGTGACGGCCGGGCGCGGCGGTTATTGTTTCGAGCATAACCGGCTGTTCCTCGATGCGCTGGCGGCGTTGGGCTTCGTCGCCAGCCCGGTGCTCGCGCGGGTCTGGCTGGGGGCGACCGATGTGCCACCGCTGACGCACACCTTCAGCCTCGTCACGCTCGGCGAGGAGACATGGATCGCCGATGCCGGATTTGGCGGCAGCTACACTCCGCCAATGCCGCTGATCGCCGGGACCGAAGTGAGCGCGCCCGATGGTGCGACCTTCCGGCTTGAGCAGAACGATGCGCATGGCTGGATGCTGCTGCGCGACGGCGACCCCGCGACCACCGACGGGCGCGGGACCGGCAGCGGGTTTCAGCCGCAATATAGTTTCTCGCCCGTGCCGGTGCATCCCACCGATCTCGCGCTCAGCAACCATTGGACGTCGACCGCGCCCCAAAGTCGCTTCCGCCAGGTCGGCGTGGTCAGCATCGTCTTGCCCAACGGGCTCGCCTCACTGACCGACGCCCAATATCGCCGCCGTGCGGGGGGCGAGGAAACGCAAGCGATCATCACCGATCCGCGCGTCTACCGGATGCGCCTCAGCATGATGTTCGGCATTACGCTGAGCGCCGAGGACGTGGCGGCGCTGGGGGTGGTGGCGGCGTAGCGGAAGAGGCGGTGACCCCGATCCCGTTCGGACGAACGCACTGGTCCGTTCGGGGCACTCCCCCTCATCCGTTCGGGCTGAGCCTGTCGAAGCCCCGCTCTCCACAGGCGCAGCGTTCGCGCGGGGAGAGGTGCCCTTTTGACAGGCTCAGGGCGAACGGTGTGGGGGCGGGCGCTTAGGCCTTTTCGCGTTCCAGCAGATCCGCGGCATCGAGCCCGAGCAGATCGATATGCGCGGCGATGCGCGGCCAGCTGGTTTTGACGAAATGCTCGCGCTCGGCCGCGCGCAGCTTTTCGGCGGCACCGGGCAGCACGAACATGCCGACGCCGCGCCGCACCTCGACATAGCCATCGTCCTGAAAACTCTGATAGGCCTTGGCGACGGTCAGCGGGTTGGCGCCATGTTCGGCGGCAAGCGCGCGGACCGATGGGAGCTGGTCACCCGCGCGAAAGTCCCCGCGCAGGATCGCCGCGGAAATGGTGCCGCGCAGCTTGATATAGACCGGGCTGTCTTCGCTGTTCAACGCTGTCATGCTACCCTAATACAGCAATGGTCGTTTCTGTCCAGTACTTCAGCCATCCCACTTTGTGATGATCGCGCTCGGATCGGGACGGGGGCGCTCCTCCAGCGGGCGGCTGGGCGTGCCGAGAAAGAAGAATCCGGCGATGCGTTCCGGCGCCGCGCCGAACGCATCGCGCACCGCGTCCGAATAGCTCGGCCAGCCGGTCAGCCAGCCGCCGGCAAAACCCAGCGCATGCGTGGCGTGCAGCAGATTCATGCCGACCGCGCCGACCGACAGTTCCTGCTCCCACAAAGGAATATGGCTGGTGGTGCGCGGCGAGAAGAGCAGCACGACGAGCGTGGGGGCCTGGTGCGCGAATTGCTCGAGCGCGGCGATCTCGGTCGTGGCGGCCTGCGGGCGTTCGGCGCGATAGGCGGTGGTGATGACGTTGGCGAGCGCGTCGCGCTGTTCGGGGGCCACCACCACGAAGCGCCACGGGGCGATCTTGCCGTGGTCGGGCGTGCGCGCGGCAATGGTGAGGATCTGGTCAAGCTGCGCCGCATCGGGGCCGGGCGCGACCAAATCGCGCGGGCGGCCAGAGCGGCGGGTGGCGAGAAGCGAGAGCGGGGTGGTGCGGTCGTTGAGCATCGCGATCCCATAGCGGCCACGCAGGCATATTTACACACCCACGATTGGCGTTAGTCTCTGCGGTAACCAACGGTGTCGGCTTTACGGACACTGCGCCATTTCAGGGAGCTTCTTACATGGTGGACACCCCGACCGCGGACACCCCGCGCGAGCCGGATATTACGCACGTCAATCCGGCGACGGGCGCGATGTGGTTCGGCCATCCGCGCCAGCTCGCCCGGCTGTTCACCACCGAAATGTGGGAGCGCTTCGGCTATTACGGCATGCGCGCGCTGCTCACGCTGTACCTCACCAAGCATTTCGTGTTCGGCGATCGTGCCGCGACCGGTTTGTACGGAGGCTTCACCGCACTCGTTTATCTGACCCCATTGGTGGGCGGGTATCTCGCCGATCAGTATCTCGGCTCCAAGCGGTCGGTGAAGTTCGGCGCGATCATGATGGCGGTCGGCTATTTCACCTTGTGCTTCGGTGGGCAGACGGCAGTGCCGTTCGCGACAATCGACGGCCAGCGCTATGATGTGCAGGTCGAAGCCAAGGGCAGCACCGAACAGCGCTACATCGTCGACCACGGCAAAAGACTGCAAGTGAAGGGCAATGACGACGGCACCGTCTCCTTGCTCGCGCCCGACGGCAGCTCCGCGCGGACGATCGCCAAGGACGGCTTCAAATCGGATGCCGAGCGCAGCCCGCTGTTCGTGACGATCATGCTCCTCGCGCTTAGCCTGATTTCGGTCGGCAACGGCTTCTTCAAACCCAACATCTCGACGATGGTCGGCGAGCTTTACCCCCAAGGCGATCGTCGCCGCGATTCGGGTTTCACCATTTTCTATATGGGAATCAATCTCGGGTCGCTCGGATCGCAGATCCTGTGTCCGATCCTCGCCGACACCTTCGGTTGGTGGGCGGGCTTCGGCCTCGCAGCGGTCGGCATGCTGATTTCTTATGCGTTGATCCAGTTCGATGGTGGCAAGCTCAACGGTTATGGCGAGGCCCCGGTGCGCAGCGGGCCCGATCGCGCGCTGCCGATCTATATCGGTGCGCTGGTCGCGGTGCCGGTCCTGTATTTCCTGTTCACCAATTTGATGAATGCGGTGCCGCCGGTGCCGGGCTCGGGCTTTATCGGCTATCTTGCGTCGCTGTCGCTGATGGGCAAGTTGCTGTTCGGCACCTTCCTCATTTCGATCCCGGGCATCCTGATCTGGTCGTTCGTGGTGGGCGACCGCCGCGAATTCCAGATGATGCTGGCGGCGATGGTGTTGATCGTGTTCAACGTCGTGTTCTGGACGCTGTTCGAGCAGGCCGGTTCGTCGCTGACGCTGTTCGCCGATCGCAATACTGATTTGCGGCTGTTCGGCGATTTCGCGATCTCGGCACCGCAGACGCAGTTCTTCAACGCCTTCTTTATCGTCACGCTTGCGCCGGTGATGAGCGTTTTGTGGACGGCACTTGCCAAGCGCGGGCTGGAGCCATCGATTCCGGTCAAGTTCGGCATCGCGCTGATCGGGGTCGGTGCGGGTTTCCTGTTCCTGGTGCTGGGCGCGGGGTTTGCCGGCCCCAATTTCCAGGTCGGCATATGGTGGCTGGCCGGGCTCTACTTGATCCACTCGGTTGCGGAATTGTGCATTTCACCCGTCGGCCTGTCGATGATCACCAAGCTGTCGATCGCGCGGATCGTCGGATTGATGATGGGCGTGTGGTTCCTGTCGATCTCCTGCGCGCAATATGTCGCCGGGATCGTCGCGCAGTTCGCCAGCGTCGATACGGTCGGCGGCGAGGTAACCAACCTGAAGGTCAGCCTCGACACCTATACGGGCACCTTCACGACCATCGCCGAAGTTGCGATGGCGTTGGGCGTTCTTCTGCTATTGTTGGCCTGGCCGCTGAAGAAGTGGATGCACGGCGTCAAATAGGGGAAGCGCGATGGATGGCACGGAGATGGTGATCGCCGCGGCAGCGGCCTTCGTTGGAACGCATTTCCTGCTGTCGCATCCGCTGCGCAGCCCCCTCGTCAAGGCGGTTGGCGCGAACGGGTTCATGGGGGTCTACGCACTGGTCGCCTTCGCCACGCTCGGCTGGCTGGCGCATGCCTATCGTGCCGCCCCTGCCACCGCGCCTTTATGGGCGGTGGGAGAGGGGATTTGGGGCCCCGTCACGCTGGTGATGTTGCTGGCAAGCGTGCTGCTGATGGGATCGCTGCTCGGCAATCCCGCGCTGCCCGGGCCACCCGTCGCGGCCGCTCCGGCTGCGGCGCGCGGCATGTTCAGCGTCACGCGGCACCCGATGCTGTGGGCGTTCGCTTTGTGGGGGCTGTGCCACATCGCGGTCTATCCGATCGCCGCCAACATCGTCGTCGCGATCGCGATCATCGTGCTCTCGCTGGTCGGCGCGGCGCTGCAGGACCGCAAGAAGGAGGTGCTGCAACCCGATCTGTGGCGCGATTGGGAGCGCAAGACGAGCTATTGGCCGTTCCTCGCCATCGCGCAGGGCCGCGCGCGCTTCGGCGGCTTCCGCCCGCATGACCTGGCGGGCGGGGTAGTGATCTGGCTGGCCGCGACCTGGGCGCATATCCCTATCGCCGGTGTGGCGGTGGGGCTGTGGCACTGGGTTTACCGCTAGAGCCGCACCATCTTCATCATCGGGCCCCCATAACGCGGCCCCGCCGTGCCACCGCGCGGCGCTGCGCGGTCGAGCGCGGTCAGATCTTCGGCGGTCAAGCTCACCTCCACCGCCGCCATGCTGTCCTCCAGCGTCGCGCGGCGCTTGGAACCGGGGATCGGCACGATATCGTCGCCTTGTGCCAGCAACCAGGCGAGCGCGACTTGAGCGCCGCTGACGCCGTGGGCGGCGGCGATCTGCTTGACGACATCGACGATCTTGAGGTTTTCCGCGAAATTCTCTTCCGAATACCGCGGATCGTTGCGGCGATAATCGCCCTCGGGCAGATCGTCGCGCGACGTGATCTGGCCGGTCAGGAAACCGCGCCCGAGTGGGCTATAGGGCACGAAACCCGTGCCGAGTTCGCGGCAGGGGGGCAGGATCTCTTCCTCGATATCGCGCTCCCACAGCGAATATTCGGATTGCAGCGCGGCGATCGGATGCACTGCCGCCGCCTTGCGCAGCGTCGCGGCGCTCGCCTCGGACAGGCCGAGGAAGCGGACCTTGCCCTCGCGCACCAGCTCGGCCATCGCGCCGACAGTGTCCTCGATCGGCACGTTCGGGTCGACGCGGTGCTGGTAGAACAGATCGATCGTGTCGATGCCAAGCCGCTGGAGCGAGCCTTCGCACGCGCGGCGGATGTTGGCGGGGGTGCTGTCGACACCGGATACCTTGCCGTCGTCGCCGAAGCGGAAGCCGAATTTGGTCGCGATCACCAGCCCGTCACGCTTTCCGCGAATGGCGCGGCCGACCAGTTCCTCGTTGATCAGCGGACCATAGACTTCGGCGGTGTCGAACAGCGTCACGCCCAACTCGATCGCACGGTGGATCGTGGCGATGCTCTCGGCTTCGGTCGCCGCGCCGTACATATTGGGGCCGACGCCCGCCATCGGCATGCAGCCGAGGCCAAGTGCGGAAACCGTGAGGTCGGGGCCAAGCGTGCGATATTTCATGAAGGGTGTTCCTGCAGCAAGGTGTCGGCGGCGGATAGCGGGAGCTTGTCCCCCCGCGCTGCCACGGTCAGCGTAACCGCCAGATCGAAGATGACGTTCCCGAGGGTTCGGAAAATATCCGGCATCGTCTCGACCGCGACCAGCAGCCCAAGCGGGGCGACGGGCACGCCGAGCGTCACCGCAATCGGCGCAATCGCGCTGATGAAGCTGATTTGCCCCGGCAGGCTGACCGAGCCGAGCGAGGTCAGCACGGCGACCACGGTCGCTGCCGCCAGCGTTGCGAAGGTCATCGGCACGCCGCACCACGCCGCGACATAGATCGCCACCGCCAGGTTCATCGCCGGGCCAGTCGCGCGCATCATCGCAACGGCGAGCGGCAGCACCACGCCCGAAGTGGCCACCGGTACATCCATCTCTTCCGAACTGCGCAACATCGCGGGCAAGCTGGCGAGCGAGGATTGCGTGCTGAGCGCGACCGCCAGCACCGGCAGCGAGGCGCGGATGAACCGCCCAAGCGCCATGCGGCCGCCCCAGATGGCGACGGGCACCGCAAACAGGCTGACCACGATCCCGACCGAGGACACCGTCACGATATAGTGGAACAGTGCGCCGACCGCTGCCGTCCCGGTCTTGGCGGCCACCGTCAGGGCGAGGGCGAACACACCGATCGGCGCGATCCAGATGATCCAGCCGATCATCACCAGCATCGCATCGCGGATCGCGGAAAAGAAGGTCAGCAACGCGGTACGGCCCGTGGCGTCGATCCGGGTAAGGGCGAAGGCGAAGATCAAAGCGAACAGAATCAGCGACAGGAACCCGCCATTGGCGGCGGCGGCGATGACGTTATTGGGCACCATCCCCGCCAGAAACTCACCGAGCGGCGGCACCGCGCCCGGCGGGCCGACATTTACCAGCGCACCGCGCAAGGCGGCGGCAGAGGCCTCCGGGATTGGCACCAGGCCAAGGAACAACGGCGTCAGCAACGCGGCGGCGACTGCGCTGCACACCATTACCACCACGATGATGCTGATCGCCCGCGCGGCCACCGCCCCGCTGCGCGCGGCCTCCGCAGTCGACGCAATGCCGGTGACCAACAGCGAGAACACCAGCGGAATCACCGTCATTTGCAGCGCATTGAGCCAGGCTGCGCCGATCGGCTGCGCAACCGCCGTTGCGCCCGGCACCGCACCGGGCAGCCAGGTGGCAAAAACAATCCCGAAGAGTAACCCCGCACCCAGCGACACTAGGATCCGCGTCGATGGGCTGTTCAACGTTGCAGACATACTCGCCCTTATCGGTAAGCGGCGCTATCAAGCGCCTCTGAAGATACGGGCATAACCCAACGGATGAGGGCTGATGGCAAGAAAATATTTCGGGACCGATGGTATTCGTGGCCTGACCAACAAGGCCCCGATGACGGCAGCGATGGCGATGCAGGTCGGCATGGCAGCCGGCGCGCACTTCCGCCGCGGCGACCACCGGCACCGCGTGGTGATCGGCAAGGACACGCGCCTCTCGGGCTATATGCTCGAATCGGCGATGGTCGCGGGTTTTACGAGCGTGGGCATGGACGTCGTGCTGTTGGGACCGATGCCGACTCCCGCCGTGGCGATGCTGACGCAATCGATGCGCGCCGATCTCGGCGTAATGATCTCGGCCAGCCACAATCCGTTCTTCGACAATGGCATCAAATTGTTCGGTCCCGATGGCTATAAGCTGTCCGATGCTGACGAAACCGCGATCGAGGCGCTGATCGACGGTGAGATCGCGCTGTCGCCCGCCGCCGAGATTGGCCGTGCGCGGCGCGTGGACGATGCGCAGGGGCGCTATATCCACTTTGCCAAATCGACCTTTCCCGAAGATCTGCGGCTCGACGGTATGCGCATCGTGGTCGATTGCGCCAACGGCGCGGCCTATCGTGTCGCGCCGACTGCCTTGTGGGAATTGGGGGCCGATGTCGTCGCGATCGGCGTGACGCCCAATGGCAAGAACATCAATGACGGCGTCGGCTCGACCGCGCCGCAAACCCTGTGCGAGACGGTGGTGGCAAGCGGCGCGCAGCTCGGCATCGCGCTCGATGGCGATGCCGACCGGCTGATCGTGGTCGACGAAAAGGGCCATGTCGTCGATGGCGACCAGTTGATGGCGACGATCGCTAGCGGCTGGGCGCGCAGCGGGCGGTTGAAGAATGGCGGGCTGGTCGCGACGGTCATGTCCAATCTCGGGCTCGAGCGGCATCTCGCGGCGCAGGGCATCGGCCTGATGCGGACCGCGGTCGGTGATCGGCATGTGCTCGAGGCGATGCGCGCTCAAGGGTATAATGTCGGCGGCGAGCAATCGGGGCATATCATCCTGTCGGATTATGCGACGACGGGCGACGGGCTCGTCGCGGCGCTGCAGATCCTGGCCGAACTGGTGTGGGCGGGGGCTCCGGCGAGCGAGTTGCTGCACCGCTTCGAGCCATTGCCGCAATTGCTCAAGAATGTGCGGTTCGCGGGCGGCAAGCCGCTGGAGGCCGAGGCGGTGAAGGCGGTGATCGCCGGGGCCGAAGCCGAATTGAAGGGCAAGGGCCGGCTGGTGATCCGCCCGTCGGGCACCGAACCCGTTATCCGCGTGATGGCGGAGGGCGATGACCCCGCCCAGGTCGAGGCGGTGGTCGATCGCATTTGTGACGCCGTGCGCGTGGCGGCCGGCTAACTTCGTCCTCCCCTCCCGCTTGCGGGAGGGGCTGGGGGAGGGCATGTCATCCCGTGCCGTCCGCGACAGCCCTCCCCCGACCCCTCCCGCAAGCGGGAGGGGAGAAAGATACGAAATGCTCGAAATGCGCCCCGATTGCGAACGCTGCGGCGTGGATTTGCCCGCCGATGACGCGGGTGCGTTCATTTGCTCGTTCGAATGCACCTTCTGCGCCGAATGCGCCGAAGCGCTCGACGATCGCTGCCCCAATTGCCGCGGCGAATTGATGGACCGTCCCGCGCGCGTCGATGACGCGCTGGCGCGCCACCCGGCAAGCACCGTGCGCCGGTTTAATTCCCCTCCCGCTCGCGGGAGGGGTTAGGGGAGGGCCTGTGACGAACCTTCCCGACCAAGACAGCCCCTCCCCCAACCCCTCCCGCCAGCGGGAGGGGCGCTTTGTCCCGCGCATCCTGATCATCGCAGGCTCGGATTCGGGCGGGGGCGCTGGCATCCAGGCCGATATCAAGACGGTGACGATGCTTGGCGGCCACGCGATGACCGCGATCACCGCGATCACCGCGCAGAATACCTTGGGCGTGCAGGCGGTGCTGCCGGTGCCGACCGAGATGGTGATCGCGCAGATCGAATCGTGCGTGTCGGACATTGGGGTCGATGCGGTGAAGATCGGGATGATCGGCTCGGCGGCGACCGCGCGTGCGGTGGTGGACTATCTCGAACGCCTTAGCCCCTCCCCTTCAGGGGAGGGGTGGGGGTGGGGCCTCTCCCCGGATGCGCCCACTATAGGCACGGCCCCACCCCCAACCCCTCCCCTGAAAGGGAGGGGCTTAAGCATCCCCATCGTCTTCGATCCGGTGATGGTTGCGACCAGCGGCGATGTGCTGGCCGATGCCGATACGATTGCGGCGTTCGAGCGGTTGATGCGGATCGCGACGGTGGTGACGCCTAACTTGCCGGAGCTGGAGGCACTGCAAAAATCCCTCTCCCAGCGGGAGAGGGAGGGAGCCGCGCAGCGGCGGAAGGGTGAGGGTGATGTGGACGCTGCAGCAGACCCTCACCCTTCCCACGCCTTCGGCGCGGGCCCCTTCCCTCTCCCGCTGGGAGAGGGATTTTTGCTCGTCAAAGGCGGGCATGGCGAAGGGGACGAGATCGTCGATCGGTTGATCGGCCCCCAAGGCGAGGTCGCGTCCTGGTCTGCCACGCGAATCGAAACCCGCAGCACGCACGGTACCGGCTGCACGCTCGCCTCGGCGATCGCGACCTTGCTGGCACAGGGGCAGTCGCTAACCGCAGCGATTGCTGGCGCGCGGCACTTTGTTCGGCTTGCCTTGCACGATGCCCCCGGCCTTGGCGGCGGACATGGGCCAATGGGGCATCAGGCGGTGCGGCTCGATATCGGGCCGGAGCGGCGGCTCAACCAGATCACGCTCGGTCTGTCCGATTATGCTGCCTCGTGCGATTTCTACCGCACGCTCGGCCTTACCCAGATCGTTGCCACCGACGATGCGCATTATGCGCGGTTCGAGGCACCGGGCGGCGCGACGCTGTCGATCGAGCAAGGCGCGGAACCGACAGTGTTTTTCGAATGCGCCGATCTCGACGCCGAAGTCGCGCGCTTGCAGACGGCGGGGGTGGTGTTCGACCAGCCGCCGACCGACCAGCCCTGGGGCTGGCGCGAGGCGCGGTTGCGCGATCCCGCAGGCAATGCGGTCTGCCTCTATCAAGCTGGCGAAAACCGCCGCTATCCGCCATGGCGCTTGCGCGATGCCTAGCCTGAAACACGAGAAACTGTGCCTTGCGCCTGTCGCCGGGGTGGACGAGGCCGGGCGCGGGCCGCTGGCTGGGCCGGTGGTTGCCGCCGCGGTGATCCTGCCGGCCAAGGGTATCCCACGCGGTATCGATGATTCGAAGAAGCTGGCCCATGCCGACCGCGCGCGGCTGCATGACCGGTTGCGTGCCTGCGCGATCGTCGGGATCGGGATTGTCGAGGCCGAGGAGATCGACACGCTCAACATCTATTGGGCGACGATGAAGGCGATGACGCTGGCGGTGGAGGCGCTTGGCTGCGCGCCGGGGCATGTGTTGGTCGATGGCAACCGCTTGCCCAAATGGGGCTTTGCCGCGACCCCGATCGTCAAGGGCGATTCGATCAGCCTGTCGATCGCTGCCGCCTCGATCATCGCCAAGCATACCCGCGACACAATCATGCTCGCGCATGCCGAGGCGCATCCGCAGTATGGCTGGCACAGCAACAAGGGCTATGGCGCGCCCGACCATTTGCGCGCGCTGCGCGAGCATGGCCCGTGTCCGCTCCACCGCCGCAGCTTCGCGCCGGTCGCGGAGGCCTATCGCGCGCGGGAAACGCTGCTGGTGTGATTCGGGTCGGAATTCGTTCCGGGGCCATCTTTTTTTATCGCAAGTGAGTCCTCGCGGCGACACCCCAGCGGTTGGGCCTGTGGATAACTCCGGACTCAACATCTGCCCTGCTTCCCGAAATGTTCCGCCTTGTTAACGATTTGGCAGAGGTTTTCGTTAACCAATGTTCGCTTGACGGGAGTCCCCACATTCGCAGGGATGCGCGCGACAGCGAATAAAGGCGGGCATGATGGGCGTTTTGGAAAAGATCAGGGTCGGGACGAAGCTCGACACGGTGCCGCGCGTGCCGATGGCCGAATTGCCGCTCGACCAGATCCTGCAGGGGGATTGCATCGCCGCGATGCGCGCGTTGCCGGCCAAATCGGTCGACCTGATCTTCGCCGATCCACCCTATAATCTGCAGCTCGGCGGCGACCTGTCGCGGCCCGATGGCAGCCATGTCGATGCGGTGACCGACGAATGGGACAAGTTCGATTCGCTCAGCGCCTATGACAAGTTCACGCGCGAATGGCTGGTCGAGGCGAAGCGGATCCTGAAAGACAATGGCGCGATCTGGGTGATCGGCAGCTATCACAATATCTTCAAGGTCGGTGCCGCGATCCAGGATCTGGGCTATTGGATCCTCAACGACATCGTGTGGCGCAAGGCCAACCCGATGCCCAATTTCAAGGGCACGCGCTTCACCAACGCCCATGAAACGCTGATCTGGGCGTCGATGGGCGAGAAGGCCAAATACACCTTCAACTATCGCAGCATGAAGACGCTGAACGACGAATTGCAGATGCGCAGCGACTGGGAATTTCCGGTGTGCGGCGGGCAGGAGCGGCTGAAGAAGGACGGGGTCAAGGTCCATCCGACGCAGAAGCCCGAGGCACTGATCTATCGCATTCTGCTTGCCTGCACCAAGCCGGGCGATGTCGTGCTCGACCCGTTCTTCGGCACCGGCACGACCGGCGCGGTCGCCAAGCGGCTCGGACGGCGCTGGATCGGGATCGAGCGCGAGGACGACTATATCGCCGCCGCGCGCGAACGCATCGCTGCGGCGCTGCCGCTGGATGAATCCTCGCTCAAGACGATGCAAAGCCCGAAGGCCGCGCCCAAGGTGGCGTTCGGCGTGCTGGTCGAAAATGGGTATCTGACGGCGGGTCATGTGCTGTGCGATGCCAAGCGCCGCCACCGCGCGCTGGTGCGCGCCGATGGCAGTTTGGAAAGCGTGTGCGGCGCGGTCGGGTCGATCCACAAATTGGGCTCGACGCTGCAGAACGCGCCCGCCTGCAACGGCTGGACCTTCTGGCATTATGAAACGCCCGAGGGGCTGAAGCCGATCGACGTGCTGCGCCAGACCTATCTGCTGGCGACCCAGCCTTAGCCGCACACCGTCATGCCGGACTTGTTCCGGCATCCACGGTGCCGCAAAGAACATCGCGCGGGGATGGCACCACGGTGGACCCCGGAACAAGTCCGGGGTGACGTACTATGACCCTCCACCTCCGCCCGATCCAGTTTGTCGATACCCCGGTGGATCGCGACGGCGCGGTCGCGCGGCTGGCGGGCGGGATGCTGTGGTTCTCCGCTTATGAGGTAATTGAGGACGGGCGGCGGCGCACCGTGCCGGTGGCCGAGCTTGGCCCGCTGCTGCGCGACGAGCGTGCTGCCTCGCTCCACGCCGCGATCACCGCGCCGCGCGCGCCTTTGGTGCTGGGCGAGCGGACGTTGCGCTTCGATCAGCCGATGGTTGCGGGCATCCTCAATGTGACGCCCGACAGTTTTTCGGATGGCGGCGCAGTTCATGACGATCCGGCCGCCGCCGCCAGTGCGGGCGTGGCGATGGTGGAGGCGGGCGCGGCGCTGATCGACGTCGGCGGCGAATCGACCCGGCCCGGGGCCGCGACGGTGTGGGAAGGCGATGAGATCGCGCGTGTCGTGCCGGTGATCGAACGCCTCGCGCGCAGCGGAACGCTCGTTTCGATCGATACGCGCAAGGCGGGCGTGATGGAAGCGGCGCTGGGCGCGGGCGCGGCGATCGTCAACGATGTCGCCGCGTTATTGTGGGATGATCGCGCGCTGGAGGTGGTGGCGAAGGCCGGATGCCCGGTCGTGCTGATGCATTCGCCCGATCCGGCCAAGGGCGGCCATGGCAGTGTCGGCTATCGGGACGTGCTGCTCGAGGTGTTCGACTGGCTCGAGGCGCGGATTGCGGCGGTGGTCGCGGGTGGGGTGGACCGCTCCCGGATCCTCGTTGACCCCGGCATTGGCTTTGGCAAATCGCTGTCGGACAATCTCGCGCTGATCAATGGCCTTGCGCTGTTGCACGGCCTTGGCTGTCCGATCCTGCTGGGTGCCAGCCGCAAACGCCTGATTGGCGCGCTGTCCAATGAAGCGCCCGCGCGCGAGCGCCTGGGCGGATCGATCGCGCTGGCGATGGCGGGGGTGGCGGCGGGCGCGCAGCTGCTGCGGGTGCATGATGTCGCGGAGACGGCGCAGGCAGTGCGCGTCTGGCGTGGCTTGCGCGATCGGGCACTGGTCGGACGCTAGCGGCACGGCTAACCCAGCCGTCAGGTTGGAGGGAAGACGCCCATGATTATCGATTCCGGCCCGCGCCTGCGCCAGATTTTCGCCGAGGTGTGGCGACCGCTGCTCGTGCTGTTCGTCTGGGATGTGGTGGTGACGGGGGGCTATTATTTGCTCCCGTTCCACGCGCCGTCGCTGCCGTTGACGCTGTTCGGGTCGGCGCTGGCGCTGTTTCTCGGCTTTCGCAGCACCTCGGCCTATCAGCGCTGGTGGGAGGGGCGCGTGCTGTGGGGCGCGATGATCAACGCCTCGCGCAGCCTTGCCCGAACGGTGCGGAGTTATCTGCCCGACGCCGAAGGGCGGGATCTGCAGCGCGCGATCATCCTGCGTCATGTGACTTATGTGAACGTCCTGCGCTGTCAGTTGCGGCGGCAGGACCCCAGGCCCGAGGTAGAGCGCTTCCTGTCCCCGGACGAAGCCAAGCCCTCGCTCGCGCGCACCAACACCGCCAATGGCATCCTCGACGGCACCGGCCGCCGGATCGACCATGCGCGCGTGCTCGGCTGGATCGACACGGTGCAACAAGCGGCGATCGAGCGGATCCTGGTCGATATCACCAACGCGCAAGGCGGGATGGAGCGGTTGAAGAACACGCCTTTGCCCAATCAGTACCGCTTCTTCCCCGAGCTGTTCACCCGGCTGTTCTGCGTGCTGCTGCCGATCGGGCTGGTCGAGACGCTGGAATTTGCCACGCCGATCGGTTCGACCGTGGCGGGGGCGATGTTCCTCGCGGTGCTGCGCATTGGCGACGATCTGGTCGATCCCTTCGCCAATACCGTGCACGACGTGCCGCTGAGCGCGATGTGCCGCACGATCGAGATCGACTTGCTGCAAGCGCTGGGCGATCCAGCCCCCGAACCGATGCGTCCCGTCAAAGGGATCCTCTGGTAGGAAAAGGGCGGTAGTCGCCTACCGCCCCACCACAATCAGCAGCCGTTCTTGCGATTCTGTGCCGCGTCATGCTTCTTGTCGAGATGCTTGCCGAGCAGGGCACCGCCAACGCCGCCCGCCAGCGTGCCGAGCACGCCGCCGCCGAGCACATTGCCCGCGACCGCGCCGCCAACGCCACCGGCGATTGCTCCGGTGGTGCCGCTGCTGCGTTTGCAGCGATAATAACGGCCGTCCTCGCCGCGATAGGTCCGCTGATCGTCGCGACGATCATAGCGACGGTCGTCACGATCCTGCGCGACGGCCATGGTCGGCATGGCCGCCGGGACCAGCGAGAGCGCGGCCAGCGCCGCGAAAACGGATTTCTTCGACATGGGTAATCTCCTCGACGCTGTAACACACAGCGCTGCGGATATTTCCGCATCGGCCCTGAATTTGCGGTGAAGCGATCGTACAGGCGCGGTTAGGCTGCGGCGTTGTCGATCCCCAATTCGCCAAGCTTGCGGTACAGCGTCGAGCGGCCGATGCCGAGCCGTCGCGCCACTTCGGTCATGCGCCCGCGATAATGGCCGATCGCAAGGCGGATGACATCGGCCTCGATTTCCTCGAGCGCGCGCAAATTGCCATCGGCATGGAACAGCGTGACGCCGCCGCTGGTCGCCATCGGCACCGGGGTCGGCGTGGTGTGGCGCTGCCCGCCAAGCGCCGCGATCTGCGGGAAGTCCGCGCGGGTCAGCGCCGATCCGTCGCACAGCACGGCGGCGCGAAACAAGGCGTTCTGGAGCTGGCGCACGTTGCCGGGCCAGTCATACCGTCCCAGCAAGGCGAGCGCATCGTCGGTGATGCCAAGCTGGCGCAACCCCGGCTGTTGCGCGATCCGCGCGAGCAGATGGCGGGCGAGCGCCGGAATATCGCCGGTGCGTTCGCGCAAAGGCGGGATCGTCACCTGCACGACGTTGAGGCGGTAATAGAGGTCTTCGCGGAAGCGCCCGGCCTCGACTTCCTCGATCAAGCGCTTGTTGGTGGCGGCGATGACGCGAACATCGACTTCGCGGACGTGGCGTGCGCCGATCGGCTGGATCTCGCCCGATTGCAGCACGCGCAGCAATTTGACCTGCGCATCGAGCGGCATTTCACCGATTTCGTCGAGGAACAGCGTCCCGCCATCGGCGAGTTGGAAGCGGCCGATCTTGCGCTCGAACGCGCCGGTAAACGCGCCCTTTTCATGGCCGAACAGCTCGGATTCGACGAGGTTGGGCGGCAAGGCACCGCAATTGACCGCGACCATCGGCTTCTTGTTGCGCGGCGACGCGGCATGGATCGCCTCGGCGACGACTTCCTTGCCGACGCCGCTCTCGCCCTCCAGCAGCACCGGCACGCGCGCCCGCGCCGCTTTGGCAGCGATGGCGAGCGCGGCCCGGAAATCCGGCGCGGAACCGACGATCTCGTCAAACGCCAGCAGCGCCGGGATCTTTTCGGTCAATGGTCGCAATTCACCCGCCGCCTTGCCCGCGACCGCCGCGTCGAGCGCGCCAAGCAGCCGTTCGGGCGCGAGCGGTTTCACCAGAAAATCGGTGGCACCGCTGCGCATTGCGGCGACGGCCTGTGCGACCGAGCCATTGGCGGTGAGCAGCAACAACGGCAGATCGGGGCGGCGGGCGCGGATTTCGTCGATCAGCGCGCTCGGATCGGCCTCGGGAGCCCATTGGTCGAGCAACACGGCATCAAGCTGCATCCCGTCCGGCGTGCCCAGCATTGCGATCGCCATTTCGCCGTCGGCCGCGAACACCGCGCGCCAGCCACGCCGCGCCGCGATCGCCGCGACGAGGCGGCGCTGCGCGGGTTCGTCGTCGATCAACATCAGCAGGCGCTGTCCGTTGCGCGTCATGCTTTACCCCAATGCGTGCCAAATCCAGCCGCCAGCCATAGCGACAAGGTATGAAAGCGGGCTTAAACGCCCCGTCATGGGACGGGTGGGACAAAGTCGCACGATGGCACGCGCGCCCTGTAACAAATGTAAGGGGGGTTGAGGGGCCAGGCTGTGCGGGCTAAGCACGGGTCCGAAGCGGGGGTAACCCCGGATCTTCGAGGGGAGAAACGATGGCTGCCGATAGCGAGCTGCAAGTTCACCGCGCGACCTATGAAAAGGTCATTGCTGTCCTGAAATATGGTGCGATCGCGTGCTTCATCATCGCGTTCGTGGTGGTGTGGCTGATCTCGGGCAAATAAGCGTGAAGATCGCTGTCCTGCGTGAAACCGCCGAGGGCGAGCGCCGCGTTGCCGCCACTCCGGAAACCGTCAAAAAATTCATCGCGCTCGGCGCGAGCGTCGCGGTCGAAAGTGGCGCGGGGCTGACCGCCTCGATCGCCGATGCCGATTATGCCGCAGCGGGCGCAAGCGTTGCCGACCGCGCGGCCACGCTGGCGGGGGCCGAAATCGTGCTGGGCGTGCAGGGGCCTGCCGCCGATACGCTGAGCGGTGTCGCTCCGGGCGCATGGCTGGTCGCCGCGCTCAACCCCTTTGCGGACCGCGCGCGGATCGATGGCTATGCCGCAGCGGGCCTCGAAGCGCTGGCGATGGAATTCATGCCGCGCATCACCCGCGCGCAATCGATGGATATCCTGTCGTCGCAGTCGAATCTCGCAGGCTACAAAGCGGTGCTCGATGCAGCCGGCGTCTATGGCCGCGCCTTTCCGATGATGATGACGGCGGCGGGCACCGTTTCTGCCGCGCGCGTGTTCGTGATGGGCGTGGGTGTTGCCGGATTGCAGGCGATCGCCACCGCACGGCGCCTGGGCGCGCAGGTCTCTGCGACCGATGTGCGCTCGGCCACCAAGGAGCAGATCCTGTCGCTTGGGGCCAAGCCCGTTTTCGTTGAAAGCGTCGCGGGGATCGAGGGCGAAGGCTCGGGCGGTTATGCCGGTGAGATGAGCCCCGAATATCAGGCGGCGCAGGCCGAATTGGTGTCGTCGCACATCGCCAAGCAGGACATTGTCATCACGACCGCGCTGATCCCGGGGCGCCCCGCGCCACGGCTGATTTCGGCGGCGCAGGTGGCGAGCATGCGGCCGGGGTCGGTGATCGTCGATCTCGCGGTCGAAAGCGGCGGCAATGTCGAAGGCGCGGTGGCGGGCGAGACCGTGGTGGTGAACGGCGTGTCGATCGTCGGCCACCGCAACGTCGCGTCGCGGCTGGCGGCGGATGCCTCGGCCTTGTTCTCGCGCAATTTGTTCAATTTCCTCAGCGCCTTCTGGGACAAGGAGGCGGGCAAGCCCGTGCTCGATGCCGAGATCGGCGATGCGATCCGGCTGACGCAGGGCGGCAAGATCGTCAACGCGCGGTTGTTGGGGTGAACGGGCTGACGCCCTCCGATCCTCCCCGGAACGGGGAGGGGGACCGTGCGCATTCAGCGAACGGTGGAGGGGGCGTGCCGCGCGTGGTCCGCCCGGAAGTGGCCATTGCCAGAAAATTGCGGCGTGACCTTAGCCTGCCGGAGGCGTTGCTATGGCAGCGGTTGCGGGGGCAGCAAACGGGGCTGAAGTTTCGGCGGCAGCATCCGGTTGGGCCGTATGTCGTGGATTTTTACTGCCCGGCGGTGACGACCGTCGTCGAGATCGACGGCGAAGCGCATAATCGCGCCGGTCGGCCGGATCGCGATGCGGCGCGCGATGCGTTTCTTCGGGAAAATGGCCTTCGCGTCGTGCATGTTTCGGCACAGCGCGTGCTTGCGGATCCTGACGCCGCTGCGGATGCGATCGTTGCGTTTGTGGCACGCCCCCTCCACCATTTGCCGGAAGTGGCAAATGGTCCCCCTCCCCGTGCCGGGGAGGATTAAGGACAGCATATGGACTTTATCTCGATCCTTTCGATCTTCGTGATGGCCTGTTTCGTCGGCTATTATGTCGTGTGGTCGGTCACCCCCGCCCTACACACGCCCTTGATGGCGGTGACCAATGCGATTTCCTCGGTCATTATCGTTGGGGCGCTGATCGCCGCGGCGGCGGCCGGGATCGGTGAGGGCGGGGCGACGTCGAAATGGCTCGGGCTGCTCGCGGTGGTGCTGGCGAGCGTCAACATCTTCGGTGGCTTTGCCGTCACCGCGCGGATGCTGGCCATGTACAAGAAGAAGGTGCCGAGCGCGGCCGCCAAACATTGATTTCGTCACCCCGGCTTTATGCCGGGGTCCACTCATCCACTGACGCCGGGGCTGATGGCGCGGTGGACCCCGGCACAAGGCCGGGGTGACGGTAAGGGGTTGAAGGCAAGTGGAACAGATAACGGTCAATCCCTGGGCATCGCTCGCTTACCTCGTCGCGGGGGTGTGCTTCATCCTCGCGCTGCGCGGGCTGTCCAGCCCGGCGACGAGCCAGCGCGGCAACCGCATGGGCATCATCGGCATGACCATTGCGGTGGTGACGACGCTGGTGACGCATGTGCCTTTCAAAGATTATCAAGACTTCGGTCAATTGGGCTTCATCGCGCACGTTGACGGCCTGACATTGATCGAAATCCTCGCAGCAATCGGCATCGGCGCGGCGATCGGCATCACCACGGCGCGCAAGATCGCGATGACCGACATGCCGCAGCTTGTCGCCGCCTTCCACTCGCTGGTCGGCCTGGCAGCGGTGCTGGTGGCATGCGCGGCGTTCCTCAATCCGGGCGCGTTCGGCATTGCCGTGGATGGCCTGATCTTCCCGCAAAGCCGCATCGAAATGGGCCTCGGCGTCGCGATCGGCGCGATCACTTTCTCCGGCTCGGTCATCGCCTTCCTGAAACTCAACGGCAATATGGGCGGCGCGCCGATCCTGTTGCCGGGGCGGCATGTGATCAACCTCGGCGTGCTCGCCGCGATCCTGGGGCTGGTCGGCTATTTCACCATCGACCAGAGCGCGTGGGTATTCTGGACGATCACCGTGCTCAGCTTCGCAATCGGCTTCCTGCTGATCGTGCCGATCGGCGGGGCGGACATGCCGGTCGTGGTGTCGATGCTCAACTCCTATTCGGGCTGGGCGGCGGCGGCGATGGGCTTCACGCTGCACAACACCGCGATGATCATCACCGGCGCGCTGGTCGGATCGTCGGGCGCGATCCTCAGCTACATCATGTGCAAGGCGATGAACCGCAGCTTCCTCAGCGTGATCGCGGGCGGCTTTGGCGGCGAAACCGCGACGGCGGGCGGCGCGCCCAAGGAACAGCGGCCGTGGAAGCGCGGATCGGCCGAGGACGCCGCCTTCCTGCTCGAACAGGCCGAACAGGTCATCATCGTGCCGGGTTACGGCATGGCGGTCAGCCAGGCGCAGCATGCGTTGCGCGAAATGGGCGACAAATTGAAGGCGCATGGCGTGCGCGTGAAATATGCGATCCATCCCGTGGCCGGGCGTATGCCGGGCCACATGAACGTGCTGCTGGCCGAAGCAAACGTGCCCTATGACGATGTGTTCGAGCTGGAGGACATTAACAGCGAATTCGCGCAGACCGATGTCGCCTTCGTGATCGGCGCGAACGACGTGACCAATCCGGCAGCCAAGACCGACAAGACCTCGCCGATCTACGGCATGCCCGTGCTCGACGTGGGCAAGGCCAAGACGGTGTTGTTCATCAAGCGCTCGATGGGAGGGGTCGGCTATGCCGGCGTCGACAATGACGTGTTCTACATGGACAACACCATGATGCTGCTGGGCGACGCCAAGAAGATGGTCGAAGAGATCGTCAAATCGCTGGACTAAGGCAGCATCCTTCCGCCAAGCTTTTGATCTGAAACGCGAACGGGGGTTTGGGCGATGGTGACGGTTGGCGATATTATCGGCGGTGGCTTTCGCTTGATCCGGGAGCGGATCGGTGCGGTGGCGGTTTGGGCTGGTCTGTATCTGGTGATGAACGTTGCTGTGGTTTTGGCGCTCCGGCCGATCATGGCCGGGACGCTGGCGGCGCAGGCAGCAGGCGCTGCCCCTGATCCCGCGCTGATGATGGCGGGGATGAGCCAGATGTTCGGCCTGTACCTGCTGCTGATGATCGGCCTGCTGGTGCTGTACACAGCCGCGTTGCGCGCCGCTGTCCGCCCGGCGGAAAGCGGCTTTGCCTATCTGCGTCTCGGCATGGACGAAGTGCGTATGGTGCTGGTGGCGCTGGTGCTCTCGGTCGGCTTCTTCCTGCTGTACGTGCTGCTGGCGCTGGTGATTGGCGTGATCGGCGGTGTGGTGGCGGTTGCGGCGCGCGCAGCGGCGGTGCCGGTGTTCGTCCTTCTTGGTTTGATCGTGTTTGCGGTGCTGATCTTCTTCTATGTGCGCTTCTCGCTCGCCTTCGCGCTGACGATGCAGCGCGGCAAGATCATGATCGGCGAATCGTGGAACCTGACCAAGGGACGGTTCTGGACGCTGTTCGGGGCCTATTTCGTGGTCGGGCTGATCGTGACCGTGGTCTCGGTGGTGGTGCTTGCTATTACCCAGGGCAGCTACATTGCGGAGATGGCACAGGGCGGCTTCCGCCCCGAGGCGGTGCAGGCCGCACAGCGGCACCAGATGGAGCAGCAATTCGGGGCGATTACCGTCCTGACCATATTGGGCTGGGTGCTCGGTGCGGTGCTGATGACGCTCTGGATCACGCTGGCGGCGGGTGTTGCGGGCGCGGCGGCGACCGGATTGCGCGAGGATGACTTTGCCGACATCGCTGCCGTCTACGAATGAGCGCTGAGGCTTTGCTCCGTTACGGAGCAAAGTTACGCAAATACGCAGCTTTGGCCGGGCTTTTCCCCCGAAATGGGTCGGCTTTCGCTGTTCCGCTGTGCGGGTAATACGTAATTTGCGTACTTAGCCGCGGCGCTAGCCCGGCGTAGCGGAGCGGCAGCGATGGGCGACGATGGACGAGCGACCGGGGGAACGTTCCCAACCAGCGCGGATTGGCACCGGACCCCGGATATTCTGGCGATCGTAGAAGAGCGGCACCGCGCGGCTGTGGAGGAGGTGTTCGACGCCGTTCGCGGCGGGAGCCGGGCGTGGACCGACTGGCGCGGTGCCACCGAGCGCCTCAATCAGCCGGGATCGGCGGGAATTGTCGTGGCGGACGCCCGCGGAGTGGGCGAGGCGGAGCTTGCGGTGGTCCTGCCCTTGCTCGACGCGTTCGCCCGGGGCGGGGGCCAACGGGTCATCATCGTGCTCGATTTCGAGCAGATCGACAGCATTTCGGCGGCGCTCGCGGCCCCCGGGATCGAGCTGTTATGCGCGCCGACGATGGCCGAATATGTCGCTGCCGTGATCGTCGCGGGCGGCGGCGCTGGCGGGGTCCGCGATAGTGGCCGTGAGGCTGAAGCCGAGCGATTGCGGCAATTGCACGAGCAGGTCGCGCGAATCGCCGAGACGCTGGCGCGGTTGGCGGGGGATGTAGCCGATCCGACGTTGAGCGAGTCCGGACGCGAGTCCGCGCGGGAGGCGGGCTATGTCGGCGAGCATGGCATGCGCTATCGCGGCCCGGCTCCAAGCGCGGCAGCCGCACCCGATATCACCGCGCGCGAGATTCGCGATGCGATTCGCGCGCGGCGCTTGCGCGACCAGCATTTTGCGGGCGGCCTGTTCGAGGACCCGGCATGGGACATGCTGCTCGATCTCTTCGCCGCCGAGCTGGAGCGGTCGCAGGTCTCGGTCTCCAGCCTCTGCATCGCCGCCGCCGTTGCGCCGACCACCGCGTTGCGCTGGATCGCCAAACTCACCGATGCCGGGCTGTTCGAGCGTCAGCCCGACCCCTTCGATCGCCGCCGCGCCTATATGGCGCTGTCCGCCCGCGCGAGTACGGCGATGCGCGCTTATGTCGGGGCGGTGCAACGGATCGGCGCTGCCATTGCGTAATCATAAGGCGGCGTGGGTGCGGAGGCTTGCAGTGTCGGCCGGGTGATGGCACAGGGCGCTTCTTCGTTCCCGCAAGCGGGTTCGCGGGCGATTAGCTCAGTTGGTAGAGCGTCTCGTTTACACCGAGAATGTCGGCGGTTCGAGCCCGTCATCGCCCACCATCTTACCCTTTCAAGAGATGCCACGGGGTCTCACCCCCTTGCAGAATCCTCGGAATTCTGGGATTCATTGGTTCCACCGCTTCCGATGTACTCCCCTTGAAGCGCAATTGGGCTGGGGGCATTTCGGGGGCACTGACCGACGAGGAGGGGGCATCGTGTCACTCACCGATCTGCAGGTGCGAAAAGCTGCACCACGCGAGAAAGATTATAAGCTGGCCGACTCCGGTGGCCTCTACCTGTATGTGACCCGAACAGGCTTCAAATCCTGGCGATTGAAATATCGCTTTGCCGACAAGGAGAAGCGGCTCGTCTTCGGCCCATACCCTGAAGTGTCGCTTTCGAAAGCCCGTGCAGAACGTGATCGAGCGCGCGCCTTGCTGCGCGAACATCGCGACCCTGCTCTGGAAGATCGCAAGCGAAAGATGGCCGCTCACGCGGCGGCGGGCGCAACATTTGAGCGTGTGGCGACCCAATGGCACGACGATCAGCGGGCGCGTTGGTCACCCGTCCAGGCAAAGAAAGTTATCCAAGCATTCAAGCGCGATGTATTTCCTGCCATTGGAGCGCTGCCCCTAATCGATATCGACGGTCCAACCGTGCTCGCCATGCTTCGGAAGGTTGAAGCTCGCGGCGCGATCGACTCGGCAAAAAGAATTCGGCAGCACGTTTCTGCTGTTTTTTGCTATGGGATGGCCGAGAGTCTCGTCGATATTGATCCGGCTGCGACGATCGGTCGGGCGCTGAAACCGATCGGCAAAAAAGGAAAGCAGCCTGCGTTACGAACCATCGAGGATGCTCGGCAACTTCTTGCAGATATGGAGCAGTCCACTTCGAGTCCTTTAACCAAGATTGCGTCGCGCTTGCTTGCGCTGACCGCCGTTCGCCCAGGGGTCGTCCGCGCCGCGAAGTGGGTAGAATTCGAAGGGATAGGCTGGGACGAGCCCACTTCCCCGGCAATCGATGCCGTCTGGAGGATCCCGCCTGACCGGATGAAGCTGGAATTACAGGACAAGGAAGAGGACGCGCTTGAGCATCTAGTTCCGCTACCGCCTCAGGTCGTGGAGCTTTTACGCGCGCTGCGACCCCTGACGGGCAGGATCGATTTTCTCTTTCCGAGCATCAGATCCACGCGAATGCCGATGTCGGAAAATGCGATCGGTTATATGTATTTCCGCAATGGCTACAGCGGTCGGCATGTTCCGCATGGATGGCGAGCGACGTTTTCTACGATCATGAATGAGCGCGCGATCACTTTGAAGCGCCCGGATGACCGTGCCATAATTGATGCGATGCTCGCGCACAGACCGAAAGGGTTATCCGCCTCGGAGATGGCCTATAATCGCGCACTTTATATGCCGCGCAGGCGTGAGTTGGCGATCGAATGGGCGGAGCTATTGATCCAAGGGCTGCTGCCCGTAGAGCAACTCGTCGCCGGGCAGGTGCGGCTGTAGCGTCTTGTCGATTTCCTTGCACATCCGGCGACCATCGTGCCGACACCCCTCCGGCTATGATCGATGTGGCTTGCGTCGTGCCGATTGTTCCAGCAACGCGTTCACTCGGATGACGATACGGGCCGTGCAGTTTCGAAGGCAAGCGACAGGCACCCATGCCCAACGCAATGATTTTGTCCGCTTGAAGCCCCGTGCAACGTCTCGATCAGGCTTTATCCTCGACGCTGTAAAACATCGGATTGTGCAGCCAATCGGAAATCGCCGATTCGCGCCATCCCACGCAGCGAGCGGCGATGCGGACCTGAGGGGGAAAGGTCCCTTGGTCGACCTTGCGATACAGGGTGGAGCGGCTGAGGCCGGTGCGGTCGAGCACGGTATTGAGGCGGAGAATGCGGTCGGGGGCATCGGTGGTCATGGCATGATCCTCGTTCGCGTGTGATCCAATGGCGATCAGGATTGAGATGGCGTGGGCGCTGGACAAGGGGGGCGGGGCCGAGATGTACCGGGCTGCACCAGACCGGCCCGAACAGCCCCCATAAAGTCAGGGAGCAATAGGGCTTGTGCCGTCCCGCGCGGGCGTGCGGTCGAGCTCTATGGCGCTGTGCGCCACCGAGTCGCCTTTGGCGTCTCGGCCCCGGGGGGGTGACGATCTCTGACGAAGGATCGCTCGCGTGCGATCGATCCGGCGGTCATCGCGCTTTGGGCGCGATGGCGTTTGCGCCTCCGGCGTCGATCTGGCGGGGGAGCGTCGCTGTCCCTTAGGCCCGTCGCGGCAGGCCGCAACCTGAGCTGCGCTCAGGCCTTCCACTGCGTTGCAGCCCGTTGGGTGCAGCCTGCCTGTGCCGACGGGCCTGCCGGTCCGCTCCTGCCGCTCCCCCGCCATTCCGGCGCCGGGTGCGGTGTTTTGAAGGAGTGAGAACCATGGAACTCAAACATATCGACATCGCCCATCTGTCCGTGTCGCCTGTGAACATGCGGGCCAAGGGCAAGACCCTGGACATCGCCAACATTCTGCCGTCAGTGCGGGCGCGCGGCGTGCTCGTGCCGCTGATCGTGCGGGCAAAATCCTGTCCTGAGCTTGCCGAAGGAGGAAGCCCAGGCAGCTACGAGATCGTGGCGGGCAAGCGGCGCTATCATGCGGCGCTGGCGGTCGCGTCCGAGGGTGGCGAGATCGAACCGCTGCCGTGCGCGGTCATGGAGGCGGGGGACGATGCGGCAGCGCTCGAAGCCTCGCTGATCGAGAACATCGCTCGGCTGGACCCGGACGAAGTGACGCGGTGGGAGAGCTTCACCCGGCTGGTCCGCGAAGGGCGGACCCCGGAGGATATCGCGCTCACCTTCGGGCTGACCGAGCTGCAAGTGAAGCGGACGCTGGCACTCGGCAATTTGCTCCCGCGTATCCGTTCGCTCTATCGGCTGGGGCGGATCGATGCGGCCACCGTTCGGCATCTGACCCTCGCATCGAAGGCGCGGCAGCGCGACTGGCTGGCATTGCTCGACGACGAGACCGCCTATTGCCCGAGCGGGCAGGCATTGAAGGGGTGGCTGTTCGGCGGCGCGTCGATCCCGGTGAGCGCCGCGCTGTTCGATGTTGCGGACTATACGGGCGAGATCGTGTCCGATCTGTTCGGCGACGAGCGCTACTTTGCCGATGCATCGGCGTTCTGGACCGCGCAGACCGCTGCCATTGAGGCCAAGGCCGAGGCGTATCGCGAAGCGGGATGGTCCGACGTGATCGTGATGCCGACCGGCGAAGCGTTCCACAGCTGGGAGCATGAGCGCACCCCCAAGCGCAAGGGCGGCAAGGTGTTCATCGCGGTGAGCAGTCGCGGCGATGTGGCGATCCACGAGGGCTATGTGACGCTCAAGGAAGCGCGGAAACGGGGGCAGGCCGACCCCGTCGAGAAGCCGGTCCGTCCCGAGATCAGCGTGCCGATCCAGAACTATGTCGATCTGCACCGGCATGCGGCGGTGAGGGCGGGACTTGCCGACCAGCCCTCGGTCGCGCTGCGGCTCATGGTGGCACATGTCATCGTCGGCTCGCCGCTTTGGAACGTCCGCGCCGAGGCGCAGCGTACCGCCAGCGATGTGATTGCGGAGAGCGTCGAGGGATGCGCATCGGAAGCCATCTTCGACGAGAAGCGGCGCGCAGTGCTGGCGCTGCTCGGGTTCGATCCCGAGGCGCCGACAGTCATCGGCGGCGATGACGGCGAGCATGGGCTGGCAGGGCTGTTCGTCCGCTTGCTACAACTTCCCGACCCGGCGCTGTTCGACGTGGTCGCCATCGTCATGGGCGAGACTTTGGAAGCAGGGAGCGCGCTGATCGAGGTGCTCGGGCCGATGCTCGGCACCGACATGGCGAAGGTCTGGCAGCCCGATGACGCCTTGCTCGACCTGATCCGCGACCGCGAAGTGCTCGGGGCGGTGCTGTCCGACGTGGCGGGCGAGAGCGTCGCAGCCGCGAACGAAGCCGCGACGGGCAAGGTCAAGCGCCAGATCGTCCGCGACTGCCTGACCGGCGAGAACGGACGCGCCAAGGTGGCGGGCTGGGTTCCGCGCTGGATGACATTTCCGCCAAGCGCTTACACCGAACGTGGCGGTGTCGCGACCGTCGCTCGCGCCGGGAAGGTGGCGAGCCTCGCCGTCACGCCCGAGCCGCTGCCGCTTCGGCAGGCAGCGTGATCCCGATGCTGGCGGCCGCAAGGCCGCCAGCTCCCCAGCCCTTGTGGGAGATGTCCCATGACCGAGCATCCCGACCCCAAACGACTGAAACGGCTCGCACAGGCGATCCGCAAATTGCCCCGGTGCCAGCGCGAAATCTTCTGCGCGATCCGCTTCGACGATCTCGGCTATGAGGAGATCGCACAGCGAACCGGCCTCACCGTTGCCGAAGTCGAACGCCTGTTCGCCGAAGCGCTGCTGAACTTGATACGGCGTCTCGATGGGAAGGCCAAATGCTGGTGGCGCTTCTGGTGAAAGACTGGCCTCGCGGGGCAAGGCCCCGCGAGGCTTCGCTTTGCGCGATTGCTCGGATAGGATCACCCGACATGCGTACCGACCTCGACCATCTTCCCCGGGCCAAGCAGCGCGAGCTGGAGCGTATCGTCCAAATCCTGTTCGAGGAGTTCGGCGACGCGGTCGCCATTGCGACCTCGGACTGGAAGAAGCAGGCGCGCGTCCTCAAGGTCATCCTCTACGGCTCCCATGCGCGGGGCGGTTGGGTGGACGAGCCGCACACCGCCAAGGGCTATCAATCGGACTTCGATCTGCTGATCATCGTCAACCACGACAAGCTCACCGACCGCGTCGAGTTCTGGTCCACCGCCGAGGACCGGCTCAATCGCGAGCTCGCGGTCACCAGGACGCTGCGCACCCCGGTCAATTTCATCGTCCACACCCTGCAGGAGGTGAACGACGGGCTGGCGCACGGGCGCTATTTCTTCATGGACATCGCTCGCGACGGCATCGCGCTCTACCAGAGCGACGACAGTGAACTGCACCAGCCCAAGCCGAAGACGCCGCACGCGGCATTGGATATGGCGAGGGAGTATTTCGAGGAGTGGATACCCAGTGCAGCTAGTTTTCTAAAAGGTTATCGCTTCTACATGCAGGAAGGAGACTGGAAAAAGGCAGCCTTCCTGTTGCACCAAGCAACGGAAAGCCTTCTGCATTGCGTCCTTCTCGTGGTGGAATTCTACACCCCTCACGTTCACAATCTGGGATTCCTACGCGCACAGGCCGAACGGCTTGATATTCGTCTCGTGCACGTCTGGCCTAATGACAACCGCAAGCAGCGCGGCATGTTCGAAAAACTCAAGGAAGCCTATGTGAAGGCGCGCTATTCGAAGCACTACCGGATCAGCGAGGAAGAGCTGGTCTGGCTCGGCGAGCACGTCGAGGAACTGGGCCGCGTCGTGCATGTCATCTGCGCCGAGCGAATTGCCCAGTTGGAAGCGACCGCACGCGACGCTGGCTGAGCGCCTTCCAACAGCCGGTTTCATCGCTCGCGCTGACCGGCTATTCGCGACGAATGGGCAAGGGCGTTTTCATTCATCGATCGGATTCGATCTACGACGACAGCCCGGCCGAGCGATATCAGTTTCCGCCGCAATATCTCAGCCGCGTGAGCGCCTGTGTCGGCGACTGGATCATCTATTATGAGCCAAGCAAAATCCACGGCACGCGCGGCTATTTTGCCACCGCGAAGGTTGCCCAGGTCGTACCCGATCCAACGGCGCCGGATATGTATCTGGCGCTGATCGAGCCGGGGACCTATCTGGATTTTATTAACCCCGTGCCGTTCAACGGTCCGCTCGGTCTGGCGGAACGCGGTGTGCTCAACGACGCGGGAAAAGTCTCCGGTCGGGCACAGTCGGCCGTTCGGCCGCTCTCGATTACCGATTTCAATCGCATCGTCGATCTTGGCACCGCGGAGAGGGACGACTTTCTGCCGCGTGTCGATGACGAAACCGACAATGTAGTTCACGAGGAACGCACGCCGTTCCTGCACGAAGTCGCGCGGGACCGGGTCGCTTACCTCGGTTCCCGGCTGGTGCGGGACCGGCTGTTCCGCCGCCGCGTCGTCACCGCCTATGACGCGCGCTGTGCCATCACCGGGCTGAAACTCATCAATGGCGGTGGCAGGGCCGAAGTCGAAGCCGCCCATATCCGGCCGGTGGAGCGCGGCGGCCCCGACATCGTCAACAACGGCTTGGCCTTGTCAGGAACGGTCCATTGGATGTTCGACCGCGGCCTCATCAGCCTGACCGACGAGCTGGAAATCGTGATCAGTCGCCAAGCGAACGATGCCGAGGGGATTCGCTCGCTCGTCAATCGCACCGGCTTGGCCACGCCTCCCGCGAGATCGGCGGACCGGCCGCATCCGAGCTTCCTTGCCTGGCACCGCGAACACTGTTTCAAGCACTGACCCAGGAGGCTTGCTCACCAACCCTTCAACGTGGCGCAAAAGGGCGTGCCGCTTCGACTGTTTCGTCGCCGGCAAATGCTCGCCTTCCTCGTCGCCGCCACAGCGCCAATTGCCCGCATCTGTCGTCGCTCCGCAGCTTCGCGGCCGCCTCCAGCAACAGACCGAAGATCACGGCACGGTCATCCTCGGTCAGCTCGACCAGTTCCGCCTTCGCAACAAGACCGCCAAGCTCGATCAGATGGCGCGTTCGTTCGCGGCGCTTCACTTGCCAATCGCGCGTGTCATGCCGCGCGCGGGCCAGCAGGATTCGGTTTCGCGCTGCCGTCGCTCGCCGCATCGCCGCTCGCACCGCGACCAGCGCCACGCGCAGCCCCGCGCGCCGTCCGCTGAAAGAACGCAGCGCCGCTCTTGCGCCACGCCTCCTTTGTCGAGGTGTCGCTGGATTGAGCCGCGGCGAGCAATGCGCCGGCGAGCTGCTCGACCGGCAGCGCATCGGCACCGGCGGCTAGGACCAACTCGCCGAGCTGGACCAGCTTGCGGTCGCGCAGCAGCTTGGCCTTGTCGCTGAGCGCCTTTAGTTCGGCATCGAAGTCGCGAGGTTTGCGCATCGGATCATCCTCAATTGCTTGGTGAGGACGGACCAGATATCGCTCTGTTCGATCAGTCGCAATGCGCTGAAATCTCTTGGGATCACCCAGTCCCGAGATAGATGAAATCTTTCGAGGGCGCGCTTATACGTCGTGCCGACGTGCTCGATTGGTAGTAGATGGGCGATCGCTATGGCGATTTACCATTTCTCGGCCAAGATCATCAGCCGCGCCAACGGCTCGTCGGCGCTGGCCGCTGCCGCCTATCGCTCGGCGTCAAGGCTCCACGACCAGCGGCTTGATCGCCATCATGATTTCTCGAATAAGGCGGGCGTCGTTCACTCCGAAGTGATGCTGCCCGACGGCGCGCCCGAGCACCTCGGTGACCGGGAAAAGCTGTGGAACGAAGTCGAAGCCGCCGAGAAGCGGATCGACGCGCAGATCGCCCGCGAGATCGAGTTCGCGATCCCGCGCGAGCTATCGAGGGAGGACGGCATCGCGCTCGCGCGCGAATTCGTCCGCACGGAGTTTGTCGATCGCGGCATGATCGCCGATCTCAATCTGCATTGGGATATCGGCGCGGATGGGATGGCGAAGCCGCACGCGCATGTCATGCTGACGATGCGCAATGTCGGCGCGGACGGGTTCGGCCCGAAGAACCGCGACTGGAACCGCACCGACCTATTGGAAAAGTGGCGCGAGCGCTGGGCAGGCCATGTCAACGCGAGGCTCGCCCAACTCGATATCGATGCGCGCGTCGATCACCGGTCGCTCGAAGCCCAAGGCATCGAGCTGGAGCCTCAGCACAAGATCGGCCCCGCCGCCGCGCGGATGGCGGGGCAGGGTCTGGCCTCCGAACGGCTCGAAGAACACCATGCCATCGCGCGGACCAATGGCGAGAAACTGCTCGCCAACCCCGCAATCGCGCTCGACGCGATCACGCGCACCCAGGCAACCTTTACCCGCCGCGATCTGGCGATGTTCGTGCATCGCCATAGTGAAGGCAAGGAGCAGTTCGACCAGGTGATGGCGGCGGTACGCGCGGCGCCGGACCTTGTCGCGCTCGGCAAGGACGGACGCGGCGACGAGCGCTTCACCAGCCGCGACATGCTCGACACCGAAGCGCGATTGGAACGCGCGACGATCCGGCTCGAAGCCAGCCGCCGCCACGGCATGACCGAGCAACATCGCAAGCTCGCACTGGTGCGTGCCGAGATGCGCGGGCTGGAGCTGTCGACCGAGCAGCGCAGTGCGTTCGATCATGTGACCAAGCCGCAAGCGATCGGCGTGGTGCTGGGCTATGCCGGCACCGGCAAGTCGGCGATGCTCGGCGTCGCGCGCGAGGCATGGGAGAGCGCCGGCTATCAGGTGCAGGGGCTCGCGCTGTCGGGCATTGCGGCTGAAAATCTGGAGAGCGGATCGGGGATCGCGTCGCGCACGATCGCCAGCATCGAACATCAATGGGGGCAGGAGCGCGACCTGCTGACCGACAAATCCATTCTCGTCATCGACGAGGCCGGGATGATCGGCACCCGGCAGATGGAGCGGGTGATCGCCGAAGCCGAAAAGCGCGGCGCGAAAGTCGTGCTGGTCGGCGACCCCGAACAGCTTCAGGCGATCGAAGCAGGCGCCGCGTTCCGATCGATTGCGGAACGCCATGGCAGCATCGAGATCACCGACATCCGTCGGCAGAAGGTCGAGTGGCAGCGGCACGCCACGCGCCAGCTCGCCACCGAGCGCACCGGCGAAGCGCTCGCTGCCTATCGCGACCATGGTGCGATTCACGCCGCGGACACGCGCGACGAGGCGCGTGGGCGTCTGATCGAGCGCTGGGACCGCGAACGGACCCTGCAGCCCGATGCGCGCCGGATCATCCTCACCCACACCAACGACGAAGTGGCAGCGCTCAACCAGGCCGCGCGCGAACGGCTGCGTAGTCACGGGGAGCTTGGCGACGACGCCACCTTGCAGGTGGAGAAGGGCGAACGGCAGTTCGCGGCCGGCGACCGGGTGATGTTCGGTCGCAACGAGCGCAGCCTTGGCGTGAAGAACGGATCGCTCGGGCGGATCGAGAGCGTCAGCGCCACGCGCATGGCGGTGCTGCTCGACAATGGTCGCGCGGTGGCGTTCGACCTGAAGGACTATGCCGCGCTCGATCATGGCTATGCCGCCACCGTCCACAAGAGCCAGGGGGTAACGGTCGACCACGTCCATGTGCTGGCGACGCCGGGGCTCGATCGCCATGCCGCCTATGTCGCGTTGTCGCGCCACCGCGAAAGTGTCGAACTGCATTACGGGCACGACGATTTTGCCGATCACGGCAAGCTGGCGGCGACGCTGTCGCGCGAGCGCGCCAAGGACATGGCGTCGGACTATGCACCTGCCTTTGCGGCGCGGCGCCAGATCGTGCTGCCGACGCCAGCGCGGGAGCAGCAGCCTGCGCCGAAGCGCGACATGTTCGCTGGCCTGAAACTCCGGCTACCGCCCGATCTGGCCGCGCCCGCGCCGGTGCGGGCGCCTGACCCGGCCGCCGTGCTGCCAGCAGCGGTGGAGCGTCACGGCCGCATCGTCCGTGCGATGAGGTTCGCGCAGAGCGTTGGCGACCCCTATACCGACGAACAGAGGACCGAACTCGTCGCCAGCCGGAGGTCGCTCGACAGCATTCGCCCGCACGCTGTCGACGATCTCGAAAGCGCGATGGCAAACGACAATCGGCTGATCGAGGAGTCCGCGCACGGCCGAACCACCGCCACAATCCGCGCGATGCAGCTGGAGGCGGAAATGCGTGAGAGCCCGACGCTGCGTGCCGATGTGTTCGTCCAGCGCTGGCAGGGGCTGGAGCGCCAGCGTCAGGCGCTTCGACGCAACCACGAGGACAGCAAGATCCGGGTGGTCGAGACCAAGATGATCGGCATGGCGAAAAGCCTGGAGCGTGATCCGCAGGTCGAATCGATCCTGCGCAATCGCCGAGCGCAGATCGGACTGCCCGAAGCGGATGGGCGCAGCATCGGCCAGAGCCTTGCCGACATGATCGGACGGGGGCGGAGCAGGGGAATCGGCATTGGGATGTGAGTGGCCGTTCCGCAACGTGCGTCTCTTGGCCGACTCTCCCGGTTTAATTCGACGTTCGAATTCTGTGCTGAAAGGGTTCTCACCGTTGCGGAACCGAAGCGCCGGCGTAAGGATCGTAGTTGGCGGGAACAGGAGGGGGGGGGGTTGGAGGAACCCATACAGGCGGTGACGCCACGACCACCGAACCCGAAAATCTGTCGCTGCTGGTTATCACCGACTGCAATCCCGTCGCGATGCGCGCCGATCCGAAAAGGATGAAGCAACCGGCCAGCACCGTCATGCCGCGTCGATACGGCACGCGCCCCGACAGCAGGAGCATACCGAGACAACCGACCGCGATCACCGCAATTGTCTTGGCAACGGTGCCGAGAAGCGTTGCTTGTAGCCACGTTATCGCAGCAACGAGCGCACTCGACCCGCTCGGGTTGGAAAGAGATGTCGATATTTGATCCACATGCCCCTCGCGCTAATAGGAAACCTGTCGCGACACCCATGGTGTAGTCGCTGTTCGCGCCCTTTCAACGGCGAAGCAAGACCTCGCTGACGGATCGCCGTCCGGCCGTGCGAGCCAGCTGCACGAACACATCGACGGTGCTGCGGACATAATGCTGCACGTCCTCGCGGTTGAGCCGTGTTCCGGTTTGCAGGACCAGAAGCGCAATCTGCTCGATCGCGCGCTCGGCGCTGTCGGCATGGACCGTGGTCATCGAACCCGGATGGCCGGTGTTGACCGCGCGCAGGAAGGTATAGGCTTCCTCGCCGCGCAGCTCGCCGACGATGATGCGGTCGGGCCGCATTCGGAGCGATGCGCCCAGCAAATCGTCGGTGCTGACCCGCGCTTCGCCGAGCGCGCTGCGCGCGGCGAGCAAGCCGATCGCATTGGCGTGGTGGATGCGCAGCTCAGGCGTATCCTCGATCAGGACCAGCCGTTCGTCGGTGGGGATTTCGCGGATCAGGGCATTGAGGAACGTGGTCTTGCCGGTGGACGTGCCGCCGGACACGAGGATGTTCTTGCGTCCCTTGACCGCGGCCGACAAGGTTCCGGCGATGTCGCCTGCGCCCAGGAGTGCCTGCAGGCGCAGGTCGAGTTCGTGCGTTCCGCCATCGCTGCTGCGCGTGTCGTCGAACGCGCCGGACGCCACGTAATCGCCGAGGCTAAGGTCGGCCGATACGTGCTTGCGGATCGCAAGCACCAAGTGGTCGCGGGTAGCGGGGGGCGCTACGATCTGCACGCGCGCGCCATCGGGCAAGGTCGCCGACAGCAACGGGTGCTCGCGACTGATCCCCTGGTGCGACAAAGCGGCGATCTGCCGTGCCAGGCGCGTGAGAGTTGCTCCGTCGAGATCGGGCGCGTCGTGCCGTTCGGTCGCGCCGGCCAGCGTCTCGATCCACAGTTCGCCGGGGCGGTTGACATAGATATCGGTAACGTCGGGGCGCTCGAGCATTGCGGCGAGCGGCGCCAGATAGCGGCGCAAATAGACCGGGCCGAGGTCGGTAGCTGGGCTCATCTGGTGTTTTCGACCGCCGTGAAATCGAGGTCGCGGGCAACGAACACGCTGATTGCGGTGCCCTGGCGCACGGTGAGGGTGGGCTTGGCCTGTGTCCCGCCGGTCAATGGTCGCGACAGCGTTTGCGAGGCACCGGGCAAGGCGACCACCACAGCGGAGTTGCCATTGCCGATACGCGACGCAAGGTTGACCCCGACGTCGAGCGAGGATTGCAGGATGGCGGAAGCAAACCGCGTGAAGAAATGGCTGTTGACCTTGCCGCGTACGCCGGCGCGACCAAGCGGGTCGGATGCGGGCGAGCCGATCGCGATCGTGACACCATCGGGCCGCACCAGCTCGGTCCAGGTGATCAGCGCGCGATTCTGGCCGGGCTGAAGATCGGCCTGATAATCTCCAAATAGCCGGCTGCCGCGCGGCACCAGCACGCGGCTTCCATCGAACCCGCGCACGTCACGACTGACCAGCGCACGCACTGGCCCGGCCCGGGTGGAGTCGAGTGCCGACTCCAGTACGGCCGGGATCAACGTCCCCCGTGCGACGATCGTCTCCCGGTGTCGGATGACCGAGGCATGCGCCGTCGCGGCTTCCGGCGTGCCGGAACCGGATTGGGTGTTCGCGCCCGGCGTGCCCGACGGGGACATTGCCGCGGCACCCGTGCCGGTGTCGATGACCAGGACGGGTTCGCTCGACACGCGTGGCGGTGCAGCCGAAGGCATCGGCGCTGGCGGAACGGGTTGCGGCACATAAATGATCCGCGGCGGTGGCGGCGGCACGAACACCGGCGGCTTGGGTGTCGGCGTCGGCACCGGTGTTGCGGTGGGAAGCGGCGTCGGGGTTGGGGCGAGTGGCGGCGGCGGAATGTACAGCGGCGGGGGAGCTTGCGCCACGTCGATGCTGTCGTCGGTGCGGGGGCGCACAGGCGGGGCAGAGGCCGCGCGGCGACGCGAATCGAGCACGCTGAACAGCAGGACGCCGGCCAAGACGAGGCTCATGATCATCAGCCACAACGGCACGCCGCTCGCTGACGTCGCGACGACCGGGCGGATGTCCCCCGTGCTCGCGCCCCGCGGATCGACAGGCGAGGGGGTCGGCATCAGCGGCGCTTGCGAGGCAAGTGGCGCGACGCATAAGCGGTCTGTGCGTTGAGGCGGAACACCAGCCGCTTCGCAACGCTGTCGATGACGTACATGCCGTCGCGCATCATGCCGTTGACGAGGGTTTCCTGACCCAGCGGGTCGAGCGCGAACACCGCCGGCATGGTCTGCGCCGGAGCCCATTCGATATAAGTGTGAACGCCGTCGTCGCTCATCGCAGCCGGTCGCAGCGCGCGAGATCCGCTCAGCTTGTACAGCCCCTCCTCGACCTTGGTCGGACCGTTGGCATCGATCGTGGCGATCGCGGGAGCCGCCGATTTGATCCGCACCGTAAAGGGCAGATCGGGCATCGGCCCATAGGCCGGTGCCAGGAGGAAGCTGTAGGTGCGCGAATCGGTGACGACCGTCATGTTGGTCGTGACCCCGCTTTGCGCCGCCTTGATGAACAAGTGGTCGCCCCGCTTGTTGGGGGTGACCTGCCAGGCGCCGCTGTCGCCGACCGCGACATTCTCGATTCGCTCGCCCGCGTCGAACTCGAGCGTTAGTTGATAGCCCGGCGCGACCTGGAGCGTGATGATCTGGTCGGGATCGTAGACGACGGTCTGGATACGCGGATCGCCGGTCCCCGGCGTCGGGCGAAGCTCGGCCGACAACGGCGTGGAGGCGGCGAGCAGCAGCAGAGCGATGACTCGCGCCCGCGTCAAAGCGCGACCTCGTTGGTCTGCGCTCGACGGGGTGCCGCGGGCGGTGGCGATGGCGGTAGCGATGGCGGCGTGACCGGCGATGCGGTTCCTGTACCTGGCAGCGCTGGCGATTGCGGTCGCACGGCCGATCCATAGGGACCATAAAGCGGCAATTGCGGGCCGGTCGCCGGCTGGTTGGTCGTCACCATCGGCTCGATCGCAGCGGGTGCCTGTTCCTGATCGCGGCGATAGCGCAACACCTTAAACCCCAGCGGGTTAAGGAAGCGATCCGACTGCTGCAGCGGCTCGGTCGAGAAGCGGTAGCGGATCACCGCCACCCAGGACCGCAAGGGCAGCGGCTGGCCACCCGCATCGCGGCGCTGCGTGTCGAACCGGACCATCGCTGCGTTGCCGCCGAGCGGCGACACGCTCTTCACCCGCGTCTCGATCACCGTGCTACGCGGAAAGCGCGCGAGCGGGCTGCCGGGGTTGGAGAATTGCACGCTGGCGATATAGTCGGCGCGCGCCGGATCGGCCGACCATAAGGCGACCTTGCGGTAGTTGTCCTGGAGCGCATCGACGTCGAAGCTTTCGCGCGCGATGACATATTGGACGAGGAACGACTGCGTCAGCGCGGTGTCGGGCGCGATCTTCTGCGCGTCGATCGGCTTGAGCGCCTGGACATAGCCTGTGTTGCGGTCGACCATCAGCGTATAGGGCTCGACCGTCTTGAGCGGCATCAGCAGGACGAGTGCGGTCGCTTCGAACACGGCCACGACCACCGCCGCCCCCGCCACGATCCAGGCGACGCGGCGTGAGGCGCGCAAGGCGTCCTGCCGGTCGCGCGCCCAGCTTCCGGCTTGCTCGTAATAGGCGTCGCGTGTTTCGGGCTTGTCGGTCTTGGGTCGGGTCATATCGCCTCACGTCGGCTGGCACCGGCCGAGACACGGTTTCGGGTGCGACGCCGGGCGGACTGCCCGATCGGAACGGCAGCTGCCGTTTGCGGTCCGCGCAGCGGGGTTTGCGGATTGTGGCCGCGTTCGCTCATCCGACTCCCCAGCGCCTGCTGTCGAATGTCGGCCAGCTCGCGCCGCTGCGCTGCCGCCGCCGCATCGGCGATCGCGTGCGCGCGATTGCGCTCGGGCGCGTCCGCTCGGTCTGTGTAGCCTTGCATCGCCGCGCGCTCGCCGAACGCCGCCGATTGCAGATTCTCGATCAACCGGGCCGATGCGGTGCGAACCACGGCTGGAACATGGAAACCATAGGCAACCTTGGCTGAAGTGATCAACCCGGCAAGCAGCGTCGCTGCAAAGATCAGCGCGAATGCCAGCAGCTCGATCGGGACGGCCGGGGTCGCGATATCGGCTTCGCGCTCGGCGAGGATCGCGCCAAGCCATGGTTCGAGGATCGCGAGTTCCGCGCCCAGCAGGATTGCGCTCGCGAGGCCGCCAAGCGCCGCGGCGCCGAGCGCCCGCACCCAACCCCCGAACACACCGCGCGTCGCATCGAACAACAAGAACAGCGCGAAGAACGGCCCGAGCGCAAGCAAAAGTCCGGCGATCAGCCGGACCGCCGCGAGGGCGCCGATCGCGCCGGTCAGATAGACGGTGCGCGCGGTGCCGAGCAGCTCGGCATCACGCTGCGGGTCCCAATGGGGCCGCTGTCCGAGTTGGCGGAAGCGTTGCTGCTGCTGTTCCGGGGCGAGCGGCGACGCGTCGGGGGCAGCGGGTTCGTCGATTTCGGGCGGACGGCCGGTGCCGATCCGAACCAGTTCGGCCAGGCCGTTATCGACCGCCTGGAGATGGGCTTCGAGCCCGCCGCGCGCGCCAGGCAGCGCCGCTGCCCCGCCCACATCCGCGGCAAGCTCGGCCGGAGCATGCAACGCGACGTCATACAGGATCGTGCGATAAGCCGGCCAGCTCGTCGCCAAGGCGAGCACGATCCCGAGCTTGACGATTGCAACCACGGCATCGCGGATTCCAGGCGCCTGAGCGAACAACATGCGATAGCCGAACAGTGCGACGAACAATGTGAGCAGCCCGGTGAGCGCGAGCGAGGCGCTCGATCCCGGCGTGGCAAGCGCGTGATAGCCCGCCGCACCGATCGTCTGCGCCTGGCAATCGACATAGCCGAGCATGTCGCTGACAAACGGCCCATCGGGCGAGAGGCCGCGGCACGCCGCCATCATGCGCGCTCCAGCAGGCGCGGCATCCAGTCGATCGGATCGTCGCCGACGTCGTCGCGGATTTGGTCGAGCAGCCGCACCGTGCGCTCGCGCCCGGAGAGGATCGTCAGCAGATCGGGCTCGCCCGAAAGATTGAGCCGCACCACCACGCTGTCGGTGCCGTGCTTGATCAGGAAACACCGAGCATCGTCGGGCAGGGTACGGACGATCTCATACTCATGAGTGGTCAGCCCGAACCCGCCGACATAGTCCTCGGCACGCGCGCGCGGATTGGTCATGAAGATCTGCGTTGCGGCCTGCTCGATGATCGCGCTGGCGATCTTGCTTTCGAGCGCGTCCTGCGCGCTTTGCGTGGCAAAGCCGACGATCCCGTTGCGCTTGCGGATCGTCTTCTCCCAATCCTTGATTCGCCGCACGAACACATCGTCGTCGAGCGCCTTCCAGCCCTCGTCGACCACGATGATCGCCGCCGTCCCGTCGAGCCGTTCCTCGACTCGGTGGAACAGATACATCATCGCAGGCGTGCGCACCGCCGGATCGTCGAGGATCGCGGTCATGTCGAACCCGACCGCATCCGCGCTGAGGTCGGTCCGGTCGGTCGCGTTGTCGAACAGCCAGGCGCGCTCGCCTTCGCCCCACCACGGCCGCAGCCGCGCCCACAAATCGGCGGCGTGCGGACGGTGCCCGCCGCGAAACAGTTCGACCAGGTGGCGCAGCCGTCGATGCTCGACGTCTTGCCCGAAACTGGCATCGACCGCGTCCTTGATCCGCTCGACGTCTTCCAGGTCGGCGCCGCCGGCGAGTTGCGCGATCCAGTCGATCAGGAACTGGCGGTTGACCGGGTTGTCGGCGATTTGCAGCGGATTGAGGCCTGAGGCGACACCGGGGCGCAGCACATCGTATCGCCCGCCGATCGCGCGGATGAACAGTTCGGCACCGCGGTCCTTGTCGAAGAACACGATGCGCGGCGCGAACTTGCGCGCTTGCGCCAGCAGGAAGTTGAGGACCACCGTCTTGCCCGAGCCGGACGGTCCGATCACGGTGAAATTGCCGAGATCGCCCTGGTGGAAGTTGAAGTGATATGGGCCGGCCGCGGTCGTTTCCAGCAGCGTGACGGCATCGCCCCAATGGTTGCCGCTGGCGCGGCCGAGCGCGAAATTATGGCCGCTGACCAACCCTGCATAATTGCCGGTCGAGATCAGCCCGCGCCGGGCGATATATTTGAAGTTTCCGGGAAACTGCGCCCAGAAGGCCGGCTCCAGCGCGATGTCTTCGCGCACCGCTATAATCCCGAGATCGGCGAGCGACGCCTGCACTTCGGAGACGCCGGCATCGACCTCGGTGAGGGTCGCGCCGTGGACCGCGATCGTCATGTGATGTTCGCCAAAGCCTGCGCGTCCCGCCGCGACTTCGTCCTTGGCGTTCGCGAGTTCGCCCCGCAGCGACACGGCTTCGTCCTCGGTCGAGCGCATCCGCCTGAGCGCAAGGTTCATCTTGCCGAGCGCGGCCTGGCGATCGACGAAGCCGAACGACTGCGCCATCGTCACTTCGAACGGCAGCCGCATCAGGTCGTCGAACATGCCGGGCGCGGTCTGGCCGGGATAATCCTTGATCGAGACGACCCCAACGAAGCGCCGTCCTTCATCCCCATGCGGCCCGAGCTCGATCGTCTCCTGGCCAAAGCTGATCCGGCGATAGGGCAAATAATCACCCAGATCCTCGAGCGGCAACAGCACCGGGCGCATCTCGCCGTGATAGAGCGTCGACAAAAATTCGAGCGGCTCCGAGCAGGGCCCGTTGGGTGTGTCATAGACGCCGAGCAGGCGCGGCTCATAGCTGCCGAGTTGCGCGATCATCGCTTCGCGCGCGGCGTCGAGCGCGCGGACCTCATGCGAGACCCGGTCGGCCTGGTCGTTGCCAACGCGCCCGCGCAACCGGTCGACCAAGCCGATCCTGCCCTGCAGCGGGCGCCGCACGATCGTCAGGAACAGATCGTTGACGTAGAGTTGCTTGGCCGCGAGCCGGGCGCGCCACCGCGCATCGAGTAGCGCGGAAAAATCATCGGGAAAGCGCGCGGGCAGATCGATCTCGACTCGGCGGCGTACGATATGATGGTAGATCGCGAAGCGTGACGAGCCGATCGCCTGCAGCATCGCATCGCGCAAGGTCTTGCGGTAGTTGAGTTCGTCGGTGTCGGCGGTCTCGAACAACAGGCCGCGCAGCCGGATCGTCTGCATCAGCAAGCCGTCGTGGGTTTCGATCGTGTGATCGTCGACGTGACGCGCATAGGGCAAGTGACTGCCTGCGGGCATCTCCCGTCGCATTGCCTTCGCGTCGCGGGTCAGGGGCGGTAGGAGTTGCATCGCCAGATCGCATGATTGCGCACCCGCGGACAGGTCCGAACGCGCGTCAGCCACAGGTCGAAGATGCGCGGCTCGCGCACGCTCAGCACCATGCCGACCAGGTGAACGGCGAGAGCTGCCAGCAGCACCCAGGGCGAATGGAAGATCAGGAACAGCTCGGTCGCAACCACTCCGTTGATGATGAAATAGCTGTAGGTGACGCCCGCAAACATTTGCGGCCGCGTGAGCGCGACGAACAGCGGATCGCGGTCCATTCCCGTCACGGCGCTAGTTGCTGAGACCGGCGGTCGACTGAATCCCCGCGACGATGCTGGCGGCACCGAACAGAATGAAGCAACCGACGATCACGGTGGCGCCGTAACGCCAATTGATTCGACCCGTGAGCATCAGCAGGCCGACCACCGCGACCGCAATCACCGCCAGAACCGTGGCAACGGTGCCTAGCAGCGTACCTTGCAGCCAGCGGACGGCCGAGACGATTACGCCCGACCCGGCGGGGTCGGACAACGAGCCTTGGGCAAGTGCTAATGTGGTTTGGCCCAAAATAGCCAGGTTGCTCAAAACGGTCGCCATCTGCCCACCCTCAACGACACTGAATGTCTCCGTTTTGGAAACGCCGGTCTCGGCTCACGATGCACGGTCGGAAGATATTTGCCAACATCTCGGCGCTGATTCGGACTGTTACAGAGCTGAAAAATTCGATCCGAGTTGGCCAATAATTCGGTTGGAGCCAACCCCATCTCGTGCATAATCTCGACCACAATGTACCGAGTCGGGGGGCACGATGAAGCGAAGGCGTTGGGCGCTATTGGGCAGCACTGCCCTCATCGCCGGAATTGCTGGTGGCGCCTCGCTGGCCCAGGAAACGACTACCTATACATATGATGCGCTTGGACGGCTGATCGCGAGTGCGAGGAGCGGCGGGCCGAATAACGGCATTGTGACGGCGACCTGCTTCGATGCCGCAGGGAACCGGTCTCAGCAAATTGTCAGCGTGGGAGCGTCGGCTTGCGGGAGTACGCCGACCCCAACGCCGACGCCGACCCCAACGCCGACGCCGACCCCAACGCCGACGCCGACCCCAACGCCGACGCCGACCCCAACGCCGACGCCGACTAATCAGCCGCCGGTAGCGGTATCGGACAGCGTCAGCTTTCGCTGCAACCTCAGCAAAAGCGTCAGCGTTCTCGCAAACGACTATGACCCTGACAATAATGTTCCATTGGCTCTCCAATCCGTCACGCCTGACAGCTTAGGGAATGTCAGCGCATCGATTTCAGGGAACGCCGTTCTCCTGACTGCCGTTGAGCCCGGAGTTTATGCTCTGACTTATACGGTTGCCGATAGTCTCGGAGCCACGGCGATCGGGCAACTTTCGGTAACGGTGACAGGAAATTCATTCCAGTGCGAGGGTTCGTGATGGCTCGATCTCTTTTGAATTTGGCGCGTTCTGCCGTCGTTGGCTTGGCCATATTTTGCTCGGTGACACTCTTTGAGGCACCCGTGGCGAATGCCCAGTCTCTTACGCCGCCGAGGCAGTATTCGATCAGCCCAACAAACGTGAATCTACTGGATAACACCTATGCGGTCACGATCGAAGACTTGTCAGTGGGTCCGCTGAAAATCGAACGATCTTATCTAGGTGGTCGCGAGACATCTAGCCATTACTTCGGTGGCGGATGGACTCATAACTTTGATTTGAGAATATCAAGTCATACGGGCGGGATCAACCCGACCGTCACCGTGGTTATCGGGCGGACAAAATATGTGTTCTGGGGCACGTTGTCTTCTGACTACCCCCCCTCCCCGCAGACTGATGAATATGGCACGAGCCTGACGCACGTGGGCGCGATCAATATCTTTACCGATCGTGACGGCACTGTTTATCGTTTCGCACCCGGTGCCAATTCCGACGCGACAATCACCGCGCCAGATGGCGCGGTGACGACGATCACCTACGTGGAATGGAAGCCAAAAATTGTGAGGAGCAACCGCGGATATGCGGTCGTGTTCGATTATGATTCGAATGGAAACGTATCAGCGGCGTGCGGTTTTAACCTCGCGAATAGCGTCGTCTCGACCAGCACGACGTGTGTAGCTGCGACGTTGAAGGCCTCTTACGCTTATACCTCCGGGAAGCTGGTCGCAGCGACCAACGTCGTGGGTGATACCGCGCATTACATATATGGAAGTGGCGGCCTTACTTGTCTGACCGATCCTGGAACCACCACATGTAAGGTCAATAATGCCTATCAAGCCGGGCAGCTCCACATAACCCAGCAAACCATGGCCGACGGATCTGTCTGGCAGTATATCTGTAGCTGCTCGTTCGATGGAAAGGATGACAACGCGGATTCCTTCCCTGACGACGATTCCGGCTGGATCGATCCTACCGGCCATGAAACGAGTTTCTCGTATCATGGCGGCGTAATGACTACCTATCTCGACGGAAACGGGCAGCGCTATTATACACGGTTCCTTGGTCGATATCCCACTTTCGTCGGATTGCCCGAAACCAACGCGGTCGCGTATGGCTATACTGACCGGATGATGCCGACCACGACGGTTTTTCAAGCAAAGTCGGGCAGCGGACTCGCGGATATCGGGACCGACAACAAGGTCTATCCGGCGAGTTGTTCGAATGTCGTAACTTGTAACAAGCCGACGAGCGTTACCGACGCGAACGGAAACGTCACCACCTATTCCTATGATCCGACCCATGGCGGTCTGTTGACGGAAACGTTGCCGGTAAACGCCGCGGGAATCCAGGCAGTCGTGCGCCACGCGTATGTCCAGCGCTACGCTTGGACGCTTACCAGCGCGGGCGGCTATAGCGCTGCAGGACCTCCGCTCTGGTTGCTGTCGGAAGATCGTATTTGCAGGACGAGCGCGACGGTAGGCGGCGGGTGTGCCGCAGGATCGGGCGACGAGGTGGTGACAACATACGATTATGGGCCGGATAGCGGACCAAACACATTGCTGTTGCGCGGTAAGGTCGTGACGGCCGGTGGGGTCAGCCTGCGAACCTGCTACCGTTATGATTGGCAGGGCAACAGGATCAGCGAGACGACCCCGCGCGCCGGCCTGGCTAGTTGCTCGTGATCGTCCGTCCTCTACTCGCCGCAGTAGCGGTTGTTCTCGCCGCGCTGCTGCCCGCACTGGCGCCGCGCGCGGATGCGCAGTCTTCGCCATCGGATTACACCTCGGCTGTTCGATATGACCTCGCGCGTCGTGTGGTCGGGACGATCGCGCCGGACCCGGACGGGTCCGGTCCGCTGCATTTTGCGGCGGTGCGCAATACCTATGATGCGGCGGGGAACCTGATCAAGGTCGAGAAGGGCGAGCTGTCGAGCTGGCAATCCGAGAGCGTGGCACCGAAAGACTGGGAACTCTATACTAATTTCACGGTGTTCCAGACGGTGACGGCAACGTTCGACGTGATGGACCGCAAAGTCACAGAGGCGCTTTCGTCGAGCGGCACTACCTACAGTCTGACCCAATTCAGTTATGACGGCGCCGGGCGGCCGCTGTGCACGGCAGTGCGGATGAACCCGGCGGTTTATGGGTCGCTGCCGGATGCGTGCACGCTCGGGACGGCGGGGTCGAATGGACCGGATCGCATCACGAAAATGACCTACGACGGGGTCGGACAGGTGTTGAAGGTGCAGAAGGCATATGCGACGCCGCTGCAGCAGGATTACGCGACGCTCACCTATAGTGCCAACGGCAAGCAGACGTCGCTGACCGACGCGAACGGCAACAAGGCGTCGATGGGCTATGACGGGTTCGACCGGCAAGTGCAGTGGAACTTCCCCTCGCCGACGGCGGCGGGCACGGTCAGCAGCACCGACTTTGAGGCCTATGGCTACGACGCCAACGGTAACCGCACGAGCTTGCGCAAGCGCGATGGCCAGGTGATCGGCTACAGCTACGATGCGCTCAACCGGATGACGCTGAAAGACATTCCCGGCAGCGCAACGGCCGACGTCTATTACGGCTACGACCTGCGGGGCTTGCAGCTCTACGCGCGGTTCGGCTCGGCGAGCGGAGCTGGCATCACCAACACGTTCGACGGGTTCGGGCGGCAAATATCGACCACGACCAATGTCGGCGGCACGTCGCGGACGCTCGGCTACGCCTATGATGCGGATGGCAACCGCACGCAGCTGACCTACCCCGATGGTCACACGATGAACTACAGCTATGACGGGCTCGACCGGCGGCGGTTGACCTTATTTGACAATGCCACCCAGTTCTATTCGATCGTCTATGATGCGCAGGGTCGGCGCGAGTCGACTAACCAGGCGAGCAGCTACACCAGTTACGGGTATGACGCGGTGTCGCGTCCGGCATCGCAGAGCCAAAGCTTCGCGAGCGGATCGGCCAACACTACGACGACGTTGGGCTATAATCCGGCGAACCAGATCACGCAGCAAACGCGCTCGAACAGCGGCTATGCGTTCACCGGCTATGCAACTGCCAGTACGAGCTATGCGGCCAACGGGCTGAACCAATACACCGCAGTCGGTGCCGGGGCGCTCGGCTATGACGCCAACGGCAACCTCACTTCGACCGGCGGCACGACGTTCGGCTATGATGTCGAGAACCGGCTGATCTCGGCGTCGGGCACGCTGAACGCGTCGCTTGCCTATGATCCGCTGGGGCGACTGTCACAGGTGAGCAGCGTAAGCGGCACGCGGCAATCGGTCTATGACGGCGATCAGCTGGTGGCCGAATATGACGGTGCCGGCACGATGATCGGTCGCTATGCGTTCGGCCCGGGCGAAGACGAAGCAGTGTTGGCGGTGACGACCTCCGCACTCGACTGCTCGAACATGACGTTCCTGCACCGTGACCAGCAAGGCTCGATCGTCGCGGCCGCCGACTGCTGGGGCAACCCGGTATCGATCAACAGCTATGACGAATATGGCGTCCCCGGATCAGGCAACGTCGGACGCTTCCAGTATACCGGCCAAGCGTACATCCCTGAGCTCGGGCTGTATTACTACAAGGCGCGGTTCTATTCCTCACGGCTCGGCCGGTTCCTGCAAACCGACCCGATCGGATACGCCGATCAGAACAACCTCTATGCTTATGTCGCAAACGATCCGGTCAATAACGAAGACCCGAGCGGGATGTGCACGGGGTCACTGTTCCAAAACTCCGCAGGGGACTGCACGACCGGAGCTGGGGTTGGGCCCCGCGCTACGGCCCAAATTGGTCCCCCGGATGGCCTACAAGCAAAGAATTCTGCACGAGGAGCCGACCCGAGGACTGCATCTACTGATCCTGCTCCGGGGTCGAAGGCGCAAGGATATTGTTCAGAATGCGTTTTAATGAGTCTGTTTCCTGTAACTCGCGTTATTAACCTGGCATTGGCAGTAAAGAATTGGCTATCTCCGGGACCAAAAGCCACAACTACAGTAATCGGTCGAGTTAATGATCTTAAAAATCTAAAGCCGGGAGAGCAGTCACTGTTAAATAGGCTTCCTGATAGAGGAAGCCCGCAAGCAAATTGGTCTCAAAATGCTGGCGTGTTGAGACAGGAAATGGCACGAGGTCTGCCCATTCGGGATGCTTCGCCCGGGAATACAGGCGGTCAGTTCTTGAATGCGGAACGCAATCTTCTTCAGAGTCGAGGTTGGAGGTTCAATGCAGAAAATAACATGTGGACTCCACCCCAGTAAAGATATGTAAGAAAATGGCACTTTCCCCATTAGGCAGAGAAAATCTCAATTTCGCTGAAGAGGCGAAGACTATATTCTCATTTCTCGAAGGAATGGGTCTGATATTGATAAATAGTTCTGATACTCTCGTAGAGTATTCCAATAACTCGCTATCGGTTGTATTGTATCATGGTCGGCAATCCTACGAAATAGGATGCGAAATTGTAAATCAGGGCGTTGTTTATTATATATCGGAAATTATAACTATTTATGATGTCGATTTAGGTTCTAAATATCGTGACGCTGTCGCATCAACGCCAGAAGATGTGCGGAGAGGCTTGATAAGACTGCGAGATATTTTCATTAAATATGCCCTTAATGCCGTAAGGGGTGATCATGAGACTTTCTCAAATCTTGCCAATCAGAGAAGAATATGGGCAAAGGATTTGGAACTCAAGACGAAGATATCGTCGATAAAGCCGCGCGCTGATGAAGCATTTCGCCTAAGAAATTATGCTGAAGCCTCCGAGCTTTATAACCAAATACGAGATAACCTCACTCCGTCCGAATCAATAAAGGCTGATTTAGCTCTTGAACGCGCATTACGGCAATCTGAGTAAAGATGGAGACCATGCAGCCTAAAGCGCCATATGGTGCTCCCGGCCCATAGTCTCGTCGATCGCCCCGACCTGCGCGCCATCGCGCAACCCGAGCGCCTCGGTGAGCTTGGCGCGGCTGTCGGTGTAGATCGCGGCTCCTTCGCGGGCGCGGGAGATGGCGACATAGGCGGACGCTGCATCGACGGTGTTGGCGCGGAAACTCTCCAGATGCGCCATGACGTGATCGCACGTCGCGCCCTGGCTGGAATGGATCGTCCGCACCCAGCCATGCCGCACATGCCGGTCGGCGAGCCGGTTCATGTCGAGCGTCTGGCTGGTGCCGTCCTGCTTCGCGACGGTGACGCGGGCGTGTTCGGCGTCGATCGCGACGACCTCGGCGGTATCGCCGTTGTTGCGGACAGCGGCGCGGTTGTTGCGGGTAAACTGGAGCCGGTCGCCGGTGCGGAACTCGGCTGCGACCTCGGTATAGGCCTCGGCCTGGTCACCGCCCCATCGCGCGGGTGACCATGCCACTGTCTTGCCCTGCGGCGAGACGAGCGACACGGTGCCAGCCTCGGCGTCGATCGACTCCACCCGGTAAGCACGGCCCCGGCTGAGCCGCGCGTCGCGGTTGCCCTGGCGGAACGTGACGACGCTGCCGGGGACGTAGCTGGCGGCGCTGCCAGCCTCGGCCTTACTCAATCCGCACGGCTCCAGCACGGTCGCGACCACGGCGTCCTGGCCGAGCGTTCCGTCGTTGAGCAGCGCGAACCGGATGGCGTCGGTGAGCCGCTGCCGGCCCTCGCGGGTCGGATCGAGCACGAGCGTTCCGGCGCGTTCCTCGCGGGAAAGCGCGGCGAAATCCCGCGCGATGAGCGCGCGGCGAATATCGTCCTCGGCGTGCTGGACGATGCGCCCGCCCCCCTTATCGATGGCGTCGAACGCGCGCGCGGCCTCGCCGGCAAGCATGGCCTCGACCGCCTCGCGGGTGAGGTCGTTGGTCTGGCGGACGATCTGGTCGAGGACGGGCGTCGTCATGCCGGCTTCCTGGAGCTGTGCGAAGGCGCGGCCGGCCCCCACGGACCCGAGCTGCTTCACGTCACCGACGAGGACGAGGCGCGCGCCTTCGTCGCGGGCGCGGGTGAAGAGCTGATCGGCCTCGCTGGCGGCCATCATGCTGGCCTCGTCGACGATCCATACCTCGCCGCCCGTCCCGGCCTCGGGCGGGGTCGGCGAGCAGCATGCGCTTGACCGTCATGTGTTCGGCATCGACGGCGCGGCCGAGCAGCTCGGCAGCGGCGCTGGTGGGGGCCATCGCGCGGATGGTGAGGCCCTGGGCGCGCGCCGCCTCGGCGAAGGTCGCGATGACGGTCGAGGTCTTGGCGGTGCCAGCCGCACCCTGGAGTCCGGTGATGCGGTTGGCGGACATGAGCAGCGCCTGGGTCGCGTCTTCCTGCCCCTTGGTCCAGGTGTGCCCGCGCTCGGCCGAGCGCAGCCTGGCGGCTTCGACGACGGTCTTGGCACGGATGCGACCGTAGAGCGGGGTCAGCGTGCCGCGCCCCTCGCGCTCGATGCCAAGCATGTGCTGCTCGGTCTCGACAGCCTCGCGCGTGGCATAGCCGGTCGCACCCTGCGCCATGCGCGGCGCGTGACGGATGACGAGCGCCTGGGCGTGCTCGGCGCGGTTGATCGCAGCGCGGATGTCGGCGTGGGTGGCGTGGCCGCGCGCCCTGATGGCGGCATCGCGTTCGAGTCGCGCGGCCGGGAATATGGCGTCGTGCTCGCTGATATGGGCAGCCGCGAACACGACCGCCTCATCGGCTGCTGCCGTGCGCGCGTCGGTGCCCAGACCCGGCATGGCGAGGGCGCGGGCCTCGGCGCCTGCGACCATCGTGCGGCGCGTCCGCTCGTCGAAGCCGAGCTGGTCCGCCTCGGCGCGCCATGCATCGACGAGGGTGGCATGGTCGATCGCACGCTTGGGCGCGCGGGTGGCGAGCGCGAGCGTCGCCTTCTCGGCAGCGGTCGCCGTGGCGCGGGTCTGGCCGCGCGCGGCGAGCGCCGCCTCGATCTGGGCGGAACGCGCGGAGAAATGCTGCCGCACGTCTTCGGGGACGCCCTCGATCTCGAACATGCCGTCGTGTGCGATGGCGAGCGAATAGCCGAGTCGGCGCAGCTCGGCTGCGATCTCCATATGGTAGATCGCGCCTGCGTCCTTCTGGAGCGCGTAGAGGTCGCGCGCGTCGAGGCTGCGCCAGGTGCCAGCATCGTCCTGGGTCATGTTGAGGATGACGTTGTGGGTGTGGAGGTGCGGTGCGGGGAGGCCGGTCTCGGTCTCGCGCGCGGTGACGTGAAGGAACTGCGCGATGGCGAGCCTGCCCGTGCGCACCCGGTCGATGTGCTCGCCGCTTCGGATGCGGGTGACGCCGGTATGGTGCTCGACCCAGCCCATCGTCACATCGACGGCGCGGGCATGGGCGTCGAGAATACGGCGGTCACCGGCCAGCAGCGCCATGGTCGAGACCGACTTGGGCGCGCTTAAGGTGAGGTCGTAGCCGGGGACGTGTTCGCGCACGCCGCCCCGGATGGTGCCGAGCAGCCTGCCGTCGGGCAGCTCGCCCTTGAGGCGTGTGACGAACTCGCCTGAGTCCACGTCGCCGTGCAGGCCGAGCGCGGGGGCGGCTTCTCCGCGCCATTGCCCGGTCCCGCCCCGGCTCCAATAATCGTCGGCCTCGTAATAGCTGCCGGCTGCGGCTGCGTCGCTGATCTTGTCGAGCGAGGCGACCATCAGAACGGTCCTGCGAACGACAGCCAATCCGGGCTGTCCTCGCTGCGGGTCGGGGGCGGCGTGGCGGTGTCGGGGGCGGTGCGCGGGGTCGAGGCTGCGGGCACGAAGCCGGGGGCGATGACGGGCAGCGGCGCGCCGGGGTCGATCGTGACCTTGGCGATCGGATAGCCGGACAGGCGCAGGAACGCCTCGCCGATCTGCAATCCGGTCACCTCGGCGTCGAGTACCAGCGACTTGCGCTCGCGGTTGGTGGCGAGCGACCCGCCCTCCTTGTCGCCTGACTGGTCGCTCGAACTTCCGGACTTTGCGGTGGAAGAACGTTGGCGAAAACCCGGTCGTCCAGCGGCACTCCGATCAAGCGAACGGGCGCACGAAAAAAACTTGGGGCCATTCTCAGGGGCATTTCTCACAAAGAGCCTGTAAACAACGCTTCTAGATCAAAGTTTTAGACTCCGAATATGGTAGGGTCATCGCCCACCACGCCCTGCAGGGCTATTTCAGCACCAACGGCAAGCCGGCGGCGACGAACACCACCGAATCGACGGTGCGCGCGATCGCCTGGTTGATCGTGCCCGCCATGTCGCGAAAGCGGCGCGCGAGCGCATTGTCGGGCACGATGCCGAGGCCGACTTCATTGGATACGAGCAGGATCTTGCCCGGCGCAGCGGCGATAGCAGCGGTGAGGTCGTCGATTGCCGAGGCCAGATCAGCCTCCGCGAACAACAGGTTGGAAGCCCATAGCGTCAGGCAATCGATCAGCAGGACGGTTTCGGGGCGACTGTGCGCGGCAATAGCCTCGGCCAGCGCGAGCGGTGCCTCGAGCGTTTGCCAGCGCGCCCCCCGTTCGGCGCGATGCCGCGCGATGCGATCGTCCATCTCGCTATCGAGCGCTTGCGCGGTGGCCACATAGAGCAGCGTCCCCGGGAGGTCTTCCGCCTGGCGCTGGCCAAAGGCGCTCTTGCCCGAGCGCGCGCCGCCCAGGATCAATTGTGTCCGTGTGAATGCAATCGACATCGCTTTGGCGGTTCCAACAGAGTCCCGTTGCCCTATAGCGCGGACGCGGCACTCTGCACCGTTCGATCGAGCGCGGGTAGGACCAGACGACAGGATAATACGCGCTTGCGGGAATGGACGATACATGGCGGTCGGCTTGCGGAAGCGCAGCTCCATTATCGCGACGCGCCGACACCGTGGCTGGATCTATCGACCGGGATCAATCCGTGCCCCTGGCCGGGGGCCGACGCGCTGACCTTCGACTGGACGCGCTTGCCGGACGACGCCGCGCTTCATGCGCTTGAAACGACCGCCATGCGCTATTTCGCGGCGCGGGGGCCGCAGGTTCTGGCGCTGCCCGGCACCGAATTCGGCTTGCGCGGTTTAGCGACGCTTGGCCTGCCCGCGCCCTTCCGCCATGTCTGGCCGGGCTATCGCACCCATGCCGAAGCGCTGCCGGGAAGCGTCCCCGTATCCTTCGACGCCGCGATCGAGCTGGCCGGACAGGGCGGCACGATCGTGCTGGCCAACCCGTCCAACCCCGATGGGCGCTTGCTTGCGCCTGCCGATCTGATGGGGCTGGCGCGGCGGCTGGCGCGCAGCGGCGGGTGGCTGGTGGTCGATGAGGCGTTCATCGATGCGGAGGACGGCGGCAGCATCGTGCCGTTGCTCGACGGGAACGAGCCGGTGCTGGTGACGCGTTCGTTCGGCAAGTTCTTCGGTCTGGCGGGCGTGCGCCTGGGCTTTGCCGTGGGGCCGCCCGCAATAATCGCGCGCTGGCGCGAGACCGTCGGCAGTTGGCCGCTGTCCGCCGCTGCGATCGCGATCGGCACGGCGGCTTATGGTGATAGTGGTTGGATCGCCAGCGCCCGCGCTGCCCTGTTCGAGCGTGTAGCGGCGCTGGATCGCGTGTTGCGCCGCCACGGACTGGAGCCGATCGGCGCTTCGCCGCAGTTCCGGCTGGTGCAGTGTGAGGCGAGCGCGTTGTTCGACCGCCTGGCGCGTACCGGCATTCTGACGCGACCCTTCGACTATGATCCGCGCTGGTTGCGGCTGGGTGTGCCAGCGTCGCGCGGAGATCTCGCGCGCCTCGATAGGGCTCTGGCCGGTGGCTGAACCGGTCGCGCTGGTGGCGCTGGCCCTCGATGCGGCGATCGGGTGGCCCGCATGGCTGTACCGGCGGATCGGTCACCCGATCGGCCTGTTCGCCCGGATGCTCGACGCGTGTGAGCAGGCATGGAACCGTCCCAACCGTTCCTTTGCGTCGCGCCGGACGCTGGGGGTTCTCACGATGGCGCTGCTGATCGGGACGGTCGGTGGGGCGAGCTGGTTGCTGCAACGGGCAGTGTTGGAGGGGTTTGGCCCGGTCGGGTGGCTGGCCTGCGCGTTGCTGGCCTTTCCGGCGCTGGCGCAGCGGAGCCTGGATGACCATGTCCGTGCGGTTGCCCTGGCGCTCGAGCAACGGGACTTGCCCACCGCGCGTACTGCCGTTGCGCAGATCGTGGGGCGCGATCCAGATGCTCTCGATGCCGCCGGGGTCAGCCGTGCCGCGATCGAAAGCCTGTCCGAAAGCTTTTGCGACGGCGTTGCCGCGCCGCTCTTCTGGTTGCTGGTTTTGGGGTTGCCGGGCGTGTGGATGTACAAGGCGATCAACACAGCCGACAGCATGATCGGCCACCGCGAGGAGCGTTGGCGCGCCTTCGGTTGGGCGGCAGCGCGGATCGACGATGCGGTAAACCTGATCCCCGCGCGCCTTGCCGGGATGGTAATTTGCCTTGCCGCCGGCAAAGGCTGGCGGACGATGGCACGCGATGCGGGCAAGCATGCTTCCCCTAATGCCGGGTGGACCGAGGCGGCGATGGCGGGGGCGCTCGATCTGCGTCTGGTCGGCCCGGTCGCTTATGACGGCGTATTGTACGACAAGCCCTGGATCGGCGCGCGCGGCCGCAGCGATGCGGGGGCCGCCGACATTCGCCGGGCACTGGCGATCTATCGCCGGGCGTGCCTGTTGCTGTGGGGAATTGCAGGGGGGCTGGTATGGGCGCTGTAATGCTGCAGGGGACGGGTTCGGACGTCGGCAAATCGGTGCTGGTGGCGGGGCTGTGCCGCGCGCTTGCCAATCGCGGGCTGCGCGTGCGGCCGTTCAAGCCGCAGAACATGTCGAACAACGCTGCCGTCACTGCCGATGGCGGCGAGATCGGGCGGGCACAGGCGACCCAGGCGATCGCCTGCCGTACCGAGCCGACCACCGACATGAATCCGGTGCTGCTGAAGCCGCAAGCCGATCATACATCGCAATTGATCGTGCACGGTCAGGTGCGCGGCACCTTGCGCCCGGGCAATTTCCGCCAGGCGCGCGGGGCCCTGCTGGAGGATGTGCTGGCGAGCTACCACCGGCTGCGCGCCGAATGCGACGTGGTGGTGGTGGAGGGGGCCGGGTCGCCTGCCGAGATCAACCTGCGTGCCGGGGATATCGCCAATATGGGCTTTGCGCGCGCGGCCGGAGTGCCGGTGGTCTTGGTCGGTGACATCGATCGCGGTGGCGTGATTGCGGCGATCGTCGGCACGCGCGCGGTGATCGACCCCGACGACGCGGCGATGATCCGGGGATTTCTGATCAACAAGTTTCGCGGCGATCCGGCCCTGTTCGAGGACGGTTATCGCCTGATCGAGCAACTGGCGGGCTGGCGAGGCTTTGGCGTGGTGCCGTGGCTTGCTCCAGCGGCGCGCTTGCCGAGCGAGGATGCGGTCATTCTCGAACGCCCGATCGTCAGCGAACAACAGCGAATCGTCATCGCTTGCCCGATCACGCCGCGCATCGCCAATTTCGACGATCTCGATCCGCTGAAGCTGGAGCCGGGCGTGGAGGTGCGGATGATCGCGCCCGGCCAGCCGATCCCGGCTGAGGCTGCTTTGGTGGTGTTGGCCGGGTCGAAGGCGACCATCGCCGACCTTGCTTTCCTACGCGCCGAAGGATGGGACATCGATATTCTGGCGCACTACCGGCGCGGTGGCCATGTGCTGGGCCTGTGCGGCGGGTATCAAATGCTGGGCGACACGATCAGCGATCCACACGGGGTCGAAGGTCCGTCCGGCCGCGTGGCCGGGCTGGGCCTGTTGAAGGTCGATACCGTTCTTGCCGGGCGCAAGACATTGGAGCGGGTGAATGGCACTGCGCTTGGTACGCCGTTCCAGGGCTACGAAATTCATATGGGCGAAACCACGGGCCCCGATACCGCTCGCCCGGTTGCCCGCATGGCCGATGGACGGAGCGACGGTGCGATCAGCGCCGACGGGCGCATCGCGGGCAGCTACGTCCATGGTCTGCTCGATCTTGCCGGTCAGCGCGCGGCATGGCTCGCGCGCATCGGGGGGACGGGCCGTGGCATCGACCAGCACGCTGCGGTTGACCGGGCCCTGGACGAGATTGCCGCTTTGCTCGAAATCCATCTCGACATCGACGCGCTGGTCGCGATGTCACAGATGGCGCAGGACTAAGATCGCGACCAGTAACCCGGTTTCGACGAGTTCGATCCCCGCGCCGTGGCAATCGCCCGAAACACCACCCAGCGTTCGCCGCAACCACAGGCCCCACAGGCCGATCAACGGCAGCACGAGCAGGATCGCGGGCACCGCCACGGCGCTCGCCGCGAGCAGGGCGGACCACCCGACGATGTGCGATATGCGCACATGCTCGACGAAGCGCGCGCCAAGCCCTGCATGCAGCGGCGGCAGCCACAGCGCCCACACCAGCGGCCCGATGCGCGCGGCAAAGGGCAGCAGGATCAACGCAGGGAAAACATCGCCCGCCGCGATCAGGGCGTGGACCAGCACCAGCTTGGCGAGCAATTGCAGCACGATCACGACCACGCCGAAGCTGCCGACATGCGGATCCGCCATCACCGCCAGCAAGCGGGCGCGATCCTTGTGCGCAGCCCCGCAGCCATCGGCGAGGTCCGCCAGCCCATCGAGATGCAGCGCCCCGGTCACCCCCACCCACACCGTTACCGCCGCCAGCGCCGCCACCCAGCCATCCAGCTGCGCGCCCAGCCCCGCCGCGCCCGCGACCAGCGCCCCGACGATCAGCCCGACGGCGGGGAACCAGCGCATCGATCGGGCAAAATCGCGTTCGCTCGCCACCACGCGCGGGGTGGGCAGCCGGGTGAGGAACTGGATGGCAAGGAGCAGGCTTTTCATGGGCGCAGGCCAATGATCTGCGCAGCGCGCGTTTCACCGGGCCACACGCGCAACGACAACAGGCTGGCATAGGGCAGATCGATTGCCCAGCTCTGGCGGGAATCGAAGCCGCACAGCACCGCCAGCGCCGCCCGCATCGCCCCGGCGTGCGTCACCACCAGAGTTGGAGCCGCCGCCAGATCGGCCAGCGCCCGCGCCACCCGCCCGACGAGATCGGACCAGCGCTCGCCCGCCGGCGGCGCGCAGCCATCGGGATCGTCCCAAAAGCGCGAGAGCGCGGCACCGTCCACTGCGTTGGGGGGCAGGCCGTCCCACTGCCCGAAGTCCAATTCGCGCCAACGCGGATCGATCGTCAGCGGAATGTCCGTCATCGCCGCGATCGCCTCGCCCGCATGCTTGGCGCGCGTGAGATCGGATGCGATCAGCACCTCGAGATCCAGCTCCCGCGCTTGCGCCACGCACGCGGCAATGCCCGACGCCAGCGGGGCGGTGTCGGTGTGGCCAAGCAAGCGCCCCGCACCTTCCGGCTCGCCATGACGCAGGAGATGCAGGACGAAGCTGCTCACAACGCCTCCGCCACCCCCGCCTCGGCAAAGGTCGCCATGCCGTTATGCGCGGCGAGCGCGCTGCGAAGGACCGACACGGCCACCGCGCCGCCGCTGCCCTCACCCAGCCGCATCCCGAGCGACAGGAGCGGCTCCAGTCCCAATTGGCCGAGAAGGCGGACATGCCCCGGCTCGGCCGAACAATGCCCGGCGATACAGTGATCGGGGATGGCAGGCGCGTGGGCGGCCAGCGGTGCCAGCGCCGCGCAGGTGATAAAACCATCGAGCACCACCGGCACGCGCTGCCGCCGCGCGGCAAGTATGGTGCCCGCAATCGCGGCGATTTCGCGCCCGCCCAGTCGTCGCAACGTTTCAAAGGGGGTGCGCGGTGCCCCCGCGTGGAACGCCAGCGCGCATTCGACCACCGCGACCTTGCGGGCGATGCCGGTCGGGTCGACACCGGTTCCCGGCCCGACCCAGTCCGCCGCCGCGCCGCCAAAGCTGCGCGCGCACAGGGCGGCGGCGGCGGTGGTGTTGCCGATGCCCATCTCGCCGACCACCAGCAGGTCGAGCCCCGGCTTAACCACGGTGGCCCCGGCGGAAAGGGCGGCCAGGCATTCGCCCTCCGTCATTGCGGGGCTTTGCGTGAAATCAGCCGTCGGACGATCGAGCTCCAGCGCGACCACCGAAAGCTCCAGCCCCGCCGCCGCCGCCAGGGCATTGATCGCCGCGCCGCCCTTCGCGAAATTGGCGACCATCGCCTGGGTGACGCTGGCGGGAAAGGCGCTGACGCCATGCGCGACAAAGCCGTGATTGCCGGCGAAAATGGCGGCGCGCCCGTGCGCGATGCGCGGTCGCGCGGTGCCCTGCCACCCGGCCATGAACAGCGCGAGATCCTCCAGACGGCCGAGCGACCCCGGTGGCTTGGTCAATGCCGCTTGCCGCGCGCGTGCTTGCGCAATTGCCGTCGCATCGGGCTCGGGTAAATTGGCCAGCGCGGCATCGAACGCGGCGGGTGTGGCAAAACCGCTCATTGCGCGACAAAGCCCGGCGGTGGCGTGCGGGTGATGAAATGCCCCTTCACGCCCTGCGGCCACTCTTTGAAGGGCACGCGGCCATGCTCGCTCTCGGCATAGGCCAGCGCGTAGTCGAGCAAGGCGGTTGCGGCATCGGCATCCGGCGTGAACCGGCCCAGCACATAGCCGACCTTGCCCGGCGCGCGCAGATGCACGGTGCAGAATTCGGCACAGGCGAACAGGCACGGCATTTCCTGCACGGCGATGCCTGCATAGCGTGGGTCACCAGCCTGTGCTTCGCGTAACGCCGCGACCAGCCGCGCGCCGCCGCGCAGGCCGACCGCATCCTCTTTCGCATCGGCGCTGTGGCGACAGGTGTTGCAGGCGACGATGGCGGGGCCATCCTCGACGGGGGTCAGCATTAGGGACGGGCCTTTTCTGTTGGGGTCATCGTTCGAAAATCCGGTCGTCCATGGGTTCGCGTGCCTGCCAGCCGTGCCGTTCGAGTTCGGGCGTAAGGGAGGCCTCGCTCGGGTAGCCGACACACAACACTGCAATCAGCGACCACTGCGCCGGCACGTCGAGCAGCGCCTGAACCTCCAGCGGATCCACGATCGATACCCAGCCCATGCCGATGCCGCGCAGCCGCGCCGTCAGCCACAGCGTGTGGATCGCCATGACGCACGAATAGCGCAGCATTTCGGGCATGGTCGCGACGCCGAGGCCGTGCCCGGCGGCGGGTTGCTCGTCGCAGAAGACCGCCAGCACTTCGGGGGCCTCGCGCAAGCCGTGCAGCTTCAGCGCCTGATAGCGATCGTACCGTTCGGTGCCGCGATAACGCGTTGCCGCTTCGGCCTTTTGCGCATCGACATGGATGGCCAGCGCGTCGCGCAGTGCACGCGTGCGCACCCGCACGAAGCGCCACGGCTGCGCATTGCCGACCGACGGCGCGAAAGCGGCCGAATGCAGGATGGCGCGTATGTCCGCTTCCGCCACCGCGCGCGGATCGAAATGGCGCACATCGCGTCGCCAGCGCAGCAGGTTGCCGAAGCGCGCCTGAAACGCGACATCGAAGGCGGGCGGTCCTTCGGTCAAAATTCGATCCCCGCCTGCGCCTTTACGCCCGCGCGGAACGGGTGCTTGACCATCGTCATGTCGGTGACGAGATCGGCTGCGTCGATCAGCGCCTCGGGCGCATTGCGGCCGGTGACGATGACGTGCTTCCTCTCGGGCTTGGCAGCGAGCACCGCCAGCACCTCGTCGAGCGGCAGATACTCGTAACGCAACGCGATGTTCATCTCGTCGGCCAGCACCATGTGATAGGCGGGGTCCGCGATCATGCGCTGCACTTCGTCCCACGCACGGCGCGCGGCGGCGATATCGCGCGCGCGGTCCTGCGTGTCCCAGGTGAAGCCCTCGCCCATCGGCTTGAATTCGACATTGTCGGGAAAGGCGGCGAAGACGCGCGCTTCCCCGGTCTGCATCGCGCCCTTCACAAACTGGACGACGCCCACCTTCATGCCGTGCCCGATCGCGCGCACGACCATGCCCAGCGCGGCGCTGGTCTTGCCCTTGCCTTTGCCGGTGTGGACGATCAGGAGGCCCTTTTCGCGGGCCTTCCCCGCGACGATCCTGGCTTGCGCGGCCTGTTTTTTGCGCATCTTCTCGGTGTGCCGCGCTTCGATCGCCGACGCAGCGTCTTCGGGGTCAAGCGACATCGGCGCGGTTCTTTCGTAAGAGATAGATATCCATGATCCAGCCATGGCGCGCGCGCAGGTTGGCTCGCGCGGCGGCAATGCGCGGCGCGACGGTGGCGAGCGGTCCGTGGATCAGCGTTTCCTGTGGCATCCCGACATAGGCACCCCACCAGATCGAAATGCCGTCCGGCTCCAGCACCTCGAACGCGCAGCCGCTGTCGAGCATAACCACAACCGTGTCGGCCGCGTCGGGCCAGCCACAGGCGCGCAATAACCGCCCGGTGGTGATCGTGACGGCACCCGCGAGGGCATTGAGCGGGATGGCGTGCGCGGCGGTGAGCAGCTGCAGGCTGGTCAGTCCCGGCACGACGCGCACGCGGAGCGGCAGGCCGCTCGCCCGCAACCGCTCCGCGATGCGCAAGCTGCTGTCATAGAGCGCGGGATCGCCCCAGACGAGCAGCGCCAGCCGCCCGCCCTCGGGCAAATGCGCCACGATCTGAGCGCGCCATGCGGCGGCGATGGCGTCGTGCCAGTCGTCGACGGCGTGGGCATAGTCCCCGCCTGCTGCGCGCACCGGCATGTCGAAGGCGACGATCCGCGTCGGCCCGGTCAGCACCCGCGCGCAGATCGCGCGGCGCAGGTCGATCAGGTCGGATTTGGCATCGCCCTTGCGCGGCAGCAGGATCAGGTCGGCGCTGTTCATCGCCTGCACCGCCTGCGCGGTCAGATGGTCGGGATTGCCGGTGGCGATGCCGATCAGGTCGAGATCGATCATGCGTCCTCCATCAACGGGCCATAGAGGATCAGCGCGGGGGCCGATCCCGCGCCCTTGGTCAGCGCATCGGCCAGCGCGGCGACCGAGCTGCGCGTTATCCGCTGACTGGCATGGCCGACATTTTCGGCCAGCAACGCGGGTGTCTGCGGCGGCAATCCGGCGGCGATCAGACGCGTGGCCAGCGCGGGGAAGGTGCGCTTGGGCATGAACACCACCGTCGTCGCCTCGGCATCGGCGAGCGCCGCCAGATTGAGGTCGTGCGGCAGCGCCCCGGTCGCATCGTGCCCAGTGATGAACTGAACGCGCCGCGCCAGCGCCCGCCGCGTGAGCGGGATCGCCGCCGCCGCCGCCGCTGCGCTGGCCGAACTGACGCCGGCAATGATCTCGAAGGGGATGTTCGCCAGCCGCAACGCTTCGATCTCCTCCTCCAGCCGACCGAAGATCCCGGCGTCGCCCGACTTTAGCCGCACCACACGCCCACCCGTGGCAGCATGGGCGACGAGCAAGCGGTTCACTTCGGCCTGGCTGGGGGAGGGGCGTCCGGCGCGTTTGCCGACATCGATCAAGGTCGTACCGGCGCGGACGTGGTCGAGCATCGCACCGGAGGCGAGATCGTCGAACAGCACGGCATCGGCCTGTTGCAGCCGCGACAGGCCCTTCAGCGTCAGCAATTCGGGATCGCCGGGGCCGGCGCCGACAAAGGAAACAAAGCCGGTCATTGTGCGGTAGCGATCATATGAAAATAGCTGCCGGTGACGCGGCCGCGCCGCGAGCCGGTTTCGGCGACCGCTGCGCCGTCAGCGTCGGTGACATAAGCGAGCGGTGCGTCGGTCTGTTCGACGACCGTCGAGTAATGAAATTCATGGCCGCGCAGCCGCGTGCCCGCCGCCAGCGCTCCCACCGGCGCGACCAGTTCGGCAAGGCGATAGCCCAGATGCATGCGGCGCTGGGCATGGCTGGTGACCAGCCCGAGCAGACCGGCCATGCGATGCGCTGCGCCGTCTTTGTCGATCAGCGCCGCGCCCAGCACCATATAGCCGCCGCATTCGCCGTGGACCGGGCGCGTCTCCGCATGGTGGCGAAGGCCACCCAGAAAGGTTGTGGCGGCGGCGATCGGCCCTGCGTGGAGTTCGGGATAGCCGCCGGGCAACCACACCATGTCGGCGGTGGCATCCGGTGCTTGATTGGCGAGCGGCGAGAAAGGCAGGATTTCCGCGCCGCCGCGTCGCCACCCCTCCAGCACGTGCGGATAGACGAAGGAGAAGGCGGCATCGCGCGCGATCGCGATGCGTTGGGCTGGCGGCGCGGGCAGGAGCGAACGGTCGGGCGTGTGCGCCCGTTTCTGCGCGGCGGCGGCGCAAATCGCGTCGAGATCGGCATGGTCGCGCAGGAAGGCGGCATAATCGGCGATCGCGGCATCGAGCGCGGGATGTTCGATCGCCTGGACGAGCCCCAGATGCCGCTCGGGCAAGGTCAAGTCGCCACGGCGCGGCAAGGCCCCCAGCACCGCAATTCCCACCGCTTCCAGTCCGCGCCGTACCAGCCGTTCGTGGCGCGGGCTGGCGACGCGGTTGAGGATGACCCCGGCGAGCGGGACAGTGGGGTCGAGCAGCTTGAAACCAAGCGCGATCGCTGCCGCAGACTGCGCCTGGCCCGACACATCAATCACCAGCACGACGGGCCAGCCCATGCGGCGCGCAATGTCGGCGCTTGCCCCGTTGCCAGTGGCACCGGGTTGGGCGACGCCATCATAAAGCCCCATCGAGCCTTCGGCGAGGACGAGATCCGCGCCCGCTGCTTCGCCTGCGATCGTATCGAGCAAACCACCCGTCATCGCCCAACTGTCGAGGTTGAACGACGCGCGCCCGCACGCCGCGCGGTGAAAGGCCGGATCGATATAATCGGGTCCGCTCTTGAACGGCTGCACCACCAGCCCGCGTGCGCTGAGCGCGCGGAGCAGCCCGAGCATGACCGTTGTCTTGCCCGTGCCCGATGCCGGGGCGGCGATCATGAGGCCCGGCACGCTCATTCGGCAGACTCCGCAAAACGCGAGGCTGCATCCTGCGGCCGGAAGCGCCGGTCATAGCCTTGGGCGTAAAGGCTGCTTTCGGCGAAATCCTCGGCTGCCAGCACGCGGCCGACCAGAATCAGCGCGGTGCGCTCCATGCTGCCCGCGACCGCATCCGTGATCGTCGCCAGCGTGGCGTGCACGATACGCTGATCGGGCCAGCTCGCCCGCCAGACCACTGCCACCGGACAATCCGCGCCGTAGGCCGGGGTAAGATCGGCGACGACGCGATCGAGCGCGTGGATCGACAGATGGATCGCCAGTGTTGCCCCGGTGACTGCGAAATGGGCGAGGCTTTCCGCAGGGGGCATCGTACTGGCGCGTCCCGGCGTGCGCGTCAGCACGACCGACTGGGCGAGCGCGGGCAAGGTCAGTTCCGCCTCCAGCGCGGCAGCGGCGGCGGCAAAGGCGGGCACGCCGGGGGTGACCGTGACGGGAATGCCCAGCGCGCGCAGGCGACGCAGTTGCTCGCCCATCGCCGACCATAGCGACAGATCCCCCGAATGCAGCCGCGCGACATCGTGCCCCAGCGCATGGGCGGTGGCGATTTCGGCGATGATCGCGTCCAGGTCCATCGGCGCGGTGTTGATGATCCGCGCCCCCGGCGGGCAGTGGCGCAGCACCGCTTCGGGGATAAGCGACCCTGCATACAGGCAGACCGGGCTGGCGGCGATCAGATCGCGGCCGCGCAGCGTCAACAGATCGGGCGCGCCGGGGCCAGCCCCGATGAAATGAACGGTCATGACTGGGGTCCTTCAGCGATCGCGCAGGTGGCCATGCGATCGGGCGAAACATGGCGCGGGCCGAGCAGGCGTGCACCGACACCAGCGGCACAGAGCGCACTCGCTTCGGCGACACTGCCGCAGGCGTGCGCGGCCAGGCTGGGGGTGGAGCGGGTGGGCGTGATGACGCCGGACAGGGCATCCGACGACACGGCTCGTAACGGCAAACCCAAGGCTTCGGCCAGCGGCGACAGCTCGGCGACCTTGCCCTGCGCCGTGGCAAGATGCGTTACCGCCGGATGGCCTTGTTGCGCCAGCGTGAGGGCGGCACGGAGCGATTCCAACGGTGCCCCGGCGCGAAAGCCGAACCCGGCGACGATCACAGGATGACACTCCATTGCACGACGGGATACTGCGACCGCCACCCGCGCCGACCGCCGAGCGGCGCTGCCTGAGCGAGCTCAATCCGCAGGAGGGCACCGCCTTTCACCTGCTGCCAGGTGGCGAGCAGTGCCTCCGATTCCAGCGTCACGGCATTGGCCACCAGCCGCGTGCCGACTGGCAGCTGTGCCCACAGCGCCTCCAGCAGCGTGTGTGAGAGGCCGCCACCGATGAACACCACATCGGGGCTCGCGCCTTCGGGCAGAGCAGACGGCGCGGTTCCGATCAGCACCTCCAGCCGATCGACACCCAGCGCCCAGGCATTGGCGCGGGCGCGTTCGGCGCGGGGCGCATCCGCCTCGATCGCCAGCGCGCGGTTGGCCGGGTGCGCCAGCAGCCATTCGATCGCGATCGAGCCCGATCCAGCCCCGATGTCCCAGAGCGTTTCCCCCGGGCGCGGGGCCAGCGCCGACAGCGTCAGCGCCCGGATCGGGCGCTTGGTGATTTGGCCATCATGATCGAACAGGGTGTCGGGCAGGCCCGATGCACGCGGCACGACGGCCCCCGAACCCGCGCATTCGACTGCGACTGCGACCGGATGGGCGATATCGACAACATCGAGCGTATCGGCTTGCGCCGGACGGATGCGCTCGTCCGGTCCACCCAGTCCCTCCAGTACGTGCAGCCGCGACGCGCCAAAGCCGAGATCCCGCAGATAGGTGGCGAGAGCCGCCACCGCTGCGCCATCGCGCACCAGCACCAGAAGCCGCGCACCGGGAGCGAGGTGCGGACGCGTCCTTTCCAATGGCGCGGCGTGGAGGCCGAGGCAGACAGTGTCCTGCAATGCCCAGCCCAGGCGCGCGGCGGCGAGGTTGAACGTGGAGGGCGTTGGATGCGCCACCCATTCATCGCGCGACAGGTGACGCGTGACGCTGCTGCCCGCCCCGAACCAAAACGGATCGCCCGACGCCAGCATCACCACCTTTCGACCGCGATGCGTCAGCAACAGCGCAATGCCGTCGGCAAAGGGCACTGGCCATTCGATCACGGGGCAGGTAATCGCCGGGAATAGCGACAGATGCCGAGCCGATCCGATGACCAGCTCGGCCTCGGCCAAAGCCGTCTGGCTGGCGGGCGAAAGGCTATCCGGGCCTGCCGCCCCGACGCCCACAATCGTCAACCACGGCTGTTGCCGAAGCTGCGGAGCCGTTTCAGCCATGCGCAAGGTCCTTTTGCTGGGCGGAACGACCGAGGCGAGCGCGCTCGCGGCGCTGCTGGCGGCCGGCGGCGTTGCGGCCACGCTCAGCTACGCTGGCCGGACGCAATCCCCCCGTCCGCAACCCGTGCCGGTCCGTATCGGCGGTTTTGGCGGGATTGGAGGGCTGGCGGGATATCTGCGCGAGCACCGGATAACGCATCTGGTCGATGGGACACATCCCTTCGCAGCGACGATGAGCACCAACGCCATCGCCGCTGCGCGTCTGGCGGGAGTTGCCCATATCGCCCTGACCCGGCCCGCCTGGGTGCCCACCGAAGAGGATCGCTGGAGCCACGTCGCCGATATTGCCGGTGCGGTGGCGGCGCTGACGGTGCCGCCGCGTCGCATCTTGCTGGCGCTGGGGCGGATGCATGTGGACGCCTTTGTCGCCCAGCCACAGCACCGTTATCTGCTGCGCTTCGTCGATGTCCCGGATCAGCCACCGCCGCTGCCGCACTACAGCTTGATCGTGGATCGAGGACCGTTCACCGTCGACGGCGACGTCGCTGTGCTGCGCGATCACGCGATCGATCTGGTGGTGTGCAAAAATGCAGGCGGAAGCGGGGCGGAGGCCAAGTTGATCGCCGCCCGGCGTCTCGGTGTGCCGGTGCTGATGATCGACCGCCCGGCCATGCCCGAGCGGCACCAAATGTGCGATCCCGCAGCGGTGCTGGATTGGCTGCTTCATGACACGTCTGCCGAACGCGGCGTGTAGAGAAACACGCCGCTGGAGCGTTGGATCGTCCGCGTCTGGCTCGATCCTACGATCACCATTGTCCGCATGTCGGCCATCTCGGCGCGCGCCTGCCCCAAGGGCACGATTTGCAGATGTTCCTCGGGGGTCGAGACGGCGCGGGCGAACAGGACCGGGCGATCGTCGCCACATGCCGCGCGCAACACCGCGAGGACGCGGGCAAACCCCTCGGGCCGCGCCTTTGAGCGCGGGTTGTAAAAGGCCATGGCGAAATCCGCCTCTGCCGCCAGCCGCAGGCGTTTCTCGATCATCGTCCACGGCTTGAGATTGTCCGACAGGTTGATCGCACAGAAATCGTGGCCGAGCGGGGCACCGGCACGCGCGCTGGCGGCGAGCATCGCGGTGATCCCCGGCAGCACCCGGATATCGAGGTCGCGCCATGCGGGCAGCCCCGCCTCGACCGCCTCGAACACGGCTGCTGCCATGGCGAACACGCCGGGGTCGCCCGACGAAACCACCACCACACGCCGACCCTGCGCCGTCAATGTCAACGCGTGCGCTGCCCGGTCCAGCTCGACGCGATTGTCGGAGGGGTGCAGCGTCAACCCCGCGCGCGGCGCGACCCGTGCGACATAGGGAACGTAGCCGATCACGTCGCTCGCGCTGGACAACGCGTCCGACACTTCCGGGGTGATCTGCGCCGCGTCGCCAGGGCCCAGGCCAGCGATGGCGAGCCAACCGGCGCTCATGGTCTGCGTCCCTGTCCGTGGATCAGCAGAATTGCGAAATAGGGCGTGACGCTGTCAGCCTCGACCAGTCGCGTTACTTTCTGTCCTGGCATAGCGGCATGTTCGACCAACCACGCCGCATCCTCGCGCTCCGCAGCGGCGACCGCGCGGCGCAGCTTGGCCAGATGGCGTCCGATTTTCATCACGACCAGCGCGTCGGTGTCGCGAATCCGGCGGACGAGTTCCGTTTCCGGCAAGGTGGCCATCGCGACCGTCAACACGTCGTCGCCCCAGGTGATCGGCATGGCGGTTGCGTTCCACGCCCCGGCCATACCGGTAATGCCCGGCACCACCTCCACCGGCACCACGCCCGACAGGCGCGCATGCAGGTGCATGAACGACCCGTAGAAAAACGGGTCGCCCTCGCACAGGACCACCACGTCCGCGCCCGTTTGCGCCAGCGCGGTCAGCCGCGCGCTGCAGTCGGCGTAGAAAGCGGCAAGGCAGGCATTGTAGCGCGGGTCGCTCAGCGGGATTTCGATCGTTACCGGATATTCCATCGCCAGCTCGATCGCGTCGGCGCGCAGCATTCCCTCGACGATGCGCCGCGCCTGTCCGGGGCGTCCGGCCTTGCGAAAATAGGCGATATGGGTGGCACCGCGCACCAGCCGATCGGCCCGCACGCTCAGCAAATCGGGCGCACCGGGGCCCAGCCCGACGCCGTAAATGGTGCCCACCCGCGCGCTCATTCGGCGCGGCTCGCGAGTGCGTTGACTGCGGCAACGGTGATCGCACTGCCGCCCAGCCGCCCTGCCACGACGCAGCATGGCACAGGCTGTACGTCCCACAAGGCCGCCTTGGATTCCACCGCGCCGACAAAGCCGACCGGGCCCCCGATGATCGCGGCGGGACGCGGACAGTCCGGGTCCTCCAGCATATTGAGCAAATGGAACAAGGCGGTCGGGGCATTGCCGATCGCCACCACCGCCCCCGCGAGATGCGGCCGCCACAACTCCAGCGCCGCCGCCGACCTCGTATTGCCCATCGCCCGCGCCAGATCCGGTACGTGCAGATCGTGCAGCGTACACAAGACCGGGTTGGAGGCGGGCAAGCGCACGCGCGTAATCCCCTCGCTCACCATGCGCGCGTCGCACAGGATCGGTGCGCCCTCCGCCAGCGCGGTGCGCGCTGCGGCGGCGAAGCTAACGGAAAACCGGATATGCGGGGCCAGTTCCACCAGGCCCGAGGCGTGGATCATACGCACCGCCACCGGTTCTTCCTCGGCGGTAAACCGGGCAAGGTCCGCCTCGGCGCGGATCGTGGCGAAGGACTGGCGATAGATTGCCGCGCCGTCGGTTTCATAGTGGTACGGCATCAATTGCTTCCGAATTGGGCGAGCAGCGCGGCGCGGCTGAGCGCCGTGCGCACCGCCGGAGCCCCGGCGCGCGCGTTGAGGGAAAGGTCGTAAAGGCCATCGCGCCCGGTCACTGTGACGTCGGCGGCGCGTTGTGATGCGCAGCCCTTGGCGCAGCCCGACACATGCAGTCGCCCGGCGATCGACGGCGCCAGGCGAGCGGCCAGACTGCGGGTTTCGACGCTTGCTTGCGGGCAATATGGCGCACCGGGACAGGCATCCGCGCGCAGCAGGAAGTCGGACGGGTCGGCCAGCATTCCGTGCGGCGGCGATGGCGTGCGGTCGCCCTCGACCAGAATCAGCCGCCACGGCGTGATCCGCACCGCGGCGACGGTCGACCCGGGCGTGACAAGATCGGCAAGCACCGCCGCTGCGATCTGGCCGAAGGGCAACGCCCATGCCATGCCGCGCTGCCACGTGCCCGGCTGAAGTGGAGCGAGCGATGACGAGGGGGGCAGTGCGCCCGTCGCCCAATCCGGCAGGGCCGCTTCGTGGCGGGCCATGCGTCCGGCGACCGCACCACCGCTGTCCATGAACCACCGCGCCAGCGCGATCAACGCGGTGGCCTCGTCCCCGCGTGCCACCGCAACCCCGGTCGCCCGGCCATCGGCGCGCAGGATCAACGCCCCGTCGGCTGCGCGCTCGACCCGGAAATCGCCGGTCTCCGTCCCCAGCACGCGCGTGGCTCCGGCATCGACGACGAAACCGACCTTGGCCGGCAGATCGGGTGCGGTGTGCAAATGTTCGACAAGGTCGCAGGCGATGCGGTGGGTGTCGTCGCCCTCCTGCCACTGAGGCGCGACGAGGATCATCCGCCGCTTCTCGCCTTCTGCATCGGCATCGACCAGATCCAGTGCGATCAACGCCTGCAAAAGCGGCTGCCAGCCATCCTCCGACACGCCGCGAAGCTGCAGATTGGCGCGCGATGTGAGGTCGATCACGCCGCTACCATAAGCGATCGCCGCCGCGCACAGCCCGCGCACCTGGTGGGCTGTCAACCGGCCAAGCCGGGGCTTCACCCGCACCAGCAGTCCATCGCCCGAGCGCATCGGTCGCCACGCATCGGGGCACCAGCCCTTTACGATGAAGGGGCTCATGCGACCCCCTGCAACTGCGCGAGGATCGAATTGCGGCGCGTCGGCCACAGCCCGGCGGCATGGAGCGCGGCAAAGCGCGCCTCCATCGCCGCCAGCGCGCCCGGATTGTCGCGCTCCAGAAACGCCCGCACCTCGGCTTGGCCGAGCGTGGCATCGTAATAGAGGTCGAACAGTTGTGGCGGCACGCTGGCGGAGAGGTGCGCGAACGTGCCCAGATGGTCCAGCGTCGCCGCCAATTCCGCCCCGCCGCGAAACCCGTGGCGCATCATCCCCGCCACCCAGCCCGGATGCGCCGCGCGCGCGCGGACCACCCGCGCCAGTTCCTCGGTCAGCGTGCGCGCTGCGGGCCGAGCCGGATCGCGATGGTCGAGATGGTAGAGCGCGACGGGTGCGGCCACGATCGCCCTTGCGGCGGCGAACCCCGCTTCATGCGCCGCATAGTCGGCGGCCAGCAGCAGGTCGGTTTCGGGCAAATCCTGGAGATGGACGAACGCATCCGTCTCCGCGACCCGATCGCGCAAGCCCTGGGCGTCGGGCCCCGCCTGTCCCTCCGGCAAATCGAGCGGATAGGCAGATGCCGCAAGCCAGGCTTCGCCAGCCGCGCGTCGCGCGTCGTCGGTATATAGATCGATCGTCTCGCCAAGCCCAACGCCATAAGCGCCGGGCCGCGGCCCATAGACTCGCGCCGTCGCGATCCGGCCTGCAAAGGGATTCCAGTCGGGGGGTTCTTCGCGTGCGGCGAGCGCGCGCACCGCTTGTCCGAAGAGCACCGGCAGCGTGGGGAAGGCATCGCGGAACAGCCCGGACACGCGCAAGGTCACGTCGATCCGTGGATGGTCGAGCAGCGCGAGCGGCAGGATTTCGATTCCGCTGACTCGCTCCGAGGCGGTGTCCCAGACCGGCTTTGCCCCAAGCAGATGCAGCGCCATCGCAAATTCTTCGCCTGCGGTGCGCATGGTTGCCGATCCCCACAGATCGACGATCAGGGCGCGCGGATAGTCGCCATGATCCTGCAAATGGCGGCGGATTAATTCCTCCGCCAGCACCACGCCCTGTTCGTGCGCCGAACGCGACGGGATTGCGCGCGGGTCGATCGTGTAGAGGTTGCGTCCGGTCGGCAGCACGTCGCTGCGCCCGCGATAGGGAGAGCCCGACGGCCCGGCCGCCACGCGCCGCCCGGCCAGCGCTGCGAGCAGGCCGGCGCTTTCCGCCGCCCCCTGCGCTCCACGGCCGAACACGTGCAGGCCATCGGTGAACTGGCTTTCCTTCACGTCGCAGACGAAGCGGTCGATGCGTGTGATCGCGTCGCTCAAGCGGGTCGCGCGATCCAGGCCAAGCTCGGCCTCCAGTCCCAGCGCTTCGGCCTCGGCGCGAATATCGGCCTGCAATCGGTCGCGGCGCGCCGGATCGAGCCCGTCGGCATTGGAAAATTCGTCGAGCAGCGCCTCGATCCGCCCAAGCCCGGCCCCCGTACCTGACGGGGCCAAGGGTGGCGGGACGTGGCCGATGGTGACGGCACCGATGCGGCGCTTGGCTTGTGCTGCCTCGCCGGGGTCGTTGACGATGAACGGGTAGATGAAGGGCAACGGCCCAAGCAGAGCTTCGGGCCAGCAGCCTTGCGACAGCGCGACCGATTTGCCCGGCAACCATTCCAGCGTGCCATGTGCCCCCACATGGACGATCGCGTCGGTGCCGATCGCGCGCAGCCATAGATAGAAAGCGACATAGCCATGGCGCGGGCATCGGGTGAGGTCGTGATATTCCTGATCGCGCCCGGTGCTGGCACCACGTTCTGGCTGCAGTGCCACCAGTGTGCGCCCGGCGCGCACCGCCGCAAACCGGAACATCCCGTCCAAGAGTGCTGGATCGTCTTCGGGTTCACCCCACGATGCGGCAAGATCGTGTCGCAAGGCCTCGGGCAATGCCGCCAGCGCGCGGCGATAGTCAGCCAGCGGCCAGGTCAAAGTGTCGGAGCGAAGCCCCTCGGCGAGGTCGTCGCGCGTCTCTGCGTCATATCCCGCGCTTGCCAGATCGGCCAAAATCGCCTCGGCCGATGCCAGCGCATCCAGTCCGACGGCATGGGCCATCTGATAGGTCTTGCCGGGATAGGTGGACAGGACCAGCGCCACTTGCCGTTCGCCGACGGCTTTGGCCGCCAACCTAGTCCAACCAGCGACCCGGTCCGCGATCGCGGTGATCCGCTCGGGCTCGGCCCGATGCGCGGTCCGGGCAAATTCGAGCAGCGGATCGCGCGTGCCCGCTTCCTTGAAACTGGCGACCCCGGCGAATAGCCGACCGTCAATCTCGGGCAATACGACATGCATGGCGAGATCGGCAGGTGACAGGCCGCGCGTGCCGTCTGCCCAGGCGGCGCGTCCCGAGGTTGCCAGCGCCACTTGAAACACCGGTACCCCCGCCGCGTCGAGCGGTGTTTCCCCAGCCTCGCCCCGCGCCGAAAATGCGGTCGCGTTGAGGATTGCGACGGGCGATAGTGTGCCGATCCACGCCGCGATCCGGTCGCGCGTTTGCGGGTGCTTCAGCGACGGTCCGAACAGCGACAGAGTCGCAAAACCGCGCTGCTCGAACGTGCCATGCAGCGCGGCAAAGGGGTCAAGGTCCTGCGCCGCGAGATAAGCGCGGTAGAAGACGAGCAAGATCAGCGGTCGATCGGGATCACGCGCAAAAGTGGCCGGATCGACCACCCCGCAATCGGGATGCCATCCGCCCGCCAGCGGCAACGATCGGGGCGTGACCGTATCGTCCCAACACAATCCTGCGGCGCGCGCCAGCAGCGTCAACGCGGCTCCGCTCGCTTCGGGCCCGCCTTCGTCGCACAAGCGCGCCAGCGCGCGCAGCGTCTGCGCGGACAGGGTGGAGACGGCGTCCAGCCGTGCGTCGGCGCGACCATCGGCGGGCAACACCGCCAGTGCAATCCCCCGTGCCCGCGCAAGCAGTTCGACCTGCTGCAACCCGTAACTCCAATAGGGCATGCCGCCGATGAGCCGGATGAGGATCGCTTTGGCACCGCTCAGCGTGCGCTCGACATAGGTGTCGACCGACAGCGGATGGCCGAGCGCTGCGAGATTGGCCAACCGGAGCGAAGGCAGCGTTTGCCCGGATCTTCGCGCGGAGTGCCATGCGCCCGCGAACGCACCAAGGTCGCTGTCCGAAAAGGACAGGATGACCAGGTCAGCCGGGGTCTGCCCCAGATCCTGCGGGATCGCGGCTTCCTCCAGACCGTGGCTTTCGCGGAAGAGGACGTGCACGGGCTGGCCTCAGCCGACCAGCGCCGTATGCAACGCCTCACCATCGATATGGTCGCGCTCGGCAATGACGACCAGCGTGGTGCGCCGCGCTTCACCCGGCCGCCACGGACGGTCATAATGGTAGCGCACGCGCGTGCCGACCGCCTGGACCAGCAGCCGCATCGGCTTGTCCGCCACCGCAGCATATCCCTTCACGCGCAAGATCTGGTGCTGCTGCGCGATGCGCACGATCCGGGCAGCCAGATCGGCGGGATCGGCGATTTCGCCGATGTCGAGCACGATGCTGTCGAAATCGTCATGCTCGTGATCGTCGTCGCCATCGTGATGCGACGGACGCGCCGCGATATCGTCTTCGGCGGCCGCGCCAAGCCCCAGAATTACGCGCGGATCGACCACGCCGTCGGTCAGCTCGAGGATCGGCACCGGTCGCGGTGCCTCGGCGGCGATAATCGCGCGTGCCGCTGCCACGCCTTCGGGACCCGCCAGATCGATCTTGGTGAGCAGGACGATATCGGCACAGGCCAATTGGTCCCCAAACACTTCGGACAACGGGGTTTCATGGTCGATGCCGGGGTCGGCGGCGCGTTGCGCCTCCAGCGCTGCGAGATCGGGTGCGAAGCGGCCTGCCGCCACCGCCTCGGCATCGGCCAGCGCGACGACGCCATCGACGGTGATGCGGCTGCGGATCGCGGGCCAGTCGAACGCCTTCAACAAGGGTTTGGGCAGGGCGAGGCCGGAGGTCTCGATCAGGATATGATCGGGCCGAGGGTCGAGTGCCAGCAAGCGTTCGACGGTCGGAATGAAATCGTCGGCGACGGTGCAGCAGATGCAGCCATTGGCCAGTTCGACGATGTTTTCCGCAGGGCAATCCGGAATGGCGCAGCCCTGTAGAATATCTCCGTCGATGCCGAGCGTGCCGAATTCATTGACGACGACCGCGAGCCGCCGGCCGCCAGCGTTGCGGATCAGGTGCGTGATCACGGTGGTTTTTCCGGCCCCGAGGAAGCCGGTGACGATGGTGACGGGGATCTTGGAAAGATCGGACATGGTACATCTCCCCGCGCCAGGACGAACACAGGACGGGGCTTGCCGGCGCATGACCGGTCGGCGTGCGACCCGGACCGACGCGAGAGCGCCCATGGCCGCACGACCGTGCAGCCCCAGCCGCACAGTTTCGTCGCCCAGACGGAGAAGTACCGTGCCAAGACCATCCCCTGGATCTGGGCAAGAGCGACCGGTGCACTGGCAGGTCTCCTGGCTCACGGGTCACCGTTTGATACGCACCTTCCCAGATCCCCACTTGCGTGGCGTTCCAGTGGCTGCTCCCGCAAAGGGGAGACCTGCGCATCGCACTATCCGCTTACAGTTGCAGGGACAGCTGTGGATTTGGGAGCACGCTCCCGCACCACATTCCCATTCAAGCCCCTCGCGGGGCACCGGTGCGATCATGAACCCCCGGATTTCTCCGGAGAATTCGAGCACCGCTTAACCGAGTTCGCAGGCAATGCCAATGCGGCATGTTGGCCGGGTTCAGCCGGGCAGGCGGACCTCGATCTCGTCGAAGCGTTTCCAGCGATAGATGCCGAAGCTGACGATCCAGCACAGCACGAAGAGGCCGATGATGGCAAACCCGAGCGTGTTGAATTGCTCGCCCAGCCGTGCCGCCGTCTCCCACGGCCAGCCCGCCAACCCCAGCTTTCCGCCGATCAGCGCCAGCGCCTCGATGCCGCCGATCACGATCGCGACGACTGCCGACATCAGCGTGATGGTGATGTTGTAATAGAGTTTGCGGATCGGTTTGACGAAGGCCCATTCATACGCCCCCAACATGACGACCCCGTCAGCGGTATCGATCAGCGCCATGCCCACGGCAAAGAGCAGCGGCAGCACGAGGATGGTGCCGATCGCGGTGCCATCGGCGGCCTGCTGTCCGGACAGCCCGAGGATCGCGACCTCGGTCGCCGTGTCGAAGCCCAGCCCGAACAGGAAACCGAGCGGGGCCATGTGCCACGGTCGGTTGACTAAGCGGAACATCGGTCGAAACACCCGCGCCAAGATGCCGCGCCCGGCCAGCAGCAAGTCGATATCCTCATCGACATAGGCACCGCCCGCGCGGACATGGGCAAAGGTCTTCCACACCGCGCGCAGGATGATGAGATTGGTCGCCGCGATGGCGAACAGGAACCCCGCCGACACGATGGTGGCGACGGTGCCGCCAATCTGCTTTAGCACCGCCATGCCGGCGAGTGCGCTCGCCGTCAGCGCGACGGCCACCGACGCGATTGCGATGATCCCGGAATGGCCGATCGCAAACCAGAAGCCCGTGCTGACCGGGCGCTGGCCATCCTGCATCAGCTTGCGGGTGACGTTGTCGATGGCGGCGATATGATCGGCATCGACCGCGTGGCGCAGCCCCAGACCCCAGGCGAGCAGGGCGGTGCCCAGCATCAGCGGGCGTTCGTGAAACAGCGTGAACGCCCAAATCCACGCGCCGATATTCGCCAGGATCAAGATCGTGAACAACCAGCCGATGCGGCGGCGCAGACCATCCTGGCGGGGCGGGGACGAAGCCGACGGTGCGTGCGTCATAACCAACAGACCCTTCTCAACCGCTTGGGTCCCGACGCGCGGTCGCCCTTCAGACGCGCGCCGCCGCTACCGTCATTTCCTGTTGCATGGCAAGAGCCTGCCCAAAATCGCGAAGAGCCGGATCACGCCCCCTTGGGTCGCGCGATCTCGAACAGCGCAGGCCAGTTCTTGCCCGTGACGTAGAGCTTCCGCGCCGCGCGATCATACGCGATGCCGTTGGCAACCGAATCGGGGTCGGTCAGTTGCACCTGCGCGAGGAGCGGGGACAGGTCGATGAAGCCGAGCACCTTGCCGCTGACCGGATCGATCCGCGCGATATAGTGCGTCATCCAGATATTGGCGAGCAGCTCGCCATCGACATATTCGAGCTCGTTAATCTGGTCGAGCAAGCGGCCGTTGATCGTCACCGTCACGCGCCGGACGACCTTCTGAGTGGTCGGATCGAGAAAGCGCAACACCGGCGTGCCGTCCGACAGGATCAGCGCGTGCCCGTCATCGGTCATCGCCCAGCCTTCGCCGCTATAGCGGAATCCGCCGGAGCGCTTGAGACCCGGGAGCGACCAGCGAAACCCTTGGCCGCCATGCCAGGTGACGCTGAACAGTTGCTGTTTCCATGCAACGATGCCTTCACCAAACAGGCTCGGCGGCAATTTCGTCCGTGCCAGGACGCGGCCGCTTGCCAAGTCGACGCGGCGAATGTCCGATTGTCCCTCCCGCCCGGTGCTTTCGTACAGCACGCCGTGGTCGATCAGCAGACCTTCGGTAAAGGCGCTGGTGTCATGCGGGTAGCGGTTGAGGATCTGCGCCGTGGTGACGGGCGGCGGGGGTGCCGGTGGCGGAGCCGCGCCTTGCACGGCGAGGAGCGCGGCGAAGAGCAGGGTGCGGATCATAAAGCGCGAACCAATGTAACGGCGGTGGCGATCCATGGCGGATCGGTGACGACTTGCTGGCGGGCACCGGGGCCGAGCGGGAGAAGGTGGAGCTTCCCGTCCTCGCGCCCGATCAGGCGTGCGAACAGGAAACGGCCTGCCGGGCGCGGAACGAGAACGTCGCGGTTGAGCGCCTGGGCGAAATCTGCCGGTGGAATACGCACGCACCAGATGGTGTCGCCAGCACGATAGTCCCCCACGCCGGCCTGGACCGACACCGCGACATGCTCGGGTGCGGGGGCCGGGGGGACGACGGTCGCCGGGCGCTTGGGGGCATGCGCTCCGGTCGTATCGAGGATTGCGGCCACGGCGATGTCGGCGCGGTCGGGCAAGGTGACCAGATCGGCTGCGCGCACCCCCAATGCTGCGGCGATCCGGTTCAGCCAACCGACCGAGACGGTGCGCGTGCCGGTTTCCAGGCGACCGATCGTCTGCGCGGTGGTTGGCGGTATACACGCGCGCGCGACATCGTCGAGCGTCATGCCCTTGGCGCGCCGGACTTCGCGGATAGCGGTGATCATGCCAGCCTTCTAACCAAATTGGTTTTTTGCTGTCCTACATCCGTGGCCTCATGGCAACGCTTTTCGCGGAAGCGATGTGAGAGGAAACGGCGATGCGGGAACTGGTGGAGCGAGCGATCGAGGAATGCGGTGTGGTGCGCGGCGCGGCGACACCGCGCACGCATCGGCCTCGGCGCAGCGTCAGTGTGCATGTCGGCGAATCGCCGCTCAGCTGGCTGCGGGCGCATGGCAAGATCGATGCGCGGCAGTTCGAGGCGGGGGAGCGCTTGCGCGCGGACTATGAAATGGCGGCGCTCGCCCCGCGGGTGACGATGCAGTGGGCGGCACGGGTGGATGGCGGCGCTAGCGGGCTCGATCCGACACTGGCGCAGATAGCTGCAAAACGGCGCTTCGATGCGGCGATGGCCGGGCTTGGTGGCGGCTTGCGCGACGTCGCGTGGCGCGTGGTGTGTGCGGGCGAAGGGCTGCCCATCGCCGAGCGCGCACTCGGGTGGCCGCAGCGGGCCGGGCGAATCGTACTGACACTGGCGCTTGATCGCCTGGGCGATCATTATGGGTTGCGATGAGGTGGATCGTTGGGGGAAGAGGATGCCGATCAAGCGCGAAATGATGGTGCGGCGCGATGCGCTGACGCAGGTGGCGGTCAACGAGACGCTGGCCCCCGAGCCGGGCGAGGGTGAAATCCTGCTGCAGATCGAGGCGTTCGCGGTGACCGCCAACACCGTGACCTATGGCGTGGTCGGCGCGCAGATCGGATATTGGAATTTCTTCCCCGCGCCCGAAGGCTGGGGGATCGTGCCGGCCTGGGGCTATGCCCGCGTGGTCGCGTCGCGCGTCGCGGACATTGCGGTGGGCGAGCGGGTTTATGGCTTCCTGCCGATGGCGTCGCATCTGATCGTGCAACCGGGCAAGATTTCGGCCGGGCTGTTTCGCGACATGGCGGCGCATCGCCAGCCGATGAGCGCGGTCTACAACCAGTATCGGCGGCTCCAGGCTGACCCGGCGCACGATGCGGCGCGGGAGGATTTGCGGATGCTGTTCGAGCCCTTGTTCCTGACCAGCTTCCTGATCGAGGACACACTGCGCCGCGCGGGTTGGTACGGCACCGACACCGTCGTGCTGACCAGTGCGTCGAGCAAGACCGCGCTGGGCACAGCCTATGTGCTGCGCGAAGGCAGCCCGCAAATCCGCCGGATCGGTTTGACCAGCGCCGCGCATGTCGGCTTTGTCGAAAAGACCGGGCTGTACGATGCGGTGCTGGCTTATGACGCGATCAATGGTCTGGGGAGCCTCGCCGAGGCTGTCCTCATCGATTTTGCCGGAAATGCGGCGCTGTTGCAGGCAGCCTACGCTGCGCTGCCGGACCGGGTGGCGCAATGCCTGCGCGTGGGCGTGACGCATCATGACGCAGGTGGCGAAACCGCGCTGCTGCCGGACCCGAAGCCGGTATGGTTCTTTGCACCCAATGCCGCGACCGCGCTGATTGGCGAGATCGGGCAGGAAGGGTTCAATGCAGCCGTCGCGGCGCAATGGACTGGCTTTGTCGCCGTCGCGGCGGGGCTGATTCACGTCGAGCATGGCCAGGGCATCGAGGCGTTGCAACGTATCTGGCGCACGCAGGTGGCGGGGCAGGCCGCGCCGGATACCGGGTTCGTCGTGCGGCTGTAGCTATCGTCGCGCGGGCCGCCCCGCTAAGGCCACAGACATGCACATCGATTTCATCAAATGTCATGGTTCGGGGAATGACTTCCCCCTGGTGGACGCGCGCGCGCTGACGCTGGACGACGACAGCTGGGCACGGATCGCGGTGGCGCTGGCGGATCGGAACGGCAGCGTCGGCGGCGACGGGCTGTTGCTGTTGACGGCGGGGGATGCGCTCCACGCGATGGGCTTTCGCATGTTCAATTCCGACGGCAGCGAAGCCGAGACGTGTTTGAACGGCGTGCGCTGCGTGGCGCGTCTTGGGTTCGAGGCGCTCGGCATCGAGCGCGCGGCGATGCGGTTGCAGACATCGACGGTCGAGGTGTGGCGCGATCCTGACCTCGCACCGGGCGTGGCGACGATCCGCGAAGTGGCCGGGCCGGTCAATCTCGACGTGACGCAGTGGCCGATGACGGTGGGCGCGGAGCGGATTGTCGATGCGCCGATCCCAGCGCTTGGCAGCGCACGCGTCTTTACTGCGGTGGCGATCCCCAATCCGCATCTGGTGAGCTTCGTCGATTCGGTCGACGAGGCCGAACTGGTTGCGCTGGGCGAGCGGTGCGAAGCGGCACCCGCCTGGCTGCCCAACCGCGCGAACGTCTCCTTTGTCGAGCTACGCGGCGAGGATGCGCTGTTCGTGCGCACGTTCGAACGCGGGGTGGGGCTGACCGACAGTTGCGGCAGCGCGATGGCGGCGTCGACCTATGCCGCGTGCCTGACCGGAAAGTGTGCATTCGGTCGCAACATCACGGTGTTCAATCGTGGCGGACTCGTTCGCGCCGAGGCGAGTGCCGATGGTATGGTGCGGTTGTCCGGCAATGCGACCTTCGAATGGGCAGGATCGGTCGATGTCGATCTGGCGACACGGACAGCGGGCCCGGTCACGGTGACGCACCGTAGCGATGACGAGGTTGCGGCATGGCGTGGCGTGATCGCGGCCATCGCCTAGGCGGTTCCTTGTCGCAACCAAAGTCGCGGTGCATCGTTGTCGCGCCGTAACATCCAAGGAGTTCCCCCGATGAGCCGTTTTTTTCGTAGTGCGCCGATGCTGGCGGCACTGATCGCTGGGTCGTGCCTGGCGACTGCGGCCCCGGCGCTGGCGCAGAGCCCAGCCGACGACCAGCGCTTCCAGCAAGCGCAGCAGCGCTTCGATAACGAGCTTGCGGTGTTCCGCCAGGAATTCGACCGCTACCAGCGTGCCCGCGCGCGCGGCTATGCCCCGCCGCCGCGGCCATATTACGATCCGCGTGGCGATGACCGCGACGAAGGCGGTTATGACCCCGCACGTTATTATCGAGACGATCCGCGTTATCAGGAGCGCGTGCTGAGTTCCGACGACCGCGTCTACCGCGGCAGCGACGGGCAGCTCTATTGCAAGCGCAACGACGGCACGACCGGCTTGATCGCCGGCGCGGTTGGCGGCGGTGTGCTCGGCAACCTGATCGCGGGCGGGCATTCGCGCGGAGTCGGCACGCTGCTTGGCGCGATTGCCGGCGGCGTGGTCGGCAAGACGGTCGACCAGAACAATACGCAGTTGCGCTGCCGCTAACGTAACCGGCTGCTGGTGCCGGGCTGCTGCAGGATCAATGGCGACCGAAGGTCGCGATCATCCGCAAGCCCAGCACCAGCGTATCCCGATCGCCGCCCTCGGTGCAGGCGCGCCGGATATATTGCAGATCGGGCTGAATCGTCAGGAACGGTGCCAGACGATCCTGATAGGTGATCTCGATCCCGTTTTCGGCCGATGCGGCGCGTTCGCCGGTATCGGCCACATTGGCCCGATAGCCGCTCGACAGCAGCCCGTGGGCGAGGCCGAACGACAAACGGCCTTCGGGGCGGCCGGGAACGACACCCCGGATATGGGCCCCGATCTGAAACCCGCCGCGGAACGGTGTGGTCTTCCCCTCCGAAAGCCCGGCGCGCAGGAACAAGGACAGCGCGTGCGCATCCCCGCCCGCGATATGCTGATCGACCAGCAGATAGGCCCCCATTGCAGCGCGGTGGACCGGGTTGCCATCGACATCGATCACGCGAATGTCGTCCTGCCGCCGGGTGTAGCGCCATAGCCCGACCGCCAGTTTTCCGCCGCGCGTGGTTCCCGCCTCGGCGATGAGCAGCGCGCCGTCATGCATGGTCAGGTCAACGCCATATTGATCGCCGAGCACGCCCGCGCGCGCGTTGACCACGGCAGCGCGCGCATAGCCTGACGTACCGATCGTAACATTCAGCCGGGCCATCAACGCGGTCGAGGGAAAGATCGACGGACCATTAGGGCCAGTCGCGGCCAGTTCCGACCCCACGCCAAAGGCGGGAGCCATCAGGATCGCCGCCCCGTCATTCTGGTAGAAATCGGCGTTGAGATCGGCCAGCCCGACCAACAGCGCGGCGCGGCCTCCGGCGAAGGCCTGCTCGATCCACGCTTCGTAGAGTTTGATCCGGCCATCAGGCACTTCGATATTGTCGATCCCCTGCAGTGTGCCAGCAGCATCGTTGATGGCGCGGCCGTGATTGCTCAGCAGATGTACCCGGGCCTTCGCGCCGCGCCATCCGACCAGACGCGAGAGATCCGCGTCGGCGGTAAGTTCGAGATTGTCCAGAATGTCGGTCTGGCGCGCCTCGCCGCCGGCCGCGACGCCGATAAGATCGATGACATAGCGGCCGTCAAAGGTGATCGGACGCGGTTCGGGGGCAGCGGCGGCGCGGTCAGGCGCGTCCGATTGCGCAAAGGCCGGGCGACCGCAGAGTATCGTCAGAGCAACAACGGAAGCAGAGAGCCAGCGCATCGATCATTTCCCAGACGAGCCCACGCCCGTTTTCAAAATATAGTCTATTATAGGATGGCTGAGGGGACTTGTGGGGGACGCGAACTACTCGCGAGCGACCGGGCGACATGTTCGGTGACGCAATGCTTCGCTTCCACGGACGTTGATCATCGAGTCCATTTGAAGGGGTTGGCCAAAATGACATCCAATAATTTTAGCGGCGGCCTGGCCAAGATGTCGCTCGCTCGCGCGATCCGGATCGCGGGGGTCGCGCTGCTCAGTCTGATGGTGGTGAGCGGTGGCAGCGGGATTGCCGCCGCCTGGTTACAGTCGGCCGCGTTGGAGCGGCAAAACGAGGCGGGTGCGCTGCTTGCCAATCATGAACTGGCTGACATGATGCACGACGCGATCCGCAGCGACGTCCTCGCCGCGTTCGAATCGACCACGCCCCATAGCGGCATCAAGATGGACGATGTCGTGAAGGACTTTGACGAACATCTGAAAGCGCTGCGCGACGGGATCGCCGCCGACGGCAGTTACACCGGCTCCGCCGACGTTGCGGCCGTCACGACCAAATTGGTCGCGCCGATGGAGGCTTATGCGACCTCCGCGACGCAGATCATCGCTCGGATCAAGACCGATCCGACGGGGGCCCGGGCGGATCTTCCGGGATTTTTCGATCAGTTCCGCACTCTTGAGGTTTCGATGGGGAAGGCGTCGGACGCGATTACGGCAAATGCCAAGCAAGCGTCCGATTCCGGCAAGATCGTAGGGATCGTGGCAATGGTCGCGTTGATCCTGATTGTCCTGCTGGGCATCGCCGGGACCTCGGCGCTCGTAATGGCGGCTATCCGCCATGTTATCCGCCCGATTGCGGGCCTTGCCGACACGATGCGCGAACTCGGCGCGGGCAATCTGGGCGTCGCGGTGGTCGGGGCGGATCGCGCTGACGAACTGGGCGATATGGCGCAGGCGATGCTGGCGTTTCGCGACCAGTTGCAAGCTGCCGAAGCCTCGAAGCAGGCGCAGGCGCAATTGATCGTCGATAGTCTGGGATCCGGCCTGACTTCGCTTGCCGAAGGGGATCTGACCGTTGCGGTGACCGCTAACCTGCAGGCACCGTTCACCGCGTTAAAGGACAATTTCAACAGCGCGGTCAGCGGATTGAACGCGCTGATCGCGGCGGTGACGCAGAGCGCGTCGGCGATCAGCACCGGATCGGGCGAAATCGCACAGGCGAGCGAGGATCTCGCCCGGCGCACCGAAGGCAATGCCGCCAGCCTGGAGCAGACCACGGCGGCGATCGCGCAGATCGAACAACGGCTAAAAGCAACCGCCGCCGCCGCCGCGCGCACCGTGCAGCGCGCAGACGGAGCGATCGCCACCGTCGCCGGCGGGCGCGGCATCGCCGATGAGGCGGTGCAGGCGATGAACCGAGTGAGCGAAAGCGCCAAGGGCATCGACAGCGTGATCGAGGGGCTCGACAAGATCGCGTTTCAGACGCGCGTGCTCGCCATGAACGCGGCCGTCGAGGCGGGGCGGGCGGGCGAGGCCGGGCGCGGCTTTGCGGTGGTGGCGGATCTCGTTTCGGCGCTGGCCATTCGGGCAGAGCAGGAAGCAGGGCGTGCGCGCGACCAGTTGACCGCAACGCAGACCGACATCGTCGCCGCGGTCGAGCGCGTCCACAGGGTCGACGGCGCGCTCTCGACGATTTCCGGGGATGTCGGCGAGGTTCATATGCTCTTGGGCGAGATGGCAAGCGACAACACGGCGCAGTCGACCATGATCTCGGAAATCAGTGCGGCGATTGGGACGATGGACCAGGCAACACAACAGAATGCAGCGATGGTCGAAGAAACCTCGGCGGCCGCGCGCAATTTGACCTCCGAAGTCGCCTCGCTGGCGAATCAGGCTGCGCAGTTCACGATCGGGGACGCGGGGTCACCGCCGCAGATGCGGAGCTATGCAAAGGCGGCGCGCAAAGCGCCAGCCGGTCGATCGCGCACCTTGCCGGTCGTGGCGATAGTGACCAAGAGCGGCGCAGGTGACGATTGGGCGACGTTTTGAGGCGGCACGCTCCGCGATAACCAAATAGGCACAAAACGGCTTGACATCGCGGCGCTGTTTTGGTACATAAAGAGAACGATGAAGAATTGCGAGTCGGCCCCTCGGGGTCGGCCAACGGGCCGGGGCGGCAACGCCTTTCGGCCCGTTTTGCTGTGCGGAGGGCCGAATGGACGGGATTACGGCAGGGAACAATCGCGTACTGCAAGTCCGCCGGTTGCGCTCGGGCGGGTTCGACAAGGCCAAGCGCAAGCGCTTCCTCGATACGCTGGCGGCGACGTGCAACGTAACGTCGGCGGTGCGGGCGGCGGGCGTGGCTCAGTCGAGCTGCTATCGCGCGCGGATGCGCGATGCCGCCTTCGCGGCGGCGTGGGAGGAGGCGATCGCCACCGGCTATCAACGGCTGGAGGAGGCGCTGCTCGATTATGCGCTGGCGCGCGTTGTCGGTGAGACGCCCGACCCCGCCGCCGCCGATCCCGAGGCGGTGGCGCAAAGCCCGATCACGGCGCTTGCCGAGCGCACCATTTCGGCCAGCGATCTGCACTTCGCGGTCGGCTTGCTCAATCGGCAACGCGCTGCCGCCGAGGGAAAGATTACGCTCGGGCGCGGGGTGAAAATGGCGTCCCCGGCCGAAACCGACGCCGCGCTGCGGCGCAAGCTCGATCAGCTCGCACGGCGGATGGGGTCGAAATGAGCGAGCGATATTCCGGCGCGCAAGCGCGGGCGCTGATGCTGGAGCTGGCGCGCTTGCCGGCGGGCGTGCGCGAAACAGTGCTGCGCGACCTGACCGCCGCGCAGCGGGCCGAACTCAATTGGAGCTGGGAGCGCTGGACGCAGGACGGGCAGGAGCCGCCCGCCGGCCCGTGGCGGGTGTGGCTGATCCGCGCCGGGCGCGGTTTCGGCAAGACGCGGGCGGGTGCGGAATGGGTGAGCGAGATCGCGCGCACAATGCCGGGCACGCGGATCGCGCTGGTCGGCGCGACGATCGAGGATGTGCGGCGCGTGATGATCGAGGGCGAAAGCGGGTTGATCGCGGTGGCGCGGCCGGGCGAATCGGTCGGCTATCGATCGCGCGGCACCGAAGTCGAGTTTGCCTCCAAGGCCCGCGCGACGATCTTTTCGGCGAGCGCGCCGGAGAAATTGCGCGGGCCCGAACATGCCGCCGCCTGGTGCGACGAACTCGCCAAATGGCGCAATGGCGATGCGACCTGGGACAATCTGATGCTGGGGATGCGGATGGGCGACGCCCCGCAAGTGGTGGTGACGACAACGCCGCGCCCGACTCCGTTGCTGCGCCGGATCATGGCGCTGGAGGGCTTGGCGCAAAGCGGTGGGAGCTCCCACAAGAACGTGTTCCTACCCGAGAGCTTTCTGGCGGCAATCGAGCGGGCCTATGGCGGCACGCGGCTGGGGCGGCAGGAGATTGCGGGCGAGCTGCTTGCCGATGTCGAAGGGGCTTTGTGGACACACGCTCAGTTCGATGCGGCGCGGGTGGGGGTTGCCCCGGCATTGGTGCGCACGGTGGTCGCGGTCGATCCCCCGGCCGGGACCGACTCCGGGCGCGGCGGCGATGCGTGCGGGATCGTCGCGGTCGGGCTCGGGCGTGACGGGCGCGGTTATGTGCTGGAGGATGCAAGCGTGACGGGATTATCCCCCGAAGGCTGGGCGCAGGCGGTGGCGGGGTGCGCCGCGCGGCACCGCGCCGACCGCGTGATCGCCGAGAAGAATCAGGGCGGGCGGATGGTGCAGAGCGTATTGCTGGCAGCGGACGCCAGCCTGCCGCTGAAGCTGGTCCATGCCAGCGACGGCAAGGTCGCGCGCGCCGAGCCGGTGGCGTTGCTGTACGAGCGCGGGGCTGTCTCGCATGTCGGGGTGATGCCCGAGCTGGAGCGGGAGTTATGCGGGTTGGTGGTGGGTGGCGGCTATCAAGGGCCGAGCCGCTCCCCTGACCGCGCCGACGCCTTGGTCTGGGCGCTGGGCGAGCTGCTGCTCAAACGGCGCGGCGGCGGGCGGGTGCGGGGGTTGTAAGGTAGGACGGTTTCACCGGCATGGCGTCCGTTCGTCGTGCGCGCTAACGCCGTCCCCTACGACAGGAAGGACGAACGTCATGGTGCCCCGCGAAAGGATCGACAGTGCGCGCATTCCCGGCGGCGATGAAATGACGCTGTACCGGCGCGGCGACGATTTCATGATCGTGGTCGATCGCAACGAATTGATGAGCACGCGGATGAACGGCTCGGAAGAGGCGCTGGGCACGATGGCGTGTGCGCGGATCGCGGGAGTGGCGGCACCGCGCGTGCTGATCGGCGGGTACGGCATGGGCTTTACGTTGCGCGCGGTGCTGGGCGTGGTCGGCCCCAAGGCCGAGGTGACGGTGGCCGAACTGGTGCCCGAAATCCTCGCCTGGGCGCGCGGGCCAATGGCGGCGGTGGCGAAAGGGTGCCTCGACGATCCGCGCGTGCGCGTGGTCGAGGCCGATGTCGCCGAGGCGATCGCTGTGGCACCGGGTGGTTATGACGCGATCCTGCTCGATGTCGATAACGGGCCGGACGGGCTGGTGCGCGCCGAGAACAACCGGCTTTATGCGCCGCGCGGGCTGGCGGTGGCGCGCGCGGCGTTGCGGCCGGGCGGGGTGCTGGCGGTGTGGTCGGCGGCACCAGATGCGCGCTTCGTCACGCGGTTGAAGAGCGCGGGCTTTGTCGTCGAGGAAGTGGCGGTGAAGGCGCGGCAGAACGGCAAGGGCCCGCGCCATGTGATCTGGTTCGCGAGGCTGGCGGGGTAGGCATCTCGCCTCCCCTCCCTGGAAGGAGCGTTGGGTGAACAGCGCCCCGCGCTGTTCAGGTCATGCCGGGGGCATGACCGACCCAACGCTGGATTGAGGGGTGGGTTGGCTGATGGCGGGGGGTACGCCCGCTTACGGGCCGACCCACCCCCGGCCCCTCCCTTTCAGGGAGGGGAGGCAGGAAGCGCGCGTCGTTTCTCTACGAGAAGGAAGAGAGCATGAAATGGTTCGGCTGGAAGGCAGCCGGGCGCGAGGAATCGCGTCCGGCGCTGGAGTTTCGGCGTGCGCGCTTTGCCGAGGGGGCGGCGATCGGAGCGCTCCCGCAAAGTTATGCGGAACGGGTGCGGGCGCTGTATCTGCGCAATGCGATTGCGCAGCGCGCGGTGCGGCTGGTTGCCGATGGTGTGGGCGACGCACCGCTGACGGGGACGCCCGAAACCATCGCGCTGGTACAGGCACGATCGGGCGGGCAGGCGCTGACCGCGACGCTGGCGGCGCATCTGCTGCTGCACGGCAATGCCTATGTGCAGATGCTGACCGACGCGGCGGGCGATGTGGTCGAGCTGTTCGCGCTGCGCCCCGAGCGGGTGACGGTCGAGCCGGATGCGGGCGGGTGGCCGATCGCCTATCGCTATAGCGTGGGCGATCGATCGGTGCGGCTATCGGCGGAGGAGCCCCGGCCCGAAATCGTGCAGATCAAGGCGTTCCATCCGCTCGACGATCATTATGGCCTGGGGTGTCTCGGCGGGGCGGCGAGCGCGATCGCGCTGCACAATGCAGCGGCGGCATGGAATGCCGGGCTGCTCGACAATGCCGCGCGACCGTCTGGCGCGCTGATCTACGATCCGGGCGATGGCTCGACCTTGTCGCGCGAGCAATTCGCCCGGTTGCGCGAGGAAATGGAGGCGAGCTTTGCCGGCGCGCGCAATGCTGGGCGGCCGATGCTGCTGGAAGGCGGCCTTACATGGCAGGCGCTGAGCCTGACGCCCGCCGACATGGACTTTGTCGGCATGAAAGCGGCGGCGGCGCGCGAGATCGCCACCGCTTTCGGGGTGCCGCCGATGCTGCTCGGCCTGCCGGGCGACGCGACCTATGCCAATTACAAGGAGGCCAATCGCGCATTGTGGCGATCGACGATCCTGCCGCTGGCGGGAACGATCCTGGCCGGGCTGACGCAGGGGCTGCGCGGATGGGTGCCCGAGGCGGCGCTGTCGGTCGATCTCGACCGGGTGACCGCGCTGGCCGAGGACCGCGAACGCTTGTGGAGCCAGGTGGGCGCGGCGGATTTCCTGTCGCGTGACGAGAAACGCGCGATGGTGGGGTTGGGGCCCGGCGCGGTGGAGGTGGCGCCGTGAGCGGCGCGGTGCTGGCGCAGTTAATGGCGCAAGGCGCCGGCGAAGGCGCGGATTTGACCACGCTGCGCGCCATTGCCGAGGAAGCGGGCGAACTGGCGGCGTCGCGCGCGATGGCGCGACTGGGGCTGGACGATGCGGCGGCGGCCAAGGACATGGCCGAATTGCGCGAATTGCTGGGGGCATGGCGCGATGCCAAAAGATCGGTGTGGAAAGCGGCGCTCGCCTGGGTGGCGCGGATTGCGGGCGCGCTGTTGCTGACGGGGCTGGCGGCGAAATTCGGCTTTTGGGATTGGGTTAAGTGACGGGGGCGCGCTCCTCCCCTCCCTGGAAGGGAGGGGGCGGGGGTGGGTTGGCCCGTGGCGGCGTCGATCCCCTCCCCACACCGACCCACCCCCAGCCCCTCCCTTCCAGGGAGGGGAGGACGGAGGGAGGCTTGCGCTTCGCTGGCTACGCCGCAATCTTCGACCGGGTCGATCGCGGTGGCGACGTGATCCGCGCGGGCGCGTTCGGGGCGGACGTACCGGTGGTGCCGTTATTGTGGCAGCATCGCGGGCGCGCAATCGGCACAATCGAGCGGATCGCGCCCGACCAGCGCGGGCTGCGTGTGATCGGGCGGATCGACGATGCGCGCGTGGCGGGGTTGGTTCGGGGCGGGGCGCTGAACGGATTGTCGATCGGCTTTCGCGCGCGCGGTGCGGTGCGGGGGCGGGTGCGCGAGCTGACTGCGGTCGACCTGGTCGAAGTCAGCCTGGTCGCGCAGCCGATGCAGCCGCTGGCCCGGGTGCATATGGTGGAGGAGCGTGCTACGATGCCGCCTCCAGACTTGGTTCCCGATCCTCGGCAGCCGCGCGCGGACGAGGAGAGCGATCATGGCTGACGGCACCATCAAGCGACTGACCGACAAGGGTTTCGGCTTCATCGCCGATGCGAGCGGCAAGGACCTGTTCTTCCACATGTCGAGCGTCGAGGGCGTCCGCTATGAGGATCTGCGCGAAGGCGAGACGGTCACGTTCGACGTCGGCCAGGGCCCCAAGGGTCCGCGCGCCGAGAATGTGAAGCAGGCGTGATCGGCTAACCGATCCCCCATTTGATGCGGCGTAGGTGCTGCATCCGAAATGCCAGAGGGCGTCGCGATTGCGGCGCCCTTTTTCGTTTCCGAACCGAACTTTCAACGAGGAGAATGACATGGGTGACATGACCGTGGACGCGCTTGAGGCGAGCTTCGAGGGCGAAGGAACGGTGGGTGTGGTCGCGCGCCCGCTATTGGCGGGCGCGCGCGAGCCAGGCGGAGCGGCGTTCGACAGTTTCCTCCGCTCGGGTGCGAGCGTCGAGATGAAGGCGTTTACCGCCGTGAGCGGCGATGCCGGGGGCTATGCCGTGCCGCGCGAGATCGATGCGGTGATCGATGCGACGCTCAGTTCGATTTCGCCGATCCGCAGTGTCGCGAATGTGGTGACGGTCGGCTCGGCCGGGTATCGCAAGCTGGTGACGACGGGGGGCACGCCCTCGGGCTGGGCAGCGGAGACCGATGCGCGCGGGACGACGGCGACGCCGGTGTTCACCGAAATCGCGCCGCCGATGGGGGAACTCTACGCCAATCCGTCGGCGAGCCAGGCGATGCTCGACGATGCGGCGTTCGATGTCGAGGCGTGGCTGGCGAGCGAAATCGCGATGGAATTCGCCAAGGCCGAGGGTGCGGCGTACGTCAACGGATCGGGCGTCAACCGGCCCAAGGGCTTTTTGCAGGCCCCGACCGCGAGCACGGCGGATGCGGCGCGTGCGTTCGGGACGCTGCAATATCTGGCGAGCGGTGCTGCGGGCGATTTCGCGGCCAACCCGCAGGACCGGTTGATCGATTTGGTGCAGGCGCTGCGCGGGCCGTATCGGCAGGGCGCGGTGTTCGTGATGAATGCGAGCACGCTGGCGCGGATCCGCAAGTTCAAGACCAATGACGGCGCGTTTCTGTGGGCGCCGAGCCTGACCGCGGGGACGCCGGCGACGTTGCTCGGCTATCCGGTGATCGAGGCGGAGGACATGCCCGATATTGCCGCCAACAGTCTGTCGATCGCGTTCGGCAATTTCAAGGCGGGCTATCTGATCGCCGAGCGCCGCGAGACGGTGATTCTGCGCGATCCTTATACCAACAAGCCGTTCGTCAATTTCTATGCGACCAAGCGCGTCGGCGGCTGCGTGTCCAATTCCGAGGCGATCAAGCTGCTGAAGTTCGCGGTGAGCTGACGTCGTGGGGTGAGGGCGCGCGGTCGGTGTGCGTCCTCACCCTTCCCACTGCCTGCGGCAGCGGGCCCCTTCCCTCTCCCGGCGGGAGAGGGACTTGGAGGAACAACGATGATCGAGACGGATGGGCCGGGCGCGGTGACGCTCGGCGAGGAGGACCGTGCGCTGGCGGTGGCGGCGGTCAAGGCGGTGCTGCGCGTGGCGAGCGATGACGAGGATGCGCTGATCGCGGCCTTTGCCGAGACCGCCTTGGGGCTGGCCGAGCAGTTTCTGGGGATGGTGCTGATCGCGCGGGCGCTGCGCGTGCCGGTGGCGGTGCGGGGGGCGTGGCAGGCGCTTGGCGTGGCACCGGTTTCGGCGATTACGGGCGTGGAGACGGCGGCGGGGGTGGCGCTGCCGAGCGACGGCTTTGCGATCGATATCGATGCGGCGGGCGAGGGCTGGGTGCGGATCGTGCAGGCGGCGGGGGTGACCTCGGTCATGGTGCTGGCGCGCGCTGGCCTGGCCGAGGGCTGGGCGGGGTTGCCCGCGCCGATCCGGCAAGGCGTGGTGCTGCTGGCGGCGCATCTGTTCGAGCAGCGCGAGGCCAGCGTCGCCCCGCCGAGCGCGATCACCGCTTTGTGGCGGCCGTTCCGGCGGATCGCGCTGCGCCCAACGGCGCACGCATGTTGAGCGCGCTGGAGGCGCAGGGGCGCGTGCTCGCGGAATGCGCGGCGGAGCGGGCGCGGGCGCGCGTGGCGGAGGCGCTGCGCGCAGACCTGCCGGGGGTGGCGGTGACGGTGGAGGGCGAGGCGGTGGTGCTGAGCGGGCGGATTTCGCCCGACGATGCGCGGCTGCGCTGGATCGGGAGTCTGCTGCCATGAGCGCGGAGAGCGTGGTGCAAGCGGCGGTGCTGGCGGCGCTGCGCGGGGTCGCCGGGTTGAACGGCGTTTATCTGGGGCCGCCCGTCAAGGCGACGGTGCCCTTTGCCGAATTGGGCGACCTGCTCGGCGGCGACTGGAGCGTCAAGGACCGCATGGGGCGCGAGCTGCGGCTGTTGGTGACCGTGCGCGATGCGGGCGAACGCCCGGCGCGCGTGCAGGCGTTGGCCGAGGCGGTCGGCGCGGCGATCGAGGCGGTGCCGCGCGATCTGGCCGGGTGGCGCGTGGCGAGCGTGGTGCTGGTGCGATCGCGGCTTGCTGCTGCTGCTGCGGGCGGGCGGTGGAATGCCAGCGTCGAATATCGCGTGCGGGTTTTGGCGGCCTGACGTCCCTCTCCCAGCGGGAGAGGGAGGGAGCGGCGCAGCCGCGGAAGGGTGAGGGGGACCGGTTCTGGCGGTTAGTGCTTGCGGCGGCGTTGATGGGTTCGCGCGGAGGCGCGGAGGACGCGGAGAGGGTTCGCGTGGGGCGTGGTTGTGCCCGGCAAGGATGCGACGAAGGTTAGGCTAGGCGGGGCCCCTCTGCGTCCTCTGCGCCTCCGCGCGAACCACCTTCTGGACCCTCACCCTTCCCACTGCCTGCGGCAGCGGGTCCCATCCCTCTCCCGGTGGGAGAGGGCGTTTTTTTGAGGAGAATATCATGGGTGCGGAACGGGGTAGTGCCTTTTTGTTGAAGGTGGGGAATGGGGCGTCGCCGCTCGTTTATGCGACGGTGGCGGGGCTGCGGACGACGCAGATGAGCGTCAATGGCGAGATGGTCGCGATCACCTCCAAGGATTCGGGCGGGTGGCGCGAATTGCTGTCGGGGGCGGGGGTGCGCTCGGTCAGCGTGTCGGGGGCGGGGATCTTTACCGGCTCCGCCGCCGAGACGCGGATCAAGGGCAATGCGCTGGCCGGCACGATCGACGATTACCGTTTGAGCTTCGAAAGCGGCGAGACGCTGTCGGGGCGCTTCCTGGTGACCAAGCTCGACTATGCCGGGGATTATAATGGCGAGCGCAGCTACACGCTGAGCCTGGAGAGTTCCGGGCCGGTGGTGTCGGCGTGAGCGCGGCCAATCCCGAGCGCGGCGAGGCGGCGCTGCGCGTCGGCGGCGCGACGGTCGTGCTGCGCCCGAGCTTTGCCGCTTTGGTCGCGGCCGAGGGCGAATTGGGGCCGCTCTTCGCCTTGGTTGAGCGTGCGGCGGCGGGGGGCTTGTCGCTGGGCGAGATGGTCGGCCTGTTCTGGCATTGCCTGCACGATGCACCCGCAGGGCTGACGCGCGCGCAATTGGGCGAGGCGGTGGTGCTGGGCGGGCTGTCGCGCGCGACGCCGGTGCTGCGCGTGCTGCTCGGGCAGATTCTGGCGGGGCGGTGATGGAGCGGTTCGCGCAGGGTGCGACGCGGCTGGCGGGCTTTGCCGGCGTGGTGCTGGGCTGGGCGCCCGACATCTTCTGGCGCGCGACCCCGGCGGAATTGGCGGCGGTGGTGGCGGTGCTGCGCGGCGGTGATGGCGAGATCACCCCGCCCGATGGCGCGACGATCGCGCGGATGCAGGAGGCCTTTCCCGATGGATGAGGAAATCGAACGGCTGGTGGTGGGCGTGCGCGCCGATACCGTAGGGTTTGCGCGCGATGTCGATGCGATGCGCGCGAGCCTGGACGGGCCGCTGACCAGCGGGGTGGGTCGCGCCGGGCGCGCGATCGAGAGCGCCCTGGGCAAGGCGATCCGGAGCGGGAGCCTCAGCTTTGAGGATTTGCGCAAGGTCGCGCTGTCGGTGCTGTCGGACATTACGGCGTCGGCGCTGCGCAGCGGGTTGAGCGCGATTCTGGGCGGTGGGTCGAGCGGGTCTTCGGGGGCTGGCGGGTTGCTGGCGACGCTGGGGAGCCTGGTCGGCGCGCCGGGGCGGGCGACGGGTGGGCCGGTGTCGCCGGCGCGGCCCTATCTGGTTGGGGAGCGCGGGCCTGAGCTGTTCGTGCCGACCACCAGCGGGAGCGTGGTTGCGGCAGGCGTTGGCGGTGGCGCGCGCGATGTGCGCGTGGCGATCACGGTGCAGGGCGGGAACGATGCGCCGCAAGCGCTGGCGGCGTCGAGCCGGCAGGTGGCGCGGGCGGTGCGGGCGGCTTTGATGGAGTGAGGGGCTGCATTGGCGGTGGCGATGTTGGGAGAGCGGATTGGAGCGGCGGTTCTTTTGACTGCCCCTCTCCCCGGCCAGCATCAGGTGAACCGTGCCCCGCACGGTTCAGGTCATCCCGGGGGGATGACCGACCTGATGCTCCCCTGAAGGGGAGAGGAAGAAGATGGCATATTGGTTGGCGAGCGAGCGCACGGTTCAGGTCGAGGGCGTGGTGTCGCGGTTTGATCCGCGGTTCTGGACGGTCAATTTTCCGCGGCCGATGATGGCGGGGGTGACGACCAGCGCGGGAGATGCGCTGCGCGTTGATGCCGTCTTCTATACGTCTGGGGATCTGGCCGGGCTGATCTGGGAGGCGGAGGACCGCTTCGATCATCCGTTGCTGCGCTATGAGACGGCGCGCGATTTTCGCGGGTGTCGGCTCGGGTTTCGCTGGCGCTCGGCGGGGGTTTTGCCGCTCGATGCGGTCAATGGCCCGGTGCTGACGATCGAGGGGCGCGACGCCGCAGGCGCAGCGCGCGCCTGGTATGTGCGGTTGTGGAATTATGCGACGGGGTTGCCCGAGGATGCGACGGTGTCGCTCGACTTTGCGAGCGTGGCGGGCGGGTTCGTGCTGCCCGATGAGGCCGATCCGGTGTGGGCGGGCGATGTCGACCGGATGTTCGTGTCGCTGGTGCCGCCGGGTTTCGATGGCGGGAATGCGCCGCTGGCGGCCCCGGTCGAGGCGTGGGTCGAGCTGACGCAGATCGTGTGCGACGGGCCGGGGGCGGTGCTGGCGATTGGCGATGTGGTGGTGCCTGAGCACAGCCTTCAGATCGCGAGCGGCTATGACGACAGTTACAACCTTACGCCCGCGCGGTTGCTGCGCAACGCGCTGTTGCTCGGCTATCGCGGGAGCATCGTCCACTATCTGGGGATGAGCCATTATCTGCGGCTCGAAGCCAATTCGGGCGGCTTTTATGCGAGCCTTGCGGGTGGGGCGCTCAATGCGGCTGCGGCGGCGTGGCAGCGCGACTTTGCCGAGCGGGCGAAGGCGCTGGGCTATGACGTGATCTGGTCGCTCAGCTACGAACTGTTCGACGCGCATTGCTGGGGCGACTGGAAGCAGCGGGCGTGGGATGGCAGCCCGGCGCTGACCGGGTGGGCGCCGCCATCGACCTTGCTGTCGCCCGCGCATGACGGGGCGATGGGCTATTTGCGCGCGGTCGCGGTGGCGATGATCGAGATTGCGGTGGCCGCGGGACTTGCGCCCAAATTCCAGGTGGGTGAGCCGTGGTGGTGGATCATGCCCGATGGGCGGCCCTGCCTGTATGACGCTGCAGCGCGGCAGCATTTCGGGGCGGGTGCGGTCGAGATTGCGCGCGTCCAGGCGGTGAGCACTGCTGCCGAGCGGGCCCTGCTCGATGCAGCGGGGGCGCTGCTGGCGGCCTCGACCGCGGCTTTGGTCGCTGCGGTGCGCGCGGTGGCGCCGACGGTCGAGACGCATGTGCTGGTCTATTTGCCGACGGTGCTGGCGGGCGATGCGCCCGAGGTGCAGCGCGCCAATGTGCCGGTCGGCTGGGCGCATCCCGCCTTCGACGTGCTGCAACTGGAAGATTATGATTTCGTCGTGGCGGGCAATGTCGCGGGCACCGCGCGTGCGGTGGACGCCGCCACCGCCCGGCTTGGCTATGCGGTCGCGGATACGCACTATTTTTCGGGGTTCGTGCTGCGGCCCGATCAGACGGCGCAGTGGCGCGAGATCGAGGCTGCGGCGCTGGCGGCGCAAGCGCGCGGTGTGGCGGCGGCGTTCGTCTGGGCGCTGCCGCAATTGCTGCGCGACGGGTTCGTTCATTTCCAAGAGGCGGAGGATGCGGTGCAGGCTTTCGACGATGTGCTGTTCCCGCTCGCACTGGGGCGCGAGGCCGAGGTCAGCCCGGAATTCTCGACCGCGATCGTCACCAGCGCGGGCGGGCATGAGGCGCGCAATGCAAGCTGGGCGGAGGCGCGGACGCGCTACGATGTCGGGCCGGGGGTGCGATCCGAAGCCGATATCGCGACCTTGCTCGGCTTCTTTCGCGCGCGGATGGGGCCGGCGCGCGGGTTCCGGTTGCGCGACCCGTTCGATGCCAGTTCGGGGACCGCGACGCCGGGCGCGCGCGACCAGGTGCTGGGGACGGGCGATGGCGTCACGGTGCGCTTCGCGTTGGTCAAGCGCTATGGCGACGCGGTGCGGCGGATCACGCGGCCCGTTGGAGGGAGCGTGCGCGTCGGGGTCGGCGGGGTCGAGACGGCGGCCTTCTCGGTTGTCGCGGGCGGCTATGTCGAGCTCGATGGTGCGCCGGCCACGGGCGTGGCGGTGACCGCGGGTTTCCTGTTCGATGTGCCGGTACGGTTCGCCGAGGACCGGTTGAGCGTCAACCGCGCAACCTTCCTGGCAGGCGCGGCGACGGCGGTGCCGCTGATCGAAGTGCGCGAGGATTTGGCATGAGCTTCCTCGAAGGTACGCTCACCACGATCGCCCTGTGCTGGCGGATCGAGCGGCGCGACGGGGTGACGATCGGGCTGACTGACCATGATCGCGATTTGGTCATCAGCGGGCTGGCACATCGCGCCGCGCCGGGAATGACGCCGTCGGCGATCAAGCGCAGCGCCGGACTCGAGGCCGATACGATGGACATTACCGGTGCGCTGACCAGCGCGGCGATTGCCGAAGGTGATCTGTTGGCGGGGCGTTGGGATGGGGCGCGGGTGGCGTTGTTCGCGGTTGACTGGACCGGCAGCGGCGCGACGCAAGTGGCGCTGGGCGAAGGGACGATCGGCGCGGTTGAGACCGATCGCGGGGCCTTTACCGCCGAATTGCGCGGGGTGAGTGCGGCGCTCGAGCGGCCCGTGGTCGAGGCGACCTCGCCCGAATGCCGGGCCGAGCTGGGCGACAAACGCTGCCGCGTGGCGATGGCGGGGCGGCGGCGGATAGTGCGGGTGACGGGCGCGGCGGGGCAGGTGGTGACGGTGGATGCGGTCGAGCCTAGCGACAATGGCTATGGCGCGGGGCTGCTGCGCTGGATCGGCGGGGCGAATGGCGGGCTTGAGAGCGCGATCGCGCGATCTGCGGGGTGGACGGTGACGCTGCGGAGCGCACCCGCGCTGCCGGTGGTGGCGGGCGATTTGGTGGAGTTGATCGAGGGGTGCGATAAGAGCCTGGCGACGTGCGCCGCCCGGTTTACCAATGCGGTGAATTTTCGCGGCGAGCCGTATCTGCCGGGGATCGACCTGCTCACCCGTTATCCGGGCGCATGAGCGCGGCCGAACGCGCCATTGCGGCGGCGCGCGGTGCGATCGGCGCGCGTTTCCGCTTGCACGGGCGCGACCCGGCGTTCGGGCTCGATTGTGTCGGGCTGGCTGGGTTGGCCGCGCGCGCGGCGGGTTTCCGGGGCGAAATTCCTAGCGGCTATGCGCTGCGTGGCGGGAGCGCGGCGGCAATCGCGGCGGCGTTCTCGGCGGCGGGGCTTGTCGCCAGCGACGCGCCCGGTCCGGGTGACCTTGCCCTGTTCAAAACCGGACCGGGGCAATTTCATCTGGCGGTGCTGGTGCCGGGCGGGATCGTCCACGCCGACGCGATGCTGCGGCGCGTGGTCGAGCGACCGGGGTCGCCGCCGTGGCCAATGCTGGGATGCTGGCGGGTGGAGAAGTAAGCGATGGCGACTCTGATTCTTTCGACCGTCGGCGGGATCGTGGGCGGACCGATCGGCAGCGCGATCGGCGCGGTGATCGGCAACGTCTTTGACCGCGAGGTGCTGCTCAAGCCAAAGGCCCGGGAGGGGCCGCGACTGACCGAGCTGCAGCTGCAGACATCGAGCTATGGCACGCCGCTGCAACGCGTCTTCGGGACGATGCGGGTGGGTGGTTGCGTGATCTGGTCGACCGATCTGATCGAGAGCAGAACCAGCAGCGGCGGCGGCAAGGGACAGCCGAGCACGACAAATTACAGTTATTCGGCGTCGTTCGCGGTGGCGTTGTCGGGACGGGCGATCCAGGGAGTCGGGCGGATCTGGGCCGATGGCAAATTGCTGCGCGGCGTGGGCGGGGATTTCAAGAGCGCGACCGGTTTTCGCCTGCATCTGGGCGACGAAGGGCAAGCGGTCGATCCGCTGATTGCATCTGCGGAAGGGGCGGGGCTGACGCCTGCGCATCGTGGGCTTGCCTATGCGGTGTTCGAGCATTTCGAACTGGCCGATTATGGCAATCGTATCCCCTCGCTGACCTTCGAGGTGATTGGCGACGCGGTACCCGTGGCGGTCGGCAGGATCGCCCAGGAGCTGACGGACGATATGATCGATGGAGCCGCGGCAACGCAAGCGGTCACCGGCTTTGCGGCTTATGGCGACAGCGTCCGCAGTGTGGTCGAGACGCTGGCGGTGGCGGGGGGCGCGTGGTTCGCGCCCGAGGCGATGGGCCTGCGGATGCGGGCGGGGCTTGCCGCCGACCATGCCATCGCCGATGGCGAAGTCGTTGCCGCCGGGGCCGCGCGCGGCAAGCACGGCCGAGCGATGGCGGCGTTGGAGACGGTGCCGCACCATGTAACCCTGGCGCATTACGACCCGGCGCGCGATTATCAGACCGGGATACAGCAGGCGCGGCGACCGGGGGCCGGGGTCCGCGAAGAACGTGTCGACATGCCGGCCGCGATCACCGCAGACACCGCCAAGACGATGGCCGAGGCTGTGCTGTCGCGGGCAGAGGCCGCCCGCGAGCGGCGCACGCTAACGCTCGGCTGGGACGCGTTAGCGGTGGCACCCGGGGCGTGTGTGACGATTGCGGGGGTGGCGGGGGTCTGGCGAGTCACGGGGTGGGCGCTGGAACATATGGTGCTGTCGCTGGAATGCGTGCGACTCGCCACGGGAACCCTGGCCGTTTCGGCGAGTGCGGGGCGGGTGCTGCACGCGCCCGACGTCGCGACGGGCACGACGGTGCTGGCCGCGTTCGAAGCGCCGCCGGAGGACGCGGTCCTCTCGGTTCCGCGCGTGACGATAATCGCAGCGGGAACCCAGCCGGGCTGGCGCAGGGCGACCTTGCTTTACAGCACCGACGGAGGTGCGCGGTGGATGGCGGCCGGTGCTACGAATGTGCCGGGGATTCTTGGGCAGGTCGTGACGCCACCTGGGGCGGCGGGCGCTGCGATCGTCGATCACGCAAATGTGATTGAGGTCGAACTCATCCATGCAGGCATGACACTGGTTGGAGCCGATGCTGGGGCGCTCGATGCTGGGCTGAATACAGCCCTGGTGGGGAACGAGCTGTTGCAATTCGGCGAAGCCACGCAGCTTACCGCGACACGGTGGCGACTGGCGGTGCTGCTCCGCGGGCGGCGCGCGACCGAGAGTGCGATCGGCACGCAGCGCGCGGGCGATCGCTTCGTGCTGGTCGAGCCGGACGCAAGCGCAACGCTCGACCTGCCTGGGACCGCGCAGGGAGGAGACCTGCGCATCATGGCGTCTGGACCCGGGGACGTGGAGGGGCCGGTAGAAGTCGCGCTCACGCTTGCAGGAACCTCGATCTTGCCGCTTTCGCCAACGCATCTGACGTGGTCCGAAGTGGGGAATGGGGATGTCACGGTGCAGTGGGTGCGGCGCAGCAGGGCGGGCCTGCGCTGGGTCGACGGCGTCGATGCGCCGCTGGCAGAAGAGCGCGAGGTCTATCAAATTGCGCTCCTCTATCCCGACGGACGGGGGGCCACGGTCGAAACCACGGAGCCGACCTTGGTGATTCGGCACGTCGATCGCATTGTCGGCCTGTCGATCGCGGTCACCCAGGTTGGCGCACATGGCCAATCCTACCCCCTTCACGGCATGATCCCCGCTTGGGCGGGCTAAGAAAGGACCGTCAATGAACGACCAAACGACCGTGCGGCTGAGCCTGCCTTTGCTCCAGGTGGGGCAGGCGCAGAAGGAATTGTCGCATAACGAAGCGCTGACCCTACTGGACTTTGCGGTCCAGCCAGTGGTCGAGGCGGTAGGCGTGGGGTCCCCGCCGGTTAGCCCAGACACGGGTGCATGCTGGATCGTGGGTCCATCGCCGACCGGGGCATGGAGCGGGAGTCCAAACGCGATCGCCGGGTGGACCAACGCTGGCTGGCGTTTCCTCGCCGCCCGCGATGGCATGAATGCGTGGAGCAGGGGCGATTCCGCATTCGCCCGCTTCGATGGATCGCGTTGGCGCATCGGGGAAGTTACGGGCGCGTGCTTGTTGGTTGCGGGACGTCAGGTCGTCGGGGAGCAACAATCGGCGATCTCTGCCGCTACCGGTGGGACGACCATCGACGCCGAGGCGCGGGCAACGCTTGCCGCCGTGCTTGCTGCAATGCGGTCGCACGGCCTGATCGCTTCGTGAGCGATTGCAGAATCAGAGGCTTACCCCGTCACGCTGTTGCTTTTGTACAACAGCCGCATCTATTTGTGCGCTTGCGTGGAAACATTCCTTTGGGTAGGGAGTTTGCGCTGTCCGAGTGACAACCAGAAGAAGGGGTTTTTTTATGCGGAAGCTTGCCGTTGCTATGGCGCTTGCCTCCACCGCGATCGTCGCCACACCTGCCCTCGCCCGCGACAAGTCGTGGTACGTCGGCGTCGAGGGTGGCGCGATGATTGTGGAGGACGTTAAGTTCGACATCAATTCGATCAAGGGTGCCAGCACCGCTGACCACCGTTATGGCTATGACGTCGATGGCGTCATTGGTTACGACCTCGGCATTTTCCGCATCGAAACCGAAGTCGGTTACAAGAGCGCAGATGTAAATGGGTATCGCTCGACCGTAACGACGCCAGGCGGTTTTCCGGCCGGTAGCTACGGCGGCGCTGGCGGTCGTAGCTCAGCCTTGAGCTTCATGGTCAACGGCCTGCTCGATTTCGGTGATGCCGATGAAGTCCAGGGCTTCGTTGGCGGCGGCGTCGGCGTCGCACGCGTCAAGGAAGGCGTTGCGCTCGGCGCGTCGCGCTTCCTGAACGACAGCGATACCGTCTTCGCTTATCAGGGCATCGCGGGTATCCGCGCGCCGCTGACCAAGAATGTCGACGTCTCGCTGAAGTATCGTTTCTTCACTGCCGACAACGTCAAGCTGGTCGACATCGCGGGCAGCTCGTACGCGAGCAAGTTCCGCACGCACAGCCTGCTGGGTGGTCTGACCTACAACTTCGGTGAGCCTGCTGCACCGCCGCCGCCGCCTGCTCCCGCACCGGCACCGGCTCCGGCTCCCGAGCCCCCCGCACCGCCGCCCGCACCGGTCGCAGTGCCGTGCTCGCCCGGTCCGTTCATCGTGTTCTTCGAATGGGACAAGTCGGACGTTACGCCTGAAGCCGCAGCAATCCTGGACGGTGCGGTTGCACAGTATCAGAACTGCGGTAGCGCAAAGGTCATGCTGGCCGGCTTCACCGATCGCTCGGGTACGCCGAAGTACAACTTGGCCCTGTCGCAGCGCCGCAACGATGCGGTTCGTGCGTACATGACCGCCCACTCGATCCCCGATGGTGTGATCTCGACCGAGGCGTTCGGTGAAGATCCTGCTCACCTTCGCGTTCAGACTGCCGATGGCGTTCGTGAAGTGCAGAACCGTCGTGTGGAAGTCACCTACGGTCCGGGTTCGGGCAACTAAGCCTTTACCTGAAGACGAAAATTGTGGGGAGGTCAGCGTAAGCTGGCCTCCCCATTTTTTTGTGATATCGACAATTCCGGCATGCGAGCGCATGGCGGCGATGTTGCGACACCATGACGATACCGTCAGGGAATCGTTCTCATTCGACGTTCCATTCGCGCTGTCGCATGCACAATGGCTTAGGGAAACATCATGCGAATTACGATGGTTGGCTCGGGTTATGTCGGGCTTGTCTCCGGCGCTTGCTTCTCCGACTTCGGCCATGACGTAATTTGCGTCGATAAGGATGCGAGCAAGATCGCGGCGCTCGAAGCGGGCAAGATGCCGATCTTCGAACCTGGTCTCGACACATTGGTGGCCACCAACGTCGCTGCAGGCCGTCTCAAATTTTCGACCGACCTCAAAGCGGCGGTTTCAGGGGCAGATGCTGTGTTCATCGCGGTAGGGACGCCGTCGCGCCGTGGCGACGGCCATGCCGATCTCAGCTATGTCTTCGCGGCGACGCGCGAGATTGCTGCGGCGATTGACGGTCCGCTGGTGGTTGTCACCAAATCGACCGTTCCAGTAGGCACGGGTGACAAGGTCGAGGAGATTTTGACCGAACTGGCCGGCGACTTTCCGATCGCCGTCGTTTCCAATCCGGAGTTCCTGCGCGAGGGCGCGGCGATCGGCGACTTCAAACGCCCCGATCGGATCGTTATCGGCACGGATGACGCGCGCGCCCAGCAGGTCATGCGTGATATCTACCGCCCGCTCTATTTGAACGAGAGCCCGATCCTGTTCACCGGGCGGCGCACGTCGGAACTGATCAAATATGCGGCAAATGCGTTTCTCGCGACCAAGATCACCTTCATCAACGAGATCGCAGACTTGTGTGAAGCCGTCGGTGCGAACGTTCAGGATGTGGCGCGGGGCATCGGCCTCGATAACCGGATCGGCTCCAAATTTTTGCACGCGGGTCCCGGCTATGGTGGCTCGTGTTTCCCGAAGGACACGCTCGCCCTGCTCAAGACGGCCGAGGATTATGAGACGCCGGTACGCATTGTCGAGGCGGTCGTGCAGGTCAACGACGCGCGCAAGCGCGCAATGGGTCGTAAAGTGATTGCCGCGTTGGGCGGCGAGGCGAAGGGCAAGACCGTTGCGGTGCTGGGGCTCACCTTCAAACCAAACACCGACGATATGCGCGATGCGCCGAGCTTGGCAATCGTCCAAAGCCTGATGGATGCGGGGGCAAAGGTGCGGGCGCATGATCCCGAAGGCATGGAGATTGCTAGGACCATGATGCCCGACGTGGTGTATTGCACCGATGCCTACGAAGCTGCGGCGGGTTCCGATGCGGTGGTGATCGTGACCGAATGGGACATCTACCGTGCACTGGACCTGAAGCGGTTGGCGGCGACGATGGCGGGTGCGGTGATGGTTGATCTGCGCAATGTCTATCCGCCGCGTGACGTCGAAAGAGCTGGCTTCAGTTACAGCTCGATCGGGCGGTAAGGGCGGCGGGTCCGGCGGCGCAAGGCCGCTCGCGGCCCGGCCTGCGGGGGGTCGCTACACGCAGCGGCGTGGCGCGGGGCCACGCCGCTGCCGAGAATTCAGGCAGGGATCTTGTCGGCCTTGGCGGCATGATACCGCTCGATCGCTTCGGTCACGATCCGGCGTGCTTCGTCGCGATCGCCCCAGGTGCCGATGCGCACCCACTTCTTCTTTTCCAGATCCTTATAGTGCGTGAAGAAGTGTTCGATCTGTTCGAACACGATCTCGGGCATGTCGCCGCGTTCGTTGACGTTCGAATAATAAGGGAAGGTCGAATCGACCGGCACGCAGACCAGCTTTTCGTCGCCGCCGGCTTCGTCTTCCAGATTGAGCACGGCGATCGGGCGGGCCCGCACGACACAGCCCGGGATGAAGGGCGAACGCGCGATGACCAGCGCGTCGAGCGGATCGCCGTCGGGGGAAAGCGTGTGCGGCACGAAGCCGTAATTAGCCGGATAGCGCATCGGCGTGTGCAGGATGCGATCGACGAACAGCGCGCCGCTCGCCTTGTCGAACTCATACTTTACCGGCTCGCCGCCGGTTGGCACTTCGATGATCACGTTCAGGTCATCGGGCGGGCTCTTGCCGACCGGAATCATGTCGATACGCATGCTAAATCCTTAAACTGATGCAGGTCTGTAGTGCAGCCGTTTACCGGGCTGTCAGCAACCGATCCAAACCACCCTCTCCGGTGCCGATTTTCTCCAGGTGCGGATAGCGCAGCCCGCCATGATAGTCGATGCTGACCGGCGCGACGCTGTCATTGGATTTGATCAGCAGCACGATCGGGTCGGTGCCGCCCTTTGCGGCGGTCACGGCGGCCTTCAGCGCGGTATCCGAGAAAATGGTGCCGTTCACCGCCGCGATGGTGTTGCCGATCGTCAACCCAGCTTTGAACGCGGGCGTGTCCCAACCCACGCCGGTGATGGCACCGTCTTTGTTGAGCGTGAGGCCCAATGAGTAGGTCAGATCGGTGCTCTTGCGCGTCGCCTCGGCGTTCTTGAAAGCGAGCGAGGGCGTGTCGGTATAGACAAGCTTGTAGCCATTGGCTTCGAAGCCCTTGAGCGGCGCGGGCTCGCCAGTCTCGGTCAGTCGCTTGTTGAGCAGGCTGGCCCAGTCATAAGGCTGGATCGCGTTGAGCGTCGCGACGACATCGTCGAAGGTGTAGGTCACCTCGCCATAGTCGCCGTCGTTGAGGCCGAAGAACTTCGCTGCGAAGTCGTCGATCGACTTGGTACCGCCCGATTGCTGGCGCAGGATCGAGTCGACCTCCATCCACACCAGCAGCCCCTCATTGTAATAATCTTCCGAGCGCTGATAGCTGACCCAGCCCTTCGGGCGGCGCTGCGAAATCGTCGGGTCGTTGGTGGTATCGACCAGGTCGCGCCAGTTGCGTGCTGGGCGGTTGTCGAGGCTGGCGAGGATCGAAGCATAGCCGTCAAGCGTGTCCTGCTTTGACACCAGCCCCGAGCGTGCCTGGAAGACATAGCCCCAGAATTGCGTCTGGCCTTCATAGACCCAGAGCAGGCTGCCACGCATCGGCGTGCGGTAATCCGGGGTCCAAAGGTCGGCTCCGCGCCGGAATTTCCCATCCCAGCTATGATTATATTCGTGCGGCAACAGGTTGCGCGAGCCCGGACCATCCTTCCACTTGGTGAAATAGCCAAGCTTCACCCCGTCTTCGGACGAGCGGTGATGTTCGAGCCCGATTCCGCCCATCACGTCGGAGATCGACAGCAGGAATTCGTAGGTGTCGTAATGCTGCGCGCCGTAGACCTTGACCGCTTGCTCGACGAGCTTCTTGTGCGCATCGATCTGTTCGGGTGTCGCGGCCAATTCTGCGGCATTGTCGGCATAGACGTCGAGATTGACGCGCGGGCTGAGCGGCCACTGCTTGTAATAGCGCCCCGCCAACACGGGCGAGTCGACCAGGATTTCGTAATTGGTCTTCTCATAGCTGTAGGTCGAGCCGGTCGCCTTCGACGGCAGGCCCGACGACGCGGTCCAGCCGGCCGGGTATTTCACGGTCGCCTTTACCGGAATCTGCCGGGTGAAATAGCCCGCCGGGTAGAGGCTCATCGAATTCCATTGCAGCCGCAGCATGTTGGGCGACATCACTACCGCCCCCTGGTCTCCAGCGGTGGCGGAGAGAAATTGCAGATCGATGTCGAGCGCCTTGGCACCGGCGGGCACGTCGATGTGGAAGGCGTAAACATCGACCGGGTCGCGCGTCCACGCCAGCTCCTTGCCGCCGGCGCGGATGTGCAGCCCGGCCAGCTTGTCGAGCTGGCCCGTCGGCGAATGGTTGCCGGGCAGCCATTTCGGGAAGAGCAGCACCATGTGACCCGCCGAAACGCCGCTGATCGTTTCACGCGTCGTGAAGATGCCGCGGCGCGTGTCGGTCGCGTCAATGTCGAGCGTGATCGTGCCGGGGAAGCGAATGTCCTGCGCGGGTGGGATCGTGTCGACATACGGCACCGGCTGCGGCTTGGAATTTTCCGCCAATACCGGGGCGGCGGTGGCGAGCAACAGGGTAGTGAGCGCGGCACGACGGATCATTCGGGATTCTTTCGTGTGAGGAGTGCTGTGACGGTGATCTAAGCGGCTCATGCGGTCGGCGTCCAGCCTAGGACGTGCTGCTGCTGCCGAGCACGTTGATGGTGAAGGCGAGCACACCGATGTTGAAGACGAACGCCGCCAGGCAATGGCCGAGCGTGACGCGGCGGATCTGGCGCGAGGAGATTTCGACGTCGGATGTCTGGAAGGTCATGCCGAGCGTGAAGCTGAAATATAAAAAATCCCAATAATCGGGCTCGGCGCAATTGGGGATCTCCAGGCCGCCGGCATCCTTGCCGTCACCGTCGCAATCCGAATAGAACAGATGCGCATAATGCAGCGCATAGACCGAATTGGAAAACAGCCACGCCAGCACCAGCGTCACGATGACGAGCACGGTCGCGACAAGATTGGCTTTCTCCTGCATTTCCTTGGCGACCGAGGTGAGGATGACGACCATCGTCAGCCCGGTCAGCACCAGCAACCCTGCGCGATTGGCGTCATTCGCGGCGGCGGCCTTGCGCATCTGATCGGCCTTGCCCTTGCGCAGCAAGGTCGAGATCGCGATCAGAAACACCGCCGCTGCGACATCGAACGCCCCCATTGTGCCGCGCCCCCAGCCAAAGGCGGGAATGGCGACGAACAGCCCGGCCACGAACAGAATCGTGAACAGGATGAAGCGGGGCGGGGCGATTCTCTTGCCGAGGTTCAGGGTCATCGGCGCGGTGCTACCGCGCTTTTGACCCAGCGCAAATCACATATGCATGGCGCGATTAAACATGACCCCGGCGATGAACAGCAAGTACACGCCAAACACGCGCTTGAGCGGTTCGGCCGGCAGAGCATGTGCCGACGCGACGCCAAGCGGTGCGGTGAGGATCGACATCGAGGTGATGATCGCCGCCCCCAGGAAATTGACATAGCCGATCGATCCGATCGGAAGGCCGGGTTTGCCCAGGCCGATCAACATCCAGCCGATCGTGCCGGGCACTGCGATGATGAAGCCGAAGCCCGCCGCCGTCGCGATCGCCTTGTGGATCGATCGGCCGCACAGCGTCATCACGATCACCGCGACCGTGCCGCCGCCAATGCCGAGCAGCGAGGAAAAGATGCCAAGGCTTCCGGCGATACCCGCGCGCACCACCCCGGTCGGCATCGTATCGCTGACTTGACGGCGCGCGAGCTTGGGCACGAGGAAGTTGATCGACATCAGCGTGATGCCAACCGCAAAGATGATCGAGAGCGCCTGTCCAGTCAGCACGCGCGCCAGCATCACGCCGATGCCGACCCCGCCGACGATCCACGGGGCCCAGCTTTTGAGAATCTCGAAATCGACCGCCCCGCGTTTGGCGTGCGATAGCGTCGAGCGTAGCGCGGTAATCACGATCGTGGCGAAGGATGTGCCGATCGCGACATGGGTATATTCGGCGTGGCTACCGCCGAGCAGTGGCAACAGCGCGATCATCGCCGGCACGACGACGAAACCGCCCCCGATGCCGAACAATCCGGCGGCAAAACCGGCAAACAGACCAGCGGCGAGCAGGGCAATGATCGCGGGCCCCCATGCGATCAGCAAGCTCATGCGGGGAAGGGGATGGTGTGGGACGCGAAAGCGGCGGGACTTTGGGAAGCAGACGGACGCATAGCTACCTTTCCGAAACGAGCCGGGTGGAGTCCTGCGGATGCTGAAATGGGAACTGTGGCCGTTCCCGTTGCGGCAATGCTGCGATGCAGCGAAGGCCCTGTCAAGCGCTGTCATGGGCGCTATGCACAAGCATCTGGCGCTTGGTGCGCGGCTCGCTTAGAGAGCGAGCCTTTATGGCACGCATCGAAACCCCCAAACGCATCCGCGGCACGCAGGACATCTTCGGCGACGATCAACGACGCTTCGCGCGCGTGGTCGATACCTTTGACCGGGTGCGGCGACTTTATTGTTTCCAGCGCGTTGAACTGCCCGTGTTTGAATCGACGGCGGTATTCGCGCGCTCGCTGGGCGAGACGACGGACGTGGTGTCGAAGGAGATGTACACCTTCGAGGATCGCGGCGGTGATTCGCTGACGCTCAGGCCCGAATTTACCGCTGGCATAGCGCGCGCCTATCTGACCGAGGGCTGGCAGCAATATGCGCCGCTCAAGATCGCGACGCACGGGCCGGTGTTCCGCTATGAGCGCCCGCAAAAGGGGCGCTATCGGCAGTTCCACCAGATCGACGCCGAGGTGATCGGCGCGGCGGAACCGGCGGCGGATGTCGAACTGCTCGTGCTGGCGGACCAGTTGCTGCGGGAGCTAGGCATCACCGAGGGCGTGACGCTGCAGCTCAACACGCTGGGCGATGCCGAGACGCGCGATGCGTGGCGCGCGGCGTTGGTCGCGCATTTCGAGGCGCATCGGGATGTGCTGAGCGAGGACAGCCTGGCGCGGCTGGAGAAGAACCCGCTGCGCATCCTGGATTCGAAGGATCCGCGCGACCGGCCGGTGGCGGATTCGGCACCCGATATCGATGCCTATCTCACGCCCGAAGCGCGCGCGTTTTTCGAGGCTGTGACGGCGGGGCTGGACGCGGCGGGCGTGGCCTGGACGCGCAATGCGCGGCTGGTGCGCGGGCTCGATTATTACCGGCACACCGCGTTCGAGTTCGTTACGGATCGGCTGGGCGCGCAGGGCACCGTGCTGGCGGGCGGGCGCTACGATGGGTTGATCGGCTCGCTTGGCGGGCCGGAGACGGCAGGCGTTGGCTGGGCGGCGGGGATCGAGCGGCTGGCGATGTTGCTGGAGGAACCGGCTACGGATGTCGCGGATGTTACGGTTATCCCCGACCAACCAGATGCTGAAAGTGAGGCGATAGCAGTGACCTCAGCTTTACGGCGAGCAGGGGTACGAGCCGAACTGGCTTATCGTGGAAACGCAAAACGTCGGTTTGAGTTAGCAGTCAAAAACGGCTCGCTCGGACGGGTCGTAGTTTCAAAGGCGACCGATACGGGCCTGCCGGATCGACGTGGTATTGCCGTTCGAGTCAATCAACCTGACAGCTACGCAGCCGCCGACAAAGATGTGGTCGAAGCCGCGCTCTTGGCTCTATCGGAAAGCTATAATGTCGTTCGCCATGAGCGAGCAGCGCAAGGCTATGCGGTAGACGCCGTGTTGAAGGCGATGACAACGGAATGACCTCCATCTCCCCAGACCGCATCCGCCAGATTGAGGCGCGGCGCGACGAGCTTTCGGCGCTGATGGCGACAGGGGATTTGCCGTCGGACCGCTTCGTCCAGGTGTCGAAGGAATATGCCGAACTCGAACCCGTCGCGCGCGCGGCGGGTGAGGTGCGGCGGTTGCGCGCCGAGCTCGACGTGCTGGCCGGCATGGAAGATGACGGCGATCCCGAGATCAAGACGATGGCGCGCGAGGAGATCGATACGATCCGCGAGCGCCTGCCGCTTGCCGAGCGCGCGCTGGCGCTGTCGCTGCTGCCGCGCGATGCCGCCGATGAACGTGCGGCGATGCTCGAAATCCGCGCCGGGACCGGTGGGGACGAGGCTGCGCTGTTCGCCGCCGACCTGTTCCGCATGTATCAGCGCTACGCCGAAAGCCAGGGCTGGCGGGTCGAGCTGATCTCGACTTCCTCGTCTGAAAGCGGCGGCTTCAAGGAAGCGATCGCCTCGGTCGAGGGCAAGGGCGTGTTCGCCAAGTTGAAGTTCGAAAGCGGCGTCCACCGTGTCCAGCGCGTGCCCGCGACCGAGGCGCAGGGGCGCATCCACACTTCCGCCGCGACCGTTGCGGTGCTGCCCGAGGCCGAGGAGGTCGACGTCAAGATCGAGGACAAGGATCTGCGCATCGACATTTATCGCTCGTCCGGGCCGGGCGGGCAATCGGTCAACACCACCGATTCGGCGGTGCGCATCGTCCATATCCCGACGGGCCTGACCGTTATCCAGCAGGACGAGAAGAGCCAGCACAAGAACAAGGCCAAGGCGATGCGCGTGCTGCGCACCCGTTTGTATGAGGCCGAGCGCGATCGTTTGCATCAGGAGCGCGCGGGTGCGCGCAAATCGATGGTCGGGTCGGGCGATCGTTCGGAGCGGATTCGGACGTATAACTTCCCGCAAGGGCGCGTGACCGACCACCGCATCAATTTGACATTGCACCGGTTGCCCGAGATTCTGGCGGGCGAGATGGATGAGCTGATCGGTGCACTGATCGCACAGGACGAGGCCGAGCGGCTGGCGAGCCTTGACTCTTAAACTCCCCTCCCGCGTGCGGGAGGGGCTGGGGGAGGGCAGTGCTACAAGCGCGCGGTACGAATTATGACAGCCCCTCCCCCAACCCCTCCCGCAAGCGGGAGGGGAGTTAGAGGCGCGCTCGCTTCGGCAACCACCGCGCTTACTCCTGTCTCGGCGACCCCGCGGCTCGATGCCGAATTGCTGATGGCGCACGCGTTGGGCATTTCGCGCGAAACGCTGTTGCTGCAGCGGCTCGATTCCCCCACGCCGCACAGCTTTGGCCCGCTGCTCGCGCGGCGGCTCGCGCATGAGCCGATCGCCTATATTACCGGCAGTCGTGCCTTCTGGACGATCGAGCTGGCGGTCGGCCCCGGCGTACTGGTGCCCCGCGCCGATAGCGAGACGCTGATCGAGGCGGCGGTCGATCATTTCGGCACGGCTGGCCCCAAGACCATTCTTGATCTGGGGACCGGACCCGGCACCTTGTTGCTGGCGGCGCTCGACCAATGGCCTGCGGCCACCGGATTGGGCGTCGATGCGTCGCCCGAGGCGCTGGCTTATGCCGAGCGCAACCGGCTTGCGCTTGGGCTGGCGGCCCGCGCAACCTTGCGGCGCGGCGATTGGGGCGAGGGCGTGACCGAGGTGTTCGACCTGATCTTTTCGAATCCGCCCTATATCGGCACGCAGGAGCACCTTCCGGCTGAGGTTCGCGACCATGAACCGGGCGCTGCCCTGTTCGCGGGCTCGGACGGGTTCGACGACTATCGCCGCATCGCCCCGCAACTACCCGGCTTGCTTGCGCCGGGTGGGGCCGCGATCCTTGAGATTGGGGCTACGCAGGCTTCCGCCGTCACTGCGCTGCTGGAAGCGCAGGGGTTTGCCGTGGCGCTGCGCCATGATCTCGGTGGGCGTCCGCGCGCGTTGATCGCAACGCACTCGTCCGAATTGGTCACGCGACGGTCATAATATTCCGCTTGGCGATTGGCTTTGCAGTCGCTATTGAACGGCGCAGGGGCTCGCGTTTTCATCGCAACTGGTTGAAAACGGGCTGTAGCCTGCATCCTTAGTCATGCAGTCGCTGTCGTCCGGCGACCGTGGCGGGCGCGCGTTGCCGATGGTCGGCGGCGGTGCCGGGGGCATTTGCATCCAGATTTGTTGGAGCACGGCCGGGTTGGTTTCCAAGCACAGGACAACAAGAACTTGATCAATAATCGTCAGGCCGGCCGCCGTCGCGGCCGTGGCGGGCAGCAGCAGCGCTCGTCGGGTGGCAATCCGGGTCGCCAGGATACCGGCAATCGCATCGACAATCGCGCGCGCGGCAATGCCGCCCAATTGCTCGAGAAGTATAAGACGCTTGCGCGCGACGCGCAGATGCAGGGTGACCGCGTCAACGTCGAATATTATCTGCAATTTGCCGATCATTACTTTCGTGTGCTGGCCGAGACCCGCGCGCGCTTCGAGGAAAATGGCGGCGCGCCGTCGACTCGCCGCATTCAGGGCGCGACCCTCGATGAAGACGAGCCCGATTATGAAGATGAGGGCGAGCGCGTTCCGGAGCAGCCGCGCGGCGATCAGCAGCGTGGCGGCCAGAACGGCAACGGCCAGCAAAACGGGTATCGCCAGGACGGCAATCGTCAGGATGGGCGTCAGGACGGCAATCGCTCCTACAACCAGAATGGCGGCCATCAGCAAAACGGCAACCAGAACACCGCACCCCAAAACGGCGCATCCGAAGCGCGCGGCGCGGGCCAGGGTTATGACGACCGTGGCCGTGGCCGGGCAAATGGCAACGCCCAGGGCAGCGAAGGCGGTTATGAGCGGCAGACCGATGCTCCGCGCGAAGAACGCGGCGAACGCCGTCCACGCGGCGACCGCTACGAGCGTGAGGATCGCGTAGCGCGGACTCCCGAGGCGAGCGAAGAAGCGGTGTCGGTCGAAACGATCGTGCCCTTTGAAGGCGCACCCGCCGTCGAAGGCGTGGTCGCGGTCGAGGCGGTTGCAGCGGCACCGCGTCGCGGCCGTGGTCGTCCCCGGCGCGAGCCCGTTGCGGTTGCCGTCGTGGAAGATGCTGGCGAGGATAGCGGTTTCACCGCCGATCGCCTGCCGCCGTCGCTCAACCTCTCTGCAGTCGTCGAGCCTGACAGCGATGGCGAACTGATCGAGAAGCCGCGCCGCCGTCGCGGCCGCCCACCCGGCAGCACGACCAGCACGCCAAGCGAGTAATCCGCCGCTCCGTTTAGCGGGCCTGACTATGGGATTGTAACGCCGTTGTTATATCCATAGCCTAGGCCCGCGATAACGGGAGAGCGATGACATGCGCATGTGGCTGGCGACGACGATGCTCTGCTTGCCCGGCGTGGCGAACGCGCAAAGCGCTGCCCCCGACCCGGTCGCGAGCAGCGCGCAGGGGGACCTGTCGGTCACCATCTACAATAACGATCTGGCGCTGATCCAGGATACCCGCCAGCTCGCCCTGCCGCGCGGTCGATCGCGCCAGGAGTTCGCGGATGTCTCGGCGCAGATCCGCCCCGAGACGGTGACGCTCACCGCCGCCGGTGCCGGGATCATCGAGCAGAATTTCGATTACGACCTGCTGTCGCCCCAAACCTTGATGAACAAATCGGTTGGCCAAAGCGTGACGCTGGTGCGCACCAACCCCGCCACCGGTGCGGAAACGCGCGAGGCGGCGCGCGTGCTCGCGAATAACGGCGGCACCATCGTCCAGGTCGGCGACCGCATCGAGGTTCTCGATCGTAACACTGGTCGCGTGGTATTCCCCTCTCTCCCCGCCAATTTGCGCGCGCGGCCGACTTTGTCGGTGACGCTCGACAGCGCGAATGCGGGCACGCGCCCGGCCACGCTCAACTATCTTTCGCGCGGGCTGGGGTGGAAGGCGGACTATGTCGCCTTGTTCGATGAGAAAGCCGGCAAGCTCGACGTGCAGGGCTGGATCACGCTGACCAACACCACCGGCACGACCTTCAATGCGGCCAAGACGCTGCTGGTCGCGGGCGCGGTCGGCACGGCGGATGGCGGCAATCGCCCGAGCTTTTACGGTGGTCGCGGCACGCCCGGCCCACGCGGCAACCAGCCCGGCACCGAGACGGCGCGCCGTGAGCAACTCGGCGATTTCTACCTCTATCCGCTCGCCGAGCGCACCACGATCGCCAATGCGCAGACCAAGCAGGTCAGCTTTCTCGACGTGGCAGGCGCGCCTGCCGCCAAGAGCTATTTCTATCGCAACCCCTGGCTGCAAAAGCTTGACGAGGCGGTCAGCGTCGACACGGTGTTGAAGTTCAGTTCGTCGCGCGAGGGCGGCCTCGGCGATGCGCTGCCCGCCGGCACGGTGCGCGTCTATATGCGCGATGCGCGCGGTGCGCCGCAATTCATCGGCGAAAGCGAAATCCCGCACACGCCGATGGGATCGAAGCTCGCGCTCAAGACCGGCGAAGCGTTCGACGTGAAAATCCTGCCGACGGTCGAAAAGCGCGAGCGGATTTCGGATGAGCGCTGGCGTACGACGATGCGCTACACCCTCACCAATGCGCGCGCGCAGGGCGTGACAGTCGAACTCGCCCAGGCCGGGCTCGAGCGCTGGTGGCACGACACGAAGATCACCGACGAGAGTCAGCCGAGTACGCGCGCCGATGCCGATGAGGCGGTGTGGCAAGTCGCCGTGCCCGCCAACGGAACGGCAAGCGTCACCGCGACCTTCGACACGCGGTTCTGAGCGCGGTGCGGCGCGTGCTGCGCTGGGGGATGGCACTGCTGGTCGGCGCGCTGGCGAGCGCGGCGCCCGCGCAGACTCTGTCGCCCGCGCCCGACCGCGTTGCCGTGACAATCTACCGCGCGCCCCTGCGTGCGCCCGATCAGGCGATCGATCGCGCCTGGCTACAAGGCTATGCACTGATCACCGAGCAGCGCCGCGTGACCATCCCGGCGGGGCGGACGACGCTGCGCTTTGAAGGCGTGGCGGCGGGGATTTTGCCGGAAAGCGCGATCGTCACCGGCCTGCCGCAGGGCGTGCGCGAGAAGAATCTCGATGCCGATCTGCTCTCACCGCGCACCCTTTACGCGGGCAGCTTCGGCCGTCCGGTGACGATCCGGCGGACGATCGCCAAGCGCATCGTCGAGGAAGCGGCGATCGTCCGCTCGGGGCCGGACGGTGCCGCGATCCTGCAGACGCGCGACGGTTTCCTCGCGGCGGATTGCGGGCCATCCCAGGATGCGCTGGTCTATAACCGCGTGCCCCCTACGCTTGCTGCCAAGCCGACGCTGTCGGTTGAGCTAGATTCTCCAACTGCGGTGAGTGTCACCGTGACGCTCTCCTATCTCGCCTGGGGGTTTGACTGGCAGGCCAATTATGTCGCGACGTTGCGCCCCGACGGCCAAAGCGCGGATTTGCTGGCGTGGGTGACGCTCGCCAGCAGCGACACCACCAGCTTCGCCGATGCCGAGACGATGGTGGTCGCGGGTGCGGTCAAGCGCGAAGGTAGCGCGCCCAATCCGACTTGGAATGTCGCCGACGAATCGCTCACCTTCCGCTGTTTTGCGCAGCCGATCGTCCCAGCACCGGCGGCAGTGTTTGCGCCTCCGCCGCTGCCTGCACCCGCGCCGATGGCATTTGAGGCGGATATCGTCGTCACGGGCACGCGCTTGCGGCGCGCGATGGTCCAGCAGGAGGATCTCGGCGACCTGAAACTCTACCGCGTGCCCGATCGCACCACCGTCGCCGCGCTCGCGCAAAAGCAGGTCGCCTTGCTGGATCGCGCGGCGGTGCCGGTCAGCATCGTCTATGTCTCCACGGTCGATAGCGGCGGCGATGCCGACGCGCCGCGAATCACGCTGCGCCTGCGCAACCGCACCGATCAGGGGCTGGGCGTGCCGCTTCCGGCGGGGCCTGTCGCCTTATTCCAGCCGCGCGGCGACACCGCGCTGTTGATCGGGGAGGGCGCGATTGCCGATAAGGCAGTGGGCGAGGAGGTCGAAGCCGGTGTCGCCGATGCCACCCAAGTGACGATCGAAAGCGCGCATCCCGACAGCGGCAAGGATTGGGAGGCCTATCGCCTGACCGCGCGCAACGCCAACCCCTATCCCGTCCGCTTCGAAGCGCGCTTCGCCGGCGAGGATTTGCCCCGCATGTCGCGCATGACCGAGACGCTCACGCGCAAGGACGGCAAAGCGGTGTGGTCGGTGGAGATCCCCGCCAACGGCACGCGCAGCTTCGGCTATCGCATCAAGGATAGCGATTAGAGTTGGGTGATCTTTCACCAGTTCCGTTCGTTTCGAGCGAAGTCGAGAAACCTGGCACAGCGATTGCTACTGTTTCTCGACTTAGCTCGAAACGAACGGGGCGAAGTGAAATCATCGCGCTCAGGCGTCCGACGGTTGGCCCTCGGCTCAGTCCCGCCGATCGACCGACTCATCGTGACCCGAGCCCGAGCTGAGGAAGATCAGCCCCATCAGCACCGCACTCAGCATGATCGATCCGCCCGCGCCGCCGATCACCGCGAGGATCGCCACCCACCCCATTGGCCCATAAAAATGCTGCAGCACCACGATCGCCGCGACGATGAACACCGCTGCCAGCACCGCCATCCAGCCGAGGATGCAGCGAAAGCGCGCCCAGGCGAAGGCCGCATAAGCAGGATCATCGAGGCCGGAAGGAGTCGTCATTGCTTCCCATAGATCGCGAAACGTGAAATCCTCAAGCGCCTGAGAGACTCGGATGACGAGCGCAGTAGGAGAGAGCCGATGACGATCGCAGCAATCCTGGGCAATAAGGGCCGTGAAGTGATTTCGATCACCGCGCAGCACAGCGTCGGCGACGCGGTGGCGGTGCTGGCGACGCGCCGCGTCGGCGCGGTGCCGGTGATGGAGGGCAACAGCGTCGTCGGCATCTTTTCCGAACGCGACGTGATTCATGCGATCCACGCGCATGGCGCAGACGCGATGGCGCGCAGCGTCGGCGATACGATGACCGCACCGCCGATCACCGTGACCCCGTCCGAGGCGGTGATCGGTGCGCTGTCGCTGATGACACGGCGGCGGATCCGCCATTTGCCCGTGGTCGAGGGCGATACGGTGATCGGCTTCGTCTCGATCGGCGATTTGGTCAAATATCGCATCGACCGGATCGAGGCCGATGCCGAGGCGATGCGCAGTTATATTCAGTCGGCCTAGGCGGTTGCGAGCGGAGTGGGCTGTTTGCGCACCACCGCGATCATTTCGCGCACCACGCCGCGCGCGAACAGCGCGAGCCATCCGCCATAAGCGCCCGCGCCCACCGCCACCAATATGGCAAGGCGCGGGAAGGCTTGCATCGCGGGCAGAGCCTCGTCGACCAGCGTCACCACCAGTGCCATCGCCAGCGCGGCGAGCAACGCTGGCGCGATTGCGTCGGCGATGGCGCGCGGCGAGGTGCCGATGACGGGCAGTGATCGCCACAGGCTGACGCCGAGATAGACCGGATAAGCGCAGATCCACGCCGTCGCCAGGCCGGTCGCCCCCCAACGCACGCCGATCACAAACGCGATCGTCAGCACCAGCGCGCCAACCGCACCATTGCGCACGCCGATCCCGGGCCGTCCACACGCGTCGCACGCTGGCTGCAACAACACCTGCAGCGTCATGAACGGCATGGCCAGCGCGAGCAAATGCACGACGGGCGCGGCTTCGCGCCATTTCTCGCCCAATACCGTCAGCACCAGCGGCTCGGCGGTCGCGGCAAGGCCGAAATAGAAGGGGAGCGCCGCGATCATGATGATTCGTACCGATCGCGCAAAGGCGGCGGCGACCAGCGCGCGATCATGCTGGATTCGCGCATAGGCCGAAAAGGCGACTTCGTTGAGCGGCGGCACGAATTTCGAGACGAACACCTGCGTGAGGAACAGGCTCTCGGTGTAGATGCCGAGCGTGTGCGGGGTGAAGTGGCGCCCGGCGATGAACACGTCGGCCTGGCTTTGGGCGAACCAGAAGAGCTGGCCAACCGCCATTACGCCGCCATATCGCGCGAGCTTGCCCGCTCCGCGAAAATCGAAGCTTGGCCATACCAGCGACTTGGCGACGATCGTCATGCCGATCGCTCGAACGCTGAAGAGAACCAACGGGGCGAGCACCAGCGTCCATACACCGAGCCCGGCCATCGCCCCGGCCAAGGCTGTGCTCGCGCTGGCGATCGATGCAAGAATATTGACCCGCGCCTGCAGCTTGAATTCGAGCGTGCGCGACAGCAGCGCATAGGGCAGCGCGATGAAGGGCGTCGTCAGATAGAGCAGCGCTTGTACCTGCAGCAGGTGCGCGACGATCGGCTGCCGATAATAAGCGGCGGCGGCGGGGGCGAGGAGGAAGACCTGCGCCGCCGCCAGTACGCCGTTGAGCAGCAGCAACATGCCGAACAGCTGGCGAATGTCGCGCGGCGTGATTTCGGCCTTCTGGATCAACCCGCTCGCCAGCCCATAGCCGTTGAGCATGTTGAGGAGGACCAGCACCACCCCTGTCATCGCAAACAGACCATAATCGTGCGGGTCTAGGATCCGAATCACGAGAAAGGTGGAAGCCCATTGCACGATCTGCGCGAGAATCTGGCTGCCCGACCGCCAGATCACGGCGCTACGCACCTGATTCGACAGCGATTCGGCCGGGGGATTCGAAGAGTCGGCAAGGGCGTCCATTCCGACGCCCTTATCCCGGAAGCCGTTAAGGACCGCTAAACCCGCAGATTTCCGCGGTTTTGCAGGGCAGTGAAAGAAAATTGCAAAAAAGGGTTTGACGGGCTGGAGAGTCGCATCTAGAGACCACTCCACCGCAGCGGTGGCCCACACGGTCCGCTTCTACGGTCACCAAATTTTCGGCGCTCGGCTCGCCCCTTGAAAGAAAGGGTTGAGCAAGGCGTCGGTATTTTGCGCTCTTTGACATTGTTGGTTTAAGATGAAGGGACATGTGGGCGGCGGCTTCACGGTTTTTCGGGTCCTCTAGGCTCGATTGATCGTTCAAAGCTAAGTCGCTCTTACAAGTCCTTCACGTTTCCATACGTAAGAATTTGTGCAGAGCAGCTCCTAGAGATGCCGGTTTTGTCGTGGAATTCCACTGCGATGATGCCGGTCATAAACTTGAGAGTTTGATCATGGCTCAGAATGAACGCTGGCGGCATGCCTAACACATGCAAGTCGAACGAAGGCTTCGGCCTTAGTGGCGCACGGG